>ERZ506993.51-NODE-51-length-122168-cov-15.3179_pt1 | contig 122168 bp, 114 predicted proteins | sample MGYA00513167_ERZ506993 | MGnify/ENA metagenome assembly ERZ506993 | reverse complement strand
GTAACAGCCCCTTATAGGGGCGAGCAAACCACCCGTTTGACGGGTGGTCATGATTGACTGAAAATCTGCATGACTGAAAATCTGCATGACTGAAAATCTGCATGACTGAAAATCGGAATGTCTGAATGGATGGCTGGAGGCGGGCCGCGGCGGAAACCGTCAGAACGGTTACCGGGGAAACAGCCGGCCCAGGGACAGGTGGCAGATAAAGCCTCCCAGAACCATGGCTGCCAGGTACAGAAGGTTTCCTGCGGCCGTACCTATGGTGAGGGCAATCTGGTGGAAAACAATCTGTCCGTTTGGATAATAGGGGCTGATATAAAACATATCGGCATTGCCATAGGGATGGGAAGCCACATTTATGAACGTGGCTATGCATACGCAGGCCAAAAACAGGGGGAGCATGGATACAAAGTCGCCTGGGGTTCTGCCCCCCAGTCCGGTCATGGCGCAGTACAGGCCAATGAAGATGAGCATGAAATGCCACAGGAACCCATGGAGGGTCAAAAGCAGATAGGGGTGCATGAGGCCGCTGGGTTCAGCCAGGGCCATGACGCCTCCCAAAAGTGCAAAATCCTGCATGAAGGTGCAAATGCATTTTTCCATCCGGCAATGGGGCGTATGCTTGAATAACGGAAGAATCAGACACAGGTACATGGGGACGCTGCACAGCTGGAAGGGAAAATACCACCAGTTGTACCGGCCCTGGCCTGCGACAAAATATAGGAAGCCCTGTTTATACAGTTCACTGACAGCTAAAACCAGGCCGCAGATAAACAGCACACCGCAAGGGTGCGTACCGGTGCGTGCCAGGCGCCGGGCCAGAAAGACGGCAAGCGGTATGCCGGCGGCGCAGAGCAGGATGTGAAAGGCGGAGTATGGCTCAGGTGTCTGGATGGGCCAGGCGCTGGCCTGTAATAATGTTTTTATAAATGATAGCATAGCTGTGCCTCCTGACGGAACGATTATACATCATATGCAGAGAGAATGCCAGAATAAAATAGAAACCTGTGGGAATGCTAAGATAACGGTAAAATGAATGGAAAGGCAGGAAAATAATACATGGGATTTATCATAGCATTGCTGTCAGGCGCCTTAATGAGCATACAGGGCGTATTTAACACGGAAGTGACAAAGCAGACCAGCGTCTGGGTGGCTGCGGGCTGGGTACAGCTTACGGCCTTTATTACCTGTTTGGTCATATGGCTGTTTACAGGCAGGGAGCCTGTGGCCGGCCTCATGCAGGTTACGCCCAAATATGTGCTTGTGGGCGGTATCATGGGAGCCCTTATCACCTACACGGTTATCCGGAGCATGGGAAGCCTGGGACCGGCCAAGGCGGCTCTTCTGATTGTGGTCTCTCAGATAATCATAGCTTATGCCATTGAGCTGTTCGGGCTGTTTGGCGTGGAGAAAGCCCCTTTTGCGTGGAACAAGATAATCGGGGCGGTCATTGCCATAGGCGGAATTGTAATTTTTGAAAGATAAAATTTGGAAATTAACGCTTGTATTTGCAGGGGGTTTCCGATAGAATAGGAGTATCAGGCTGGGACGGTGCTCTCTGGAAGGAGGGATACCGCCCAAGATGAAACTTACATCTTTCAAAGTAATAAAACTGGCAGTGATTGTCATATGTATGTTGGCTGCAGGCATATGCTATAGCTGCAGTGTGAGGAACCGGGATACTGGATCGGAAAATATGGTTATGGCATTGGAGTCTGACAGTGGTTTCGCTATTGAGGAACGTGGGGGGATTGAAGGCCCGCGGTACCGGGACGAACCGGAAGGCGGGGCCATGTCCGGGGACGCGGATGGAGAGCGTCTGCGTGTACAGGACAGTGTGCCGGGACAGGATGGCATGCTGCCCCAGGAAGGCAGCCGGTCCGGGGAAGATACGCTGCCCCGGGAGGATACTTTGTCCGGGGAAGATATGCCTCTGGTATATATTCATGTATGCGGCCTGGTGAGTACGCCGGGCGTATATGGACTTCCCGCAGGCAGCCGGGTATATGAGGCCATTGAGGCGGCGGGAGGATTCTCAGAAGCAGCAGTGCCGGATTATCTGAATCTGGCCCAGGTGTTAGAGGACGGCATGAAGATACAGGTGCCGGACCGTGATCAGGCAGAGGAGTGGAAGGCCCGGGGGCTGACCCAGTCAGGTATATCCATGGGCGGCGGAACAGCAGGCGTTCAGACGTCCGGCAGGACAGGGAGCGGCGAAGGCGGTTCAAAGGCCAGAGTGAATCTTAACACGGCTTCCAGGGAAGAACTGATGACCCTCAGGGGAATCGGAGCGTCCAGGGCAGATGACATTATCCATTACCGCCAGGAGTTTGGCGGATTTAAGTCCATTGAGGATATTATGAATGTATCCGGTATCAAGGATGCTGCGTTTGAAAAGATTAAGGACAGTATTACAGTGTAAATGACGGCAGGCGGCCTTGGTTATCGGGCCGCCGTTTAATAATAGATAAGGGGAATGGAACATGGCAAGAGTATTAGTGGTTGACGATGAGAAATTAATTGTAAAAGGAATCCGCTTCAGTCTGGAACAGGACGGGATGGAAGTGGACTGTGCATATGACGGCGAGGAGGCCATTGAACTGGCCAAAAAGACAGAATATGATATTGTGCTTCTGGATGTGATGCTGCCCAAGTATGACGGTTATGAGGTGTGCCAGGCCATACGTGAGTTTTCGGATATGCCCATCATTATGCTGACAGCCAAGGGCGGCGACATGGATAAGATTCTGGGGCTGGAGTACGGCGCCGATGATTATATCAGCAAGCCCTTCAACATACTGGAGGTCAAGGCCAGAATCAAGGCCATCATACGAAGAAGCGGGAAGAGCAAACGTCAGAAGCGGGAGGAGCCGGAATCCGGCGTGATTGGCGCAGGGGACCTTAAGATGGATACAGAGAGCCGCAGGGTATTTATCGGCGAGCGGGAAATCAATCTCACGGCCAAGGAATTTGACCTTCTGGAGCTTCTGGTGCGCAATCCCAACAAGGTATACAGCAGGGAAGCGCTTCTGACCTATGTATGGGGAAATAAGGCCATGGACAGCGGGGATGTACGTACTGTGGATGTCCATGTGAGGAGGCTGCGCGAGAAAATCGAACCCAGTCCCAGCGACCCAAGGTATGTACATACAAAGTGGGGCGTGGGATACTATTTCAGGGTAAAGGCTTAAGAACAGCAAAGGATACGAAAAGAGGACAGAAGATGGATGGTATTACCATAAGGACAGCGGTACCGGCTGATTTGGACGCAGTGGTGCAGGTGGAGGCAGCCTGCTTTCCGGCAGCGGAGGCAGCAGACAGAAAAAGTTTGAAGGAGCGTCTGGATGTATTTCCTCAGAGCTTTTTGGTAGCTGAGGATGGAAACAGAATCATCGGGTTTATCAATGGCGCTGTCACAAATAAGAGGACCATTGGGGACGAGATGTTTGAGGATACTTCACTCCATGAGCCGCAGGGCGCCTACCAGAGCATATTCGGCCTGGATGTGATTGAGGAATACCGGCACCGTGGGGTGGCTTCCCGTCTGATGAAGGCCATGATTGAACGGGCTAGGAGCCAGGGGCGCAGGGGACTTATTCTTACCTGTAAAGACCGGCTGATTGGGTATTATGAAACCTTTGGATATGTGAATATGGGCATTTCCAAATCCGTTCACGGCGGGGCTGTGTGGTACGATATGATACTGGAGTTTTAGCAGATGAAGATTACCCTTGTAACGGTTGGAAAGATTAAGGAACGATATTTTGAGGATGCCATCAGGGAGTATGCCAAGCGCCTGAGCCGCTACTGTAAACTGGATATCATCCAGGTAGCGGATGAAAAGACGCCGGACGGGGCCGGCGAGGCTATTGAGCGGCAGATTAAGGAAAAGGAAGGACAGCGCATCCTTTCTAATATTAAAGATGGGGCTTACGTCATTGCCCTGGCCATTGAGGGGAAGATGCTGACCAGCGAGGAGCTGGCAGGCAGGATTCAGAGGCTGGGAGTGGATGGGGTAGGCCATATTGTGTTTGTCATAGGAGGTTCGCTGGGGTTGTCCGGGGATGTTATGAAGCGGGCGGACTTTGCCCTGAGCTTTTCTAAGATGACATTTCCGCATCAGCTGATGCGGGTGGTGCTGTTGGAACAGGTTTACAGGAGTTACAGGATTATTTCGGGGGAGCCGTATCATAAATAACAGGAGAAGTATGTTTGTTTAAAGAAACAGGCTGCATTTATCCTGGCTTTAAAACTATAAAATATTGCCCTTCCACACTATCAATATCTTGCGGCCATGTCTTATTTCTTATAGGACATGGCCCATTTTTTGTAGTTCAATTTGAAGCGGAAAAGTTTATAATCTTCCTGTAAAGAAAACGTTAAGAATCCCAAAGGGGAGAACAGGAGAAAGATTATGATGAAAAAGGCATTAACATTGGTATTGGCCGGGGTAACCGCGTTGTCATTGACTGCATGCGGGGGAGGCGCGTCCGCGTCCGCAACCACAGCAGCACCGGCCGCAGGCGGAGAGACCAAGGCAGGCGAGGCCAAGGCACCTGAAAAGGACGTAAAGACAACTACATTAAAACTGGCTTTTAACCAGTCGGAGAAGCATCCCCAGTATCTGGCTTTGTCCGAGATGAGCGATGCTTTCTATGAGGCAACCGGCGGCGCATATAGAATTGAAATCAGCCCCAACGAGCTTCTGGGCTCACAGAAGGATGCCTTTGAGCTGGTACAGAGCGGTACCATCCAGATGGCCATGGTGGCAAACTCCATTGTGGAAAATGTAAATCCTGATTTTGCCGTGTTGGGCCTTCCTTACGCCTATGACAGTGTGGAGCATCAGAAAAAGGTATTTACCAGCGGAGCCCTGGACGATATCTTTGCAAGTACAGAAGCCAACAATTTCAGCGTTATGGCGGCATTTACAGCAGGAGCGCGCTGCATTTATACAGATAAGCCGGTTCAGACCCCGGCTGATTTAAAGGGCTACAAGATCCGCGTTATGGAATCCCAGACCTGTATCGCTATGCTGGATGCAATGGGCGGAGTGGGAACACCTATGGCCCAGGGAGAGGTTTATACCGCGATTCAGCAGGGTGTAATCAACGGCGGCGAAAATAATGAGATTACCTATGCAGATTTAAAACACTATGAAGTGGCTCCTTACTTCTCTTACACACGTCATCTGATGATTCCGGATCTCCTGGTTATGAATACAGCCACCTTAAAGGGTATGAGCGAAGAGGACCAGCAGACCTTAAAGGATCTCTGCAAGGAATACACAGAGCGTGAATTCCAGCTGTGGGACGAAAACCTTGAGGGTGCAATAAAGACAGCAGAGGAAGCTGGCGCCCAGTTTATTGATGTGGATATCGCTCCGTTCCAGGAAGCATGCCAGCCTGTTATTGACAATGTGACAATGAAGAGCGAGGGTGCAAAGGCATTATACGAAGAAATTCGCAGCCTTGCCAACTAACAGGGATTAGCAGAAAGCGGGGTCATGACTCATGGAATCAGCAAAGAGAATCCTGGACAGGATTATCGAATGGGTATGTGTGGTACTATTGGCTGTCATGACAATCCTGGTAACCTTCCAGGTTGTTGTGAGATACTTCTTTAACAGTCCCAACGCATATACGGAATCACTTTCCAAGTATATGTTTGTCTGGATGGTTATGTATGGTTCGGCCTATGTGTTTGGACTGCGGGAGCATATGAATATCGGCTTTGTCCGTGACCATATGCCTCCAAAGACAAGAGTGGTTGTTGAAATGCTGGGTGAACTGACGGTTGCCTTATTCGCGGCAGGCGTTATGATATTCGGCGGCTATAAGCAGGTTACAAGCCAAATGATTCAGATGGACGCGGCGCTTCAGATTCCCATGGGAATTATCTATTCGGCAGTGCCTGTAAGCGCATGTTTCATCCTCTTCTATTTTGTCTACAATGAGATGAAGCTGGCAAAAAAACTGAGAGAAATCTAAGAACAAAGGAGATAGAATTATGGATCAGGCAATACTTGTAGCACTGGTTATGCTGGTCTGCGTGCTGACCATGCTGGTTTTGGGAATTCCCATCAGTATCAGCATCGGTCTGGCCTCCACCATCGCCATGCTGTTCGTGCTTCCCTTTGAGAATGCCATGGGGACAGCGGCACAGAAGGTATTTACAGGCGTCAATTCCTTCTCGCTGCTGGCAATACCCTTTTTCATACTGGCGGGGAATATCATGAATAACGGCGGTATCGCCATACGGCTGGTGAACTGCGCAAAAATCTTAAGCGGCAGGATGCCGGGAGCCCTGGCAGAGACCAATGTGGTGGCCAACATGCTGTTCGGAGCCATCAGCGGTTCCGGCGTGGCGGCAGCTGCGGCTATCGGCGGAACCATCGGGCCGCTGGAGGAAAAAGAGGGTTATTCAAAGGATTATATGGCGGCTGTCAATATTGCATCCGCACCCACGGGAATGCTGATTCCTCCCAGCAATACCCTGATTGTGTACTCCACGGTTGCGGGCAGCGTGTCAATCTCTGCGCTGTTTATGGCGGGATATCTTCCAGGCCTTTTATGGGGAATCGGAGTAATGGTGATTGCGGGTATTATGGCATCCAAACGCGGATACAGAAACCGGGATGAAATCACCCTGGCTATTGTGTTGAAAACCGTATGGGCGGCCATACCCAGCCTGCTTTTAATCGTGATTGTTATTGGCGGTATTCTAATAGGTGCTTTTACGGCCACGGAAGGTTCCGCTATCGCGGTTGTATATTCCCTGCTGCTGAGTTTTATCTACCGCAGCATTAAGATAAGGGATTTAAGAAAGATTCTGTTAGACAGCGTAAAGATGACCGCCATTGTAATATTCATGATTGGCGTATCGTCCATCATGAGCTGGATTATGAGCTTTACCAATATACCCGCCATTATTGCGGATGTACTGTTGGGACTTACCAACAGCAAGATTGCCATTCTTCTGATTATGAACCTGCTGCTTCTGGTGGTGGGAACCTTCATGGACCCGACCCCGGCAATCCTTATATTTACACCTATCTTCCTTCCGATTTGCACCAGTTTTGGTATGCACCCCATCCATTTCGGAATCATGATTGTATTCAACCTGTGCATCGGTACAATCACGCCGCCGGTAGGACCTATCCTGTTTACAGGCTGCAAGGTGGCAAATGTGAAAATTGAGGAGGTATTCAAGACACTTCTTCCATATTTTGCAGTGACAGCGGCCATACTGTTACTGGTGACCTATGTGCCGGCCATTTCCATGACCATCCCTAATGTACTGGGGCTTGTAAAATAAAATCATATGGCATCCAATATCCCTCAGCTTCGGTTGAGGGTATTTGGTGTTGTGGAAAGAAGAGAGTTATGATACAATGTCCGCAAAAATCATTTTTCCAGAAAGGAAGGTCTCAGGTGACGTTAAACATTCATCCACGTATTCCCGCGCAGGCAGCAGCCCTGACAAAGGCACTGGCAGCGGTTCTTATGGCAGCATCCGTTTTTCTTACCGGCTGCGCGTTAGGCGGCGGTCAGGAGAGTCCGTCCCTTCCCCGGAGCCAGGCCGTAATCCTGAGGCTGGCGGAAACCATGCCGGAGAATCATCCCTCCGCCCGGGCCATGGCGTATTTTGCGGAAATGGTGAACCGTGAAACCCAGGGCAGGGTAACGGTCAAGATTTACTATAACGGAAGCCTGGGAACCCCCACGGAAATCATTGAACAGGTAAAGTTCGGCGGTATCGCCATGGCCCGCGTCAATGTCCTGGAGCTGTCGGAGGAGGTGGAATCCATCCGCAAATACTTTATCCCTTCCAACTTTGCAGGCGGAGACGCACAGACAGAGTGGATACACAGCAATGAGGAAACCCTGAGGGATGAATGCCAGATGGACCGCATCACGCCACTGGTCTGGTATTACCCTGATTTTCGGTGCTTCTACGGCACAGACTCAACGTTCCTGGATAAAAAGGATTTGGAGGGCAAGAAGATTGAGAGCAGCGAGTCCGCTCTGATGGCGGAGATTTTCCGGGATATGGGAATCGAGCTGGCAGGCTCCGTCAATACCAACACATACAAATCACTGATATCAGGCAATATCGACGGGGCTGAGTCCTCATTTTCTGAATTTATATGCAATAATTACGACCAGTATATTCATTTTGTCACCAAAAATGATGCGTGGTGCCTTCCGGATGTGATGATTATTAACACGGAAAACCTGACCTCGCTCTCCAAGGAGGACAGGGAGGCCGTGGAAAAGTGCGCGCAAAGTACGTACCAATACCAGAAGCAGAGCATGGAGCAATTCCATGAGGTTTGGGTGGAAACGCTTACGGAGGAACCGGAGGTCAGCTTCAGCGAAGGAGCGTTCAGATGAAGAAACTAACATCCTGGTGGAAACAGTTCTGTTTTTCAGTGGGCGCCCAAATCAATGCGGTGCTGCTTCTGATGCTGATACTGTTTCTCTCATTTTCCATTTACAACCACTCCCTGTTTAACCAGTTTAATGCCAGATATCAAAAGGAAATCGACCAGTACTACTCCATCCTGGAGCTGAAAAACCATTTTCTCCAGAGCGGCATCCTGTTTGAGGAGTACATGAAGACGGGAAACCGCACCACCCTGGCTGAGTTTAATGATACCTATGAAAAAGCCAGGTCTGTCATAGATATCCTGTATACAGAAAGCACCAATGAGGAATCCTGGTATCTTCTGCGGGGGATTGACCAGTCCTTTGAGTCATACTACAGTGAATGCTGCAATGCCTCCTTTCTGTACAACGGCAGCGATTACAGGTATTATGACAGCTTTTACTACAGCCAGACCATCGGCGGATATCTGGAGAAATATACCAATGAACTGCTCCAGTATGCGCTGGAGTCCAGTGTGGACAGCAACCGGGAGCTGACCTACAGACGGAAGGTGATGACCGCATTCAACATGGGAGCCGTGGCAGCTGCCTGTGTCCTCATTGCGGCGTCAGCCAGCTATATATTCGTGAGGGTGACGCGGCCCTTAAATGAGCTTAAAAAACAGGTGGAGGAGATCGGAAGGGGAAATCTGGACGCGCACGTTAAAGAGAGCTCCGGGGAAAATACAGTGAGCATGCTCTCGCGGGCATTTAACCATATGGCTTTCAGCCTGAAGGAAAAAATAGAGAGCGAAAAGCAGCTTCTGGTGGAACAGCGCAAAAATGAGGAGTATGAAAAGCTGCTGAGCCAGGCCCGTTTCCTTGCACTTCAAAGCCAGATTAATCCCCATTTTCTCTTTAATACCTTAAACAGCATCAACAGGACCGTCATGCTGGGGCGCCGGGAACAGGCGCTGACCATGCTGGATTCATTGTCAGTGCTGCTGCGCTATAACCTGGCGGACGCTCAGATGCCGGCCCTTTTGGGAGAGGAGCTGGGAATTACGGAGGAATACCTGAAGATCCAGAAAATGCGTTTTTCATCCAGGCTGAACGTGGATGTCAGGCATGACAGGAAGCTGGAACAGGCTGTGACGCTTCCCAGGTTCACCCTGCAGCCCCTGGTGGAAAATGCGGTAATCCATGGCCTGGAGCCCAAGGAAGAAGGGGGAACCCTTATTCTGGATGTCAGAAAGACGGGGAATTATATAAGGATACGGATTTGCGACAATGGAATGGGTATGGAAAAGGAACGCCTGGAGAAGATCAGGAGGCGTCTTTCGGAGAAACAGCCGGAACGGATTGGAGTCTGGAATATATGGCAGAGGCTTTCCTTATATACGGGCAGGGATGATAGCCTTAAAATCATGAGCAAAAAAGGTGCAGGCACCATTGTCAGTATTTACCTGCACAGGGGAGAAGAAGATGTATAAAATATTGATTGCAGATGACGAGGAACTGGAGCGGGAGGCACTGCGCTTCTTTATCAATGAATCCTCCCTGGATATAGACCAGGTTATAGAATGTGCTTCGGGAACAGAGGTTATCAAGCGGGTGATGCTGGACAGGCCGGATATCATTGTGCTGGACATCAACATGCCCGGCCTGAACGGCCTCCAGGCTCTGGAAAAAATAAAGAGCCAGGATTACAGGTTTAGGGCCGTCTTTTCCACTGCTTATGACTATTTTGAGTATGCAGTGGAGGCACTGCGCCTTGGGGCAGTGGATTTTATGGTAAAGCCTGTGAAAAAGGAGGCGTTTATCAATGTAATCATGCGGGCCATTGACGAGCTGGACGCGGAGGCGGAGAAGGAGTACCGTGAAACAAAGCTGTTAAAGACCCTGGATATGATGGAGAGCAAGATGGTTCATGATATGGTTCTGGGCAATATGCCGGAGGAGGTGCTCTACTATCTGGATTTGAAAAACATCAGAACTGAGTGCAGCGGAAACTGTTTCTGTATCCGCCTTCAGGGCTCCCTGGATAAATGCTCCAGGCAGAAGCTGTTTCAGGCTGTCAGGAGGGAGTTTGATTATCTGGACCTGACCGTCATGTTCAGCGAGACAAACCACATGGTTACGGCTGTTGTTTTCTGCCGTGAGCCGGATGTGCTTCCGGGAATTTTCAGGAGGATGGAAGAATTCCTGGCTTCGATTTTAAGACAGCAGCAGATTGCCTTTATGATGGGTAGCGGAACCCCCTTTGTGGACGTCAGCCAGATAGAGGAAAGCTATGAGAAAGCCCGGGAGCGGGTGGGGGACATGGTGGCCCGGACCCGGTGCGGGGAGGAGGGCGCGGAACAGGACAGGGACATGCCCAGGGAGGTGGAGGGCATCTGTTCCTTCATACAGGAGCATTACCAGAAACGCCTGACCCTGGATACCATTGCCTCGGAGGCCGGGTTCAGCAAATACTATGTAAACCGCCTTTTCAAGCAGTATATGGGAACCACGGTGGTGGATTACCTGATTCAGATCCGGATGAAGAAGGCAAAGGAACTGCTGAGAAACGAGACCTACAGCATCAAGCAGATAAGCGGTATGGTGGGATATTCGGAGCCGAATTACTTCACATGGACATTTAAGAAAATGGAAGGTATGTCTCCGTTAAAGTTCCGCTATGAGCAGGCGGAAGGCATTAGAGAGGAGAATGACGGGGAATGAGAACAATATACAGGGCAGGGATTCTGACAGCGGCTCTGATGGTGCTGGTGCTGGGAGGCTGCAGCAGTTTTGATAGAGGGGGAGAGGAGATGGCATCCGTTGCAGGCCGGGGCGCGGATGCGCGTCTGGGGCTGGATGCAGGCCAGGGGCCAAATGCAGTAATAAAAGAAGGCGGCCAGGGGAAGGATGGTTTGGAAAAAAAACCTGAAAAGATATATTCCATGCAGATTGGCCATTCCCAGCCTGTGGACAACCCGCGCCACCAGTCCTTCCTGCTGTTTAAGAAGCTGCTGGAGGAGAAAACAGACGGCGGAATCCAGGTGGATATCTACCCGGCCGGCCAGCTGGGCAGCGAGGCATCCATGCTGGAACAGGTCTGCGACGGCACCATACAGGGATTTCGCGGGGGACAGCTGGAGATAGTTCCCAGGATGCTTGTATTTTCCCTTCCCTTTCTCTGCGAAGACAGAACCCAGGCAGAACGGCTGGTAAACTCCGAATTTGCCAGGGAAATAAGCATGGATTCCCTGAAAAGCGGAGCCACCATATTGGGAATCGGTGATGCGGGCGGATTCCGGCAGTTTTCCAACAGCGTGCGGATGATCCGCAGGCCGGAGGATCTGAAAGGGCTTAAGATGCGCTCCAACGGCATGGACACCATCAATAAAACATTGGAGGCCCTGGGAGCCGAGGTCATGACTGTTCCCTACAACGACCTGTATATGGCCCTGAAGTCAGGCGCCATTGACGGTCAGGAAAATCCGTGGGTCAATTCCTCCGGTATGCGGTTTTATGAGGTCCAGAAGTATTTTACAGAAGTGAATTACCAGTTCCACCCGGAACCCTTCTACGTAAATACCAGGTGGTACGAGTCGCTGCCTTCGGAGTATCAGGAGATTCTGGCGGAATGTACGGAAGAGATGATGAAGGAAAATAACCGTCTCATTGATGAAAATGAAGTGCAGGCAATGGAAAATATCCGGGCCAACGCAGAAATTTACACCCTTTCCAGGGAGGAGCGGCAGGCCTTTGTGGAGGCCACGCAGGTGGTGTATGAGGAATACATGGACAATGGTCTTTTAACCATGGATGATCTGGCACGTATGAAACGAATCATCAGGGGGGAAGAAAAGTAAGAGTGCCCATACAGATGATGCCCTGTATGGGTTATGGGACTGGTATGGATTACCGGACCGGAATGTAAATGTCAATCCGGCTGTCAGGATGATTAAATCCCAGGAACCGCTCATCATACAGCTCAAAATCCTCCCTGCCGTCCAACTTCTCCTGGGCGGTCAGGGACCAGGTGCCCCAGATATACTGATAGGTCAGGGGCAGGCTTTTTAGGGAGCCTGTATGGGTGAACACAGCATACTTTCCGCCTGGAATGGTTTTATACACCAGGGGAGGAGGAAGGACCGACATGGAGCTGACTTCCACGGACACCACCTCGGAGAACAGCAAATCATCGTTCATGGTGTACAGGGTGTTTCCCTCACCGCAGGATTCACATATGCCAAAGCCTCGGCCGCGGGGGATCTGACCGGGAATCTGGGGCATGAGGTCAAGAAAACGGCTCCACAGCTGGGGAATTTGGTTGTTTCGCAGGGTGGTGCGGTCCCGCAGGCCGGCGGTGAGTATATGGGGAATCTCCACAATCCGGGGGCGGACCGTCAAGGATTGTGTCAGGTGGGCCAGCAGGTGCTGGTCCGCTTTTGGTTTCTGGCTTATGATGACATCCAGCCTGTTTTTGCGGTAGCCGGCCGGACTTGTGTGGTAGACGGCCTTGAAGGCTCTGCTGAAGGCTTCGCTGGATTCAAAACCATGGTCCAGCGCAATGTCGATGATGCGTCTCTCCGTGTAGATGAGCTCCCTGGCCGCATGGGACAGACGCCGTTTCTTTATATAGCTGCCGACGCTCTCTCCGAGGACGGCGGAGAACTGCCGGTTTAAATGGTAATAAGAATATCCCGCCTCCCTGGCCGCATCCTCCACGGTGAAGGATGCGGTCAGGTGGCTTTCTATAAACAGGATGGTTTTTTCTATGGCATTGTTGTAGTTCATACGAGGCTCCTGTATGCAAAGATGGATGGGTCCGCTGTCTGGTTATGGATTTCGATGGCAGCGGTTTCCTGGGGAAATGGATCCGAGAAGTTAAAGTCACGCCAGCCGTTTTCAGGCCGTCCTCCCCAGCACAGGGAAAGACTGCCCCGGACAGGGTCCAGGACCATGGTTTTTGTGGTGCCGAAAAATTGGCTGTAGTAACTGCATGACAGGCCCTCCGGATAAGGAGTCAGAAAGAAATCCTTCAGCTGCCCGGCAGTGATGCCCTTCTTGTGCCGCTCCAGGAAGGCGGTGATGTTATCATACCTGCGGATGGAGTGGACGAATGCTTTGGGTTCATAGGGAATCAGTTCCGCCAGCACAGGATGGTTGGTGGCATAGAGTGCCTGTTCCCCGGAGTCGCTGTCAATGGTCTTCACTGCCATACGCCCGTCCAGGGTTTCCACCAGGGCGCAGCGGCCTTCCCTGTCCAACACAATCAGGTTCAGGTTGTATGCCACAGGCATGTCTTTCAGCATGGACAATGCCTCCTTTACATCGCGGCAGTTTTCCAGCAGGGTACGGACCACGGCCCAGAACTGCAGACCGGTGACCGCGGGCCTGCGCATCTCAGGCAGGGGACCAACAGGAAAACCGCTGGAGCTCAGTGTGACGGTCAGGCCCATTTCATTGATGCCGTCGTCACGGCCGATTCCCAGCACACTGGTTCCTATATGCGTATATTTTCCCTTGATGCAGGTTTTTATGACGGTAAAATCCTCTGCCTCATCGTTAAACTCATAATTCCTGGCAGTCATGGGATGACCGGAGGCAGTCATGGAGGGCAGAAGGGCCAGGTGGCTGCAGCGCGGTGTAAGCCAGGTCATGCCGTAATAGAGAACCTGCTCAGGGGCGCAGCCCAGGGCATCGGCAAATCCGGCCAGCTCTTCGTTAAGCCCGGGACACCAGCGGCTAAAACATTGGCTGGCCTGGTTAAACTGCGTCAGGCCGAAGCCGGGGAAACCGCCTGAGAGGCGCTTCTTAAGACCGGGAACAGATACCAGACGGCTGCCCAGCAGGCGGCCGGCCTCATAGCTGCTTCCTGAAAGCTCCAGGGCATGTGTATGTATGGTTTTCATAGGGATACCTCCTCTTGTTGTTATACCCCTATTTTAGGTGAAATAAAGGATGAATCATGATATTTCCTGCGGAATTTGAAAGCAGCCCGTCATTGTCCGGGCGTATGGGTCCAATATATCATATCCGGGGTAAAAACAAAAGACGCCAAAAGAAGGCATGGGGGGCAAAAATAATGGCTAAAACAGCGGCAAAAACAATGGGGCAGACAAAAATTAAGTATAATATAGTTGTGAATGCAGGATGATAGAGATATAATGGCAGAAAATACAGTTTGCGCCGGACCGGCAGGAAATCTGCGGGACGGCCGGCAGAAAGGGGCGCTATGAAAAAGAATCCCCAGGGAAAACGGTGGCACAGGCTGGATAACACGGGTAAGATATTTCCCATGATAGCCAATGAAAACCTGAGCAACGTATTCCGTATTTCCGTAACATTGAAAGAAGAGATAGACCCCGGACTGCTGGGACAGGCGCTGGAAGAGGTACTGCCCTGGTTTGCCGGGTTCAAGGTGAAGCTTAAGAGAGGTTTTTTCTGGTATTACTTCGAGGAGAACAAACGCCAGCCCTTTGTGGAGCAGGAGGGAAGCTGGCCCTGCCGCTATATCGACCCCAAGAGCAACCAGCTCTACCTGTTCCGGGTAAGCTATTATGGAACCAGAATCAATCTGGAGGTATTTCATGCGGTGACGGACGGCATGGGGGCCGTGAATTTCCTGAAGGAACTGACCGCAGGATACCTGGAATTAAAGAGGGGAGGGCGCAGGACCGGCGCGGGGCCGGGAGAAGGCGTGTCCACCCAGACAGAGGACAGTTACCTTAAGAATTACCGGAAAATGCAGACCAGACGCTACAGCTCCCGGCCGGCGCTGCGCCTTACTGGGAGATATATTCCCTTTGGAGGGGAGAGTGTGGTCCACGGGTACGCGGACACAGGGGAGCTTAAGGCGGTAAGCCGTAAAATGGGGGTCAGTATCACAAAGTACCTGACCGCCTGTCTGATCTGGTCTATTTCCAGAGTATATGAGGAGGAAGGCCGGAAGGGACGCCATATCGGTGTGAACCTTCCCATTAACCTGAGGGCCTTTTTCGGCTCCAACACAGCCTCCAACTTTTTCGCGGTGACAGCCATTGACCATGAACCGGGACAGGGCAGGGATGAATTTGAGGAAATTCTCGCATCGGTATGCAGGCAGATGGACGAGAAGATAGTAAAGGAAAAACTGGAGGAGACCATTTCCTATAATGTCTCAAATGAGAAGAAATGGTATGTCCGCATCCTTCCGCTGTTTGTCAAGTGGCTGGCTCTGGGCTTCATTTTCCGGCGCAATGACAGGGCCCATACCATTACCTTATCCAATATCGGGCTTATCTCCATGGACCGGGAGTATCAGGATGACATTGAAGGGTTCCGCATGCTGATCGGGGTGTCAAAGCGCCAGCCGGCCAAATGCGGCGTGTGTTCCTTCGGCCACAGGACCGTCATCACCTTCACCAAGGTATTCCAGGATTCCAGGCTGGAGGAATGTTTTTTCGGCCGCCTGAGGGCAGACGGCATTCCCGTGGAGCTGGAGAGCAACGGCGTTATCATGCCGGAGGCGGATAAGGGGAATTATCCGGTGATTCAGCATGACGAGAGCATATGGAAAAAACAGGTACTCGTATGCTACGGTGTATTGGCTGCGGTGGCCCTGTTTCTGGGCCTGGTAAATATCGTTACCTATGACGGGCTCTGGTGGTCCGGCATTGCCATACCGGGTATCGCCTATGTGGGTCTGACCCTCCGGTATTCCATCCTGCGCCATGCCAATCTGGGAAAATCACTGCTGATAGAAACCATTGGCATGCAGATTCTGCTTGTGATGATAGACCGGGTCCTGGGATTTGAAGGCTGGTCCGTCAACTATGCTGTGCCGGGAACCATACTGTTTGCGGACGCGGCCGTGGTGTTCCTCATTGTTGTGAACCGTTTGAACTGGCAGAGCTATTTCATGTACCAGATCGCCATTACGGTTTTCAGCTTTATCCCGCTGATTTTGTGGGCCGCAGGGCTGGTCACCCACCCTGCCATGGCAATTATAACAGTAATACTGACCGTGGGAATCCTGGCTTTGACCATATTCCTGGGGGACAGAAGGTTTAAGAACGAACTCATCAGACGGTTTCATCTGTGATAACGGAGGGACCCTGCATTTACAGAGAGGATACAGATAAGCATGCGTAATAAAAATGTGAGTATACGGGGGGCGCTGGTGCGGGATATGATTCACGACATCATGGAAACGTCCCTGGGAAAACCCATCCAGACAGGGGAATTCAGGAAAAATCCCGTGGAACCGGCCTGGGTATGCCCATCTGGCTACGAGTATGAAATTATTGACAGGGAACCCTTTAAAATGGAATATCTTAAGCCGGAGGGAGTGGTCACCGGCAGGGTGGTGCTTCAGCTTCACGGAGGCGGATATATAGGCCCCATGAAGAATATTTACCGTAAGTTTTCCGTGCGCTACAGCCGTCTCAGCTACGGCGGGGACGTGCTGACCGTGGATTACAGGGTGGCGCCGGAACACCCGTATCCGGCGGCCCTGGAGGATGTGATTCACGCTTACCAGTGGCTGGTTAAGGAAAAACACTACAGGCCGGGGCAGGTGGTGGTTGCCGGTGATTCCGCAGGAGGCGGCCTGGCCCTGGCCCTGTGTCTTTACCTCAGGGACCATGGGATGCCTCAGCCCGCCGGGCTGGTGCTCATGTCCCCCTGGGCCGATTTGACATGCAGCGGTGACAGTTATGAATTTAATTTTGAAAATGATCCTCTCTTTGGCAATTCACGGGAGAGTATGCTTTACAATTCCTCATACATCAGCGGCGCTGATCCCAGGGATCCTTATATGTCGCCTGTATTCGGGGATTTCAGGGGCCTGCCGCCCATGCTTCTTCAGGCTGGCGGCCATGAGATGCTTTTAAGCGATACGCTGGAGGTGGCCCAGAATGCCCGGAAGGCCGGAGTAAAGCGCCGGGTGTCCGTGTATGAGGGAATGTTTCATGTGTTCCAGATGAGCATGGACCTGGTACCTGAGAGCCGGGAAGCCTGGGACGAGGTGGCCCGGTTTATGCAGATTGTATACAAGATTGACAGGAGGCCTACGGGACAGATTGTTAAGAAGGTAAAGAGAAGAAGATAGATAGAAGGAAACAGATAAGACAGATAAAACAGACACAGATGAATCAGAATTGGCAGCACAGCCCCCGCCGGGCCGGTGCTGCCTTTTTTTCGGCTCCAGTCATATTTTTGGACACGTTTCATATATTGAGGTAAAAGGGGTGAAGATTATGGCTGGCAGGGAAGAAGTCTTAAAAATATTCCCAAGGGATCTGCGTGCAGTACTTGGACAGGTTACTGTGGATTTCGACAGGGTACAGGAGATACGGATGAGGACCCAGAAGCCGCTGCTGCTTATCTGCGGCGGCCGGGAATATGCGGTTAAAACAGATGGAAGCCTGGCGGTGGGGGTTCCCGATCCGCCGGTAAGGGATATCCGGGGAAGCGGCCGCTGCCAGGAGCAGGAGCGGTACTGGGCCAGGGCCGGAATCGTAACGGTCAGCCAGGCTCAGATGAAGGAGACCGTGGAATATATGTGCAGCTTTTCCGTCTATGCAGCGGAAGAAGAGCTGCGTCAGGGATTTATCACCATACAGGGCGGGCACCGGATTGGTGTGGCTGGCAGGACCATGGCTTTTGGACAGGATATACGGCTTATGAAATCCATCTCCTTCATCAATATACGGGTAGCCCATCAGATTCAGGGCTGCGCCAACCAGGTGATGGATTATCTGTATTCAGACGATGGCCGTTTCCTGAATACATTGGTGATATCGCCGCCCAGGTGCGGCAAGACCACCCTGCTGCGGGACATGATCCGTCAGGTCTCGGACGGACCCAGGACCCAGCGATCCGGCAGAAGGATACCGGGGGTGTCCGTGGGAGTGGTGGATGAGCGGTCTGAGTTAGGAGCCTGCTACCAGGGAGTGCCACAGAATGATCTGGGCATGAGAACCGATGTGCTGGACTGCTGTCCCAAAAGCCAGGGCATGATGATGTTGGTGAGGTCCATGGCGCCCCAGGTCATAGCGGTGGATGAGATTGGGAGCAGGGAGGACGTGCAGGCCATTGAATATGTGAGAAACTGCGGCTGTTCTCTGGCAGCCACCATCCACGGCAGTTCGCTGGAGGATATCATGCAGAAGCCGGCTGTGGGAGAGCTGATTCAACAGGGCGCCTTTGAGCGGATGATTCTTCTGGACTGCCGGGGAAGGGCTGGCCATGTGGCGTCTATATGGGATGGCAGGGGAAATGTCCTGTATGCAGATGGAAGCGGAAAGGAGTCGGAAGGTGGCGGCATTTAAATGGACAGGGGCAATTCTGGTGCTGTTTTCCGCTGGCGGGCTGGGAATCTGGTCTGCCATGCAGTGGAAAGGGCGGCTGAGGATGCTGGAAACCCTGAGGCAGATGATATATTTCTTAAAAGGCGAGATTACATACAGCCGGGCGCCGCTGGCGGAAGCCCTGGAGCGGGTGGGAAAACGGGAGCCGGGACCTCTGGGGGGACTGTTTGAGGCCGCGGCAGAGGGAATTTATATGCAGGAGGGAGAGTCCCTTCAGGAGATATGGAAACGCCAGGTGATGAACCTGAATACGGATTCGGGCCCCATTCCCCTGGAACAGGAGGATTTGGAACAGCTGGCCCATCTGGGGGAGCATCTGGGGTATCTGGATGTGGACATGCAGGAACGGACCCTGAAGCTGTATCTGGAACAGCTGGATTTGACGATTGATTATCTGAGGCAGAACCAGAGGGAGAAATGCAGGCTGTACACAAGCCTGGGAATCATGGGCGGGATGTTTCTTGTGATTGTAATGTTTTAAGACAAGTCAGGGACATATGCTTCACGATGGCGATGTGACTGTGCGGTACAGGACACATTTATAAATATATTTTAAGAAGATTGAGGAGACGGCAATGGGTGTAAATCTGATATTTCGCATAGCGGCAGTAGGAATCCTGGTATCTGTCATCTGCCAGGTATTAAAGCACAGCGGCCGGGATGAACAGGCTTTTCTTACGAGTCTGGCCGGGCTGGTGCTGGTTTTATTCTGGATGATACCTTACATATACGACCTGTTTGAGACAATGAAGAATCTGTTTGCGCTGTAAAACGCGCCTTTTCAGGGAGGAAACCATATGACAATTATTACCATTGCGGCTGCGGGGATTGCCACGGTCCTGCTGGCGGTGCAGTTAAAGGGATTAAAGGGAGAATACGCAGCATATATGGTCATGGCGGCAGGCGCCTTTATCTTCTTTTACGGTACCGGAAAGCTGAAGGATATACTGGAGGCTCTGGAACGGATTCAGGGCTATATCAAGGTCAACAGCGTGTATCTGGTGACCCTGCTTAAAATGGTGGGCATTACCTATGTGGCGGAATTTGCATCCGGAATCTGCAAGGACGCAGGGTACGGTTCCCTGGGAAACCAGATTGAAATATTCGGGAAGCTGTCCATTCTGGGTATCAGTATGCCCATTCTGCTGGCGCTTTTTGGGACATTGGAGACATTTTTGGGATGAAGAGATGGAAGAAATGGGGAGTCAGGAGCGCGGCCCTGTGGGGCCTGGCAGTGCTGTTTGCCGGAGTCCTGGGGTGGGCAGGCGGACCTGTTTACGGAGCTTCGGCGGGGGGACAGGGGACAGGCATTGGCGGGGAACAGGCCCCGGGACGGGGATGGGACGCAAGCGGGGCGCAGGGGGCGGAGACAGGGGCGGACCAGGCTTTGCAGGACATGGGACTTCAGGATGAAATGGAGGGGCTTCAGCAGTTTCTGGATGATGTGATGGGACAGCAGGACGGGGGAATGGAAGGACTTTCCTTCTGGGGGCTGATGAAGGAGCTGATGAAAGGAAACTTAAAGGGCATCCTGGGTCAGACCGGAATGGGGCTTAAGAACGCTCTGTTCTCGCAGGTGGACAGGGGGAGTCAGATGCTGTTTCAGGTGGCTGCCATTGGTCTGATTGGAGCTGTATTTACCAATGTTTCTTCCGTATTTAAGGGAGGCCAGATTTCCGACACAGGTTTTTTCGTTACATATCTCCTGCTGTTTACATGTCTGGCAGCCAGCATTTCCGCCAGCCTGCAGGTGGCGGCCCAGGTGATGGAACAGATACTGGAATTCATGAAGCTGCTTATGCCGGCCTACTATATGGCGGTGGCGTTTTCCGGGGGCAGCATGAGCGCCCTGGCGCTGTATGAGTGTATGCTGGGCGCGGTGACCGGGGTACAATGGCTGTGCAGCACAGTCCTCATATCCATGGTCAGGATTTATGTACTCATGGTGCTGGGAAGCCATGTGGCAAAGGAGGCGCTTTTATCAAAGCTGACTGAACTGCTGGAGCAGGCCGTGGTGTGGAGCCTGCGGACCCTGACCGGGCTGGTGGTGGGATTTCATCTCATACAGGCCATGATACTTCCCTATGCTGACGCGGCAGGCCAGGCAGGAATGAAACGGCTCATGGAAATGATTCCGGGGCTGGGCCAGGGGGCCGGGGCCATGGCCCAGATGGTCCTGGGGTCAGGGGTGCTGATTAAGAATACAATGGGAGCCGCGGCCGTGGTGGTATTGGCTGTCATATCCGTTGTTCCTGTGATGAAGCTGACAGTCCTCATGATCATGTACCAGTGTGTGGCTGCCGTGATGCAGCCTGTGTGTGACAAACGGGTGGTGTCCTGTGTGTCGGGCGTGTCCAAAGGACATAAGCTGCTGCTGCAGATTGTGCTTTACTCCATGTTTCTGTTTATGATAGCCATAGCCATTACATGCGCCACCACCAATGTGAATTATTTTGCCTCCTAGCAAAGCAGACTGAAAAATCCCGGAACCTATTGTGTTGAATAAAAGGAGATGCCTATGGAAGCTGTCTATGGATGGGTGAAGAACATCATATACTACATGATTTTTCTTTCTGTGGTAAATAATCTTCTGGCGGATTCCAAATACGGCAAATACATCCGCTTTTTTTCGGGCATGGTCCTGATTCTTCTGGTAGTGAGCCCATTTACAGGAGGGCTGCACCTGGATGAGCAGATATCGTCCATGTTTAAATCCATTTCTTTTCAGAATGATACGGATGATTTGAAGCAGGATCTTTGGGGGATGGAAGAACGGCGTCTGGACCAGGTCATCCGTGAATATGAGCAGGCCGTGGCAGCGGATGTGGAGGCCATGGCCAGGGCGGAGGGACTGGAATGCACCGGAGCCAGCGTACAGATTGACGGTGACAGAAACAGCAGCCGTTATGGGCAGATTGAAGGAATCGGTCTGGTCATCAGCGGGGAGAAGGCGGATACAGAGCAGGGCAGCTGGGATTATATGGGGAGCAGGCCTGTGAATGTGGACGCGGGGAGGATTGACAGTGTGAAGGTTGAGGATGTGGAGCTGGGAAAGCTGCCGGAGACCGGAGGAGTGGAGAATAACGGGGACACACCGGAACAGGGGGAGGGGGAGGCAGGAGGCATGGCGGCGGACAAAAAAATAAACCATTTAACAGGAAAGGTGGCGCAGTACTATGGGCTGGAAGAATCGGATATCCAGATTCAATGGAAAAATGACTAAGGAAAAGTGGCTGTTATTGCTTCTTATAGGAGTTCTTCTTATGATTCTCTCCTTTCCCCTGCCCGGAGGAAGCAGGAAGGATAAGAATGCCGGGGGGCAGACCGCGGGGGCCGGCACAGAGGGCGCAGGGGCGGTTCCGCTGTGGACAAAGGACAATACAAACGGCAGCGGAGAGGACAGCGGCTTTGGCCAGGGCTCCTCCCAAAACGGGATGGCCCAGGGGCCGGACGGAAATGGGGCAGGAGCATCAGACGGCCGGGAAGATTCCTACCCGGCGGCGGCCCGCACATCCGAGGACGGATCCTATGAAGCACAGATGGAAAACAGAATCAGGAATATATTAAAGTCCGTGGACGGCGTGGGGAAGGTGGATGTCATGGTGGTGCTTAAATCCTCCAGCGAAAAGGTGCTGCGGGTGGATCGCTCCACGAATACCAGTACCACCCAGGAAAAGGATTCAGGGGGAGGCACCAGGGATGTGACAAACAACCAGATACAGGAGAATACCATACTGGCAGGAAGCGGTTCAGGCAGCAGCACAAACGCGCCCATTGTTGAAAAAGAACTGAGTCCGGAGATATCGGGAATCATCATCAGCGCAGAGGGCGGAGGCAGCCCAACTGTAAAAGCTGAAATTTCTGAAGCTATGGAAGCATTATTTGGCCTGCCGGCACATAAAATAAAAGTATTAAAGAGGGTGGAATAAATAAAGGAGTGCAGGATATGAAAATCAAGAATATGAAACAGGTAAAAGAGCACATGAAGGACATGAACATGAAACGTCTCTTCCGCAGGAACCAAATCATCATCACGACACTGGCTGTCATGATTGCGGCAGCCGGATATCTGAACTACGCGGGGAAGAAGGATTTGGCAAGCGGCAACCGGGTGTATGAGGCAGGCGCCATGGACATTTCGGATGAAGATATCCTGGCGGAGAACCAGGCGGCCTCCTTAAACGGCCAGGCCGGACTACAGGAGATTCCCAGCCTGGACCAGGACCCTTCTGACCTGGATGCGGTAAGCGACGCAGACGGCGCCCAGGCGGCAGCCGATACCGGGGCTGACCAGGGACAGCTGGCCCAGGCCGGAGACGGCACAGGAGTTGAGGAGGCTACCCAGGCAGCTGATCCGGGGCAGATGGCAGCGGCTGATACGGACAGCTCCGCCCAGGCCGGCCTGGAGAATCCCGGGGAAGCCGTACTGACCAGCGGCATGAACGTGGCTGATTACATAGCAAACGTGCAGCTCAGCAGGGAGCAGGTGCGCGCCAAGAACAAAGAGACACTGATGAGCCTGATTAACAGTGACAGCATTGACGAAGCAGCCAAACAGCAGGCCATCCAGGACATGATTGACCTGACCGAGGTTTCCGAGAAGGAAAATGCCGCAGAAACCCTCCTGATGGCAAAAGGCTTCTCAGATCCGGTTGTCAGCATTACCAAGGATAAGGTGGATGTGGTCATCAACGCTCCTTCCATAACGGATCCCCAGCGGGCCCAGATTGAGGACATTGTGAAACGCAAGGCAGAGGTGGGAGCAGACCAGATTATCATTACACTGCTCAATATGGCAGAATAGGCAGAAGGAACACAGAAGGCCGGGCTGCCGCTTTAATGGTTGAAAGACCGGAAAGGCGGCAGCCTTTTTACGCTTTGCCCCACTTTCCATTGCAACCCCCTCCAAATTTCCGTATAATGGAATAAATGACCAATCACATAGTTGTACCGCAGTTCGTGTACAGGATGGAGGATATTATGAGGGAAATCCCGGAACAGCAGATTGCCGCCATGGCTCCCAATGCCAATGCGGTCAATAATGCAAGAAAAATTGTCAAAAGCGGAGGTTTCACAGAACATGCCCGGTCAGAGGACGACACCTTTTACATGGGCTCCTGCAAGGGAAGCGGCAGTTCGGCCTACAGGGTGACCCTGGATTTTTCGGATAATGACGCCCCGGTGTGCCGCTGCAGCTGCCCCAGCAGGCAGTTTCCGTGCAAACATGGTCTGGCTCTCATGATGGAGCTGTCACAGGGCCGCCATTGGGATATCTGTGACATTCCCCAGGATATATTGGATAAAAGGGCGAAGAAGGATGTCAGGGCAGGAAAAAAGGAGAGTCAGGGTGACAGGCCCAGGGCTCCTAAAAAGACGAACCAGGCAGCCAGGACAAAGAAGCTTAAGAAACAGCTGGAGGGACTGGACCTGGCGGAGAAGGTGGTGAGGGAGCTGGTGGAGGCAGGACTGGGAACCCTGAACGGAACATCGGTGAAGGTATACCAGGACCTGGCAAAGCAGCTGGGGGATTACTACCTTCCGGGTCCCCAAAGACTGGTGCAGTCCCTTGTGCTGGAGGTTTCGCGGCTTAAGGAGGATGGAAAAGGGGATTACAAAGAGGCCGTAAGAATCCTGGTATTTCTCCGGGCCCTGATAAAAAAGTCAAGGGCTTATCTGACGGAAAAGCTGGAGCAGGGCCAGGTGGAGGATGACGCAAGCGTCCTGTATGAGGAGCTGGGCGGTATCTGGAACCTGGAGAGGCTGATAGAGCTGGGGCTTAAAAAGGAAAACGTACGCCTGCTCCAGCTGTCCTTTCATGTCAGCTATGACGGGGCCAGAAGGGAACTGGTGGACAAGGGCTGGTGGCTGGATTTGGACAGCGGTGAGATTGATATTACCTATAATTACCGCCCCGTGAAGGCCCTCAAGTATGTGAAGGAAGAGGATTCCGTGACGGAAGCGCTCAGGGTGCCCATGCTGGTGTATTATCCGGGAGAGAACGGACGGAGGATACGCTGGGAGGGACAGGAATTCCTGCCGGTGACCGGAGAACTGCTGGCAGAAGCCCGTGATAAGGCCTCTTCATCCCTTCCCGAACTGGTAAAGGCGGCAAAGAATGAGCTTAAAAACACATTGTCGGACGGACGGTTCGGCTGTCTGGTATCCTATGACGGGCTGGGGACAGTCGGCACAGAAGGTGTTAAGGGGGAGCAGCGGGAATACATAATGTACTGCGGCACCAGCACCATAGAACTGAAGGACAGGCCGGGGGACAGGCCGTCTGTCTGCCGCCTGGACATCCTGCCTGACAGGCAGATGGCAGGAAATCAGGTGATGTTCGGAGTTCTCTGGTATGACAGGAGCAGACATAGGATATGTCTGCACCCCTATTCAATCATCACGGCAAAAGAAGTGGTCCGTCTGCTCTATTGACGGACAGAACCAGGAAAGGGAGGAATTACCATGGAATTGCAGGGATTATATGAACTCCATGAGCGCCTTGGAGCAGCGGCAGTGGCCGGGGTGAACCTGATTGGAGATGATTTCCGGCTCAGGAGGGCAGTGGAGCAGATCCGGCCCCTGGCCCAGGCCGTGCCGGTGATAAAAAAATTGTATACAATGGCAGAAAACGTTATGGCCCCGGACTGTGAGGACCGTCCCGGCTGTCTGTTAGATGCCCTGGCCCTGTCAGAGGCCCTTTTGTGTACCCAGGCCGGATATGAGACCGGTTATCATATTGGACAGGACAGCGGGGAGGCACTGACCCGGCCTGAACCAGAGGCGGGGACTGAGGCAGGGCCCCGGCCGCTGGAGCTGATATCACGCAGTTATGCGCCGTGCCTGCCCTACAGCCGGGTTCATCCCCTGGAGCAGGCGCTGACGGAGTCCGGAGGAGGACGGCTGGTGCCCATCACCGAGGCCATGGAGGAGCATCCCCTTGTTTTTGAGGATTACCGTCTGCAGGCGGCTGTCATAACGGCTCTTTCGGACCGGTATGCGGAAATAGCAGATGCGGCAGAGAAGTTTCTGTCTGGGAAGGATGGACAGATTGTTCCGCTTGTGAAGCGGGGATTCTGGGAGACCACGGATAACGGGCGGATACACAGGCTCAGGGTCATAGAGTCCATATGCGGCGGGGCGGAAAATGAATTTTATCTGGGCCTTCTTAAACGGGCGAAGAAGGAACTGAGGGCAGAGGCTATCCATGCCCTCCGGTTTAATACGGAAAACACAGGCGTGCTGTTAGATCTGGCACGGACAGAAAAGGGTTTATGCCTGGAGATGACAGAGCAGGTGCTGGGCATGATGGAGCAGGAAGAGACAGATGCATACTGGGAGGAGCAGTTTAAAAAGAGGGGGCGGGAGATCGTGGGTTATCTCCGCTTTTCCAAATCCGACCTGGTTTCAGACCGGCTGGCCGGGATAATAGAAGAAACCCTGAACCAAAAGGAAACCATGAGCAAAAAAGAGTTTGACGGACTTATGAGCCAGCTGCTTATGGCCCTTCCGGGCAAAGGCTCCGGGGCCATGCAGGAAGTATACCGCAGGGCAGCCCGTATGAACCCGGCGGGCCCGGAGTTCTGGCTGAAATTCCCCACCATGCTGGTAGATTCCATTATTTACAGCCAGGATGAACGGCTGATTACCCTGGCAGGGGAGCTGGCCGGTGAGCAGGAGAGGAGCTGGCTGGGACCAGCCCTGGCAGCTGATTTTCTGACAAAACCCGCTGCCTTTGTCTATGAATCCTATTGCAGAAAAATTCCCGGGGATTCCCTGCTGGGAAAAGAAGATAAACGCAAGACCAGAAAGGCCGTGCTGGCTGTGCTGGGCCGGATTCACTGTATCCGGGAAGACGGGGAGTGTGAAATCCTCTGCCGTGTGGACGAAAAGTCCGGGACAGCCCACCGCATCGGGCGCAGGCTTTATGAGAAGCCGGATTCCCGATGGATGGATATGCTGATGGATGCCAGGATATTTGGAAATGACACAGCCGCGGGACTGGATGCAGCAGGCAGACAACGGGAAACTGACCGGGACAAAATCCTGTTCTCCATGCTGCCGGCAGCGAAAAGGGCTGAGAAGGGATCCTATTTTTATAAGAGGGCCCTGACCGTGACGGATAACCGGGAGCTGTACGGCATTCTGGCACAGTGCGGCTGGAAGGATTTCAAGGGACTTATAAGCACATATGTGAAAAAGAATCCCAATGCCGGCATATCACTGTGGTCCGTACAGCATCAGATGAATCAGCTTCCCATGACAGAAGAGGAGCGTCAGACGGAGCTTCGGGAGATCGACCGTATCTTGTGCGGCTTCCCGAAAGGAAGCTCCGAGAGAAGAAGCTGGGATGCCAATGATTATTGCAGAAAGGCCATCAACGAGGCTGCCGGTCTGCCGGGACAGGGCTGACGGAGCGTATCTGCGGGAAAATAAAGTGAGACTTGGAGGATATCATGGGAAAAATAGCAGGAAAAGAAGAGAGCGTGCAGCGACTGCCTGCGGAACAGCTCTACCAGGAGGAAATTGACGCGCTGATTGCAGCGGAACAGGACCCGGTTCCCACGGGCTGGAGAATGAGTCCCCGTTCCGTCCTCACTTATATCACGGGAGGAACTGTTGGCGGAAAGGAAATCACACCCAAATACATCGGAAACCGCAGGCTGGTGGAAATCGCCATTGCCACCCTGGTAACGGACAGGGCCCTGCTCCTGATCGGGGAGCCGGGAACCGCAAAGTCCTGGCTGTCCGAGCACCTGACCGCAGCCATCAACGGGGATTCCACCAAGGTGATACAGGGAACCGCAGGCACCACGGAGGAGCACATACGCTATTCATGGAATTACGCCATGCTCATAGCCCAGGGGCCGTCCAGGGAGGCTATGATAAAAAGCCCTGTATACCGCGCCATGGAGACAGGCAGCATTGCCCGTTTTGAGGAGATATCCAGGTGCGCCAGTGAGGTACAGGACGCATTGATTTCCATTTTGTCGGAAAAGCGCATCTCCATACCGGAGCTGGCGCTGGAACTGCCTGCCCAGAAAGGATTTTCCATCATTGCCACAGCCAACACAAGGGACAAGGGAGTCAACGAGATGTCCGCGGCCCTGAAGCGGAGATTTAACATCGTTATCCTCCCGCCGCCGTCCGATATGTCCACGGAGATGGAGATTGTGAAGTCAAGGGTGGAGCAGCTGGCAGGTAGCCTGGAGCTCAGGGCCCGGATTCCCCATGACGAGGTGGTGGAAAAGGTATGCACCATTTTCAGGGAACTGCGGGGAGGCATGACCCTGGACGGCAGGCAGAAGGTAAAGCCGTCCTCAGGCGTATTGTCCACTGCCGAGGCCATTTCGCTTTTAGCGGGCAGCATGGCTCTGGCAGGCAGCTTCGGAAATGGGGAAATAACAGATTATGACCTGGCGTCCGCCCTTCAGGGCGCTGTAGTCAAGGATGAGGATAAGGACGGATTGGCGTGGAAGGAATACCTGGAAAATGTTATGAAGAAACGTGGCAGCCGGTGGCTTGGACTTTATAAAGAGTGTAAGGAGTTGAACCAATAGATGGGACATCCGAATTGTTTTGGTATCCGTCATCTGTCGCCGGCCGGCGCCTATCATCTGAGAAGCTTTCTGGATGAAAAACAGCCGGACCTGATTCTGGTGGAAGGCCCATCTGATTTTAACGGGCTGATGGATGACATGGTGAGGGAGGAGACCAAGCCGCCGTTTGCGGTCATGGCGTTTACTAAGGACTCTCCGATACGCACGGTTTTGTACCCCTTTGCAGAGTACTCTCCGGAATACCAGGCCATAGTCTGGGCCAAAGAACATGGGGTTCAGTGCCGGTTTATGGACCTGCCCTCGGATGTGTTTTTGGGAATCCGGCGGGCCGGGGAGGGGCAGGCGTCCCCGGAACATACGTCCGGCTCTGGGTCTGAACATGTGTACAGGCTTTTGGACCGGTTTAACGGGGAGGACGGCCATGAGACCTTCTGGGAACGTGTCATGGAGCACTCAGAAAATCATGAGGCGTACCGGGACGGCGCGGACGCCTTTGGGCGGCAGCTGCGGGAGCTGACAGCAGGCGGTGACAGCGACTGGCCGGAGATACTTGTGCGGGAAGCATATATGAGAAGAAAGCTGGAGGACGCACAAAAGGAGGGATTCCAGGCAGAACGAATCGTGGCAGTGACAGGTGCTTATCATGTGGCGGGACTGGCCGGAGAGGAGCCTGCCATGACAGATGCGCAGATGGGATTGCTGCCTTCTGTGCCCTGCAATGTGACGCTGATGCCTTATTCCTATTACCGTTTGTCCACACGCTCCGGCTATGGGGCGGGCAATCAGGCGCCTGCCTACTACGGGATGCTGTGGCAGGCACTGCTGGAGGGCGACAGGGACATGGGAACCTACCGCTACCTTACAGCCATATCCGGCTATCAGAGGCAGCATGGTTTTCCGGTATCCTCTGCCGGGGTCATTGAGGCAGTGGAACTGGCCAGGTCCCTGGCCTGCCTTAAGGGATACAGCGTGCCCTCCCTGCGCGATTTGAGGGACGCCGCAGTGACGGCCATGGGGCACGGCAGTCTGCCGGAACTGGCATTAGCCATAGCGGACACGGAGATAGGAACGGCTGTGGGAGAGCTTCCCAAGGGAGTCAGCCGGACCTGCCTGCAGGACGATTTTTACAGGCAGCTAAGGGAACTGAAACTGGAAAAGTATAAGACAGAGACTGCCTTTACCCTGAACCTGGACCTGCGGGAAAAACTGAATGTGAAATCGGAGGCAGCCGCTTACCGGGAGCTGCGCCAGTCATTTTTCCTGCACCGCCTGCGTGTGCTGGGAGTACATTTCGCAGTCCTGAGAAAGGAGCAGCAGGAAGCTGCCACCTGGGCGGAGAGCTGGGATATCCGGTGGACCCCGGAAGTGGAAATTGAATTGGTGGAGTCTGCCCTGAAGGGAGATACTGTGGCCGGCGCGGCATCCTTTGCCATGAAGGAGCAGGCCGTGAAGGCGGAGCAGATTGGGGAGGCAGCGGATATCATTGAGGCCGCATGCTGCTGCGGTATACCGGAGATGGTTGCTTACGCAACAGATATTCTGCAGGGGCTTTCGGTGGAGGCGGCAGGCTTCATGGAGCTGGCCGGGACAGCGCAGAGCATTTCCTCTGTGGTGCGGTTCGGCAACATACGTCATCTGGACAGCACACCCCTGCTTCCTGTACTGAATCAGATGTTTCTTAGGGCCTGTCTGGTGTTTCTTAATTCCTGTACCTGTGGCAGTCAGGCGGAAAAGGGCGTTATGGAGGCCATGGATCAGCTCAACAGCCTGTGCCTCCACCATGACTTTCTGGATGAGGAGCGTTTTATCCGCCTGCTTGCGGAGACAGCTTCCAGGGATGACCTGAACACGGGCATATCCGGTTTCGCTGCCGCCATCCTGCTGGAGCGGGGCCGGATGGAGGAAGAGGAATTAAGCCGTCAGGTCCGCCGCCGTCTTTCCAGGGGGATTCCGGCGGAACTGGGGGCAGGATGGTTTGCAGGGTTGTCTAAGAAGAACCGGTATGCGCTTATTGCCAGGCTGGATTTGTGGCGGGAGCTGAGTGCCTATATGGATACTCTGGATGATCAGGAATTTAAGCGGGCCCTGGTGTTCTTACGCAGGGCGTTTGCTGATTTCAGTTCCAGGGAAAAGCTGGATGTGGCTGAGAATCTGGGCGAGATATGGCAGGTGGACACGGCCCAGGCAGGAGAGATGCTGAACGGGCCGTTAAAGGGAGAGGAAATGGAGCTGCTTGACAGCCTGGACGGTTTTGACTTTGACGATATATAGGATGGGTGGAATATATGGAGCTTGAAACCAGAATGAAACGATGGCGCCTGATACTGGGGGAGGAAAGCAGTCCCCAGTTTGGAAAAATGGGCGGTGTGGAGCTGACCGATGAACAGCTTTTAATGGACCAGGCCCTGGCGTCCATCTATAATCAGACAGACTCCGGCGGATTCGGAGACGGATCCGGCAAAAAGGTACCGGGAGGCAGAGGCGCAGGAAACGGCCCTTCTGCCCCTGTCCTTTCCAAATGGCTGGGGGATGTCAGAACCCTGTTTGACAAGGAGCTGGTGACCATCATCCAGTCCGATGCAATGGAGCGCTGCGGCCTGAAACAGCTGCTGTTTGAGCCGGAGCTTTTGGAGAATCTGGAGCCGGATATGAACCTGGCTTCCATGATACTGGCCTTAAAGGACCAGATACCGGGGCGGTCCAAGGACCAGGTGCGGGCGTTCATATCCAGAATTGTGGAGGAAATTAACAAGCTGCTGGCCGATGATATCCGCCGGGCAGTGACCGCTGCCGTGGACAGAAGGAGACATTCCCCCATTCCGTCGGCGGCGGCCCTGGATTATAAGGACACCATACGCAGGAATCTTAAGAATTACAATCCTGAATTAAAGAGGCTGGTGCCGGAGCATTTTTATTTTTATGACAGGACCACGTCCAACGCCGCCAATAAATATACGGTTATACTGGACGTGGATCAGAGCGGTTCCATGGGGGAATCGGTCATCTACTCCTCGGTTATCAGCTGTATTCTGGCCAGCATTGCGTCGGTTAAAACCAGAATCGTGGCCTTTGACACAAAGGTCACGGACCTGACCGAACAATGCGAAGACCCCGTGGATCTGCTGTTTGGATTCCAGCTGGGCGGCGGCACGGACATTGAGAAATCCGTGGCCTACTGCCAGCAGTTTATGGAGAATCCGGGAAAAACCCTGTTCTTTCTCGTAAGCGACCTGATGGAAGGCGGCAACCGGGCCGGACTTCTAAGGCGCATCCGGGAGATGAAGGAATCCGGTGTGACAGTGGTCTGCCTCCTGGCCATTGCGGACGGCGGAAAGCCCTATTATGACGAGCAGATAGCGGGCAGGATTGCGTCCATGGATGTGCCCTGTTTTGCCTGTAATCCCCAGAAAATGCCGGAGCTTCTGGAGCGTGCCCTGAAAGGACAGGACCTGAACGCGTTTCAGAAGGAATTGTCGCGGACATCAAATGCTTCCTGACCGCCTTTTTACGGGGAAATGCGCTGCCTGAACGGCTTCGGCTGAGAAAAAGCCGGAGAGAGAAACGTGAGAAAGGACAGGAGAGGACGCGGAAATTAATCCTATACATATCCTTGCGGATTTGTTATAATACTAATAATTAAGTCTTGACAGGAGGTAAGTTGTGATGTCTGAGGAAAATCGCAGTACCCATAAATTATATGAGAAAGAGAAAATAGGCGAGGTGCAGATTGCGGACGAGGTAGTGGCTATCATTGCCGGTCTGGCTGCCACAGAGGTGGAGGGCGTGGATTCCATGGCCGGCAACATTACCAATGAGCTGGTAGGCAAGCTGGGCATGAAGAATCTGAGCAAGGGCGTCAAGGTGGATGTGACGGAGGAGCATGTGTCGGTAGACCTGTCCCTTAATATCCGCTACGGATACAACATCCCGTCCGTAAGCGAGCAGGTTCAGGAAAAGGTAAGCACAGCCATTGAGAATATGACAGGCCTTACAGTACTGGATGTGAATGTAAAGATTGCCGGAGTCAATATGGATGAAGGCAGATAAAACCACGGTTTAATATAATATCTGTAAACACTCCCCGGAGCGTTGCCTGGGGAGTGTTTTATACATTTTTTATTGTTTTTATGCACTGGGTTTGCTATAATATCTAGAGCGGCTTCATCTCCGGGCTATTTAGGACATGCCCAGACAAGGGAAGAAGCGGACATCACGAAGAAAGGAAAATGTACGGAAAGCCACCGCTTTTTTGTACAAGCAGAGAAAATGACCAGAAGAGAATTGCGGGAGCATTGTTTTAAGATGCTGTTCTCGGCTGACTTCTACCCGACGCAGGAAGAGGCCATAGCCCAGCTGGGCCAGTATTTCCAGTCCCCGGAAGAAGACGATGTAGATGAGTCGGGTATTCTTCAGGTATTGCATAAAGTAGAATTAAAAGAGGCAGACAGTGAATATCTTCAGGCAAGAACAGCAAACATAATGGAGAAGATTCCTGAGATAGATGAGAAGCTGAACCAGGCAGCCGCCGGGTGGAAGACCAAGCGCATGGGAAAGGTGGAACTGACCATCCTGCGCCTGGCCCTGTATGAGATGCTCCACGACGACGCCATTCCTGAAAAGGTATCCATCAATGAGGCAGTGGAGCTGGCGAAAAAGTTCGGCGGAAATGATTCTCCGTCCTTTGTAAACGGAATACTGGCCAAGTTTGTAGTCAAGGGAGCCAGGGCTGCCGCGGAGGCAAAAGCGCCGGAAGAAAACAAGGTTTGCGGGGAGACTCAGGAGCCCCGGGAAACGCAGGCTTCCCAGGAGCCCCAGGAGATTCAGGCTTCCCAGGAGATTCGGGCTTCTCAGGAGCCCCAGGAAACTCCAGTTCCCCAGGAACCGCAGGAGATTCAGGCTTCCCAGGAGCCCCAGGAAACTCCGGAGAATAAGGAAAGCGAAGCGTAGGCAGGACGTATGGCAAGTGTTTACACCGTATCTCAGGTAACTGCATATATCAGGAACATGTTTACACAGGACTTTGCCCTGAACCGGATTTCCATTCGGGGGGAAGTGAGCAACTGTAAGTACCACACATCAGGCCATATCTATTTTACATTGAAGGACGGCGGCGCGCAGATCGCTGCTGTCATGTTTGCAGGACAGAGGAAAGGGCTGGATTTTGAGCTCAGGGAAGGCCAGGAGGTTACGGTGTCAGGCACCGTGGATGTGTACGAGAGGGACGGAAGATACCAGCTCTATGCAAAGGAGATTACCAGGGAAGGAAAAGGAGACCTGTTCCGCCAGTTTGAAAAGCTGCGGAATGAGCTGGAGGAAATGGGAATGTTTGACAGCTGTTACAAGCAGCCCATACCCAAATATGCCAGGAAGGTGGGAATCGTCACGGCCGGCACAGGAGCGGCTATCCGTGACATCATGAATATATCCGCCAGAAGGAATCCCTATGTCCAGCTCATATTATACCCGGCCCTGGTCCAGGGAGAGCAGGCAAAGTACAGCATCGCAAAGGGCATAGAGACTCTGGACCGTATGGGGTTAGATGTCCTGATTGTGGGAAGAGGCGGAGGTTCCATCGAAGACCTCTGGGCTTTTAACGAGGAAATGGTGGCCAGGGCCATCTTTAACTGCACCACCCCGGTTATCTCAGCCGTGGGGCATGAGACGGATGTGACCATAGCTGATTATGTGGCGGATTTAAGGGCGCCCACTCCGTCAGCGGCAGCGGAACTGGCTGTGTTTGATTATGATCAGTTTGTGGAGCAGGTGAATCTGTACAGACAGGTGCTGGAGCGCTCCATGGAGCGCAGGCTGGAAAAGCTGCATTTCCGGCTGGACCAGTTCGGTATGCGCTTAAAGCTTCTAAGTCCGGAAAAGCAGCTCAACGACAGGAGGCAGCGCCTGGCGGACATGGAGAGCCGCCTGGAACGGATGATGGAAGAAAATCTGGGATTGTCCCGGCGTAAGCTGGAGGACAGGAGACGGTGCCTTGAGGCGCGTATGGCCTTAGGACTTACAGAGGGAAAGCACAGGCTGGCCCTGTTGTCAGGGAGACTGGACGGATTGTCGCCCCTTAAGAAGCTGGGCGGCGGATTCGGATTTGTGACAGACGCCAGAGGCAGGGCGTTCACCTCCATTACACAGGCAGAGCCTGGAGACATAATACGCGTCAGCGTTAAGGACGGGCGTGTGGACGCCCGGGTTGTGGAGACGGAATCCATGAAACTGCCGGGAAGTGAGGGATAGAGGATGCCGCGTAAGAAGACGGACACACAGGAAAAGGAAGAGAATAAAGCCAGCATTGAGGAAAATTTTGCCCAGCTGGAGGAAATCATAAAAAAACTGGAAGCCGGGGACAGTACGCTGGAGGAATCATTCACCTGCTATGAAGCGGGGATGAAGCTGGTGAAGTACCTGAGCGGTCAGATAGACAATGTAGAAAAACAGATTCAGATATTGAGTGAGGGTGATGAAAATGAGTGATAAGGAAACATTTAAACAGGAACTTGATGCGCGTACAGCAGAGATTGAACAGTTAATTGGAACTTATCTTCCGGAGGAAACAGGCCATCAGAAGACTATCTTCGAGGCAATGAATTACAGCATGAAGGCTGGAGGAAAGCGCCTTCGCCCCATGCTCATGCAGGAGATGTGCCGGCTTTTTACAGGCACCCTTCTGGAAGCTGTGATTCCCTTTATGGCAGCTGTGGAGATGATACACACATCCTCTCTGGTGCATGATGATCTGCCCTGTATGGATGATGATATGATGCGCAGGGGAAAGGCCAGCACATGGGCTGAGTACGGCGAGGACATCGGCGTGCTTACCGGGGACGCCCTTATGATGTATGCCTTTGAGACAGCTGCCAATGCCTTTGAGACAAGCATTGACCCGGACGAATTATCCAGGATTGGGCGGGCTATGGGAATTCTTGCCCGTAAGACCGGCGTGTACGGCATGATAGGAGGCCAGACCGTGGATGTGGAGCTGGCCGGAGGCCCGATACCGGGAGACAAGCTGGAATTTATCTACCGTCTTAAGACGGGAGCGCTGATAGAGGCTTCCATGCTGATAGGCGCTGTCCTGGGCGGCGCTGCTGAGGAGGACTGCAAGATTGTGGAATCCCTTGCAGCCAAAATCGGCATGGCATTCCAGATTCAGGACGATATCCTGGATGTGACGGGAAGCCAGGATGTGACCGGCAAACCTTCAGGAAGCGATGAAAAGAATAAAAAGACGACCTATGTAACCCTGGAAGGCCTGGAGAAGGCAAAGAAGGATGTGGAACAGATTTCTACAGAAGCCATTGAAGAGCTGAACAAGCTTCCGGGGAACAATGATTTCCTGGAGCAGTTAATCCGCGCGTTGGTGGGCCGTCAGAAGTAAGACTGGAGATACCGTTATTATGATACTGGAACAAATTAAAGGGCCGGAGGAGCTGAAAGCCCTTCCGCCCGAGGATTTAAAGATACTGGCCCAGGAGATACGGACCTTCCTGATTGAGAAAATCAGCCATACCGGAGGCCATCTGGCCTCCAATCTGGGCGTGGTGGAACTGACCATCGCCCTTTTTAAGACCTTAAATCTTCCGGAGGACAAGGTTATATGGGATGTGGGGCACCAGTCCTATACCCATAAGATATTGAGCGGGCGCATGGCGGAATTTGACGAGCTGCGTCAGTACGGAGGCCTGAGCGGATTCCCGAAGCGCAAGGAGAGTCCCTATGATTCCTTTGACACGGGCCACAGCTCCACCTCCATATCCGCGGGGCTGGGAATCGCCCTGGGGCGCGATATCAGAGGTGAGGACTACCGTGTGGTATCCGTCATTGGAGACGGGGCCCTTACCGGCGGCATGGCGTATGAAGCCCTGAATAATGCCGCCAGGATGAAGAAGAATTTCATCATTGTGCTGAATGACAATAAGATGTCCATTTCAGAAAATGTAGGGGGCATGTCCCGCTACTTAAATGGCCTGCGCACAGGCAGCGGCTACAACGACCTGAAAAAGAGCGTGGCAGACGCCCTGGACCGGATTCCGGTGGTGGGCACTGCCATGATAGATAAAATCAAACGCACCAAGAACAGCATAAAACAGCTGTTTATACCCGGTATGCTGTTTGAAAATATGGGCATTACCTATCTGGGCCCGGTGGACGGCCACAATATCCAGGCCCTCTGCAAGGTGCTGAGGGAGGCCCAGAAGCTGGACCACGCAGTTCTGGTCCATGTGATGACGAAAAAGGGTAAGGGATACCGTCCGGCGGAAAAGAATCCATCCTATTTTCACGGAGTGGGTCCCTTTGACATAAAAACGGGAAAATCCCTGTCATCCCAGAAGAATCCATCCTATACGGATGTGTTCTCCAGAAAGCTCTGCCAGCTGGGGCAGGAGCATCCGGAATTGGTGGCAGTGACGGCCGCCATGCCTGACGGTACGGGGCTGGCTGCATTTGGAAAGAAGTTTCCGGACCGTTTTTTTGATGTGGGAATCGCGGAGGCCCATGGGGTCACGTCTGCTGCAGGCATGGCTGCGGCCGGGCTCAGGCCCGTGGTGGCGGTCTATTCTTCCTTCCTGCAGAGGGCTTATGACCAGGTCCTGCACGATGTCTGTATCCAGAACCTGCCGGTGCTATTTGCAGTGGACCGGGCAGGGCTTGTGGGAAGCGACGGGGAGACCCATCAGGGAATCTTTGACTATTCCTTCCTGACCTCCATTCCCAACATGAGCGTTATGGCCCCCAAGAATCTGTGGGAGCTTCGGGCCATGCTGGACTTTGCCATGGATTATAACAGTCCTCTGGCTGTTCGTTATCCCAGAGGCGAGGCGTACCGGGGACTGAAGGAATTCAGACAGCCCATATCATACGGTGTGGGTGAAATACTTTACGAGGAAGAGGATATTGCCCTTCTCGCTGTGGGCAGCATGGTCAGCACAGGCGAACATGTGCGGCAGAAGCTGAAGGCGGAGGGGTACAGATGCAGCCTTGCCAACGGCAGGTTTGTGAAGCCCTTTGACAGGAAAATGGTATCACGTCTGGCGAAGAATCACCGCCTGATTGTCACCATGGAGGAAAATGTGCTCCAGGGCGGTTACGGCCTGGCGGTCACTGCATTCATACATGAGAACTATCCGGAAGTAAAGGTACTTAATATTGCAATTCCTGACGCATATGTGGAGCACGGCAATGTGTCCATATTAAGGGAAGGACTGGGAATCGACAGCGATTCCATTATCCGGACCATGAAGGCCGGCGGTTATATCGGCCGGGAGACATTGGGAATCCGCCCTGTACTGAACAGGAAGGAAGCCTGAAACCGCGTTCACGGACAGGTGAGAGCCGGAGGGTATGGCGGCAAAAAGGATTGACAGATAGCAGATAATACAGGCGGCATTGCACCCTGAGCCGGAAGGCAGCGGGGAAATGCCGCTTCGGTATAAGGAGAACGGTAATGAAGAAAGAGCGGTTGGACGTGCTTATGGTCCAGAGAAACCTGGCGGAGTCCAGGGAAAAGGCCAAGGCCCTGATTATGTCAGGGATAGTCTATGTCAATGGACAGAAGGAAGATAAGGCGGGCACGTCCTTTGAGGAGACAGTACAGATTGAGGTCAGGGGAAGCACCCTTAAATATGTCAGCCGGGGAGGGCTTAAGCTGGAAAAGGCCATGAGCCGCTTCGGCGTTCAGCTGGCCGGCAAGGTATGTATGGACGTAGGGGCTTCCACCGGCGGATTTACGGACTGTATGCTCCAGAACGGGGCGGTGAAGGTGTATGCCGTGGACGTGGGACATGGACAGCTTGCCTGGAAGCTGCGCAATGACGACCGGGTCATCTGTATGGAGAAAACAAACATCCGGTACGTGACCCCTGAGGATATAGGGGACCGCATTGAATTTTCCAGCATTGATGTGTCATTCATATCCCTGACCAAGGTGCTGGGACCGGTAAAACAGCTTCTGACCGATAACGGTCAGGTGGTGTGCCTGATAAAGCCCCAGTTTGAGGCCGGACGGGAAAAGGTGGGAAAAAAGGGCGTTGTCAGGGAAAAGAGCGTTCATCTTGAGGTCATAGAGATGGTTTCGGATTATGCCCGGAGCATTGGTTTTGGCATACTGGGCCTGGAATTCTCTCCCATCAAGGGGCCTGAGGGAAACATAGAATATCTTCTGTACCTCCAGAACTATCCGCAGGAAGAGGCGGGGCAGGAGGAAACCGGACAGGAAGTAACCGCACAGAGAGTAACCGGGCAGGGAACAACCGGACAGGAAGTAGCCGGACAGGAAGAAATTAAGCGGCCGGATTATGAATTGTCAGCCCGTGCCATTGTGGAACAGGCCCACGGATGTCTGGATTAAACGGCCGGCGGTTTGCACAAATGGATAAATAACGTATAAAAACGTCAGGAGCCCCATAACCATGAAACATTTTTATATTATTGCCAATCTTGACAAAGAATATGTACAGGAGGCCCAGGTGTTCATCAAGGCTTACCTGGAGGCAAAGGGAGCAGAATGCCTCCTGCACCATACACCTGAGAGAACCAGGGGGGCAGCCCACATCGACGGGGCCCAGGTGCCGGAGGATACGGAGTGCGTCATAACTATCGGAGGGGACGGTACCCTCATACAGGCTGCCAGGGACCTGGCGGGCCGCAACATTCCCATGCTGGGGGTGAACAGGGGCCATCTGGGATATCTCAACCAGGTGAGCCGACAGGAAGACATTGCGCCGGTCCTGGAGTCCCTGTTAAATGAGCGTTACCAGCTGGAACGGCGGATGATGATTCACGGGACAGCGTGGCGGAAGGAAGAGACTCTTTTAAAGGATATCGCCCTCAATGAAATTGCCATTACCAGAAAGGATCCCTTAAAGGTGCTTCGCTACAGCGTCTATGTCAATGACGAGTATCTCAACGAATACGCGGCAGACGGCGTCCTGGTAGCCACGCCTACAGGCTCCACAGCCTATAATCTTTCGGCGGGAGGACCGGTCATAGCGCCGGGGGCCAGGATGATGGTGCTGACACCTATCTGCTCCCACTCCCTCAATGCCAGGAGTATTGTGCTGGCACCGGAGGACAGGGTTAGGATCAAGGTCCTTAACAGCGGTCAGGTCGTATCCTTTGACGGGGATACGTCCATGGAATTAAAGGCAGGGGACTGTATAGACATACGGTGTTCCGAGCTGCAGACAGTGATGATAAAGGTAAAGCAGATATCATTTATGCAGAACCTCAGCAACCATCTTGGAGGAATATAGACAGCAGGGTCCGCAGAACATTATAAATCAACAAGGAGGGAAGCGTCTCACATGAAGGTAGAGCGCCACAGCAAAATTGTCGAATTAATTGGAAAGTATGAGATAGAGACACAGGAGGAGCTGGCTGAAAGGCTGAATGAAGCTGGTTTCAATGTGACCCAGGCAACTGTTTCCAGGGATATCCGTGAACTGAAGCTGACCAAGATGCAGTCGGAGAGCGGCAGACAGCGCTACATGGTATTGGAGAGCCCCAGGGGGACATCTGCCATCAAATATATCCGTATCCTTAAGGACGGATACATGTCCATGGACATGGCTCAGAATATCCTGGTAATCAAGACCGTATCCGGCATGGCCATGGCTGTGGCTGCTGCCCTGGACGCCATCCAGTTCCACGAAATCGTGGGTTGTATTGCAGGTGATGATACCATCATGTGTGCCATACGCAGTGTGGACGATACCATCATTGTCATGGAGAAAATCAAGAAAATGGTGGAAGACTAACGGAAAAGGGGTGTAATATGTTACTGGAACTGCATGTAAAGAACCTGGCCCTTATTGAGAAAGCGGATGTGGAATTCGGTGAGGGCCTCAATATCCTCACCGGTGAAACCGGAGCCGGAAAATCCATTATCATCGGTTCCGTAACCATGGCCCTGGGCGGCAAGGCACCGAAAGGCAGTATACGTCCCGGGGCAGACTACGCCTATATTGAGCTTGTGTTTTCCGTTGCAGGGGAGGAAAAACGGAAGGCTCTCAGGGAGCTGGATGTGGAACCTACAGAGGACGGACTGGTAATTATATCCAGGAAGCTGACTTCTGCCAGGAGCATCAGCCGTATCAACGATGAGACAGTGACCATGGCCAGACTGAGCCAGATTACGGGCCTGCTGCTGGATATACACGGGCAGCATGAGCATCAGTCCCTGCTTTACAAATCCAAGCATCTTGAAATTCTGGACGCCTATGTCAAGGCCGCGACCCAGCCTGTTAAACAGACAATTGCAGACAGGTACCGTATATACCGTTCCCTTGAAGAAAAGCTGAGGGGGTTTGATTTGGATGCTGAAAGCCGTATCCGGGAGGCTGATTTCCTCCGGTTTGAGATAGAGGAGATAGAGGCATCGGCCCTGAAGGAAGGGGAAGAGGAGGAGCTTACTTCGGTTTACCGCCGTTATTCCCATTCCAGGCGCATTGCAGAGTGTCTGGGCGCCGCCTACGAGGCAGTGGAGGGGGAATGGCTGGCAAGGGCTTTAAAAGAGGTGGAGCAGGCGTCAGAGTACGATGAGAGCCTGGGCGGCATCCGGGACCAGCTCTATGATGCGGATTCCATACTGCGGGACGCGGGAAGAGAGATGTCTGCCTATCTGGATTCCATGGAGATGGACGAGGAAACATTCAGGAAAACCGAGGAGCGCCTGGACCTGATACATAACCTTCAGGCAAAATACGGACCAACCGTGGAAGCCATCTGTCAGAAATTGGAACAAAAAAAGAAAAGGCTGGAAGAACTGGAAGACTATGACGCTCACAAAAAGCGTATGGAGCAGGAATTAGAAGAATGCAGGAATGGTTTGGAGAAACTCTGCACACAATTAACAGGGATACGTAAAAAGGCATCCAGGACGCTTGTAAAGAAAATCAAGCAGGGTCTGGTGGATTTGAATTTCCTGGATGTGGAATTTGACATGGAATTTGAAAAACTGGATCATTTTACCCCATCCGGATGGGACGGGGCCCAGTTCCTGATTTCAACCAATCCGGGACAGCCCATGCGCCCTCTCAAGGATGTGGCGTCAGGAGGAGAGCTTTCCAGAATTATGCTGGCCATCAAGACTGTGCTGGCGGATTCAGATGATATACCCACACTGATTTTTGACGAGATAGACACAGGTATCAGCGGGCGAACCGCCCAGAAGGTATCGGAGAAGCTCATGCTCATAGCAAAGAGCCACCAGGTCATCTGCATCACCCACCTGCCGCAGATAGCGGCCATGGCGGATTCACATTTTGAAATTGCAAAATCTGCCAGCCAGGGCAGGACCATAACCACCATCCGTCTGTTAGACAGGCAGGCTTCCGTAGAAGAACTGGCCAGGCTGTTAGGCGGCGCCAGGATTACGGAGGCAGTGCTTAAGAACGCAGGTGAAATGAAGGAATTGGCAGACAGAACAAAATAAAACAGATTGAAATTCTGAGGATGGATAATACTAAGAAAGAGGCATTGAACGTTGCTTCTTTCTTTTTTTTGTTGTGGTTCATCCCCAAATGGAGGAACTATGGCTTTGTATTGACCCATTTAACATGAATGACTATATAAGGAGGCAGGGCGATGAAGGGGAAATCAATCTTTTACCGGTGGCTGGGGCGCATTTTCTGGCTGTCCGCTGTGGCTGTTACGGGGTACACGTGGTATTACATGGACCAGGCAGTGCCGGACCGGGTGAGCATTATAGAAAATGAAGAGGAGGAATTTTCCTTTGGCCTGCCTTTAAAGGCAACCATATCCAGCGACAGCCAGGAGGTAGCCCTGTCCAATGAGAGCAATATACCGGCAGATCAGATTACCATAAGCGGCAGGGACCATTTTTCCATGTTCGGGGGAGAAAAGGGAAGCTACCAGGTAGGTCTTAAGCTGTTTGGAGTTATAAAATTAAAGGACATACAGGTGGATGTGGTGGACACCAGGTATGCCATTCCCTGCGGATCACCCATTGGTATCTATCTGAAATCCGACGGCGTCATGGTCATCGGCACCGGGCGAATCACGGGAAGCGACGGTATGGAGGTGGAACCGGCATACGGAATACTGAAATCAGGTGACTATATCGAAGCGTTCAACGGAAAGCCCATGAACACGAAGGAGGATCTGATACGGGCTGTCAGCGAGTCAGGGGGCCAGGACTGCGTGCTCCAGGTGCGCAGGGAAGGCGAGGACGTGGATATAAGCCTGAAGCCGGTCCAGGGCGCTGACGGGCAGTACAAGCTGGGAGCATGGGTCAGGGACGATACCCAGGGTATCGGCACCATTACGTATGTGGATATGAACGGAAGGTTCGGCGCGCTGGGCCATGGAATCAGCGACAGCGATACAGGCGATTTAGTGGAATCCTCCGAGGGAGCCCTGTATTCCACGGAAATCATGGGAATAGAAAAAGGATCCATGGGAAAACCAGGACTGCTGTCCGGCGTAATTTACTACGGCCCCCAGTCCCATATGGGAGATATAGAAAAGAACACAAATGAGGGCATATTCGGCACGGTCAACCAGCAGTTTAAAAAGCAGATATCAGGAGAACCCATGGAAATCGCCTGCCGCCAGGATGTAAAGCAGGGACCGGCTTATATCCGCAGCAATATTTCCGGCGAGCTGAAGGATTATGCCATTGAGATCCAAAAGGTGGACTATAATTCCGGCCATAAGAATAAGAGTATGGTCATTAAGGTGACGGATCCGGAGCTCTTGGAGCTGACAGGAGGAATCGTGCAGGGAATGAGCGGCAGCCCGATTATCCAGGACGGGAAGCTGGCCGGGGCGGTGACCCATGTGTTTGTGCAGGATGCCAGCAGAGGGTATGGGATTTTGATTGAGAATATGATGGAGCATTGAGGACGGGGAGGATATAGTGAAAAGGAAGGCATTGGGAGCTTGCTCGCATAAGCCTTCCTTTCGGAATAACGGGAGGCCGGAGGGAGCTTGCTTACATAAACTGCCTTTTCTATGTGAAGAAATACCATTACCGATGGGACGCGAAGCGGACTAGTGGTTGCTGCCCGTAAGCCGCAGCGGGTAGCGATGCAAGCAGGAGCTTAGTGGCTGGAGTTTGATTTTATAAGACTTGGTTTGCGTCCAACAGTAATGCTGCCATTATATGCTTTCCGGGTATTGCTCAAGGAGATTGGACAGGAAGTAGGAGCTGGCAATTGATCTGTTTGATGGTGGCATGATTTTTGCCTATATCGTTCGTAGGAAATTAAATGGAATGACAATAAAATCGTATTTAATTTGGTGAATAGTTACGTTATATTGAAAATAAACATGTAAAGTATGGAAAAAATAACTAAAAACTATGATTTTTTTCTCCTTTTGTGGTATAAATAAAGGAGGGGCATATTAAAAAACATCAGGGTGTGTATAGTGATGTTTATAATGAAATCTAAATATTACAGAAGGGACAAGGTATGGGTATTTGCCATAGAGATACCTTATACAGGGGATGTTATGAAAGATTTTCAATGGCTTCATTTTTCAGATCTTCATTTGAAATCAGTTGAAGGGTTTGTGGAGGGACGGATTAGACAGGAACTGATTCAGTGCCTGAAACAGGAGGATTTTAAGAAGAATCAAAATCTATATGTCTTTATTACCGGCGATATTGTGAATCAAAATGGATATGATGCTAACCAGGATATATGGATTGAGGAGTTTGTAAATACTTTGGGGGTGGATAAAGACAGGATTTTCTGGTCGGCAGGGAACCACGATATAAGGCGAAAAAATTCTTATGCGCGCATTATTAAAGCCATACGGGAAAAGTCACTGACCCTGGATCAACTCAGGCGTGAAATGGAAGAGGAAGAAAAAAACGGAGAGGGAGATGACAGTGATTTTAATCAGTTGACAAAAAAAAGGCTGGAGGCCTATGTATCTCACTATGACAGATGGTTTGACCGGAAGATTACAGAACAGGAGCTTAACGACCTGCATCAGTTTTACGATCTGGAGGATTTCCAACTGATTGTTATCAATACTGCGATAACATCATGTGACAACAAGGATGAAAGGAATCTCTTTTTGTGTTCCAGAGAATTAAATAGTGTAATGAATCGGGCCGACAGAAACAAGCCGTTATTTGTAATGGGACATCATGGCCTCTGTTTTTTGGAAAAAGAAGAGCAGGCGGAAGTTGAAAAATTATTTGATTCTTCTTATGTGGATGTATATCTCTGCGGTCATGCGCATGAGCCCGGAATTCGCCGGATGGACCATGCCGGGAACGATATACAGGAAATAACCAGCGGCGGAGGGATACCGGACCAATATTCCGTGTTCACATTTTTATATGGTGAATGTGATTCCTCAACGTGCAGATACCATCTTATACCTTATACATACAGAGGTGGCCGTGGCGGAAGCGGTCGTTGGGAGAAGGATCCTGCCGTTGGCAGACGGTTCAGAGATGATAAGTGGTATGACCTGGCCTGTTTCAGAAATTTGCAGAGCCATGGAGAGGCTGAGTCTCAGAAGAATGTAAAATCAGAAGAAGTAAACACTCCTGTTTTGGATCTGAACTGTTTAGCCTGGCAGATTCCTGAAGAATGGGATCCTGATCTGGATATGGCAGTGCCGCTTAATGATAAGAATGTCATTTCTCTGCCTGCCTTGCTTTTAGGAAGGCAGGAACGTTTTACCCTGTTTTTGGCCAGCACCATACCAGAGGGATTGGCGAAAGGCCTGCAGCATCAGTCAGAACAGTACATGGAAATCAGCAGGACAACAGGGCTGCAATGGCAGGCTCCGGTCTGGAGGGAATATTCCCTAAATGATGTTTTTAAAACGGGGGAGCAAGGGAATTTTGGCAGGATAGTCAATATTTCATCGGAACAAATGCTGATCGGTAATCTTGGGATATTATTAAAGCAGAGGATGGAAGAAAGGGATAATCAACCTCTGATTATTAATATATGGTCTGAATCACCTTATTTTGCGGCAAGGTGTGCACAGACAGCAATGAGGAATCTGATTGATATTGAGAAAGCACAGGTATTGGTTGTGGCGGATATGAAACAAACCATACGAACCGAAAACGAGGATACCATTCGCGCGGTGGATCAGATCGTGGAAACATATAATAAAACGGATCCTCCTGCGGAAGAAGAAGTTTTGGGGTTGCTTGACCACAGAAACAGATATCCTTCACAATGGGGATTATTACTAAAAAGGCACGCGCTGAAACGCAACGACCCGGGATGGATACGGGGGTTTCTCGCCGCGGCCGGTATCCATGAGCATGTCATACAATGGCTGCGCGCAGTAAAACCGGAAAAGCTTGTTGTCCAGAACACATTGAATCCAGAGTTACACAGCATTGATAAAGAAGACCTGGAGGATTTAACTTGGGAGACATACCTTCTCCTGACTCGGGAACCTTCGCCGGCGAGAAATAATCTGCTGAACCTATTGCTGGAGTGGGTACCTGAATCGCTTCGATGTGCAATCAATGTGATGGAGCATATACAGGATTCGGACGCAATGGAGAACGTTGCATATCCGGATATTGCACGGCTCGGACATGCTGCCTGCCGTGAAGACTACAGACATTTGTTCCAGTGCATGAAGGGGAATCCGGTAAAACAGTGGGTGTTATCCCTGAACAGTCCTTATGGGCTTGAAGGAGTAATCTGTTTTATGAATGATACATATAGAAAGGATATGGTCCGGCACATTTTGTGTCAGGACAGATCCCTGACAGGGGATATTTATATGCAGGAGAATGTGGATTATATACGGAGCCTGGTATATACCAATGATAAGTGAGAGACATAGGAGGAAACTATGATTTACGCGGACTGGTATTTTTGCTACCAAACTAAATTATCACCTCAGGATACAGATGAATACTTAAACTTGATGTTTGCCTTAGAGAATGAACATGTTCCTATGGATACAAAGGTGGATGCACTAAACAGGCTGATACGGTTTGACGTACTGTTCCAGTATTATGCGGTACCTGTTTTAGTTGATAGCCTGCTCACTCCCCATGGAAGAGAATGTCTGGCGGTTGAAACAGATATCAAAAACAAAGAACTATATGTGGAGACAATAAAAAATATCTTTCGCAATATGATCAGGAAAGAGGATGCTTTTAATTATTCTGTCAGTGGGTTGGATGTTGATGACTATGATAAGATTATCGCAACCATTTCCCAGACCCTGTCGAAAGCCAACTCCTACATGGAATCAGAACGGAATTTTGATTATCTGGAGACAGATTTGTTTGGGAAGGAAATACTGTATCTGTCCCTTCTCAGGGCAGTGGCAAAAGCTGTACCGCAGCAGGTGATTTCCCTTGTGAAGGGAGAGAATCCCTTACCGCTCATAAAGAGTGCTATGGAAGGTAAATGCGGCCAGCTTCCATGGAATCTGGCTATAGGCATCCTGATTCGATGCCGGGATTCAGAGTTTTCCCTGATGAGCATTATTCCTGAAAACTGGTTTACACGTCCTGATTTAATGGAACTGGTGGCCCAGATTAAATATCCATTTCAGACAGGTTATACGGTGGACCTGATTTTTAAAGAAACATATCAATTTTCTTTTTTTAGAGAATACTTTAAGTCGGGCATCTCTTATTATGATGAATGCTGGATTGATAAAACAAAAAGTAATAATGACTTTATCAAAATATGTGCATCCATATGGCAGGGCATTTTGTGGATGTATGCCCTGCGGGCAGCACCGGAGCATTGTATCAGGAAATTAGATGAAATATGGCAGATACCAGATTATAGGGAAGGATTGACAGATCCTTCCATCCATCTCAATTATGTTCAAAAAACATTCCTTCCATCCCGTCCCCAGATTAATAGCTGGAATGAAGTGCCTGGCTTCATCCAGTGTCCATGGGTCCGGCATTACGACATGGCGGCTAACGCGTCAGGAAAAAACAAGGATTTCTATAAATATGGGAGTTTTATGAGCAATAGCATGGCCGTCCGTATATTTATTGCGGTTCCGGTAATGAAAGCGGTTCTTTTATATCAGAAAGAGGACATCATATCTTCCCGGATGATACATCTGCTCCTTCATTGGGGAGACGTCATATCCAGCAGGGGAGCGCAGTCTGTATTTAACAGGCCGGAAAAGATTTATTCTGCGGATCATAAAATACCATGGTCACCAGCGGTAAGATTGTTGGGATATCATATTGACCATCTGCTTGCCGACATAGGTATGGGGAAAATTAACCGCATGATTCCTTACCGGATTGTAGATATTCTACAGCCGGATGAAAAGGCAGATAATGAGCAGCTGGAATACCTGTTGTCATCAGGAGCATATATGGTAGCTGCCAAATGGGCTTATCAGAGCCTGTCTGAAGAAGGTTTACCAGGCTATGGGGATATGAATCCGTGGCATGAACAAGGGGATGCATCCAATTTAGCGGAGCTGTGCAGATTAATGTCACAAAAGCCGCAGATTTGTAATTCCAGAGAGCCTCTGGCGCTCATCTATCAGGCATATCCCAGGTACCTGACAACGGACCGTCATGGCTGGGTGCAAAATTACATTGACAACAGCACCTTTAAGGTGAGTACGCAGGATTTGATTAAATCCGAACCCTTGAATTCTGATGAATGGGCAGGATTAGGAACCCTGGACACCAGCCGTTTCATGAAAGACGCTGATAAGCTGGCATTGACCATGCGGCTGGCTTCGGCCTATGTCTCGCAGCAGGTAGACAGGGGCCATCCATGGAGAGAGGCATGGATTGAAAAAATAACATCGATCCGTAATAGGTGGGAGTTTTCACGTCTGTCCCGGTATGAGCTGATAAAGCTTCTTAAACTGGTTCCTGTTGATGAAACAAGTGCGGACAGTTTGCTTGATGTCCTGAATCTGGTGATACATGCCATCAATGAATTCAGTACCGAGAGCATGATTTATTACCAATATCTGCTGTCCGATTTATTGGCTGTGGAGGACCCGCCTTTAGGGGAACAGTCTTTTGATCAGCTTCGTGTGGATTTTATAGAGAGTGTTCAGAGTCAGCTTTCAGACAAAGCAGGTTTCGACGGTGAACGTGTCGATGCATGTATCGCGTTGTTAAATCATTTCATTCTGCGTATGTCCCAGCGCCTGAAGAATCCGGATATAAAAAATGAACTGGAAGAATACTGGAAACGTAAAAACATTAAGGACAGACAGCTGCGAAACGTAAAGTCAGAAGCATTGGGACAGGATGAATTACTGCGCTGCTGTATGTGGCAAAAAAGAGAAGAATATATTCTGTCCGTACGGCTCGCTACAGATGCATCAAGAACCAGATTCAGTAATGGAACCATTAGAAATTTATTTTACCAGACCGAGGATATCCGGTCTGACTGCTGGTATCTGGGTATAATTATTCAAAAGGAGTTTGACGGAGACCGGAAAGGGGTTACCTATCTTATAAACTGCGGAAGCGGGACTGCCCTGTCTTTCCATACGGTAGACAGCCGTCTGTACCGATATGACAGAGGGGATGAGATAGCGGTAAAAATTAATAGTGGCAGTATCACTGCCATCATGCCTGAAGCCTGGACTCCACAAAGCGGAGACTCCGTGGAGGTAAGGTATCATTTGAAGGCTGACGAGGTGTCAATTCGGGTATTTGGCGAAGATCAGAAGGGTGTATTTGATATTAATGATTTGAAATTTTGGAACGCCGATTTATCCCTCATTTTGATGGAGCCTTGGATTGAAGGACGCTGCATCGTGGAATATTACGACAATAAGGGGTGGATTCCGGTCATGAGGAATTTTACACGCCTGATAATTGAGCAAATTTATCGGCAGGATAATCCGGAAAATAAAGTTACCCTTACATTTATTAACAGATGGAGAGAAGGTGCGAAGAACCTGTGGCTTTTCAGCAGCCAAATAGGATATAATTATTGCCTGGAAGACCAGAATTTTACACATGAGTGCAGAGAAAGATTGGAAAACTGGGTTTTAGAGACTCAGGATTGCGATGGATTAATCGTTCAGATGCAGCTTTTATCCGGTAAACAGCCAGATGCTGCAGGGCTTCCTGTTTTACAACTATATGGTCAGGAACCATTTGATGATAAGAATATCCAGTGGAAAACACAGTTTATGGGAGACGCGCCATTTTCCATCACTAAGAATGTACAGGGCGAGTGGTACGTGCATTCTTCTGTTCCTGGAATTGACAAGGATATAGAGGTGGTTATAGCTAAAGATGTACGGAAACTGGGGAATTCAAGCCGTCTGAATGTGCAGATTGCCGACGATGGATGGGATGTGGCTGGTCAGCGAAAGGGGAGGCTGAAGGCTGAACTGGTGATGAGCCGTAGATTGGATTACAAATATGTCAATTATAATGAATTATACCGGATATTGAATATGAAAACCGGAGATATTTTCAGACTCCGGTACGTAAATACCAGACGTACAGACTACGGATATTATCCGGCCTCATTGATGGGAGGATTTGCAGTAAAATGCGCAGCGGAAACCTTTTCCTGCTATGGAAATAAAAATTCCGGTCAGGATTATAATTCGTCCCTGTCATATGAGCGTCCATGCATTGTGGAATATATTGATATAAGGGGAAAACGCGAGGAAAACAACTCTGTCGTATCATATGATGTACCGGAACTGGAACTGTATCAGGGACCTGTCAAAGGTGTCATAGCAGAAATCCCCAGCGACGCTTCGGGAAATTATAATCCATCCCTTTACATAAATGTCTGTCTTGCCATTGATGAAAAAATCATTTTTGCCAGGGTGCCGATGAGTGCGTTTAATCCGCTTCCTGCCCTGATTGGGGAACCTGTGGAAGCTATCAGGGACTTGGAGGGATGGAAGTTTGCCGTTCAGCCGAGAATTGTCTATGTACGGGCATTATGGAAGGTTTCCAATCATAAGGCGGAAAAAAATGTGTCTGTACAGGGGACTGCTGTGGGGTTGATGGAGGTTAAGGGAATGGGCACCATGATGGCGGCCCAGGACGAAAAAAATCCTGTTCTGAATCTTTATAAGCCAGAGAACATCCTTTGGGGTCAACAGGGAGTACCAGGGGATGAGACAATACAAAAGAGCGGAAAAATCCGGAAGATTGCGTACAGAAAATGCGATACGTATCTTTTCAGGGGGACCTACATGACGTCCATTGTACGCTTGCTGTCGAACAATATTGAGATAATAGGAGAAGCCAGGTCAGAAGATAATTTTAACCAGGTATCTGACTGGAGGATGAGACTGGAAATCAGACAGATTGAACGGCGTGAAGAGGAAAGCTATTATGATTTCCGAAGAATCTTTGTTCCTGTATACTCCAGGCAGACAGATAAGCAAGATGAGGAGGCTGAACAGAGAGAGGAAAAGGTGAAGCGGTATCTGGAATGGGTTGAGACAGGCGATTTCCATACCGTAGGTATTAAACGGTCAGTGGATGGTCAAGAGTACATCCTTTTACAGGATTTAAGTGTTCCCGTCCATATTGACCGGTATGGACCTGAGGATATATGGAAAAATGAGATTCCATTAAAATCAGGTGAACGTGCGCTGGTTTTGGGACATCCTTACAAAAACAGTGATGTGCGGGTGAAATTATCATTTAGTGAGAATGCTTGGATTGCATCCTACAGGGAGGCGGATCCAATGCGTTTGGATTATGAATTTGTCTCCTGCTTTAACGCGGCTGAAGGGGAGGAGATTGAACAGAGTCTTTATTATGCGGGAAGTGACGAAGATGATTGCCTGCGTTTTGAATGGGGATATGGTTATACTCTTTTGGTACGTGCGGAGGATGTGACGGACTATAACGGGAATCTGATATTAAGGGAACTCTTTTTCAATGACCGGATTAACAAATTCAGCGTCGTGGCCGGAAACGGGGAATTTGGGCTGAAAATGCTTGTATCAGCGGACAACATACTCCATGATTTGGAATATAAAGTATTGCAGGATACCAGGGCGGGTGTCATCCAGCTTTTAGAGGTCAGGAAAATTATTGATAAACACCAGGTTGTGATACAACAGGTATCTACAGTTGCCAGGGAAATCGGACAGAGCGGCTGGGTATTTGAAAATATACCAAATGCCGAGCTGGATGAAGAAAGTATCCAGAAAATATTGGAAGAGGATAATGGAGAAGATGTTATTTTTATCCTGGCCCATCTTAAGCTGAATGATAACCAGGAAAGGATGAATTCCCATACATATACCTACATTCCTCTGAATAAAAGTTCGGCTCAGGATGTGTTATTAGAGGGCAAGGTCCTATGTCTGGTGGCCGGGCGGATCTCAGATGTAGCTGTACTCCAGGGAAAGCGTATTAAGAATGATTGCCATATATCATTTTATCTTCCAAATGAACTTCCTGAAAGGGATGCGGGGCGGGAGGAAAACAGGAAGGATTCCCCGCATATGGTCGTGTCTGTTTCAAGGCGCAAGTTTTCTCTGGATGAGAGTAAGCTTCGGGTGCTTCAGAATTCAGACCCATATAAATACTATAAATATAACATGATGGTGAAACTTGAGAAAAGGAGCGAAAGAGATCCTGTAAGCTGGACCGGAAATGTAACAGGGACGCCTCTGCGGTCTGAAAAAAGCCTTAAGGAATGGGTCAAAAATCAGCAGCCGTGTCTTGTGACACTGGGGAAAAGTTTGCCTGACCTGAGTATGCAGATAGAAATCTCCCCTGGTATATTAAGTTCCATTAAGGACCAAAAGAACACGGGAAACTTACAGACCGGGGCATTGGCGTCCTTAAAAATACTGGATGGCGAGATGAAAGCAGAGATGATCCTGCCGGGAGATGTTTGTTATATACCTGACAAGGGACGGGCTGTTGAACTCCTTATAATGGATGGAGCTTTGAGGAATTATGGAAAATCCATTATGGAAAAAGAAGATAAGGAAGTAATACAAAAGGAAAAACAGGCTCAGCCTGATTTTACGATTGCAGGTTTTCCGCAGATACGAATCAGGAATCCGCTATTCTTAGGACGGGAGATTGTGAAGGATCCCCCTCGCCTGGGATATTTATTAAAGGATGAACAGGGAAAACTAACCCTTATGCCGGATGCCAGGGTGTTCGCGGCGTACTTACGTATCGACGAGCGTTTGAGGACTCCTGTACTCGAAAAGATTTCACCGGATTCCATGACCGTGGAGACAGCATGGAATCAAATCACGTTTTTGGATGGAACGGTTTCAGAAATCATACATCATGTAAAACGGGGCAGATGGCATTATCATGACAGGTATACAGGTGTATGGGATAGCGAAACAAACGAACTTATTCCCATGAAATGGCCAATGGGTGATCAATATTTTGATATTCCCCTGTTTTTATCAAAAGGAGACAAGCTGCGTTATCCTTTTTATGAACTTCAGAGATTCGGATATTCTGCGCGTGAAATCTTTGAAAATGGGCTGCCGCAAGATAAGGGATGGTATCCAGTGGCAGGCTCAGGTAAGGAAAGCATCTGGATTGAATTGTTTCCCGGAAAAGTATTAGAGATTCCCAGAAAATTTCTCTTTGCAGGGGATAAGAAGAAGGAGTTGTGTAATATGTGTACACAGCTTATCTCGCCGGGGGATATGGTCATGCTCAGCGAAACAAAAGGTTCTGTCAGCCAATTAACAATGTTGCTATTGGAGAATATCAGGTTTGGAATACGCAGTGTTTTTGGGAATGGGACGGTTTATCTGCCTGTCCAGAGAAAAGAACCGGGGGGTGTTGTACTGGGAGGCGGATTCTGGAGCCTGACACTTCCGGCGGCGGAGGAAGATTACTGGGAAGAAGGCATGCTTGTTGGAATTGATAAGGATAACATGATTCAGAAATATGAAGAAGGCCAGGAACTTATTGCCGGGGATGTTCTTTTTGTGTATTATGATACGGATAATCACCTCTCGGCTAAAGGAATGCCACATGTTCGTGTGAGTCTTGCATATGAAGATTTGTGGAATGATGCAGGCTGGCTGAGGGAGTATTTATGGGACAGGAGATTTGCCAGAAATAATATCTTCCGCGATGGTATTCCTATGGTAATCAAACGAATCGTCAGGGATGAGAATGGCATTAAATGTTTTGTTGCGTACCCTCAGCCTTCTTCGAGGAAGCTGGAAGGAGGGACAGAAGTCTGTTGTAATATATTAGGAGAAAAAGTCTGTGGACAGGATTGCCAGGGCGTGATTCTGCGTGCAGGAGGATACATGTTTCTGGTGGAGGGCAATGGGATTCTGCCAGGTTTATCCAGCCAGGCAAGATCGGTTGTTATTCGTGAATTATCAGCAAGAGGTGATTCGTTCTGGATGAGAAAAAGTGATACAGGCTGGAAACCAGGACTGGAAGACAGTTATGAAACTACACAGGTAAGGGTAGAGATGCTGTTTTCGGTATCTGAGGCAGAAGGTATTCTGTGCATGGACTGTGAGACATTAAGGCCGTTATGGCTGCCTGTAAAACAGGCCTGCCGTGCATTGGGGGCCGGAATAGATCATGTGTACTATGTCCTGTGCGCAGATTCTGCACACCGTCTTAAAGCAACCATTCTTGAGGATGGTACGATATCATTGTTGTCCGCCCAAAATAATCTCATGAATTATTATATTACCCAGTCCGGTAAGCAGTATCGCGTAATACCGAGAGTGTTGGTAAAAAGAGATGTGGATGGAACCTATGTTTACTTGGGGCGGGTGTATCCTTACGGAGATATCATTTACTTGATGTCAGAAAGTCAATTGGATTTAAAAGCAGGAGAACCCATACCGGTAGATATTGTCAGAAAAGAAGAAGAAAGGATTATTGCTGTTCCATCAGGGACACAAAGAAGGAGGATTAATGTATCACTTTGGGTGGCGGCTGCAGGCAGGTTATGCTATGTAAATAATAAAATGAATTTTGATAAGATTGAGGAGTATATTCCTCAACGGTTTAACGATTATCTGGAAGCCGTGAAGAAGGCGTCCCAGGATTCTATGGACGGTTTAATGGATTTACCAAAAGCTTCTGTCTCGGCGGATTTGGTTTACTTATACTGCCTTTTGACAAATCCAAATATGCCAAAAGAAAGAAAGCCTATGATTTATGCTGCTGTCAACCACTGCCTTAAAGACTGGTTAGGTGGTCCGGGTGTTATGCTTGCCAGTGGGTTCGATGAAACCATATGTGAATCCCAGATTGAAGAATTTGATTTTCTTCCTGTAGTAACGGTTATTCTGTTATTAAACCGGATCAATACCAATGAACGCAGCTGCAAGATGCTTGCAGTCCATATGACAAGGATGCTGGGTTTGCTTTGTGCCACTTCCTTGCATCAGGAATACCTGGTAAGCAAATGGCTCTTGAAAAAGGAGACAAAAGGTATGTGGAACAGATTGGCCGGAATCTCATTTGGCGGCGAGACTGCGGATGGTTTGCCAAACCAATATTTCGACAGGACTCTGACATCCAGACAATGGCAGCAGATTGTCACTACATGTCAAGGCTTGCAGACCAGGAGAAATTGCCCGTCTGATTTGAAATTAACAGCAGACTGCCTGCTATATGCTGTGGGAGCCGATGCTGATTACAGTGATTTATATCAGAACAGAGAACTATTATGTGCAAGGATGGCTGCATTTGGCAGAGGTTTGACACCTGGGGCAGGCCATAAGATCGCAGTTGAAAAGTTGGATAATGTATCCATGAAACTTATGAAGAACACTTTTCATCGTTTGGTGCAGAAAGGATGTTGTCCGATTACTTTGATTACAGATAATGTATTTCCGATTGGGGAAACGGAAAAATTATGGGCAGTAGATCTTTGCAGGTCCATTGCAGGGTCGGGAACATATAAACCAAAGCCCTTCAAGGCATGATGCGCCGCCATATATCATGCTGACACTTGAATCGTGAGCGGGCCGCTGATTATACGGGATGGAAAACTGGCATGGGAAGTAACCAATTTGTTTGTGCAGGATGCCAGCAGAGGGGATGGGATTTTGAGTGAGTATGTGGTGGAGTTTTCTGCCCTTACCTCTGTGCTCACCTCTGTCCCAGCCTCCCTATCATCACCAAACCACCCCCTCGGCAAATTTCGACAAATCCCGCCTCTCCCCCTCCTTCGATTTTGCCAAAGTTTTAAATATCAGGAGGAAAAATAGAGATGTTTGCGTTCTATAATCGTGCCTGTGAGAATATAATGAAATGAAACATCAACGTGCTGAAATTACAAAAATGGTGTCGAATTAAAGTAAAATAAAGGAATAAAACCAATTATTTGTTACAGAAATGTTAATCGATATAATTAATAATTGCAAAATGACACCAAAAATGATACAATTTAATCTCGACGCGTGTCTAAAATTGCGACCACGAACCGTTGCTATATGGTATGGGGACCATATATAATAAATTTCGCCAGGAGTTATATTGACGAAGGAGATGGATTTGATGTTAAGGTGGTCGAATAGCAGCTACCGATTTTTTGGCAGGTAGTTCAGCACAGGCAAACAATTTTAGGAGGTAAAAGGAAGTGGAAAAGCTGAATGTTGCGATTGTCGATGACAATCCGCTAATTCTGAATACGCTGGATGAACTGATTAACGCAGAAGACGGATTATCTGTAATTGGAAAGGCAGACAATGGCGCTGATGCCATAAACATGATTGTTGACACAACGCCGGACATTGTACTGCTGGATTTGGTAATGCCGAAAATTGACGGTATATCCGTGGTGGAAAAAGTGAAAAGCGAGCATACTTTCCTGAAAAATCCTGCATTCATTATACTTAGTGCAGTAGGTGGAGAACAGATGACAGAAGATGCCTTTAAGGCGGGCGCTAATTACTATCTGATGAAACCCTTCGACAAGGAAATCCTGGTAAACAAGATTCGTCATATTGGAAAACTGCCCAATAAACAGCCGGCAGGAAAAGTAATAACGGCTCCTTTTGAGCCGGGGGAAGAATCCCATATCACCAGGGAAGAGTACATGAAGGAGCATCTGGAGACGGACATTACAAAGATGCTTCATGAGCTGGGCATACCGGCCCACATTAAAGGATATCAGTATCTGCGGGATGCCATCGCCATGTCGGTGGAAGACCAGGAAATGATGAGCAGCGTGACGAAAATTCTCTATCCGGCCATAGCCAAACGCAACCAGACAACGGCCAGCCGGGTGGAACGAGCTATACGTCATGCCATCGAGGTGGCCTGGGGCAGAGGCAAGATGGAAACCATCGATGAAGTTTTCGGTTATACAATCAGTACCGGAAAGGGTAAGCCTACCAATTCTGAATTCATTGCGCTGATATCGGATAAAATACTCTTGGAATACAAAAAAATTTAAGACAAATTCATCAGAAACAACTTCCTAATTTCGGAAAAGTAAGGTATACTATTAGGAAAGGCATATGGAACCTGTTCGTCAGGAGAGGGAGGTTTTGATGAAGAAAATACTATTTGCAGCTTCAGAAGCAGTGCCGTTTATTAAAACAGGAGGACTGGCAGACGTAGTGGGCTCCCTGCCGAAATGCTTTGATAAAGAGTATTTTGATGTCAGGGTCATCATCCCCAAGTACCTTTGCATTAAACAGGAGTGGCGCGATAAGATGAAATATGTACACCACTTCTATATGGATTATCTTGGACAGAGCCGTTATGTCGGCATCATGCAGTATGTACATGAGGGTATAACCTTTTACTTTATTGATAATGAGAGCTATTTTAATGGCGCAAAGCCATACGGGGACTGGTACTGGGATCTGGAGAAGTTCTGCTTTTTCTGCCGGGCGGCCTTATCAGCGCTGCCTGTGATTGGATTCCAGCCCGATGTGGTACACTGCCATGACTGGCAGACAGGATTGATTCCTGTTCTTCTCAAGGATAAGTTCCGCGAGGGAGAGTTTTTCTGCAATATGAAGTCTGTAATTACCATCCACAACCTGAAGTTCCAGGGCGTGTGGGATGTAAAGACCATCAAGCGCTTTACCGAGCTGCCGGATTACTATTTCACGCCGGATAAGCTGGAGGCCTACAAGGACGGAAACCTGTTAAAAGGCGGTATCGTATTTGCAGATGCCATCACAACGGTCAGCAACACATATGCAGAGGAGATTAAGCTTCCATTTTATGGCGAGGGACTGGACGGCCTGATGCGTTCCAGGGCCGGAAGCCTCAGGGGAATTGTCAACGGCATTGACTACGATGAATTTAATCCTGAGACAGATACGTACATTGCCCAGAACTATAATGCCAAGAATTTCCGAAAGGAAAAGATAAAGAACAAGAAGGCGCTCCAGCAGGAGTTAGGCCTTCCGGTGGACGAGAAGAAGTTCATGGTGGGCATTGTCTCCCGCCTTACGGATCAGAAGGGCTTTGACCTGATTCAGTGCGTCATGGATGAGCTGTGCAGCGACGATTTGCAGCTGGTGGTTCTGGGAACCGGTGAGGAGCGCTATGAGAACATGTTCCGCCACTATGACTGGAAGTACCATGACAGGGTATCTGCCCAGATTTACTATTCAGAGGCCATGTCCCATAAGATTTACGCTGCCAGCGATGCATTCCTCATGCCTTCCCTGTTTGAACCTTGCGGCCTGAGCCAGCTGATGGCTCTGCGCTACGGCACGGTTCCCATTGTAAGGGAGACAGGCGGCCTTAAGGATACTGTGGAGCCTTATAACGAATACGAGAGCCAGGGCACAGGATTCTCCTTCGCCAATTACAATGCGCATGAGATGCTGGGAAGCGTGCGCTATGCCGAGTATATCTACGGCAGCAAGCGCCGGGAGTGGAATAAAATTATCGACAGGGCCATGGCCAAAGATTATTCCTGGTGGACCTCTGCCGCCAAATACCAGGAACTTTATGACTGGCTGATTGGATATTGACAACAGACCTGTAATGTCGGATAATATGCTGATGAACTAAGAAAGGTGTGATGCCCATATGGAGCCGTCGTTGGTTTCAGAGATAACTGAAGACCGGGAATACATGGAGTGTGTAAAGGACATATTGTGCCATCCTGTATTCCAGTCCATGGACCAGTACATACAGCACGGGACTACCACATGTAAGACCCACTGTATACAGGTTTCATACCTTGGATATAAGCTGTGCAAACAGCTGGGAGGAAACTGGAGAAGCGCTGCTCGGGCAGGGCTTCTCCATGATTTGTTTTTATATGATTGGCATACTCATGCTAAGGAGACGGGCCAGTACTTTCATGGATTCACCCATCCCAAGGCAGCCCTGGTGAACGCGGACCGGTATTTCCGGCTGACCGGGGAGGAACGGATGATTATTCTGAGGCACATGTGGCCCCTGACCCTCGTACCTCCCACATCCAAGGCAGGATATGCAGTTACTTGTGCGGATAAATATTGCAGTACAGTGGAAACCACGGCCCGGTTTAAGCACTGGATTCGGATGTGCCTGTTTGCACAGCCGGCCAGACGGTAATATCACGTTTTGCTGTAACCGTCCCGGAGCCCGTTTGAAGGGGGAAAGAATAATCCGATTATGAATGTATGGACACAGATGCTTGGCAATCAGCTTCTTATGAGTGCTGTTACAGGATGGGTGGTTGCCCAGTTCTTAAAGACTCTGATTGACTTTGCTTTGAATAAGAATTTTAACGCGGAGCGCCTGGTGGGGTCAGGCGGCATGCCCAGCTCCCACTCAGCCACGGTCTGCGGCCTGACCACAGCGGCCCTGCTTAAATACGGGGCCGGGTCCTTTGAGTTTGCCGTGTCCTTCGTGCTCTCCATGATTGTCATGTATGATGCTATCGGAGTGAGGCGTGAGACCGGTAAACAGGCCAAGCTTTTGAATTCCATCCTTTCAGAAAATCCGCTTAAGCTCAATGCGGAGGTGCTTCAGGAGAAGCTTAAGGAGTATGTGGGACACACGCCTTTGCAGGTTCTGGCAGGGGCTATATTGGGAATTGGACTGGCTTTGGCCCTGAATTCCTATTATTAATACGGCGGGGGGTATCATGTTAGACAGGAAGGACAGAAGATACCATGAATGTTTATGATTTCATCAACTGGTTTTTTATGTATAGTTTTCTTGGTTACCTGCTGGAATGTATTGTGCTGAGTGCAGAATATAAGCGGCCTGTAGTGGACCGTGGCTTTGGCCATGGCCCCTTTTGCGTCATATACGGCTTCGGCGCCCTGGGTGCCTGCATGCTGCTGCGGCCTGTTTCCGGCAGTCCCATGGAGCTCTACACGGCATCCATGGCTATGGCCACTACCATGGAACTGGTCACTGCCAATATTATGGTACGGCTGTTTGGCTCCTTCTGGTGGGACTACAGCCACAAACCCTTTAATTATAAAGGAATGGTCTGTCTGGAAAGCAGCCTTGCATGGGGACTTCTGGGCCTGTTTTTCTTTTATTTTCTGGATATAAGGGTTCGTGCCGCCGTGATCAGCCTGCCCGGCCATGTGGGGACTGTTTTGGCAGTAGGGCTTACCATGTTTTATCTGGTGGATTTCATCCACTGTTTCCGCCTGCGCATGGGCGGTATGGAAGAGGAAGATGAGCCGGCAGTGGGCCGGCTGAAGATATATTAATTGGATGAAAGGCTGCTGCAGGTGGCTGTTACCATTGGTCTACATGCAGCAGTCTTTTCGTCGTTCTGACCCGCCGGTGTTTTGTGACGGATTGAATAAAGGAGAAAGACATGGATATGAGACATACTTGGGGAGGATATCAGGTCGTGCTGGCCTCGGCGTCTCCCAGACGGAAGGAACTGCTGGCACAGATTGGCCTGGAGCCTGAAATCAGGCCCAGCCGGATGGAGGAGGAGACCGGGGAGAAAAAGCCGGATAGGGTGGTCATGGAACTTTCCAGACAGAAGGCAGAGGATGTTGCGTCGGGATGTCCCGCGGGCACCATGGTGATTGGGGCTGATACGGTGGTTTCCGTGGGAAATGAGATACTGGGAAAGCCGGGAACCCCCATGAGGGCCTATGAGATGCTGGAGAAGATTCAGGGCAGGACCCACCAGGTATACACCGGTGTGACGGTGCTTCTGTGCCAGGGGGAGGACCGGTGCCACGGGATAACATTTGCGGAGCGCACGGATGTCCATGTGTACCCCATGACCTGCGGGGAAATGAAGGAATATGCCCAGTGCGGGGAACCCCTGGATAAGGCGGGGGCTTACGGGATTCAGGGCAGGTTTGCCGCTTATATAAAAGGAATTGAAGGGGACTACGCCAACGTGGTGGGACTGCCGGTGGGACGTCTCTATCAGGAGATAAAAAGACTTTTGGAGGACAGGGAAGATGATTAAGCTGATAGTATCGGATGTGGATGGAACGCTTGTACCGGACGGTTCTCCGGATTTGGACCCGGAAGTATTTGACATCATTCTGAAGCTTCGTGAAAAGGGAATGCAGTTTGTGGTTGCCAGCGGGCGCCCGTGGGCCAGTGTGGAAAGCGCGTTTGAACCGGTTAAGAAGAAGATTTTCTATGTTGCCAATAATGGGGCGTACGTGGGATGCCATGGCAGATGCCTGTACGCCTATACGATGGAGCGTGAGCTGGCCCACCGCATCATACGCAAGGTACGGATGCATCCGGAGCTGGAGATGGTTTATGCCGGTGTGAACGGGGATTATCTGGATTCTAAGGACGACGCTCTGTGCGACTGGCTGACCAACGGTTATAAGTTTAATGTCATCCGGGTAAAGGATGTGCTGGAGCTGGAGGAGCCGTGTGTGAAGATTTCCATTTATAAGAAGGAGGGAATCGAGACAGCCACCAGGGACATATATGATGAGTTCAAGGACCAGGCTAAGATGGCCTGCGCCGGTGATATGTGGATGGACTGCATGGCTAAGGATGTGAACAAGGGGAAGGCTGTGCGCACCATCCAGGAAAGCCTGGGAATTAAGACAGAGGAGACCATGGCCTTTGGCGATCAGCTTAACGATATAGAGATGCTGAATCAGGCTTATTACAGCTTTGCGGTAGCCAATGCCAGGGAAGAGGTGCGAAAGGCAGCCAGGTTCCAGGCGGACAGCAATGTGCGGGGCGGAGTCCTCAAGATACTGAAGGGGCTGCTGTGAGAGGAGTGTGACAGTGGACAGAAGCAGGATATACAAGGTACGGGGGAAGAGATGGAAAGGAGCCATGGGCCTGTGTCTGGCAGCTGTTCTGGCAATGGCTGTGTTGGCCGGATGTTCCAGGAAAACGGCCGCTGTATCCGGAGCCAGGACAGTGGACAAGGAGTATACCAAGGGGCAGATGATGGTGATTGCCATAACGGAGCGGAACCGTTACCAGAACATATATACCAGCGAGCTCTGGTCTGTGAAGGCAGACCAGAATGGTGATACATTCGAGGACAGGCTGATGGACCAGGTGGAGCAGTTCCTGATTGAGCTGGCCACCACAAATCTGATGGCGGATGAACAGGGAATTGAACTTACGGGCCAGGAAAAGGATGCCCTTAAATCCCTGGCCCAGGAATACTACAGGAATCTGTCGGAACAGGACCGCAGGTTTATGGATGTATCCGAGGATGAGGTGTACGATTTGTACTGCGAATACTACCGTGCGGATAAGCTGGTGGCAGAGCTGACCAAGAACGAGAACCTGGAAGTCAGTGACGCGGAGGCCAAGGTCATAGGCATTCAGCAGATTGAGCTGGATTCAAGGGCTGAGGCAGAGAACGTTCTGGCCCTGGCTCAGGCGGAGAAAGCGGACTTTGGGGCTATTGCAGCCAAATATTCAAAGGACAGCCGCACAGACAGGACGCTGGAATGGCAAAAGGACATGGACGGCCTTGAAAGAGCTGCGTTTGAGCTGGAGCAGGACCAGGTCAGCGGGATTCTGGAGCAGGGCGGAAGATATTATATCCTTAAGTGTGTCAATGCCTATGACCAGGAGGCTACGGCTGCCAGAAAGAGCAGGCTGGCCCAGGAGAAGAAGACAAAGGCGTTCCTGGGAATCTATGAGCCGTATGTGAAGGAGCACACGGTAAAGCTTAAAAAGCTTCCCGGAGATGTGGTTGATTTCTCCGGCGGCGAGGGCTGTACGGCGGACAATTTTTTCCAGCTGTATCACGGATATTTCAGCAAATAGTGTTCACGCAAATACCTATATGAATATTGCCTTTGACTCAGGGTGCTGCAACAGCAATTGATGGATTTCGATGGCTTTGCAGCACCTTTTACAGGATTTATATTTTTTCATATATAATTTGGGAAAGCATAGGTTCATGGTGTGCGGGATAAATTGACGGAATTTGTAATTTGATGTAATATATTAAAGAGATGTTAAAGAAAACAGCAAATAATAATAACCAGGAGGGGATACAATGTTTGATTTAGGTAAATGTATTCTGGTCACCAATAATGACCGGGCAGCAGAAAAATGGGGAGACAAGGTAGAGCAGGTGGTTCTGGTGGAGACTTACGAGGAGGTGCTTTTAAAGACCAGGGATTTGATTCATACAAACCACAAGCTTCTGACCCATCCGCAGGCATCCAGCTTAAAGCCCAACCAGACTCCCTACAGGACCATCCTTTTATACAATGAAACCGGAAAAAGTGATGCGGGGGATATCCGTCTGATAGAGGAAGCCATAGAGGCCTTCAATAAGTGGACCGCCATTAAGAAGGTGCCTAAGTATGACGAGAAGATTGCCTACGATTACAAGACCATTGATTTGTCAATGATAGAGAATGTAATCCCTAAATTGTAGGGATAATAAGGAACCGAATGTGAGGAAGTCATGAAAAAGAATGTGGGAACATCCTACTTTAAAGATTTGAGCAGGAAGGATTATGTGGTTCAGGCCAGCAGGATCATAAAGAAGGAGGGAGTGGAGGCTATCAGCATCCGGCGTATTGCGGCAGAACTGGGATGTTCTTCTGCCAGTATGTACCGGTATTTTCAGAATCTGGATGAGCTTTTGTTTTATGCCCAGCTGGACGCGCTCAACGAGTATATCCTGGATTTGTCAAAATGTGAAAAGGAGTGGAATGATATCTGGGATGTGCATTTCGGTATATGGCGTTCCTATGCCAAAGAGGCATTTAAGAAGCCCCAGGCCTTTGAAGCTGTTTTTTACCGGAACATAAACCGGGACCTGGGAGAGGCCCTGAAGGAATACTATGAGATGTTTCCGGACGCCATCATACAGGTAAGCCCCTTCATCAAGGAGATGCTTGAGATACCCAGCTATTACCAGAGGGACTATTATATATGTAAGCTTCTGGTGGCAGAAGGCAAGATTTCTGAGGAAAATGCTAAAAAGCTGAACCATATCATATGCACCTTGTTTCTGGGATATTTTAAGTTTGTCCAGGAGCACGGCATCAGCCAGGATGAGATTCCGGAGCTGGTGAACCAGTTCATTCAGGAGAGTAAGGAAATCACACAGTGCTATGCCTATGATTTTACACCCAAATAGTGAATATACACAAAAAACATGACAAATTTATAACAAATTGACGAAAAAGTCGATTCCTACAAGAAGTAACAAAAAGTATCAACAGTTCCATTGATTATCGCGATAACATATGTTATATTATAGACATAAGTTATCGCGATTACTAATTTAAAGTATCATTTTTGCACAAATCCCAAATTTTGTAACTGAAAGAGTACTGTCAGGATTGCCAAGTTGGATATATGGGAATATCATGGACAATCAGGCAGTAAAATATAAAGAAGTGGAGGTATTTCATATGAAGCTTGAATTGGGAAAAATCTTTATCAAAGATATCCGATTCGATGACAAGACTCACGTGAAAGACGGAGTGCTCTATGTCAACAAAGAGGAAGTTGAAAAGCTTGTGCTGGAAGACGATAAGCTGACCGGCTGCCACGTTGACATTGCAAAGCCAGGTGAGTCCGTTAGGATTACACCGGTTAAGGACGTGATTGAGCCAAGGGTTAAGGTCAGCGGCGGAGAGATTTTCCCAGGCGTGATCGGAAAGGTAAGTCCTCAGGTGGGCACCGGAAGAACACACGCGCTGGAAGGCTGCTGTGTAGTGACTGTTGGTAAAATCGTAGGATTCCAGGAGGGCGTTATCGACATGAGCGGCCCTGCTGCGGATTACTGCCCATTCTCACAGACCTATAACCTCTGCGTTGTAGTGGAGCCGGCTGACGGCCTGGAGACTCATGTATATGAGAAGGCTGCCCGTATGGCAGGCTTAAAGGTAGCGACTTATGTAGGCGAGGCAGCAAGAGAGCTGGAGCCGGATGAAATCGTTACTTATGAGACAAAGCCTATTTTCGAGCAGGCTGCCATGTATCCGGACCTTCCAAAGGTAGGCTATATCCACATGTTGCAGTCACAGGGACTTCTGCATGATACATATTACTACGGCGTGGATGCCAAGCAGTTTATCCCCACCTTTATGTATCCGACAGAAATCATGGACGGCGCTATTGTTTCCGGTAACTGTGTTGCACCATGTGACAAGGTTACCACATACCATCATTTCCACAATCCGGTTATTGAGGACTGCTATAAGCACCATGGCAAGGATATCAACTTCATGGGTGTTATCCTGACAAACGAGAACGTATTCCTGGCAGACAAAGAGCGTCATTCCGATATGGTTGCCAAGCTGTGCAACTGGATGGGATTAGACGGTGTGCTGATTACCGAGGAGGGATACGGCAATCCTGATACTGACCTGATGATGAACTGCCGTAAGGTAGAGCGCGCAGGAACCAAGGTGGTTCTGATTACCGACGAGTTCCCGGGCAAGGACGGAAAGTCCCAGTCCCTGGCTGACGTGTGCGAGGAAGCTGACGCACTGGCATCCTGCGGACAGGGTAATGCCACACTCCAGTTCCCGGCCATGGATAAGGTCATCGGAACACAGGACTTCATCGAGATGCAGATTGGCGGCTGGGACGGCTGTAAGAATCCGGACGGCAGCTTTGAGGCAGAGCTTCAGATTATCATCGCCTCCACCATTGCCAATGGTTTCAACAAGCTGGCAGCTAGAGGCTATTAATCGAAAATAAAGGAGATGGAAAGATGGCTAAATATAAAATAGTACATTATATTAACCAGTTCTTTGCCGGAATCGGCGGTGAAGAAAAAGCCGACTATACCCCTGAGCTTCGGGAAGGGGTCGTAGGACCAGGTATGGGACTTAAGGCTGCACTGGGAGAGGATTATGAAATCGTATCAACCATTATCTGCGGTGACAACTATTTCGGAGAGAATCTGGACGCTGCAACCGATACCATTATTGAGATGGTAAAGAAATGTGAGCCTGATGTATTCGTGGCAGGCCCTGCATTCAATGCCGGACGTTACGGCGTTGCCTGCGGTACTATCTGTAAGGCAGTGGAAGAGCGTCTGGGCATCCCGGTTATCACCGGTATGTATATCGAGAATCCGGGCGTGGATATGTTCCGCAAGGACCTTATCATTGTGGATACACCTAACTCCGCAGCCGGTATGCCAAAGGTACTTCCTGTTATGTCCGCTCTGATTAAGAAGATGGCGGCCGGCGAGGAAATCCTTGGACCGAAGGAAGAAGGATACATCGAGAGAGGAATCCGTGTAAACTACTTCGCTGAGAAGAGAGGTTCTGAGCGCGCCCTTGAGATGCTGGTTAAGAAGTTAAAAGGCGAGGAATACGGCACAGACCTTCCTATGCCTAAATTTGACAGAGTTGCGCCTGCTGAGCCTGTTAAGGATATCAAGCACGCAAAGATTGCAGTGGTTACCTCCGGCGGTATCGTTCCAATCGGCAACCCTGACCATATCGAGTCCTCCAATGCCACCAAGTGGGGCAAGTATGACATCACCGGTATGGACCGTCTGTCAGCGGATGAATTTACAACCATCCACGGCGGATATGACCGTCAGTTTGCTATGGCCAACCCTAATGTGGTTGTTCCGTTAGACGCATTAAGAGAACTGGAAAAAGCAGGCGAGTTCGGCGAGCTTGTGAACTATTTCTGCACTACTACCGGTACCGGAACTGCGACTGCATCTGCAGCCAAGTTCGGCAGCGAGATTGGACAGATGTTTATTGATGAGCACGTGGATGCGGTTATCCTCGTCTCTACCTGAGGTACCTGTACTCGTTGCGGTGCAACGATGGTTAAGGGTATCGAGAAATACGGCATTCCGGTAGTTCACATGGCTACTGTAGTTCCGATTTCACTGACAATAGGCGCTAACCGTATTATTCCTGGTATAGGCATTCCTTATCCTCTGGGCGATCCGCCACAGGGCGAGAAGGACAGCTACAAACTCCGCTTATCCATGGTCAGAAGAGCTCTCAAAGCACTTCAGACACCGGTTGATGGCCAGACTGTGTTTGAGAAATAATACAGAAATGACAAATCCGGCGCAGCAGGCAGCTTGCCCGCTGCGCCGGCATAAATTAGGACAGCGTTACGGCGCTGTATCAGACCATGGATAGGAGAAGGCGTATGGATAGTGATAAGAAAGTTAACTGGGGACGGGTACTTATACTTGCCGGAGCAGTCATCGCATTTACCATTGGTTCCGGGTTTGCAACAGGACAGGAGATTATTCAGTATTATACTGCATACGGGGTGCAGGGAATTTTTACGGTGTTACTGTTTGCGGTCTGCTTCATCTACTACAATTACAACTTTGCCAAGGCCGGAGCAGAGGAGCACTTTGAAAAAGGAAATGACGTATACAAGTTTTACTGCGGTAAATACGTTGGGACCTTCATGGATTATTATTCTACTATATTTTGTTACATGTCATTTTTCGTTATGGTTGGAGGTGCTGCCTCTACACTGAACCAGCAGTATGGCCTTCCTTCCTGGGTAGGCGGCGTGGTTCTGACAGCACTGGCAATCCTTACCGTGGTAGGGGGACTTAACTCACTGGTTGACAAGATCGGTGTGGTTGGCCCGGCTATCGTTGTACTCTGTATCGGTATCGGCGTGGTTACCCTGTTCAGGGATGCCGGAAATGTAGGCGCCGGACTGGAAGTTATCCGCACAGGTGCATTTGCCGAGGCAGGCAGCGAGACAATCAAGAACGCAGGACCTAACTGGGTGATCTCCGCCCTGTCCTATGCGGGATTCGTGCTTCTGTGGTTTGCCAGTTTCACGGCAGCGCTTGGAGCCAATAATAAAAAGAAAGACGTGGAGTATGGCATCTACGGCGGAACCATCGCTGTATGTGTTGCCATTGTCCTTATCATGCTGGCACAGGTTGCCAATATTAATACAGCAGGTCTGGGAAATACAGGCATCTTCGTATGGAATGCAGACATCCCCAACCTGATCCTGGCAGAACGCATCTGGAAGCCCTTTGCATCCTTCTTTGCAGTCGTGGTGTTTGCCGGTATTTATACAACAGCGGTGCCGCTTCTGTATAATCCATGCGGCAGGTTCGCAAAAGAGGGAACCAGCCAGTTTAAGCTTCTTACAGTTGCACTGGGTATAATTGGACTGATTGTGGGACTCTTCCTTCCTTTCAGGGTCCTGGTTAACATCATCTACGTGCTCAACGGATATGTGGGCGCAGTACTGATACTGTTCATGTTATGGAAAAATATTAAGGATGTATTTTTAAAGAAGAAATAGGATGAGAATCTATATTGTGGACTGCGACAGGAATTCGCGGACAGAACTGAAAACCATGATTGAAGATGGCGGTATGGGAACTGTTGCCGGCATTGCATCCAGATGGGAGGAAGCCTATCTGGAGCTCCAGGAGATGTGCCCGGATATGATTCTGGCAGACCTTACCCTTTCCGCACCCAAAACCATTGCTTACATACAGAAAATCAGGGAGGTACTGCCCCAGACATCGGTTGTTATCCTTTCGCATGTCAATGATATGGATATTATCAGAATGGCTTATGAAAAAGGCGCTGAGCTTTTGATACATAAACCGTTCAATGAGATAGAAGTGAGAAACGTGCTGCACAATATGGAGATGTCCAGGGCCATGCAGTGGCTGATTGTCAAGGCCAGGAATGATTTTTCCGCCGGGGCATTTTCATGGGAAGCAAATGTGCAGGTACGAAAGATGCAGCCTGAGGAACCGGAAACGGATTATAACCAGTCCATACGGCGCTTAAAGAGTATCTTACAGGAAATAGGTATACTCAGCGAGGCGGGAAGCAAGGATATTATACGAATTGTCCGCTATCTGATTGAGGAGGACCTGGACATAAGAGACATCACGGTACGTGAGCTGTGCAGCAGGATGGGACAGAATTCCAAGAGTGTGGAGCAGCGCATACGGCGCGCGGCCTCTGTGGGCATGGCGAATCTGGCATACAGAGGAATGGATGATTATGCAGATCCTGTGTTTAATGAGTATGGGGCCAGGCTTTACAGTCTGGAACAGATTAAACGGGAAATGAGCTATATCAGAGGAAAGAGCGACGGACACGGCAACGTGAGGGTCAGAAAATTCCTTAGCGGCCTGCTGGTCTGCTGTAAGGATATTTAGAAATGTACTAAATGTAGCAGAGTGGAAGGGGGCAGGCTGTCCGCTCCCGGTTTGTAAAGCTGGGATAAGAGGTCTGCCTCCTTTTTGTGAAAATTTTGTCAAATTACCATAACCGGATGGGCGGATGGCCCGTCCACATGTCCGATAACAGCCGGGGACTGGCAGGCTTTCTGAAGCGCTTCCATGATACGTCCTGCTTCCTGGGATGCCACACTGTACAGGAGGCCGCCGGATGTCTGGGGATCGAAGAGAAGGTCGTGCACATGGGACGGAAGGTCCTTTGGCAGCGCTACCTTATCCTTCAGGTGATTCATGTTCTGGTATGCCACTGCGGGCACAAGTCCCATGGACGCATAGCTGTCCGCACCCGGGAGCAGAGGGACGCGGCTGCTGTCTATGATTACAGTAAGTCCGGATTCCCCGCACATCTCATAGCTGTGGCCCAGCAGTGAGAAGCCGGTCACATCGGTGCAGGCATGGACCCCGTCCAGGTTTCGTACCGCATCGGCTGCATACTTATTCAGCGCAGCCATGCAGTCAACCATGGCCTTATGTTCTGAGTCAGATAAAAGGCCGCCCCTGTCCGCATTGGTCAGAACGCCGGTGCCCAGAGGTTTGGTGAGAATCAGAACATCGCCCTTTTGAATGGAATTATTGCGCAGGATGCGGTCCGGATGGACCACGCCGGAGACGCACAGGCCATATTTGGGAATGTCATCCTTGATGGTATGGCCGCCCACTACAATGGCCTCAGCTTCAGCCACCTTGTCATAGCCGCCCCGGAGGATAGCCTGGACCGTTTCAAAGGGCAGGTGCTCAGGAAACATGAGAATGTTCATGCACAGTCTGGCTTCCCCGCCCATGGCCCATACGTCGGACAGTGAGTTGGCAGCGGCAATCTGGCCGTACTCATAGGCATCATCCACAGCCGGCGGAAAGATGTCCACGGTCTGTATCAGGGCAAGTTCAGGGGTAAGCTGATAGACGGCCGCATCGTCGGAGGTGTCATATCCAACCAGAAGCCGGTCGTCGTGAAAGGTTGGTAAACCGCGCAGAACCTGCGCGAGGGTATCAGGCCCTATCTTGGACGCTCAGCCGCCGCAGGAACCTGTTAACTCAGTCAGTTTAATATCGCTCATCAGTGATACTCCTTATCATTGGATGAAAATTTTATTAGCTACTAACTTAATATATTATCTGTTTTCCAGGGTTTGTCAAGGACAAACACGGTGAAAAGCCCGGTTTTTGGAAATGGATATAAAGAAACTATTTAACCATAAGTTATCGCGATTACATTTAGGAGGTTAAAAATGATTGATTTGACCAAGGAAAATTTTGAGGAAGAGGTATTAAAGGCCCAGGGCTATGTGCTGGTAGACTTTTACGGGGACGGCTGTGTTCCCTGTGCAGCCCTTATGCCCCATATCCATAAGTTTGAGGAGGTGTACGGAACAACTGTAAAATTCTGTTCCCTGAATACCACAAAGGCCAGACGGCTTGCCATTGCCCAGAAGGTGCTGGGACTGCCTGTGATTGCCATATATAAGGATGGGGAAATGATTGATTCCAGGGTAAAGGATGACGCCACCCCGGAGGGCTGCGAGGAAATGATCAGGAAATATGCCTGATGCCAGGACACGGCCAATAGGCCGGATACAAATGATGCATAACCGCAGACGCGGCTGATGTATAAAACAGCGCTTTTAAGCGCAATAAAGAAAAGGAGGAACAATGTATGGCTATACTGAAAGACAAGTATGCTATCATCATCGGTGACCGCGACGGCGTACCCGGACCAGCCATCGAAGAGTGTGCCAAGACAGCAGGCGCAAAGATAGCCTACTCTTCCACAGAGTGCTTTGTCTGAACGTCCGCAGGTGCCATGGATCTGGAAAACCAGAAGAGGGTTTTAAACATAAGTGAGGAGCACGGCCCGGAGAACGTAGTAGTTCTTCTGGGAGCTGCTGAAGCAGAGGCCGCAGGCCTTGCAGCAGAAACCGTTACAGCCGGCGATCCAACTTATGCAGGTCCTTTGGCAGGAGTCCAGTTGGGACTAAGTGTATATCATATCTGTGAGGATGAAGTGAAGGCTGAGACAGATCCAGCTGTTTATGAGGAACAGGTGGGAATGATGGAAATGGTTATGGATGTTCCGGCCATCCATGAAGAGATGGAAGGAATCCGTAAGGAGTATTGTAAGTACTAGAGGTTAGGCTAATGCACCCCAATGCATATAGTTAGGCTAATGCACCCCAATGCAGGGAGAGCCGGCAGTCCTTTGTGGCTGCCGGCTCTTCTGTTACATGGATTATTCTGCATAGGGTAAATCCACGACTGTGTGCGGATGTCCAAGGGCCGGGAGAATTTTATCCATTAAATCCCGGGTTGTGAACTTTAAGCTGGAGGTGTTGATGCAGGGATGGCAGGCGAAATACTCACCTTCCAGTATATCCTTGTCAATCAGCAGCCTGACGCGGTTTTCCCTGTCATTCATAAGGCCCATGACAGACACGGATCCGGGTTTGATATCAAGGAAAGACTCCATGAATTCTGCCTCCCCAAAGGACAGGCGGGCGCTTCCAATCTGTTTGGACAGAACAGCTGTCTTGAACTTTTTATTGCCTGGCATGAGCAGCAGGTAAAAGTCGGTCTTTTGGGCATTGCGGAGGAAAAGATTCTTGCAGATTTCCGTGCCCAGAAGCTGGTCTACCTCGCGGCAGGCTTCAATGGTTGGAAGGGCGTCGTGGTCCACACGGACAAAGGGGACCTGGAGGGAGTCCAGCAAATCATAGGTGCGGATTTCCTTATCCTCACGGCCGGATGTGTCGGCGGGACGGCCCTCATAAAGGGTGTGGTCAATATGGTATGCGGGAATAGACTCCCCGGTATCGTTAAGATTTGTCATTTCTATACCTCTGTTTTATTGTTGGTGTGTTGGATGTGAATGCGATTAAAACATTTCAATTATAACAAATGGGACACGTAATGTCCATAGGCGGGACGACTGATTATGAAGACCTGAATATGAAGATGCGCGGCATAGGGAAAAAATATGGACAGGGCTGTATTTTACAGGCCTTTACAGGGTTTTATGGGGATATTGAAGCATCTGTATTGTATCGGCAGATAATATCTGATATAATAGGGAGCAGTTGAATGTGAACGCGATAACATTAAGTGGACGTATGTCCAAATTATAAATATGAAGGAGGTATTTCAGATGAATATTCTTAGTACTGACAAGGCGCCAGGTGCCATTGGGCCTTATTCCCAGGGATATGAGGTAAACGGGGTTATTTATACGTCAGGACAGATTCCGGTGGATCCGGCAGACGGAACCGTGGCAGAGGGAATCGCTGCTCAGGCTGAGCAGAGCTGTAAGAATGTGGGAGCAATCCTGGAGGCAGCCGGCACCGGATTTGACAAGGTGTTTAAGACCACTTGCTTCCTGGCTGATATGAATGATTTTGGTACATTTAATGAGGTATACGCAACGTATTTCGTATCCAAGCCAGCCAGAAGCTGCGTGGCAGTCAAGACTCTTCCAAAGGGTGTGCTCTGCGAGATCGAGGCAATTGCTGTAAAATAATATAGAGGGAAGCAGTAACGTTCAGGGCTTCTGCCATGTAAGCGGATTGTGTAAGGCCGCCGGATATTTTCCGGCGGCCTTAACTTTCCAGTGAACATTTTCCTGATTGTTATACAGCTGTGCGGAAATTAGTGCTGTCTCCCAGACGGACAACGGTCAGGGAGGCATCCTCAAAGGTGTATCCGGCATCGCTGGTTACAACCTCCAGAGTACCAGTGCCGGTTACCGGGAATGGTGCATTCATGGAAAGGGTTACTTCTTCATTGGAAGCAGTGAAGGTGTGGCGAGCCACTGCTCCGGTTATGGGAACTCCGTTCAGTGTGAGCTGGACCGTGAGCGTAGAGGGGATGGTGGTCCCTGCATCAATCAGGACTGTACCGGTAAAGAAGGCCTGATAGATGCCGGGCTGGTTAATCTGCACATCAGGAGAACCAGCAGTATGGGTAATGGCAGTTCCAGATACCAGCGGAGTTTCATTAAAAATCAGTGCCCCGTTAGCCGAAGTGGGCTGAGGGGTTGTATCCACTGTTGCCAGGACTTCCGGAGCCCCGCCGCCTCCGGGTTCCCCGCGGGGAATGACGAAATCAAAGACTGCATCTTCTGAGGTGCCGGAATTGGTTACAGATGCCTCGGTACCGGGGTCGCCTGTGGTTACGCTTCCGATGGTGATGGTGGCTGCGGCGCCCGTGGGTCCGGTTTCTCCGGTAGGCCCGACAGGTCCTTCTGCACCCGTATCGCCGGTAGCGCCGGTGGGTCCGGCAGGTCCTTCTGCACCTGTATCACCGGTAGCGCCCGTGGCTCCGGCAGGTCCGGCAGCACCTGTGGCTCCGGTAGCTCCGGTAGGCCCGGCAGGTCCTTCTACCCCCGTATTACCGGTAGCGCCTGTGGCTCCGGCAGGTCCGGCAGCGCCTGTAGCTCCGGTAGCGCCGGTAGCTCCTGTAGCTCCGGTAGCGCCAGCGGCTCCGGCTGCCCCAGTTGCTCCTGTTGCACCCTGGGGGCCGGCAGGTCCTGTGGCTCCGCGGGGAATGGTGAAATCCAGTACATGGTTAGGACCGCCGGTTACATCTGTGACGCTGGCAGCAGTACCAGGTTCACTTGTTGTGGTATTGCGTATGGTTATGGTCTGTGCTTCTCCGGTAGCTCCTGTGGCTCCGGTAGCTCCTGTGGCTCCCGCAGCGCCAGTGGCTCCGGTAGCGCCAGTGGCTCCGGTAGCTCCGGTAGCGCCGGCAGCCCCAGTGGCTCCGGCAGGCCCCTGCGGTCCCGTAGCACCAGTGGCTCCGGCAGGTCCCTGGGGGCCGGTAGGACCGGTAACACCTGCGATACCTTGTGCGCCAGTGGCGCCAGTGGTTCCTGTAGCGCCTGTAATCCCCCGGGCTCCCGTAGCTCCGGCAGGTCCGGCAGCACCTGTAGCGCCGGTAGCGCCGGTGGCTCCCCGCGGAAGGTAGAAGTCCAGAATGTGGTCAGGGGAACCGGTTATATCTACTACTGCGGCCGGAGTTTCGGGTTCACTTGTGACAGTGTTGCGTATAGTTATCGTTTCAGCAGCACCTGTAGTTCCGGTAACGCCACGGGGGCCGGTAGGACCGGGTATGCCTTGTGGTCCCTGAGGACCAGTTGGTCCTGCAGTACCGGTAGCGCCGGTTATTCCGGGAACCCCCTGAGGCCCGGTCGGGCCGCTGTTAAAAGGAAAGTGACTATATACCCCGTAAACAAGGGGAAAAATAAAATATGAGTTTATCACGTTACCGGAAAAACACCGCCCAAGTAGAGACTACGGGCGGCGTTTTCCGTTGTGAGGCGGAAAGGCTGAAAAAGTCAGATTTTTTATGCAAGATGAAGGCGGTAAATAAACGGCAGATAGATTGAACTTTGGCTTAGGTTTGGCTTTGGTTTACCTAAAATTCATTGACATATTTTTTGATTTTCTATATAATAATAGTACAAGACAGGCAACGGCGTGTGTCTGTCAAGCGTTGAAGCATAATAGCGTACCGGAAAGCCTTGTTATGCGGAGCTTTCAGTAGGGGTTGTGCAGTAACCTCAAACCGGAGTAGGCAGATGCCGAAGGAAAATGCTCAAAGCCGCCTTGTCTATGCAGGGCGGCTTTCCTTTTATTACGGGGAGATTTCTTATATGGATAAATTGTTGGAATGTACAAGGGCATTTGAAAAACTGCTAGATACACAATACCGAATTATTATCGGGAGGAAGGGAAAAAAGGTTGAAATAGTTATAGGGTTTTCAAAACTGGACTTCCACCATCTGATGGGGTTGGGGAAACTGAAGGATTTGCGGATTGCCAAACAAAACCGGGAAACTGTTTTTAATGAAATTCTCAAGGGTATAATTACTTATAAGGAAATCACCGAAAGCCGCTACATAGGATTGCTTCAGAACAGATTTGAACCGCTTATGAGCATTGAGCAGCTACTTGATAATAACCGATTAGTGTTTCGTTATAATACGAAATTGAATCAATTTTCGCTGATAGAGGCTGATTATTTACTTTCTATCCCACATGAAGAGAAAGATATATATATTTTTATCGCAAAAAACGAGGCCAGTGGAACCTATTATTGCCGTTCTTTCTTTCCAAAGGAGCAGACAGACTACACAAAAGGCCAGGCCATTTATACCATGCTTTATAAAGAAAAAGTATGTCTCTCCACAGGAAAAAAACAAATTCAATATGACCGTCTTACACCCAAGAGGTAAAAATGAACTCCCATGTCAGTTTAAACAGCGTGGGAGTTTTGCTTATTAGTGTCCCATTTTTTATGTAGTTTTTGCCACTGCCCTCGCCAGTTTATAGAACAACGGGTTGAGAGAAACACGGGGAAATTGAAAAAAAGCCAGAATAGGAACAATGGTGAATGTTATGCAGCTAATCAAGCGGAGCTTCGGGCCAAGTTGGCCCGAGGTTCCGCAGGGTTTGGGGATGGCCCCAACAAGCGGGATTTTTCAGGTTTCGGCGGGAGCCGGAACGTGGAAAATTCGTAAGTGTATAGACACTTGCATCGCTTGCCGTTTAGCGCAACATACAAATGCACAACAATATTTACGGATTATAAAGTATCATGTGCAGAATTGCAGCCTCGTTTCCTATGTTTCTATATGAATGAGCACTATCAGCCTTAAATCGTATACTTTCTCCTTTACTAATACTAAATCGTTGACCATTTGTGCTTATTTCAATGCGTCCCGAAAATATCGTAATAAATTCAGTTGTCCCTTTCAAGTGGGGTTCGGATTCCCAATAACTTCCTTCCCCCAATTCCAGATAGTAAACCGCAAATCTACGGTTTTCATCATCTGGAAAAATAGAATAGTTTTTGACCTTTCCACCATCTTCAAGTAATGGCTGTAACTCTGAAGTTTTTACTATTTCATAAGGACTTTTAGGGCGAACTGTCAAGGCGTCGAAAGGCACTTTCATACCGTTCGAGAGTTTCCAAAGCGTAGATATGGTGGGATTGCCTTCTCCACGTTCTATTTGTGCAAGCATACTTTTGCTAACACCGCTTAACTTTGACAACTCGTCCATGCTAAGTTTGTTTTCCTCGCGTAGTCTCCGAATATTTTTAGCTACAATCAAATTCATGGAATCCATAAAAGTTTATCCCCTCTCTTGACAATATAATGTACGTAATGTATTATTATATCGTAATGGTACAATATAATACACTTCTTGTACTATTATATAGTTTTTATCTAAACTTGTAAAGAGGAGAGTGATTAAAAATGGTTCCGAAACTTAACGAGGCGCGGGAAATGCTAAAAAAATACAATCAGGGTGATTTCCATGTACTGCATGGGGAAATCGTATCTGGTATTATGGGGTATTTTGCACGGCAATTTGAGCCGGAAAAAGAGGAATACTGGTCGGTCGTGGGTATGTTGCATGATATTGATTTTGAGCTCTATCCAGAGGAACACTGTGCAAAATGCTGTGAGCTTTTGCGGGAACATAATGTTGATGAACAAATAATCCGTTCTATCGTTAGTCACGGCTATGGTCGGCTGGATTGGGTAACGGTAAAACCTGAAACGCAAATGGAAAAAATATTGTTTGCGACAGATGAATTATCCGGGCTGATTGGAGCGTGTGCGATGGTCCGCCCGTCTAAAAGCGTCTGTGATATGGACGTAGGATCTATAAAGAAAAAATTTAAGAAAAAAGAGTTTGCCGCAGGATGTTGCCGCGAGGACATAGTACGTGGAGCGGAAATGTTGGGTGTCACATTGGAAGAACTTATGCAAAATACGCTTGACGCTATGAAAAGCCTTGTTGATGTTCTTCATATTTAATTTTAGTAGAAAGGGATAGGGAATGAATATGAAAAGAGAACATTTTTCATCACGGCTGGGCTTTATCTTAATAACGGCGGCCTGCTCCATTGGCTTGGGAAATATATGGCGTTTTCCTTATATTACTGGGAAATACGGAGGCGCGTCTTTTGTTGTTCTATATCTAATTTTTCTGGTGATACTTGGTCTGCCTATTGTTGTAATGGAATTTGCAGTTGGGAGGGCAAGCCAAAGGAGTACCGCCCTGTCGCTCAATCTATTGGAACCAAAGGGAACTAAATGGCACTGGTTTAAATATGCTACAATTACTGGAAATTACTTGCTGATGATGTTTTATACCGTCATCAGCGGATGGTTGCTTTACTATTTTGTTGAAATGGCAAAAGGCAGATTTCAAGGACTTACTTCTCATGAAGTAGCAAATGTATTTTTGAATTTGCAAGGCAACCCTACTGCCATGATTTTATGCACAGCAGTTGTCATAATCATATCATTTGGGATATGTTCAATCGGTTTACAAAAGGGCGTTGAACGGGTGACAAAAGTGATGATGACTTTGTTGTTTGGCCTTTTGATAGTTTTAGCTGTAAGATCGGTTACTTTGCCAAACGCGGAAAATGGTTTGCACTACTATTTATATCCTGACTTTAGGACTATGCAGAAGATCGGTTTATCTGAGTGTATATTTGCGGCTATGGGACAGGCATTTTTTACTTTGAGTATCGGTATTGGAACGCTGTCCGTATTTGGTAGCCGCATAGACAAAAGCCATTCTCTGACAAGCAACGCTCTATATATGGGAGTTCTTGATACCGTAGTAGCGTTGTTGGCTGGCCTAATTATTTTCCCCGCCTGTTTTAGCTTCGGAGTGGAGCCAGACAGCGGGCCCAATCTTCTTTTTATCACGTTGCCAAATATTTTTAATGTGATGAATGAGGGCCGTATCTGGGGAACACTGTTCTTTCTGTTTATGGTTTTTGCCGCTATCTCGACAGTGATTGCAGTCATTGAAAACATTATAACTTATATGATGGACGCCACAGGATGGAGCCGAAAAAAATCTGCCCTTATCAACTTTGGTTTGCTCTCTGTTCTTTCGCTCCCTTGCATTTTTGGCTTTAACCTATGGAGCAGTTTTCAACCGCTGGGGGACGGCTCAACGATACTTGACTTGGAGGATTTTATTTTAAGTAATAACCTGCTTCCTTTAGGCAGCTTAGTTTTTCTTCTGTTCTGCACGCGCCGTTATGGCTGGGGATGGGATAACTTTTATAAAGAAACTCTAATCGGAAAAGGGTTGCCATACCCCAAATTTGCAAGGAAGTACATAAGCTATATTCTACCAATTATTGTGTTAATTATTTTTATCAGCGGTTATCTATCACTTTTCCAATAGAACCCCGCCATTTTATGGCGATATAGGAGGCCCAAATTGTTTCATTTAACGGATTTTCTAATTTACTGTTTTATTACAGCATATACACCGGGAGCCAATAATTTGCTGTCTATGAGTAATGCGATAAGGCTAGGCTTTCGCCGTAGTATTCGGTTTAATTTTGGAATATTTGCCGGATTTGCCATTGTCATGTCGGTATGTACAATTTTCAGCACGACATTGTTTACCCTGCTCCCAAAGGTAAAACTTATTATGCAAATTTTAGGAGCCGCTTACATGCTTTATCTTGCGTGGAAGGTCTGGAAAAGTTCTGTTGATCCGAGTGTTGATAGCGGTAAAGCGGCTAGTTTTCTTTCCGGTATGGTACTGCAATTTGCTAATCCAAAAATCTATATTTATGCCATTACAGCTATGACACTTTATATCCTGCCTGTTTATCACTCTATTGGAGCAATCATCGGATTTACAATTCTTTTGGCTGTCATTGGTGCGTCTGGCTCGTTTGTATGGGCACTTTTTGGCTCGGCTTTTTGTAAGTATCTTTCCAGACATACAAAAGGTGTTAATTTTGTCATGGCGCTTTTACTCGTTTATTGCGCTATTGCTTTATTTTTATAACAAAGAACAGCAGAAATATCTTGCTGTCATATTGATAGCTTCGGGTCAACTTGGCTCGAAGTTTACGAAACTCCCGCCGCTTCAACGGCGAAAGAAAAAAAACGTCGTTGCGGGGGTATTTCGTATTGTCTTTTTGAAGGAGCGGCGGTTTTGAAATAACAATTTCAAGCCGCCGTTTCCTTTTGAAAAAACAGGATAACGGGGGGCGTGGTAAAGTCGCGCTTCTTTAGGAACACGGCGGTTAAGGGAGGAAACCGCCGTGTTGTATTATCAGCGACATAAAACTACAAATATAGGCTTATCAAAAAAAGCCCACATACACAACAGGATAGTTATGCCCTTTGCATAGTCGAGTTTTGTCAATTCTGCACCCATCTGGTTATATGCCAGCCGGGTGCTTTTCTTTTCCAGCAGGCTGACTTCGGGCGTACATGGCCCGAGGTTCTTTTATCACCGGAACGTCCCTGTTGTCGCTCCCTGCCCTCTCCATTTCGGTTCACTCGCCCACTAAAACCGAAATGGAGGTATCACCATGAAGATAATTAATTTGCGGAATCTGTACCCGTTATATCATAACGACCTGTTTGTGGAAGTCTCTGACGAAGTGGCGGCAGCTCTAGCTGAAGCTGAGCGCATGGAACGGAACTATATCCGCCGTGTGTACTGGAACAAAGCATATTTTTCGCTGGACGCCGGGGACGGTATCGAGCATGAAGCTCTTTTCGTTGCTCTGTCTCCTTGTGAACTCTATGAGCGCAAGGTGACGGCGCAGGAGCTCCACGCGGCCCTCGCCTCACTCCCGGAAATGCAGAGCCGCAGAGTTTACGCCCATTACATACTCGGTTTGAGTAAAACCGAAATTGCAAGGGCCGAAGGAGTCCATGAGAAAACAGTTCGGACTTCGATTGAGCGCGGGCTTCGCAACATGGAAATTTTTTAAAAAAATCGTATATGAAACGGCCCGATTTTACCCGTTTATTCTCATGGCTATTGAGATGGGTAATTACCCCGGGCCAACTTGGCCCGAGGTCTTATGAGCAGATGGCAAAGGGCGGCGCGTGAGAACGGGCCGCCTTTTGTCATTTCCTCATAGGACAATCTGGGAATGGCATACACATGGAAGAAAGGGGGCGAATATCCATGCAACAACAAATTCATTTATCGGAACTCGCAGGCGTTGATATAACGGCAGTCAACAAAGAGGACTTAGTTGACGTGTCCGGGCTGGCCTTCGACAACACGGTTCCGAAAGAACAGCGGGCGGCGCAGGTGCTCCGCAAAGTAAAAAATCCTTACTGCTTTCGGGTGGGCGATATGGGCGTTAAACTGGAATTTCTGGATAGCGCCCCGCCCCTTGAAGATTGCTTCACCGACTTCCTACAACGTAAAAAAAGCGGCCTGTAACCAGTGTGCAGGTCGCTTGTGTCTGCCACTGGACGAGATTTGCAAGGGTTTGACAACATTGTTCACATCACCTGTAAATGGTATAATATAGGTGTAACGTGATAGGGGAAGGAGGTTCACATGGCACGCAAGAGCCGCACTATCCCAGAAGCGATAAAACAAAAATTCAAGGTATGGAGAATTGCAATCTATATCCGGTTATCGAAAGAGGACGCCCGGAGTTTTGACGAGAGCGAAAGCGTTTCAAACCAGCGGACTATTATTGAAGAACACATCGCCGGCTTTAACGACGGAGACGAATATATTATAGTTGACGAATATGTAGATGACGGGATTTCCGGTACAACCGATGACGAACGGGAAGATTTTCAAAGAATGTTGTCCGATATTAAAAAGGGCCGCATTAACTGTGTAATTGTCAAAGACCTTGCCCGTTCTTTCCGAAATTACAGCGATCAGGGCTATTACTTAGACGATTGGTTCCCGAGGTTCAACGTCCGTTTTATTTCCCTCTATCACCAGCCGTTAGACAGCTACAAGGAGCCGCAGAATATGCGGAGTATCGCGGTTCCCATTCAAGGTGTTTTGAATGAAAACCATTGTGCTGAGACTTCCGACAAGGTTCGGGAAGTATTTGATATGAAGCGGCGCAACGGAGAACATATTGGCTCTTTTGCCGCTTACGGCTACATAAAAGACCCCAACGATAAAAACGCCTTAGTAGTTGATGAAGAAGCCGCCGAAGTTGTCCGGGACATCTTCGCAAAGTTTCTGGACGGTATGAGCAAAAACGCGATTGTTCATTATCTCAATGAACACGGCGTACTTCCCCCCGCCGCCTATAAGCGGGAGCGGTTAGGGCTCAAATACCAAAATCCAAGCATTGACCCGGCAAAACGGCCCTTGTGGGGCGCTGTGACAATCACCACGATTTTGAAAAACCGTATGTATTGCGGGGATATGGTACAGGGCCGTTACCGTGTAAAAAGCTACAAGATACACGTTCAGGAGGTCGTACCCGAGGACGAGTGGTATATAGTGGAGAATACCCATGAAGCCATTATTGACCGTGACATCTTCGTCAAAGTACAGCGGCTATTGCTCCGAGACACCCGGACAGCCCCGCAGAAAAAGCAGATTTACCTGTTCAGCGGTTTTCTCCGGTGTGCCGATTGCGGCAAGGCTATGACCCGCAGTAAGGTAGGCGGGACGGTTTACTATTATTGCCGTACCTACAAAGACCAATCAAAGAATGCTTGCACAAAACACACGATAAAACATAACCGTTTAGAGGCGGCGGTACTCTATGCAGTACAACAGCAGGTTTATTTAGCGGTTGATTACACAAAGACCATTGAGCGGATAAACCGGGCCCCACTCGTCAAGAGCCAATCAAAGAAACTGGCGGACGCTATCGAGCAGAAGGAACGGGAGCTATCCAAAATTGCCAGATACAAACAAGCAATCTATCAGGACTGGAAAGACGGGGAGATTTCCCATTCTGACTACCGCCACATGAAAGAAGATTACGAGGAACAGGCCGAGGCACTAAACGAAGTCATTGAAAAACTCCGGGCCGAACAGGCAGAGCTTGAAAATGGCATTGATACCGAAAATCCGTTTTTGAAAGCGTTCCGGCAATATGGCAATATTGAGAAGCTGACAAGAGATGTTCTAATTGAATTGGTTGACCATATCAAGGTATACGAGGGTGGTAACATCAGCATAGTGTTTCGGTTTGCTGACGAGCTCCGCAGAATACAGGAGTTTATCGAGGTCAACAATCCGAGTGAAGCGGTTTAGAAGAACCGCATTTTAATAGGTGGTACACTTTCCTAATAAAAGTGGCCCGGTCGGGCCAGTGGGTCCGGTGGGACCTACGTAACCCTGTGGCCCCATGGCGCCGGTTGGGCCTGCTGGGCCAGGTGCGCCAGGGCACCCTCTGGGGCCCATTGGTCCCTGAGGCCCCATGGGTCCGGTCGGGCCGGTGGGACCGGACGGTGGGCAGCAGCTGGACGGCGGGCATGGATTGCACGGATCACACCAGCATCTGCTCCTGCCATTGCCGCTGTTATTGGGGCGGAAGGAGGCAGAGGATGTTTCGTAGTTGGACGGCTGTAGATTTATATTATCTGAATAGTCATAATACATGGTAGTCTCTCCTTTTTGTTATAATGAATGGTGCAGGTCCGGAAATATAAGACACGGGTGGGTAATTGCGGCAGAAAGGCCTGCCGCTTTATTTCTGCATCCCCCATATCCTGGGACCTGAAGTTATGGCATTATGCCAGGTGTATGACATTAAGTCAAGCCCATGTTCCGGCCTGAAGGACGACGGTCCCGGCAGAACGAAGAGTTGAAGTTCCGGTGTGTCTCCGGCAGTAAAGGTGTTGAATCAGAGGCCTGAGAATTGGCCTTCAGCAACAGCCGGGGCACCAATGGTGCCTGCCATGGGAGTGTCATCCGGAAAAATACGTCAGAACATGAGCAGGGCAGCTGCTGCGTTAATATTATAGATTATAAGGTAAGTGCCGGTTACGGGAGCCGTAAAAACGGTATTGGCAGTCAATAATATTATTTAAATATGGTTAAATCCTGATAAGGAGCAGACAGCCTTCATCATACCCGGTAGATGCTTTTGTCTGACACCTGACTTTTGCTGCGTTAAGTTGTTTTTATCTGTACTGTTTGACATATTATGCCTAAATATAATTAAGCTATTTTCACAATATTAAGCGATGCGCCAGTACCGGCTTGTAATGAAACCGGACCATTTACGCCATATAATTGTAATGCCAATATGTCATCTGCAGTTAAAGGCTGCATAAATGTCACACTATATTCATTTGAAGATGTGGAAGAAGTATTAATCGAATTCGTTATTGGTGTGCCATTTAATGTTATTCTTGATGACATTGATAATCCAGAGGTCATTTTGATATCATAGGAAATTAAATAAGTCCCTGTTTGAGCAACTGCAAATTCTGTATTTGCAGCATTTGCCGTAAATACATCCATATAGGGCTGAACTGGCAAAGGTATATCAGTTACAACTGTTGTTACAGAAAGGGTACTTTCTGAAGTATTAAGTGCTGACATTGCGCCGGAGATTTGAGACGTTCCCGTTGGTCCGGTGGCTCCGGCAGGTCCGGTTGCCCCCGTCGGTCCGGTAACACCCGCAGCCCCGGCAGGCCCTTGGGCCCCTGTGGCTCCAGTAGCTCCAGTAGTTCCGGCCGGCCCCTGCGTTCCCGCAGCCCCGGTGGCGCCTGTAATTCCGGTCGGTCCCTGGGGGCCAGTAGCTCCCATAGCACCAGCGGGGATAATGGTCACTCCTTATTGTTTTAATGGATAGACAGGTCCTGAACCGGAATCTGCTTTCCGGAATCTGTTTTAAAGCGTGTCTTAAAATTCATTCCAGCCGCCTGGCCTGGGAGTACACCAGAGGTACCTCAGCCGGGACAAAGCACGCCCCAGTTGCGGTATATTTGGCCCTGATTTACTTGATATGACACATCATATCGCATTCATCAGGGCCAAATCTCCCATAAGGCGGAACGAGGAAGTGCCGGAACGTATTCTGTGTTGTGCCGGCCGGCTCAGATTAAGCGAAGCTTCTGTGCCGGCCTGGGAGACAGTGGTTCCCAGAAGTCCCAAGAGCTGCAGAGCCAGTGTGTTTCCGTCCGACCGGACTAGGGGCGGTGACTACCGGCCGGCAGCTCCTGTGGTTCCGGCAGGTCCTTATGCTCCAGTTGGTCCCATTGGGATAGCCGGGCCGTACATAACGGGAAAATTGTTATGCCCCATAAATCCTCTCAATGAGAATAAAACAAAATATACGATAATCACATCAATTTGCACTGTTTAAAACACAAAGGTGTTTTAAACAATTATCAGCTAAGCTGCTTTACTGTCAATGTTGCATTTGTTCCTGTTGATAAAGTTAATGTTACGGCTAGTGCAGAAGACAAAGCCATATCTATTACATCTCCAGCAGTTAAATTGAAAATAACGCTGCCTTCAAATAAACTTTCAACACCAAGTGATAAGGTTCTTGTACTGGTGGTTGATGCAATAGGAACACTATTACTGCGTATAGCTAAAGTTAATGCCACCGCCACTGATGCTGTTGATACTAACTTCCAGTTAATCTCATATATACCGGTATTAGCTACGGTAATAGCATTGGCTGCCACGGTTGTATTTAATAATGGCATGGTATTATTAAAAGCTACTTGTTGCGTAGATGCAATACCGATAGATATTGGCGTTGTAGTTGTTCTATACATTCCGCCATATGCGGCAATCCCGCCAGCTGCGCCTGTAGGACCGGTGGCACCAGTTGGTCCGGTGGTCCCGGCTAAGCCGGTGGCGCCGGTTGCCCCTGCGGTTCCGGCCGGCCCGGTTATGCCAGTTGGCCCGGTTGCTCCAGTTGCGCCGGTGGCGCCGGTTGCCCCGGTAGCTCCGGTGGGCCCGGTTACTCCGGTCGGTCCGGTTACTCCTGCGATACCCTGAGGCCCGGTAACGCCGGTGGCTCCCTGAGGTCCCTGTGGCCCCTGGATGCCCTGAGGTCCTGTTGGCCCGGTCGGGGCGATGTTAAAAGGAAAGTGGCTATAACCCTTAAAAATCAAGGGGAAATAAAAAATAAAAGACTATCACATTACGCTGAAAGCCGTCCGGGTAAAACTGGGCGGCTTTTTTGCGTGGTAGGCTTGGAAAGGAGGAAAATTTTTCTGGTAGAAAATTAAAGCTGATTTTTGTGCAACACGCCAAAATTAAAGGAGGTTAGTGAATGGCAGATGACAAGCTGAAAACAGGCCCGGAGTCCCCTGGCTCGGATAGCCCCGGTGATGCCCCTGTGGAAAAGGCCCCGGAAACTACCGCGCCGGAAAAAGTGGTGGAGTCCGGTGCAAGCCAGGCATCCCCGCCGGAGCAGTCTGTTCTTCCCGGTATAGGTGGGGACGCCCCGGCCCGGACTGCTCCGGGCGAGGTGGTGGTTGATTTTGACAAGATCAACGAGCTTATGTCCCAGCGGCGGGCGGCGGCGCGTGAAGCAGTATCAAAGGCGGAGGCCCCGGCTGCCCCGGAGGGCTCCCCCAAACATAGGGATGAGGCGTTCCGTGACTTGTTCGGGAACGAGGAAAAGCCCCCCTGGGAAAAGTCCCTGGATGAAATCAAGGAGGAGGAAAAAGCGCAAAAGCACCAGGGCCGCACGAAAAAGGCAAAGGATAAGACGGAGCCCGGTAAGTCGGAAAAGGGGCCGGGCACCCGCAAGGGCCGCCCCGCTAAGGCTGACAAGGCGGCCCTTGACAAGTCCCCGGCCCCCGGTGTTCTGGACAAAGTGTCCAGAGGTGGAAAAAAGGATAAGGGCAAAGAAACGGGCTCTGGGGGTGCCGGGCCCGGTGTAAAGGTTCCAAAGGGCAAGGCCGCTCCAGTCAAGGAGGCGGCGGCCCCGCCCCCGGAGATCCACCTGCCGCCCACTCCCGAAGTGCCGCCCCGCCCGGTGGAGCAGGGAAAAATCGTCTATCTGAAATTATCGGAGCTTCACCCGTTCCATACTTTACGGGATCACCCGTTTAAGGTGCAGGACGATAAGGCGATGGACGATCTGGTGGGGACGATCAAGGAGCATGGCATTATGACCCCTGCCACCGTCCGCCCGGAAAAGGACGGCAACGGTTATGAGATCATCGCTGGCCATCGCCGCTGTCATGGCGGTGAGCGGGCTGGTCTGGATGAAATTCCCTGTATTGTCCGGGAGATGACCGATCTTGAGGCCGTCCGGGAAATGAAGAACAGCAACAAACAGCGCGGCGATCCCCTGCCCAGCGAGCTTGCAAAGCTCCTTGATCTGGAACTGGAGGCTATCAAGCGCCAGGGGGCCCGGCCCAAAAATGACAAGGAGGCGGAGGCCCTGGGTAAGCTCTCGGTGGAGATTGTCGGCAAGGAGCACGATATGAACTATAAAAAGGTGCTCCGCTATGTCCGGCTTAACCACCTCGTCCCGGAGCTTCTGGATAAGGTGGACACGAAAAGCATGGGATTTATGCCTGCTGTGGAAATTTCGTATATCAAACCGGAAAACCAGCGGCTGATCGCTGTGTCCATTGACGGGGAGCAGGCTTCCCCCTCCGTGGCCCAGGCAAAAAAGCTCCGGGAGCTCGATAAGGAGGGTCTGCTCAACGGCGATGTGATCGACGGTATTTTAAGTGAAGAAAAAAAGGAGGAGCGCGGCGTGATTATTTCAATGGCGGAACTGTCAAAGTATTTCGGCAAGGAGGTCACTCCTGCCAAAATGAAAGAACAGATTATGACTTTGCTGGACGAGTGGAAAGAGAAACAGCCCCCGGAGCTGGCAAAGCCGGAGAAAAAGAACGAGCTCGAAAAGTAACCGGGCCCCCGCTTCTGGACACTTTGTCCAGAGGTGCGCGTCCCGCGCTTGGGATGGGCTCTGCGGTGATATATCCCCCGTCGCCGGGTACTTTTTCGTACAGCCGGGAGCGGGCCGTCAAGGGGCGGAACGCCCGCCGCTTGCGGCGGCTTGCCCTTTACGGCCTGCCCCGGCTGTGCTATTCCCGGCTGGGCGGCGGGGGCATATATCCTCCAGAGCCGCCCCCTTTCCCTGGATAGGGAAAGGGCGGGGGGATAGGGTTGACCCTACCTATTATATATAAGGAAACGGAGGTTTTGACTATGAAACGCCCACTTGCGTATATTACCGCCGCTTGGCGCGGCGATGACTGTGAAAGAACAGAACAGGCGGCGAACTACTGCCGTTTGGTCTATGAGGCGGGCTTCTCGCCTATCTGCCCGGCCATATATCTTCCCTTGTTCCTCAATGACGTAGTGCCGGAGGAACATAAAAGCGGCATTGACATGGGCCGTGACCTGCTCCGGCGCTCCCATGTGCTGGTGGTATGCGGGAGCTTTATCAATGAGGCGGTGAAAAATGATATTGCGGTGGCCCAGCGGCTGGGGATTACGTCTACCACCCTGGAGGGGATTTTGACGGTCAAGGGCCAGGGCCGCCACAATGTCTAAGCGGAAACATCCCCGTAGTGTCCCGCTGATGGAGGAGCCCGCTGTCCGGGAGCTCCTGGAAGTGATGAAACAGCACAATTCCCCCGGACGGGGGGATTTGCTGGCTATGTGCCAGCAGATCGCAGGGCTGGAACAACAGCTCAATTCCGCATTGGAGGAGCTGTCTGTGATGCGGCAGGAGCTGGCCCAGGCCAGGGAAAGCCCGGTGAAGCGGGCCTTGCAAAAGACGGTTGCGGGGCTTGAAAAGGTCACAAATGGCTTATGGGGGCGGCTGGACAGCTTGAAAGAAAAGGTTGTGGAGGGCTGTAAAAAGACGCTGGCGGCCTTTCGGGAGCGCGGCGTGTCGGCCCTGGCGCACACGGCGGAGTTTCTGCACATCCGGCCTGCCCTGGAGGGGATCAGCCGGGAACTGGAAAAAAATATTGTCTTTGACGATAGGGCGCTATCCATTATCGAGGCGGCCAGCAAGGAATACCACGAGGCCGGAAGGCACTTGAAAAACATTGTCCGGGCAGTGCAGGGCCGGGAGGCCCTGCACGATCCAAAGGGGCCCGGCGCTCTGGCCCGTGGGCTCTCGCTCCCCTTTCGGCAAGATCGGCGGTTGATGTGCGCGATGCAGAGCCGGACGGCTGGGGTGCTCAAACGCCTGGAACACTTGGAGCAGGCGGCCCGGCCCCCGATCCGCCAGACAATGGAAGAATGTGCAAAGCTGGCAAAAGCCCAGGAAAGCAAGGAACGGGCGGCCCCCGCCGTGAGCCGGGAGGCCCGGTAACTTATGGACACTTTGTCCAGAGGAGGTGATTGGACTGGAACAGGAACAGCCTATTCTTGAGGCGTATGTCACCAACCTGGGGAAATACAATGAGGGGGAGCTTGCCAGCACGCTCTTGAAATTCCCCACTACCAAAGAGGAAGTACAGGCGGCGCTGAAACGGATCGGCATTGACAATATCCGGTATGAGGAAATTTTTATTGCCGACTATGACGGCAGACTGCCGGAGCTCAACGCCTGCCTGGGGGAATATGAAAGCATTGACGAGCTCAACCATCTGGCCTGCCTACTCTCCGAGCTGGATCGGAGCGACATGGAAAAGTTTGAAGCGGTGATTGACTGCGGCGAACACACATCCAGCGTGGCCGACCTAATCAACCTTGTGGAAAACCTGGACGCTTACGAATTTTATCCCGGTGTGGGGGATGACGAAACCCTGGGCCGTGTCTATGTGGAGGATATGGATGCCATTGATATTCCCGATCATCTGCTGGACTATTTCAACTATGAGGCGTATGGCCGGGATGTGCGGATCAATGAAGATGGCGGTTTTTCCCACGGGGGCTATGTGGTAGGCAGTGGAAGTCAATTTGTGGAGCACTATCACGGGCGGGAGGACATTCCCGCCGAACACAAGGTTTTTGCTTACCCGCAGCTCTCTATCCGGGAGCAGATGGCGGCCTACAAGGAGGTCATTGACCGTTTTCCCCAGGCGGCGGAACGGCCCCGCCCGGAGCAAGGCCATACAGACCGATAGCGGCACTTCTGGACACTTTGTCCAGAGGTGCCTTTTCCATAGAAAGGAGAGATCAGGCTGACAGACGAGGACGTTTCCAGACGCACCATAGCGGTATCAATTAAGGCAAGCAAGCTCACGGCGCGGGGGCTTGCGTATGTGCTCCAGGCGGTGGGGCGGAAAATCACAAAAGCGCACCGGGCAAAGCAAGCCCCACACGGCAGGCAGACGGTGGGCCAGCTCATGGGGCAAGGAGTCGCCACAAACAGCATCGAAGTGGAGGCCCCAAAGCTCTTTGACCGGGTGGCCCGGAAGTGGAATGTGGACTATGCCTTTTATAAGGTAGCGCCGGATAAGCACCTGCTGTTTTTCAAGTCCGGGCAAGCGGACGCGATCACCGCCTGCTTTTCAGAGTATTCCAAACGCCTGCTAAAGCGCACAAAATCCACAAAAGCGCCGATCCGGGAACAGCTCAAGGAGGCCGCCGATCTGCTGGCCCGCCAGCCGTCCCACAAAAAAGAACGTGCAAGGGAGGCGGCGCATGAGGACAGATAGCATTAAAAAATATCTCATTCCAAACATCCCGTACCTATTCATCGGCTGGGCCTGTCTGAAGCTGGGGACAGCCTACCGGCTGGCCGAGGGCGCGGATTTGCCCCATAAGCTCATGGGCCTGGGGCAGACGGTGGGCCCGGCCTTTGCCGACTTCGCGCCGGGGCTTGATCCACTCGATTGGCTCATCGGCATTGTGGGCGCGGTGGGCTTCCGCCTGCTGATCTACTTCAAAAGCAAAAAGGCCAAAAAATACAGGCGGGATGAAGAATACGGATCGGCCCGTTGGGGCGGGCCTAAAGATATAGCCCCTTTCGTCGATCCAAAGTTTGAAAACAACGTCATTCTCACCGGGACGGAGTTTCTCACCATGAACACCCGGCCCAAAAATCCGGCCAACGCCCGCAACCTAAACGCCTGTGTCATCGGCTCGTCCGGCTCCGGCAAAACCCGGTTTTGGCTCACGCCGCAGATTTTACAGGCAAGCGCGGACAAAAAAGGCGGATGCAGTTTCGTGGTGGTCGATCCCAAAGGGGGCGTTTTGTCCCAGGTGGGCTGCTTTCTGCAACGCCGGGGGTATAAAATCAAGGTTTTTAACAGCATTGATTTTTCAAAATCCATGCACTATAACCCGCTGTCGTATATCCACAGCGAGGCCGACATCCTAAAGTTTGTCGATACCCTCATAGCAAACACAAAGGGCGAGGGCAAGGAGGGTGATCCGTTCTGGACAAAGGCGGAAACCCTTTTATACTGCGCCCTGATTGCCTACATCATTTTCGAGGCCCCCGCCGAGGATCGGAGCATCAATACCCTTGTGGATATGATTTCCGGGATGGAGGTCAAGGAGGACGATGAAAACTTCCAGAACGCGGTGGACTATATGTTCAAGGGCCTGGAAAAGCGCAAGCCGGATTGTTTCGCCGTGAAGCAGTACAAAAAATACAAGCTGGCCAGCGGCAAGACCGCGAAAAGCATTTTAATTTCCTGCGGCTCCCGTCTGGCCCCCTTTGACATCCCCCAGCTCCGGGAGATTATGTCCTATGACGAGCTGGAGCTTGACCGCATCGGAGATCGGAAAACGGCGGTTTTCTTCACCATTTCCGACACCACGCCCACCTATAACTTTATCGTTGCCCTGGCCTTTTCGCAGATGTTCAACCTTTTGTGCGAGAGGGCCGATAACGTCCACGGGGGCCGCCTGCCCCATCATGTGCGGGTGCTGTGGGACGAGGCGGCCAACACGGGACAGGTGCCCCAGCTTGAAAAGCTGGTGGCGGTCATACGCTCCCGTGAGGTGTCGCTGACGCTCTTTTACCAGCAGATGGCGCAGTGCAAGGCCATTTATGACAAACACGCGGAAACAATTCTCGGAAATATGGACAGCGTGGTTTTTCTGGGAGGCAGGGAAAGCTCCACCATCAAGGAGATTTCAGAAAACTGGCTGGGAAAGGCCACGATCTATATGCAGACGGATGGCCGCTCTAAGGGCCAGTCGGAAAGCTACAATCTGAACACCCAGCGGCTGGGCCGGGAGCTGATGACACCCGCCGAGCTTGCCACTATGCCGGGGGATCGCTGTATTTTACAGCTCCGGGGCCTGCCCCCGTTCTATTCCCCAAAGTACGATTTGAAACAGCACCCGAATTACAAATACACGGCTGAGGCCGATAAAGTCAAAAACGCTTTTGACCTCGACAAGCTCATAAACCGCCGCAGGCGGCCTGGGCTCTCTGAGGCTTGTGAAGTGTACGAGGCAGACGGGGCGGACACGGGGCCCATAGGCGAGGACGAGGACATCCTCAACTATGACGACGTGGACGATCCGGATGCCTATGTATAAATCCCACTTCTGGACACTTTGTCCAGAGGTCGTAACCTGCCGCCAGAAATGGCGGCTTTTTTCATGGCCGGGAATATCCCCGGAGAAATGGAGGCTATATGGAGTTCTTTTCTTCTGCTGTCGATACCTTACAGACCCTGGTTGTGGCTCTCGGCGCTGGTCTTGGCGTGTGGGGCGTTGTCAATCTGCTGGAGGGCTATGGATCGGATAACCCTGGATCGAAAAGCCAGGGCATGAAGCAGCTCATGGCGGGCGGCGGCATCATCCTGCTGGGCACCACCCTGATCCCCCTGCTGTCCGGCCTGTTTTAAGGAGGGCTTATGGATTTTCTCACCGACTGGCTTACGGACTGGCTCAAAGAGCTGCTGATTGGCGGGATCATGGGCAACCTGGAGGGGCTCACCGATTACGTCAATTCCCAGGTCGGGGAGATCGCGGTACAAGTGGGGACTACCCCGGCAGCTTGGAACGCCGGGGTTTTCTCCCTGATCCGCCAGCTTTCCGAAACGGTGATCTTACCGATTGCCGGGCTGGTGCTGACCTTTGTTGCCACCTATGAGCTCATTCAAATGCTTTTAGAGAAAAACAATATGCACGAGTTTGACGTGGCGAATATCTATAAATGGATGTTTAAGACGGCTTGTGCCATTCTCATTCTGTCTAATACCTTTAATATCGTGATGGCGGTGTTCGACGTGTCCCAGTCCGTGATTGCCCAGGCGGGCGGGCTCATCCAGGGCTCCACGGATGTCACGCCGGATATGCTGGCCGAACTGGAAACAACGCTGGAGGGAATGGATTTAGGGCCGCTTTTGGGCCTGTGGCTCCAGTCCTCCATTATCGGCGTGACCATGTGGGCGCTGGGCATCGTCATTTTCGTTTTGGTCTATGGCAGGATGATTGAAATATATTTGCTCACCAGTTTGGCCCCTCTGCCTGTGGCTACCCTATCTAACCGGGAGCTGGGCGGCGCGGGGCAAAATTACCTGCGCTCCCTGTTTGCCGTGGGTTTTCAAGGGATGCTTATTCTGGTGTGCGTTGCCATTTATGCGGTGCTCGTCCAGGGGATCGTCACAAGCGGAGATCCCATTGGGGCGATTTGGGGCATCGTTGGCTATACGGTTTTACTCTGCTTTATGCTGTTTAAGACAGGCGGCATCGCCCAGCGCATTTTTGGGGCGCATTAAGGGGAGGTGCTGGAATAGAAAAAACAATGTCCTGCACCTCTGGACAAAGTGTCCAGAAGTCCCCGGAGCTCACAGAAGGGCTGTTCCTTATGGACGGCATCGAGGGCCTGCGCTCCCTCCCCCGTCATTCGGTGGATATGCTCTTAACCGATCCGCCCTACGGCACCACCCGGAACTTTTGGGATGTGCCGTTGCCCTTGCCGGAGCTGTGGGAGGCGGTGAAATGGGCCGTCAAGCCGGAGGGCGCGGTGCTGTTCTTCGCGCAGTGCCCCTATGACAAAGTGCTGGGCGCGTCCAACCTCTCCATGCTCCGCTATGAGTGGGTATGGTACAAGAGCCGATGCACCGGGTTTCTCAACGCAAGGCGGGCCCCGTTGAAAAAGACGGAGAATATTTTGGTATTCTACCAAAAATCCCCGCTTTACAATCCGCAGTTTGAACAGGGCAAGCCCTATATAAAGATCACGTCAAACAACGGAAACAGCACCAACTACGGGAAATTCACCCGTTCCGGGGGCGGCTCGGAGGATGGCCTGCGCTTTCCGGGGAACGTGCTCACGTTCCCCACGGTACAGCGCACTATGCACCCCACGCAGAAGCCCGTGGAGCTGTGCGAGTATTTCATCAAGACCTACACCCGGCCCGGCGAGGTGGTGGCGGACATCTGCGCGGGCTCCGGCACAACGGCGGTTGCCGCCCTCAATACGGGCCGCCGCTTTATCTGTTTTGAAACGGCCCCGGCCTACTATGCCGCCGCCAGCGAGCGCATCCGCGTGGCGCAGGAGGTGGTGGTGGCTGGGGGGAAAGGAGTTTGACTATCGGACACTATTCTGTGATTTATGCCGATCCGCCCTGGCGGTATCAGCGGAGCGCCGTCCAGGGGGCGGCGGAAAAGCATTACCCCACAATGGGGATTGACGAGTTATGTGCGCTGCCTGTGGCCGATCTTGCGGCCCCGGACAGCGTGCTTTTTATGTGGGCCACGTTCCCCCAGCTCCCGGAGGCCCTGCGGCTGATTAAGGCATGGGGCTTTCAATATAAGTCTGTGGCTTTCGTCTGGCTCAAACAAAACCGCAAGTCCGAGGGATGGTTTTACGGCTTGGGCTTTTGGACGAGGGGCAACGCGGAGGTTTGCCTGCTGGCGACGCGGGGACACCCGAAACGCCAGGCGGCCAACGTCCACCAGTTTATTATCTCCCCCATCCGGGAGCATAGCCGCAAGCCGGAGGAGGCCCGTGAAAAGATCGTGGCTCTCATGGGCGATGTGCCCAGGGTGGAGCTGTTTGCAAGGCAGACCCCGCCCGGCTGGGATGTGTGGGGGAATGAGGTGGAAAGTACCCTGCCCGACTTCTGGACACTTTGTCCAGAGGTGGGCGGGCCGGAAAGGAGTGACTAAAAATTCCCTATGTAAATGTTCCCAACGATTTATCAAAGGTCAAGACGAAACTTGCCTTTAATTTGACCCGCCGCCAGCTTGTGTGTTTTGGGATCGCGGCGGCGGTGGGCGTCCCGTCCTATCTGCTGGCCCGTGGTACGCTTGGCAACACCGGGGCCATGTTCCTGCTGATGGGCGTGGCGCTCCCGGCGTTTTTGCTGGCGATGTATGAAAAAGACGGGCTCCCGCTGGAAAAGGTGGTGAGGAATGTGATCCGGGCCCGTTTCCTGCGGCCTGGGGTGAGGCCCTATCGGACAGAAAATATCTATGCCCCGTTCACCCAGCGGGGCTCTGTGAGAAAGGAGGATGCGATTGCAAAAGGCAATAAGAAACCCACGGCGCGGGCCCGCAAGGGCTGAACGCCGGGGGAAAAACCGGGCGGCCCTGTCCGCCCAGCAGACGATCCCCTATCTGGTGATGCACCCGGACGGCGTGTGCCAGCTCCCCGGCGGGCTCTACACAAAGACGGTGGAATATGAGGACATCAACTATTCTGTTGCAAGCACCGAGGATCAAACTGCTATTTTCGGCGGCTGGAGCTCGTTTCTCAATTACTTTGACACGTCCCTGCCGTTCCAGCTTTCCTTTATCAACCGCCGCTCCCGTTCCCGGAGCAAGTACAAGGTGAACATCCCACAGGCCCAGGATGACTTTGACAGCATCCGGGCTGAATTTACCGGGATGTTAAAAAACCAGATCGCCCGGTCAAACAACGGGATCGAGCGTTCCAAATATATCACGTTCGGGCTCCCCGCCGAGGGGATTGCGGAGGCCCGGCCCCGGCTGGAGCGTGTGGAGGCGGATGTGACGGGCAACCTCAAACGGCTGGGGGTGCCCTCCGAGGCCCTGGACGGACAGGCGCGGCTGGCCCTGCTTCATGGGCAAATGCATCCCGGCAACCGGGAGCCGTTCCGCTTCTCCTGGCAGGACATTCCCAAAACCGGGCTGGGGACAAAGGACTATATCGCGCCGGACAGCTTCGACTTTCGGCAGTCCCGCCTGTTCCGGGTGGGCCAGTATTGGGGCGCGGCTTCTTACTTGCAGATCCTGGCTTCGGAGCTCTCCGACAAGCTCCTTGCGGAAATCCTGGAGCTGGATGCGGAGCTCACTGTGACCATGCACGTCCAGACGGTGGATCAGCTCAAGGCCATCAAGACGGTCAAGGGAAAAATCTCTGACATTGGCAAAATGAAGGTGGAGGAACAGAGAAAGGCGGTGAGGGCCGGATATGACCCGGACATCCTGCCCCCTGACCTCATCACGTTTTCCAAAGACGCGGCGGAGCTTTTGGCCGATCTCCAGTCCCGCAACGAGCGGATGTTCCTTCTCACGTTCACGGTGGTAAACCTTGCCCCCACCCGCCAGCGGCTGGAAAACGATATTTTCACGGTGGGCGGCATCGCGCAGAAATACAACTGTGCATTGAAGCGGCTGGACTGGCAACAGGAGCAGGGCTTCGTTTCCTCCCTGGCCCTGGGCTATAACGAGGTGGAAATCCAGAGAGGCATGACAACCAGCTCCACGGCGATTTTCATTCCCTTTATGACCAGGGAGCTGCGGATGGCCGGGCCGTCCCTCTATTACGGGATGAACGCCCTTTCCCACAACGTCATTATGGCGGATCGGAAAAAGTTAAAATCCGCCAACGGCCTGTATCTTGGCTCCACGGGCTCCGGCAAGAGTTTCGCGGCAAAGAGGGAGCTCTTAAACGTCTTTCTCACCATTCCCCAGGATCGGATTATCATTGTCGATCCGATGGGGGAATATGCCCCGCTGGTGCGGCGGCTGGGCGGGCAAGTGATTGAGATTGCCCCCGGCTCCCCCAGCCATATCAACCCGATGGACATCCAGCTTGACCTGGACGATGACGAGAGCCCGCTTTCTATGAAAGCGGATTTTTTGTTGTCCCTGTGTGAACTGGTGGTGGGAGGCAAGGACGGCCTGCAACCCATCGAAAAGACGGTGATTGACCGCTGTGTGCGGCTCATTTACCGGGATGCGGCCCTGGGGCTTGATACGGCAAAGGTGCCGCTTTTGCAGGACTTATACGAGGAGCTTCTGAAACAGCCGGAGCCGGAGGCCCGCCGTGTAGCGACGGCCCTGGAACTCTACTGCACGGGATCGCTCAACCTGTTTAACCACCCGACTAACGTGGACTTGACCGCCCGCGTGGTCTGCATCGTCCTCAAAGGCTTAGGGGAAAACCTGCGGAAGATCGCCATGCACATCACCAACGACTTTGTGACCTCTGCCGTCAATGTAAATTTTCACAGCGGTATTTCTACCTGGTGCTACTTTGACGAGTTTCACATTTTGCTCCGGGACGCGCTCACCGCCAGCTACTTTGTGGCCGTGTGGAAGATGCTCCGCAAAAAGGGATGTGTGCCCAGCGCACTTACACAGGATGTGAAAGACCTGTTAGCCAGCCGGGAGATCGAGGCCATTCTGGACAACACCGACTTTATGATCCTGTTGTCCCAGGCCCAAAGTGACCGGGCGATTTTAGCAAAACAGCTTGGCATTTCCGAGCACCAGCTTTCCTATATCACCCACTCCAATTCCGGCGAGGGCCTGCTGTTCTATGGGGACGTGACCATCCCGTTTATTGACCGTTTCCCCAAAGGGGAGATTTATAACCTGCTGACCACCCGCCCGGAGGATTTAAAGAATGAAGCGAAAACCGAATAGCGGCGCATCCGCCAGTCCAGGCGGGGGTAGCTCCGGGACAGCCGGGAGCACCTCTGGACAAAGTGTCCAGAAGTCTAAATTCCGCCAGAAAAGCAACCAGGAAAAGACCGCCGCGTCAAAGCTCCGCATGGAGAAGCGCGGGAAGAAGCTGGAACAGGCAAAGGAGAAGCTCTCCAAACAGAAGCCGCCCAAAAAGCCCGGCCCCATCCGGCAGGTGGGCCGGGCCGCCGGCGGCACCGTTCACGGCTTCGTGCATGGCAAGATTTTTGAGGTGGAACAGGAGAACGTCGGCACCGAGGGGGCCCACCGCTCCGAACTGGTGGGAGAAACCGCCCTGCGGCGGGGCTCCCGCTTCATCAAGAAGAAAGTCCGGGAACACCCGGCAAAGGCTGTCCAGCGGGCGGAGTCCAAATATATCAAGGCCACGGCAGACTATCATTTCAAAATGGCCGCCCAGGAGTACCCGGAAATGACACGCAACCCTGTTTCCCGGATGTGGCGGCGGCACCGCATGAGAAAACAGTATCAGAAGCAGGCAAAGCGGGCTGGGAAGTACGGCGCGGGGGCGGCCAAAAAGACCGCCGCCGCCACGGAAAAGGCCGGGGCCCAGGCGGTGGGCTTTATCAAGCGGCATCCCGTGGGGGTGCTCCTGGCCCTGGTTTGCGTCCTGCTCCTGTTTATGATGCAGTCCTGTTCTTCTTCCCTGGTGATGCTGGGAAACTCTGGCGCAGGGGCCGTGGGCGCTACTACCTACCCATCAAAGGACGAGGACATCCTGGGGGCGGAGGCGGCTTATGCGGGTATGGAGGCAGAGCTTCAAAGCTACCTGGACACCTACGAAAGCACCCACGATTATGATGAGTACCATTTTGACCTGGACGGCATCGAACACGATCCCTATGTGCTCATCTCCATCCTGTCGGTGCTCCACGAGGGGGAGTGGACGCTTTCACAGGTAGAGAGCACCTTGGAAATGCTCTTTGACCGCCAGTATATCTTGACGGAGCGCGTGGTGCGGGAAACCCGGCACGACAGCGATGGCGATCCTTACTCCTGGTATATCTGCTATGTGACGCTGGAAAACCGCAACCTTTCCCATCTCCCCCTGGAGCTTATGGGCGAGGAGGAAATGGCCCGGTATTCCCTGTATATGTCCACGCTTGGCAACCGGCCAGACCTGTTCCCGGAGTCTGAATATGTGGACAAATACACAAAGCCGCCTGTTGATTATGAAGTACCGGGAGAATATCTGGACGATGAAACTTTCGCGGCCATTCTCACCGAGGCGGAAAAATACCTGGGCTATCCCTATGTGTGGGGCGGGAGCTCCCCGGCCACATCCTTTGACTGCTCCGGCTTCGTGTCCTGGGTCATCAATCACTCCGGCTGGAACGTGGGCCGCCTGGGGGCCCAGGGGCTTTACAACATCTGCACTCCTACCAGCAGTCCGAAACCCGGCGATCTGGTCTTTTTCAAAGGTACTTATGACACGGCGGGCGTAAGCCATTGTGGGATTTATGTAGGTGACAATAAAATGCTGCACTGTGGAGATGTGCGTCCAGATAGGACGGAAGTAGAAGTAGACGAAAGGAGGGCAGCTTGAAGGTACTACCCCGTAAGATAACGCGGGAATCCACCTGACTAACCGAAAGGCGAAAGCTGGCACGGGACAATAGCACGTCAGGAAAGCGGTAAGTCACCTAAAGGCAATCGGGTGCGACTGAACTGCGAGGATAAGTGAATATGAGGATAAATCTTGGTTTGAATCTTGTGAGTTCCCAGCCCCTGTTCAGTGTGGGCGTAGGAAATTTGCCTGAAACCTATGGTGCAAACAAGTTCAGAAAGGCGAGCCTTCTGACCTGTTATCAGAATACCGGAAAGGGTCGCCTTCCGGTAGGTTATCAAAGAAATGCACGGCGCGCCGGAGAACCGGTGTCAACGGAACGAAAGCATATCCGACAATTCACACTTACCTACTACTTCCGTTAACTGGAGATTGCCTAAACCAGAGCGCCCATAAGGGCTATGTGGCAGACACTGAAAATCTGGCATGGCAACGGAGCTTCCATAGTAGTCTGAGAACCCTGAATTGACAGGGAAAGCCGTAAACCGGATGCGGGAAAGCCGCTCACATGGCGAAGGGAAGCAGTCTGAGCGTATTAAAATCGAAAATTGATTAGGGAGGAAAACCTCATTGAAACCAACAATAGAGATTTTAACTAAGTTACAAGAAAACTCAAAGAAACACCATGATGAAGTATTCACAAGGCTTTATCGCTATCTGCTCCGCCCTGATATTTATTCTATTTCTTACCAGCACCTCTACTCCAATGAAGGGGCTGGAACAAAAGGCGTGGATGAAGATACGGCGGATGGATTCAGCGAGGAGTATGTGGAGCGTATTATTGAAGCATTGAGAACGGAGACATACCGCCCGAAACCTGTACGGCGCAGCTATATCCAAAAATCGAATGGAAAAATGCGCCCGTTAGGCCTGCCAACATTTACGGACAAGCTGGTACAGGAAGTCATGCGAATGATTTTGGAGGCGGTCTATGAACCGGTTTTCTCGAATTACTCTCACGGATTTCGCCCCGGCAGAAGCTGTCACACAGCACTGTCCCAGCTCAAACACGAGTTTATCGGTGCGGGCTGGTTCGTTGAGGGCGATATAAAAGGCTGCTTTGACAACATCGACCATACGGTACTGATTGCTGTTATCGGCAGGAAAATCAAAGACGCCAGATTTCTGAAACTCATACGGCTGTTCTTAAAATCGGGCTACATGGAGGACTGGAAATACTACGGTACTTACAGCGGCTGTCCGCAGGGCGGCATTATTTCGCCAATCCTTGCGAACATCTATCTGAATGAGCTGGACAGCTACATCGAGGAATTGAAAAAGGAGTTTGACGTTAGAACGCCGTACAGAACCACTCCGGCATACCATGCGATTGAACGAAAGCGGGCAAATTTAAGGAGAAAGATAGACCGGCGTGAAGCTGGCCCGGAACGTGACTTGCTGATTGCGGAGTACAAAAAGCTAACCAGCGAATTGTATAAAACGCCAGCAAAGTTGTGTGATGATAAAAAGCTTAAATATGTTCGCTATGCGGATGATTTTCTGATTGCCGTCAACGGGAGCAAGCAGGATTGCGAATGGATAAAAGCGAAGCTCACGGAGTTCATCCAGAATACTCTGAAAATGGAGTTAAGCCAGGAAAAAACGCTGATTACCCATAGTAACACACCTGCGAGATTTCTCGGTTATGATGTGCGGGTACGCCGTGACCAGCAGGTAAAGCCGTGGAAGAAATGCAAACAGCGCACGATGAATAACACCGTGGAACTGCTTATCCCGCTTCAAGACAAGATTGAAAAGTTTCTGCTTTCAAAAGGCATTGTAAAGCAGAGAGCCGATAACGGAAAGCTGGAACCAACCAGCAGACTTTCCTTATTGCGCCACACAGATTTAGAGATTGTGACGGTATTTGACGCAGAACTGCGGGGAATTTGCAACTACTATCACCTCGCCAGCAACTACCGAAGCCTGAACTATTTCAGCTATCTCATGGAATATAGCTGTCTGAAAACACTGTCCGGCAAGCACCGCTGTAAACTGTCCAAGATTTATGACAAGTACCGCATTGGTGAAAAGCGTTGGGGTATCCCCTACGAAACAAAAGCCGGAAAGAAAGTCCGCCGACTCACGAAGTTTAACGAGATTGATGGTAAAAAGTGTGAGGACATTGAACCGAAGGTTATTACGATTGTAGCCAAAGGACGCACTACAATAGATGACCGTCTAAAGGCCAGAGTGTGCGAATTATGCAGCAGAACAGACGTAAAACTGGAAGTCCATCATGTGAACAAGGTGAAAAACCTGAAGGGAAAGGAACCTTGGGAGCAAGTGATGATAGCAAAGCGGCGCAAAACACTGGCGGTCTGCCATGACTGCCACCAGAAAATACATCATGGGTTCTAAAAGTTATTTTTGTAATGGAGCAAAGATGGCGAGCCGTGTGCATTGAGAGGTGCAAGCACGGTTCTGGGAGGGGTCTGCGCAGACCTACCGCAGAAATGCGGCAAGGCGGCGCTTTCCTACTCTACCCCATCGGTTACGCAGATCTGCAAACAAGCTACTGGCAATCTCATTTTTACGCCTACGGGCGTTTACCGTGACAAGGAGGTTTACTCTATGGCGGCAAGCAAAAGCCAAAAAATCCAGGCCGAGATTGATAAGGTCAAGGCCAAAATAGCCGAACAGCAGGCCCGGCTCAAGGAGCTGGAGCAGAAAAAGCTGGAGGCGGAAAACAGCGAGATTGTGGACATCGTGCGGGGCATGAGCATTTCCCTGGCGGAGCTGCCCCTGGTGCTCCAACAGCTCCGGGAGGGCACCTCTGGACAAAGTGTCCAGAAGTCCGAGCCTGCGGAAAAGGAGGAAAACGAAATATGAAACGATGGAAGTCTTTGACGGCGGCCTTTTGTGCCGCCGTTCTTTTATGCGGTTTTTCGGCTGTCCCGGCCTATGCCTTTGCGGACAGCGGCGAGGGGGCTGATTATGGAGATCCCTCTATGACGGAGGAAACCACGGCCCCGGAGCCGGAGCCCACCATAGAGCCGGGCGAGGGCTTTTCGGAAGATGGCAACCTTGTGACCCGCGATCTGCTCTATGACGAGCACACCAACAAGCAGTTTATCACCGTCCAGACCAGCGGCGGGGCTACGTTCTATCTCGTCATCGACTACGACAAGCCCGTGGACGAGAAGGGCGAACAATACGAAACCTACTTCTTGAACATGGTGGACGAGGCCGATCTGCTGGCCGCGGCTGAGGCCGCCGGGGTGGAACAGGCGGTTTGCTCCTGCTCTGAGAAATGCGAGGCAGGCGCTGTCAATACGGAGTGCGCTGTCTGCTCAGTCAACAAGAACAAGTGCGCGGGCACCCAGCCGGAGCCCGTGGAAACGGAGGAAAACGCCCCGGAAGATACCGAGCCGGAAACGGGCGGCAACCCTGGGATGCTCCTGGCGGTGCTGGCTGTGGCGGTGGTCGGCGGCGGGGCCGCGTTCTATTTCAAGGTGATCCGCCCCAAACAGCAAGAGGCCGCCGGGCCGGAGGAGGACTATGGCGGGGAGCCGGAAGATTATGAGGATATGGAGGACGATAGGCCTCCATGGGACGAGGACGATCCCGACGAAAACAGCGAGGAGGACGAGGAATGAATTTCACAAGTAACCCGTATGAAAAAATGATGAAGCAGAAGCCCCGGCCCCTGGCTTCGTCTATCCCCAAAGCGCCCAGGGGCTCCCGGTGCTCCGGGTGCCCCTACTGGCGGGGGATCGGCTGTATGTCCTGCTATCGGGAACTTTTGAAAACCCGCGCCGGGAGGTGATGGGGTGGCCCGCGAACTGACAAGAGAGGAAAAGGCCGCCATCCGCAGGCTGGTTATTTCTATGTGTGCCAACTATGACCGGGAGTGCGGGTGCCTGCCGCTGGACTGTGAGTGCTATATGCTGGGAAAGTGCTGGACGGGCGCTTATTGCCGCTATTTCCGGGAGGCTGTCCTGCCCCTTGATCCGGCGCTGGAGGCCGCCCTCTTGACCGAGGGCCCGCCCCCGGTTTTCAAGCCCTGCCCGGTCTGCGGCGGGGCCGTCCCTGCCGATGGGCGGCTGTCCTACTGCTCCGAGGCTTGCGCCCGGACCGTCCTGCGGCGGCAAAAGCGGGACTATATGCGGAAAAAGCGGAGGGGATGTGTGGAAAATTAGGCCCCGGAAAACCCGCTGATTACAAGGTTTTCCGGGGCTGTTTTGGGGGTGGGCCGTATCTTTCTATGGCCTGCCCCTGTTTTGCGGAAATGCTTTCCACATCTTGACCTGCCACTTCTGGACACTTTGTCCAGAGGTGGCAGCCTATTTTATTATGACAGGAGGCAAGAAATGGACAAAAATCAAGGGTATTCGATTTTGAAAACCATCATGCTGGAAAATGGCCGTGGGTTTGCCCTGGGGCATAGTCCCACGGCTCCCTCCCCTTATGTGACCTGGGCTTGCTATGATGACGATAAGGGCCAGCGGCAGTATGAATGGGGGCACTATGGCAACGACTTGGGGAAACTGGAAAAGGATTTGGTAAACCGGGTGACGGAGTACCAGCGGCTCTACAAGGTGAAGATCGCACAGACCGAGGCCCCTGGCCTTTACAAGTATTATTCCACCCAGCGCCCGGTGGACATCGGGACGTTTCCCAAACCGCCCCACAATGCCCCAGATGAAATCGTCAATTATGAGGGGCGCGTTTGGGTGGAGAATGATACCCGGTTGGCCTGGGGCCATCTGACCTATACCAGACCGCTGACCGAACAGGAGGCGGCGGATTATGAACTGCGGCCCTCCCGTGAAAACCCGGATATAAAACAGCGAATGGAAAAACAGGCCCAGGTGGTGGGAAAATGGGAGGACGCTCACCGCGTCCCGGATCAAAAGCGGCTGACGTGGTTTTACCCGGACTTCGGCAGTTATGCGGTGAAAGAGTATGTTGCCCCGGAGCGGCTGGCGGAGGCCGCCAAAGGAATGGAACACCAGGAGGCGGCGCGGGCCCGCAAGAAGGCCAAACGCCAGCCCCCGATTGCGGAACAACTGAAAGCGGCCCAAAAGGAGGCCCAGGGACACCGGGGGGCCGGAGGCTCCCCAAAAGAAAGCCCCAGACCGGGGCGAGCGTTAGGAGGTGCGCGTATGGAAAAACAGAGGGAACAGGATCGGGCTGACTTGGAAATGAAGCGGCTGTGCGGTGTGTTCGGCTCTCCCCAGCCCCCGGAGGAGGAAAAGCCAAAGATGGATAAGGTTAAGGAGCCGCCCCGCGCCTATCAGAGCCGGGAGCGTGAGGAGCGGTGAAAAAGCGCCGCCGCCCCATTCATTTACACGTCATGGTGTCCGAGGAGGAGCTGGCCCTGCTTCAAGAGCGTATGGCCGAGGCGGGTGTCCGCAATATGGGGGCCTTTGTGCGGAAAATGGCGCTCAACGGCTATGTGCTCCACGTTGACCTCTCGGACGTGCGGGAGTTGGTGTCGCTCCAGCGGCGGTGCGCCAACAATCTAAACCAGGTGGCAATCCAGGCCAACACCTACGGCGGCATTTACCCGGAGGAGATCACGGCCCTGCAACGGGACTATGAAAAGCTGTGGGGCCCCCTCTCCGATCTGCTGAAAAAGCTCTCTGCCGTGGTGGAGCTTTAGCCCCTGCCGGGGAGCAGTTTTGCTCTCCGGCTCTCCCGACTTCTGGACACTTTGTCCAGAGGTGGGGACAGCCGGAGCCATCCTTGTGGGCCCCCTCCGGGAGAGGTATAATATAGATGTACCAGGAAAACAATGGATTTTTGGAGGAGGTATTTGATATGCGTAAAATCTTAAAAATTATCGTGGCCCCCTTTGTTCTTGTGCTGATCCTCGCCGTGGCGGTGATCTCGTTCCTCTCCTGCATCGCGGGGGCGTGCTGCGGCCTTGCGTGTGCGGTTTTTGTCCTGCTGGCAATCTGCGGCTTTTTTGCCGGATTGGAAACCGGGTGCATCGCCATGTTGGTGCTGGCGTTCCTCGTTTCTCCCTTTGGACTTCCGGCCATCGGGGGCTGGCTCCTGGATCGCCTGTATGGGATGAAATACGCCTTGCAGGATTTTATGTTTAGCTGATGACCTCTGGACACTTTGTCCAGAAGTACCGGGCGGTGGGATTTTCCCGCCGCCCTCTTTTCGTCTATCTGGAGGAGGTGAGCTTACGGCCACAACGCGGTTAATGACCCATCACATAAGCAAAGGGGAAACTATCGCGCAGTCCATGAAAGACCGTTTCGACTACGGCCAAAATCCGGAGAAAACCCAGGGCGGGGAGCTCATTTCCGCCTATGAGTGCGATCACCGTACCGCCGACGCTGAGTTCCTTTTAGCAAAAGCAAAGTACAAGGCCGTCACGGGCCGGGAACAGAAACGGGATGCGGATGTGCTCTGCTATCAGATCCGGCAGGCGTTCAAGCCTGGGGAAATTACCCCGGAGGAGGCAAACCGAGTGGGCTATGAAACGGCGATGCGCTGGACAAAGGGCAAACACGCCTTTTTCGTTGCCACTCATACAGACCGCCGCCACATCCACAATCACATTTACTACAATTCCACTTCCCTGGACTGCACCCGGAAATTCCGGGATTTTTTCAGATCGGCGGCGGCCCTGCGGAAACTCTCTGACCGGGTGTGCCTGGAGCATGACTTGTCCGTGATCCAAAACCCAAAGCTCCACAGCAAGGGCCGTTTTCTCCACTATGGACAGTGGATCGGAGAGCGCCCGCCCTCGGCCAAACAGCGGGTGCGGCTTGCCATCGTGGAGGCCCTGGGAAAGAAGCCCGCCGACTTTGCGGCGTTCCTGCGGCTTATGGATGAGTCCGGCTTTGCGGTGAAGCGTGGCCGGGGCGGGGGGATCTCGTTCCTGGCCCCTGGGCAGGAAAAGCCCACCCGCCTGCGCTCGTCCACCCTGGGCCCTGGCTTTGACCCGGAGGACATCCGGGCGGTGATTGCCGGGGAGCGTCCGATCCCGGAGCTCCCCCAGGAGGGCCCGGCTCCGGCCCGGCGCGTCAATCTCATGATCGACATCCAGGAACGGCTGGCCCAGGGCAAGGGCCCGGCTTATGCGCGGTGGGCGAAGATTTACAACCTCAAACAGATGGCCGCCGCGCTCCAGTATCTCCGGGAGCATGGGCTCACCGATTACGAGGCTCTTGCGGCCAGCACCGAGGCGGCGGTGGATCGCTTTCATTCCCTGGCCGGGGAGCTGCGGGACACGGAGGAGGCCCTTTCCCGCACGTCCCAGCTCATGGGCGCTGTGGTGCAGTACGCAAAGACCCGGCCTGTGTTCGACGGCTACAAGGCGGCCCGGTATTCTAAAAAATATCTGGCCCAGCACGAGGCGGAGCTGGCCGACTACCGGGCGGCAAAAGCGGCGATCAATGAGCTTTTGGACGGGGCGAAGCTCCCGAAGATGGACACGTTGAAAAAGAAGCACCGGGAGCTTGCGGACAAGAAAAAATCTCTCTATACGGAATACCGCAAGGCCCAGGCGGATATGCGGGAGGCCGTGGCGGTCAAGGCAAACGTGGATCACCTGCTCGGCTACCCGGACGGGCGGGAAAATAAGGTCCAGGAGCGATAGCAACGGGCCGCAGACAATAGGACTTCTGGACAAAGTGTCCAGAAGTCCGGCGGGTTTGGGGAGCTCCCCAACAAGCATTTTTGCAAGGGCTCCGGCCTTGCAAAAATAGCAAGTGTGCCCACACTTGCCCTGCTTGCCGAAACGTGCGGGCCCCCAAATAGTACATTTGAAAATATGGGAGTTACATTACGTCCCCCCCCCTTGTGTTTTTCCATTGAATGTGCTAGAATAAAGACAAAAACAAAAAAATATCTTTATCGTCTGTGAGGTGATTGAATGCCAAAGGTAGCTTATTCGGAGGAAGATCGAAATCATATCAGAACATTGCTTATCACGACTGGGCTTGACCTGATGGCAAAACAAGGCATACAGCATACAACAGTAGAACAAATATATAAAAAAGTCGGCATTTCGCGAACTTTCTTTTACTCGTTTTTTCAGACAAAAGAGGATTTAGTGATTGAAACTCTGTACTGGCAACAGCCTAAACTCATTGAATATGCTCAAAGGCTAATGGCTGATCCTGCTTTGAGCTGGCGCGATGCAGTGAAGCAATTTCTCCATGCCTGCTGTTACGGAGAGAAAAATGGGATTGCCGTTTTAACGATTGAAGAACAACAACTTATTTTCAAGCGTCTTTCAAAGGAAAAATATCAGATGTTCCGCAAGAGGCAGCTCCGGTTGTTTGGAGAAATCTTGGAAAGTTTTGGGGTGAAAGCAGATGACAAGGTGATTGGGCTGTTTACAAATTTAAGCCTGTTAGCGATGGTTATACGTAGAGCACTCCCCGATGCCCTCCCCTTGCTTGTTTCCGAGGTTGCTGATGAAACTGTTGACTTTCAACTGAATGCGATTGTTGATGTTCTGGAAAAGCTGAAAAAGAGCTCCACCGCTTGAATGATGGAATTGAGTAAATCCGTCCGAATATTCTGTTATGGTACTGTATTCAGGCGGATTTTACTTCAATCAAAATAAAAACAGATTTAACTATTTGATTTTATTTTGAAGATGTAAATAAAACTGAAGGAGAACATACAATGAAAGAATTTGACCCATTTGTAAGCAAGTATCTGCTGGATCAAGGTCTACAAAAAACTACTGCTAAAATGTTAGAACAATTTCAAGATAAGTTGCCGACAGAGTTTCTGGATTTTTAGCAGGAATATGGACGTTGTTTTATTTGAGAAATAAAGTATCTTACTTCTGGACACTTTGTCCAGAAGTAAGATAGCTAATCAATGTAAGTACATAATACTTAGTACCTTATTCACTTTCAAATACAAATATTTAGGAGGAAAAAATTATGGGATTTTTCAGCAAACTGTTTAAGGGCCCGGAAATTGACATGGAAAAGAGTTCCGCAAATGCGAAGAAAATGCGTACTCTATTTAATCAGGTTGTAAAGGACGGGGATGCTTATAGGTTGATTTACGGATATACAGAGGATGTTAGCCGTTTTAATTATGGATTTGTTCACGGAAGCAAGACGAAAATCGGTAATCTGATTGTCGGCTGGAACGAGGATAGTCAGACGATTGTTGTTGTTCCCACGGTTCCTGATCTTTCCGGATGCGGTGATCCGACTTATTATCGCCGTTCTGAAATTTTGAAAGCCTATCGCAATAAATACCCTACGGATGCTTTTATTATTTATCCAGATAAAAAAGGGTATATCGGCATCAATGCCTATGATTGGCTGGAAGATGAAAAGTTGTATGTCTATGTGTCACAAGACGAGGAACTGGCCGCCTTTACTGACTTCTTTATGAACAGATTTGCAACAAAGTGAGGTAAAAAATGCCTTTAGAAGAAATTGGAGCGATCCTGCTATTCCTTGTGGTTGTATTTATATTGGGGAATTTATGGTTTCACTTTATAGAAGCAATATTAAAGCGGATCAAAAGACTATTCACACGACACAAGGAACCTCCGGTATGGCATACACTTCCCACTGATGAGGAGGACATAAAAAATGCTTGATATAAATGAAATTAGGAAACGGGCGCAACAGGCCAGTGAGAAAGCCACCGATGCGATGAAAAAGACTTTTGAAAAAAGTGAGGAACTCATCGACAAATTAGAGGTTGCCGACTTGGAACAAGAAGAGTCTATCTCTGCCGCGAAGGTCGAGGAACAACTTAATGCCAACACCGACCGGCAAGTAGAAATCCTGGGCCAGATATTCGGGACTGGTGATATGGCACAGATGGCTGTCAATGAGGAATTGCTACAAAAAATGGTAAATGATAAAGTTGCACAAGCTACCGCTTCGACCGCAGAAGAGGTAATGGGGCAACTGTTTGGAGAAGATATGGGCGTGCTCTCGGCGGCTCTTGAAACGCTGGAGATGGAGGACACCGATGAAGAGTATGACCTTGAATTTAATTTGGAACTAGAGCAAAACCTTTATGTCACTTTGGAAGAAACCATGGCCCGGCTTGAGGCCCTGCCAGAGCCGGAGCCGCTCCCTTACAAAAAAAATGATGACAAATGGGAGCGGTTTGGCATCTTGCTGTCGGGTATTGTATCTAACTTAAATAGCCATGATTTGAGTGGAATGGATGTAGAAGAACATATTCCCGTTATGGAACAAAAAATTGTGTCGCTTGTTCGCCGTTCCTGGGGGATAGATGGCCGAAGTGATTTGTTGGATATGATCCGTTATCTGGCGCAGGAAGGCTATATTTTGCGGTATCAGCTTTATAGTGAGGCATCTTCGCCAGAAGAACTGATGGATGAAACGATGGACGAGGATGACCGGGAGTCCACAAGCCGGGCATGGAGATTTGCACAACAGTATAAGAGCCAATATAGCCCCGGTTTTATGGCAGGATGGGATATTGGCCGAGCGGCGATGCTCACCCGTTGGGGATGCTATTTGGGATGGATTACCGAGAGTGAAGCAAGAGGCATCCTTTGGGACTTATCTCAAAAGGTCGTGGAAGAATTACATAGCTGGCGCGAATTTGCTCAGTCTTACCTTTTTGGCGGGCTAATGTGGAAATTGCTATGCGGTGACAACTCTGCGGCAAGCTATTTGGGCTATATTGCAGATGCCGCAACTGACCTGCTAACTGGAAAAGACGAACAGGATGGCGGTCAGTGGCATGATTGCCCCTGGCCTGCACAGAGAAAAATCGGTTTTACATTATAACCTTTTTGAAAATTTAAACATCTATCCAGCCGCCAACGGAAACGGCATATAAAAAAACCGTTGGATTGGCGGCTGTGTTGTTATGCGTCCCATAGGGTCAGAAGTTAAACGGCGGTTTTGAAACTAATCATTTCAAGGCCGCCGCTTTTTTTATATCCACGGCGGCAAAGGAGGTACGCCGTGTTTCTGTGCCTTGTCCATGCCCTTAATTTATCAAAAAAAGCCCAGGCACCGGACAAGGATATTCTGGTAGTGGTTGCGAAAATTGTTATAATCTAAATAATTTCCTCGTTTTATGCGCTTGTGCGGCCTTGTGTTGTGCAAGCGCATTTTGTTTATTCCACTTCTGGACAAAGTGTCCAGAGGTACGGGACGGCTCCCCAGGGTGCCGCTCTCCGCCAGTCCTTCATTTTGTTTCCGATCAACCACCCACCGAAACAAAATGGAGGACAAGTCATGACTACAATCAATCTGAAAGATTTTTATTATTGGTACTTAGTGGACGAGCTGGTGGAGGTGCCCGACGAGGTAGCCCAGGCACTTCTGGCCGGGAAACGGGCCGAGGCCGCCCATACGGAGCGTGTGCGCTACAATAAGGCTTACTATTCCCTGGACTGCGACGACGGGATCGAGTATTCCGCCTGCCTGCACGAACCCAGCCCCCAGGAGATCCTGGATCGGAAGGAGCTGTTCTTCCGGCTCTGGAACGCCCTCAACTCCCTGCCAGAAACCCAGGGCCGCCGGGTGGACGCTCATCTGATCCTCGGCAAGAGCTACCGCCAGATCGCCCGTGAGGAGGGCGTGGACAAGAGCGCCGTCCGCTGCTCCGTGGAAAGCGGCGTTAAGCGTATGAAAAAATATTTGAGAAAAAATTTCTGATTTACCATCTCCATTTGCCCCTTTTTTCTGGTGGTATATGAGAGGAGGTTTTCTCCCTCTCCGTAAAGAGTGCGTGGGGCCCACAGCCATAAGCGCGGGGCCGGATCGCTTGTCCGGCTCTCCGGGCCGCCGCCCTCTTTGCGGGGGAGCGCCGCCGCCGAGTATGGCTGTCTTATGACAGGGCAAGAAAATGAGCGCGGCGCTCCCCTATATCTTTATGAAAGAGGGGAACGCTCTATGAGTTACGATCCAGAATTGGAGGCCCTGCTCTCCCAACCGTTGAGCGAGGGGGCCTGCCGGGGCTATGTAATCTCCGCGATGGAACGGTGCGGCTTCGATCCCACGGACATTGAACAGGTGATGCTGGAGCTCCACGAGGTTTTTGACTACACCACCCCGGAGGAGGCTCAGGCTTACTATGAGCGGAGCCCCTATTGACTTCTGGACACTTTGTCCAGAGGTACGAAAAGCACAAGGCCAGTCCTTTTGTGGCGCTGGTCTTGTGCTTTTTCTCATAGGACAAACTGAAACTTGCATAGTAATGTTGGGAAGGAGGCGTATGTTCTATGAACAGTCTAAATATCGCGGCGCTTTCCTGCGTCGATATTCAAAAGATGAACAAAGGCGAACTAACCGATATAAGCAGTATGAAACTTGATCCGAGCGTCCCCCAGGAACTTCGGGCGGCCTATATGCTGAAAGAAATGGGCAACCCGTATTGTTTCCGTGTGGGCGATCTCGGTGTAAAAGTGGAGTTTCTGGACAACGCCCCGCCCTTGCAGGATGCCCTTTCTGATTTCTTCCAGCGCAAAAAAAGCGGGCTGTGATCCTCTCCCCTATCTTCTGGACACTTTGTCCAGAGGTGGAGTCATCCTTGATGGGGGCTCCGAACAGAGTTACAATATATATGTAATGTGATAGGGAAGGAGGCTATCATGGCACGGAGAAGCCGGGCTATTGTTGAAACTGCAAGACCAAAATACAGGGTATGGAGAATTGCAATCTATATCCGCCTTTCCAAAGAAGATATGCGTTGTCTTGACGAGTCCGAAAGTGTTACAAACCAGCGGCAGATTATTGAAGATCATATTGCCGGGTTTAACGATGGGGACGAATACATCATTGTTGACGAATATGTGGATGACGGTATCTCAGGCACAACCGATGACGAGCGCGAGGACTTCCAAAGGATGCTGTCCGATATTAAGCGGGGGCGTGTAAACTGCGTGATTGTGAAAGACCTTGCACGTTCTTTCCGAAATTACAGTGACCAGGGCTATTATCTGGATGACTGGTTCCCCCGGTACAATGTCCGTTTTATCTCATTGTACCATCAACCGCTGGACAGCTACAAGGAGCCGCAGAATATGCGGAGTATCGCTGTTCCGATCCAGGGCGTTCTCAATGAAAATCACTGTGCAGAAACCTCTGACAAGGTGCGCGAGGTGTTTGATATGAAACGCCGTAACGGTGAGCATATTGGCTCCTTTGCCGCTTATGGCTACGTCAAAGACCCAAACGACAAAAACGCGCTTGTGATTGACGAGGAGGCCGCCGCTGTTGTCCGGGATATTTACAATATGTTCCTGGACGGCATGAGCAAAAACGCCATTGTCCGCTATCTGAACGAACACGGGATATTAAGCCCCGCCGCCTACAAGCGGGAACGCCTGGGGCTGAAATATCAAAATCCCAGCGTTGATCCTGCAAAGCCGCCCTTGTGGTGTGCGATGTCTGTGACTACCATATTAAAAAACCGTATGTACTGCGGGGATATGGTGCAGGGCCGTTACCGCATGAAAAGCTACAAGGTACACGTTCAAGAAGTTGTCCCGGAGGACGAGTGGTATATCGTTGAAAACACCCACGAGGCAATCATTGACCGGGAAACCTTTGAAAAAGTACAGCGGCTTCTTATTCGGGACACCCGGACGGGGCCCCAGCAGAAAAAGCTCTATCTGTTCAGCGGCTTTTTGAAATGCGCGGACTGTGGCAAGGCTATGACCCGGAGCAAGGTCGGGAATGTGGTGTATTACTATTGCCGTACCTATAAAGACCAGTCGAAAACGGCTTGCACAAAACACACCATCAAGCATGACCGCCTGGAGGCTGCTGTCCTCTATGCAATTCAACAACAGGTTTATCTGGCTGTCGATTACACAAAGACCATTGAACGGATCAACCGGGCTCCACTGGTAAAAAGCCAGTCCAAAAAATTGATGGATGCCATTGAACAAAAGGAACGGGAACTTTCTAAAATCACCCGTTACAAACAAGCGATTTACCAGGACTGGAAAGACGGTGAAATTTCCCATTCCGATTATCGGCACATGAAAGAGGACTATGAACGGCAAGCCGAGGCTCTGGAGGAAGTCATTGGAAAGCTCCGGGCGGAACAGGCAGAACTGGAAAACGGCATTGACACCGAAAACCCGTTTTTAGCCGCGTTCCGGCAATATCAGAACATCGACAAGCTGACAAGGGACATTTTGATTGAATTAGTAGACCATATCAAGATACACGAGGGCGGCTATATCAGCATTGTATTTCGTTTCGCTGATGAGCTCCGCCGTATTCAAGAGTTTATCGAGGTCAATACCCATAACGAGGCGGTTTAATCGAAACCGCATTTTTACAGACAGTCACCTTTCCTAAATAAAGCGCCCCGGTCGGGCCGATGGGGCCGGTAGCTCCGGTCAGTCCCTGAGGCCCTGCGGCTCCGGTGCTGCCCTGAGGTCCCTGTGGCCCCTGAGGTCCCTGGGGCCCTTGAGGTCCGGCAGGTCCGGTAGCTCCCTGGGGTCCCTGGATGCCCTGAGGTCCGGCTGGTCCGGTAACTCCCTGAGGCCCCTGTGGTCCCTGGCTTCCGGTGGCGCCAGTGTTGCCGGCTATGCCCTGTGGTCCGGGAAGTCCCATTGGTCCCTGTGGTCCCTGAGGCCCTGTCTCACCGGTGAATCCTCTGGGTCCCATTGGCCCGGTCGGCCCGGTGGGGCCTACATAGCCCTGAGGCCCCATGGCACCAGTTGGTCCGGTAGGACCCTGTGCTCCGGGGCATCCTCTGGGTCCCATTGGCCCCTGAGCGCCTGTTGGTCCGGCTGGCCCCTGTGGTCCTCTGGGTCCTGGGCAGCAGCCCGGGAACCCGCCGCCTGGAAAATTGCCGCCTGGATTGCCGCCTGGAAACCCGCCGTTACCTGGGCATCTGTTATCTGTCTGGGCTGTGCTGTCGCTGCCACAGCCGTCGCTGTCCTGGCAATCATCTTCCGGGTATCTTCCGGAACCTGGGAAACCATAGTCGCCGTGGCAGCCGCCATTACCTGGAAAACCGTTATTTCCGGGGTATCCGCATGGTCTGCGTTGTTCTATATTATCATTTCGATTCATTCCGTTGGGAAAATTAAAATACATAATTACCTCTCCTTATTTTATTGTGCGGAAGGCTGCCCTTCCGCCGGACGTTTCAGTATGTGTTCAAAGTAGGTCTGGTTCTGCCTGACAGATGGGTGTTCAGGTTTCAGCTTTTGCGACTTCAAGTGATAATGCCATGCTCTTCGGTGGTCGCCCAGACGGTCATAGCATACACACAGCTGAATAGCAGGCAGGAAGCCGTAACAGTCCTTTCGGACAAAAGCGCCTGTCTGTTCTGCGGGCCGGGAGGATAATGCCTGGGTATACCAATAAGCAGCCTCCCTGTATTTTTCTTCCTTCATTTTCATCCGCCCCAGTTCACAGCAGGCTTCACCGCGGGGACTGTCATATAAGAAGCTTTTTAAAAGTGCCTCCACGGCCTTTTCTGTATGTCCCAGATGCTCCTGGCACAGAGCCAGATGGAGACAGGCGTCTATCTTGTTTTCCACCCATCCATCCGGTTCCTGCAGGAATGCCCTGAACACCCGTACCGCATCTTCATAGCGTTCGTGGTAATACAGCTCCCTGGCGTAGTAGAACTGGTGTCTGGGTTCCAGAGGTTCTCCCTGGCTCAGCATGGTTTCGTATATCCGAAGGTTGCGGTCCTTATCCCCGGCGCCCTCCTTCCGGTGCTGAATCTCAATATCGGTGTATAGGATATTGCCGGCAGGGGGGACAGCTTCATGCACCCGGCCCTGCCACCGGAAACCCTTGTGGTTTTTTAAGATACGCTCCCTGTAATAGGAAAAGGAGGTTCTCCCGTTTTCGTCAAAACCAGTGAGATATTTCATCATCACCACATCCACAGAGGGGTCCAGGGTTTCCTTCAATTTCTTTAAGCGGGCAGCCTGTTCAGGCTCCATTACATCGTCCGCGTCCATCCACATCCAGTAGTCCGACACCGCCTTCTGGCAGACGGCGTTCCTGGCAGCGGCGAAATCATCCGTCCACGGGAAATCGTAGACCTCATCCGTATAGCGGGCTGCGATTTCTTTTGTCCGGTCCGTGGATCCGGTATCCATAATAACAATCTGATCCGCCACAGTGGACATGGTTCTTAGGAGCCGTTCCAGAACAGCCTCCTCATTTTTTACAATCATACAAAGACTAATGGTTATCAAAAGCAATCCCCCTGTATATCTGTTTCATTATAGGCCGGATGTCCATTAACTCCCCGGCATACTATACTATATGAAAATGGAACAAGTTTGGTGTGCCGGAGGATGACAGAAGCCGGTGATATGTGCTATAATAGGAAAACAGACGCAAGCGGGAAGGAGGAGGTTCAAATGAGGAAAAGAGGAGCATATGCCGCGCTGGCAGGTGCGGCTCTGTTTATGGCCTGCACCCTGTCCTTTACATCCTTTGCAAAAGAGGAACGGACACCGGTGGGGAAAATTAAATTGAATTTCACATCGGATATCCAGGCAGGAGAAATAGGCGGAAACGTGGACGTGAGCCTGGAGGATGGGGAGTGTTCCATTGAGAGCGTGGATATTGTCAATGAGGGTGACAACTGGGTAGGCGGGGATAAACCCAAAGTGGAGATATGGCTTTCCGCTGACAGTGATTATTATTTTAAGAAATCGGGAAAGAGCGCGTTTTCATTTTCCGGCGATACGGTCAAGTATGTATCCAGTTCCACTAAGAATGATAAGGAAGAGATGGTCCTGGTGGTAAGGCTGGATAAGCTGGACGAGGATGACGAGGATCTGGATGTAAGCGGTTTGATGTGGGATGAAGATAACGGGGTGGCCCACTGGGACGATATGAGCCTGGCAAAGAATTATAAGGTCCGACTGTGCCGCAGGGGAGGCAATTCCTATGAGGACGGCATCGGAGCCACCTATACGGTAAAGGAAAACAGCTATGATTTTTCCGGCAAGTTTCCAAAGGCAGGCACCTACTATTTTAAAGTCAGGGCCATGGATTCCAGGAACAATGCAGGTGAATGGCAGGAATCCCCCTATATTGAGATTACAGAGGAAGACCTGACCAGGGTGAACGGCCAGTGGCTCAGGGATGACCGGGGCTGGTGGTACCAGAAGGGAGACGGAACTTACACGTCAAACGGCTGGCAGTATATCAACTACAAGTGGTATTTCTTTGACCAGGAGGGATATATGAAGACCGGCTGGATATCCTGGGGGGATAAGCTGTATTACTGTGATCCGTCGGGAGCCATGCTGGTATCTGCGGTCACACCGGATGGATTTACCGTGGGAGCGGACGGGGCCAGGATAAATTAGAAATGGATAAGCCTGCTGAAATGACTGATTTCCATACATATAATGTTAAAAAATGGCTATCCTTATATCAATGATAAGATTGATATGAGGAGGTCATTTTTTTATGGTAAACGAACTGGAGATAGAGGCGGTAACAGGCAGAGAGATACTGGATTCCAGAGGGAATCCTACGGTGGAGGTGGAGGTGTGCCTGACAGGAGGCGCCACAGGCAGGGCGGCTGTTCCCTCCGGTGCATCCACCGGAAAATTCGAGGCCGTGGAACTTCGGGACGGCGGGAATCGGTACAACGGACTGGGAGTCCGGGGAGCTGTGGAACATGTGAATACTGTTCTCAGTGAGGCAGTTCTCTTTGAAAGCGCATTGGACCAGAGGCACATCGACCGTCTGCTTCTGGAGGCGGACGGAACAGAGAATAAGGGAAAGCTGGGGGCCAATGCCATTCTGGGCGTGTCCATGGCCGTGGCCAGGGCTGCCGCCAATGGGCTTAGGATGCCTCTTTACAGGTATCTGGGAGGAATCCATGCATCTGACCTTCCCATTCCTATGATGAACATTCTAAACGGAGGAAAACACGCGGACAATACAGTGGATTTGCAGGAATTCATGATTATGCCGTTCGGGGCCTGCTGTTTTGCGGAGCGTCTGAGGATGTGCGCGGAGGTCTATCACACATTAAAGAAGCTTCTTAAAGAAGAAGGCTACAGCACAGGCGTAGGGGACGAGGGCGGATTTGCGCCGGACCTTAAGGACTCTGAGGCCGTGCTTGAATTTCTGGTGAGAGCCATGGAAAAGAGCGGCCTGAAGCCGGGGGCCGATATGAAGATTGCCATTGACGCTGCGTCCAGTGAGCTTTACGACGAAGCCAGCGGCATGTACCTGTTTCCGGGAGAAAGCCGTATGGCGGGAAAGGAAATCCGGCGCAGTGCACAGGAGATGGTGGATTACTACCGCCGTCTTGTAGATGCGTTTCCCATCTGTTCCATAGAGGACGGACTCCAGGAAGAGGACTGGGAGGGCTGGAAAATGCTGACCAAGGAACTGGGAGGACGTATTCAGCTGGTAGGAGATGATTTATTCGTCACCAATACGAAACGGCTGTCAAAGGGCATTGAGCTGGGAGCAGGAAACGCCATTCTGGTGAAGGTGAATCAGATAGGTACGCTGTCTGAAAGCTTTGAGGCTATCGAAATGGCTAAGAGGGCCGGATTCGGCACCATTATATCCCACCGTTCCGGTGAGACGGAGGATTCCATCATTGCGGATATTGCAGTGGCTGTCAATGCAGGACAAATTAAGACCGGCGCTCCCTGCCGTTCTGACCGCGTGGCCAAATACAATCAGCTGCTGCGTATTGAGGAAAACCTGGAAGGTTAAAAGGTGATTGGAAAACGCATTTATGCTGTCTTCGCACTTCACAGGGACCTGCAATGACAGGAGATGCAGCGTAGGAGATGCAGTGCAGGAGATGCAGTGCAGGAGATACAGTGCAGGAGATGCAGTGCAGGAGATGCAGTGCGGGAGATACGGTGCAAAAGATGGGAAAGGGGATGCTTCCGGGCGGTAATTCGTCCGGAAAATCCTTTCCCCGTCCCATTTAAATCTTGACAACCGGAAAAAGCAGGGTATGATGTAAGAAGATGCATTATTGCATTAAAAAGGGGAAAAATAAGGAGAGAGACATGAGAGAATTACTATTTATGGAACCTGTTTTCAAGGAGGCCATCTGGGGAGGAACACGTCTTAAAGATGTGTTTGGTTACGATATCCCAAGCAGCCGCACAGGTGAGTGCTGGGCCATCAGCGCGCATAAGAACGGGGATTGCCGTATTGCAGGCGGAACATGGAAAGGACAGAGCTTAAGCTCCCTGTGGGAGAGCCACCCTGAGTGGTTTGGGGCTGCGGCAGGCTGTCATAAGGAATTTCCATTGCTGGTAAAGATTATTGATGCCAGGAACGACTTAAGCATACAGGTTCATCCGGATAATGCCTACGCCGGGGAGCATGAAAACGGATCTCTGGGCAAGACAGAATGCTGGTATATCCTGGACTGCGATCCGGATGCCACCATTGTGATTGGGCACCATGCAGGTAATAAGGATGAAGTAAAGCAGATGATAGAGGAAAAACGCTGGAAGGATTTCATACGGGAAATTCCTGTCAGTAAGGGAGACTTTTTCCAGATTAATCCCGGATGCGTCCATGCCATAAAGGGCGGCACCCTGGTGTTGGAGACTCAGCAGAGCAGTGATATTACATACCGCGTTTATGACTACGACAGGCTGTCCGGCGGGAAGCCCAGGCAGCTCCATATAAAGGAGAGCATTGATGTGATAGAAGCGCCTTTTAAGGAGGACCAAAATGCAATGCCGGCAGTTGTGAAGGAGACGGACAGCGGTAGAAAAGAACATCTTGTGACCTGCGCTTACTATACTGTGGACAAGATAGACATGACAGGCTGCTGGACGGAGAATTATGGGGACAGCTTTGCCAATGTGAGTATTCTGGACGGAGAGGGAAGTGTAAACGGCATCCCGGTATCAAAGGGACAGCATTTTATTGTGCCTGCCGGATTCGGGGATGTTATCTTTGAGGGCAGCCTTTCCATGATTTGTTCCCAGGCGGTTTAAATGCGATGCCTGAATGAAGCTCCTGCAATGTCTTACCTATAAAAATATAGGAAAACAGGTTGTGTTTTAGGACAAAGTATGGTAAAATATTTTTGTTTGACTATAAGAAAATGGAGAGGTGCAGGCGGATGTCAGTAATACATGTTATTTTGTCAATCATATATGTAATTCTTGGTGTTGCAATATCAGTGGTTATCCTGATGCAGGAAGGTAAGTCCAACGGACTGGGGAGCGCAATTGGCGGAATCTCCACAGACAGTTACTGGAGTAAGAACAGAGGCCGTTCCATGGAAGGTGCGCTGGAGCACTTTACCAGGTATGGAGCCATTGCATTCATGCTCATTACCATTGCCCTGAACGTGCTGCTTAAGGTCATGGGGTAATTAAGATAACAGAAGGATAAGTGACGAAAACACCCTTGTATTCATATAAGGGTGTTTTATTTCATTCAGGCGGGTTTTGACCTGTTTTCGGACAGGCAGGACATTTATAAGAAAGAGGTTATATGGAAAAAGAAATATTGGAACAGAAGGCAAAGATGCTGGAAGAGGTGATGAACGACAAGTCCTACGTGCCCATGAAGGCAAAGGAACTGGCCATGCTTTTAGGCATTCCCAAATCACAGAGAGATGAACTGACACAGGTATTGGACTATCTGGTATCTGAGGGCAGAATCGGAATTTCCAAGAAGGGAAAATATGGGAAACCGGAAGTTTTTTCTGTCAACGGTATTTTTTGCGGACATCCCAAGGGCTTTGGTTTTGTGACCGTGGAAGGCATGGAGCAGGATGTGTTTATCCCTGAGGACAGGACAGGAGCGGCCCTTCACGGAGACAGGGTCCAGATTGTGGTGGAATCCCAGGACAGGGGAAGCGGCCGGAGGGCTGAAGGCTCGGTGCTTAAAGTGCTGGAACATGCCAACAAAGAGGTAGTTGGGTATTACCAGAAAAGCAAGGGCTTCGGGTTTGTGATTCCGGATAACCAGAAGATTTCCAAGGATATTTTCATTCCCCAGGGCTGCGATATGGGTGCTGTCACCGGGCATAAGGTGGTGGCGCGGATTAAGGAGTTTGGAGACGCGAACCATAAGCCGGAGGGTGTAGTGACTGAGATTCTGGGCCATGTCAATGATCCGGGAACAGACATACTGTCCATTGTAAGGGCCTATGGACTGCCGGAGGAGTTTCCGCCGGAGGTCATGGACGAGGTGGAAGGGTGTCCGGATGAAGTGGCTGTGCCTGGTATGACAAGGGATGAGGAAACCTGGGACGGACCTTACGGCATTGGTGATTTGACATCGCCGGCAGACTGGACCGGTGATTTGGCCGGCCGTCTGGATTTACGGGGACTGCGCACGGTCACCATTGACGGCGAGGACGCCAAGGACCTGGACGATGCGGTAACCCTGTGCAGGGACGGACAGGGCGGCTATATCCTAGGAGTTCACATTGCGGATGTGAGCCATTATGTAAAAGAAGGCCGTCCGTTGGACAAGGAGGCATTAAAGCGGGGCACCAGCGTTTATCTGGTGGACAGGGTGATTCCCATGCTGCCCCATAAGCTGTCCAATGGAATCTGTTCCCTTAACGCAGGTACAGACCGCCTGGCCTTAAGCTGCATCATGGAACTGGATGCCCAGGGAAACGTGCTGGGTCACAAAATCGCGGAGACAGTGATTCATGTGGACCGTCGAATGACATACACGGCGGTGAATGCCATTGTCACGGACGGGGACGAAGCTGTCATGGCTGAGTATGAGGGGTTTGTGCCCATGTTCATGCTGATGAAAGAGGTATCTGACATACTCAGGGAAAAGCGGAAGAAACGGGGAGCCATTGACTTTGACTTCCCGGAGAGCAAGATTATCCTGGATGCCCAGGGAAAGCCCCTGGAGATCAAACCTTATGAGCGCAATGCTGCCACAAAAATCATAGAGGATTTCATGCTGGCAGCCAATGAGACCGTGGCGGAGGATTACTTCTGGCAATCCCTGCCCTTCCTCTACAGAACCCATGACAATCCGGATCCGGAGAAGATGAAGCAGCTGGGAACCTTTATCCATAATTTTGGATATTTCATCCGGCTTCAGCAGGGGGAGATTCATCCCAAGGAATTACAAAAGCTTTTGGATAAGATAGAGGGAACGCCTGAGGAGGTGCTTCTTTCCAGGCTGACCCTGCGCTCCATGAAGCAGGCAAAGTACACCACCCTGTGCTCCGGCCATTTTGGGCTGGCTGCCAGGTATTACACACATTTTACTTCGCCCATCCGAAGATATCCGGACCTCCAGATTCACCGTATCATAAAGGAAAGCCTGAAGGGCGGACTGGGAGACAAGAGGGCCGGCCATTACGAAGCCATACTGCCTGGGGTCGCCATGCAGACATCGGCTCTGGAGCGCCGTGCAGAGGAAGCGGAGCGTGAGACGGACAAGCTTAAAAAGTGTGAGTATATGTCCAGATTTATCGGGCAGGAGTTTGACGGCGTAATATCAGGCGTCACCAACTGGGGGCTGTATGTGGAGCTTCCTAACACGGTGGAAGGACTGGTCCGCATAAGCGAGCTGAGGGATGATTATTATATATTTGATGAACAGCATTACGAACTGGTGGGAGAGATGACCAGGAAAACATTTAAGCTGGGCCAGCCCATACGGGTTCAGGTGGCGTCCACGGACCGTCTGCTTAGGACAGTGGATTTTATCCTGCCCCGGGACTGGGACAGGAGCGCGGGTAAGGAAGCTTCCGTGTAAGGCTGTAAGTCATACATGCAATCATGACTGGAAAGAAAGGGAAACACCATGGGGAAGGAAAGTATTAAACTGGTTGCGAACAATAAGAAGGCATACCATGATTATTTTATTGATGAGAAATACGAGGCGGGCATCGAGCTCTTTGGCACGGAGGTAAAATCCATTCGCATGGGAAAATGCAGCGTTAAGGAAGCCTTTGTGAAGATTGACAGAGGTGAGGTGTATGTGTGCGGTATGCACATCAGCCCCTATGAGAAGGGAAATATATTCAATAAAGATCCTCTGCGTGTCAGAAGGCTTTTGCTGCATAAATACGAAATCATGAAGCTGAACGGCAAGATTGCGGAGAAGGGCTATACCCTGGTGCCTCTCCAGGTTTATTTTAAAGGCAGTCTGGTGAAGGTAGAGGTGGGCCTGGCCCGTGGTAAGAAGCTCTACGACAAGCGGGCAGACATTGCCAAGAAGGACCAGAGAAGGGAACTGGAAAAGGAATTTAAGGTAAAAAATCTGTATTAGGGATAGGAACGAGAGGATATTATGAGGATTGGCAGTAACAAGGGGAGTGAAGTGGAAGCATACACAGATTTCATAAAGGAGGCTGAGGGCCTTAAGTCCACTCTGCGCACTGCCTGGACTGCTGAGGGACGGCAGGAGAGCACTGCGGAGCACTCCTGGCGCCTGGCTCTGTTTGCCGGGGTGATGTGCAGGGAATTTCCGGAACTGGACAGGGAGAAAGTACTGATGATGTGCCTTGTTCACGACCTGGGGGAACGGTACAGCGGAGACATATCGGCAGCATTGCGGCCGGATGCTGGTGATAAACTGAACCAGGAAAGGGAAGATGTACAGCGGATATGCGGTTTTTTGCCAAAAGGAGAGGAAGGGGAGGTGTCAGGGCTGTGGGAGGAATACAGCCAGGGCATTACCCCGGAAGCCAGATTTGTAAAAGCCCTGGATAAGGCGGAAACCATTATCCAGCACAGCCAGGGAAGAAATCCTGCCGGGTTTGATTATGGGTTTAATCTGGAATACGGAAAAGAATACTTTGAGCAGGATGAACGGCTGGAAGCCCTGCGCAGCCTGATTGATGCAGAAACAAGGACGCGCATGGAAATAAAATAATGCGCAAGAAACGGCGAAGAATAGAACAACAAAAAAGCAAGCAGTTTCATCTGCTTGCTTTTTTCATGACCTGACCGGGAATCGAACCCGGGTTTACGCCGTGAGAGGGCGTCGTCTTAGCCGCTTGACCATCAGGCCTTGTCTGTATATCTCAGCGACAGCTTGTTTATAATACCATAAAGTTTTTTGTTTGTCCAGTATTTTTTGAAAAAATGTAATTTGAAAATGTATTTACTTAATTTTACAATAGTTTGGAGTCCGAAAAAATAAAAAACAAGCAGTTTTGTCTGCTTGTTTTCATGACCTGACCGGGAATCGAACCCGGGTTTACGCCGTGAGAGGGCGTCGTCTTAGCCGCTTGACCATCAGGCCTTGTCTGTGCATCTCAGCGACAGCTTATATATAATATCATATAAAATTTAGTTTGTCCAGTACTTTTAATAAAAAAACGGAAAAAATATTGGTTCTATACTGAATGTTGGGGTGTGCTGAAAAGCACACTTCCAACATTCTTTTC
>ERZ506993.47-NODE-47-length-128311-cov-7.03622_pt1 | contig 128311 bp, 131 predicted proteins | sample MGYA00513167_ERZ506993 | MGnify/ENA metagenome assembly ERZ506993 | reverse complement strand
CCTTTTTCCCATTTGTTGACAGCCGGCGCCGATATTCCCAGATATTCTGCCGCCTGTTCCTGGGTCAGCTTCAGTTCTTTTCTTCTTGTTCTGATAATTTCATTGATTTTCATAACATTGTCCTCCATCCTACAGAGGGACAGCCGGCGCCGGCTTTCGTTCTCTGTTATAGCTATTATAACAGATGTACCTTTTGGGCACTATTGATTCCTTTTTAATTTTCATTCAAATATTTTAACCACCGGTTATGCCCAATGGATCCAATCCGTAAACTATAGTCACACACGACCGGAGTCATAATTTTACCATTGTTGAAACCATCGTACCGTGCTATAATCTAAGTTGCAGGATACCTGCATAAAATAGTCCAATTTAAGGAGGTTTTTACAATGTTAGACAAAAATGTATCTGAACTGCTGAACACGCAGATCAACAAAGAATTCTACTCCGCCTATTTATATCTGGATTTTGCCAATTACTATAAAGACCAGGGACTCGACGGTTTTGCCAACTGGTACAACGTTCAGGCCCAGGAGGAGCGCGACCACGCCATGCTCTTCATCCAGTATCTGCAGAATAACAGTGAAAAGATATCACTGGAATCCATAGACAAGCCGGACAAGGTATTCGATGCCTTTGACCAGCCCCTGCATGCCAGCCTGGAACATGAGCGGTATGTAACCAGCCTGATCCACAATATCTACGACGCTGCGTACACGGTAAAAGATTTCCGCACCATGCAGTTTCTTGACTGGTTTGTAAAAGAACAGGGCGAGGAGGAAAAAAATGCGGAGGACCTGATCCGTAAGTTCGAGCTTTTCGGACATGACTCCAAGAGCCTCTATATGCTGGATTCCGAACTGGCAGCCAGAGTATACACTGCCCCTTCCCTGGTGCTTTGATATGAGCGGGGAGAAATATCTGTGTCCCTGTTTTAAGGTCACAAAAAAAGATATCAAGGAGGCCATAAAGGATGGTGCCTCCTCCTTCAAAGAAGTGCGGAAAATGACCAAAGCCGGAAAAGGCTGCGGCCACTGCCAGTGCAAGGTAAAAAAGTACGCAAAGAAACAGCTGAAAAAACACGCGTCCTGAATACTGACGCGCATACAAAATGCCTGCCGGGTCAAGACAATTCGTCTGTCGCCCCGGCAGGCATTCTTCTTACCATATTCCTAGTATTTTCTGCATAACCAGACTCACACATGTGATCCCGGCCCAGCAGCAGGCGCCCATGAAGATTGGCTTTCCGCCTGTTTTTATAAGTTTCACCACATTGGTGTTCAGTCCGATTGCACCCATTGCCATGACAATGAAAAATTTGCTCAGCGTCTTCAGAGGACTGAAGATCCCCGCCGGGACACCAAAGTACACAGCGACCGTGGTGATAACAGAAGCTGCTACAAAGTAAAGGATAAAGAAAGGAAATATTTTTCTTAATTCAACACTGTTCCCTTCCTCCTCTTCCAAATTCTTTGTACGTATTACTGCCAGCACCAGGGTAATGGGAATGATGGCAAGGGTTCTTGTCAGCTTCACGGTCACAGCCTTGTCAAGCGTGGCATTACCCAGATTATAAAGGGAATCCCAGGTAGATGCAGCGGCTGTTACAGAAGAAGTATCATTGACAGCCGTCCCCGCGAAAATTCCGAAAGCTTCCCCGCTGTGCGTATCAAATCCGATCAAAGCTCCAAACGCAGGAAAGAGAACTGCCGCCAGAATATTGAATAGGAAGATAACGGAGATGGCCTGGGCCACTTCCTCGTCATCCGCGTCAATAACAGGCGCTGTAGCAGCAATGGCTGAACCGCCGCATATGGATGAACCAACCCCTACTAAAGTGGAAATTTTTCCGGGAATTTTCATAACCCTGTGCAGCACATAAGCGATAACCAGCGATGTGGTAATGGTGGATAAGATAATAGGAAGAGATTGTTTCCCCGTCTTCAGAACAACTGTGAGATTCATCCCAAATCCCAGAAGGATCACTGCATACTGCAGAATTTTTTTTGATGTAAAGGTAATACCGGGCTGCAAATCCGTCTTATCCTTCAGAAAGTGTGTTACTACCATTCCCAACAAAATGGCACAAACCGGACCGCCCACCACAGGGACCAGTTTTCCCAGATACCAGCCTGCTGCTGCAATGACCAGACAGAGCAGCAGGCCTTTCCAATTCTTTTTCACAAAATTCATACTTCCTTTCTCCTTTTAGCATTTTCTTTGGTATATCTTACCATGTTCTTATGATAAATAAAAATTATTTATATTTATTTTTCTATAAAAATACTTTATACTATAACCAGAATATATTTTTAGAGGGGGATAAGAAAATGCAGGATTTTCGTATGGAAACGTTTTTAACCGTATGCGAAGAATTGAATTATACACGTGCAGCCCATAAGCTTGGTCTGACACAGCCGGCTGTTTCTCAGCACATCCATTTTCTGGAAGAGTCCTACGGAACACACCTTTTCACCATACAGGGCCGGAAATTATATCTGACGGAGGCCGGAAAGCTTCTCCACGCCTCTGCCCAGACCATGAAAAACGATGAATCTCATCTCCGCCGCAGGCTCAGAAATGCGCAGCAGCCCAAAAAAGAATACCATTTCGGCGCCACTCTCACCGTAGCCGAATATATCCTTCCCGAGAAGATAACGAAAATCTTAAGCGATGACAAGGGCTGCCGCATGAAGATCACGGTCCAGAATACAAGAGAGCTGCTGCGCCAGATCGATACAGGGGTCATTGACTTCGCCGTGGTGGAAGGCTCTTTTCCCAAGGAAGAATACGACTTCCTGCCCTACAGCAAAGAGCCTTATATTGCTGTATGCGCCGCGGACTTTCCCCTTCCCAAGTGTCCCTGCGTTTTAGAGGACCTGCTGCCCTACACCCTGATCACCCGGGAAAAAGGTTCCGGCAGCAGGGATATCCTGGAGTCCATCCTGGCACAGCAGAACTTAAGGCTCGCTGACTTTGCCCGCGTGGTGGAATACGGCAGCATCGGCGCCATCAAGCGTCTGACCGCTTCCGGGTGCGGCATCACTTTTCTGTACAAAAAAGCCGCGGAACATGAGCTCCGCAGCCGAAAATTAAAAGAGATCAAATTACAGGAATTCCACCTGCTGCACGGACTTAACTTTGTGTTCCGCAAAGATACCATTTTCCGGGAGGAATACGCCCAGCTCTATTCCCTCCTGAAATGAGAAGAACACACTTATGCCGCATCCGCGGATTCCGTTCCCCGGGAGATACGTTCCGCCGCACAGCATACCTTTTCAAACACAAAATCAAACACCAGACCATATACCACGCCGAACAGGTTATTTGCCAGCCTCAGCGCCATGGACCCTGTCATGCCGAACATTCCCGTAGCCATGGCAAGGGCCCCGAAGGAGTTGAACACTGTCTGCCACAGATAGGTTGCCGAGAATCCCACACCAACGCCGCCCAGCATACCGATACAGCCGTAAAAGCTCTCCGGCAGCACCGCGCACAGCCCGAAAAACAGAACACACCCAATGGCATTTCCCGGAAAACGGTATTTGAACCGATCGAGCAGATCCTTCCGGAAAGGCTGGATAATGGACATCATGGCAAATCCCGCCCACATCACTCTCGGAAGATGCAGGAGCTGCGCAAAAAACATGCCGGAGGAGATGCCAAGGGCCATGCGGAGCTGCCATTTCGTCCTGGCTGATGAAAGGGCAAATTCCCCCAGCAGATCCCTCAGTCCCCTCTTATAGGTAATCTCCCTGTGGTTTCTGTAAAAGACAAGCGCAGTCAGCAGTGCGCCCAATGCCAGCGCAAGGACCCGCATGAAATACGCATGTCCGGACACATCATTTCCCTGAAGCAGCAGATACCCCAGAACCCAGGTAGCGTGATTGGCCATGATAATGTTGTGGCATCCCAGCGTAAGGAGCAGAAGCAAAAAGACAAAATCCAGTAAAAACGCCCATCCCGCCGGCACCATATGGGTCAGCCTCGGCCCCACGGCCAGAACGGCAAACAAAATGACAATAACCCCCATACCGTGAGAGGCTTTGATTCCCAGATCCGCGGACCGGAACACCATCACGGTAAGCAGCACTACCACCCCGGCCACACTGTTGTCCTCCCCGAATATCTTTGTATAAGCTGTGACAAATGCCATGCAGAATGCAAGCGTCAGAAATACTTTGAAAACATAGATGAGAAGATGCCTTCTCTTTTCCCTGCTGTCTTTACTGTTCCGGATCAGTGCCTTTGAACCGGCCTGATTCAACTGTAGTTCCTGATAAATACTCAAATGATCAACTCCCTGAATGATTGATTTCTGTTATTGTTTCATTTCCCCGGATTCCCCTGCCTGATGGTTCACCAGGCGGATCAGCTCCATAAGCCGGGCAAAGTTCTCCTCCCCGGCCCTGCGCCTCATGGAATACAGGGGTTCCAGATAATACTTATATGTGTGATCCAGCTCCTCCCGCCCTTTCTCTGTGATACACAGATAATAACTGCGGTGGTCTGCTGCACACGCCTCCTTCTCCAGAAATTCCTTTCTGCAGAGGCTATCCACCAGACGGCTGACTACCGGCTTGCTGATACCCATCCCTGCGCAGAGCATATGGGATGTAAGTTTCTCCCCGGAGAGCGCCACCCTGGAGAGCAGATCCAGTTCCTGTGCAGAGGAGATCCCGCCTTTTTTTGCCCGCCTTACATGCAGACTGCAAAAAAGCCTGATATCCTGCATTCTCTCCATCATTTCTATCCAGTCGTATTCCATTTTTCTCTCTCCTGTATACGAATTTGTGAAATGTCCCTGTGGTTCTATTTAGTTAACATTATTAACTATCCAGATATACTACGCCAAATAGTTCATTTTGTCAACTATTTCCAGACATTTTATATTACAGCGTCACCTGCATATCCTTAAATTCCTTTGGCGATATCCCATACTCTTTCTTAAATGCCCGGTAAAAGCTGGAGTAATCCCCGAACCCGAACATGGGATACACCTCACTGATCCCCACATCCCCCAGTATGGCATCCCTGCAGGCGGACAACCTTTTTTTGGTGATATACTGGTGGATGGACAGTCCCGTACTGTCCTTAAACACATGGGCTATATGGTACTTGCTCACATAAAACTGCTTCGCCAGATTCTCCAGGGACAAATCCCCATCCAGATTTTCTTCTATATAATCAGCCAGCCCCTGATACAGGTTCAGCTCCTCCCGCTCACTCTTCGGATAATTCTGTTCATGGACGATTCTGTTCAGGTGCAGGATCAGGTCATTGACACACAGGGATATCTTCGCCTCCCTGCCAAACCGTTTGGAGCGCATTTCATCAATAAGCCCGAAGACTTTAGAGCGGATGGTATTGAAAATCACCACATCCGTATGAAAAATGTAATTCTTCGTCACCTTTACATGCTGCATCAGATAGGCATAATCCGATGAAATTTCCATAAGACTGTTGCAGTATTCTTCCGTGATCCAGAATACAAAACGGCGGTATGGAAGCTCCTGGTCCCGAATCACAGCGTGGTGCCGCGCTTTCGGAGGTATCAGTACAATATCCCCCTGCCTCATGGAATACTCCTTCCCCTCGATGATCATACCCACATTCCCCTCCAGGAAAAAATAAAATTCATAGTAGTCATGCGCATGGTCCTTTACCTGGGACAGATAAAAATCACTGTAATAATAGACCTCAAAATCTTTGGAAAGCATATACTGCCTGGTGCTGAACGCTGTCTGCAGATTTTTTTTCACACCTGTCACCTCCGTCATTTTTTATAGATTATCACGAAACCGCAACTTTTGCAATGTAAACAACAAATCAGTCAATTGGCTTTTTCTCTGCAGTAATTATAATAATAGATAACAAAGTAAATGAATCCCAAGCGGAAAAGAGAAAGGATACAAAAACTATGGAAATGACATTAAGATGGTATGGTTCTAAATTTGACACAGTGACTCTGAAACAGATTCGCCAGATCCCAGGTGTGACAGGGGTTATCACCACTCTTTACGACACACAGCCGGGCGAAGTATGGAGCAGGGAACGCATCGCTGCCCTGAAAGAGGAAGTTGCCGCATCAGGCCTTCACATTTCCGGTATCGAGAGCGTCAACATCCATGATGCCATCAAGACAGGCTCTCCGGAGAGAGACATGTACATTGACAACTATATCGAAACTCTGGAAAACCTGGGAAAAGAAGATATCCATCTGGTATGCTACAACTTCATGCCTGTCTTTGACTGGACCAGAACAGAGCTGGCACGTGTAAGACCGGACGGCTCCACAGTTCTTGCGTACACACAGGAAGCGGTTGACGCCCTTGACCCGGAGAACATGTTTGAATCCATCGCAGGCGACACCAACGGCACGATCATGCCGGGCTGGGAGCCGGAGCGTATGGCTAAGATCAAAGAGCTGTTCGACATGTACAAAGACATTGACGACGAAAAATTATTCGAGAACCTGAAATACTTCCTGGAGCGCATCATGCCGGTCTGCAACAAATACGACATCAATATGGCAATCCATCCCGATGATCCTGCATGGAGCGTATTCGGCCTTCCGCGTATCATCATCAACAAAGCCAACATCCTGCGCATGATGGCAATGGTGGATGACCCGCACAACGGCGTTACCTTCTGCTCCGGTTCCTACGGCACCAACCTGGAAAATGACCTGCCGGATATGATCCGTTCCTTAAAAGGCAGAATCCATTTTGCACATGTGCGTAACCTGAAATTCAACTCTCCTACAGATTTTGAGGAGGCTGCCCATCTTTCCACAGACGGAACCTTTGATATGTATGAGATCATGAAAGCACTCTACGACATCGGATTTGAAGGACCTGTCCGCCCTGACCATGGCCGCATGATCTGGGACGAAGTGGCAATGCCGGGTTACGGCCTCTATGACAGAGCACTGGGCGCTACTTACTTAAACGGACTCTGGGAAGCAATCGTGAAAGGAGCAAGATAGTCATGCAGGTAAATGAACTGGGTTTAAAAAACAGAGAACAGTGGGAATGTAAAGGCTATTCCCTTCCGAAATTCGACAGAGCAGCCGTAACGGAAAAGACCATGGAAAATCCGTTCTGGGTCCACTTCGGCGCCGGCAACATTTTCCGCGCCTTTCAGGCAAATGTGGTGCAGAACCTTTTAAATGAAGGCGTTCTGGACCGCGGCCTGGTAGTTGCAGAGGGATTTGACTATGAGATCATAGAGAAAATGAACCGTCCCCACGACGGCTACAATATCCTTGTGACTTTAAAAGCAAACGGCTCTGTAGAGAAAACCGTTGTGGGCAGTGTTGTGGAATCTCTCACCGTTGACTCCGAGAATGACACGGACTTCAACCGTCTGCGTGAGATCTTCAAAAAAGACTCCCTGCAGATGGCCAGCTTCACCATCACAGAGAAAGGTTACAGCCTTGTTAACGGAAAAGGTGAGATGCTCCCCTCTGTTGTGGCTGACATGGAAAAAGGCCCGGAAAAACCGGAGAGCTACATCGGCAAAGTGGTAAGCCTTCTGTACACCAGATTCCAGGCAGGCGAAAAGCCTATCGCTATGGTGAGCATGGACAACTGCTCCCACAACGGAAGCAAACTCCACGACGCAGTCTTCGCATTTGCTGATAAATGGTCAAAGACGGGCCTGACAGACAAAGCCTTTGTGGACTATATCGAGAACCCGGCTAAAGTCTCCTTCCCCTGGTCCATGATCGACAAGATCACTCCCAGACCTGACCCGTCCGTGGAAGAGATCCTGAAAAAAGACGGCGTGGAAGAATTAGAGCCGGTGGTAACCTCTAAGAACACCTATGTGGCTCCCTTCGTAAACGCAGAGGAATGCCAGTACCTGGTCATCGAGGATGCCTTCCCCAACGGAAGACCCGAGCTTGAAAAAGGCGGCCTGATCTTCACCACCCGTGAGACCGTTGACAAGGTGGAGAAGATGAAAGTCTGCACCTGCTTAAATCCTCTGCACACCGCCCTTGCCGTATTCGGCTGCATTCTGGGATATGACCTGATCTCCAAAGAGATGAAGGACGAGACCCTGAAGAAGCTGGTAGAGGGCATCGGCTACGCAGAAGGCCTGCCGGTTGTTATAAACCCGGGCATTCTGGACCCCAAAGAGTTCATTGACACGGTACTTGGTGTCCGTATCCCGAACCCGTTCATGCCGGATACCCCGCAGCGTATTGCCACAGATACTTCCCAGAAGCTGGCGATCCGTTTCGGTGAGACCATCAAGGCATATCAGGCCTCCCCCAAGCTGCATGTATCAGACCTGAAGCTGATCCCCCTTGTATTCGCAGGATGGTTCCGCTATCTGATGGGTGTGGATGACAACGGCAATGCTTTTGAATTAAGTCCGGACCCGCTTCTGGATACCGTACGCCCCTACGTTGCAGACGTAAAACTGGGCGAGGCCGTGGATGCGGAAAAACTGCTGAAACCGGTTCTGGAAAATGAAAAGATCTTCGGTGTGAACCTCTATGATGTGGGCATGGCTGACACTGTATGCAGTTACTTCTCACAGATGACAGCCGGTACAGGCGCTGTCCGCAGCACACTGGAAAAATACGTTTAAAACCCTTCGGGGCTGCACGAATCCTCCGCTCGTGCAGCCCCGATTTTTTCTTTTATTTAGTATACTTCCGCTCCAAACGGCATAAGTGCCAGCTTGGCGATTTTAAAATGCTGCATTCCAAAAGGAATACCTACCACTGTGACACAGAGCAAAAAGCCGATCAGCAGAGATTCCAGAGCCAGGGGGATTCCTGTCACTATCATCCAGATGACATTGAGAAGCAGGGAGCCTGCCCCTCCGCCGTACTGCACTTCCTTCCCAAAAGGAAAAAAAGCCAGTGCAGCAAACTTAAAACACTGCATTCCCACAGGAATACCTACTATCGTGACACACCACAAAAGCCCTGCCAGACACCAGCTCAGCCCGCTGATACAGCCGCCGAACACAAACCACAGTACATTTCCAAGACATCCCATATAATTCCCTCCTATTCTATCTTATTCATTCAACAGGTCTCTCAGCTCCCCGAGAATCGCTCTCACCCGCATGATCGCGTCATCCACCTGCTCTCTGGCATCATTGATCTTCTTCTGCACCAGATAGTCAGCCACGATCCCATCAAAGAAGAAATCAGCAAAATTCAAAAATGAGCTGATGTCCATGCGCAGGTCAAGGGGAACCTGGACATCCCTAAGTTCTCTCTGGAAAACAAGGAGCTGACTTTTTGCATCCTCCATATAAGCTGTGGCATCCGACATTTTTGAATGTTTTACCATGTCTGTGAAAAACCCGCCTCCCAGCATATCGAAGATTCCCCAGTTCTTTGCTCCCTGAAGCTTTTCTCTTGCATTTTCCAGGCTGTAAAGAGCCTTCTCACCTGCCGCTGCTGCTTCCTCAATCTCTCTTCTTCTCACTTCGTCTCTCATTTTTCTTTTCCTCCATTTTTTCAGCCGGCTTTCCTGCGGCGGATATCTGGAAGGTGTGCTGAAAATAGATGGAACTAAAAAAAGACCTCTATTATGACATCCGCCACAATAAAAGTCTTGCTATCTCATTTGATACGGACACCTCTCGGTATCGGTTGACGATTTCAAACCCGTTCATCTCTGAACGTTCAGCTACTCCCTTTCGATTGCTTGTATAGAATATAGCACAGAGCACACAACTTGTCAATATATTCCTTTATAAAAGCAGAGTTGCGGGACATCTTTCCGCAAGATGCCCCGCATTCTCCTGTTTTCACTCAGCTTTTCTGATCCTTGCCCTTTTGACTTCCCGCTTTCTGGTACTGCCTGTCAAATTCCGGCCTGGGAAGAGGTTTGTTGAAATAATACCCCTGAATATAGAAGCATTCCAGATTCTTCAGCACTTCAAGCTGTTCTCTGTTCTCCACCCCCTCAGCCACCACTTCCATCTGCAGCTCCTGGCAGAGCGCCAGGATGTTCTTCACAATGATACGCGCGTTTTCATTGGTAAGAAGATTATTGACCAGCCCCTTGTCCAGCTTCAGGTGATTGAAACGGATTGCGGACAGGAAGGAAAGGTTGCTGTATTTGGCTCCGAAATCATCCAGAGCTATATGGTAACCTGCCTGGCAGATCTGCTTTCCGATCTGGGCCACTGTGTTGCGCTCCACCTCCCCCATACTCTCCGTGATCTCTATCTCCACGTACCGTTTGTCCACGCCATAGCGGAAAATGATCTCCTCCATCCGCTCTATAAGCTGCTCCTCCAGCAGGGTTGCCCTGGAAAAATTAAGGGAGACGGGAATCAGCTCCACACCTCTGCGCTCCCACTCTTTCAGGATTCTGCACACTTCTTCAAAGACAAAGAAATCTATATAATGTATCAGGCCCGCTGTCTCCAGATAAGGGATGAACTTCCCGGGCGGCACGATTCCCTTCTCCGGGTCCTGGTAGCGCACCAATGCCTCTGCACCGCAGAGTTTGTTATTATATGTATCAATCTTAGGCTGGAGATAGACTGTAAACCTTCCCTCTGCGATCTCCTTTAACAGCGCCTTCAATACCCCTGCGTTTCTGTGGACTTCTGCGTAAGGATGCTCACTGTAGTAATCCTGTTTTGCTATCATTCTGCGCTCGTCCGCACTGGCGATGAGAAAATCCAGGCTGATATCCGTATCCGACCAGGCACTTCCCACAGAAATGCCTGCCACATCCCGCATCCTCTCCCTCATTTTCTTCAGACGTTTTATGAAAGAGTCGTGGGATATATTTTCGCTGACCAGCAGAAACTCGTCACCGGTAAAACGGTAGATCCTTGCCGCCGGAAATTCTTCCTGCATGATACCCGCAGTAAATTGTACCACATTGTCACCGTATGCATTTCCATATACCCTGTTGATATCCTTTAACCCGTTAATGTCCAGGGAAACGACGCCAAGTGAGATCAGGCTCTCCTCCTTAAGACCGGAACAATACTCTTTATAACTGTTCCGGTTGAGCACGCCTGTCAGCTCATCGTGATGCATGAGAAATTCCTGCTTTTCCTGCAGCCTGCGCTTTGTCAGTTCATTTGCCATAAAATACTGCATGGTACTCAGAACTGCCGTATGCTCTGTGTTTCTTGTGGGATTGTCAACGCCCATGTAGCCAATCAGCTTATCCCCTTCCTCAAGCCCTGCCGTAAAGCAGGACTCAATACCCAGGCTCTTCATAGCTTTATACAGCCCCCGGCGCTTCTCCCTCCACGGTTCCACATCACGAATGTACTGAAGCTGCCTTAATTCCTCCCATCTCCAGCCGCCCGGGCCTCCCGGGTACAGATAAGGCCTCATGCCGGAACAGATGGAAGACGCTCCCTCCTTCTTCCACTCATAGACATCCCTGACACCTCTGCTCTCCGGTTCACATTCGATCACATACGCCCGGTCCGCGCCGTAATAGACAGCCAGGGATTCCAGCACCTGTTCCAGCGAATGCCCAAAATCCATCGCGCCGGTCAGCGCAAACATACTCTGCAGCACCACCTTTTCTCCCTCACTGTCATGCTCTGTATGGGGCATACACTGCCCGGTTCCCCTTATGCCGGGATTATCCGGCTTATATTTCTTCAACTGCTCGCTGTAGACAAAGACACCGCTCCTGCCCATGGATACGCCTGTCTCCAAGGCTGCCCTTGCCTTCTGGTACAGTCCCTGAAAAATATTGTCGGACCTGCTGTCAAAAATAATACCGCAGGACACATTGACCGCCCGGCTGATATTGGGAAACATATAGGGAAGTGCAATCGCCCTGACAACCTCCTCCGCGCACTGCCGTACAAATTCCATCCTGGGATTGTTATACACAAAGACTACAAACTCATCCCCGTAGAATCTGCCAATAATGGCGTCCTCTATAAACCTCATTTTTAACTGGTTGCTTATCTCCTTCAGCACATCATCCGCAGCCACATAGCCGATTTCATGTACCAGCTTTGTGAAAAAGTCCACATTGAATACCAGCAGCGCATAGGACTGTCTTCTGCCGTGGTTTTTCAGCAGTGCATCACCTATCATCTGTATGGCGGTATCTTTGTTGTACACACCTGTCTGCACATCATATTCCGCCCGGAATTTCAGGGCAAGCTCCAGATTTTTCTTCTCGTTGATATCCTCCAGTGTACCATAGACATAGAGGTCTCCGTTCTGTACATCCCGCACCAGACGGGCCACGGCATTGACCCAGGACAGCCTGCCGCTGCCTTCTTTTCTGCGGTATTCAAAATTAATGGTTGTATTTCCCTCTTTATAGGCTCTGCAAAGCGCCTCACGGTTCATGAGTTTCAGCAGACGCAGTTTGTCTTCCTCGTTGGCTATACTTTCATTGTGAAGCACCATCAGCTCCTCATATGTCATTCCCGGAGAATACTCCCTCCGGACTTTTCCGTCTACATACTCTACACAGTTCTGATCAAGATTACACCGGAAGCTGGCGATCACACCGCCGTCATAGGTCAGCCTGAGCTGCATCTCCTGCTGGCAGATCATCTCTGCTTTTTTCTGTTTTGTGATATCCTCCCCCACAGCAACTGCGCTGCAGGGCACATGCTCCCCGTCATAGAGCATGGCATAGGTGACCCGTTCCCACCACCAGTAACTTCCGTCTGCTGAGCGGGTGAGAATATCCGCCTGCACATGGCTCTGCCCCTTCTCCAGCCTGCGGTACAGGTCAAGCAGATCCTGACGGCTCCGCGGATGTATATACCCCTCCTTAAGCAAGGCTTCCGGCGCATTGGCCATCTGCCGAAAGCCATGGCTCTCCTGTGCTCCCTCTGTCAAAAACAGCGTACGGGTCTTCAGATCATATTCCCATACATTGATGCAGGCTTCCTTAAGCGCTGTCCGGTAAACCATCTCCTTATGGGAGGACTCCTTCATTGGAAGCAGGGCGGGGACTTTTAGTTCCTCTGCTTCTTCTGCCGTGTTCGCCCTTCGTTCTCCATATATACTGTACTGTCCCTTGCCGTTTTTCTTTGCCTGGTACATGGCAGCATCCGCTTTTGCGAACAGGGACATAAAATCCGTGCCGTGTTCCGGGTAAAAGCTGACTCCGATGCTGCATCCGATACTGCAGATAGTCTCCCCGTTGGTGTAATAGTCAAAGATATTGCGTATGGCATTTACTTTGCTGTCAATCACATTGTTCCTCTGCAGATTGGTCATAAATACCACAAATTCATCCCCACCGATCCGTGCCGCAATGTCCTCATGTCTGAAAATGGCCCTGAGGCTTCCCGCGGTTTCCCTCAGCACCCTGTCACCGAACAGATGCCCATAGGTATCATTGATCTGTTTGAAATTATCCACATCAATGAGAAGCATCGCCGCGGGATTATGCCCCTGCTGCATATAACGCTCCACTCTGGCCTCACATTCCCTCCGGTTCAGAAGTCCGGTGAGAGGATCTAAGGCCGCCGCTTTCTGGGCTCTTATGATCTCCTTTTTTCTCTGGTCAATATCTGAGATAATGCCCAGGATTTTCAAAAGCTTCCCGTCCCTGTCCCGAAGCGCAGTCGCATGGACATCCACCCAGAGATAAGAGTTGTCCTTTGCTTTGAGACGGTACTCACATTCCATCTTGTCATTCCCCTTTAAAATGGCCTGAAATCCGCTCCGAAGTCCTGCCTTATCCGCCTCATACACAATATCTGTGGCAAACATGGAATCCGGGAAACCATCTGATGGAATCTGATACCCGAATTTTTTCTCAAAATTAGGGGAGTAATATATTTCATAGGTGACACAGTCCAGCTCAAAAATAATATCCTGCATCTGGGAGAGCACGATCTCATACCGCTTCTCACTGATAGCGAGCTGTCTCTGTGCCTCCTTCTCCCTGCTGATATCATGAAAGATACAGTGGAACCAGTCTCCCTGTTCCTTATCTTCTATAAGCTCTGCACTGATCCAGGCCCAGCAGATCGTGCCTCCTTTTTGGACCAGACGGTTTTCGTACATGAAAACCTTGCTGTTCTTCAACTGTCTGTGTATCTCCTCCATGACCATTTTCCGGTCACCCTCATAGACGGTGTCCAGAATATGGTCGTGAAACAGCTCCGAAAATTCTTCCCTGGTATATCCTAAAAACTCAAACAGATAATCATCTGCATCGATCAGGGTGAAATACCTGTCATACCGGCAGTTAAATACGCCTCCGCCGATCTCCTCCATCCCGTCAGAACTGTTCTCTTTTTCATTCATCCTCAATCGGCCTCCTTCTGTCTTCTGCTCCCTTTCCTCCCACACCCGTTTATATAACTCCTATTGTATTACAACTTTGACGGTTTTTAAACTTTTCCGGGTAAAATTGTAATTTTTTTCCATATATCCGGGCAGAGTGCAGGCAACTTGCAGCAGTACAGAACAGAAAAGACCTGCCGCAAAGGCAGGCCTAACTATCCGGCTCCGTCAGGATCGTCACCTGGGTGACATATTGTTCTATATCCGAGACTGCTATTTCATTCATTCCGATTTCATAGGCATATCCTGTGATCCGTAAGCCGTGCTCTTCCGCAAAAGCCAGCATCCGGCTGTAAAGTCCGGGCAGTCTGTCCCAGCTTCCTGTACAGATGCCCCGCAGATAAGTACCTTCCGGCTTTCTGTAAAATCCCTCCACCCGCACAGGACTCTCTAACTGGGTATATAATCCGTCATAGATTTCAAATTCGCCCTGCCGGATTTTTTCCACAGACAGTATGCTGCCGCAGCTTGTCTTATATTTGCTCAGATCCCAGGTCTTCTGCAGATGCTCCAGCAGAGTGGGCATATCCACGAATTCTCCCTGCTGTGCCTCAGAGGACAGTGGTGTTATAAAAACATACTCCTCCTCACAGTTGATCAAATCAATCTGCCCGTCCTCCACCTCCATACAGAGCCGCAGCATATCCTGTTTCTTCTTCAGAACGTTTTGCAGGTTCTCCAGATTGCGGATGGTATCTTCAATCTCCCCTATCTTTTTCTCTGAAAGAGATATAAATCCCTGGGCTGTGGGCTTGTTCAGATATTCTTTGATCTCCCCGATGGACATATTCAGCTCCCGGAGCGCCAATATACTTTCCAGTTCCGCACTCTGCCGGTATGTATAGTAGCGATATCCGTTCTTTCCCTTGTATGCAGGAGAAAAAAGGCCGATGTCATCATAGTAATGCAGTGTCCGCTTGTTTAAATGATGCAGCCTGGCAAACTGCCCTGCTGTAAAAAGTATGGAATTCTGAAACATGTCCTACCCCCTTGCGTTTTATCCTCTGTACACTCTCAGACCATTATACCACGCACATATTTTTCTTCAAATGCATCAGCCGGCATCGGCCTTGCATAGACATACCCCTGTATCATATCACAATTTACCTGCCGCAGATACTCCACCTGCTCCGGTTCCTCTATTCCCTCCGCCACGGTCTTCACATTCAGCTTCTTTGCCAGCTCCATCAGACATGCGATCACATCTCTTGCCTTCTCACTGTGCATATCCAGAAAGAAGAGACGGTCCAGCTTCAGAGCATCCACATCAAATTCTTTTAAAAGGCCCAGGGAGGAAAATCCGGAACCAAAGTCATCCAGAGAACAGGTAAATCCCAGTGCGTGCATCCGATGTATACTGTCCTTTACCACATCAATCTGCTCCTCATCCAAAAATATGGATTCTGTCAGCTCAAATTCCAGCATCTCTGTCCTGACACGGTACTGTTTCGCGATACCGGAAAACTCCTCCAGAAAGCCCGGTTCCCTGAAATGCTGTCTTGACAGGTTGACAGAGACAGGAATCAGCCTTTTTCCCATTCGCTCCCACTTTGCCATGAGAGCGCACACCTCCCGGAACACATATACATCCAGCCTGCATATCTTTCCGTTTCTCTCAAACAGCGGGATAAAATCCGATGGACAGATCACGCCCCGCTCCGGGTGCTGCCAGCGCACCAGCGCTTCCGCCCCCTCTGCCTCACCGGTCCTGGGGCTGACCTTTGGCTGCAGATATACCCGGAAATGACGGCTGCGGAGGGATTCCTCAAACAGCTCGTTCATCTCCTCCTCCCATTTCAGGCGCTTTACAAAACTCTCATCATAGAAGACACATTCCTCCCCAGCCTTTTTCTCCACACTCTGCTCCGCCAGGCGCGCATGATCCTGCAGAATGGTGATCTCCTCGCCTGGGTGTTCAATGATACAGGCTCCCTGACGGAATGCCACAGGATGGCGGGGAGCTTCGGATCCCGAAAATGCATTCACTTCTGTAATAATGTCCCTGAGCCTTGCCCGGATACGCGCAGGCTCCGCATCCCGAAGACACAGGAAAAAATTGTCCGATTCATTTCTGGCGGCAAATTCATCGTCAGATGGTTTGATATGACGCTGCAATACCCGGTGGATATGGCGCAGCATCTCATTGCCTCCTTCAATGCCGAATCTCTCGTTGACCATTTTAAAGCCTTTTACATTCATCATGACAATACAGTTGGAGGAGGGGGCCATTTTACAGGCCAGCTCCTCATATTTCAGGCAGAAAGCCGCCTGGTTCATGCCTCCGGTCACATGGTCCTCAAACGCATAGCGCTCCAGTTCCCTTCTTCCTGTGCTGAAAAATCGGTACACCTTTATAAGGAAGATAAAAAATACGGCCATGACAAATATGAGGATCAGAAAAAATCTCCATATACTCCCCTCTGAGCTGCCTGCGATCAGGTCCGAAGGTATGATGGTCAGCAGAACCCAGTCATTTACTCCCAGCGCGTCATAGGACAGATAGAGTTCATCCTGATGCGTGGATGTAAATGCCAGGATTCCGCCTGTGCCCCTCCGCATATTTTTCCGCATCTCATCAATCTCAGATACAACTTTCCCGTCTTTGCTCTTCTTGAAAATATCATCCAGCTGCAGAAATGGCTTTAAATCCGTGGGGGAGAGAATCACCTTCCCGCTGCTGTCTATGATACAGCTCAGGCTTTGTCCGTCAAAGCTCTTGGACGCGATCATATCCTGCATTTTTTCCTTGCTGCGGATGCCGACCATGACATATTCCACGGATTTCTCCCCATCGCCGCCATAAACCGGCACGGAATAGATGATTTCCTGACCCCCGAGATAGCTGGTTCCTGTTCTCCCCTTAAAGGCTGCCCTGACACAGTCCAGTTCTGCCATTCCCTTCAGTTCCGCCTTGCCAATGGTCTCCGGCACCTCTGTATGCACCATTTTTCCCTGCCTGTCTATAACCGTCAGAAAATTAAACTCCAGCACTCCGGCCTTCTCTTCCAGAAAATTTTGAAGCTCTGCCGTATCCTCTCCCGACCCAAAGGAATCCGGCAGATACCCCGCGGCAAACTCTGATATCATTGCCAGGTCCTCGGATTTGTGATGCATGGTATTGCCAATCTCCCCTGCCATACGCATTGTCACATCATTTAAATATTCCTCCGTGCTGTGATCCAGCACCTTCCGGAGGTCAATGGCATTCCAGGCGGAAATGAGCAGCGTGATCAGGATGACCACCCCGATGATCCCCACCTGCATTCCGCTTATCAAAAAAGGCCCCTGATATGCGGAGCCTTTTCCCACCCTTCGTCTCATGTTCCATACTCCTGCCATAATACGATTCTGTTTTTCCTATTTTTTCTCTTTAGAATATTTTACACTGAATTTATTTTGAAGCGCAATCTTATATTTGTGTACATATACATATAGTATTATAATAGAGATATACTATCAGCATAAGGGAGGCTGCACCATGGAACAGAAGAACAGATTATTTGATTTTTTATACCAAAGTCTGAGGGAACAGATTGAGACCGGACTTCTTCCTTACGGAAGTGCGCTCCCCTCCATGAGCCAACTCTGCGAAATATACCATGTGGGAATGCGCACAGTCCGGGAGGTACTGAAAGCCCTGGCAAAGGAAGGTCTCATCCAAACAGCCGAGCGGAAACCCTCCCGCGTCATATACCGCCCTTCGGGGAACCACTCTCCTGAGGAACCGTCCGTGCGCACAGTCCTGGAGCACAGAGACTCTATCCTGTCTGTGTATGAGACCATGACTATCCTGATGCCTCCTCTCTTTTCCTTCTCTGCCCTGGTCTGCGGGGAGGAAAAGATGCAGCACTGCCTCTGGATTCTGGCGCATGAGAAAAAAGTGCGCAGGAATAAGTGGCAGACCTATTCCATGTTCCTGCATGAAATTCTCTCCGCCTCCGGCAGTCTGCTGTTCCGTGACCTGTATATCAGCCTGGAACTTTATGCCCAGATTCCCTTTTTCTGGGAGCGCAGAGGTTCCATTGTAAGACCCGGGGAAAATGTAATAAGTCATAACACTTTCTGGGACACCGGACTGCTGAAGCCGGAAAACGCCGAGGAGGCTCTGCACTATTTTACCGCGCTTTATCGTTTTACAACAGATATCATACAGGAACATCTGAAAATACTTGTCTCAGAAAACCCACAGGTAAAGGCAGCCGGTAAAAACGTCTACTCCTGGAACGCCGACCTGGGACGTGATCATTATTATATGCAGATTGTACGGGATATTATTGACAAGATCGGAATGGGCCTCTATAAGGACAGGGAATTTCTGCCTCCGGAGGGAATACTCGCCGGACAGTACCAGGTCTCTGTCTCCACGGTGCGCAAGGCGCTCTCTGACCTGAACCGTCTGGGCTTCTGCAGAACCTACAATGTCAAGGGAACACAAGTCACCCTCTTTAATGACGAGGCAACCTTTGTCTGTATGAAGGACAGAACCTATAAAAAAGACACGCTGCTGTACTTAAGCGGCCTGCAGTTCATGGCGCTTGCCGTCCCCCCTGCTGTCAGGCTGACCTTTGACCGGATAACGGATGAGATCCTGGATTCCCTGGCGCAGAGATTCCGAGAACCCAATGCTATTCCCCTTGATTTGATCATGGACTGTATCATAGAGCAGATGCCTCTGTACCCTTTTCGTATCATTCTTAAGGAAGTGAGAAAGACACTGCACTGGGGATATTATTTCTCTTTCTATGCGGAAGGCAATCAGATGTCCAATATCATTAACCAGATGGGGCTGCAGGCTTTTGAATATCTCTGCAGGAGAGACCGGGCTGCCTTCACGGAGCAGCTCAGTGCATGCTACTGCCATATCCTGACTTTTGTCCGCAACTTCATGACCGGCTGCGGCCTTCCCGAAGCTTCCGATATCGCGGCACCGGATATGTCCTTTATCCGCCTGTATATCTGAACAAAAAGAAACCCTTGTAAAATTTTCATTCTACAAGGGCCTTGACGTGCGCGAGAGGATTCGAACCCCCGACCTTCTGGTCCGTAGCCAGACGCTCTATCCAGCTGAGCTACGCGCACATCCAATAATTGGATAGATATTAATTTGTTATTGCCTCAGCAACGAAATTTATTATATCCTATGGTGCGAAAAATGTCAATAGGTTTTTGAAACTTTTTTTAATCACTCTTTTACCGTCATACTTAACAGATGACTGCCGGAAGCAAACAGTTACACTTGCCATTTTTCAGCGGATTGTTTATAGTAAAGGGTAAGCGCAGTCTGCTTATTTATATAAAGGAGTGACAAGAATATGAAATCATCATCAGATCTTAAGACCATGCTGGCCTCCATCCACCGGAAAAGCTATCCTGCCTACAAGGATTTGCGGGGTATCTACTCCTTCGGTGACTATACATTATCTATCAATCATGTGCAGGGAGACCCCTTTGCGGCGCCCTCCAGTCTGAGTGTGAAAATCCCCCTGAAGACCGCCGGTTTTCCTGCCCATTATTATAAGGAAAGGCATACCAGAATCGCCCTTCAGGACTATCTGAACAGACAGTTTGAACAGCAGGTATACCATTTCAGCTTCAGGGCCAAAGGCTCGGGAAAGAGCGGACTCATCTCCGTCAGCCGCTGCGGGCAGGAAATCCTGGACCGCACTGCCTGTGAGATCACCGATACCGACGTGACCGCCCGCTTCACTGTGGGCTTTCCGGCAAACGGCAGGACCATCAACGCTCCTGAGCTGGAAAAAATCCTGTTTGAATTTCTGCCTGTATGCGTGCGGAAATCTTTCCTGTATAAAAACCAAAACGCAAAAACTGTGGAAAATGTGTTTTTTCTGGCAGAGGACCAGCAGTTCATCCGGGAGGAACTGAAAAAGCGTAAGCTGGCTGCCTTCGTGGCTGACAACGCCATCCTCCCAAGACAGAGCGGTGTATCGGACAAGCCGCTTTCCGACTGTGTCCCCTTCATCTCCCCGGACTCCATGCGCACTGAGCTGACTCTTCCCCACAAAGGGAAGATCACCGGCATGGGCATCCCGGTGGGCATCACCCTCATTGTAGGCGGCGGCTACCACGGAAAATCCACTTTGCTGAATGCCCTGGAATCCGGTGTATACAACCACATCGCCGGGGACGGCAGGGAGTATGTTATCGCGGACGACACAGCAGTGAAGCTGCGCTCCGAGGACGGACGTTTTGTAAAGGATGTGGATATTTCCATGTTCATCAATGACCTTCCCAATAAAAAGGACACCCGCTGCTTCTCCACCCCGGACGCCAGCGGAAGTACGTCCCAGGCTGCCGCTATTGTGGAGAGCATGGAGGCAGGTTCCCATCTGTTTTTCATAGATGAAGACACTTCTGCCACCAACTTTATGGTCCGCGATACCTTTATGCAGCATGTGATCAGCCGCCATAAGGAGCCGATCACTCCGTTTTTGGAGCGCGCCCGGGATCTGTACACCGAGGCCGGTATCTCCACCATCTTAGTGGCAGGCAGCAGCGGTGCCTTTTTCCACATTGCAGACACCATTATCCAGATGGACTGCTACCGCCCTGTGGACATAACACATGCCGTGAAGGAACTCTGCAGAGACTTTCCGCTGCCCCCGGCAGACACGCCTGCCTTTGCGCTGCCTCAAAGCCGCAGAATCATGACCACACCTGATTTTCGTGAGCCCCAGGGACGGTCAAGGGGCCGCAGACCGGAGGAACACAGCCACGGACAGAGAGAAAACAGAGGTCTGAAGACCAAGACACATGACCGCTATACCTTCTCCATCGGCAAAGAATCCGTGGACCTGCGGTATGTGGAACAGCTTGCGGACTACGAACAGACGGCAGCTCTTGCCTCCATCCTGCGCTATGCATGTGAGAACCTCATCGACGGCAGAAAGACCCTGGACCAGGTAGTGAAGCTGCTTCTGCACCAGCTTGAGACAAAGGGACTGTCCTCTGTCTGCGGAACCTCCTACACGCCCTGCGGGCTGGCCATGCCCAGGCCTCAGGAGATTTACGCCTGCTTTAACCGGTTCAGAAGGCAGTAAAGCACAAAAAACTTTATAAATCGTGAGAATTATCACGGCATTCCCAGACTGCTGCGGCTATACTTATCTGAAACGAGTGAAGCCGCAGCTTTTCTGCGCCCTCACACCATTTATGAAAGAGGTGAAATTATGGGTTATTGTTACAAGACGCAGGATTTACAGCAAGTCTTTTCTGCTCTTACCGAAACTTATGACCTTTACGCTCCCAGACTTTTTCCGAATAAGGGAGCCTTTTCCGATACGGATCTGGTCCGCTATGACAGGATCACTTCCCCTGAGGAAATCGTACTTGACAGGAAGTCACGCTTCTCTCCCAAGGAAGTGCTGCTCCCCATTTCCCAGACCTTATTTTATTTCACAGAGGACAAGGTAACCGAACCGAATCCGCCAAAGAAGGATGCTGTCATCTTCCTGAGAAGCTGCGACCTTCACGCCATACGCCGTCTGGATTATATGTATCTGGAAAACGGCCCTGAGGATTCCTACTACAGGCAGCTCCGCGACCATGTAAAATTCGCGCTCCTGGGCTGTTCCTCCTGTTTTGACTCCTGCTTCTGCGTGGATATGGGAACCAATAAAAACACGGATTATGATTTCAGCCTGGACCTTACAGGCGATACCTGGAAAATAGATGTAAAATGGCAGGAGCAGGAAGAACTCTTCCGAAAATATGCCGTTTCCCAGGAAACCGTCTCCCCGGCTTTCGTGACAGAGACAAAGACCCGCGTACATATTCCCGAAAACCTGACAGCCAAAGCCGCTAAAAGCTCTGTCTGGAAAGAATATGACAGCCGCTGCATCAACTGCGGACGCTGTAATTTTTCATGTCCGACCTGTACCTGCTTCACCATGCAGGATCTGTTCTATACAGACAACGGTAAGGTGGGCGAGCGCCGCAGAGTGTGGGCCTCCTGTATGGTGGACGGCTACACGGACGTGGCAGGCGGAGGAAGTTACCGTAAAACCAACGGGGAACGTATGCGCTTTAAAGTCATGCATAAGGCACTGGATTTCAAACAGAGAGCGGGCTATCAGATGTGTGTGGGCTGCGGACGCTGTGACGATGTCTGTCCGGAGTACATTTCCTTCTCACACTGCCTGAACCGCCTTTCTGATGCCATGAAGGAGGTGGAAGATTTATGATAAAAAATGAATATATTCCTTTCCGATCAGAAATAAAAGAAGTAATTCGCCACACAGCAATTGAGTACACCTTCCGCATGGAATACACAGGTGATGTGAAACCGGGCCAGTTCTTTGAGGTATCCATCCCCAAATACGGCGAGGCTCCCATCTCTGTCAGCGGCATCGGCGACGGCTGTATAGACCTGACCATACGCCGCGTTGGCAAGGTCACAAACGAAGTGTTTGAGCAGTATGAGGGGGACACCCTGCTGCTGCGCGGACCTTACGGAAACGGATTCGACCTGGAAAATTATAAAGATAAAGAGCTTGTTATTGTGGCAGGCGGCACCGGTGTTTCCCCTGTCCGCGGGGTGATCGACTACTTTGCACGCAATCCCGGGGCGGCCAAAAGCGTCACCGTAATTGCAGGCTTCAAAACGCCGGATGACATTTTGTTCCGCCGGGATCTGAAGCTCTGGGAAGAGAATTTAAACCTGATCCTCACAGTGGACAGCAGGGAAGGTGACAAGTCTTACAGAGAGGGACTGGTAACTGCCTATATCCCTGACCTTGAATTTGGTAATATGGATGACGCCTGCGCCATTGTTGTAGGCCCGCCCGCCATGATGCGCTTTTCCACCATGGCCCTTATGGACCGGGGCCTGAAAGAAGAACAGATCTGGATTTCCCAGGAGCGCAAAATGTGCTGCGGCCTTGGAAAATGCGGCCACTGTAAGATCAATGATGTCTATGTATGTCTGGACGGCCCTGTCTTTAACTTTACCAAAGGCCGCCAGCTGCTGGATTAGGAGGTGCAGGGAATGGATGTCAATACAAAGGCTTTAAAGAAAAATGCATTCCGCGTCACAAAAGAGCGCGGCAAAACAGCCTCCCGTGTCCGTGTACCGGGCGGTCATATGGATGCCTGTTATCTGTCCATGATACAGGATATCGCTGAAAAGTACGGCAACGGAACCGTACACATTACCAACCGCCAGGGATTCGAGATTCCCGGCATTGACTATGCAGATATGCCCAAAGTCAACGAAATGCTGCAGCCCATCATTGAAGGACTGGACATAAATCAGACGGACCCGGGCACAGGCTATCCGGCTTCCGGGACCAGAAACGTAAGCGCCTGCATCGGCAACCGCGTATGTCCTTACGCCTGCTACGATACCACGGCATTTGCAAAACGGATCGAGAAGGCCATCTTCCCAAACGATCTGCATTTCAAGATTGCCCTGACCGGATGTCCCAATGACTGTGCCAAAGTCCGCATGCATGATTTCGGCATCATGGGAATGACGCTTCCCCGTCTGGACCCCAGCCGCTGTGTAAACTGCGGTGCCTGTGTCAAATACTGCCGCCGCAAATCCGTGGAGGCTCTGGAGACTGTAAACTACCGTCCAAAGAGAAATGAAGAGAAATGCATCGGCTGCGGTGAATGCGTTCTGAACTGTCCTGCCTCCGCATGGACCAGGGATGAAAAGAAATATTACCGTCTCACCCTTCTGGGACGTACAGGAAAGAGAAATCCGCGTCTTGGCGAGGATTTCATCAAATGGGTGGATGAGGACAGCATCATCAAGATTATCCTGAACACCTATAAATATGTAGAACACTACATTGACCGTTCCGCTCCCGGCGGCAAGGAACACATCGGCTACATTGTGGACCGCACCGGATTTGAAGAGTTTAAGAAATGGGCGCTTGAAGGCGTGGAACTGCCTGAAATTGCGGAAGTTACCACTCCTGTGTACTGGAAAGGTGTCCATTATACAAAATAGAAAAGCCCGGTCTGACGGACTTACGCGTCGAAGCGCGCAGAGAACCTCCTCAATTCTCTGTGCGCTTTGCTTTTACCTCTTGAAAAGGACTCTTCCGGGTAAACCATACCCGGAAAAGCCCTTTTTCTCTTATATCCCTATTTTGTGATCGTCCCATCCAAATCCCACAAATCTTCCCAGCTCTCTGCCCCCGGCCAGAGGAATACCTGGCCTTTTACCAAACGGCAGTTCTTATCTGCAAGGCGGATTTTTTCCATCTCCTCCTCTGTCAGCGGGTCTTCGGTGGTACATTTCAGATTGCTGATATACTGCGGTTCCTTTACGGAGAAAGGAATGGGCACCTGCCCCCGCTGTACTGCCCATTTCAGGCACACCACAGCCGGATGTATCTGATGGGCTTTGGCAATCTCCAGAATCTCAGGTATCTGGGTGTCTGCAACGTCCTCAGAGGTTCTGTCACGCTCCGGGCGTGAGGGGGAACCAATGGGGCAGTAGCCGATGGGCACGATTCTGTGCTCCAGCGCGTACGCAAACAGCTCCGGCTGCTGGAAGCCCGGATGAAGCTCCATCTCAATGGCTGCGGGCTGTACTTTGCAGAGGGGAAGCACTGCTTCCAGCTTCGGTATGGTCATATTGGACATACCGATGTGGCGCACAAGACCTTCCTCTAAAAGCTGTTCGCACTGTCTCCACACACTCATGAACTCCTCTGTGGAAAAGGGTCTGGAATCCGGGTTCCTGGAATCCCCGTCACAGCCCGGCGCGTGGTAATTCGGAAACGGCCAGTGTACAAAGTACAGGTCCAGATAAGAAAGCCCCAAATCTGCAAGGCTCTGCTTACAGGAAGCTATAACCTCCCCTTCCCCGTGCATGTCATTCCACACTTTCCCTGTGATGAACAGCTCCTCTCTCTTTACAACTTTGTTTTCAAAGAGACGTCCGAGCACAGCACCGATCTCCTTTTCATTCTGATAGACGGATGCACAGTCAATGAGGCGGTATCCGTTTTCCACGGCACCGTAAACTGCATTTGACACCTGCTCTGCGGAATACTTGTCAGAGCCAAAGGTACCTATACCGATCGCCGGCATTCTGGCTCCTGTATATAAAGTTCTGTAAGGCACTTTTGCCGGGTCTACTCCTTTTGTCATCCTGTGCCTACCTTTCATCCTGGTCGCCGAAGACTACAGCTACCTTGCCGCACTGTCCGCCGGCCATGAGTTTATATGCTTCGCCCGCTCTCTCGATGGGGAACTCGTCTGTGATCAGATCTTCCGGATGGATATTCCAGCGCACCAGCCTTTCCACCAGTTCTTCCATTCTCCACAGGCTTGTCACCCAGGAACCAAAGATTGTCTTCTGTCCGTGAATGATATCCGGGCTTGGGTTAAATGTACAGGTTCCGCCTTCACCTACGAAGGCAATTTTGCCCCATTCTCTTGTGGCGCGGATGGCAAGCTGACGGCCAGCATCATTGGCGCTGGCATCAATCGCACGTTCAACGCCGTATCCTCCCGTCACTTCCAGTATCTCATCCACGGTATTCTCGCCCGGTTTGAAGACATGGTCCACAAGACCCAGTTTTTTAGCCAGTTCAATACGGTAGTCATTCATTTCCACACCGATCAGTTTATTCGCGCCCAGCGCTTTGGCAAGCATGAGGGCTGCCAGGCCTACAGGTCCAAGTCCCGTCACCAGAACCGCATCATTTCCGCTGATGCCGATTTTCTCAATTGCCTCGTAAACCGTACCGAATCCGCAGGCAACCTGCGCACCGTCTTTGTAGGTGAGTTCATCGGGCAGGGCGATCAGGTCCTTCTCCTCCGCCAGAATGTACGGAGCCATGCCGCCGTTTCTCTGCCAGCCGTATGCCTGACGGAATTTGCTCTTACAGGAAATGTAATATCCTCTTCGGCAGTCATTGCACACACCGCATCCGGAAATGTGATATACGATCACTCTGTCACCCTTTTTAAACCTGCGGAGGCCTTCGCCCTCCTCCACGATCACGCCGCAGGGCTCATGACCTGCCACCATACCCGGAATATATCCTTCCGGTCCTTTTCCCACGTGTTCTCTGTAAATGCATCGGATGTCACTGCCGCAGATCGTTGTTGCCTTTGTCTGGATCAATACCTGTCCGTGACCCGGCTTCGGAACATCGAACTCCTTCATTTCAACTGAGCTGTTGCCCGGAAGTATTGCACCTGCCATCTTTTTCGGAAGCATTTTTACTGCCATAACTGTTGTCCTCCCAACCGTAAATTCCAGCATTTTCTGCTGTTTTTTATTTGTCCTTATTATACCATTCTGCGCGGAGGTTATTAGAGATATCTGCGACACCTTGCTGTCTTTCATGTCGTGTTTTCGTATATTTTTTAAACTGCCTTCCGTCATGCAGGCCCTTCTGTATACTTACGGACATCCCCGCCAAAGGTGACAAAAATGTAATAAAAGTTCCGAATTTGTAAGGTAAATCGATGGCAGATATCCCTGTCATACCCTATAATCAACACTGTAAAACAAATATCACGGAGGGTTTGAAATGAACGAGATTGCAATACCAAATAAAACAGCCGCTGCCAGATCGGGGTTCACTTCCTATTCTTTGAAGGTTCTGGCGCTTCTGCTGATGACACTTGACCACATTTATTATTACCTGGGAGGCGGGATTCTGCCGGTCCCCCACATATTTACTCTGCTGGGCCGGATCTCAGCACCCCTGTTTCTGTTTGCCATGGCGGAGGGCTTTTCCCATACACATGACCGGAAGGCGTATCTCAAACGGCTGTATATCGCCTCTGTGCTTATGTCCGTGGGAAATGGCCTGGTCAACGCCTTCCTGCCGCATCCCGGCGGGGCTATGGTCATTAACGGTATGTTTGCCACTTTATTTCTTGTGGGGCTTTACATCTGGGCTATTGAATTGCTCATTGAAGGCGGAAAAGAAAGAAAATGGAAAAAGGCAGGAGCCGCTTTGGTAATGCTGCTCGTACCCGTATTCTCGGGAATTGCGGTTATCCTGTTTATGGGAAATATGGCAGAGCTTTCACCTGTGGGCAGAATCGCCTTCCAGGCAATGTATACCCTGATCCCCTCACCTGTTTTCGTGGAAGGCTCTGTCTTCTGGGTAGTCCTTGGAATCGGATTCTACTTTCTCAGAAATAAGAAAATCAGGCTTTCTGTCTTCTATGTACTTATGTCCGGATTTTTCTTCTTCTCCGCGGCTGGTGCGGGACTGACCTATGAAAATCTGTTTATCCTGAATGACCAGTGGTTTATGATCTTATCGCTTCCTTTTATTCTGCTCTACAACGGTCAGCGGGGGCGAAAAATGAAATACTTCTTTTATGTTTATTATCCGCTGCATGTATATCTGCTTGTGATACTTGCCAGGATTGTGGCCTAAAGAAAGAACTATTATAAAATGTAAAAGAGACCTTATCAAAAGGACAGTATTGTTTCACTGCTCCCTTTTATAAGGTCTCTGATCTTACAAAACAGATAAGTATTTATCGCCGCTTTTCCGAAGCACTGACCGTTGTCTGCTATCTTGTATGGGCATCTGCCGGCTGTTTTTCCGTATTGCCGCCTGTTGTCTTTTTTTCTTCCGCTGACTTCAGATATTCCAGAGCCTCCGGGTCTTTTATCTGCATTGCCCTGGACCACTCTTTTGTCGCATCGTCCCTTACCACCTCTGACTGGTTCTTATACAGGAATTTGACCAGTTCATAGACATCCACCCAGATTTCATGATTTCCCTCTCTCTGGGATTCGTCAAAAATAAGCTGCAGGCCAAAATGCAGATGGGTTGTATCAATGTTATTCACATTTTCCTTTGCGCTGTACCCGGTGCGTCCCATATAGCCGATCACATCACCTGCCTGCACAACGCTGCCCACTTCCAGGGATTTGCAGTAAGGGAAATTCTGACGCAGATGAGCGTAATAATAATATCGCCTGCCGTCAAAACTGCTGATTCCCAGACGCCATCCGCCGTACTGGTTCCAGCCCATAGCTGACACATAACCGGACTCCACCGCCACAATGGGTGTACCTGTCTGCCCCATCATGTCGTGCCCCAGGTGTTCTCTCTTATAACCATAGCTCCTGGCCACACCGAAATCATCATAGTCATTATAGGGAAAACTTTTCGCAATCGGACTGAATCCTTTCAGTCCATACTTCTTTGTCCAGTTTACCGTCCCCGGGCTCTCCTGGTCATTCTGATCCTCTTTACGTCCCTGCTCCGCCTGGCTGTCCCGGTTCTGCACTTCCTGACTGTCCCGGCTCTGCACTTCCTGCCCTTCATTTTCTGCCTCTATTTCATACTCTCCCACCAAACCATCCAGGACTGCACCGTAGGCCTCACGGTAGTAGTCAAAAGACTTTATCTCCGCAGACAGCTTTTCCACGGTAGTTTCCCCTTTTTGGAGCCTGTCGGCAATCTCATCCATATCTTTTGCCTTATACTGTTTAAAATCTCCGCCGTATCTGGCTCCCAGATAGGCCAGCAGATCCACCCAGTTTAGATGACCTTCCTGCCCATATGTATCCACATCGTAGGCACATGCCTGACGCATGGCTTCACTGGTCACATGGAAATCCACCCATTTTATGTAGTCTTTTCCCGCACTGTCTGTGCCGGAATCCTTTCCACTGCCTGCGGCAGAACCCTCTTCGCCATTCGTGCCGGATTTTTCCTCACGCGTGGTGCCGGATTCCGGTACATTTGCTGCCGGGTCCGTGCTCCTTCCGGCAGTAAAGGCACCTTCTGAGACATCTTTCCAGCAAAGCACTGCCGTCAAAGTCAGCACAATAACTTCCGCTATAAAACCATATTTTTTCCATCTCTGTCTGTTCATGTCCGGCCCCCGGTCACATTCTGTATCAATTTATGTGAAGTGATAAAATTTTAGAACTCAGACTGTGGATCGGTGGTTAATGTTCATGCGCCACTGTCCTCCGAGATGTTTTAGACCGAAAGCATAAAAATCCGGAGGCAGACAGCACTATAGGAAGCAGAATGCTCCATTGGAACATTTTATAGATTTGGTGCCTTTTCTTTCATCTCCTCAAAATATCTTTCAGCAATATACTCCGCCGATTCTGCCCAAAAAGCATTTTCAGTGTTTTGTAAGGTTTTATATGTCTGTGATTTATAGAAACGCATTACCGCCTCCTCAAAATCAATTCCCAACTGCTCCTGCATTATATCTACAACAGCTCTGATCTGGATACAGACATTCATGGTTATATCTTTTCCATTAAAGGTATAAATTATATCACTCATACTTTTCCCTCCCTATGAATCGCAGGTAAGCCAGTGCTTTCTCCGTATGGAAAAACACCTGGTTGTTTACCTTACTATATCTTAAACGCTTAACAGCCTCTTCTGCGGTCAATATCCCCGATATATATAACTGCACAGTTTCCATCGTGTTATCATCCGCCACTGGTCCAATAACGATATCATAAGTATGCTGCGTTCCACCTTGGGCTCTGTTCCTTTTAATGAATTCCAGCCACTCTTGGTTCAATGAGTCAAAGCGTTTTATTTTAAGCATTTCGTTGATATAGATAATAGCACTGCGCTTTTTCTCTCAGCGAAAGCCGGTACCCCCACTCGATTGCCTGTGTCTTCAAAATAGTTGTATAAAACCCTCTCCCAAAATCTCTCCGGTTACGAGACTTAGTCAATTCAATTGACTTAAAATCATAGGTAGTCCCGTGGTAAACAATGAGTTCCTTAGATTCTTCTCTAATAATTTTATCTACATATTCCACCGTTTCTTCAAAATCCACCTGATGGAGATATTCATGCTGAATCATAATTTTTCAAATACTTGACATTTATGAAACAATTCAGTGACATCCTCTCCGGACAAATGATTGCGCTTTGCATATGTTTCCATTGCTCGTAAAGATAACATCTCAACATCTGTTTGAATACTCATAGTTTTCCTTTCAGCCCCTCACACAGTAATATTGTCACCTATAGTATATCCATCTTTTAATGCAAAATCAACAAAATACAGCGGCAACCCCCTCAACTTGAGAGAATTGCCGCTATTTTCGAGATACCATACTGCGTGTTACTGATATTCATTTATTTGATTTCTAAACATAGAAAAACCACCCATGAACTTTGACCAGTATCAGGGTGGTTTTTCTAATCTACACAGGTCAATCCACCTTGTGGGCGGTTGCTCCTTTTACATTCATAGCGCTTCAAATCGTAATCTCAGGCTTTTTCTCTTGCTTTATCCAGTTTTACATTTCTGAAATAGAGTGCCATGTCAATGGAAATCTCAACAATATTCAGTATGTAGAAGAACCATCCCAGATAAAACAGCCAGTCAAGAGAAGTTCCTGCTGATCCGGCTTCCATCCACAGAATCACTTTGCGGGCAATACCGAACACGTAACCAATCCAGATAAAGAACTCAAAGAAAAGGCTCTTTCCTTTTGCTGTTCTGGAAATCCAGGATTTACGGATTGAAATCGGCCACGACAGGCCGAAGCAGAGTATCATAAGTGCTTCTAATAAGTTTGTCATTCTATTTTCTCCATTCCCTCTTTTAATGTGGTGCAAAGACCGCCTCTGTTCTTTCAGAAGCGGTCTGTCTTACGTCCTTCAGATTCTGTCTTACTCTTTATGCTGTGCCAGATAAGCGGCTCTGCCCTCTTCGTACAGGTTCTTTCCTTCGCTGTCGATGATGACAAACAGAGGCATATCCTCCACATATAATTTTCTCAATGCCTCCGCGCCCAGATCTTCATACGCGATCAGTTCCGCTTTTTTTATACATTTTGCCAGCAGTGCGCCTGCTCCGCCGATCGCGCCGAAGTAAACGCCGCTGTATTTTTTCATAGCCTCAATGACTTCCGGAAGGCGGGCGCCTTTTCCGATCATGCCTCTTGCACCTACGGACATCATAGTCGGTGCATAGGCATCCATACGTCCGCTGGTGGTAGGGCCTGCGGAGCCGATGACCTGGCCCGGTTTCGCCGGTGTGGGGCCCACATAATAGATGGTAGCGTCAGTGGGGTCAAAGGGAAGTTCCTCACCTCTTGCCAGTGCTTCGCACATGCGCTTGTGGCCTGCGTCACGTGAGGTGTAGATGGTTCCTGTTACATATACGGTATCTCCCGCATGAAGAGTTTTTGCCAGCTCTTCGGTAAGGGGCAGTGTAATATGTTTTTCCATTTAAATCACCTCCGTTTTGTGGCGGGTCACGTGGCAGTTGATATTGATGGCACACGGCATACCTGCAATATGTGTGGGCATGGTCTCAATGTTCAGTCCGATGGCAGTGGTCTTACCCCCGAATCCCTGCGGTCCGATGCCGAGCTTGTTGATCTTGTCCAGCATTTCCACTTCCAGATCCGCATAGTACAGATCCTCATTGGAGGAATCAATGGGCCGCATCAATGCTTTTTTCGCAAGAAGGGCAGCCTTGTCAAAAGTACCTCCGATGCCCACGCCCACAACCATAGGCGGACATGGGTTCGGGCCTGCTGTCTCGACTGTCTCCAGGATGAAATCCTTGATTCCCTGCAGGCCTGCTGACGGTTTGAACATGCGGATAGCACTCATATTCTCACTTCCGAAACCTTTCGGTCCCACTGTGATCTTAATCTGCTCACCCGGAACGATCTCGGTATAGATCATGGCCGGTGTGTTGTCGCCTGTGTTGCCTCTGCGCACCGGGTCTTTTACTACGGATTTTCTCAGGTATCCCTTATCGTATCCGCGGCGCACGCCTTCGTTCACAGCCTCGCTTAAATCACCGCCTGTGATATGTACGTCCTGTCCAATCTCTAGGAATACGCATGCCATTCCCGTATCCTGGCAGATTGGTACATTCTGTTCGTCAGCGATCTCAAAGTTCTCAATAATATTGTCCAGAACGCCCTGTGCAATTTCCCAGTCTTCACATGCTCTGCAGTTTTTGATCGCACATTTCACATCCTCAGGCAGATGTTCATTGGCCTGGATGCAAAGGTTCTCAATGACATCTGTTATCTGGCTTGCCATTATTTCACGCATATACGTTCACTCTCCTATCTCTCGTGGCGGGCATATTTAGGAAGCAGCAGCGGTGATACATCATCGGAAGCAATGCCTGCGTTATTCAGTTCTTCCGCATATTTCTCAATATGCTCCAGTGTCATGGTGCCAAGCTCTGTCTCTTTTGCCCTGGCTGCTGCGGCCTTACCTGCGTTGCGGCCGAATACAATGATATCCAGAAGAGAGTTGCCCATCAGACGGTTTCTGCCGTGGATTCCGCCTACCGCCTCACCGGCTACCAGCAGATTGCTGATCTCCTTTGTAAATCCGTCTCCGCCGATCTCCAGACCTCCGTTCTGGTAATGAAGAGTCGGGTATACAAGAATCGGCTGTTTTCTCATATCAATGTCATAGTTCATGTACATACGAAGCATGGCAGGGATACGTTTCTCAATGGTACCCTCTCCGCCGATTCTCTCGATCATGGGCGTATCCAGCCATACACCGCTGCCAAGAGGTGTTGCCACGCCTTTACCCCTGTCGCTGCACTCGCGGATAATGGAAGCTGCTGCCACGTCACGTGTCTCCAGAGGATGCATAAATGCCTCTCCGTCAATATTTACAAGCATGGCTCCCAGAGAACGTACTTTCTCTGTAACAAGAGCGCCGAAGATCTGTGCCGGATACGCAACACCTGTAGGATGATACTGAATGGTATCCTGGTATAAAAGCGGAGCGCCTGCACGGTATCCCAGAACCAGACCGTCTGCGGTTGCACCATAATGATTGGATGTGGGGAAATTCTGATAGTGGAGACGTCCTGCGCCGCCGGTCGCAATGATAACCGTCTTTGCTCTTGCCACCATATAGTCCTCTGTCTCCATGTTCTGAAGAACAGCACCTGCCACTTGACCTTTTTCGTCCTTGATCAGCTCCACTGCGGATGTAAATTCCACAACGGGAATCTGACGGTTTAAAACCTCATCGCGCAGAGTACGCATGATCTCCGCACCGGAGTAATCCTTGCAGGCATGCATTCTCTTTCTGGAGGTACCGCCGCCGTGGGTGGTGACCATATTTCCCTCTGCGTCCTTGTCAAACATAACACCCAGCTTGTTCAGCCACTGGATTGCGTCCGGGGCTTCCATAACCAGTCTTCTCAGCAGTTCCGGCCTTGCTGCAAAATGTCCGCCGCCGAAAGCATCCAGATAGTGCTGTACCGGGGAGTCATTTTCCTTGTCTGCTGCCTGGATACCGCCCTCTGCCATCATGGTGTTGGCATCACCGATACGCAGTTTTGTGACGATCATAACGTCTGCGCCTGCCTCGTGAGCTTCGATCGCAGCGGAAGAACCTGCTCCGCCGCCGCCGATCACCAGCACGTCCACGTCATAATCCACTTTGTTCAAATCTATATCCACATTTAACAGACGGCTGTTGGAGTGGAGTAAATGTCCCAGCTCTGTGGGGGCTTTCTGGCCCTTGTTTGGTCCGATCTTGATCTCTGTAAAGCCGTCTTTTTTGTAGTCCGGATGATAAGCCTTCAAGAGGGCGTCTTTTTCATCAGCGGTCATACGCCTGGGTTCCATGCCCATACGTTCGTCTCTGGTCGCTTCCACCTTTTTAATGGACTCAAGCATTTCTGGTGTAAACATGGCTATCCCTCCTTATTTCTCAATCTCTCTTGTGTTGTAAAGTTCCTGCATTTCCGTAATGGGTTTCTGCATAACCTGCTCGATCAGCTCATCATAAGCACCCTTGTGGATCTCCTCCACGCGGTTTTTCAGATGTTTTGTCTCAGGCGCGATATATTTTCCTGTGAGGCGCCTTGCAAGAAGACCAACCATAGGATGAGAAATGCCGGCCGGGCATCTTACGGAACAGCAGCCGCAGCTTACACAGTCAAAGGACTCCTCTGCGCATTTCTCAAATTCCCCTCTCTGTGCGTAAGCAATGTACTGCATAACGTTCAGATCCTGTGTACAGGCTTTTGTACAAGCATTACATCCGATACAGCTGTAGATCTCCGGATAGAGTTCCATCATGATCTGCTGAGTCGGTTTGATCTCCTCTATATCATAAGTTCTCTTATCTGTGGGGAAGAAGGGGATGCTTGCCACATACATGCCTTCCTCCACCTGTGTCTGACAGGCAAGACAGGTCTTTAACTCGTTCTTTCCCTTGATTCTGTATATTGTAGCACATGCCCCGCAAAAGCCGTGACGGCAGCCGCATCCTCTTTTCAGGGTGTAACCGGCATATTCCATGGCTGTCATGATCGTCAGATCTGCAGGCACGCTGTATTTCTTACCAAAGAAATATACATTTACCATTTTTTCCATTATAGGTACCAATCCTTTCCTTAATACTCATTCGGTAATTCATCAATCTCATCACAGCGGAATACCGGTCCGTCTTTGCACACGTACTTGGAACCGATGTTGCAGCGTCCGCATTTGCCTACGCCGCATTTCATGCGCAGCTCCAGAGTTGTGTACACCTGCTCTTTGGAGAATCCCATCTCCTGCAGAGCTGCCAGCACGAACTTGATCATGATCGGCGGGCCGCAGACAAGGGCTGTCTTGTCTGTGGTAAAGCCCACTTCTTTCAGGTAGTTTGGTACGAATCCCACATGGCCGTCCCAGCCTTCCTGCTCCCGGTCGATGGTCAAATATACATTCACGCCCTCTGTCTTCATCCAGACTTCCTGGATCTCTTTTAACTGGACCAGATCGTCTGCGGATCGGGAACCGTAAAGGATGTCCACAGTGCCGTAGTTCTCTCTGTTGTCCAGCACATAGTTGATCACGGAGCGCAGAGGCGCAAGGCCGATACCGCCTGCGATAAACAGCAGGTTTTTGCCTTTTAACTCAGTCTCTACCGGGAAATGATTTCCGTATGGCCCTCTCACGGTGATCTCGTCGCCCACCTCAAGGCTGTGGAGATAATCGGTGAGGACACCGCATTTCTTGATGCTGAATTCCTGGAATTCTTTGTTAGTCGGTGAGGAAGTAATGGAAAACATACCTTCACTGATGCCCGGTGCACACACCATGGCACACTGTCCGGGCATATGTTCAAAAAGCTTTCCGCCCTCCGGCGCGTTTACGCGGAAGGTCTTCACATCCGGTGTCTCCTGGCGGATATCCGTGATGACTCCCACCTGGGGGATCAGCGTATCCAGTGTATAATTCTTATGACAGGTACATTCACTCATTATTTGTCACCTCCCTGGTTCTGAAAGGATTTGATAACCTTTACGATATTTAAGGAAGCCGGGCATTTTTCCACACATCTGCCGCAGCCTACACAGGAATACATCCCGTCGTTGTTTGCCGGGAAATATACCAGTTTATGCATAAATCTCTGACGGAAACGCTGCATCTGGCTCGTACGGTTGTTCCCGTGTGCCATCATGGTGAAATCCGAGTACATGCAGGAATCCCAGCAGCGGTATCTCTTGATTCCGTGGCCTGTGTCGTAGTCCTTGATGTCATAGCACTGGCAGGTTGGACATACAAAGGTACAGGTTCCGCACGCCAGACATGGCTTGTACAGTTCTTCCCAGAGTTCAGAATTGAATTTTTCGTTTAATGCCTCCCCGTTCCATCCTTCCAGGGAAAGATTGGAGTAAGGCAGCTTCTCAACGATTCCGCGGATGGATGCTTTCTCTTCCTCCACTTTCTTCTCGTCCTCAGCGTCTGCCTCAGCAAGAAGGCTTTCTGCAGATTTCGTAAGGGCATCTCCCTTTTCTGTGAGGGATTTCCAGTAAAGCTCCTCGCCTGTCATCCACACAGCCACATCTGCCACCGGCTCTGCACAGTCTGCGCCAAACACTTTACAGAAGCAGGTCTCTTCCGGCTCATGGCATGCCATAGCCACAATAGTACCGTGCTCACGCCTTGCCGCATAGAAAGAGTCTACCGGGTCAGCTAAAAATACTTTATCTAAAACCTCCACACCTTTCACATCGCAGGCCTTCATTCCAAATACCACAAAATCCTGCTCTTTCAGTGCTTCCGGTTCAACTGTCAGCTTTTTTCCGTCCTTTCTGCAGGTATACAGATCCTCACTCTGGGGGAAGAACGCGTCTTTTGGAGATTTCACCGTCTTCAGTGTATCAAGATCCACCTCCGCGTCCTCGCTCCATGCTCTGAAGTTCACCTGTCCGCTCACTTTTACAGGAAGGTATAATTCCCGGGAGCCGGCGATCAACTGGAATAATGCCGCCAGATTTTCTTTTGCTATCTTATACATACATTATCCCCTTTCTGCCACAATGCCTGGCTCTACGTCATCAAAGGTAAAGTCTGTCAGCGGTCCTCTGGAATCTGTGTCTTCACCGGCCTGATATTCTCCGTAGAACTCATTAATGTCCTTGATGAATTTCCGATTGAACAGATGAAGGGGGATTCCCTGGGGACATACACGGCTGCACTCTCCGCAGTCTGTACAGCGTCCTGCCACATGGAAAGCACGGATGATGTGGAACATCTTCTCTTCAAAGGAGTCCACATTAGCTTTCTGGGAACTGTCAAACTTGTTGCTGTCAAATACACATTTTCTGCAGCTGCATGCAGGACATACGTTTCTGCAGGCATTGCAGCGGATACATTTGCTTAACTCCTTCTGGAAAAACGCAAATTTCTCCTCCGGGCTCATGGCCTCAATGGCAGCCACACTGTCAAAACGCTCTGCGTCTTTTGTCTCTTTTGATTCTCCGATCAGCTCATCGTATATCTTATGCTCTTTGCCTTTGCATACATGGCATCTCTCCAGCATGGCATCTGCATAGGAACAGGTCTTCTCTCCGTAGAGGGTCTGTATGGTCAGGGTATCTGCCCCATCTGTGATCTCGGCGCCGGAAATACTCTCGATTCCCTTAATCCCCATACCTTTGATCTTTTCAATATCCAGCTTGCCTTTGCAGCCCACACCGATAATATAAGCTTTTTCCCTGTCCACCCTGTGCTCCTTGATGAGCTGGTTAAAGCTGTAGGTATCACACGGTTTCAGGCATACCAGGGTCTTTCCCTCCAGTTTGGAGGCTTCAATCATATATTTGCTTAAATTGGCTCCGCAGAATCCGTTGTATACGAAATTCTCAAAGTCCTCTTCTTTTTCAAAATATGCCGGTTCCGGATTGTAAGGCAGGTCTCCCGCTTTCCAGCCGAGAACACGGGCTACGGTACCGTCCGCTAACAGCTCTTTTGCACGGTTAATCAATTCCTGCATCTCAAATCCTCCAATCTTACGTTTTTGCCCAGAGAGCGGACTTTTTCCACAAACTCATTCATGGTAGTGGAGAATTTGACACCCTCTGCGGCTGACACCCATTCCACACGGGTACGTCCGTTTTCCACGCCGATATAATCCAGCATGGAGAATAAAAGTGTCATACGCCTTCTGGCATAGTAGTTTCCTGTGCTGTAGTGGCAGTCTCCCGGATGGCATCCGCAGAGGATCACACCGTCCGCACCTTTCTCAAATGCTCTCAGGATGAACATGGGATTTACACGGCAGGAACATGGCACACGGATGATCTTCACATCTGCAGGATAGGAAAGGCGGCTGCTTCCGGCCAGATCCGCACCTGCATAACTGCACCAGTTACAGCAGAATGCCACAATTTTAGGTCTGAATTCTTCCTTTGTTTCTATCGACATATTGCATCCACCTCCGCTATGATCTGTCTGTTCGAGAATCCCTGTAAGTCCATGGCTCCTGACGGGCAGGCAACGGTACAGGCTCCGCATCCCTGGCAAAGCGCATTGTTCACAACTGCGATACGGCGTGTCTCACGGATTCCGTGGTCATTCACCTCTTTGTCCTCGTAAGTGATGGCACCGTACGGGCACACATTTGCACAGGTGGAACATCCGTTGCAGAGAAGTTCGTCGGATTTGGCTGTACATGGGTTTGTCATCAGCTTGTCTTTTGCAAGAAGCCCGATGGCTTTCACTGCCGCTGCTCCTGCCTGGGAAACAGTCTCAGGTATGTCCTTGGGTCCCTGGCATACGCCTGACAGGAAGATACCTGCCGTTGGGGATTCCACGGGACGAAGCTTGGGATGTGCCTCGGTCAGGAAGTTGTTGGTATCTATGCTGGCTGTGAGCATGGTGGCAATCTTCCTTACAGAAGGATCCGGTTCAATGGCTGTAGCCAGAACCACCATATCTGCCTCCATGAGGATCTGCTTGTTATCAATGAGGTCAACGCCCTGTACTAATAACTGTCCGTTTGGCTGGGGAGCGACTTTACCCACCTGGCCTTTGATGTAGTTCACACCGTATTCCTCCACGGCTCTTCTGTAGAACTCATCAAAGTTTTTGCCCGGGGTACGGACATCAATGTAAAATACAGTCACGTTCACATCCGGATATTTATCGCGGATCAGCATGGCGTGTTTTGCTGTGTACATACAGCATATCTTGGAGCAGTAGCTCTTTCCTCTCTTGTCCGCGCAGCGGCTTCCCACACACTGGATAAACACCATATTCTTCGGCGCCTTCCCATCGGACATGCGTTCCAGATGGCCTTTGGTAGGTCCTGCTGCGTTCATGATACGCTCCAGCTCCAGGGATGTGATCACATCCTTGCTCTGGTTGTACGCATACTCATCGTAATTATCCAGCTTGATGGTGTCAAAACCGGTGGCAACTACAATGGCACCGTACTTCTCTGTAAGGATCTGGTCCTTCTGCTCATAATCAATGGCACCTGCCTGGCATACCTTGGCGCAGACACCGCATTTTCCTGTCTTGAACTTAATACAGTTCTCTCTGTCAATGACAGGAACATTGGGGATTGCCTGGGCAAACGGTGTGTAGATGGCGCTTCTTGTATTCAGGCCCCTGTTGAACTCATTGGAATTCTTCTTGGACGGGCATTTCTCCTGGCATACGCCGCAGCCTGTACATTTGTCCATATCCACACTTCTTGCTTTCTTGCGGATATCCACTGTAAAATCACCTACAAAGCCGGAAACCTTTTCCACCTCGCTGTATGTATAGATGTTGATCTTCTCATGAGCGGATGCCTCCACCATCTTAGGTGTCAGGATACAGGCAGAACAGTCCAGTGTAGGGAAGGTCTTGTCAAGCTGTGACATTCTTCCGCCGATACTGGGTGTCTTCTCCACAATATCCACTTCGTAACCCGCCTCTGCAATGTCAAGTGCGGTCTGGATACCTGCAATACCGCCGCCGATCACCAGGGCACGTTTTGTGACAAGGCTCTCGCCCGGCTTCAAGGACGCGTTCAAATTCACTTTCGCGATTGCCGCTCTTGCAAGGATGACTGCCTTCTTGGTAGCCTCCTCCATATCCTTGTGAATCCAGGAACAATGTTCACGAATATTGGCGACTTCCACCATGTATGGGTTTAATCCGGCTCTCTCCGCTGCCTTGCGGAAAGTGGTCTCGTGCATACGCGGTGAACAGGAACATACCACAAGTCCTGTCAGTTTTTCATTTTTGATAGCCTCTGCAATCTTGGACTGTCCGGCTTCGGAACACATATACTGATAATCTTCCGCATGGACAACTCCCGGCTCCATTTTAGCCATTTCCACTACTTTTTTTACATCTACCGTAGCGGCGATGTTGCTGCCGCAATGACAGACGAATACACCTATTCTCTGCACTTAACCTCACCTCCTGTATCTTCTGAATGCACTGACTAAAAGCTGCTGCGGAAGTTCCGGGTCCAAAAGCTCGGGGATTTCATCAGCCATCAGGTAATCCCCGCCCTTCTCGCGGACCACAAGCTGTCTTGCCGCATCAATGAGTTTGCCCGGTTTTACATCCCTTGGGCAGCGCTCCACGCATGCAAAGCAGGAAAGGCATTTCCAGAGAGATTTTGAGTTCACCAAAGACTCGATATCTTCATTCTGCACATAAGATACAAACTGATGGGGTTTGATGTCCATTTCATTGTAGGATGGACAGGACGCAGAACATTTGCCGCATTTCATACATTTCAGCGGATTGACACCGCTGATTTCCTTAATCATTTCAGCCTGTTTTTTTGGAGTATTCATGCTTTTGCTACCTCCTCTTTCACGCCGAGAGCTTCTGCCAGAAGTTCTGTAAAATAGTATACCGGAAGTCTGCTGCCGCAAGTGCTCTTATTCAGGTTATACAGGCATAATGGACAGGCTGTGATCAGCATGTCAGCTCCAAATCCGGATGCGCTGTCCATGATCTTATCACACATGGTTTTTGACATCCCTTTTTCCTTCAGGGATATGTAGCCGCCGCAGCACTCGTTTCTGTACGGATAGATCACCGGCTCTGCACCGATGGCCCGGATGAAGTCCTCGATGATGGACGGATTCTCCGGATCGTCGAATTCCAGAAGCCCGCTTGGGCGAAGAAGCAGGCATCCGTAGTAAGCGCCTATCTTTTTGCCGGTAAGCGGAGCTGTCACTTTCTCCTTTAACGTGTCGAAACCTATGCGGTCACGGAGTACCTCCAGAAAATGGAGCACTGTCGTCTCACCTGCATAGGGTTCTTCTAACTGCATATAATTATTTGCTCTGGTGCGAATATCGTCTGCGTTCTTCATATCATCATTGACACGTTTTATCACATGATGACAGGCAGAACAGAGTGTTACCAGATCCTGGCCTTTTTCTTTGGCCTCATTGAGAGCACGGACGGAAGAAAGTTTTGTGGCGATCTCGTCAGTGCCCAGCGGATAAACTCCGCCGCAGCACTGCCAGTTTTCAATTTCCTCCAGTTCAAATCCCAGTGCCCTTGCAGAAGCTCTGGCATAAGCATCCAGCTCCACTGCTTTTGTTTTCAGGGTACACCCCGGATAATAACTGTACTTCATAGTTCCTCCTGTTAAAAATCCTGTTTTACAGTTCTATCTGTTTGATAACTTCTTTCAGTGCATTGGCACTTGCCTGAAGTTTTGCAATCTCTTCTTTGTTCATTCTCATCGGCACTTTGCCCTGAATACCGTTCGGTCCAACCAGAGTCAGTGTGCTAACGCAGACATCCTCAATGCCGTATTCCCCGTGCATCATGGATGAAACCGTTGCGATGGAATCGGAGGATGCCAGCAGGATTCCGCACAGCTTACATACTGCCGCTGATACCGCATAGAAAGTAGCGCCTTTGTTCGCAATCACCTTGCCGCCGGATTTCTGCACATAGGTCAGCATCTCGTCCTTATCAAGCTCTTCCACGTCTTTGCCCAGGTTCTTTGCCAATTCATAATACTCATCCAGGCTGACACCTGATATATATGCTCCGGTCCAGGGGATGAAGGAAGTATCGCCGTGCTCACCGAATACATAAGCGTGGATGTTCTTCTGAGCAACTTTAAAGTGTTCAGACAGTCCGCAGCGGAGGCGCGCCGTATCCAGAATTGTTCCGGAACCGATGATCTGATTCTCCGGCAGTCCTGAGATCTTTGTAAATACATAAGTCATAATATCAACAGGATTGCTTACAATGATGTAAAGCGCGTTTGGCGCAGCCTTTACAATTTCCGGTGTAATGCTCTTTAAAATATTCACATTTGTCTGTGTCAGCTCAATTCTTGTCTGACCCGGTTTGCGGGCGATTCCTGATGTGATGATTACAATATCGGAATCCTTTGCATCCTCGTACTCTCCGGCAACGATGTTGATCGGATCGCGGAAACAGGTACCCTGTGCGATATCCATAACTTCTCCGGCAACCTTTTCTTTGTTGATATCAATCAATACGATCTCTGATGCGATATCCCCGTTAGATAATGTGTAAGCAATTGTTGAGCCAACGCTTCCGGCTCCGATGACAGTAATTTTACTACTCATGCTTGCTCCTTTCCCCTTCCCTTGGGTGGTCCTTATTGTCTTTTTTTTAACAATTAATATTCAAAAAAATGTGAAATCACAAATTCTATCTCTCTGAGTATGTTTTTCTGTTAAAACATATTTACTCATCCCCCCTGGTTTCAGGGCCTTTTGAGAAGAATCTGATTTCGCGCTACGAATTAAGGATATCATATTGATAAGAAATTAACAACAACTTTTTAACGATTTTTTGTACTTTTTTGCCTCATCTACTACGTTAATGTAGAAAAGTGCACTTTCGGCCATCTTGTTTTTTGTGCGTGCATTCAAAAAATTAAAAATGCTTAAATTACTTGTATTTTTATGCGTGCAATTTATTTTTGGACTTTTTTTGTCGATTATTTTTTCGATTATTTTCCTGGAATTTTTGGGCAGATTCATGTATGTATACAAAAAACAAAAAATGGTTTTTTCTGAATTTATCACACATTTTTAAGGTGTGCTTACAAAAGCACGCTGTATTCAAAAAAAGACTACCCCTGCCGGCTCCGTCATTCCGGCACCGCAGGGGTGGTCTTTTTATCTATCAAACATGTTAGTTTAAATATCTTTTATCGGAAATTCCACTGTCACCACAAACAGATCCGCATCCACTTCAATCCCGAACACACCTCCGCACGCCTCTGTAAAACTCCTGGCAATAGAAAGGCCCAGTCCGCTTCCGCCGTCGGTACGGCTCTCATCTCCGCGTACAAACCGCTCGGTAAAATCAATATCCGACGGGATCTCCTCCTGGGAAATATTTTTTACCGTGGCCCTTGCTGTTTTATTGTCTGTTTTCAGTGTTATGAAAACGCGTGAACCATCCAAGGAATACTTCAGGGCGTTCTGCAGAAGGTTCTGGAAAACTCTGTAGAGACGGCTGCCATCCGCATGGATCATCACTGCCTCTGCCGGAATCTGTGCTTTAACCGTCACAGAGCTTTCTTCTATCTGTTCCTCCATATCAGCCAGTGTCTGGCGGAGAAGCTTGCCCAGATCCAAATCCTCCAAATTTACAGGGAGCTGTTTGGAGGCCGCCTTGCTGATCTCAAAGACATCCTGCACCATGGATTTCAGACGCTGGGACTTTATATCCAGAATACGGACATAATCCTTGACATCCTCCGGAAGGTTCTCCTCCTGCTTCATAAGCTCCACATAACTGATAATGGAGGTGAGGGGGGTCTTGATATCATGGGATACATTCGATACCAGTTCCACCTTCATACGCTCGCTTTTCATTCGCTCTGACAGAGCCGTATCCATACCATATTGGATATCATTTAGCTGCTGGACAGCGTCATACAGATCTGAATCCTCCGGCACTTTCAGCTTATCCGTCATATTTCCGTCATGGACTTTTTTTATCTGACGGATCAGATCACCCATCTCTTTGGCGAGTATCCGGTTGTCAGATGCATATTGTCTCATCATACCCGCCAGCAGTGCGATCACCGCCAGTGCCACAAGCAGCAGCACCACTGCAAGGCTTCCGCCATTATCATACAAATAATAAGATGACACAAAGCAGGCCAAAGCCGCAATCACTGACAGTACGATTCCGGATATCATCACCGGTGAAAATTTACGGATCATTTTTTTTTGAAAAGGATACTCCATATCCCTTATCTGAAATAATTTCTGTATATCCCTGACCAGTATCTTTCTGGGTTTCTTTCTGTTATATCTGTAATCATTGATCAGGAGATATAAAATCCAGAAACATATCAGCAGCAGCATGGGATTTGCCAATAAAGAATACATCATCGGATACAATATCTCTGATGCATACTCATAGTACCCCCATCCGTAAAAGACACCCATGTAGTTGTTAAGTCCTGCAATTCCTCCCACAATCACAAGAACTGCCAGAGCGACCTTACATTCCAGCCAGATTTTTCCCGTATAAACCGCAAGGAATCTGTCTCCGTCCTTTTTATACTTTCTCAGTGCCAGGTAAACGCCCAGAAGCACGAGTCCGGCAATAAACTCCACGATTTTGGCAATGTAGCTGCGCTTTGCATGTTCCATATTTCGGACTATATCATACAGGCTGCTTGTCCCATAATAACTGCCCGAACTGCCGGAATAATTACCCTGCACATAATTTACCGGAGATTTTATCACTGCCATGCGAACTTCTGCCTTTTTTGTTTTTTCATCCACGGTAAAATTCTTATAGCCGGGAATACGCCACTGGCTGTCATCACGGTATACCCCATCCCCATATACATCTACAGCTTTCTTATCTTTGAATACAGACGCCTTACCCTCTGCAAAGACCATATAAAAATTGTAATCTGAAGGCAGACTCTTTTCTCCCTCTTTCAAAATTCCATTCTCATCGTTGGTATATACAGACTTTCCGTTATACCGGATATCATAGATCAGGTTTTTATCGTTTTTAATCGTCTCATGCACTTGTTTTGCGGAAGTTTTATACTCCCAGTCCTCTGAGGTGTAATCCCCATCCCAAGCCGATTCTGCACTTTCCTCGATTACAGTAGTCGCCGCACTCTCCGCAATGCCGCTTCCCCAGGAGATGTCATAAGAATCATCCAAAGCTGCATCTCCATATCTGCTGTACCAGTCCACCGGACCTCCGGCTGCCATGGCAAGAAACGTATCCAGATAGTCTGACACAAAGCTGCGAAACTCCTCAGTCTCTTCAAAATCCGAGGTAAGCGCATCCTTAACGCTCACCCCCCGGGGGCCGCTCCCTGTCAGAAGATTCAGGCCGGTCAAACCACTCTCCACAAGCAGACAGATACTCAGGAAAAATGCTGCCCAGGCTGTTATCACTTTACATTTTTTCGATTTTATATCCAATTCCCCACACCACCTTTAAGTATTCTGGCTCCTTTGGATTCAGTTCGATTTTTTCACGAATGCGCCGGATATGTACCATAACTGTGTTCTCCGGGGCAAATGCATCTTCTTCCCAGACACGGCAGTAAATTTCCTCTGCGGAAAATACACGTCCCAGGTTCCGCATAAACAGATCCACAATCTTTGTCTCCGTGGCAGTGAGCCGAATGGACTCCCCATCCGCATACAGCACCCGCTCCTCAGCATGGTAACAGAGGCGGCCGCTTTTAAACTCCTTTGAGGCGCTGGCTGCATGGATATCTCCCAATCTGGTATAACGTCTGAGATGGCTTTTTACCCTGGCAAGCAGTTCCTGTGAATTGTAAGGCTTTGTCACATAATCATCCGCTCCCATGGAGAGCCCCAGCACTTTGTCTGTGTCTTCACTTTTGGCACTCAGTACGATAATCGGTATATTTTTTCTCTCCCTGATCTTCATAATGGCGGACAGGCCGTCCATACGCGGCATCATGACATCCATCAATATAAGCTGAACCTGATTCTGCGCCAGAAGGTCCAGCGCCTCCAATCCATCATAGGCCCGCAGGACTTTGTAGCCCTCCCTCTCCAGTAAAATAGCTATGGCCTTTACGATCTCTCTGTCATCATCTGCCACAAGAATACATTCGCTCATGTCTCCTCCTCCTTAAAGCTTGTATTTATAATACCCCCTCTGTCTTACAAAACAACTGACAGATTCCTTACAGATTTCTTACAATGCTGTCCTTTCTAAAATAGGAGAAGCACCCGCGGTACTTCTCCTACTGTCTCATACATCCATATTCTTATAAGTATAAAGCATAATCGGCAATTATACAAGGCGAACCGAACTGGCTCCTCTGCCCATTTTACACCCCTGCTATTGCCTGCATGCACATCTTTTCTATTACCCAGACTGATGGCCACATGCTCCGGCACATTGTCTCTTCCGTAAATAACAATACTGCATAAACTGCCCTCACGAATCCCGTACTGTCAGTCCCGCCTAAAAGATTATTTTCCTCTACTTTAAATATTATAAATACTGATAAAATAATGCTGTGAATAATACACGTTTTTCGCCCGCAATCTGAGTTTGTAGTTTTACTAATTCCGGCATAATACAAAATACGAATCATATTCTGTTCCATTATGTCCTATTAATTTTTCTTCTGAGCGTTTAAATCCTAAATCTTTCAATGCCGCAATACGTTCTGTCGCTGCTATCGTAGCTTTTGTAGCAATTTTATCACAACCAAACAAGGTATATGCAGGTTCAATTATCAATCTTAATATCTCTATAATCTCACTTGAAATTTCATAGTCACTTCGAATATCTAATCTAAGTAATCCGCAATTTGTAAAATAATCGGCAGCATCTCTGTGGAATAATTCAATTGTTCCGATTGCTTCATCCGTTGTTTTTGATACAATAGCCCACCGAACAAATCCCTGTCTGTTATACTCCCAAAGCCAATATTCTATTGCCTGTTCCATTCTATTTTCCGTTGTATAATGAAAGTCGTCCCCACCACAATTATCACTATTAAAAAATGGTACTGCCTTATCATCAGAGTATACCTTTAATAGATCTTTTTTGTCCTCTTTACTTACCATTCTCAATATATAACTCTCGTTCTCATATTCGGGACAATTCTTATATACATCCACCATACTATTCCTCCTGGAAAAATTCCGAATCTATCGACCTGATACTAACCTTAGTAAAACAAAATCCTCCTAAAAAAATAAGAGAAACGCTGAAAACCAACGTTTCTCCTACCTTTACTTACTGCCGCAGACCGGAATCGAACCGGTACGGGTATCACTACCCACGGGATTTTAAGTCCATGAATACCAATGGAACTTCCCGGAACTATCGGTATTAAAATGGAACTTAGAACCCACTGAAAAGCCCGAAAAATAAGGACTTTACTCTGCGGCACTGATTAAAATGCATTAAACTCAGTATATAGCAGATTTTCTTGTTTTGCAAGGCAAAAAATACGTCGGAGGGATATTTAGGGGATATCCGCGGGATGCCCCTTTTACCCGGTTAATTATATGGTAACTGTCAACACTACTGCCGATACTAGCAGACGGAAAATATCCGTCTGCTTTTTATTATAATAAATGAGGAAAATTTTATGGATTATCAATTAGAATTAAAACAACTGGTGGATTATCCACGCTGCAGAATATACCGTGAATTCATTCGCACTTTAGTCAAAGATAGGAACATCCGTACCAACGGAGGCTCTTATCTTTTTTATTACATACTTCTCTGTTCTTTTGCAAATTATCGAACCTCACACCGAAAAATTGATGGCATCACTTATACCATAGGTGCAGGCGAGTGGATTTGTTCTTTGGCAGAGCTTAAGGAGCACTTTCGCTTTTGCTTCCAGCATCAGGTCCTATCAGTATTGGAGGTCTTTGAGAATCAGCATTATATTACATACTCCCTTCAGGGAAAAAACAAACTTGTGAAGTTTAAAATAATGGACTGGCAAAAAGATAATACAGCACTGCAATATAGTTACCCCTGCAAAAAGGATGCCGGATTTTTCTTTTTTTCAATTTCAAAAGTCCACGAACTGATTGGTATGGGTAAATGCTCAGAGATGGATATGCTTCTGGATTTGTGGGTCCATGCAATATTTAATGATACACAAGTCCGGGGATCGGATCTTGGACCAGTCATTTACTTCCGTAATAATACCGGTAACCCGTTAACCAACTACAGTGAGCTGAGTACACGCTGGGGACGTTCCCGATCTACCATATGTCGGATATTAAAAAAATTGGAGGACCTTGACCTTCTCTCCGTAATACCTTTCGCTGGAAATCATGGCAGTGTCATCTACCTGAAGAATTATCTCTCCACCATGTTTAACATCAGCGATGTGATGGTTGATAAAGAGGAGGTTGCCCTGGCCCTTAGCCTTCCCATTCATATACCGGATGAACCAGAGGCTGTTCTGGAACCAGACACAGCGAGTCAAATCAGCGTTTCAGATGAAGATGCGAGCGTTCCAAAAGCACAGATGGAATTCCTAGTGGACAAAGTGTCTAAACTCCTTGTTACTCAAGGGATTCCTTGCTGTCAGTGCAGTAAGACGAAATACCAATTATCTAAATTATCAGACTGCAGAGGAATATATAGTTTAGAAATTATCTGTCCCTATGGCAACATGTCTTACCGATTTGAACTGAGGATAACACCGCAGGCAAGATCCAAAATATCGGACCGATTTATGAAAGTACCAACCATGGAATTGAAAGGAGGCATAAGTCATGTCTAAATACCAGAAAAATTATCCCACCCCGGAGGAGGATCCAAGGTTCCATGATACCTACCAATTCCTAAAACGTTACCGGGACGCAACTTACAGCCTGAAAGTAGTTGTTCACCAGCTGGAAAACCAATTTCAGATAGAGTATGGAACATCCATAGATGATTTTCTTGACTCCATCTATGCTGCCGGGGCAGATCTTGGAGGCAGTGACATTGAAGAAAGAGCGAAAAGTATAAAACGTAGCAACAAGATGTTAAAGCTGCTTGACTCCTCCGTGGATTTGTTACGAAGCAGCCATAAATACGGAGAACAGTATTACTGGATTCTGTACTACTCTTTTCTAAGCCCTCAGGAACTAAAAAATACCGATGAGATTATCGAAAAATTAATTCCCCATATTGATAATATTTCATATCGGACATTTTACCGTAAACGAAAGGCAGCCATTGAAGCACTCAGTGCAATCCTTTGGGGATTTACGGCAAGGGAGACCCTGGACCTTTTGAATAAATTCTTCCCTGAATGATAAAATTGTATGTCATTGGCACTAAATTGGCACGGTCATGCGATTGTAGGGGAAAAATACCCATGTTACAATATCCATGCTTATAGTTTTCGATTTTTTCAGCACCTGCCATAGGTGTTTTTTTGTACCCTGTTAATCCAACTGACATGTATGAAGCGATAAGTTGCACGTAAAATATACGTGCAGAATACGTAACTGAGACACACGTTTTAAACACGTATATTATACGTATAACCGCAAGAATAGGAGTTTGATGAAATGAAGACAAGAGATGAAATATACCATGGAGAAGCTGAAACATTGCTTCGGATAATTACCACGTATCATGCACTCACCTATGAACAGGTGACAAAAACATTCCCAAAGAAACCTGAGTCTGTAAAAGCATTAATCACAACACTGATGAAACAAGGCCGCATTTTTTATGACTCTGCCACTAATCTTATTTGTGACAGGCCAGAAGCAGCTAATGCACCAGACAGAGAAATGATTGCGGCTTACTGGGTAATGCTTGATTTCAAAAAAACTCTTGTATACCACACCTCCGGTGACTTTCCGGTAAAGGTTCATTTCTTTTTTGAAGATGAGGCCTATGAAATTATCTATGTCCCACTTGGGGATGAAACACTGTTTAACCATGTGTTTGCCCAGGCAAAGGAAACGGATGCCAATCGACTTATAATCATTTCCTCATTGGAACAGGCCAAAATGATACAAATTTCTAATGTCGCAGCCTTTTGTTTGGTCGATGAAGAAGGACATGTCAGCTATTACGGCAAAAGAAAGTGAGAAAAAATGGATGAAAAGATAGTATTACAACGAATTAGTGCTATTGAGGACAACACGGAGAAACTTAGAAACGCACTGTTTGCAATGAAAATAACAGACTTGCAAAAATACCCTACTAATTACGAAGAATTAAGCACAGATGCTGCCCTCAGAGCAGAACGAATTGCCTGCCAGCTTAGAAACCTGATATATGCAACAGGCATCACTAAGAAGACAGTTTATATGAAAAAAGCAGCAAAAACACATGGAATCCAAATTTCAGGCAATGCTGGAATACTAACTATCCGCCTGCCCGGGCTGCTCCCAAAACGAAAAGCACATGTGAATACAGTGTTCCTTAACGAACCACTACACTATGCCCTGAACGAGTATCTTCAACAAAATCCTCTCCCCATTTATACAAACTGTGTTGTTTGCTTCGTTCAGACTTATGATGGACGTCTTCCGCTGCGACGCATCCGGGACTATGACAATTTGGAGTTTAAGCAGATTCTGGACACAATTTCTCCGTTTATATTTAAAGATGACAGCGGTCTGTATTGTGATTCCTATTACACCACAATATTAGAGGATGCTGACTATACTACCGTACATATCATGGACAAATCGGTTTTTCCAGAATGGCTGAAAAGTGAAAAGAAACTCAAATCTGACCTGTCGGAAATTTCCTGAGATTTTTCCCGGCATTTCCGACATAGGTAAAAAACCACTAAAAGACTGAGAAACCAGCATATTATCATACCTGTCCAACTTCTATTCTTACCCAAGTATAGAGTCTGATGGGTATTTTTTAAGGAGTGATACATCTATTCAAACAAATACGATTCGTTATCTAATGCTTGAGATGACGGCACTAAGCGGAGAGTTTCCTGCAGACCAATTAAGCAGGCTGATTCCCAGGCAGGCCTATGCAGAAAAAGTAATCACCCAGCTAAAAGCTGAAAAACTAATCCGCATCCATTACCGGGATAAACTGCGTGGATACCGTTTGACAAAAAAATCTAAGGAAATGCTGCTTCAGGATAATCCTGCTCGCTTTGCTTTTTATCTGACCGGAAACACAGAAACCAGCCAGATCCGTTCGGAACCAACCAGGCGGATGCGGCTTCACCAAAAGTCAGAATCCTATATTACATTATACCATGCCGGCATCCCCCTTTATCCAGATGCGAAGCCGGCTCTTTTCTCTGAGTGTCCGGTTCCAGCCGTCAATAAGAAAAACTTTCCGCTGTTTTATTCCTCACGGGAAATCAAACAGCTTGGACCAGATACTACGAAGATCAGGAATTCCCGCAGTATCGGTATCCTTTTAACGGAGAGGTATGTTTATGTACTTTATAATACCGGCTGCGCTTTATTAAAATGGGAATACCGGACCGAAATACGTGTCAATGCCTTCCTGCAGTATTACCTGAGAGAAAACCCGTACCATCGTCCTCCTGAAGTCCGAGGTATTATGCTTGGCCGTAATATGGATACAGCGCTGCGCCTTATGACCAGCACTGGTGGGTATAAAAAAACGCAGTTCATGCTGGACACTACCTATGAACATTTTCATTACGTTCCCAATACGCCGGAAGGTGAAATACTCCTAAAGCTATTATGCAGTACAAAACTGCAGCTCAAACTGAATCAGCTGTTAAGATCTGATTTACTGCCCTCCAACAGCCAGCTTACCATTGAACATGACGCTCTTACTGCTGCTGGTGATGCGGTACTATTTGCATATGATTTTGACATGGTACGCATCAACAAGTTCAATACTGCCCTGAAATTATTTGGATACCACGGTGTTCTGATTGCATTTGACTTTCAGATGCCTGTTTTAAAAGAATATCTTGGAACCTGCCTTCAGTATTCCAGTATTAACTTTCACAAATTCAAAAGGGGGTTTTTTCATGAGACACCATAAATGGATAGTGATATTTGTTTTTCCCAGTATCGGGTGTATCCTCTACCTTGGTGGATATATCACGCAGTTTATTCATAACTATCAAAGCTGGACAGATGCCGGGAATCTTCCGGGAAACGGTACAAGCCCGGTAATTCCATCCATGCAGCCTGATGCCTGTTTACGAGCATTGACTTGGTATCCTTACAATATTTATGGGATACTGATATGCCTTGTAGCATTTGCCTTGTTCTTGTTTTTATTTCTGCGAATGGGTTATGACCACAATGGCAGCGTCCCAGACAAGGAACGAAAGCTAAGTTATTCTGCAAAAGGAACCTATGGCACCTCTGGATTTATGACTTCGACAGAAATGCATCAAGTATTAAAACTGTTTGACGATGTTTCAAAGACCAAAGGAATTATCCTTGGAAAAATGGGAAACAAGGCGGTCTGCCTTCCTGAAAAAACCCGAATGAACCGTAACGTTGCGGTATACGGAGCATCTGGCTCCATGAAATCCAGAGCTTATGTAAGAAACGCAGTCTTTCAATGTGTTACCCGAGGCGAGAGTCTGATTTTAACTGATCCCAAATCAGAATTATATGAGGATCTGGCTGTTTATCTTGAGAATAAGGGCTATACAGTAAAAGTGTTTAATCTGGTAAATCCGGAAAATGCCGACAGTTGGAACTGCCTTTGCGAAATAGGAGGGCAGGAAACCATGGCACAGATATTTTGCGATGTCATTATCCAGAATACGGGTGCTGGGAAAGGGGACCACTTCTGGGATAACGCTGAACTAAATCTTTTGAAGGCGTTAGTGTTATATGTGGAACAAGGATTCCCACCGGAGGCTAAAAATATCGGGCAGGTCTATAAACTTCTGACCATGAGCTCTGAGAAAGAACTAAATGCTCTATTCGAGCTGCTTCCGGTTTCACACCCGGCAAAAGTTCCCTACTGCATCTACAAGCAGGCCTCTGAAACCGTTCGGAGCGGCGTCATTATTGGATTGGGTTCCCGACTGCAGATTTTCCAAAATAAAATCATCCGTCAGATTACGTCCTATGATGAAATTGACCTGACACTGCCTGGGAGGGAGAAATGTGCCTACTTTTGTATTGTCAGTGATCAGGATCATAGCTTTGATTTCCTGTCCTCCCTGTTCTTAAGTTTCATTTTTATTAAACTGGTCCGTTATGCGGATACGCATGGTGAAGGTGGTGCCCTGCCAGTGCCTGTACACATACTGGCAGACGAACTGGGTGCAGCAAGTGGGACGATCTTAGATCTGCCGACTAAAATATCAGTAATCCGCAGCCGCGCCATCAGCATTAGCTGCATTTTCCAAAACTTGCCCCAGATGCAGAACCGGTACCCTTTTAATGCCTGGCAGGAAATTCTGGGGAATTGTGATTCCACAGTCTTTTTGGGCTGTACGGACCCCATTACTGCACAGTTTATCAGTGACCGCACTGGAATTGCCTCCGTAAATGTAACCAGCGAAGCTAAGCAATTGAATTCCTGGCGCGTATCGGATTATACACCTGAATACCGGAAGACAGAATCCATTGGTAAACGTGCCGTACTTACACCAGACGAAGTATTACGACTTCCCCTTGATGAGGAACTTATCATTCTCAGAGGGCAGAAAGTGCTCAAGGCCCAGAAGTTTGATTATATACTGCACCCGGAATCTAAAAAACTTGTAAAACGCAGGGCTTCGGAACATATCCCTGCATGGCGCGAACAGAGGGCCGATGAAATTGACTATACCCCATCTGTCCCCAAAGCGAAACGCCCTGTTAAAAAGAAAAAACCTTTCACCGATCTGCCGCTAACCGAAAACAGTAAACACCGCACCACTAGCCATACGTACAATGACGAACCATTACAGCCTGCAGAACTGTCAGATTTATCTTCCGACCAATTTCCTGAAGATGAGGATGATATGATCCTGCTTGATAAAGATTCTATTATGTCTTAGAAAGGAGTACATAATATGCCAAACGAATTAAATAACATTTTAACACTGGACGCAGACTCCAGTATTGAAACCCAGCAGTCTAAAGAAGATGTCATCTGGCATGAGATCAACAATGCCTATCGAACCAAACGGATTCTGACGGGTATTCTGGGCGGAATTGAACGTCTGGAAGGCGGGGCTACAATTGCCATTATCTACTATAAGAGTTTTCGTGTAGTAATTCCCTTCAATGAAATGATGTTGAATCTCGTTGAGGATGAGTCCCACAATTACGGAGAAATTTCCCTCCGGCAGAATAAAATCGTAAATACTATGTTGGGCTGCAGTATTGATTTCATCATCAAAGGATTAGATTCCAAAGCCAGAAGCATTGCTGGCAGCCGGAAGGAAGCAATGTTGAAGAAACGCCAGATATTCTATCTGGATCAGGACAGCACCGGAAAGCCTAAAATCTATGCTGACCGCATCGTGCAGGCCAGGGTCATCGCCGTTGCCACCAAAGTCGTACGGGCAGAAATTTTTGGCGTAGAGGTTTCCATACCAGCAAGGGATCTGTCATTTGACTGGTTAGGGGATGCTAATGAGCGCTTTCATGTTGGGGATGAAATTTTGGTTCGTGTTTTAGAAGTACACGCGGAGGATCCTGAACATATCACAGTGCATGCAGATGTGAAAAGCGTAGAGGGCAACACCAGTATTGCAAATATGCAACTGTGCAAAGTGCAGGGTAAATATGCCGGTACGGTAGAAGATATCCACAAAGGTACCGTTTTTGTTCGGCTCAGCATCGGAGTTAATGCCATAGCCCATTCCTGCTACGACAGCCGTACTGTTGGCAAGAAAGACCTTGTCTCTTTTGTTGTAACGCATATAGACGAGGAACGTAATGTAGCAGTTGGCATAATAACTCGCATTATAAAGCAGTCCATTTAAACAAGAAAAGTTACATGTAAGCTCTATCTTATTACTACATAGCATAGCTGTGCAATACAACTTTAGTAATCAAACACAAAACATAGATGCATTTTAATTATACCTTTTTAAAAGAGGGGGATGCGAAAATTCGATTCCCCTTTTTATAGATTGAATCATTTTTCAATATGGAATACACATAAATTACGGGAATCTATTTAGGAAGTTTTATAAAAACTATTTTTTATATAAGTTTGTTCCATGCTCACCATGCACTGGGAACTTATAATTATCAAATCCTTTACATTCTTTTTTATTCTTTACCTTATCAAATAATTGGAGTATTCTAAGAGCCTCATTTCTCATAGAATCAGAATATTTAGGAGACATAACTATCTGTTGCACTTTATCTCTTTCATTATTCCATTGTTTATTTGTTAATCTTTCAATCCATTCCCAGCTATATGTAAGTGAATTTTTATTAAAAACCCCTTTGTATAGACCATATCCTCCTAAAGTTGCAAATACTACTCCGCTTATAATAGATACTGTTTTTTTGTTCATATAAAAATCCCACACTTTCTTTCAGCTTGCTCATTGCTGATAATAAATAACTTCATAGATACCTAAATCACAATTTATTTATTATCTTACTACAATTTCGATTTTTTAGGAATACTGTCTTTAGCAAACTCCTGCGATTTTCAGAAAAAATTTATGCATATAGCGATAATAAACAAAAAATAACGTACATTAATATTATTACTTTAATTGTGTAGGTGGATTATGGATCATGTTATATTACACTCTGATATGAACAACTTCTATGCCAGTGTTGAAAGTCTGTATAATCCGGCTTTTCGTGAAAAACCCATGGCCGTCGTAGGCGATCCCAAATCCCGCCATGGAATTGTCTTAGCGAAAAATTATCACGCAAAACAATATGGCATCCAAACCGGTGACCCTATATGGATGGCAAAACAAAAATGTCCGGACATTATTTTCTCTGAACCACATTATGATCGGTATATCCACTTTTCACAAATGGCCCGGGAGATTTACGAGGAGTACACGGATCAAGTAGAATCTTTTGGACTCGATGAGTGTTGGTTAGATGTTACAGGGGTACAGGACCTATTTGGTTCCGGGAAACAAATCGCAGATACTATCCGTGAACGTGTAAAATTTGAATTGGGCCTTACAGCCAGTGTCGGCGTGTCCTATAATAAGATATTTGCCAAACTCGGCAGCGATTTGCATAAACCAGATGCAACAACGGTTATCGGACGTGATTTCCGGGAAAAGATTTGGTATCTGCCTGCAGACATGCTTTTGTACGTGGGACGGGCGACATACGAAAAACTGCGCTCTCGTGGCATTAAAACAATTGGGGATCTTGCTCAGACTGATCCATCCTATTTAGAGCAACTTCTTGGTAAAAATGGTCTGATGCTCTGGGCTTTTGCAAATGGCCTGGATACCCTTCCCGTTAGCCCGACAGGCACCAGACGCATCCTCAAAACAATTGGAAACAGCACAACAGCGCCCAGAGATCTGATAACCGAGGATGACATCAAAATAACTCTATATATCTTAGCGGAAAGTGTTGCCGAGCGCATGCGTAGGGAGCAATTCTGCTGCAAGGGAGTCCAGATTATGATTCGTGATAACCAGCTTACCTCCTTTGAACGGCAGGGACGTCTGCAAAGTCCTACTTGTACATCCCAGGATATCTTTTACAAAGCTCATGAACTATTTAATCGAAACAAGCCTGAAAACCCAGTACGCAGCTTAGGCGTTCGGGCCATACAATTAATAACACGTGAGTATCAACAGCTTTCTTTTCTGGAGGAATCCGTCAAACGGCAGAAACAGGAGGACTTAGAAAGGGCTGTAGACAATATTCGCAGCCGTTTTGGACATTTTTCTGTACAGCGCGGTATTATGCTTCTGGATCCGATCCTCTCCAGGCTTGATCCAGTTGCTGAACATACCATTTATCCGGAAGCATTTCTGAAAAGCAAGACTTAAACGCATACCAATAAAAAAACGGGGAAACTTAGTAATAGAGGTGACAAAATGACCAGAAGAGTCAATGTTGAAATAATTGCACGGTTTGATTTGGAGGGATGTATTACCCCTTTAGAAATCATCTGGGAAGACGGCCGGGCCTTTGTCATCGACAAAGTAGTTGCTTCCCAAAGGGCTGCCTCTCTAAAGGCCGGTGGTCAGGGCACTCGCTATACCGTTATGATAGGCGGCAGACAGGCCTATTTGTTTTATGAGAATCCTATGTGGTTTGTGGAGGGAAAAACAGATGTGCGGGAGATATAGCTTATTCACCGAAGAGGAAAATCAGGAAATAATGAGGATTGTGAGAAGTATTGGCCAAAGATACCCCGAAAATACTATGAAACTGGGAGAAATCTATCCGACTAACCAAGCACCGATACTGCAACAAGATAGCAACCAAATCATACCGGAGCTATGCACCTGGGGCTTCCCCCGGTTTCATGCAAAAGGTGTCATCATAAATGCCCGTTCCGAAACAGCAGATGAACGTCCCATGTTTCGTAAAAGCCTTCATATGCGTCGTTGTGTGATACCAAGCACTGGTTTTTTTGAATGGTCACAGGATGAACAGAAAGTCAAATACCGCTTTACTATGCCTAACCAAGAGGTTCTCTATATGGCAGGCATCTATAATGAATTCAAAGGCGAAAAACGATTTGCAATTTTGACAACAGCAGCTAATCTCTCTATATCTGATGTTCACAACCGCATGCCAGTCATTCTGCCAAGGGACAAAATTGAGGACTGGATTATGACAGAAGAATTTGCAATCCCATATCTGCATGCAAGAATGCCTGCATTAATCCGAGAGTGGGCAGCTTAGTTATATGCTATCCCACCTCAGATGCGACAAAAGCCCTTATTACCACAAAATGGACATATCATATTAATCTCCTCATTCTGGAAAGACTTCTTCTTCTCTATGTTTAGAGTATTTGTATTTTTAGTGGAGTTCAAGACAAACAATTCTTTAGACAGGATAGTCGCGCCTACTCCTCACTATTCCCAATTTTCTTCTCCATCCACGCCCTTACAGCCTCATCTGGTACACCACTTAAGAAATCCTGTATCCATTTGTCCTGCTTTTCCCATTCGTATTCCAAATCTGCATATGGTTCCGTATACACGTCTGTTCTCTCAATAAGTTCAAACATATACTTGAAATTTTTATCAAACAAACCGCTGTAGTGGTTCCACAAAAAAGCATTCAGTCTTTTTAAGCCAATTTTTTCACTGATGAATTCCAGACGTTCAAAGTCAGCAAAAGCCATCTTTTTGGTCTGTAGTAATATCTCCTTGTCATTCTCGCTGCACAAATACAAGAATGCCAAAAACTCCAATTCCGTCATGTTCATCTTATCACCTTCTGACTAAATTTTTGTTTTTACCCATCATCTCATAATGACAGTTGATATTCCGAGTATAAATATAGCTCTATTAGAATCATATGTACAACTCTAACAGAGCTATTATAACAGAAATCAGATGCTTTTTCATCATATAGCGCTTATTTTTATAAATTCCAGGTGTTTTTCTGCATATCTAATGGCATGAACAGTAAAACTGCCTGCGACATCCCGCAGGCAGTAACTATTTTTCTACTTCTTCAATAATGACTTCTAATATACGCAACACCTTCTTTTGCTTTCTCAACGGCAATGCTCCAATTCGTTCTTCTAATTGAGAGCGCTTCTCTTTCCGCTCTAACGGCACCACCTCCGCTAAGACATCGTTTGGTTCAGCACCGATAGCATTTAGAATCCTTACGAAAGTATCCAACGTTGGAGTTTTCACCCCCCGCTCAATAGCACTTAGATAGCTGGCACTGATGTCCACTTCTTCTGCCAGCGATTCCTGTGTAAACTCTGCCTGCTCCCTCATTTTTTGTATTCGTTTCCCTATTCCCCGCATGGTACACCTCCGTATTTCTACACCTTATAGTATTAGTCATGTAACTCTAGTATATGAGGTTTCAACAAGACCATACAGTGTCTGAAAGTCGTAGCCCTCCTGCACCATTAGTATGAGTCCCTAAATTATCCTATTTTGAACTTGCTGCTTGAGGTTTTGAGAAAGAAAGTATCCAACAACGCTGTCCTTGTTACGGCATACAAATTACTTAAATTGGCACACTCCTGCGATTGTACCGGTAAAATACCCATGCTAGAATTGATATTGTCAAAATTATATGCACTAGGAAATGCAACATACTAGAAACGGCCTCTGTTTTGGCGCATGCTGCATTTTCTTATGCAGGAGGTGATAGCAGCTTACAACTTTATATGTTGAAAAAGACAGTCTGATTGGCCAGACTGTCTTTTTGTTTATCCGTGGTGATCAAAATCCACACCTAAGAGGCACGGAAACTATAAGTGACTCCGGGGCGGGGAAACCTGCTCCGGTTTTTTAAGGAGGTACTAATGTGAAACCAAAAGCAAAGCCTGCGTTTTTTACCCCAAAGCGATACATCAGTCCAGGCAGCATACTCTATGCCGTATTCCTGTTCAGCACCCTGCTTATGGGAAACGTTCAGCCTATTCTGGCAGCCACCATGTGGGATAAAGCGTCGGAAATCATGAAGGATGTCTATAACCAGATTATTTTGATCTCCACCATCGCTGCTGTCGTGACCGCATCCGTTGCTCTGCTTTTGATGAATTTTTCCAAAAGCGGAAAAACCGTGGATGAATCCCGTGCATGGCTGAAACGGATTGTCATAACATGGGCCATCCTTAACGGATTGGGTTTTATTATGGCATACATTACACCGTTTTTTGCCGGAGGGCAGTGGAATGGGTAGCCACAGAAAGGGGGAAACAATATGGGAATCCTGGATGGAATCGTAGAATGGCTTGCCGAACAAGTCATGAACATCCTGGACCTGATAACCACATCGGTCTTAGGTGCCCTTGGATGCTCCATGGACACGTTCCTTCGCTATTTTCCCGCTGCTGAAACGTTGTATCAGGTTTTCGTAGCGCTTGCCATTGGGCTCATCATGCTCAACTGGATCTGGCAGCTGTTTAAGAACTACTTTATGGGTGCAGGAATTGAGGCGGAGGATCCTATCAAATTATCCTTTCGGAGCTTTATCTTCATTTTTCTTGTATTCTACGCTAAAGAAATCGTAGACCTGCTCCTCGGGATAGCCGGCACGCCCTATAACTGGATACTGACAGAAGACCTGCCACCCATCCAGTTCGCAGACTTCAACTCTGTGGTTACGGTGATCTTAGGTGTGTGTGCAAATGGTGCAGTTGCACTGATTGCTCTCATTCTGGTCCTTATCCTAGCTTGGAATTATATCAAGCTACTATTTGAAGCTGCAGAGCGTTACATCCTGCTGGGTGTTTTAATCTATACTGCACCCGTCGCGTTTGCCACCGGTTCCAGCCAGGCCACCGGGAACATTTTTAAATCCTGGTGCCGGATGCTGGGCGGACAGTTCTTTCTGCTGCTTATGAACGCCTGGTGCCTGCGGCTGTTCACCAGTATGGTGGGTACCTTTATTGCCAACCCACTTTCGTTATAGGAAGGAGGCCTGAAATTGAAACGAAAAACCAAATACTTATTTTTACTTATCACCATGCTTGGAACCCTGGCACTGAGCTCCATCACAGTCTTTGCCGAGACCCTTACGGATGCCCAGGTAGAGGAAGCCGTAGCCGGCCAGGGAAAAGAAGCCGTCACCGGAAATGTATTCATCTGGTTTTTATGTGCCATTGCATTCCTCAAAGTAAGCCAAAAGATTGATTCCTTTATGGCAAGCCTTGGAATTAACGTTGGCAACACCGGAGGCAACATGATGGCAGAACTTTTGATTGCCGGAAAAGGGATTGCCGGTGCCGTACGTGGGGGCAGCTACCACCGCGGAAGTTCTGGCGTCTCCTCTGCTTCTCCTGGTTCTGCAGCTGTTGGCAGCGGATTTCTATCCGGCGGTCTGGCTGGCTCCGTAGGGCGCCAAGTCGAACGAAGCGCAGTGAATCATGCGACTGGATACTCCAGCGGCGGAATCGGCGGCAGCATTTACCAATCCTCACTCAAAAAAGGCGGGGATTTTGCCACTCAGGTCATAGGAAGCATTGCCAAAGGGGACTATCGGCAGGTGAGATCCATCAAAGGCGATGAGGCAGCAAAAGCCTTTACCTCATATATAGGAATTGGCAAGGAGACTGATGGCCGAGCCCCATTAGGTGCAGACAAAAATATGAAAATCCCTTCCTATATTAATATGGAAATCGGCGGCGGCAAGATTACTGGCACGGAAAAGACGCCTGACGGCAGCCGTGAATTTGCCATGTACCATGCAGACCAGTACATGAAGCCAAACGCAGGAAGCTTTGAAACAGTCACTTCTGCCGACGGGGCAACATGGTATAAACAATACGCCCAGAACAGTGTGGAACGGAAACCTTATGAAGGAGAGAATGGGAAAATCGCTTATCACGAATCCATAATCCAAAAACTGCCGCCTGCACCGCAGCGGAAAGACCGGGTGTAAGTCATGGAGCAGCAATCAGGATTGCAAGACGCAAGAAATTCCGAGGGGATGGCAGGGCTTTTTTCTTCTATTATAAAAGGCACGAAATCAGGTGTTTTGGGCGTGCCGCTTGGCGCGCTTTCTGGAATTGCCTGGGAAAACCGAAAAAGCTTAAAAAAGGCCGCACTTGTCCTTATAAGCCTCCTGCTTCTGCCTATCCTCTTTCTTCTGATGCTCCCATCCCTAATATTTGGAAACCTGGCAGAAGCATCAGATGTGTGGAACAATAACGGAGCTATCAGCCGCAATATCCAGGATGCCCGTGAGGCTATTGTGGAAGTATTGAAGGAAAGTCATGACAACCTTCTCGCGGAGATAAATGCAGCGATCAGCCGTCTTCCAGAAGGGGATACGGCTAATATCATCGACCCTTACGCATTCTCCATTTCCGTAAATGCCAACCAGCTCATCTCCCAGTTCTGCGCCAGTAAAGACAAATGGGATGAGATCAACATCGGGGAACTAAAGCGCATCATCCAATCACATAAATCAGAACTGTTTACTTATGATGTGCACACGAAATCCCATACTGTGCAAGTTACAGTACAGCCAGGGGAAGTAGAACTCGAAAACAGTGCTTCTGAAAATACCGCCCCTGTTACACAGACCGCAACGGTAACCGAACACATCTACACAGTCAAATATCAAGGTGACAGCTACTTTGCCGATCATGTATTTGAATTGACAGACAGGCAAAAAGAACGTGCCGCTGATTATGCAGAAAACCTGTCCTTGTTCTTAGGCGGTACGAATACCAGCGGTATCGCTACTGCCAATGTGTCAGATGCCGTCCTTGCATATCGCCCTATGGTGGAGCGTCTTGCTGCCCGTTATGGGATGGAGCAATATGTGGAATTGATATTGGCAGTGATGATGCAAGAGTCAGGCGGACTTGTTCCGGATGTCATGCAGGCGGCGGAAGGGGCTTTTAATACTCGCTATCCTCATGTACCCAATGGAATTACAGACCCGGAATACTCGATAGAATGTGGGATTCAGGAGTTGAAGTATGCCTTGGATAAAGCCGGATGCACCGGACCAACTGATCTGGACCGCATTAAGCTGGCTCTTCAGGGGTACAACTATGGTTCTGGCTACATTGACTGGGCCATCGAACGGGATGGTGGATATACAAAGGAAAATGCCATTGCATTTTCCGATATGATGTGCGCACGACCAAACTGGCATTATTCCGTCTATGGAGATAAGGAATATGTAGATCGTGTGCTGCGTTATTACGCCATTACCAGTGGAGGAAGCGGAACCTATCCGGCAAACGGTATGCAGATTCCCCATTACCTGCAGACAGATTACAGTGATATTCCTTATGGTGGCGGCTCCATCGCATCCAGTGGTTGCGGACCAACCAGCTTTGCTATGATTGCCAGCTATCTGACCGGAACGGCCATTACCCCGGTTGATGCAGTTGCATGGTGCGGGAATTCCTATTATATGCCGGGTGCAGGTACCTATTGGTCTTATTTTGAAGCTGCAGCCGCCCATTTCGGATGTGGCAGCGTCCGGCAGACCAGCGATGCAAATGAAGTATTACAGGCACTGTCCACAGGGCATCCGGTGATTTCCTCCCAAAGTCCGGGGCTCTTTACCTCCGGCGGGCACTTTATCGTGCTGCGCGGGATAACCGCATCCGGGAAGGTATTAGTGAATGACCCCAACGACAGCGCTACAAAAAATTACATAAACCACGAATTTGACATGATAAGCGAAATCCACAGTACCGCAAGGGCTTATTGGATCTTCGACAGTAAATAAAGGAGAGTATCATGGATAAAAAGAAACTACTTCTGGCTGTATTATTATTTGCAGCTCTTATTTTTGCGGGTATCATCCTGCCCCTGCTTCTGAGAAAGGACGTAGGTATGGAAAACACTGATATGGATTCCCCTGTAAAGAAGCTTCCAAAGGATGAGGCCGAGTCCGTTGAAGTGGAATGCCTAAAATTTGACGCCTTAACAGACTATATGGCAGGCACAAAGGTAACAGAACTGAATTCCCTGTTTCCTTCGTATCTTCAGAAAGCCGGAAAAACAGGCATCTCTAGTGTCACCTTCCTAAGTGAGCAGTCCTCTTATCCAAACGAAAGTGAAGTGCGGCTCATGTTTGAATTATCCGATCAGACGACCTTACCGGTCTATTGTGACCGCAATGGCCGTTTTTTATTTGGTGAAGAACGCATGCAGCTTATGCAGGATGATAAAACATACTCCAAACCCAAAGATGACAAGCTGCCAAAACTCTCAACCTCAGAAATCGAGCCACTGCAGGAAGGTGGTTATCCGGATACCGGCTCAGCCAAAGGCACCAAGGCGCCCCACGGGCAGAAAAAGGGGGAATAAGCATGGCATATCGAGAAGAAGACCCATCTGTACACTACCTGCCTCCAAATTTCATTGAAAAGTGGAAACTTTTAGGCGGCTCTCTGGATATCCGCAACGCAATTGAAGCCGGGATTTTACTGCTTGGTGTCGGACTCCCTGTGTTCCATATTCCTCTGACTCTGACGGTGCGGATCATCATTTTCTGTCTGACAGCCCTGCCCTTAGCCCTTCTTGCCCTGATTGGGATTGCCGGAGAGAGCCTGAGTGCTTTTCTCCTAAACGCCCTCCGTTTTCTATTCAGCAGACGTAAAATTTACCGAAGCGACATACTCCCGGATACTAATAAAAAAAAGGGAATCCGCAGGGGACGGGAACATAAGGCAAAACCGGCCAAGAAAAAAAAAGAACGCCCTGACAAACCAGAACCGGAACTAATAAAAAAAAAGAAATGCCGGGCATATGACTTCACAACCAAAAAAGGAATCCGTCAAAAGGCCAAGGATGACATCTATAACCTAAAACAGGAAAAAAAGGCTAAGAGGCGCATGGCTGCGGCACAAAAGAAAGCCGACAAGCGTGGAAAAAAGCAGCCGAAAAAATCACTCTCTCCTGAAACTGCGCCTTTGCCGAAAGAGCCCGCTTCTTTACCGCCTTCCGGGAAAGGGAAGCGACAACTCCAGTTGGAAGACTACCTGCCAGTCGAACGAATTGAGCATGGTGTTATTTTCACCAAAGACCACAGGTATGTCAAAATCCTGGAAATTGAACCCATAAACTTTATGCTCCGAAGCGGGCGGGAACAAAAGGGAATCATCTACAGCTTCATGAGTTATCTAAAAATCAGCCCTGTCAAAGTGCAGATTAAGATGATCTCCAAAAAAGCAGATATCAACCGCCACATTGCACAGTCCGAACGGGAATTGGATCAGGAAACCAATGAAAACTGCCGAGGCCTCCAAAGGGATTATATCCGCTTCGTCCGGCAGCTCAGCTTCCACGAGGCCATTTCCCGCCGTTTTTTCCTTATATTTGAGTATGAGCCTTTCAACGCCAACCGTAAGGTGGAGGAGAAGGAAATCCTTGCTGAATTGGAAACGGCAGCACAGACGGCAAAGACCTATCTTTACCAGTGCGGAAATGAAGTCGTCGAACATGATAATGAAAATGAGTTCCTCACTGACGTGTTTTATACACTGCTTAACCGCAACCGCTGTGTAGATATCCCCCTTTCTGACCGCATCAGCCAGGTATTGGCAGGTTTCGTGGAAAAAGGGATGCTTGAAGAACTTGACCATGTGCCTCCAGCCGCCTTTATTGCCCCGGAGGAAATAGATTTTTCCCATTCTAATTATATTAAGGTGAACGGACTGTACCAGTCCTATCTCATGGTACCGTCCAATGGATATAAAAGTAAAGTCGCCGCTGGCTGGCTTTCCCTGCTTGTCAATGCAGGTGAGGGGATTGATGTGGACTTATACCTCTTTCGCCAGCCCAAGGACCGCATCCAGCAGCGGCTGGGCCAGCAAATCCGTATTAACCGTTCAAAGATCAAAGATGCTTCGGACACTAACTCGGATTATGATGACTTGGATTCTGCCATCCGGGCCGGCTACTATTTGAAACAGGGGCTGGCAAACAACGAAGATTTCTATTATCTCAACCTTCTGATCACCATTACCGCCAGTTCTCGGGAGGAACTGGAATGGCGGGTTCAGGAGATGAAAAAACTTTTGATATCGCAGGACATGGACCTCCATTCCTGCGTTTTTTTGCAGGAGCGGGGGTTTTTATCTACTCTTCCGCTGGCATCCTTAGACAAAAAGCTCTTTGAATTGTCTAAGAGAAATGTCCTCACAAGCGGTGCGGCCAGCTGCTATCCCTTTGTCAGCTATTCCGTCTGTGATGATAACGGTATTTTGCTGGGCGTGAATAAATACAATAACTCCCTGGTAATCACGGATATTTTTGACAGCCGTCAATATAAAAATGCAAACATCTGCATCTGTGGCTGCTCCGGGGCAGGCAAGACCTTTACCATGCAGACGATGGCACTCAGGATGCGGCGCAAAGGCATCCAGGTCTTTATCATTGCCCCCTTAAAAGGCCATGAATTTTATCGGGCCTGCAAGAACATTGGCGGGGAGTTCATCCAGATTTCACCTGCCAGCCCCCACTGTATCAATATCATGGAGATCCGCAAGACGGAAAATTCCGTTAATGAACTGTTAGATGGTCCTACCATGGATGCCTCTTCCCTTGCCACAAAGATCCAGAAGCTGCATATTTTTTTCTCTTTGCTGATCCCTGACATTTCACACGAGGAAAAGCAGCTTTTAGATGAAGTCCTAATCCGTACCTATGCTGAAAAGGGGATCACACATAAAAATGAATCCCTCATTGACCCCAAGCATCCAGACCGATATAAGCAAATGCCAATCCTGGAGGATGTATACAACATCCTCATCAAAAGCGAGGACACCAAGCGGATGGCCCATATTTTAAACAGGCTGGTCCACGGCTCTGCATCTTCTTTCAACCAGCAGACCAACGTTGATCTGTCCAATAAATATACAGTCCTTGACATCTCAGAACTGACTGGTTCCAGTGACCTTTTAACCGTGGGCATGTTTGTAGCGTTGGATTATGTATGGGATAAAGCCAAGGAAAACCGCACCGAAGAAAAAGCCATCTATGTAGATGAAGTGTGGCAGCTCATTGGCTCCTCCAGTAACCGGCTGGCTGCGGAATTCGTGCTAGAAATCGCTAAGATCATCCGGGGTTATGGCGGCTCTGCTGTTTTTGCTACCCAGGATATCAATGATTTCTTTGCGTTAGATGACGGTAAGTACGGAAAAGGCATCATCAATAACTCAAAAACTAAAATCATCCTTAATTTAGAGGATGAAGAGGCACAGCGGGTACAGTCCATCCTGCACTTAAGCGAAACGGAGGTGATGAACATCACAAGGTTCCAAAGAGGAAATGGCTTAATCTCTACCAATAACAACAACATTACCGTAGAGTTCAAAGCCTCAGCTCTTGAAAAGGAATTGATCACCACGGACCGGCAGGAGCTGCTGGAAATTGTGGAACGCAAGAAAAGGCTTGCGGTGTAACCGGTGCATGAGCTCTGCACCAAGCAAAAGATTCAAGGAGGAAATTATGAAGAACCAAGTAAAATCTCATAAAAAGAGGTTGCTGGCATTCCTGCTGGCAGCCCTGATTGCCCTCTGTTCCATCCTTATAAACGGGACGGCCGTATTTGCCGCGGATGGGACACTGACCTTTAACTCGGGTGAGACCATTGCCTATGGCGATTACTACACCACGCGCATGACGTTTGATGGCGACAACAAAGCCTACTGCGTAGAACCTCTGAAACCAACGCCTTCCGCAGGCACTTATGAGTACGACCTGCTGGGAAAAGATTCCCCTGTGCGAAAAGCGCTCTATTACCTGCCCGGCGGTTACGGATATGAAAAGAATATAAAAGGCCAGTTTCTGGGTGGCTGGGCAGAGGATGATGCCTATGTCATCGGCCATCTGGTAGTTGCTTATACCTACGCTGGATATGATGCAGACAGCGGAGCCTTTTACGGTGCCCCGCAAAGTTACGTTGACAAAGCTGTAGAAATCAGCAATGTCATTAATGGGCTTCCAGATCCCCCCAATAATTTCCGGGCCTTTATCGTCCCTGGAGATAATAACCAGACCATTACCGGAAGCTGGTACCAGAAACCATACGGATGGATTGAGCTAAGGAAATCCTCTGCCAATGGCGCTCTGACGGATGGGAACGGAAATTATAGCTTAAAGGGCGCCCAGTATGGAGTTTATAAAGGGGATGAGCTTGTAGAAACCCTGACGACCGATAAGAACGGCTATGCCAAATCGAAAGACCTGGAAACGGATCTTGAGTACACGGTCCGGGAGTTAAAAGCAAGCCCCGGATTCGTCGTGGACCCGAATGGCTATGATGTCACGGTAAAAAGCGAAACCGGCGCCACCGTAACGGTAAAAGAGTTACCGCAGAACAACCCGCTTGATCTTGTACTAAAAAAACTGGACAAGGAAACAGGCACAAATATGCCCCAGGGCGGTGCTACCTTAAAAGATGCGGAGTTTACTGTCAAATTCTACGCCATCCAATCTGACACGGATCCGGCAGCAAAAGGGGAAATACCCCTACGGACCTGGGTTTTTAAGACAGATACCTCCGGGGAGATCCATTTCACAAAAGAATATCGGGTGTCCGGTGATGAGCTTTACTATGTCTCCGGTGGGAAGACACCCTGCCTGCCCCTTGGCACAGTGACCGTTCAGGAATCCAAAGCACCCGCAGGGTATTTTGCATCCGATACCGTCTTTGTACAGAAGCTTTCTGGCGGAGATTCTGAGACCCTGGAACTATATCATGCATCAGACGTGGAAGAGCAGATTTTCCGAGGTGGGGTAAAAATCCAAAAGCGGGATCTGGAGACAAGGGAAGCCAAGCCACAAGGCGGGGCATCCTTTGAAAATGCCGAGTTTACGATCACCTCATTAAACAAGAATCCTGTGCTGGTGGATGGTAAGTCCTTTACAAAAGACCAGATAATCATGACACTAAAGACCGATGCTGACGGAACAGCAACCACAAAGAAGGATGCACTCCCTTATGGCCATTACCGCGCTGATGAGGTGTCTCCTCCACAAGGATACCTAAACACTGGGAAGATATCCATTGAATTTGACATTGTGGAAGACAGTAAAATTGTAGAACTGACGGCAGAGAACAATTCTATCCTCAATCAAGTCATCCGAGGTGATCTGGAATTTGTAAAAGTATCCGATGGTAACTTAAACCGCCTGGCCAATGTCCCATTTTTCATCACATCCAAGACAACCGGAGAAACACATACACTGGTAACGGACAAAAACGGCTACGCTAGCACGTCTGCAGATTGGAATAAGCATACGGCTAATACTAACCGGGGTGAGACTTCTGAGGATGGGATCTGGTTCGGCAGTATTGCTCCAGATGATTCCAAAGGTGCCCTGATCTATGACACTTATACCATAGAAGAACAAAAATGTAAGGCCAACGAGGGTATGAATCTCTTAAAGTTTGAGGCATCGGTGTATAAAGACAAGGTCACCATTGATCTTGGGACACTGACTGATGACCAGATTACCATTGCCACCACTGCCTTGGAAGAAAAAAGCGGCTCCCACATGGCAAAACCGGAAAAATCCATTACGTTAGTAGATACCGTAGAATATGAAGGGCTCAAAAAAGGGCAGGAATATAAACTGCTTGGCACACTCATGGACAAGGAAACGGGAGAACCAGTTCAAATCGACGGTAAGCCAGTGAACGCAGAAGCCACTTTCAAAGCGAAAAAGTCCACCGGTTCAGAAAAAGTGAAATTCACGTTCGATGCCACCGCCTTAAAAGGCAAGACAGTGGTCGTCTTTGAGGAGCTTTATCAAGAAGACTTAAAACTCGCGGTCCATGCAGAAATCACAGATGAAGATCAGACCATCTATTTCCCGGAGGTCAAAACCTCCGCCAAGGACACGGATACGAACAGCAGTATCTCCTGTGCGGATAAGGAAGTGACTCTCGTTGACACCATGACTTTTAAGAATCTTGTGCCAAAGGTGCCTTTTAAGGTAACTGGTACACTCATGGACAAGGAAACGGGAAAGCCTGTGGATATTGACGGCAGGACTGTTACATCCACTGTAGAATTTACCCCGGAAGAATCGTCTGGCACTGTGGATATTCCCTTTACTTTTGACGCAACCTCGTTAAAAGGAAAGACCGTGGTGGTATTCGAGTCCGTTACTTACAAAGGCGAGGAAGTTGCTGCCCATGCAGACCTTGAGGATATGGGGCAGACCATCTTCTTCCCGGCACTTGCTACCACAGCGACGGACAAGGAGACCGACGCCCACCATGCGGCTGCAGATAAAGAAGTGACACTTGTGGATGTAGTAGAATACAAGAATCTGATTGCTGATGGCAGAACATACCACCTTTCTGGTACTTTGATGGATAAAGAAACGAAGAAACCATTGGAAGTGGATGGAAAACCCGTCACTCAAGAAGCAGAATTTATACCCGAGGAACCTTCCGGCAACGTAGAGCTTAATTTCACCTTTGATGGCAGCGCCCTGAAGGGAAAAACCATCGTAGCCTTTGAATCCCTTACTATAGAAGAAAAGGAAGTAGCTGTCCATGCGGATATTGACGATGAATCCCAGACCATCTATTTCCCGGAGATTCGCACAGCCGCAAAGGACAAAAAAGACGGTGACCAGGAGGCATTGGCAGACAAGGAAACCTCCATCGTAGATACGGTAAGTTATAAGAATCTGATCGCTGACGGCAAGCACAGTTATAAAATTAAAGGTATCCTTATGGATAAAGAGACCGGAAAAGAACTACTGGTGGGTGACAAACAAGTGACCGCTGAGGCACAATTCACTCCGAAGAAGCCCTCCGGTAAGGCAGAGCTTACCTTTACCTTCGACGGCAGTTCACTTGCCGGACACGATGTGGTGGTATTTGAGAAACTGTACTATGTCAGCGGGAAAGCGGAACTCTTGCTGGCAGCCCACGAAGATATAAAGGATGAAGGGCAGACGGTAAAGCTTACCAAGGTTCCTAAAAAAGAAACACCCAAGGATACTCCTAAAGAATCTCCAAAGGTGTCCGCTCCCGTAAAGACCGGAGATAACACGGACATTACCGTCTATGCAGCCATCGCCGCTGCATCCGGAGTCATCCTCCTTGGCGCCTTTGGCTATATCATGTACAAGCACAAAAGAAAGAAACAAAACAAATAACTCATTCACGGGCCCGGTATTTTACCGGGCCTATAAAGGTGGTGAACACATGATTCTATACTCAGACCCGAAACTGATTGGGCAGTTCCTTTCCTTATGTGACAGCAACTGGCATATGTGCTGCTTTGTGTTCTGTAAGAACTGCGGCTACACACGTGCATGCGAATATCCGGATTTTCTCTTCGTATTAAGTGAAGCGGGAGCCCCAGTGGTCCTTCCGGCTGCTGATGCGACAATCCTCTTTTCCACCCATCTGGATCCGAAGGAATGCCTGCTAACCCTATCCGTAGCCCAATTTTGTGTACTATATGAAAATTACCTGAAAAAACTGCAGGTCCCAAAGGAGCAATGTCCCGTACGCTTTCTCCAAAACCTTCTGACAGAGCAATGTTATGACTGGTAGTTTGCGTTTTTTTCCTGTTCCGCGTATTCATATATAAAGACAAGGAGGTACGCTTATGTTAACACCCATCATCCAATGGCTTGACGCCGGATTCCAGAAGCTAATCTTTATCCCAGCCATTTTTCTCATCCTTTACAGCTTCGGAGTCTTTAAAAAAGGAACTGCGCGGATCCATCTGCTCCACAAACTCTGTGCTGTACTGGTTGCCGCTTTTTTGATCCGTTGTTTTTTGGCACAGTTTATTTTCACACCGGTGAATTACCACCGTTTTGTGGATCAGGGCTATTTTCCTCTGGTACGCGCGCTGTTTTACGATTAAATGGTGATTTTCACCATTCTACGTAAAATCCGAGACAACTTCGGGTCTTGACCTATAGAATTCCGCCACCTGTTTTTTTACAATATACATATAACAACCGTACTGTAAAAGAGAGGTGACCGATATATGAAACAGAACAAACAGCAACTACGCTGTGGCTACTGTGGCCGCCCGGCCATCCTAAGGCCGGCTTCTGAAATCTACCACGATCCCAGAAAAAATGGATATGTTTATGCCTGCAGCCATTACCCGGCCTGCGATGCCTATGTCAGCGTATTCCCCGACAGTAAGATCCCTATGGGTACACTTGCGGGCAGTGCTTTGCGTCAGAAACGCATACAAGCGCATCAGACCTTTGACCAGCTTTGGTTATCCGGGATCTTCAGCAGAGACCAGGCATACCGATGGCTGTCATATAAGTTGGGGCTGCCCTTAAGCCAGACCCACATCGCACTGTGTAGCAACTATCTATGTGACCAACTCATTATGGAGTCCCAGAAAGTACTAAAAAACAACCGGCAACGCAGCTGTGTAGCATAAAGGTGGTGATGGAATGGGTATGAATGAGAAGCGTCTGACCCCAGCACAGCAAAACCTGGTGGAAGAACATCTGGCATTGGTAGACAAAGTAATTAACAAGTACATCATTCCCAATGCCTCCAGTCCGGATATGGACCAAAGCGACTTACGCCAGACCGGATGTCTTGCCTTATGCAGGGCTGCCCTATCCTATGACGGAATACGCCCTTTTGAACCATATGCTATCCGGGCTGTTAGAAATGCTCTGATGGACTATTGCCGAATGGCTAACCGGCAGGTAAAACGCTCTCTGGATGAGCCTTTGGCCTCTGACAACAGCACTTTGAAAGATTTCTTTGATGCAGAGGCGGATGGGGATTCTTCCTACGAAAGATTACGGGCATCTGAAGCGCTTAATTATCTAAAGGAACAGCAACGGCAGTACACCGGAGTCGTGCAGAAGGGCATTTCCTGCCTGATTTGGAGGGCACAGGGCTACAATAGTGAGGATCTGTCCAGATATTTTGACACAAGCACTAATTCCATACGTGCCTGGATGAGCCATGCAGCAAAGAAACTGAGAACAGAACAGCAACTTTATGACTTATTGTCATAAGAACAGGAGCGATACTATGCTGACATTATATACAACAGTGGGGCATCTGGCCCTCAGAAAAGGACAGAACCGAAGAAATTATCCGGTGGTTCTGATTAACAAACAGGATTATGCCCTGGTGCCGGAAGAACTCGTTCTCTGGTCCTGCCTGGCCTTTCAGATCCTGACATTTGATGAATTAAAAACCGCTTATCAAGAAGGGATAAAACAGCAAGGTATCTCCCCTTCCAGCACTTTTGAATATTTCCTCCGCCGCCTGCACTTAAGGGAGCTGATCGTTGATGGCTGCGGGCTGACTGGTGTGGATGCTCTGTACCGGCTACTGGGTGGGCTTTACATCCATCCCGTTAAAGACACTGTCTTTGCCCGACTCTTTACATGCATCCAGCTCTATGCAAACGGGAAGATTAAACTGCCTGAAATCCATAAAAGACTGAAAAAACCAGAGAATACAAAATTAGAAAAGCTGGTTTTAGAGTTATCCCAAACGATTTCCCTTTCCGTGGCAGAGCTTCTAAGTTATGTGAATATGCACTCGGTACTGCCGCCAAAGGAGGCCCTGGAGGCTCTTTATGACAGTACGGAAGAGACTTGTGACACGCTGGCGGAAAAAGTCCAGATTAACAAGACACAGCTTCCCCTTATGGAGGCTATCGGAAACTTGTACCTCAATAAACAAATATTGTTTCTCAAATTTTAGGAAGGAGCCATTATGCCAAAGCCTTTATTTACAAAGCTGGTTGCCGTTTGCGCAATCGGCTTTTTTTGTGTACTCATTGGATGTATATACAGCATCTCATCCCGGGATTATATGTTCCTTATGTTAAGCCTTCTTATTGGTGTTTGCAGCCTGGTACGCTTCATAAGCCTCTATCAGATGTTTCGTTTCCACCGTTATCTTACCTTGGAAGGCCTGTGCCAGAAACGGGAGCCTTCCCTGTTTCAGAAAACACAGCACATCCTGCTGCTTACACAGGACGGCAGAGAATTGCAGTTTGCACTGGATAAAGGTGTGAAGATCATGCAAGGGCATCATTATCGGTTGTATTTTCGGATAGCAGATGCAGCATTACACATACCGAAAGAAGCGCCCTCCCCCTTTCTGGAATCTAATTTTCTTGGCTTTGAAGAAATCTCAAAACTAGATAACGAACTTGCATCATTAAATCCACAAAATTTGCCCGATGCCTCATAATATAAAAGAACCAGTGAATGGCTGCGCTTACGCAGCGATTCACCGGCTCTAAAATATAGTGATAGCTTATCTTACTATACGTCAGTATCCGATATTTAGATAACTCCCATCCATTAGCTGTGATTTGCACTATGCTCCTCTGCAATTTATTATTGTACTCAGTACAATTTCAGCACTTACTAAGGAATTAATCTATTAATATCTCTCGGAAATAACGTAGTAAATCTTACATTTTCATATCCTAGTAACTTACTGGTGAAACGTTCCAACCCAAGTCCAAATCCTCCATGTGGTGAAATACCGTGTTTGTGCATCATAAAATAGTTTTCAAACACCTGCACATTCATATTTTTCTTATTCATTTTTGCAATCTTTCTTCATAATTATGGATTCTTTGGCCACCAGTTGTAATTTCAAGCCCTCTAAACAGTAAGTCGAAACTTTCTGTTTCATTAGAATTTTCTTTACTGTCCATAGCGTAAAATGGCCTCTTTGCGCTCGGAAAATATGTAACAAAAACAATTCACTTCTAGTTTCTCTAAAAATAATCTCAGATAAAATTTTTTCTTCATCCGGTTCAAAATCTTCCCAGTCTCTTATAGGACGATTATAAGCCTCAGCTATTTTAATCTTCGCTTCATGAAAACTAACTGCAGGAATTGTCTCAATCATAGGCAAATTGTGATTAAAAATCCAAATCCTCTGTATTGCCCGTATTTTCAAGGCTTTTCGCCTGTCAAATGTCCAAACCTTATGTATTTTCCCTTGTTTTTGCCCTTACCAGCCGAAACAAGGGAAATTTTTTACGCTTCCCCCACAACCTTATCCAAGAGCCTTGCGGAAGTCCGCTTTGCTTCCCTCGTAGAGTGGGCGTAAATGTTCATCGTGGTACTTACATCCGAGTGTCCGAGAAGCTCCTGCACATCCTTCGGTCTTGCGCCGCCTGAAAGCAGGTTGCTCGTATAGGTGTGACGGAGTGTGTGGAAATGGAAGTCCTCCAAGCTCTCCACCTCTGCCTTTGCTTTGCGGCAAATCTGACCGACTGCGCTTGCGAAAACAAACGCCCCGTCCTCCTTTAAGCAGACAAAGGATAATTCCCTGTCATCTTCGGGAGTTTCCTGCGTCCTTTGCAGGCTGTACACCTCATAGTAGGTGCGCCCCTTTTCCTTGACCGTCCTGCAATAGTTGAGGTGATACAGTTCGCCATAACGGAAACGGTTTTTATGCTGTTCCGTTTTTGCTTTCCGCAAAATCTCCGCCAGCGTGTCGCAGAAATCCACGGTACGGATTTTGCTCCGCTTTGTCGTGCCGACTTCGTGCTTGTGCCTTGTGCCGTTGTACCTCATGCTGCGCCTTACCGTCAGATACTGCCCGTCAAGGTTGATATCCTGCCAAGTCAGACCGCAGACCTCACCGATACGCAAGCCCGTATAATAGGCTATCTGCACCGCCAGCAGGGCAGGGTGCAGTTTCTTCTCCAAGAAGTCCGTCAGCTTCCCGTATTCTGCGTGTGTAATGGTAGGGATAACGGTTTCTTCTTCGCTGTCCGAGAAAATATCCGTTTCCTGCTTCCTGCCCCGCAGCTTCACATACTGCATGGGATTAAAGGTTATCAGCCTTTTCGGGAATACCGCAAATCGGAACGAGTTTTGAAGCACCGCCGAGAACTGGAGCATATAACCCTTGCTCATGGGCTTTGACGTCGTACCGTCGGGGTTTACCCCGCCGTAGCTCATAAAGTCGATGAACGCCTGTAAATGGTCGGCGGTGGCGGTCTTTAGCTTTCGGCTGCCAATCGGGTATTTCTTAATCTTCTTGACCGCCGCCATATATGCCATGACCGTACCGTTGCTAAGACTGCCGGGCTTAAGTTCTTCCTCCACCCACATATCCAGCATGTCGCCCACCGTGATGTTCTCCGCCTTTGCAACAAACTTCTTTTCCTCGTAATCAGCGATAGCCTTGCGGAGCATGGCTTCCGTTTCCGCCTTGCTCTCCGTACCCGCAAACTCTTTCTGGACTTTCCTGCCGCTTTCATCCTCGATGTAAAAGCGTGCGTACCACTTCTTGCCTTTCTTGCAGAACCTTTTGCCATAGATAAAATGTCTCCTTTCTATCCGTGGCAATCAGGTCTTGTGACATATGGTGTGCGTAAAAAAGGCGAGATTTACGAAAGCCACCTCTTTACCGTGAAAGACGATAAATTCAAAAGTGAGCCTTTTCTTCGGGAGGTAAAGGAAGTTTATACCGACCTTATCAACCATCATATCTCCAATCCCGAACAGCAGCTAAAGGTGTTTGACAAGAACAGCGTCTATCTTCCGACCAAGAAGATAGGCAAGAACAATCCGAAAGCCGCAGAGATTGAAGCCGACAACGCCGCAAGGCAGGAATGGAACAGGACGGCGGATATGGCGTTGTTATCGGGAATTGAGGAAACCAAAATTTTAGAGATAAAGCAGACAGAAATCCACGGGAAAGCCAGCCAGTCCATTAAGGAAAAAGGCTGGCTGCCCCACTTGTTCCGCAGCATTATCAGCAAAGCAAAAGACATTCTCCAAGCCCTTATCCGAGAGAAAGCAATGCCGCCCAAGCCAACATTGGATATAGATATGGCAGAGTTCCGCCATATGAAAAATCTGATGATAAAGGCACAGGAGGGCGCAAGAGAAATCCGCCGTTTGCAGGACGATGTTCTCCCGAAGCTAAAATCGCAGCTTGCAGACACAAAGGGAATATTCAAAGGCAAGGAGCGTAAAATCCTTACCGAGCAGATACAGCAGACGGAAACGGAAATCTCCGCAAAATTGGATAAGCTGCCCGACATTCTGAAAAGTGACGGTTATCCTGATGTGCAGGCGTTTATGCGGGCTTTCCGAGAAATGGAGAGCGTTGTGGAGCAGTACAACCGTGACCTTGCCGAGTGGGAACGCCAGACCAGCAGGAAGCCGCCAACCGCCGCTAAAGAGCAGCGCAGACCGCCAGAAAGACAGAGCGTACTCAAACATCTGCATGAGATACAGGAGAGGAATAAGCAGAAACCGCCCCAAAGGCAGAAACGAAAATCTATTGACAGGGATAGCAGGTAGGAAAAACACCGCACAACGGTTACTCGCTGGCGGTGTCATACATACAACTATTTTTATATCAAATTATCTCCACAGTACTTAATTAAATCCCCAATAAGCTGAAAGTTGTCTGCTACAATTCTTTCATCATGCACAATGATTCTGGCATCGAAATGTAAGGACCATAATTATCCATTTTTTCAAATCCTACTTTTCGATATACATGACATGATTCTTGTAGCAGTTCTCCAGTTTCAAGAATCAACCTCTTGTATCCCAGCTCTTTTGCCCACTCAATCAATTCAAGAACCAGCTTGGTTCCTATTCCTTTCCCCTGAAACTCATCTCTGACAAATACTCTCTTTATTTCGGTTGCATCATCGATATCACCATACTGATATTCTCTAATTGCTCCCGCACCAGCGGCTCTGCCATCAACATATACAACTATAGCCTCTTTAATTTCATCAAGCTGATTGTACTGTTTGTATTTGTCTCTCTTAATCACTCTTCCTACTCGCCTATCTAAATCCATATCTAATAGCTGGCAGTTCATAATAAAGTCTTCATTTATGCCAGAACATCTAACAAATTCTAAATCATACATATTTGATCATCCTCCTTCGTTAAGCAAATAAGAACTTACAAGCTCTACAAACAACGATTTCTCTATCTGATTTTCTTTCTCAATTATACACGATGGCATAGGCTTTTTCAATCCCCTGAACTGCCTTTGTTTAGGTCTAAGCGGCACTCCCACACACCACAGAAGTGCCGCCTTATGCCTATGAATAAATTATCTCACGCTCTACAACTTCCCGTACACACGCCCGAATGTTGTTAATTTTTTGTACCCATAAAAGCTGATTATCAGCCTTAAACTGTTCTGTCACTCCCTGTCTGTCAGCATATTCCTTTACCAGCCGAGAAAACATATTCTCTGCCTGCTCGTCTACACTCGCAAGGTATTCATTTAGTCTACCACTTGTCAGTAGATTGAGATAAACAAGCCGCTTATGCTTTTTGAGATAGTGCAAATGCCGCTGCCCCCCATAAACCAATGGGCTTGTTTCCTTTTTCGGGTGGTAAAACAAGACACGGAATATAATACTCTCCATGCAATTCATACCAAAGACCGTTGTTTTCGTCATAAATATATTTCTCCATAGTGTTGTCCTCCAAAATAATCTATTCGCACATACATCACAGTTTCCCGATTGCCACACTTTGTTATATTGTGTTATCAGATTTTCCTGCCCTTGATTTTGCCCTTATGATTGTTCAAAGCAAGGGTAACATTGTGTGAAATCATATAAAGGGATAAGGCGGACTGATTGCGATAAATCTTTTATTTTCAAGGCGTTTGGAGGATTTTATTAAAACTCTATGAAGTGTGATGAACACCTTTGAAATTGTGAATTTCTAATTAGGATTAAGTAATGCAATTTCCTTTTTATAGTGCTCAGACAAATAATTCAATGTGTATTTTAGCATTGCAGTTTCCATTTCCATAATTTCTTTAAAACTATTAATATATCCCATTTCAAATCTACACTGGTAATCTGTGCAGATAACTGCCGCTCTGTTATTGCTATTAGCAGGTGAATCATATGATGACACGAATATTGAGTCCCTCCTTTACAAGCTTGCCATTTACTCCCTTATTCTTTTATAGACATGAAACATTCATCACCTCAATTTCCTCTGCGTTGTCTCTTTGCATCCGCCCCAATCCCATATATAGTGTTTTTTGTTTGACTAACACTGCATCTTGTGCTAATATGATATTGTATTTAGGTTTTTGTGTTTTCCCGGAAGGGAGTCTGGACCATTCATCCAGATCATGCACATGTTGTTTAAGTTTGGAAATTAGTGTCATACTATGCCTGTCGGCAGATATGGCACTTTTTTTATTACATAAAACCATTTTTATTGCCACAAGGCAGAAAGGAGAACACCTATGAGCAACATGTTAACGCCCATTATTTTTGAAGGACGACCTACCACGGATCCGGAGCTCAATACCAATCAACAGACAGGGAGTAAATATGTGCGTCTGACTGTCATGCAGAACAAAGGATTTTCAAAGGAAAGCGAACATGCGCTTGCCTTTACCTGTTTTTTTAATGGGGTGCAGGCGGAAAGGCTGATCAACGCCAAAGTAAAACATGGGAATCTGCTCACCATTGTCGGAGACTTTGATTCCAAAGAATTTATGCGTACCAGCAAGGATAACCCAAATGAACAGATCCATGACCGGAGTCTGGAGGTGAATGTCAGCAACTGGTCCTATACGCCACAGAACAAACCCAAAGAGGGAACCCCAAACCAGTCTGCATCCGGTACTGCACATGGACAGGCAGCCCAAGGTACACCACCGGCACAAAATTATCCGCGGGTACAGAATGCTGCCCTGCCCCAGCAGAATAGCCAACAGTATGAGATGCCACCTCAGAATTACCAGGCACCTCCGCAAAATCACCAGCAGCCCCCGGCAAGTGGATACCAACAGCAGGCAGCATATCCGCCGCCTTCAGGGGCCGCATATAACCAAAGTGCTGCTAATGGTTTTTCCAATGTGCCGCAGGAACCTCTGCCATTTAACAACTAATACATGACCTCATTTAGAGGAATTGCTAAGAATGAATGTTCAAGGCAGTTCCTCTTTTTTGTTTGAGAAAGGGAAAACAGATGAAATCAAAAGGAATGTTATTTTTCAGGATTGTCACAGCAGTTTTACTGGTCATGGCTTTATGTTTGCCGGGCCAGAAACGGAATCTTATTCTGGGGATCATCGCCTTCGGGCTGTTAGGTACGGTATTTCTTGTGCTTTTCCCCAAAATCCATTTACCGAAACTGCAACTATTTAAAAGAAAACATAAAAAAGCTCCTGCGCCCGGGCCATCGGATTCTATCCGAATGGCCCTGCTGTGCCAGCTCAGCCACCGGATCACGGATAAGCTGCATTCTGCATATCCGGATGCAACCTGGGATTGGGAAAAACGCCCGAGCACAGAACGTCTTCTAAGCGGCAGGGCCGTCAGGCTCTGTGTTTCCCATGCCGGGGAATTTACCCATGCGGAAGTCTGCATAGATGCCTATGGCTCCCTGCGTCTTAAGATGATGCGGATTGAGCCGTTTGGCCAGACAGGTAATGGGCAGGGAAATGAACCTTCGCCGGAACCGCCTGTTGTGGACTGCAGTTCCTGGTATGAACTGATTGGTGCAAATGTGCTAAACGAGCTGATCACAGACTTAAATGCCAGAGGCTATTCCTCTCTGTCCATCAATGAACAGGGCGAAATCTTTATTTTTGAGAATGAAAAACCCGTCCTTAAGGATACCTTCCAAAACTTCCCTGGCAAAAACTATTGGGAAGAGCTGTCAGGCATCTTTATGGAAAATGAGCTTCAGACAGAGATTACAGATACAGCGCTGCAGCTGTCCTGGGGAAATTAGAAAGAAGGTGAATATTCTATGAGTGAATTATTTGACAGTTGGAGCTGGCAGCGAAAACAGCCGGCTCCCTTCGACCAATATGATGAAAGTGAACTGAAGCGTACAAATACGATTTCCATGTATAATGCAGGCCCCCGGAAAGTAGCTACCATACACCCTGTTGCTATCCGTGCCATCCTTGCCTATATGAATCTGGAGACAGGAACACTGCCTCCGGGACAGAAGCATCTGGGTGCCATAGGCAGCCAGGGGAATGATTTTACCGTTGCTGAATATCCAAGCGTATCCGGGGAAATCCATGTCATTGCATATAACCGGAACCGCGGCACGTTCAAAGCCGGCCGGTATGCGGACCCTATTACCCCTACCGAAAAACCAGCAAGCTATAATTATTCGGAAAATGGCCAAAGCGGGACAGCCCTGTTTTTTACGCTTCTCCCTCTGGCAATGGCAGACGCGGAGTTTAACGCATCGTATCAGGACCTGAAGGGATATGCAGCAAATGGCTTCCTTAATAAGGAAGAAACCATCAAAACTGCCGCTCTTCTTTGTGATAACCTGTATCGGCGTGTGAAAAACGCGGACAACCTGGGAGACGCAGGAATCCATGTCAAAGTCAATGCCGGCGGGATCATCCCTGCCATCCGGCCAATGGATATCACAAAAGGTACACATCTGGCTACGAATATCCTCTATGGAGATTTTAAGGTGTTGAAAGCGGAATATGCCAGCAAAACACCGATGGAACTCATACCGCATAAGGAATTTGTCGGCCAGTACATATTGAATGAACAACGTATCCTCACTCCGATAGAGGAAGCTACCGTGCCTGTCCTACCGGAATGGTATATCATACCGCCGGAAATCAAGCTGCTCTGCGAGCACGCTAAAAAGACAACCGGCACCAGCCGCGCCATGCGCAATTTCATGCTGCGGGGACCCGCAGGCACTGGAAAGAGCCAGGGGGCTATGGCTATGGCATCTGCCTTCCACCTGCCCTACCGCTTCTATACCTGTTCTGCCGGAACGGAGATTTTCGATCGTGCGACTCGTTCTTGAACAAACATCATCCCACAGGAAGAAAGCTTGTGGGCGCAAGACCATATGATGCTAAAATCAAGCAACTCTATAACAATGGAGTGAGAACTATCATCTCAACAGGTGGAATGAAGGGGTAACGCCCGGAAACGCCTGCCCTGATCCTCCGACATGCGTTCACTTAAAACCCGTGTAATTAAGGATGTGTGCGTATGAAGCTCGGTAAAGTCAGCTGAGAATTGCCGTAATAGACGGGTAAATATCTTGTCTAACGAAAGCTGTCCAGAGGTGGATGGTGCAGTCTATAGGCTGGGGGTCTACAAAATACCCAAGGTTAGAATGTGGCATTAACGGGGTCACTGACGAAAGCCCGAATGTAAGTGTCTATAAAATTAACCGATAGAAATGTCGGTGCACGCCAAGAGCGTGGTACGTGAGGATGAGTAAGACTGGTCGATATGAAAATCCTTATACCGTTACAGGCGGTATTCAGCGTACAGGCACAAAGGGAAAACCTAAAGGTATATGCACAGATAGGGATGATGGAACGAGGAAAGGTTGGAACACGGAGCGATTGCACGCTAAGAAGTGTTGGCTGGGAAAAGCGGTAAGCTATAACCAGACTTTATCCAACTGAGAGTGATGCCATAGTACCGTTGAAGCCATGGAAACATGGTGGAGGGATGGGCATTAGTCAGCCGACATAATAGATTTATACTACAGAGTATCAAAGGTTCGAGTAATACTAAGAAAAGCGGTTCCGAAAGGAGTTGCTGACTTTGACAAGCCGAAACAAAAAGCAAAGAAAGCTGAGGAATGCCGAATATTACGACTTCCAAGGCATACTGGACAAACTGTACGCAGACAGCAAGAATGGGAAGACATTCACCAACTTGGTGGAATTGATATGTCTGCCTCAAAATGTTGAACTGGCATACAGAACCCTCTAGAAAAACAGCGGTTGCAAAACGGCGGGAGTTGATGACAAAAATATTGATGACCTCGCCAAACTGACAAACGAACAGATTATCGAGTATGTGAGAAAGCGCCTGAACTACTACAAGCCGCATAAAGTCCGGAGAGTGGAAATCCCCAAGAAAAACGGTAAAATGAGACCACTTGGAATCCCCACAATTTACGACCGATTGATTCAGCAGTGTATTCTCCAGATTTTGGAGCCTATATGTGAAGCAAAGTTCTACCCGCATAGTTACGGTTTCCGACCGAATAAATGCTGTGAACACGCTATGGCAAGGGCTTACAAACTGGCGCAGAATCATAAACTGCATCACGTTGTAGATGTGGATATCAAAGGTTTCTTTGACAACGTGAATCACGGGAAACTACTCAAACAAATGTGGACTTTAGGGCTCAGGGACAAAAAGCTGATTTGCATCGTCTCCCAAATGTTAAAAGCAGAGATAGCAGGCATAGGTGTGCCAACAAAAGGTACGCCGCAGGGAGGAATTCTATCACCCCTGTTGGCAAACATCGTACTTAATGAGTTGGACTGGTGGATTGCATCACAATGGGAAATCTTCCCTACAAAACACCAGTATAAAAGTGATGTTATGCGGAAAGGTAAGCCTGGTATTAGCCATGGACACCGATACAGAGCGCAACGTGAGACAAAACTCAAAGAGCGTTATATCGTCAGATATGCCGATGACTTTAAAATTTTCTGCCGAAACAGAAAGGATGCGGAAAGGATATTCCAAGCCACGACACAGTGGTTGAAAGAAAGGCTGTTTCTTGAAATCAGTCCCGAAAAGTCCCGTATCGTAAACCTACGAAAAGGGTATTCGGAATTTCTGGGAATCCGTTTCAAACTGATAGCAAAAGGCAAAGAAAAAGATGGGTCACCCAAATTCGTTATCAAATCGCACATATGCGACTCTGCGATTGAAAAAATTGCAGAGAAAATGTATGTGTCTATGAGTAATTTAGCTCACTGTGCAGACAAACTAGAACTGCATGTTGTGGTAGATAGTATCAATCTATACGTGCTGGGAATCCACCAATATTACCAAATGGCAACTCACATAGTCACAGACCTAAACCAAATAAACCGCTCAGTCTTGTCCAGACTCGGACACAAGAAAAACCTGAAATGCCTACTCACCGAGCAGGGTGAAGCCAAGCTGCCAAAGTATGTGGTACAGAAATACAGTGCCTCAAAATGTATGCGCTATATCAAGGGCAGAGCGTTGATTCCAATAGGATTCGTGCAAACAAAGCCGCCAATGTTCCCGAAAAGCGGTGTATGCAAATACACAGCAGTTGGACGGTCGCTGATACACGATGATTTGAAGACTATCAATATCTCTATTCTGCACTACTTGATGAATCACCCCAACCGAAACCGCAGTGTGGAGTACAACGACAATCGTTTGGCTCTATACTGTGCGCAAAATGGAAAGTGCGCTATTACAGGCAAAGTGCTGGAAATTGGTGATATTCATTGTCATCACATTGTACCTATCCATGCGGGAGGAACGGACAAATATCGGATTCTCAAGATCGTGTGTGTGGACATCCACAAACTCATCCACGCCGTGGATGAAAGAACGATAAGGGGACTTCTGGAAAAAGTCAAACTGAACGCATATCAGCTAAAACGGCTAAACTATCTGAGGAAAATGGCGGGTAATCAGGAAATACAAGCTAAAACGGCTTGAAAACTCTGTAATGAAAAAACAATCTGTTATTCGGCAGATGGAACGCCGTGTGCGCTGAAAGGTGCATGCACGGTGTGAAGCCGGGGAAAAGTTGGAGATGATATCAAAGACTTACCTATGGCTATTTCTGGGGCAAATCCTGCCTAAGATGGACCAAAAGGATACGGGAAAAGAGATCACATTCCCAACTTTTACAGATATCCAGATGGATCCGGCAAGCGCCTATTATATGCTGACCGAGCAGTACGATGAAGAAATTGATGAAAATACGGTCTTAAGCACACTGCTTCACGCAGCAGAGGAAAAAGCAAGGCAAGAAGCATCCATCCTGAGCCCATCCAAGGAATTCGAGTTTACGGATACTCCTCTTGTGGAAGCATTCCGCTATGGATACCTCCTGGAGCTGCAGGAACCCAGCGTAATTGCTAACCCTGCTGTATTAGTCGGGCTGAACGGTCTTTTAGACCAGTGTAATTCCATCACCCTGCCAACCGGAGAGATTGTAAAGCGCCATCCCGATGCTGTGATTGTCATCACGACGAACGTGGACTATGCCGGGTGTAAGGGCATGAACCAGTCCGTGATTTCAAGGATGAATCTGATCATCGATCTGGAGGAGCCAGACGAACGGACTTTGGTAAAAAGAGTACAGGGAATTACCGGATGTACAGACACTTCTGCTATCAGAACCATGGCAAAGATTGTAAAAGAGATCAATGAATACTGCCGGGAATCGTCTATCCGTGACGGGTGCTGCGGTGTCCGGGAACTGATTTCCTGGGTGCAGTCCTATATGGTCACCAACAACATTTCCGAAGCAGCCAATTTCACTGTCTTATCATCTGCATCCGCTGATGGCAAATGTCGCGAAGAAATCAAATCCAGATGCCTGGATACTTTTCTTGCTGCATAAAGGAGGTGCTTATGGAACTTACAGAATATGAAATGCGCATGAATTTTGCTAAGAACCTCTCCATTTTACGGAATTCCCAGAAACGGCAGCTGTCACAGAAGACTCTTGCGCGGGTGTTACTTCTATCCCCCTATGCAGTCAATGCTTATGAAGCCTGCCGGGCAGCCCCTACCGCCTTTGCGGTGTATCAGGTCTCTGCCTATTTCAAAATCCCTATGGAGCGATTATTAACAACAATACTAACAGAAAAGAAAAGGTGAATATATTGCACGCAGATTATCGGTTACTGAAAAAACAGATCCTGGAGGAGCGTGACAAGATTACGGACCAGGAATTATTTACATCCAGCGCCTATGCGGATTATCAGAGCGGCATGGCGGAAACAGCCGCCAAACGGTACCATTGCGGGGTACAGGTGATCATGGACTGGGACGAATCCGTTGGGGCCGATGTGGCTTATACGGACAATCAGACCATCCATGAAAACGCTGCCAACCCCATCACAACAAGCTTCCCTACCAGGCTTTTAAAATCTTACAGCCTGACAGGGCTGACCGGCCATGAGTGCGGGCATCTGTTATTTACAGATTTCACAGCTTTGGCACTGTACCTGCGTTCGATGGAAAGCGGGAGTTTCTATCCTTCTGCCCCGTCTGCTGCGGCGAATCAATACTATGTAAAAGAAATACAAACTGCCATGGACTCAAAAAACAAAGCCGTGTGCCAGACCCTGGCAAAGTGTGCTTCTATCCTTTCCAATATTTTGGAGGATATTTATATCGAAGCCCGTATGTGCCAGACGTTCCCCGGCATTTTCCGGTTAGGAATCCATTTAAACAATGAACGGTTTGCAGAGCAGATCCCTTCCATCCAAAAACAGATAGATGCACAATATAAGGATTTTTCCATTGTCGTGAATCTTATCATCCAATACTGCAAGGCAGGGGAGATTAATAACATGACGGGTTACCAGGGAGATTACCTGAATTACCTGGATGCCTGTATTCCACTGCTGGATGATGCTATGTATGCACCGGATCCACGGGAACGCTTTCAAGCAGTCAATGAGATCCTGATTGTTCTTTGGCCATATATCAAACCCCTGGTCGAGGAAGCAGAAAAGGCAAAGACACCAGAGGCAGCAAAAGAATCACTGGAAAAGCTGGAAGAAACCCTAGGAAATCAAGTCGCCGGCGGATCCCCTCTTCCAAATGGAAAGGGAAAGCCCAAAATGAAGCGCACAGGTAAAATCAATGCAGGTGCCTTAGCAAAGGGTAAGACAGAAGCACAAAACGTGATGAAAGAAGAAACCGGACGTATCGCACTGCAGAAGACATCACACATAGCCGGCGGAACCAACCCCGGGGTGACCTATAACCTCAATTATAAAGGTTCCGAATATGAACATGCCGCCAATGACATTTTAGAAACGCTTACCAAAATTGCAGAGGATAAAGTCAACCTTGCCTATGAAGAAGAACTATCCGAAGAACTACAGCAGCATGCCAAAGAGCTGCATTATGGAGATGCCCATAAAGGGATCCACCTTTTTATCCACAGGATTTCCCATGTCGAGCAGCGTCTCAAGGATTCCTATGACCAGGTAAAGGATCCGCTTCTTACTATTTCCAAACGACTGCAGAAAAGTGTGCAGGAAGTGCTGGAAAAGCAGAGAAACGGAGAAAAACTGACCCACCTGCCTTACGGGCGGCGATTTGAGCCGCGCTATCTTTGCATGGACGACGGGGGGTATTTCTCACGGACACGGCTCCCGGATGAAAACCCGGAGCTGGCAGTGGCACTCCTGGTTGATGAAAGCGGCTCCATGTCCAGTGCATCCCGTATCACGATGGCTCAGCAGGCAGCAATTATTTTATATGATTTCTGCAAAAGCCTGCAGATACCAGTGACGATTTATGGCCATACAGAAGAGTCAGCAGTAGAACTGTATTCCTATGCGGAATTTGATTCCCTTGACAATCAGGACTGCTACCGTCTGATGGACATGTGCGCACGGGGATGCAACCGTGATGGTGCTGCGCTGCGCTTCGTGGCAGACCACCTGGCCGGGCGCCCGGAGGAAGTGAAGATCCTGATCTTGATTTCGGATGGCCAGCCAAACGGGCATGGTTACAGCGGCACAGAGGCAGAAGCAGACTTAAGGGCGATCAAACAGGAATACCAAAACAAAGGGATCATCCTTTTTGCGGCAGCTATCGGCTCCGATAAAGAACGGATTAAGCGGATCTATCAGGACGGTTTTTTGGATATCACGGATTTAAACCGGCTCCCAAAACTCCTTCCTGCACTTATCTCACAATATATCCAGTAAAAGAAAGGAAAAACAGTTATGAACGAACCCTATGTATCGAACCAGATTTGCGTCTTAAAGACAGACAAAAAACTGGTTGCTTTTTATGACAAGCTGCGTGTTGCATCAACTTACAATTACGCACAGCTCCATGCAGACGGAGAATATTCGGAGGACGGCCGTAAGGTACGTTCCTTAATTGGGCTGACATTGCTTGATTATACCAATGGAAAAGGCGACCGTACGGTTTCCGTAAAAGTGAACCTGTCCCCGGATGAGGTGGCGTACATCTTCTCACGTCTTTGTTCAGGGTTTCCCCTCTTTGAATTCCGGCAGGAAAAAATCTTTGGAAACAAGGATGCCAATGGGTATTCCACCGTGACCAAATTAAGTATCACACGGAATACACAGGATTACAAGGGACAGCCTTTGCGAATCCCGTGGAAGATTGAAGCCGAAAACGGGAAAGGGATTGCCGTCCAGAACAAGACCGGGGGCACCTATATCCAAAAGAACAGCTTCCAGCCCATGTCCAAAGCTGCGATCAATGTCACTGATGCGGATATGTTCGGGCTTTTGAACCGGGTGATCCGTTATGTACATATGTGGGAGGCAACGATTTCCCCATCCCTGATCACAAACGGCAAACATGCCTTACAGGCAGCACTGGCACAGAAGCAGGCACAAGGGACGGAGCTGGGTGAACAGGCAGCATAAGAAGTTTCAGAAGGTAGCAAAAGCGCTTCCTTCTGTTTTTAAGGAGGGATAAGCCATGAGACCAGCAATGGTACGGCATATTGATTCCCAGGGACGCATCATCATTCCGAAAGAGATACGGGATACCATGCATCTACGCAATGGTGACGCGTTGGAGATTCGCCCTTTTGACAGCGGGATACTGCTCAATAAGTATACCGCGCAGGTGAAAGACCCAGACCTGGAAAAATATTTAGAAATACTTTATTCCGTGATCCGCTGCAGTGCAGCCATCTGCTCGGAAGAATATGTGATTGCTGCAAAGGGAATCGGGCTAAAAGAAGGTACTTCGGTCTCTGCTTGGTTAGCAGAATACCTGAATGCCCAAAAACCAGTGGTTTTTGAGGATTGCTTCTATGCCACAGAATCCAGCAGCATCCCGGTAGACACCCTGATTCCCATAAGCACTTCCGTCTCTACCTATTCGGCAATGGCGCTGCTGCTCTTTCAAAATGGAAAGAAGCGTGTATCGGATGAAGAACGTTTATGTGCCAGAATCATAGCAGCACTTATCACAGCAAAAGCACTATAAGGAGGAAAAGAATGGATTATCGGCAGAACCGACCTTATCAGGAACAGCCATACAATTGAACTCTGTACACAATAAGAAAGGAGCCATGTTTATGAAAAAATTATACCCATTAACCCAGGAAGAGCGTCTCTTTGCAGGCAGGCATCACGACAATGTAATAAAATTCCTAAGCCACTACCGGCTCCCGGAAGATGAATATTATGATGTCGTCATTTTCGGTTATCTGCTCGCCGTGCAGGAATATCTCGGCAGCCCAAAGCTGCAGAAATACAGCTTCAAAACCATTGCCTGGAACCAGATGCACAGTGCGCTCGTAGATGAGTACCGATACCGGAACAGTCAGAAAAGGAAGGCTGTGACCACAACCTACCAGGAGGAAACCGCCATTCAGGAATTGGACCGGTTCCTGCCGCAGCGGGCCATATCTTTAGAAGAACGGCTGCATGACCAGGAAATCCTGCATCATCTCCTCTCCTATCTGACCCCCAAAGAGCGCGAAATCGTGCAATTGAAGGCAAATGGGTATACCTACAAGGAAATAGCAGAACACTGCCAGCTCAGTGTACGTGCCGTTGGGAACCAATTCTCCCGCTTACGGAAACGGCTCCTAACCATCAAAATCATCCCCAAAGGAGGCCACGCGGCGGCATGAATGAATAGCAGATAGAACGGACAGTTCCCCTGCTACAGCAGGAATTGGGTTCAAAATGGAGAACCATCGTAGAAATGCTTTAACAGAAGACTTACGGGAAAGAGTAGACAAAGAACAGACTTCCTTTATGGCATTTCCCAACTGGCTTCTGGGAGATGATAACCTCTGGAGGACCAAATATTTATTAATCTACCAAAAGCAGGATGCTTTTATGATTCCCTTCAACGGACAACACTGATCTTCTTTTCCGTGGAGCACGTAGATATCAAATCTCTGACCTGGCACCACTTTGTTTCGTTTTATAAAAGGAGGATGAGAAAGAATGCCACTGAAAAAAAAATCCTTGATTGCATTTTCAAATCGCGTGTTTAGTTTACACATTTCCGAAGAGATTGCTGCTAAAAGGGATGCATTTTGTCCATCAAATAACCAGTTCCATTGTTCCAATGACTGTACGATTTATCAGACCTATAACGTGAAGGGACTGTCATGCAATCAGGCACTGGACCGCTATCCTGACGAATGCAGTAAACTCATGGAATCATCCCTGCTGCTTATGAAAGGAATGTAAAATAATATGGAAAGCAAAAAAATCGTTAAACTAACGAACAAAAAGAAACACCAGATTATCACTGGTACGTTGTCCCTTCCACTTAGAGTCGGAGAACGTGCCTGGATTTCTTATAGCAGTCAGATTATCACAACGACCCCTGTGCTGCGAATCTGGGAGGTATCAGCCGATAGCATACTATTTGAAACCTGCAACACAGTCTATGAACTGCAGTATATATTTAATCCAAATACAGAGGTGATGTATGCTTGAATAAAATTGAGGAATATGAGGGCAGTCTTCAAAAGCTGCTCTCCGTCCTGAAAAAAAACCGGGATGCAGTGGATAAACAGTTACTGAATACCATTTACAAACAGGCTTATGATGATTTACTGCGTCAGATCAATCAGGCAGCCACTGCCTATGTACATGAAGTCACGCTGCGTGGGCTGGTGCTGAATCCGGATATTCCATTTGATACACAGGTAAATGTGTTGAATCAGACTATTGAGCAGTCCGGTATCATGCTGGAGATGGGCAAGGTGCTTTCTGAGACCTATGATGTAGAAAAACTACACCAACTGGCGCTTCAGCTGCGAGAAAAACTGGAACTTGCCCTCTGGCCTTATATCAACCTGCAGACCTGTCTGGTGGCTGACTTATTTGACCTTGAGAAAGAACCGGTCATCTATAATACGCTGACGCAGCAAATATATGTAAATGGCGTCTGGGTAGACCATCCTATTGATTTACAGGGTAATCTTCTGGTCTATGCAAAGCAGGACACAGATAATATCGGGATTTAACTATGTGGCTACTGGAATCCTTACAAGGCAAGTTATCAAAAAAGCGCCATACTTTCGGATACTTTAGACTGAAAAAGCATATAACACCCCCTCTTCCTTATATGGCGTTCCGTAAGTAAGTTGCCCAAAAGATCGATTGATGATTGTTAATTGTATATCTTTACTTCAATCCATGTTTCCTGTTTGCATTTTGGAGAGTAGAGAGGACAGTTCATCAGAACTGTATCCTCTCTGATTCTGTCATGGCTTTTATTGCCGCAAACAGGACACAACACCCATTCTGTCTGTTTCATAATCAAACCTTGCTGGATCCTTATATGCTAAACCAATGCATCATTCCGCAATGTTTCATTCAAGTCACACTGCAAAAGACGCTTCCCTCCAATAAAATATGCGAGTGCGACAAACGATACAATCGCGGCTGCAAATATCAAAATAGGCAGAATCGGGACTTCCGACCAGAATACTATTTGGTCTAAACAGCTTGCTGTTACGGCAAACTGCACAAATAGTACAGTAAGCGGCAATGTAATCAAAAGAGGTTTCCCTGCTATCACAAACGCTTCAGTAAAAACATTTTCCTCATTTCCTGCGGTGTCAAGCCAATGGACATATATTGGGCGAATTCCCGCTTCCTTTGGCGGAGACCCCCTAACGTATTTGAAAAGACATTCGCAATACCAATAATGGCAAGCAATACACAGAAAGCTCCCAAAATCATGACCATGCCTTGGATTAAACTGTCATTAGTCAATCTTTCCTGTACTCGGTTTTCGCTTTCAATTTCATACTGCCCCGATACAAGCTGCACAATTTCTTTTTCCAGACTGTTTATATCCGTAAGGTCTGCATTTCCGTTTGAAAGGATACGGATATAGCTGTCGGATTCAGCTTCACATACCTCTTCTAAAGTTTTATTCCACATAGTAAGCGGGATAAAATGTACAAGAGCATAATTATCATATTCCTCCCTCAACATGGGGACTGCCTGTGTATAAGATAAAACAGGGATTTCTAAAGTTTTGTCATTTTTATAAAGTATTGATGTCTGGTGATCCTCCCTCACAAAAGGAACATATTTTTTATAGCGGAAATTGCTGTTTATACTATCCCAAATCTGATTTAATACGATTGCACCGTCAAGACTTGGCGTAATCCCTATCTGTGAACAAAAATTTAAAAAGCTTGTGTCATCCAAAACAACAATCGGCGCAGATATTTGAAACTGTCCATCTGCCTTCGGCGTTCCAGCAAGCAGCTCAAGCCCACCAAGTAATGACAGCTCATCGCTCTGTAACCCTTCTGGCAGGAACGCTCTGCCGAATGACTGCAAAAGAAAAACTTTCTAACCTGGATAAACCAGAAAAGTGTGATACAAAAATTTTAATATTTTGCACAGGAAATTGTCTATAAGTGCCCAATAACAGGAAGATTAGTCGAAGTGATATTTTCATGGCAATCTTAAAGCAATATAAAGTAGGAAGACCATTCGGCCTCCCTCTACTTTATATAACGCGCATTATTTTATTTATTCTGTTACTAAAAAACACCATTTTGTATTTTGGCTATCACTATCAGCCATTTGTACACACCACGCTCCATCATCTATAGATTCATTATTGATACCTAAATATAAATTGCTTAATCTATTCTGTATCTTATATTTTTTATCTGATGTTTCTACAATTTTCCATTGCTGATTCCAACCTCCATTATACTCATACTGCTTACAAGGTGCTCCCATATCAGTTGACATATCACTAATTTCCAATACCTTTCCACTATTCTTATTTATAATCTTGAAATAGCCATCTTCTACTTTTTCAAAATACCATTTTTGGCTTTCCCATTTCCCATAACCATACTGCTCCACATTAGCAGAGTTTTCTGACGATCCGGCATTTATGTTTAATGATTTCCTACTATTGTAATTTTTTATTTCAAAGGACGTCTCAGAACTCATGAAAGTCGCACTTTTCCTAAATGCATCCAATGCTGATGTAAACTGTAGTTTATTTTCTCCTACTACTTTCGCCGCCCCTAATGGGTAACTATCCGGCAAGATGGAGGAGTTTACTTCCGGTTCCCAATAAAATATTCCGATACCCTTATTATCCGGAACTGACTTTAATGCATTAATTTCCTGCCTTAAAAGTTCATATGTCTGCTGCTCCTCAGCTTCATATCCTCCTGTCTCACAAACCATTACTTCTTTATCATACTTTACAGCTATATTATTAAGATTTTCTGTCATAGCTTCTATTTCATTTGATCCAATCCAGAGAGGATAATAGGACATACCTACCACATCAGTTTTTCCATTATAAGTGTTCAAAAATTGCTCTAGAAACCACTCATATCCTCCTATGTCATTACCATGCGCTAGATGGGTAACTACTTTTGTTGACGAGCTTACAGCCTTCACGGCATCGTAACCACTGTTCAGGTATTTTGCCAATTGTTCAAAATTTGTAGTGCTTGATCCATATGGCAATAACATACCACTTGTAAGCTCATTTCCAACTTGTACCCACTCTGGATAAATATTTTCTTCTGCTAATCTTGTCATTACATAATGGGTATAATCATAAACATATTTTTCCAATTCTGAAGCTGTTGCACCTTCCCACTCACTTGGAATATCTTGATACATTGGGTCAGCAAAATGATCACTATAGTGAAAAACAATAAGAACCTTCATACCTAATTCTTTTGCCCGTTTTGCAGTATAAACCACGCCTTCTGTGTCGGCATACCCTAATAAGCAGGTACTTCCATCTGGTTTTGTCCATTTAAAATCTGAATTAGGCTTTACAAAAGCACGTATACGAACTGCATCAATACCTTTATCTTTAAGCAGCTCTAGTGCATCCTGTTGATTTCCGTTATTGTCTACCCATGTAATTCCTTCATTCTCCAATTGATTTAACCAGCCAATGTCTGCACCGTATGCAATATCTTCATTCGCATATACATCCTTTGGTTCTATCCCAAAGATTGTCAAAAAAGCTACTGCAAATATTAAAATGATTTTACTTAATTTTTTCATATTATTCTCCTTTTAATACGAAACAATAACTACTGATTTATCTTCAAGCCCATCTGCAGAAAATGTAACACTGATCTCTCCCGCCTCAGTATTGGAACGGACAACAGCCATCACATAACCATCATATGTACCCCACTTTAAATCATCATAGCTTCCTGTGGTTGATGGGTCTGCACTCCCAAATCCCTGAATTGTTCCTGCACCCTCAAGCGATACTTGAATTTCTTTACTCTCCCATAAATTTTCTCTTCCATTCTTATCAACCAATTTTACCGTGAGAAATGCCAGATCTTCTCCGTCCGCTTTCAGTTCTGTTCTATCCACATCTACAAACATCTCCACTTCCATATCCGCCGTATACAGTGCCTGGCGGCCAGATTCATGACCATTCTTATAATTAACCGCTACAAGCTCCCCAGGCTCATATGTAAGTTCATATGTTGCTGTATAATTATTTTCTTCCCCTGCTGGTCTGCGCCCCATAGAATTTCCATTCAAAAACAATTCTACTTCTTCCGCATCTGAGTATACGTCTACTATAGCTGGTTTGCCCTCATAACCGTTCCATGTCCAGCTTGCCACATTATCTTTCAGCATCCATGCGCTTTTTGAACATTCCATTCCATATTTATTTACCCGATCAACAGCAATATAGGGATCTTTTCTAAGCCCAAAGACTATTTCACGGAGATAACTGACAGGGCGGCGATATCCAATCAAATTCATATCACCGATATACGCTGCGCGTTCCGGGAAAATGCTAGAAAAATTTACACTGCCGTCATAGTGGAAGATACCGCACCCCGCTTCGCCCAGATAATCATATCCGGTCCAGGTGAAATCGCCCAACATATGCGGATTTTCTTTCACTATTTTCCACAATCGTACAATGTCTGCCGGATATGTTTCTGTTCCTACCACTGTCTTGTTAGGATGAAGCTCTTTCTCAAGCACATGACGAGCTGTCAGATAGTTCAATCCAGTAATATCTGCCGCCAATGCACTTTCCTCTATAGCTTCTGTTAAAAGCGGATGTCTTGCAAAATTATCCGCACCCTCTCCTTCCATAATGCTCATATAACTATTAAATGCATTTGCGCCGCCGTCTGTATGATCAACTGATTCTTCCATCTTGTAATCATCAATCAGATCACTCAAAATTTTATCCAGACCACAGCTAAAGCTGACAGCCATCATTCCATTAATTCCCGTGGTTGTATATCTGGTAGAATCTAATTCATGAAACTTGTTGCAGATATCTCTATTCATTTTTGCGCCAGTGTCTAACCCCAGTTCCGGAATTTCATTTCCCGATGAGTACATTAACACTGACGGATGATTGTAATCTTTCTTCACCATGCGCTCAACGAGATCTGGCCATATGTCTGTGAAGACTAATGCTAAATCCTGTGGATTTTTGTGGTATGTCCACATGTCCGACAGCTCATCCATTACTAAAACACCATATTTGTCACACGCTGAAAGCATCGCTTTACTCATTGGATGATGCGCGCTTCTTATACTGTTAAATCCGGCTTCTTTAATCTGACGGCATCTTCGTTCTTCTGCTGCCGTTAATGTTGTTGCTCCCATTATCCCGTTGTCATGATGAATACACGTTCCCCTTAATTTTACTTCTTTTCCGTTGATCTTCAGTCCGTGCTCTGCATCTAAAGAAAACGTCCGAATACCTGTTTTCTCGCTTACTTCGTCTAAAACAGTTTCACCAGACAAAATCTGCACCTTACACTCGTATAAATCAGGATGCCCGCAATCCCATAACTTCGGTTTCATCACACAGACACTCTGCCGAACAGTTTCTTCTCCCTGTGGGAACATTGTAACAGGCATGATATCCTCTGCTACAACTTCACCTTCATATAGGAACATTATTTTTACTTTTATTTTTTCCTTTGTTCTCAAAAGGTTCCTAATTTCTGTTTGAATCTCTATAGATGCATATTTTTCATTTGCAGTAACCGTAGTAATCCTGACACCATCAGCCGGAATATGGATCCTTTCACCGACTAAAAGTTTTACATCTCTGTAAATGCCGCTTCCAGAATACCAGCGGCTATTTAACTCGGCTGCATTGTCTGCAATAACCTTAATCTCATTTTCCATACCATACCTGAGAAATGGATCTAAAGTCACATAGAAATTCGTATATCCGCACAGATTTTTCTTGACAAAATGGCCATTCACATAAACCATCGCGGTTCTATATACGCCTTCAAATTCCACGATCGCTGTCTTTTCAAGCCACTCTTCCGGTACATACATTTTTTTCAGATAAACATATTCCGCCCCTGGGTAGAAGCCTGTCTGTGCCCCGTTCTTAGTATCCGGCGTCTGTTTTTCATGGATCATAGCATCATGCGGCAATTGTATCGTACTCATATCTCCGCCACCCATAAGCATTGATAACATGGATGAATTACTGCCTTTGATAATTTTCCAATCACGATTAAAATTCTTTCTTATCATTTTCTGCTCCTCCTTAAATTTATTTGGAAACTATTTTCTCGTATGCTCTGCTTCCCACATTTTATTCTCATCCTCCACTTTCAGCAAATAAATTACTAAAACGATCAGTGCTCCTGTGATGATCGGAGTAAACACGTACATACCAAACATTACATTCACAGCGTTTGCTGTCTGAACAGCTGCCATGCCGTCAAACCCGCTAAAAGCAAGAATCCATCCTGCAATAGCACCGCCAATTCCGGTTCCAACCTTATTTCCAATAGATGAACAGCTATACATTGTACCTTCCAGATGTTCTCCTTCGTAATGATAAATCTGTGTACTAACCTCAGCAATCAACGCATTTACAGTTCCCATCATCGGTGCATTTCCAATTGTCCGAATACACAAAATTACCATCATGAAAGGAAGATTCCTTCCGATTGCAGCCGGAATAAACAAAATGGAACATATTGTATAAACAACAAATCCCCACATATTTACCCGCCGCATGCTTCCCAGCTTCTTCACCAAAAATGGATTAAGCAAAAGTCCAATCGACATTGGCAGCGACATACACATTGTCAGTGGTCCTAATAGAGAAACATCCTCCAAATAATATGTACAGAAGTAAGCACCTACACCCCCGCTGAGTCCGCTGCCTCCATAATACAGGAAATAAAATGCCAGCAGCATTAAATAATATTTGTTCGTAAATAAAATCTTAATAGAACGAAGAAGACTAATTTTCTTATCTACCTGAACTTTCTCCGTCGTTTCTGTTATCTCATCTTCTTCCGGAACTTCCTTAACCATAAATACACTAATGGAATTTACAGCAAGAGCAAATACCGCAAAAATTAAAGCTGTCATTCTCCAACCGACTGCGCCGCCGCCAAAAGAATCCACCATTCCCATTGCTACAGATGCCACTACCGTGTAAGTTATGGAAGATAAAATAAAGCGGATCGAACCACATTGTACTCGTTCCTGTGGATTCCTGGTAATCAAAGCCGTTAATGAAGAATATGCAATATTATTTGCTGTGTAAAACACCGCATTCAATGCGGTATAAAATACAAAAAAGTATGCATACTGCATGGTCTGACTCACATTTGGTATGGCAAATACAAGGAACAATGTTGCCGAAACACCAAACTGTCCATAGAACATCCACGGTCTCGCTTTTCCCATTTTACTTTTTGTCCGGTCGATCAATGTACCGAAGAAAACATCCGTAATACCATCAAACACCCTGGAAAACATCATTAACGTCCCGATCACACCGGCATTTAAACCTACTGTATTGGTCAAATAAATCATTACAAAGCTGGATAAAAAAGCAAAGGCGCCACCGCCTGCCACATCACCTAAACCAAATGCAAATTTCTGATACCATTTCAGGTACTTTTTTTCACTCATATGAACTTCCTCCTCACTTTGTCTCTTTACATTTTTGGCCATAATGTTTATAATTCAGATATCTACTGTTATTATTTTATTGCATTTGAACATATTATGATACACCATAAAACGACATTGCACTTTAATTTTGTATCATATATGGGATTGCATTAACGGAAGGCGGTAAGACATGCAGAAAAATCATTTAACCTCATTTCATCCTACTATTGAGCGTGAACAAGATTCGTCTCTGTCTATTTATAATGAAGACAGTGAATTTGGTGCTTATTACCAGATGAGTGTCCCTTTTCAAATCACTTTGGAATATTGCAGCGGTACAACTGATAAAGATTACTACAATTTTCTTATCTCTTCTTTGTCGGGAACTTATAGTTTTACAAATCCCTACTGTGAAAGCCGATACTACTATACAAACCGTCCACTGCATCAGCATGACTTTTTTGAATTAATGATTGTTTTGAAGGGAGAAGTTTCTCAAAATATTGAAAATAAAGAATATAGTTATCCAGCGGGTACATGCTGCTTTATAAACAGAAATCTACGGCATCGCGAAAATTTTATCGGTGAAACGCAACTGCTTTTTCTTAACTTTTCGGTTGATTTATTAGAAGAATTATTTCATCCAGCTATTGCACCCTTTTTTCAAAAAGATAATTTAGCAGAAAATAATATTCTCCAATTATTTATTGATAATGATATTCATACTCCAAACCAAAAAGTATATTTAGATTTTTTTCCAAACCGTTATAACGATAAAAGCATACCTTTTCTTCATATGATAACAGACAATATCCTGCATGAAATGTTTTATCCAAATTATGGTACAACATATATGATCAAATCATTACTCTGCACTCTGTTTGAACGATTAACCAATATAAATAGTTTTCACGCTACAGAAATAAAGTTGAATTCAAAAGCCGATTTTCTATTATTTTGCCGCATTAGCCATTTATTGGAAGATACGAATGGACGAATCAGTTGGGCCGAGCTTGAACAGGCATTAAATTATACTGGTGATTATCTTGGCAGAATTGTTAAAAAGTATACCGGATTACGTCTTTTTGATTATGGGATGACTTTCTGCATTAAAAAGGCTAAAACATTATTAAAAACAACAGATGAAAATATAGATTCTATATCAAGGCAATTAGGCTTCACAAATAGAACGCATTTTTATAAGCTGTTTAAAGAGAAATGTGGTATGACACCTAAAGAATATAGAAAAAAATATTAGTAATTATATAATAAACCAGTTAGTGCTATACAGGGGTCTGAAAAAATACATCTTGATGGGTTAATTTTCTGTAGTTTAAGTATCCAATTGCGGTCACATGCTGACTCTCAGATTGACTTATTTTAACCAGGGAGGTATCCACTCACAGGAAATACAAAACGGTTCCGGCAGTGCATCGCAGAAATCTATAAAGTGAAATATGATGTTGCAAAAATGGCTGGTACTTTTTCTTCTGGTAAATAGCAGGCAAAGAATCGCGGAGGTAGCGTTTTATGGCAATACTGAAACATATTGCAAACAAAAATGCGGAATATGGGGATATAAAACGTTATCTGATTTTCCAACATGATAAATACACAGGCAATCCCATTCTGGATGAAAACGGGAGAAAATTTTTCCGTGAAAAATATTATCTTGAAGGTATCGACTGTGATCCTTTTACCTTTGATATCGAATGTAAAGAACTGAATGCCTATAATCATAAAAATAAGAATTATGATGAGATCAAGTCCCACCATTACATCATCAGCTTTGATCCGAAAGACAATACCGAAACGGATTGACCGGGGAACGCGCGCAACAGCTTGGTCTGGAGTATGTCAAAAAAATTCCCCGGGCACCAGGCTCTTGACTTACCCACATGGATGGCCACAACGGAAGCGGCAACATTTCCATCGGAGCAATCCGGCTATGAGCATAAACTATACCATGTAAGTTAGCAGCAGAATATACTCAATCGCGCCCGTATGGCTTTATACCGTCCGGGCGTTTTTTCGGCGAGTACATAGTTTCCACCGAGGGCGTGGGGATCTACGGCGAAACGCCGGAGGAATACCTTTGCCGCATGGAATCACTGGCCGAGCTGATGGCCATTCTGGGCATCTGCACTGAGGCAAAGCGCCGCCGAAATGGGAGGTATCCAGAGAAAAAATAAGATAATATCTGTTTATTACATTCGTAAAAATGTTCGGAAATATATTGTTGTCACTCATGTACTATGGCTTGTACCTCCGAACAATCAGCGGAATTATTCTCATACATAGCTAATCTTTCAAAAATATCCTGCGCTAATGAATAAAAGGCCACCATTTGTTCATTTTGAATTCGCTTTGATTTAGGAGTAAATACAGTTTCAAATTCTTTGAAAGTTTCTGTATTTCCCCAACGCTCTAATACCTCTTCTCTGAATTGTGCTTGTAGCTCATTTATTTTTTCGACGCTCCTTTTGTGCTTCTAAAATTACTAATTGACGTTTTAATGCTTCTGTTCGATTATAATTAGGAGAGTTTAGCAATTCTTTCATTTCCTTTAATGCAAATCCAGTTTCTCTAAAGAACAGGACTTCTTGAAGCCTGCTTAAATCATCATCAGTATATTGACCATATTTTGCTTCTGTTACGATAGATGGCTTTAATAAATCAATTTCATCATAATAATGAAGTGTGCGGGCTGTAATACCGGTCAATTTAGCTACTTCATGGACAGGCATAGGTTTTTTATTCATTCCAAAAATCCTCCGTAGCATCTAAAATATTTTTCGCTGGTAACAGTGTTGCTTCGACAATGCTTTTGCCGGTTTTTTTCAAGTAATGCTTTACTAAGTGATAACCACAAGCATACCCGGCACAATAAGGTAAGCCTACTTGCACACTTTTTTATATGGTGAAGATAAAGCTGGCCCCTGGGTAACAAAAATAGGTATAGAAACCTTAAATGAGTACATTAAACCTATCATTCATGATGGCTTAAATGCTCAAGGGTTAGAAAATCTTAATGCTTATCTTTATGGTGATGAAATGGCAGCATTTCATCTCAAGTTTCAGAATATGGATGCGGAGTGCATAAAAAATCACGAGAGGATTCGTATTTCAGACGAAGGATTCTATAGCCCGGCGCAAAACACAATATGTAGAAAATTATCACTTGTGCACCGCTGTATATTGTGTTATATTAAGTATGTATCATTAATTTTGTGGTTAATCCTGTTGGATTTCACATGTTGTTTAGGTTTGTACAGCCAGTGGATCATTGTGCCCTTATCGGGACTCCGCTGGCTTTTTTATTTGCGCCCACACTGCACAGAACAGGGAATGATTTTTCAGAATCTGAAAGGATCATCCTCTGTTTTTTTATGCCTAAAAGCAAGAAAGGAGGATAGGAAAAATCCTACAGAACCACTGAAAAACCTTTATGAAAGGAGACATGTATGAATTACGAAGAATTTCAAGAAGAATTACAGCAGGAGGTGACAGAAAAGCTTGATCCCCACACAACTGTGGCTATCACACAGTTACAAGGGAATAACGGTGTTTTTAGAAGTGAGCTTAAATTTATGACTCCCCAAAATGACAATCTGGGCACGGTCAATCTGGATGGCTATTATGAGTCCTTTCTTAACGGTATGGAATTATCCCAAATAGCCAATGAAATCGTTAATCTGCAGGAACAGTTGCGGTCAAAGTCGCAGTTGGTTGCTTATGACTTATCTGATTTCAATCAAGTAAGGGATCGGATTATCTTTAGGCTGGTAAATGCAAAAAAGAATACAAAACAGCTGACAGACAAGCCCCATCTGCCCTTTTTGGACTTGGCTGTTGTGTACTATATCGTGCTGGATAAATCTTCATCGGGAGTTACAAGCTCCCCCATTTATTACAAGCACCTAAAACATTGGAATGTGGATACAGCAACACTTCATGCATGTGCACAATCGAATGGCCTGCGCATCTTTCCACCTACGCTGGAGCCAATATCTTCGGTTTTAAAGGAAATCGTTCCCAACATAGAGGATGATTTTGACCTGGTTCCAGCTTATGTGCTTTCCAATAAAGAATTGCATTGGGGAGCCACATCCATCCTATACGATCAGGTACTGCAAAACATTGGCGACCTTTTACACATGAATTATTATGTAGCCCCAAGCAGTATACATGAAACCATTATTTATCCGGATTTTTTTTGTATACCAAGGGAGGAGCTTAATGCAACTGTACAGTTTGTAAATAAATACGCAGTTAAACCTGAAGAAATACTATCTAACCATATCTATTATTATGATCGGATAGCGGGGCGGCTTAAGATGCCATAAATCAAATTAACATATGGAAAGAAAGTAAACTCACTATAATTACATAGGAAGGCCGCTTATTGCAGCCTTTCCACTATAAAGTGCATAAGGAGTGATAAGCAATGAAAGGATCTATTTACGGAATCATTAACAAAAATGGAAAAATTCAGCTTATTGGGGGCTGTCTGGATGAGGAAACGCCTGGAATCAGAAATTCTGACAGCCCGGTTTCGTACATGGTAGCTGTTTTATCCCCCATGAACGGGAAATGGTGGCTGTCACCAAAAAAATATCCCGATGAATGGGAATTTGGAAACAGCTCCCACCCTGCCCCCGGATGATTTCAGAGCAAAAAATATGAAGAGAAATTCCGAAGGGAAACCTGCCGCTGGTGGAAAAAGCATGTACTTTATCAAAGGGACATTCCGCAGTTAACCAGCAGCACTTACCTGCTCAAGGATTGCCAGATAGGTGAAATATCCGGCAATACCCATTTTGTTTGCTGTGACACATTTGTACAAACTATGAGGGATACCGCCACGGCCAAAGAAGTATGCGGACGTTCCTGTGTAGATATCATGGTTGGCCAATCCAAGATTGAAAAGCTAAATGACTACTCGTTTGTCCGCATGATGCAAGAAAAAGCATCAATAGAAAACATGAATGGCAAATCTACCGTGGAGTCTATGAGCGATCATGCAAGCGTGGATACCATTCGCCATCATTCCAGGATCTTCAGCATGGCGGGCCAGGCAAGCGTAAGGGCCATGTATCATCAGTCTTTGATTTATGAGCTGCAGGGTGAATGCACAGTCAACTACGTGGAGCACCTCACTAATATTTTATCTGCAACGAGAAATATAAAGATCGCTTCCTCGCTCCAACTGGATCCTGCAATGCCATTTAATTAACCCCTACGAATGAAAGGAATATGTATATGAAAGACTTAATTGAAAAAATAAAAGAGCTTGTTCATACCCTGAATCGGCACCGGAACGCATACTACAACCTTGAAGCACCCAGTATTTCTGATAAAGAGTACGACCGCCTCTTCGATGAGCTGAAACAGTTAGAGGAAGAGACCGGCTTTGTACTCTCCAGTTCGCCTACACAGACCGTAGGCTACAAGCCCGTCAGCGAACTGAAAAAAGTAAAGCTTGAGACGCCTTTGCTGTCTCTTGATAAGACCAAACAGATTGAAGAGCTGCTCTCATTCCTAGGTAAGCACACAGCGCTTATCATGCTGAAGCTGGATGGACTGACCGTAGAACTGGACTATGAAGGCGGACGTTTGATACGTGCCTGCACCAGGGGCAATGGAATTACTGGCGAAGATATCACCCATAATATACCGGCTTTAAAAAATGTGCCATTGACCATTCCTTATAAAAAGAAGCTGCGCCTGACTGGTGAGGCCTTGATCTATAAGGATGATTTTGAAAGACTGAAACTTACTCTTGCAGACAGCATCGGAAAGCCATATCGCAATGCCCGGAACTTGTCTTCCGGTTCGGTACGGTGCTTAAGCCCGGAAACCTGCTCCAAACGACAGGTCCATTTTCTTGCCTTTAAGGTATTGGAAGGGTTAGATGGAAACCCTAATTACAGGGACTCTAAAAACCACCGCTTATACCAATTATATAAGCTGGGGTTTGGAATCTGCCCTTATTTTGTATCCGCTGATGCTTCCTACACACTTACGGATCTGCAGAAAGATATTGAACGGCTTTTGCTCCATGCAGAGCAGAATGAAATTCCCATTGACGGAATTGTTGTGTCCTATGACAGCATCTCTTATTCGGAAAGCTGCGGACGCACCGGAAGATTTTACAAAGATGGGCTTGCCTATAAATTCGAGGATGAAACTTTTGAAACCATCCTACGGAAAATTGAATGGACCCCCACACGATCCGGAGCACTTGCACCTGTCGCTGTTTTCGATACGGTTGAAATGGATGGCTGCGAAGTGTCACGGGCTACCCTGCACAACCTGACTTTTATCAAGGAGCTTGAATTAGTGCCGGGGTGCCGTATCTTGGTATCCAAGCGCAATATGATCATTCCGCATGTAGAGGAGAACCTAGATCGTGGAGCCTATCAGGATATTACCCCGCCTGCCTGCCCCTGCTGCGGAGGAAAGACACGCATCTATTCCCGTCTTTCGCAGGATGGACGCCTGATAGAAACCCTGCACTGTGACAACCCCGACTGCGAAAGTCGGCTGCTGCAGAACTTTGTGCATTTCGTAAGCAGGAAAGCCATGAATATACAGGGACTGTCTTCTGCTACACTGGAAAAATTTCTGGAAAACGGTTGGCTAAAGTCGTTTGAGGACATTTACCACTTAGGCCAGCATAAAGAAGAAATTTTGCAGATGGATGGCTTTGGGGAAACTTCTTATCAAAATCTTATTAAAGCCATTCAATCCAGCCGCCATACCACATTCGTGCGCTATGTAGTGGCAATGGATATTCCCCTTATCGGGCGTACCATTAGCCAGCTATTAGATACACACTTTGCGGGCAGTCTGGATGCCTTTGAACATGCGGCTCTAAACAATTATGATTTTACACAGATTGAAGGCATTGGCAACAAGTCCAGCTACAGCATGCATAACTGGTTTGCTGAAGAAAGTAATATAAAACTGTGGAAAAAATTGCAAAACGAAATGACATTTGAAGAAAGAAAGGATGAAAACAGGATGAAAAAAGAAACCATTTTTACCGGAAAGACCATTGTTGCGACTGGGGTACTAGAGAATTTCACCCGGAATGAAATCAACACAACCATAATGGAACTAGGAGGGAAACCCGGCAGTTCTGTTTCAAGGAAAACAGATTTCCTGATTGTCGGTAAAAAAGCAGGAGGCAAGCTGAAAAAAGCACAGGAACTGGGCATAATGATACTCTCCGAAGATGAGTTCCTAAAACTGAAAAATAATGTATAATATAAGGAGCATGATTATGAACAATAAAAGCATTGAGAATTATTTGAAAATGAAGATTGGAATAGACGAACCCTTTAAATTCCACTGTACTCAGTGTGGAGAATGCTGTTTCAACCGGGATAAAGAAGTAATCCTGCTATCGGCGAATGATATCTTTAGAATAGCCAAAAGCCTGAAACTTACCCCGGGGGAAACCGTCAAAAGATATGGCTTTGTTTACATAGGCGCCGATTCACGACTTCCGATTGTCATTTTAAAAACCATAGATCCTATGGGGCAGTGTGTTCTATTAAAGGAGAATAAATGTGCTGTCCATGATAACAAACCGGTTATCTGTGCCATGTTTCCGATTGGCCGTATGCTAAAAATCAATCCAGAGGAATCTGAAGACACAAAACAGTACAAGATTGAATATCTCTATGTCAATCCGGAATGTGGTGATGACGCAGATACCCACACAGTAAGCGAATGGCTCTATCAGTTTGGAATCTCATTGGAAGACAAGTTCTTCGCCGCATGGAGCTTAGCACTTTCAAAACTCTCACTAGTCTTGCAGAAAGCAGAGGAGCATTTCACCGAAAAGACCATGCAGGAACTATGGGATACCACATTGGGCCTATTATATCTCAATTATGATATAAGCCAGGACTTCGACTCACAATTCGGAGCCAATGTTGAAAAACTCATGGAACTCGTGCAAATACTTTCACAGTATTGGGATAACGCCGGGCAGGGAGATAAAAGTACCTCTATGTCTGACAATAAGGGCAATAACTAAGCAACATTCATAAGGACTACAGGAGTACGGAGACGGCTTTTATGAGCCGCCTCCTTCCTTGCTAAAGAAAAGAGGGAAGATGATGTTACATACTACTAAAATATATATGTCTGCGCAAATCACTGCATTTCGTGGAAAATATGCTTTTCTCAGCAACTTCTATCATGCGCCTATTGTGTACCAGAACCACAGGTACGCAAACAATGAAGCAGCTTTTCAGGCGCAAAAAACCATCTTTGTGCAAGAACAGCGGCAGTTCTATCACCTGACAGATCCTGCGGAAGCGAAGCAGCTTGGACGCACAGTTACCTTACGTCCAGATTGGAACAAGGTAAAAATACGCTTCATGTATGAAATATGCTTTGCCAAGTTCCAGCAACATCCGGATTTAAAACAAGCACTGCTGGCAACCGGCAAAACACAGCTGATAGAAGGAAATACCTGGGGTGACCGGTACTGGGGGTGCGTCGACGGTTTTGGTGAAAACCACTTAGGGATTATTCTTATGGATATCCGCAGTAAGCTGAATGCGGACTTAAGATAACTTTTACAATTGCTGAATATTCATTTTATGTATTATTCTATGATAGTTATAAGCCATATGGAAACAGAATAATTAAAGTTGTGAGGAGGTAAAACATGGTTGGTGGAAAATAATTGTTTAATGGAAAAGAAATAACAACGAATCTCTGTATCCAGATACGGGAATATAATCGCTTTCCGGAGGATCCTGACTGCAGCAAACCGTATTGTTACCAGCTCATGCATTTCTCGGAATAAATGCTCCATACTACACAGGAAGATATTGTCTTTATAAATTGATTTTATATTTAAAATAGGATAAGATAAAAATAGAACTGAAGAAAGGGGAGAAACCAATGGAAAACTATACTGAAGTTTTACAAAAGCTGATTCCTAAACTGGTGGATATTTTTCAGCAATCCACAGTCAGCATTATTCTATATGGCTCCGTTGCAAGAGGCACAAATACTGCTGAGTCAGATGTAGATATTGCATTAATCGTAAAGGATTATACTAAGGATATGCACGAACAAATGACCGATGTCGTCGTCGACTTGGAATTAGAATACAATATGGTGCTGTCTGTGCTTCTAATTGACAACGATAAATTTACAGAGTGGGGCAACATAATGCCTTTTTATAAAAATGTAAAGAAAGAGGGGATTGTGTTATGGCCGGCAGCATAAATGATTTATCCAAATACCGCTATGAACGCTCTCTGGAAGAGTTAGATAACGCAAAAGCATTATTTGAAACCGGGAAATTCAAACTGGCACTAAATCGTTCCTATTATTCAATTTTTCATGGGATGAGGGCTGTAAATGTATTAGATGAATTTGATAGCAGCAAGCATAGTGGTGTAATCGCCCACTTCAATCAGTATCATGTAAAAGAGGGCGATTTTCCAAAAGAAGCCTCGAAAATCATCAAAACATCTTCTGAAATGCGTGAACATGCAGATTACGAAGATTTTTTCGTCGCATCTCGTCAGGATGCAAAAGAACAGATTGAAAAAGCCGAAAGATTTTTAGGATTTATTTATTCATATTTACATTCCAGAAGTATTCTATGAAAATGAAAATGGCCGTCTAAATAATAGATGGCCATTTTCTATAAATAAAATTCAGGCAGTGACTCAATCAATTTCAGAATAATCTCTTGCCGCATGTCTTCATCTATAATTTTCTTGGTGGATCCGTCTTTCTGAGGTTCCTCTACAGTACAAAGGCCATCTATGTAATCAGAATAATAGTCAATCACCGCTTTAACTAAAGGCGATACAAAAAGTGCTATTTATCTGCTGGAGCAGTATCCGTTCCGATTAAGACTTTTAGTGAAATCGAAAGGTTTTTTATTGTATTCATAATTATTGATTTCATTTCAAAAATGGAATATAATAAAAATAGATCAATAAAAAAGGAGGGTTCTTATGATTATAACTGCAACAGAATTCAAACTAAATTTGGGTAAGTATCTGGATTTAGTTTCAAAAGAAGATATTTTTATTACACGCCATGGCAAAACTATCGCTAAAATCGTGAACCCGCAAATAAGCGCAGTTGATTCTATCCGTGGTTTACTGACCGATACTGTTCCTGATGATATAGATATAGATTCTTTGCGGGAGGAACGTTTGTTTAAATATGAAATTGATGTGTGATACAAATATTTTTCTGGATGTGCTCTCGGAACGAGAACCATTCGTGACAGATTCAGACAAAATTTTAAGGTTATGTGAAGAACATAAAATAGACGGCTATGTTTCCGCTTGTTGCATTACCGATATTTTTTATTTAGTACGCAAGTACAGGCATAGCAATGAACTTGCTTACCATGTAATTGGTAAAATATTGGAAATCGTAAAAATATGCAGCGTAACCAACTATGACGTTTTAATGGCTTACCAGACAAAAGCAAAAGATTTTGAGGATTGTCTTCTAGCCACATGTGCCAAATCCATAAAGTGTGACTGTATTGTAACACGCAATAAAAAAGATTTTGAAGGTTTTGGTATCTTACTGCTAAGTCCTGGTGAACTATTAGACCGAGTCTGTTAATACAATAACAGCGGACCGTCCATACTGGGCGGCCCTTTTATCTTTTCACGGCCAGACATTACATCTGAAATCGGGGGATTTGATATCTGCTGGTCAAGAAAGGTCCCTTTACTCAAACAGTTGATTCTCCCCCCTGCCATAAAAACATTTTCTCTCACACTCCACCCGGTATCTTCTCAACATATATAAAGAGAAGTGCGGCTGGTTCCATGTTTTTTGGAGCATATGTACATAGTAATCATACGATTTTGTAAACCAATTTCCCTGCACCCTGTCAAGTGCCGCTGCGATATGCATTGTAGTTTTTGATATTTGGGGAGGTCTGCCATCCGGACTCCGATAATAATTCTCCTTCATATCCGAAAAGCATACCATTACCTTTTTTCCCATTAAACAAGCGCTGCTCATCTGATAAATGACCTGGGGACGTATACCAGTCTCCATCAGCATTCGTAAAAAAAGCACCTCTTCCAAATTCCGATTTTCTGTCAGCTCTTGCAGCACCCTTCTGTAATGCTTTGTCAGGTATAGTTCACCCAGCAATAGTCTCTCTTCTTCTGTGGAGATATCCCCTATCCACTCAAGTTCCCGGAAGTACCTAGAATAGAATCTGTCCCAGTCATCCGATTTTAGCGCAGATAAGAAACACTGAACAGCTTCCTCCATATTCACTTTGTCATACCGAAATAAGAACTGTAGCATTTGTCGTACCGATACTGCCTTTTGTTCCGGATACCACGTTTGTATAAGCATAAACTCATTGACCAAGCATTGGAGGCGTTTTTTCAATCCCCATAAACGAGCCTGACACGCAACAATGTCACATTTGTTCCTACACCTAAATCCCCATCTTTTATGTTCTCCAAAAGACACCCTAATCTCATATCCTTTATTTCCATTGGAAGTCCTAATATTAGAAACCTGCATTATTTTTCCCCCTTTCTCATACGCAGTCAATTGATCTTTTGCTTCCCTAATAAAAGCATATTTTTTTTTCCTTCCGATAAATCACCCACAGAATCTGATGAAGCTTCTTTGAGGGCAGGCTCTTGCACTGGGCCTCTATCATCTTAATAAAAGGGTAGGCCATTGTGGATTGCAGACTTTTGCCTGACAGTAGCTGAGCTTCTTCTGCCCCGTATACCTCATGCAGGCATTCCAACATGATCCCAAGATCAGCTGCTCTTTGGATGATAGGTTCCATATCATATTCTTTTTGTGTCTCCATATTATATCCACCTCAGATTCTAGCCTGCAGGCCATTCAGATCTATATGTGACAGACCTACCAGATACCACCGATCCGGGAGGTCCAACTCCAGTCTTACCGGTATCCATTTACCCTTTACCCTGACCTCAAAGCGAGAACCGCAGTGTAGGCTGCCATAATACTCCTCCAGACCAAAACGAATATCATATCCTTGATTCACTGTATCACAAACCAGAATCCCTTCTCTTCTATTTCGCACCTTATCCCCTCCTCTTTCATGAGTTTCTTCTATATATTATATAGAACCCTGTTTTGTTTCTTTTTCTGGAATTTTAGAATGTATTTTGTAATAATCTTCCCGATACCAGTAAAATGAGGTGTATGTCAGGTTCCAGGAAAAGAGCTGTTGAACCGATTACTTTACTAATCCTGGGTCCGATGATATCCATAGTAGCTCATTCACATTACTGCCTAAAATGTACCGGATTATCCACATTGTAATTGGAAATACCATAAGTTTTCCACTGAACATTTTTGAGTAATTCCAAATCTATTGACAGCTTCAAGAAATTATATAAATAGATATGGATTTACAGGGAAAAACGCAAAAAAACTCTCAGAGGATGTTATTCTTCTGAGAGAATTTCAAATTTATAATCCTAAGTGCGTTTCGGTAGCACATTATCATCTGCTGATTTCATAAATCTGCTATCTGTGCCGGTTTATCTATAGTATCGGCTTATACACGATTGCGTATATCTAGTTATAATCCTGCTCATGTATCAAGACACAGATATATTTTCTAATAGGACAGAGGGAGAATTATTCCCTCCCCTCCCATTGAACCGTATATCTGTCAAAAAATGAAAACAATAAGTGCATCTCCGTCTCTGATTTAATAGTTTCCCTTATTCATGATGTATTCCGCAAGATACTTTTCCGCCTCATCTGATGAGCCAAAATCATGTTGTTCTCCGGTTATATACCAAACAGCATCATTCCATTCTTTCACGGCGAAAGCATCAGGGGATAGCTCTCGCAATGCATGGTGTACAGCCAAAAAATTCTTTGCCTGATGTAGATCAGACATATACATGCAGCCTGCTTTTGTAGACAAGTAATCCAATAACTCCAATGATTTCACCGAATATTTTACCTCCTGCTTATTTAAATTAACGTGGTTTCTGCACTCATCCTGAATAATCCTTGTCGAAACCTCCTCCATTAGCGCCAGTAAGATATTAGTTTCAGACATTTACAGCGAATTCTCTTACGACATAGACTCTGATTCAGTCTCTTGAACAGATTCCTCTGAAGTTGGCAGGCATCGGCTTATCCGACTCAGACTCCGATTCAGAATCCGAAACAGGTTCAACCGGGATCTCCTGAACCGGCTCACCCGACCCAGACACAACGATTCTAGAACCGTTTGGAATAAGGCTGGAGTGAACTGTTAAAACACCGTTTACCAGCTCATAAATAAGTGCTTCACCATTGTTTATCGTCACCGTAACATGTGTGGGCAACGTAAAACCCTCGTCGGCAGTAAATACTGCTTGCAGTCCATCTGAATCCAGAATGCTGCTTTGCTGTGTCATATTCTGCAGATCATACTCTGCTTCAGACGGTATCTGTATCGGTACATTTCCAATGACATCCCCGACATGGATGTACTGAATGTCTTCCTGTTTGCCCTCTAATGCGGCGATTTGCCAATCCCCCCAATATGATTCTATGGAGAAAATATCTGCCTGCAGATCTCCTGCAACTGTCATCTGCTCCGTCAAGCCATTTTGATAGGTAAAGATAAATGTGGAATCAGCTGTGATTTGATCCGTATAGTACACCATTTGCCGTTCATTTACCGCATCCCAGAACTTTAAGATACAGTAACCGGTTGTGGCGGTGCCTGATATTGAAATCTTTACTTCATATGTGCTATTGGCCACAAGAGAGAATTCCGCTGGCTCACCACTCGCGCTGCGCCGGATATCAGAAAAATCAGTATCTGCCGATGTCACCGAAACGTCACAGGAGAAGTCTGCCATACTAACATTTTCCATGCCCCCCAGTGCCTCATCAGTATACCAAGCCCAGCTAGCCCCTATATAAAAACTGAAGCTCAGCACAATGCCAATAATAGAAGGCAGTAAAAGCTGTATCTGTTTTCCGCCTGGCATTGCCTCTCTAAGCTTTTGATTCCATTGTGCATTGTTAAATAGGTACATGATGTAAAACCTCCCATTTGTTCCTTGAATTATACCCAAATGAAGCTGTCAAAAGGCACATAAACAAGATTATTCCTATACCCTTTGACAGCCCCTCTCCCCGAAGGGAGAGAAACCTGAGATGCTTTACAGTTTCGCTGTTACACCATCAATAATAATCGTACAGCCCTTGAGGTTTTCGACATCCGGTTCGGTGTCGTCTAACATGCTGGCTATATTGGATGCCGTAAGCTTTTTCCGTTTGAAAAATAACAGGAGGAGCAGACCTGCCATAGAGACTGCGCACAATTCAATATACAGATCAATATTGGATTCGTCACCTGTCTAAGGATTATCCGGTTTATACGGCTTATCTGGATCAATCGGTTCATCAGGTTCACCCGGCGAGCCTTTCGTGGTATTTACAAAACGAGGAAGAGTGGTATACGCCTTGCCATCCCGTTCATAGGATACGGTTGTCTGGTAAAATCTGCCCTCCTGCATTACGGTAATTTCCACCTTATAGCGAACCGGATCATAGCTGATTTTGGAATCAGTAAACGCCTGCTCAGATATGTAATAGATATAGGTCCCCGAATTCTTAAAATGCAGGACACTAAACTCAATAAGCCCATCGGTATTTTTCACAGTTTGAACTGTATTACCCGAATCATCCTGAAGCAAGAAAGTAAATGCACTGCCGCAGGGTATTGACCATCCAGCACTTTTTCCGCAGCCAGTTTAATCTCTGCCGAACCGGGTTCCTCCAAATACCACCAGCGAAAATCCGCTGTCATCTCCTGGTACATATACCGTCTACCGTCCGTGTCTATCTCGTTGATATTTCCAACACTGGTATCCAGATACACCGTGATACGATAAATAAGGCTTTGTTCACTGGATTCCATCCCATATTGAACAGAGTTTGGCATATCCCGCATTAGACCGTTATACAGTGTCTCGCCTTTATCAGGCAGTTCAATTTTTATGTTTAATACTTCCGCCAGGACTTCAAAGCCGGGGCGGATATCTGCATGATAATAAAGGGTGATTGCCCTTTTGTGAGATACCTCAATAATAAAATCTTTTGATACAGAATCTCCCGGAAACATATTTGTAATACTAAAGGGGATGTTCCCGCTGATATCTGCCCCACTAAGCCGCACGGTAGTTTCACAGCCGTCCGCCGCGAAGGCCGTTGACGCTATTCCAAGTGTAAGCAGAAGAATCAGCAGTAAACAGCTTATTTGCTGCATGATTTTAGTTCTTTTCATACACAGATCTCCCATCTATAAAAGCGTCCCATCCTGAACACCTTTCTTCAGTCTTCTCTTTAGATTGGATCCCGCCTTAAAGATGACCACATACTTCGGCGCCTTTGGCGTCCGCGGAGACCCCGGCGGCAAAATCTGTTCTCGCCTCTTAACTAAAAAGACGCCGAAATCCTGGCCAAAATCGACGCTATGGCCTTTCTCAAACTCATTGCAGAGATAGCTGAGAAGGGCATTTGCAACAGAGGACACGGTTTCCCCATCCTGTCCAGTTGCTTCACAACAAAATTTTATGACGTCCTGTTGCACTCATCTCACCTCATTATAATTGAACAAAACAAAAGCCCCGTCAGGTCTGGCAGGGAAAATGTACTCTCTTTCACCGGCTGCCATATGATTTACATTAAGGCCCTTAGCTTTGCGGATTCCATCTTTCGATGGGCTTGCATTTGAAATCTTCATATACAGTTTGGTTTCCTGCCTGCATTCCATACAGGCGAGGTACATAATTTACATTATGTAGTGAACTACAGCTGAAATCCTTGCAAAAGAAAAACGGCGAACAGGCATCATACTAAAAAAAGGCGCACGAAAGCACGTTCTCGGCTATTTTTTCTAAATTAGCATGGAGAGCGTACTTGTGCTGCCTTTATAAGAACTACTGCTATTTATTATGTTTTTGGGAACATTTTTTCAGCGAAAATCGCTTGATTTTTATAGGTTTAGGTGATATAATGCGAGTTATATCATATATGTATTTCTAATACGGACAGCAAGTTCACTACATAATGTAAATTATGTGGTGTTTTTTTTGACTTTTCCGCTAAACTACAAGCCCCAGCCGCTCAATTTTACGTCGGTGTTCCATTCCTGTGGTCATGATATAGATTCGGGTAGTTTCGATATTACTGTGACCAAGGATGTCCGCTAGCTTAGCGATATCTTTCTCAATTCCATAAAAAGTCCTTGCAAAAAGTTTGCGTAAATTATGAGGGAAAACTTTACTGGCTTTTACGTTCGCCACCTGACATAGCTTTTTCATTTCAGCCCATATATTACTTCGATTCATGGGCTTTCCGCTTTTGGTACGGAAAATTACGCCGCTTTGTATGCCGTATTTATTTGTAAAGTCAAACAGCTTCTTTCTTAAGCTTCCCGGGACAAGAATGGTTCGTGTCTTTCCTTTGCAGGAAATCACAACCTCCCCCTGCTGTACTGCTTCCACGGTAAAATACTGAAGTTCGGATACCCGGATGCCGCTACTACAAATTGTTTGTAGCAGCAAGCAGAGCCGGGGGTTGTTCCGTGCGGCCTCTACCAACCTATAATATTCCGCCTTGGTCAACTCCCGTTCCTCCGCAGAATAGATCCGGCGCTGTGTTTTCAAAGTTTTCACGCGGCACTCGGTGCATTTCAAAAACCCAAGTAGATTATTGATAGATGCCAGCATGGAATTAATGCTGCGTACAGCATACCCCTTTTCAACAAGCCCCTGCTTATATTCCAATACCTTTTCTTTTGTGATAGACTGACCCGCCAAGAAAAGATAAAAAGCATGTGCATCACGGAAATACTTTTCCACTGTTGCTGAGCTCTTTTCTTCTTGAATCAAGTTTTCACGAAAACGTTCTATATCCATTTTGGATAATTCTCTGTTTCTCATAGCCATTACCTCCGTTGACCGTAATTGGATCTCCGCTTATATGTTCCACCATTATTTTATCCAATTTACATATTTAGCAGTCATAAAAATGACAGAGATACACGGAGGCTCAGACTTCTTTTGCATACAGATTTTAGTGGGCAGATCAACAAATGAAAACAAGAAAATAACATTTGTATTCCTGTTTTTTATTTCCCCAGAATCACCTGCTCCCCTTCCGCTGCAACAACAGCGCTTCTCCTCTCCTTATCGTACTGCAACGTTCCTCCGCTTATGCTACGGATTTCAGGAACATTGTAAAGTACATATGTTTCCTTTCATTTTTTCCACAACTAGACAGATATATCTTATCTTTATCCGCATATCCCCTCACATTCAGCACAATATTACCTTCTTTGTCGGGGATCCGGCATTCTGCTTTCTGTCCCTCCCGCAATTCATAGATACCGATCTGCACATTTTCCGGGAAGGAATACCCGGCTGTTTCTTCATTGCTTCCCATCGGGAGAAGCGAATTCTCAGCCACGAATAAAGGCAGCGAATGATAATCGTATGTTTCCCGGTACCAGCGTCCTCCTTCTTTCCGTTCTCCGTTCAGAAGGTGCGTCCACACACCTTTCGGCAGATAATACTCCCCGATTCCCTCTTTACTAAAAATCGGCGCTACCAGAAGTCGGTCTCCGAGCATATACTGCATATCGAGATATTTCACTGCAGGGTCATTTTCAAATTCCAGGATCATTGGCCGCATCACAGGAATTCCCGTTTTGTGCGACTCCACCGCCATACTGTAGATGTATGGCATCAGCTTCAGTTTGAGTTTCGTAAATTCTCTGCACACTTCCACAGATTCTTCGTCGAACAACCATGGCACCCTGTAGCTCTTGGAGCCATGTAGTCTGCTGTGAGTGGAAAGAAGCCCGAATTGCAGCCATCTTTTATATACATCAGCATCGGCTGCCCGTTCAAATCCACCGATATCATGGCTCCAGTAACTGAAGCCGGAGAGCATAAAGGAAAGGCCGCCTCTCAATGATTCTGCCATAGATTCATATGTGCCTGTACAGTCGCCTCCCCAGTGTACGGGGAATCTTTGACCGCCCACCGTCGCACTTCTGGCAAATAAAACTGCCTCCTTTTCTCCTTTTTCTCTCTTTAGCAATTCAAATACCGTCTGATTATACAATAATGTATAATAATTATGCATTCCCCATGCATCCGCTCCGTTTGCATAAGTCACATCAACAGGAATCCTTTCACCGAAATCTGATTTAAAACAATCGACTCCCATATCCAGCAGTTCTTTCAGTTTTTCCTGGTACCAGATCACAGCTTCCGGGTTCGTAAAATCAATGACTGCCATTCCAGGCTGCCAGTTATCCACCTGCTTTACGCCCAAACCATCGGCGCGCATTAGAAAATATCCTTTTTTCATCCCCTCCCGGAAGAATACCGTTCCCTGTGCTACATAGGGATTAATCCATACGCATATTTTCAGCCCTTTGTCTTTATACCGTTTTAACATTCCCCTTACATCCGGAAATGTTTTCTCATTCCATTCAAAATCGCACCAGTGCAGGCCCCTCATCCAAAAGCAGTCGAAATGGAATACGTCAAACGGCAGCTCCCGCGCTTTCATCCCCTCGATAAATGAGTTAACCGTTTTCTCATCATAATCCGTCGTGAAGGAGGAACTCAGCCAGAGTCCGAACGACCAGGCCGGAGGAAGTGCCGGTTTGCCAGTCAGGCTCGTATAGTGCTCAAGTACTTTTTTCATAGAGCTTCCGCCAATCACATAATAACGCATCTCCTCTCCTTTTACGGAGACGCCGACTGCTTCTACCTTTTCGCTCGCAACCTCAAAGGACACGTCTGTGCTGTGATCCACATAGATTCCGTAATTTTTATTCGTCATATAGAACGGAATATTTTTGTAACTAATCTGCGAAGAGGTTCCCCCGTCCTCGTTCCAGCAGTCTACAGTCTGACCGTTTTTTACAAATGCGGTAAACCTTTCACCAAGACCATAGACACATTCTCCTGCTGCCAGCGAAAACTCTGAGACAATGTAAGGATTGTAATCCTCAGCAAGATAATTTGTCTCCGGGTACTTGGTTGAATTTTTTCTGTCATGTCTCATGTATCCGACATTTTTAAACCCACATGATGTCATTTCTTTCCCGTTTCTTTTGTAGCTGATATAGAACTCTTTTAGTCCCACATGTACACTCACATTCCCTGCTGACATCACCGCCTCATTCTCGCTGATATCTACATTTACTCTACATTTTTCTCTATTCAGCATAAACCGGGGTTCTCTCTTTTCGTATCCTTCAAAATGTATACATCTTACCGAAATAATATCCTCGCCCGCTGAGGTAAACTCAAACGTCAGAGTTCCGACGTCCAATGCGCCCGCGCGATTGCAGATGGTCCGGAACGGAGCAATCACCCTCATGCCGTTTTCTATTTCTTCCACTTCGTACGCCTGTGCCGCGTAACATGCGTGAGCAGCCTCGCTCTTCTCCCAGAATCCCTCTGTAAATTTCATGGCTTACTCCTCCTGCTAATGTTCTGTACTACTTCCGCCTTTGCATAAAATCCTCTCGTTCTACCGTCGATTACTGCACTGTCAGCTACCTGCAGCTGCTCCTGTAGACGGATATCCCTGCAGGACGCTCCAAGCGAAATGATGTAATTCCCCTTTTCCACGAACCATTGCATGTCACGGTTCAAGAAGGCAAACTGAGACACCTTCATCTCAAACCGCACTTTCTTTTCTTCTCCCTTTTTCAATTCCACTCTCGCGAATCCCGCCAGTTCCATTGTCGGACGCACCATCTGCGATACGGCATCTGTAAAATACATCTGGACAACTTCTGTTCCGTCACAGTCGCCTGTATTTTTAATCAGTGCTTCCACCTTGATGACAGACGACGCACGAACGACCTTTTCCTCGATTTTCATATCAGAATACTCAAAAGAAGTATAGCTCAACCCATGTCCGAAATAATAGAGAGGCTCTGCCGTATCATTGATATATCCGTTTTTATTCCGAATCATTCCGGTATGCCCAGCTGCAACATAGCCGCTTCCCCTCGGAAGGCCATAGTAAATCGGAAGCTGTCCTGTATTTCTTGCGACAGTAACGGGAAGACGCCCGGACGGATTCACCTCACCGAAGAGCAATCTGCACAGAGCGCTGCTTCCCATTTCTCCCGGCTGCCATACTTCCACGATAGCATTGAAATGTGACGCGGTAAACTCGTTTGACAGTGGACGTCCGTCATAATGAAGTACGACTGTATTCTTATGTAATCCGTAAATTTTTCTTGCAAATTCTTCCTGTGCTCCCGGCAGGTCAATGTCGGTAGCATCCACGCCCTCCCCAACCGTAGAAGTGCTTCCCCAGCCGTTTTTACCTCCGAGCGTCAGCAAGACTACATCGGCGTCGGCCGCAGCACGCACTGCCTCTTCTATTCCGCCAAGTTCAGTTCCCGCACAGTTTATCCCCTTTGCAAACACCACCTCTGTGTCAGGAAGATATTCTTTTAATTTCTGATAAAGTGTTTTTGCTTTCGGAAAATCTTTCTGTATCTGCTTATTTACCCTGGGTGAGGTATCACGAACCTGTCCTATATATTCCTGATCAATATCATAGATAATAACTCCCGGTTCCTCAAAGTCCTGCCCGTCTTCCTCTCTCGACATCGTCATATCGATTACTGCTGGATAAGAAAATGTCCCGAACAAACTTCGGATGTTGTCCGCATGAGGACCAACTACCGCAAGTTTTTTTATCTGTTTTGACAGTGGAAGAACATTATTCTCATTTTTCAATAAAATAAAACTCTCCTCCGCTATCTTCTCATTCAGCCGCTCTGTTTCTTCTAAATGTAATGTCTTTTTTAGTTTTCTTAAGTCCGGATAAGGGTTTTCAAAAATACCCATTTCAAACTTCAGTCTCAGAACTCTCTCCACCGCCTGATCGATCACAGATATGCTCAGCCGGCCGTCATTTACCGCTTCTTTCATGCGGTAATGGAACCCTTTCGGTCTCGGGTACTCTACATCCAGCCCGGCCTCAATTGCCTGAATTCCGGCCTCTTCAAATGTGGCGGCTACTGAAAATGGGTCTACCAGACGGTCCAGGGAGAGATAGTCGGAGACAACAAACCCACGGAAGCCAAGCGCATTTCTCAGTATTTCTGTGAGCATCTTTTTCGATCCCACAACCGGTTCCCCATTGATGGAACAATATGAATTCATAACACTCTTCAAATTGGCTTCCGTTATTGCACACTGGAAAGGTTTGCAGTGAATTTCCAGAAGATCTCTCTCCGAAACAAGATTGCGTCCCATATTGATTCCACCCTCTGTGACTCCATGTCCCGCAAAATGTTTCGCTGTTGCCAAAATACCTTTTTTGATATCCTCTGACTGAATCCCTCTGACAAAGGCGCTCGACATCGCCGATACAAGAGCTGCATCTTCTCCGTATGTCTCTGTCATTCTTCCCCATCTCGGATCCCTGTCCACGTCCATCACAGGAGAGAGTGCCTGCCGAAATCCCACATACAGCATCTGGCGGCGTATGATGTCCGCCATCTGCTCCACAATCGCCGGGTCAAACGTAGACGCCTGAGCGATTGCACTAGGAAATACATCGGCCTCCGTATACTGCGCCCCTGCACACGCTTCACAATGAATCAGCGCCGGAATTCCGAGCCTTGTCTCATTTACCAGATATCTCTGTAATTTGTCCGCGTACTTCACAACTTCTTCTACACTGTCTGCCACAGTGAATGCGCCAACATTCCCAATTCCGTTTGGTACATATTCCTTAAAATCAGGAATCTCCTCCGTGATTGTCACAAGACATGTAATCTGATCGATTTTCTCCTCAAATGTCATTCTCTGCATCAGGTCCTTAAGCCTTTCCTCCACCGGAAGGCTGCTGTCTTTGTAATTCGCCATCTCCTTTTACCTTCTTTCTTGTGCTGTCTTTCTGAATGGACTGCTTGATCGGATTATTTCAGATACTCGTCCACATTTTCTGCTGTGACGATTTTAAACGGAATGCTGACATCCTCGATATCTGCCGGGTCTTTCCCATTTTTCAGGTCCTCGAAAATCTGAGCGCCCGCTTCTGCCTGTGCCTTTGCATCCTGCAGAGAAGTCATCGTCATTTCTCCGTTTTTAATAGATTCCAGTGCGTCATCACTTCCGTCCACACCGAGCACCTGAATACTGTCCTGTTTTCCCGCCGATTTCAATGCCTCAACAACTCCCAGTGCCGCATCGTCATTCTGGCATACGATTGCGTCAAAACTGTCATATGACAACAGACAGTCATCCGCCGTACTCATTCCGAGATCTTTTGCATTTTCCACGTTATATTCACCTAAAATTGTAATATTACTGTCTTTCAGAGCATCTGCCAGCCCCTGTTTGCGGTCAATATACTGCTGGTCGTTCGGTGCTCCTGTGAAGTATAAGATAGATGCTCCTTCCGGAAATGCCTCCCGAAGATATTCACCCTGTGCTTTTCCCGCATCATAGTTCGGAGAACCAACATAAATATATCCGTCATAATCATCCCCGCCCGATACCGTAGTCAAAAATGAAATGTAAGGAAGTCCTGCGCTTTTCGCCGCTTCAAGTGCCGGTATAGAACCGTCCAGATCGTTGCTGATAGCTGACACTACATTTACGTTCTGTACAATAAAATCATCAATCTGTCCGTTCTGTACATTTGTATCCCCACCTGCATCTGTGACCGTAATATCAATACCTTTCGCCTCTGTCATCTCTTTCAAATACGTTCTGAATTTTGCACAATAATTGTACGTATCACTGTTGTTTGCAAATCCTACTAAGTACTCTTCACTTTTCTTTCCTGTATTACCCGTATCACCTGTCTTGTCCGTACCGCATCCTGTCATTACCGTCATACATACCATCATTCCCGCCACCATCACTGCTAATTTTTTCTTCATTGTTTTTTCCTCCTTCATTTTTATTTATTTACTTTTTTTATTTTCTTTTGTCTTAATATCAATAATTACTGCCACCGCAATTAACAACCCCTTCACAATCAACTGGTACTGGGTAGATACATGCAGCAGATTCAGTATGTTGTTGATCAATCCTACGATGATCGAACCGATTAAGGCTCCTGTTACCGTTCCGATTCCTCCTAAGAAGCTAGTCCCGCCCACAATCACCGCAGTAATGGCGTCAAATTCATACCCTTCTCCCACAGAAGGCATTCCCGCCATCAAACGCGCCATCAGCACTACACCTGCCAGTCCTGTCAGCGCACCGCTCAGTGTAAATATCAGCCTCTTTATGCGCTTCGTATTAATGCCCGAGGCAATTGCCGCCTTCTCACTTCCTCCGATAGCATAGATATAAGTTCCGAATGTTGTCTTTTTCATCAATATCGCTATGGCTACTACCATAACAAGCATAATGATAACCGGAACCGGTATTCCGAGGACTGCACCATATCCCAGCGGTCTCGCTTTCTGCACGCCGCCGATTGTCTGCCCGTTTGTATATATCTGAACAATTCCCTGAAGTACATAGGTCATTGCCAGAGTCGCAATAAATGGCTGCAGTTTATAGTGGGTAATTAAAAATCCGTTCACCCAGCCGCAAAGACATCCGATTGCGATCCCCGCCAGTATCGCCAGCGGCAGATTTCCCGTTCCTGCAAGGATCCCCGCCGAAATACACGCTGAGGTTGTACACAAAAACCCCGCTGACAAGTCAATCATTCCGGATACGATCAGCATCGTCTCGCCGCAGGCAATAATGGTAACCACAGAAATCTGTTTTAATATGTTAATCAAATTCTGGGGTTTTAAAAAGTTATGATTAATGACTGCCGATGCAATAAATAAAAAGATCATGATAAGTACGATTCCGTATTTTCTGTATATCTCTCCCGATGATAATCTCGTTTTATTTTTCATCTTTCGCCTCCACAATTATTTTCATAATTTTATCCTGAACCAGATCCTCACGCTCTAAAATTTTTAACAATTTCCCGTCACCGACCACTCCTACTCTATGGCTCATGGAAAGCACTTCCGGCATATCTGAGGAGATGAGTATAATTGCCATACCCTGCCTCGCAAACTCTGTAATGAGGGAATAGATTTCTTCCTTTGCACCTACATCAATCCCTCTTGTCGGCTCGTCTAAAATAAGAAGCTTAATATCCCGCACAAGCCATTTTGCCAATACTACCTTCTGCTGGTTTCCGCCGCTTAAATTCTCTGCCAGTGTACTCATACCCGGTGCTTTCACTGAAAGTTCGGAACAAATAGCATTTCCCTTTTTCTTTACCTGCTTCGCATTCCAGAATCCTAATCTCGCAAATAAATCTCCATTCGGAAGTTTGATATTGTCTTCTATCGGTCTCACACCCACAAATCCGTAAGTCCTTCTGTCCTCCGTCACCATTGCAATCCCATGCCGTATTGCATTTTTGACTGAGCGTATCTTCACCTCTTTTCCCTCCATCAGGATCTCTCCTTTTTCCAGATGGTCCAATCCGAATATTGTCTGAACAATCTCACTTCTTCCTGCGCCTACCATACCTGCAAGGCCGAAAATCTCTCCTTTATGAACCCGGAACGAAATGTCTCGAAATACCCCTTCATTCGTCAAATTCTTCACTTCAAGCACAACTCGATCCTGATGTTCTGAAATTGGCGGATAGATATCTTCGATATCCCTCCCGACCATCATAGATATAAGCTGCTCTTCCGTAGTGTCTTTTATTTCGCCCGATGCAATCCACTTTCCGTCACGCAAAACCGTATATTCATCGCAGAGTGCGAACACTTCTTCCAGCCTGTGAGAGATAAAAACGAATGCAATCCCAGTCTCTTTCAGTTTGCATACGGTCTTAAAAAGAATGCCGGTCTCCGCACTTGTCAAAGATGATGTCGGCTCATCCATAATAATGACTTTACTGTTTCTCGAAATTGCTTTCAGAATTTCAATCATCTGACACTGAGCTACATTCAGATTTCCCATTTTTTCATCGGGCTCATAATCCAGATTCATTATTTTTAATAATTCCTTTGTTTGCTTCTTTCTCTCCTTTTTGTTCAAAAATAATTTTCCTTTTTTCTGTTCTCTCCCTAAGAACAAGTTCTCTGATATCGTCAGCTCAGGTACATAGTTCAATTCCTGTGCGACAATAGAAATTCCATGTGCATAGGCATCCTTCTCTGACTTCATATGAATCTCTGTTCCTTCACAAAAAACTGTTCCGCCATAACCGGTATATGTTCCCGACAATATCTTCATCAGTGTTGACTTGCCGGCTCCGTTTTCACCGACCAGTGCATGAACTGTGGAAGAACGTATCTTCATATTGACCTGATCCAATGCGATTACACCCGGAAACTCTTTGCGTATGTTTTTCAGTTCCATAATTGTATGCCTTACCAAAATGTTCCCCCCTTTTTGTCTAAACGTTTTAACAATTAGTTTCTTAACGCTTTGTTTTATGTTGATATTATATCATATTCATTATATCTATTCAACAAATAAGGCTTATTTTTGTTTATTTTGTATAATATTACTCGTCAAAACGTTTCAATATTTATGTTTAAACGTTTTAACACTGTTAATAATAAACAGGCATAAATGGTATTATTTTACATACTAAAAGAGCCGGTTCATACACCGACTCTTTTATAAAACCATTTTAAATTTTCCTTGTACTGCCCCGAAGCAAAAGTTGTGGTTTATACTCCCTCACGTTCCTTCCCTTTTTTTCTGTGCACTCGATCAGCTCCATAGTGCGTTCTCCTATATACTTCCCTATTTCTTCCACCGGAATACCTATTGTTGTCAGCGGCACCTGCATCACATCCGCGAACGGAACATTATCGAAACCGACCACAGAGACTTCCTCTGGGATGCTGACCCCGTACATTCTCGCCGCACGATAAATACCAAATGCCATCTCGTCATTCATAGAGAAAATAGCCGTCACCTTTTTTCCCATAATATAGGAAAATAACATGTATCCGCTATTCATGGTATAGTCCCCATAGACAACCAGTTTTTCATCATATGAAATCCCAGCTTCCTGAAGAGCCATTTTATATCCTTCCAAACGCTCCTGTGTCACCTGATAATTCTTTTTCCCCGCCACACAGCCAATCCTTCTGTGTCCGTAATCTATGAGATGCTTCGTTGCAATATATCCGCCCTGACGGTAATCAAACACTACATCTGTCCCCTCACATGCAAATCCATAATTATCCATAGTCATTACCGGTACATCTAACTGCAAAATGGCATCATTCAATTTCTTTTTTTCTTCATTCGTATATTTCTCAAGCGATTTCGCCCAGATCAAGGCACTGATATTTCCCGCACCCACGTTCCGAAGCAGATCACATTCCACCGCTCCATCATCTTCTATAATATGGCAAACAAGAGAGTAGCCTCTTTTTTCAACCACATTGTTAATCTCCATGAAAAGCGATGAAATATGGGTATTCCGCAAATCATTAAAGACAATCCCTATCAGCTTACTCTTTTTATTTACAAGGCTTACTGCTGCATTATTCGGCTGATAATTATACTTTCTTGCAACTTCTATTACTTTTGCTTTTGTCTTCTCCGACACCCTCGTTTTCTTTGAAGAGAGTGCCATAGACACCGTTGCCACCGAGACACCACACTCGCGAGCAATATCTTTTATCGTCACCTGCATCACCGTTCCTCCGATATATCTTCCACTCTGTTTCTATCTGTGTTTTTTGTCTATCTTATTATTGTAAAGCAAATCATAATGTCTGACAAGGAATTCCCCTGTACTTTCTTGTCTGGATCTAAAATTCATTTGCTTCTATCGTCCTCCCCTCCCAATAATTCCCTCTGCAGTCCAATCAAATGAAGCATTATCTCCTGCTTAGGTGATAATGCTCCATTTCTTAAGGCTATCTAATTCCCGACAGCTTCATTCTCCTTTCTAATATTTCACGGGTATCCAGACTTCTACTTCCCCCAAATCTTCTGCTTCATTCCATAATACATACTTTTCGATGGTGGGCAACCCACATTTGTCATACTGGCTCTGGGGAAGGAATTCCTGATTGATCTGCTGCCAGAGATTTCCCAGAACATTGTCTGAGATTTTTCCCTTGGCCTGAAAGATCAGCCATGTTGCCGGAGGATATTCATATGTCACAAATCCTTCTACCTCCGGCCCGTCCCAGAGAACGGCACACATATAATCATTACTGCCATCCTCCTGAAATCCGAAGCACAATCCCAAATCAAAAAAACTACCACTGATAGCTTTCATTTTTTCATTAGTTCCATCACTCTTAACCACTGCCCAGGTGCCTCCTCCATATGGAGTTGTCATTCTTATTCCCAATACCTGAAAAGCCCCTTTTTCTTCAACTACATACTTCATAATCTCTACTCCTTTCACTGTATACTAAGATTCAAGCCTGCAGTAAAATACTAGCGGAACAGCTTTTTGTCTTACATCTGTCGCGTTGCATCCGCTCCGTTCTCCTGCCTGCCTTATGCTTAGTATAAGGCTTTCACAGTCTGTCTGCCCGATATATTTCCCACAGAAAATATCGGCACAAAACATATCTCTGGCTTTTTCATCCACTGAAGATTTCGGACAGATGTCAAGAGATGATGTGAAAAAGTTTATAGGGATGCTCATGACACCCTCCACATAACCTGGCGTCATTTAAACTTCTTCCAATATAAGACATACGTTCATATCGGAACGTCTAAAATCAATGACGGTGAATTGCAAACAAAAATTAATTGATACTACCACAGACAGATTACTCATCTTTCTTCCGTTTTTCTTATCTCCAGATATTTCACATAGTCGTTACATGAAATCACGTCCCCAACCAATTTCCGATTCTCCGGATTTCTCAGATTATAGAAATATACTGGCAAATGATCGATTTCTTCGCCCAGGTCATCATATATGGTACAAAACACTTTGTCGTATTCATTTTCTATTCTGTCCTCACCGAAGAAGCCTTCCATCAAATCTACTTCATTCTGGACATCATCCGGCACCTCATGAATCTCACCCAGAACCATCTCATCTCCTATCGTCAGAGCAGGATACGCTTTACCCCTGATAGCATGGAGCGAACCTTTCACATAAGCATAGCGCCGGAATGTATCATGAGCTTTATAATAGTACTCATAATTATACATACCCACACGAAGTGTCCCATATACAAACACTCTTCTCATCAGTGTGTTGCACCGCCCATCACCTTAATATCCGTAGGTGTGTCTACAATTGCCTCAATTGCGGCTTCAATACCCTCCACCAGTACATCCTGTGACATGGACGGCATATTCTTTTTATCTATTACCTGCTGGGGCAGGAATGGAATATGGATAAAACCACTGCGCTTTCCAGGATATTTGGCTGCCAGCATATGACAGACCCCGTATGTCACATGGTTGCAGACAAAGGTACCCGCCGTATTGGATATGGATGCGGGAATTCCTCTGCTCTGAATCCGCTGAACCATAGCCTTGATCGGAATGGTTACAAAATAAGCAGCCGGACCATCCGGATAAACAGGCTCGTCAATAATCTGATTTCCCTCATTGTCAGGAATACGGCAGTCATCCACATTGATACCTACCCGCTCTATGGTTATATCTGGTCTCCCGCCTGCCTGTCCGATAGACAAAACTACATCCGGGTCATATTTGACCACAGCCTCCTCGATTACCCGGAGGGACTTATGGCACACAGTGGGTATCTCCAGCTTGATAATCTCCGCCCCCGAGATATTATCTCTCAGTCTTTTTACCGTCTCAATGGCCGGATTTACCAGCTCTCCCCCGAAGGGATCAAATCCTGTCACTAATATTTTCATTTCTTTCTCCTTATCTGAATCCAATTATAAGCATAAGAATAATGTGAACTGCGATCATCATTAATGCCATAGGAACCTGCGCCTTAATAACAGACCACTTGGGATCCTTTGTCTCAAGTACCGCACAGGGAACAATATTAAAGTTCGCCGCCATAGGCGTCATCAGCGTTCCGCAGTAACCTGCTGTCATACCAAGTGCACCGATTATAGCCGGATTCCCGCCCTGCATAATAACGAAGGGAACACCGATTCCTGCTGTAATAACAGTAAACGCGGCAAATGCATTCCCCATGATCATAGTAAAAATGACCATACCAAAAACATAGATTATAACTCCTATTACGATATTTCCTTTGGGAACAACGGAGGAAATCATATTAGAAATAACTTCACCCACACCAGCCTCTGAAAATACACTTCCCAGTGCGCCCAGCAGCTGAGGCAGCAAGCAGGCGGCTCCAACCTGCATAAGCAGACGTGAAGTATCTTCTCTTGTCTCGCTTACCTTTGGGTTACAAATGACAAATGCCAAAATCAAGGCAAGTACACAGGCTACACCTGTCATAATTGCTCCATTCAGCGCTGTAGGAGTGACAACACCCTCTGCATTCACAGCATCATATTTCACAAAGGATAAAACCAGAGCAATAACACCAACGGTGACTGCCGGAATAAATATTTTCGTTCCAATTCTCTCGCTGGCCGCCTGCTTGGACTGAGCGGCAGCTTCTGCGAACTTACCCATTTTTACCTGTTTTGTGAGAGTAAGGCAGCCCATAACCAACAGCATTGCGCCGGTAACCACAGGAGGAATAACTTTACCCAGCATGAAGATCAGCCCTGTCAGGGTCCAGAAAATAATTGTTCCGATTTTTGCCTCTTCGTTCTTTCTTGCACGGAAAGCGGTATCAAAACATACCAGTCCGCAGAGAACATAGAAAAATTCCGGAAAATAAACACCTAAAAAATCTGTCATTATTTCTTTCCTCCCTTCACCTGTCTGTCAAACAGGAATACCTGTACCATCGTCAGGATGATCGAGATAATCATAACGGAAATAGAAGCTGATGCAATACTTGATAGTGTAACATCATATCCAGCCACGGCAAGCCCGGACTGAATCAGCACGACACCAGACGCTGCCGGAAAACAGTTCTGCGCGAAGAAGTTACCATAGTTCTCAGATGCGGCTGAAAGACCTTTTACTTTCTCATCTTCCTTTTCTGTCAGTCTACTTCCTTTAGATGCTTCTGCAGCTGCAGTAGTCATCGGCAGGATCAGAGGACGAATAAACTGAACATGTCCGCCAATTCGGATATTCATTGCAGATGCTAAAGAACGAATCACAATCCACAGTGACAAAACCTTTCCTGCGGATGCATCCTTAATCTTTCCAATCAAATAAGCCGCCCTCTCCTTCATACCAAAATGCTCGATGATTGCAATTACCGGGAACATAATAAGAAAAATAGACATCAGTCTATTGTTTACAAAAGATGTACCTATGATCTCCAGAATATAAAAAAAGTCAAGGCCTGATACAATACCAGTCACAATACCTGCCACAAGTACTACAGCCAGAACATCTAGTTTCAGTGCAAAGCCTAAAACAATAATTGCTACACCAATTAATTTAACTATTTCCATATCTTTCCCCTTTCATTGCATACCTCATCTTTTCATCATAAAATATCTTACAGAAAATTGCATAATTTTTTAATAATACACAAAACTTCAAACATGTCCATGGCAGTCCAGTTCGACAGTATATATTCTTTTGCCCCTGCAATGCTTTTTAGTCCTTCTCCTACCCATAACTGATTCCACGGCGACAATCCCAAGTACGCTAATCGGATTAATCAGTTATGGTTTTCATTTGCTCCACACAAGTTTAGGTCTGTATTTTGCCAGAGGAACATTCTACCCATGCAGATCCTATAGGTTTGCAGGAAAACGGCAGTAATTTAGAAGTTCTTCTGTTTACAAAATTGGAACACAAATCTCGCAAAGGTGTTGCTCCACTAAAATTCTTGCGTAACGTTCCATAGTAGGTCTGGACTCATCTAGCTGATAACCGATTCTTTTTATTTCTGCAAAGCACTCATTCCATGCTGATTCGACCGCAATGGCAGTATGTTCAATTAAAAATACTATGAATTTCCCACCTTCGATCTTTCTACTTGTCACTTCCCCTATATGTATATTTTGATTTGGCGGATATATTGTGCAAACATCATATCTGCATTTATTGGCTTCTGTTGTATTGGGATTATCTAGGGGAATGGCAAATATTATATTATGAACAGTATAGAGATCATGTTCTTTCAGCCAGCTTTTGAATTTCTCCATCAAAATGCGATTACTTTCTCCGTATGCACCCACTCGCCGCATATAAATAACTTCGTATGATTCTATTTTCTCTTCTCTCGAACTGATATAAAACATTAATTTAATCCTCCAATACTTTTAGTACATCAAAATCCAAAACATATGATAAGCCCAATAAAAATAATTTTCAACTTAATTAATAGATC
>ERZ506993.37-NODE-37-length-152992-cov-14.8779_pt1 | contig 152992 bp, 140 predicted proteins | sample MGYA00513167_ERZ506993 | MGnify/ENA metagenome assembly ERZ506993 | reverse complement strand
TTCTCAAATCCAAAGGTCTAAACCAGACCTTTTGTTTTTAGAATTTTCAGGGTTTTACATACTGTCTAATCTTCAATTATCAAGGTTCTTTGTTGTCGGCTTGTTCAGCAGCAACTTTTATATCTTATCACAGTCGCTTGTGTTTGTCAACAACTTTTTTAACTTTTTTATTTCTTACTCTCTTGCGCTTTTGGTACTCACCGCAGCGCAAGAGATATCTTACCAGATGTTTCGACAAATGTCAACAATAATTTACAACTTTTTTTACAAACCTTTTTATGCAAACTTTTTTACACAATACAGCCCATGCATACGCACGGGCTGTATCAATCAACTGCATGGTTTCATCGGCAGTGGTTCGGCACTTACAGACTGTGCCTGCTTCAATTATATATCTGAAGGTATCCCCTCAGCCGGAATTCCGTCAACCGGAATTTCATCGGATGAAGATTCGCTCTCCTCTTCAACCACCTCCGGCGCAACCTGGAACTCGGACAGGTATGCTTCCTCAGGAAGCCCGGCCAGATACGCAGGCAGGTTGATGGCAATACCGTCCATATGATGCGGCAGGGAAACGGTCACATCGACCATCTCTTCGCTTCCACCTTTTTCCTGCGTAATTTCCAGAGTCATTTTAAAGGTCTGGCCAATACAGGTAGCCATGCCTCTCTCCTTATCCCGGAGTTTTGCTACCTGTTCACCATCCACATACACCACTACCTTATAAGGTGTGGTATAGGTCTGACCATTATAATCAATGGACTTATTATCTATATACACCGTATGTCCGCGGCCAATGACCATCATAATACCTGCGATAATGAGCAGGAGTAGGATTGCTCCTATTCTGAATAGAATGGTACGTTTCGCTCTCAATTCTCCCCCTCCTCACTCTGTGCAAGCTGCAGCATCTGACCAGCCTTGCCCTTAGCTCTTCGTTTTTTCGTCTCATACATGATAAGAGCAACGGTGATAACACCATAGGAGATGAATACACGGAAATACTCACCAATCATGGAATCACCGGTAATGGTTGCACCTGCTTTGGGCGCCACAATGAACATCAGGTGGAACAGGATGACTCCAAGAAATACGTTGCCAATGGATGCCCTGTCAACAGAGGCTCCGCCCACAAGCAGGGCTGCGATACAGAACATACCAATCTGTGTATGGGAACTGTAGGTGGAAATATTACCCATGTTCTGCAGGTAGATAACCATGCCAAGTCCGGCGAAAACCGTTGACATGATAATGGCGATAATACGGGTCCTCTCCACCTTGATACCTGCGTCACCGGCTACATCCATATCCTGGCCAACGGCACGCATGTCCTGGCCCAGCTTTGTCTTACGAAACCATATGATAAACAGGCACAGCAGGGCAATGATGATAAGGGTCAGTACCGGAATCTTGACACCTCCGATATGGATGGCCAGAAGATTGTCCAGATACTGCCTCATATGAAGAAGGCTGACCGTGTTGCGGACACCATAACCTCTTGGCAGCTTAATGGAGGAATGGATAATCGGAATAATGGAACCCATCATGTACAGAACCACCAGCTGATACAGACCATTCATGAAGAAGCTGATGATATAGCTGGTAACCATCTCCCTGCCTTTGGCCATGTTGAGCATCTTACCGCAGAAAAGGCCCAGCAGAATGGAAATCGGTATGGAAATGATCATGGCAAGGATAATGCCGGGTATTCCCCATATCTGCCAGTCGGCCACAAAGATAAGGCCGATTTCACCTGCCATAGCGCCCAGCGTCATGCCGAAGTTAAGTCCCATGCCGGCCATAATGGGAATCAGCAGGCTCAGGATCAGGAAGGCATTCCTGCCCAATCTGGTGACAATCTCATTGAGCAGATACCCCGGAGAAAAACCGGATATCGGAATGCAGACGGCGCAGATAATGATAAACATCAGCGGCACAGAGTTATTCCGAACTAGTTCGAGAATGCTATTACTGCCGTTATTTTTCTGTTTTTTACTCATTTTGAACCCTCCGTCTTCCTGGTCAGAGCATAAAGAATCATACCGTTGGAAACAACGATACGGATAACCTCGCTCATATCCATATGAATCATGGAATTCATTACCGTTGGGGTCATGGTAACAATGCCCTGGAACAGGAACGTACCTATGATTACATTGGTAATGGATGCCTTATTGACTGAAGCGCCTCCAATCAGAATTGCAGACACTGCCGGAAGCGCCATATAGAAGGGCGCCATGTAAAGCTGGATAAAGCCGAAGCCCTGCTCATACATCAGGATGCCCACCGCGGCAAGCCAGGTAGACATGATGACGGAAAGCATTCTCGTCTTATCAATATTGATGCCGGATGCCCTGGCAAAATTGGGATTGGAGCCCACTGCCGTCATGGCAGTACCGGTCTTGGTGTGAAGGAACGCCCACATAAGGAAGGCAAGAAAGGCAAAGAACAGGAGGCTGCCTGTAGGTATGGAAATCTTACCGATATTAATCTGCAGGAAATTGGCCAATGCCTTATCGTAAAAACCCTCCAGTGAGATTGTTGTACGAAGGCCTTTGCCTGACAATCCCCAAACCATGGTGGGACTGCTGTATGGCAGTAAAAGCCACATCATACACATAAAGGATACGGATGAAAAGCCCACATAAGTGGCAATCATCATCTCGCCGCCTTTAATCTTGTTGAGCAGCCAGCCGTAGCCGCCGCCAAAGATCAGCGCAAACGGAGTAGCTATCAGAATAGCCATGAAAAAGCTGACAGGACCGGTAAAACCAAACTGAATGGACATGGTCGCACCCAGAAGACCGGAGATAATGCCTAACGGAAGGCCGAAATTAAGACCGCAGCCCGAATGCACCATGGGCACCATTGCCAGTACCAGGACGGCATTCCAGCTGAAACGGTTAATCGTGTTGGTTATCTGTGTGGGAAGATCCGCTCCGACGATTGGCGCCAGAATAAAGAGCGCCAAAAGAAATCCGGCAATGATCAGCCTCGGCAGACCGAAGTTGTCAATCAATTCCCTGATTTTCGTCTTCTTCCCAGGATTTATTGTACTATCTTGTATTTTTCCCATGCTGTCTCCCCCCTTATTTAACCTGGCTGACCATGAGCATACCGAATTCTTCTGAAGATTCGGTCGCCGGCAGGATTCCAGCAATCTTACCGCCCGAAACAATGGCAATACGGTCACACGTGGTCCTCAGTTCCTCCAGCTCAGAGGAAATCATGACAACGGTAACTCCATGCTCCTTGTTGAACTGCTTAAGAGCATCCAGTACCAATGATTTCGCGCCCACATCAATACCTCTCGTAGGCTCGGATACAAACAGGAATTTAGGTTCAAGTGCAAAGGCCTTTGCCAGACACACTTTCTGCTGGTTTCCACCGGAAAGCTCCTTTGCCTTTTGCTTGGAGCTGGTGCATTTTATCTTTAGCTCATCTATGTATTTCTGGGTCACTTCGTGGATTGCCTTTTCATCTCTCCAGGTAATCATTCCTCCAAGGTATTTCTTGAGGAATTTATCATGAATCTGCATGGCTGAAAACGCAATATTCCACTCAAGGGTTTCATCGAGAAGGAGTCCCACGTCCCTTCTGTCCTCAGAAACAAAGGCCAGAGAGGCGTCCAGACATTTCCTTGGGTTATTAAGAGGAATAGGCTTGCCGTCAAATTCCACTTTGCCGCCCGCCTCGCACAGCCCCATGATTCCGTTTGGAATGCCCAGCTTGCCCTGTCCGGCCAGTCCGCCTATACCAAGAATCTCTCCTTCCTTGATATCAAGGTCCACATTTCGCACAGTCTCACCTGACATATCCACCCAGAGATTGCGGATGGACATGATATTCTTTGCGTCCGGATTAATCCGTATATCCGCCCTGGCCGTGGTCTGGATATTTCTTCCCACCATCCACTTTGTAATATCCGCAACATCCGTTTCCTTTGCAGGCACGTCCTTTACAACGTAGCCGTCCCGCATGATAACCACCTTGTCACAGACTGTCAGAATCTCATGAAGCCGGTGTGTAATAAAAATCACGGCAATGCCTTTGGCAGCCATGCCGCGGATGGAATCCAGCAGTGCCTCTGCCTCTTTTTCCGTCAGGACAGCCGTCGGCTCATCCAGTATCAGCAGTTTCAGATTATCCTTGCTGAGCTCTCTCGCGATCTCAGTAAACTGCTTATGACCCACGGGCATATCGCTGATAACCATTTTGGCGTCAATCTTAACGCCCATCTTATCAATAGCCTGCTCAGAACGTTCGGCCATCTCCTTATAATCAAGGGTATCTAATCTGTCACCGAAAATTTCCGAGATTATATTCTTTTTCTTTGGTTCACGGTTGAGCAGTATATTATCTGTTGCCGTGAATCCCGGTATTAATGAAAATTCCTGATGCACCATGCCGATTCCGGCCTCCAATGCATCAAAGGGTGTTGAGAAGCTGACCTTCTCGCCATTAATCAGGACGTCTCCGCCATATCCGCCGGTTTCCCTAATCACATCCATTCCAAAAAGGAGTTTCATCAATGTACTTTTACCGGCACCATTTTCACCGACAAGACCCAGTACCTCGCCGGCATTCAGTGTAAAGTTAATATCAGTCAAGACCTGATTGCCAAAAAAATCCTTCTTGATATTGCGCATCTCCAATAAGGGAGTGTTGTTATTCATCATATTATGCCCACCTAACACAACAGGGGGGAGAGAAACCCCTCCCCACTGTTCTCCGTACTTATTTTTATTAGTAAGTGTCTTACTTGATGGTGAAGTATTTCTCTGGAACCTCAATCTTAGTGGAACCCATGAAATGTCCTGGATCGCCCATGATATAGGTATCCTGATATACCAGGAACACATTGTCTAACTTAACGCCGGTTTCCACATTGGTGTAATTGGAACCATTCCACTCAGCCTTAGGAGAGAATACCTGGTAAGCCTTTGCAATATCATCAATGTCGTCAAGCTCACTCTCGCCATTGAGGACGTTCAGTGCATGCTGTGCAAGGCCGGCAGAAGTGGTATATCCATAGGAATATGCCCATGTGCCGAAGTGGTCAGCGCCGCCTCTTTCAACGATAGTGGACTCAACCTTGGCAAGAATCTTATCAAAATCACCAGCTTCAGCAGTCAGATCGATACCAAGAGCGCCTGGATATCCCATCAGAGGTGAAGGAAGGTCTGCTTCGATGAAGTAGCCGCCGTATTCCATAAGCTGCTTTAACAGAGGCTCGGTATGGGCGTCATTTGTACAGAAGTAAGCGGCGTTCTCGCCGTACTTCTCAACCCACTCCGGAACCTTCTCAAGTATGTATGCCTGAGCGCCGGCAACACCTACGTCAGAGGTTGGATCCGGAGCTGTCTCAAGTACGAATTCCATGCCGAATTCCTTGCAGGCTTCCTTCATAACAGCCACACGGCGGCTCATGGTCTCATAAGCCATGTGACGCGGGAAGGAAATATGTACAAATGTATCACAGCCCAGTTCATGAGCGGTACGGATAATCAGGTAACCACGGGCAACGAAGTCGTTGTTGCAGACCAGGTCAGCTGCGCTGCCAATCTCAGGAAGATCCTCATGTCCCTCGCCGGCAATACAGAGAATGTCAGGGCGGGTCTCTTTGATCTTACGGAAAGCCTCGGTTGTGCCGGGAACAGACTGGTTCATGATGATTGCCTTCATCTTAGGATCATCAGAAAGGTTTACAATGGTCTGGATGGTGGTCTCTAACTCCTCCGTGAAGTTATCCGGATAAATAGCCAGCTTAACCATATCCTCACCGTACATAGCCTGGAACGCCTCAGCGCCACGCCTGTCATCCTCGGACTGGGATACGGAACCGGTTACGATACCAATGTGGAAATCACTGGCTCCTTCTGTGTCAGATGCCTCAGAATCCTCTTTTTCATCCTCTTTTTTGGCATCATCCTTTGCCTCTTCCTTCTGAGCCTCGGTAGCCTGGGTATCAGCTGCCGCTGCGCTCGTACCTGTGCCTGAAGAACTGCCACAGCCAGCAAGCCCTGTCACCATGGCTGCTGCAAGCATAACGCCTATTAACTTTTTTCTCATACTTACCTCCAAAATTTTTTTTACAAGGGGACAACAGTTACTTTTTAATTGTAGCATATGCTCATATTTTGTCAATAGTTATAAAATCCATTTTGGCGGTGGTCCAAATTTATGCACATTTCCAAATCGTCAAAAAGAACTGTAAAATACTGTATTTTAAGCCATTTTTATACCCCGCTGTCCACTGTAAACCAGAACTCCACCCCCCCGTCCACATTTTCAACACCGCAGGATTTGTTGTGTGCTTCCATGATTGCCTTGACAATGGAAAGACCGATGCCGCTGCCTCCGTATTCCCTGGTTCTTGCCTTATCCACCTTATAGAACTTAGTCCAGAGATTATCCAGATCCTCCTCGGGTATATGCTGCCCTGTGTTAAATACCGTGATGCGTACCTGGTCCCCTTCCCTGAATATGCTGATAGTAATTTGCCGCTCCCCGTCCAGGTGATTCATGGCATTGTTCAGGTAGTTGGTGATGACCTCCTCTATCTTAAACTCATCCGCCCACACCCATACAGGCTCCTTCTGTTCAAATACAACCTGGGCCTCCTTTTGCTGCAGCAGGATGCCGGCTGATGCCAGGATGCCGCGGATCAGGGCTGTGATATCAAACCGTTCCATCACAGGCATGTCGTTGCCGAATTCCAGGGCTGTCAGGGTCAGGAGCTGCTTCACCATCTTATTCATCTTTCCGGCTTCATCCATGATGACCTCACAGTAGTAATTCCGGCTGTCCTCATCCTCCGCCATGCCCTCAGTCAGCCCCTCTGCATATCCCTGTATCAGGGCAATGGGAGTCTTAAGCTCATGGGACACATTGGCGATAAACTCCTTGCGGGTTTCATCAATTTTTATCTTTTCCTCAATGTCCTTTTGAAGCTCGTTATTGGCTGTCTTAAGCTCTCCAATGGTATCCTTAAGCCGTTCCGACAATGTATTCATGCTGTGGCCCAGAACTCCAATCTCATCCTCCGAATCCCCTGTGTAGCGCGCCTCAAAATCCAGCTCCGACATTCGGGCGGACAGCGCTGCAAGGGAACGTATGGGCGATACCACCTTTTTGGTTGCATAGTACATGAGGGCGCTTCCCAGCACAAGGGCCGCAAGTCCCACATAAGCCAGGAACTCATTGGATATGCTCACGCTGTCATGAATGCTGGCCAGGGGCATGGACATGATAAACATGGTTCTGTTATCGTCAAAAAAACCCCAGCTCTGGAGGTAATAGCCCTGTGACCGTCTGTCATATATCTTCTGCACCTGATGGTCGTCCTGGGATATCAGGGTCTCCGTCCTGGGGTCGATGATTCCTAATATATAGCGGTGGAGAGCATCTGCCAGGAATTTTCCGTCCTTTGCCAGCGGAATCAGCTCCCCGGTAATGCTGTCCTGAATCACGATGGTCGTATTATATTTGTCGTTCATGAGCCGCAAGAGACGGCTGGCTTCTGTCTGCTCCCCGTCGTTTGAGTACAGGCTCTGCAAATCTTCCGTGATATTCTCGCCCAGGAACTCCTTGTCCACAGCAATGGCATTCAGGTTTTCATAGGCATTTTCCAAAAGCTGCAGCTTTTGTTTGGTATAGAAGCTCTCCAGAAAAAAGCTGTTCACCGCCCACATGCTGACCAGCACTGCTGCCATCAGACCAATGAATATCATGGTGAATTTTACTCTTATGGAATGCTTCATCCTTCGCTCACCTCAAATTTGTAGCCCATGCCCCATATGGTCTTGATGTATTCGCCTTTTTCCCCCATTTTGCTGCGCAGCTTCTTTACATGGGTGTCTATGGTGCGGGCATCTCCAAAATAGTCATAATTCCACACATTATTAAGAATCTTTTCCCTGGAAAGGGCGATTCCCTGATTTTCCACAAAGTAGGTGAGAAGCTCAAACTCCTTAAAGCTCAGGTCAATCTCCTGTCCGTCAATGGTGACCTGATGGGCCGCCTTATCAATGCAGATTCCTCCCACATTCACGCTGTCTGCGGAGGACACGTTGGTCCTTCTCAGAATGGCCTCCACCCGTGCCACCAGAATCTTGGGGCTGAAGGGCTTGGATATATACTCGTCCACTCCCAGGGAAAAGCCCTGGAGCTCGTCCCGCTCCTCGCTTCTGGCTGTCAGCATGATAACCGGTACCTGAGAATACTTGCGGATGGTTCTGAGGACTTCCCAGCCGTCCATTTTCGGCATCATTACATCCAGAAGCACCAGGGCAATGTCCTTTTGCGCAAAGAACACGTCCACCGCCTCCTCGCCGTCTCCTGCCTCTATGACCGCAAACCCTTTATTGGTGAGAAAATCCTTTACCAGCTTTCTCATTCTGGCTTCGTCGTCCACTACTAATATCTTAAGTGTATCCATGATACTGCCTCCTTACATATAATCTGGCTTTTTTTCATTCTTTTATAGAAATTATTTTAACAAAAATCAAGGAATATTTCCATCATTTCACACAAGTTTCACAACTAAGAAACAGCCGTTCAGGCGGCAGGAAATTTAACACAGAAGCAGGCCGCCAAAACGGTTTACCGGAGCAGATAAGAAAAGCTCCGGGATTTCTCCCGGAGCCATTCACCTGTATCTTCATTATTCAGATTATTCTTCCTCGTCCTCACCAACCAGCTCATCGTATTCCTGGGCATCCAGAAGCTCGTCAAATGCTTCAGCCACGATTTCATACTCATCGTCATCCTCGATGTTGTCCAGGTTAGGAGTTCCGTCCTCGGTCTCGCTGTAACGGTACAGATAAACCTCGCCTTCCTCTGAGTCAGCGCCCTCCATGGGCAGAAGGGCAATGTATTCGTGCTCTCCCGCGTTAAAAACGGTCAGCACCACGCACTCCACTTCTGTATCATCATCCAGAGTAAGGGTGACTGTCATCTCCTGCTCTTCTTCATTCAGCTCTTTCTCGTCTGCCATATCCTGATTCCTCTCTTATTTCCTTAAATTTAGGCTTGTTTCTTTTCTCTTACACTCTATCAGACTCACCCTGAAAATGCAAGAACATATTCTCTAATATTCGATTCCTTCCCTTGCTCCGATTCCTCTCTCATAGGGATGGCGCCTCATAATCATCTCCGTGATATAATCCGCCTGGTCCTGCAGGGCCTCTGAGGGACTGCGCCCTGTAAGGATGACCTCCAGGGAAGCCGGTTTTTCTTTAAGGGCCTTTATCAGCCCGGACTCGTCCACAAACCCCAGATTGCAGGCTCCAATAGCTTCATCCAACACCAGCATGTCATATGGTTCCTCCCCGCCAGCCCCCAGGGCCATGTTCCAGGCAGTGAGGAAGCAGTGCTCATAATACAGCGCAGCGGCCTTCCGCTGGGACTGGGTCATGTTCCAGGAAAAACCGAAGTTCCGGTCGCAGGGCAGCACCGTAATTCCGGGAATATGGACCAGACCCTTGACTTCCCCCGAATCATCCGTCTTAAGCAGCCTGGCCACCAATACCCGGTATCCCCGTCCGGCGGCCCGCACAGCCGCGCCTATGGCTGCCGTGGTCTTTCCCTTTCCATCTCCGCAATAGATTTGGACCAGCCCCGTTTCATTCATCCCTCTGCCTCCTCTGCAAACCTTGATATTGCCTGTTTCTTGCGGTACCGCTCCTTCACATGGTAAATATGGAGCCTCTCCTTTGCCCTTGTCATAGCCACATAGAACATTCTGCGTTCTTCCTCCACATCCGGATCCAGAACCGCCTTGTGATGGGGTGTGACGCCTTCATTGGCATCCAGGATATAGACCACCCTGAATTCCAGTCCCTTGGCGCTGTGCATGGTCATAAGGCTGACGCCCTGGCGCTGCGCATCCCTGTCTGCCGCCTGTTTCTTAAGCTGTTCCTTGTATTCCTCCATATGGATAAACCAGTGTTCATACGTCTTAAACCCTGCCGCGCTCTCCTGAAGCTGGTCCAGTACCTCAAAGAGTTCCTCCGGCTTCATCCTCCTGGACTGGGCATATTCCCGGATATACTCATCGTACTCCACTGCCTTCCGGATATAATTGACGGCTGCCGCCGGAGCCATATTCCTTAACATCGTCAAATCATATTCCAGCTGCTCAATCCGGTCCATCATCCAGTTCTTATCCTGGTAAAAGGATTTCACCGACTCCCAGCTGACCTGCTGGCCCTCCAGGGCATCCCGGCTGACGTAGCGCTTGGGACGGTTGATGATTTGAAGCACATTGGAACGGCTCAGATCCCCTAATGCGGCCCGGATATAGGAAATTACATTTCCGGCTATCCAGTGCTCATACAGATTTGGCACCGCATCCCTCATGTAAAAAGGTATGTTGTATTCCATAAGCTTGGAAATCAGCAGCCGCGGCCCCACGTTGGTACGGTAGAGCACCGCCATGTCATTGTAGGATATACCCATGGAGGCATAGTCACGTATCTCCGTGACGATTCCCAGAGTCTCGTCCACGGGTTCCTGCCACGCCTTTATGATGACCGGATGTCCGTTCCCTCTTGCCGCCTTGATCTCCTTGGGAAAACGGGTCCTGTTGTGTGAGATAACCCGCCCCGCAGCCTCCACAATCTGGCGGCTGCACCGGTAATTGGTGTCCAGGAGAATCTTTTTTGCATCGGGATAATCCCGCTCAAAGCCCAGCATCAGCTCCGGCTTTGCCCCGCGGAACCGGTAAATGGACTGGTCGTCATCCCCGACAATAAACAGGTTATTTCCGGGAAGAGCCAGCATTTTCACAATTTCATACTGAATCCGGTTTATATCCTGGAACTCATCAATTAATATGTACCTGTATTTGTCCTGCCATGCAGACAGGATGTCTTTTCTTTCCTTAAACAGCTCATAGCACATCACCAGCATGTCGTCAAAATCCAGCAGCCGGTTCCGTCTCAGCTGTGCTTCATAGCCCCGGTACAGCTGCCTGAACATGTCCTCAGAACAGTTTTTTGCATAATAATGGTCCATGTCCATGAGTTCGCCCTTCACCATGCTGATTTCACTGAGCACCGAGGATATGAACTCCCCTTCATCCTCAACTTCCAAATCGCATTTTAACAGCATTTCCTTCATGTACTGAATGCGCTGCTCTTCCCTTACAATGTCTGCGGCCTTATACCGGTAAGCCAGTTTGAGAATCAGAAAAAAGACAGAATGAAAGGTTCCGAAGGAAACCCGGCTGCATCCTGCCTGTGCAATCTGTTCGTAGCGCTCCTTCATCTCCCTGGCCGCTGCCCTGGTAAATGTGATTACCAGAATATGGGAGGGATCCACGCCTGCTTTTTCCGTAAGATAACGGACCCGGTTGGTGATGACTGTCGTCTTGCCGGAACCGGGTCCTGCCAAAACCAGCATAGGACCTTCCCTGTGCCGGATTGCCGTTTTTTGTGCGTCATTAAATGCCATTTACTAGATTCCTATGCCTCAAGCATCTGTATCCCTTTGCGGATTCTGGCCAGGGACTCTTCTTTGCCCAGAACTTCCATGATTTCCGTGGCTCCGGCCGGCGTCATCTGCTTGCCTGAAACAGCCGTGCGGATGGGCCACATCACAAAGCCGGTCTTAACCCCAGTGTCCTCCACATATTTTGAAAGGACACCGTAAAGGGCATCGTTGGTAAAATCATCCTGTGCTTCCAAAAGAGGCAGCACATCCGTTAAAACCTTAAGGGAAGTCTCTGCGTTGGTTTTCATCTTCTTATGGGTGTACATGGCCGTATCATATTCCGGAAGGGCCTCGAAGAAATCCACATGGTCCGCAATGTCGGGGAACACTTCAATCCTTGTCTTGACCATGGCAGCTATCTTCCTGAGATCCAAATCCCTGCTGACAGCTGCCTTCAGATATGGCTCAGCCATCCCGTAGAAGGTATCAAAATCCATGGCCTTCATATATTCGCCGTTCATCCACTTAAGCTTTGTCATATCAAACACAGCAGGGGATTTGCTCATGCGGTGGTAATCAAATTCCTTTACCATCTCCTCCAGGGAGAATATTTCCCGATTGTCCTCCGGTGACCAGCCCAAAAGAGCCACGTAGTTCACCACGGCCTGGGAGATAAAGCCCTGCTCCAAAAGGTCCTCAAAGGAGGAATGTCCGCTTCTCTTGCTCAGTTTATGATGGCTCTCATCTGTAATCAGCGGACAGTGTACATAGACCGGCACATCCCACCCGAAGGCGGCATAAAGCCTGTTGTACTTGGGTGATGAGGACAGATATTCATTTCCTCTTACCACATGGGTAATTCCCATCAGGTGGTCGTCCACCACATTTGCGAAATTATAGGTGGGGTATCCGTCTGACTTGATAAGGACCATATCATCCAGCTCGGAGTTGTCCACCGTGATATCCCCGTAAATCTCGTCCTGGAACGTGGTGGTTCCCGTGGCGGGATTGTTCTGGCGGATGACATAGGGCATGCCTGCTGCCAGGTTGGCTTCCACCTCTTCTTTGGATAAATGGAGACAGTGCTTGTCATATGTCATGATTTCCTCTCCATTTACAGTTGTCTTAAGGGAAGCCAGACGCTCCGGTGTGCAGAAGCAGTAATAAGCCTCGCCTTTTTCCACCAGCTTTTTTGCGTATTCCAGGTAAATGCCGGATGCCTGGCGCTCACTCTGGACATAGGGACCGCATCCGCCGTCCTTGTCAGGTCCTTCGTCATGAATCAGGCCCGTGTCCTTCAGGGTCTGGTATATGATCTCCACTGCCCCTTCCACGAAACGTTCCTGGTCTGTATCTTCAATACGGAGAAGGAAATCCCCTCCCTCATGCTTTGCTATGAGATAGGCATACAATGCCGTCCTTAAATTTCCCACATGCATCCTGCCTGTGGGGCTGGGTGCATACCTTGTCCTTACTCTGCTCATGTTAAAGTCTCCTATATTCTTCTCAATCTGATAACTCAAAAACCATTATATACCGAAGGTTGAAAAAAGACAATGCCTGTTTTCACAGGCACTGTCCCTTTCTTCTTACCTATTTGAAGGTTGCATTGTTTACCTCATCAGAGAACTTGCTTAAGTCCTGAGGCATCCAGGCAATCTTTTCCTTGCCGCTTACATCCACCTTAACTCTCTGGCACTTGATGGTCAGCTCAGTCATCTCTTCTGCCGGCTCCATCTCGCCAATCTTAGCCATATACTGCTTTACAGCATCCTGCATCAGCTTCTGAAGGGCATCCTCATCACCGGCCATGATAGCTGCTGCTGTGTCTTCGTCGATGTTGTTCTGCATATCGGTCATAACGTCTACCATGATATTCTGCATATCGGTCATGGAATAGCTCTTAACCTTCAGAAGTACGGTGGTCTCGTCCTTGCTCTGGTCTGTGATCTCGGTGCTGTAATCCAGCTTGTCAATCAGTCCCTGAAGGGCATTGGACATTTCCTCTACCTCTTCGTCAGAGAACTCAATGCCTGCAGCCTCAAATTCTGACTTGAACATGGAAACCAGGTCTGTCTCAGCGGAATCATCCATCAGGGTGGTCTTTACATCTTCCTCAGAAGCAAATCCCAGCAAATCCTTCATAGGAGTCGCATTTTCCTTAACAGACAGCTCATACAGTGCTCCCACTACCTGGTCTGCCGGCTCCAGCTTCTGCTGGCATCCTGTCAGTGCAATGCTGCACACAGCCATAACGGTTGCGGCCAATACCGCAAAGTTTCTCTTCATGTTTCTCATAAACCTATCTCCTCTTTAATCCTGCCCTCTGCCGGGCAATTTATTTTTCCTCTGTCCTGGCAGCAGTCTTATTCTCTGCCAAGTCGCTTGGTCTCATGGTCAGGTTGATTCTGCCCATCTTATCGACCTCAGTTACCTTTACAGTAACCTCATCGCCGATATTCACAACATCCTCCACCTTGCCAACGCGCTTATCAGACAGCTTGGAAATGTGAATCATACCATCCTTGTTGGGGGCCAGCTCTACAAATGCGCCGAAGTTCATGATACGCACCACCTTGCCGTTAAATATCATGCCCGCCTCAATATCTGTAACGATTCCGGTAATAATCTGGATGGCCTTATCAATCATAGCCTCGTCCGTGCCGCATACGTTCACAGCGCCGTCGTCCGTAATGTCAATCTTAACACCGGTCTCCTCAATGATCTTGTTGATAACCTTGCCCTGCTTTCCTACCACATCGCCAATCTTCTGCGGATCAATGGTGATCTGCTTGATCTTCGGGGCATATGGGCTTAAATGCTTTCTTGGCTCTGAGATAACAGGCCTCATTACATTGTCCAGAATATGCATCCTGGCTTCCCTGGTCCTGGCAATGGCTTCCTCGATAATAGGCCGTGTCAGTCCGTGAATCTTAATATCCATCTGGATGGCAGTAATACCATTCTTAGTTCCGCCCACCTTAAAATCCATATCGCCAAAGAAATCTTCCAGGCCCTGGATATCTGTAAGCACCAGATAATCGTCATCCGTATCCCCGGTCACAAGACCGCAGGAAATACCAGCTACCATTTCCTTAATAGGAACGCCGGCAGCCATCAGGGAAAGAGTGGAGGCGCAGATGCTTGCCTGAGAGGTGGAACCGTTGGATTCCATGGTCTCAGATACGGTACGGATTGCATATGGGAATTCCTCCGCGCTTGGCAGAACCGGAATCAATGCCCTCTCCGCCAGGGCGCCATGGCCTATCTCGCGGCGGCCGGGTCCTCTGCTTGGCTTTGTCTCTCCTACAGAGAAGGACGGGAAGTTGTAGTGGTGCATATAACGCTTGCTGGTCTCATTCTCATCCAGACCGTCTAATTTCTGAGCCTCGGACAGAGGAGCCAGGGTGCAGGCGTTGAGTATCTGTGTCTGTCCGCGGGTAAACATGCCTGAACCGTGAACTCTGGGAAGCAGGTCCACTTCTGCAGCCAGGTGGCGGATTTCTGTGATGGCGCGGCCGTCAGGACGCTTGTGGTCCTTTAAGATCATCTTGCGTACCGTTTTCTTCTGGTACTGGTAAACAGCCTCGCCCAGAACGGCAAGCCATTCCTCGTTGCCGGCAAATGCCTCTTCCAGCTTTGCTGTGATCTCTGCTATATTCTTTTCGCGGGTCTGCTTGTCATCGGTAAACACAGCCTCTTCCATTTCCTGAGGAGTCACGATTTCCCTGATGGCGGCAAACAGCTCTTCCGGCACTGCGCAGCTCTCGTAAGAGTGCTTTTCCTTGCCGCACTCAGCCACGATGGTGTCGATGAACTTAATAATTTCCTGGTTCACTTCATGAGCCTTAAAAATGGCCTCAATCATAATCTGCTCCGGCACCTCATTGGCTCCGGCCTCAATCATGATAACCTTTTCTCTGGTGGAAGCAACGGTCAGGGCCATGTCAGATACCTGCTTCTGGTCGGCAGTAGGGTTGATAATAAACTCACCGTCAATCAGACCCACCTGTGTGGTGGCGCAGGGACCTGCAAACGGAATATCGGAAATGCTGGTTGCAATGGCAGAACCCAGCATGGCTGTCAGCTCAGGGCTGCAGTCCGGGTCCACGCACATTACGATGTTGTCAAGGGTCACGTCGTTGCGGTAATCCTTAGGGAACAGCGGACGCATAGGACGGTCGATAACGCGGCAGGTCAGGACAGCGTTCTCAGAAGCCTTGCCTTCCCTCTTATTAAAACCGCCTGGTATCTTTCCTACTGAATATAATTTTTCCTCGTATTCCACACTGAGCGGGAAGAAATCAATGCCTTCCCTTGGCTTGGATGACGCGGTTGCCGTGGAAAGCACCACCGTATCGCCATAGTGCATGAATGCAGCACCGCTTGCCTGGGCAGCCACACGGCCAACCTCAACAGTCAGCTTGCGTCCTGCCAAATCCATACTAAAACTTTTAAACATACTGGTATCTCCTTTACAATAAAAAAATGATAAATGTTACCGGTATGGTTGGGGCATGTCCGATTCCTACGTCATCCCCCGGGGCAGAAGACGCCGAAACTACTGATCTGCCTGCAGAATCCCCATCCTGCAGGTACATCAGCGGTCTCGGAGTGATACCTCTGCCGCCCACACCGCTTCTTCCTCTCCATGATAAGCAAATATAGGGTGGAGTTCCCTCCACCCTAATCTTCAGAATTACTTTCTGATACCAAGCTTCTCGATTAATGCACGATATCCTTCCAGGTCTGTCTTCTTTAAGTAATCAAGAAGACCTCTTCTCTGTCCAACCATCATCAGAAGACCTCTTCTGGAGTGATGATCCTTTGGATTCTGCTTCAGATGTTCGGTCAGTTCTGTGATTCTCTCTGTCAGAATGGCAATCTGAACCTCAGGTGAACCTGTGTCCCCTGGCTTACGGCCATACTCTGCGATAATCTGTGCTTTCTTTTCCTTTGAAATCATGGTGTTTCCTCCTTAATATTATTCATCTCACCAAAAACCAGGCTGCCGGCTGGAGTCACCAGGTAACCGGGCATCGGCGTTATTTCATACCGACTTAGTATAGCATAAATGGGTGGGGTTGTAAAGTGCGAAAAAATAAATTTGGCGGGAGTCAATTTGGCATGAGGGCGTCTCCCGTCTCACCCCTGTGCAATCATCTCCGGATGGTTTTCATAATATGCATTGGCAAACTCTTTATCCTTCTCAATCCGCTCCTTCAGCTCCTCCAGGGAAGTGAATTTTTGTTCCGGGCGGTCGAAGGCCAGAAGCTGGACTTCTATGTTTTTGCCGTAGATGTCGCCGTCCAGGCCGAAGATGTAGGTCTCCACACCTGCAGGGTATTCGCCTCCTACCGTGGGCTTTTTGCCGATATTGGTAACGCCTTTATAGTAGACGCCGTCCACCAGCACCCGTGATACGTAAACGCCGTATCTGGGCAGACGCTTGATGGGAGGCGGAAGGATATTGGCTGTGGGGAAGCCCAACAGGCTGCCTCCGATGTGGTTGCCGTGCACTACTTCCCCGTGGATGGCGTAGGGCTGGCCCAGCAGCTGGTTGGCCTTTTCCACATTGCCTTTTTCCAGCTCCTCACGGATATAGGTGCTGCTGATGTCACGCCTGTGGTCCTTTTCCTTTTCTATGACATGGAGATGATAACCCAGGTCACGGGCCATGGCAGAGAGCAGCTCTGCACTGCCAGCGCCTTTGTAGCCAAAGCTGCAGTCCGGGCCTACCACGATTTCCCTGGCATGCATGCGGCCTGCCAGAATGTCCTTTACAAAGGCTTCCGGCTCCATATGGCGTGTTTCCTCGGTAAAGGGGTATTCCACCAGATAATCAATCCCCACCTTCTCCATGTTGGCCCGGCGCTCCAGGTTGGTGGTGATGACGGTCTGGGGCTTTCCCGTGACTGCTGTTCCGGGAGCCGTTCCAAAGGTGAAGATGGCTGTGGGATACCCAGTCTCTGCCTTCAGCTCCATCATGGTTCTCAGTAACTTCTGGTGGCCTCTGTGCCTGCCGTCAAACTTACCCAGAGTCACAATGGTGGGCTCCTCTATCTGAAATTCTGTGGTGTCTGCAATATACCTCATCCTGTCACTTCCTCGTTTTTTCCTCTGTTCCAGATGTTCCGGCAGCGCTGCGCGGGCAGCTACATAAGGAACATCTTCCAGGGCTTCCACCAGTGCCTGTCCTTCTGGTACTGGTATACCCCTGTGAATCTATGATTACTGTCATACATACGGAACATCTGTCCGTCCTCAGCCCCGGCCTTCCACTGGTCTGACTGACTCCAGTCCAGATGTCTTGCAAAGCAGGGATTTCCGTTGTGTAAAAGGGAATCTGCTTCCGGCAGGCATCCAAGAGGCGGATAGGACTGCAGGGCTTCCTCCACCGGGAGGATACAGCTCTCCACAGCTGCCTGGTCACGGAGCTGTTCCAGCTGGTCCAGTGTCAGGCTGTCCTCAATGCTGAAACGGTCCACCCTGGTACGTGTGAGATGCTCCATACAGCCGCCGCATCCCAAAAGCCTTCCTATATCATGGCACAGGGTACGTATGTAGGTGCCTTTGGAACAGGTGACCTCCATCCAGACCCTGGGCAGTTCTATCCTGCTTACCTTTATGTCCAGAATCTGCACCGCCCTTGGCCGGCGTTCCACTTCCTTTCCCGCCCTTGCCAGCTCATACAGCTTCTTTCCGTCCACCTTAAGCGCGGAGTACATGGGAGGTATCTGGGCATAATCACCCTTAAATCCCATAACAGCTTCATTTACCTGTTCCTCAGCAAGGGACATCGCCCCTTCCCTGTCTTCTGCCAGAATGGTTCCCGTGGTGTCCTGGGTATCTGTCTCACAGCCCAGCAGCATGACAGCCTGGTACGTTTTGGACCGGTCCGTCAGCATATCGCACAGCCTGGTGCCTACCCCCAGACAAACAGGAAGGACTCCTTCAGCTGCGGGGTCCAGGGTTCCTGTATGACCTATTTTTTTCTGCTTTAAAATTCCTCGAAGCCGGGCTACCACATCGTGGGAAGTATAGCCCGGCTCTTTGTATACATTTATGATTCCGTGATACATGGTATGTTCCTTACTCCTGGCTGCCTGATGCAGCATCCAGCTGCCTGGCAATGTGTACGGACAGATTGTTGATTACGTCGTGTATGCTGCCGCTCATAGAGCATCCGGCAGCCCTTACATGGCCCCCGCCGCCGAAGAACGCGGCAATCCTGCTTACGTCCACCAGATACTGGGAGCGCATGCTGACCTTAAATTCCTGAGGTCCTGTCTCATAGAGGAAAATGGCAACTTCCACGCCTTCCGTAAGGCGCAGCTGGTCAATGATGCCGTCCATATCCTTGCCGTCAACCCCGTAAAACTCCATCTCGCTCTGGCGGATGGCGCTGAAGATGCACCGTCCGTCAAAAAAGGTGATGCTCTCCAAAAGGGCCCTGCCCAGAATCTGGTTCTGGATGTATGTTTTTCTGTAAAAGCTGTTGTCTATGATGGCTCCGAAGTCAATTCCCTTTCCCATCAGCTTTCCCGCTATCTCCATGGTGTGGGCTGAGGTACAGGAAAATTTGAACACGCCTGTGTCGTGGATGATGCCGGTGTACAGGCATTCCGCCGTATAACGGTCAAGTTTTCCTTCGTCCAGCTGGTCAAAAAGGACCTCGCAGGTGGAACTGGCCTCATCCGGAACCACGTTGGTGCCGCCGTAACGGGTATTGGTCACGTGATGGTCCAGGCACAGGCTTTTGTCCGCCTGGTCCAGGTAATGTTTAAAATCACCCAGACGCTGGATATCGCCGCTGTCCAGGCAGACGCAGAGCTCATAGCATTCACCGTCAACCTGGTGGCGGATTGTATCATATCCCTTCAGATAACTGAATTTAGGGGATGACTCCTCCAGATATACGGCTGCCCGTATATCCGGATAATTAAGCCGGAGATAGTTATAAAGTCCCAGTGTGGAGCCCAGACAGTCGCCGTCCGGGCGTATATGGCCCAGGATGGCGACGGACTTGGTGCCCTCTAACATCTGTTCAAGAATCGTCATTAAAACTCCTCCTTTGCTCCTTCCTCATCCTGTGTTTCTTCCTGATGAAGGTCTTTTGTCACTTCATCAATGAGTCTGGACATGTTGACACCATATTCAATGGACTGGTCCAATATGAACTTCAGCTCCGGCGTGTTGCGCAGGTTTACCCTTCTGGCAAGCTCCCTGCGCACATACCCTTCTGCGCTCTTTAACCCCTGGATGGTTGACTTTCCCGCCTCCTCGTCCCCAAGAACGCTGATATACGCCTTGCAGAACTTAAGGTCTGGTGTAACCTCCACAGAAACCACGCTGGTCATGGGATGAATCCTCGGATCCTTGATTCCCCCGCGGATGATTTCACTGAGCTCCCGCTGGACCTCCATGTTGATTCTGGTATTCTTTATGCTGTTCTTACGCATGTAACTCCTCTCTTAGCCATGATGCCTATCTCGGTACTTCCACCATGATGTAAGCCTCGATCTCATCATCTTCCTGAAGATCATTAAACTTCTCAAATACAAGACCGCACTCGTATCCTGCCGCCACTTCCTTTACATCGTCCTTGAAACGCTTAAGAGAAGCCAGAGGTCCTTCAAAAATCTGCTCGCCCTCTCTCTTGACACGGCAGCTGCAGTTTCTCTGGAACTTGCCGTCCAATACATAGGAACCTGCAATGGTGCCTATGCCGGATGCCTTAAAGGTCTGGCGGATCACTGCATGGCCGATAACCTTTTCCTCGAATACAGGATCCAGCATGCCCTTCATGGCTGCTTCCACATCCTCGATGGCCTGATAGATAACCTTGTACAGACGGATATCCACCTTTTCACGCTCTGCAATGGACTTGGCTGTTGCGTCCGGACGGATGTTGAAGCCGATGATGATTGCGTTGGACGCGGATGCCAGGGAAACGTCGGATTCGTTGATGGCGCCTACGCCGCCGTGAATCACCTTCACCATAACCTCCTCATTGGAGAGCTTGGTAAGACTCTGCTTTACAGCCTCCACGGAGCCCTGCACGTCAGCCTTTACGATAATCGGCAGTTCCTTTACATTACCGGCCTGAATCTGGCTGAACAGGTCATCCAGAGACAGTTTTGCCTTTGTATCCTCTATCAGTTTGCTCTTTCCTTCTGAAATAAATGTCTCAGCAAAGTTTCTGGCTTCCTTCTCATTTTCAGTAGCCACAAATACCTCACCGGCATTCGGTACATCGTTGAGGCCCAGGATTTCCACCGGTGTGGATGGTCCTGCCTCCTTTACGCGGCGGCCCCTGTCGTCCATCATGGCACGAATCTTGCCGAAGCATGCGCCGGCCGCAATGGTCTCTCCCACTCTTAAGGTACCTTTCTGTACCAGAACTGTGGCAACAGGTCCCTTGCCCTTATCCAGCTCTGCCTCGATTACAAGGCCCCTGCCCTTACGGTTGGGGTTAGCCTTCAGTTCAAGGACGTCTGCGGTCAGAAGAACCATCTCCAGCAGATCCTTGATACCCTCTTTTGTATGGGCGGAAACAGGTACAAAGATGGTGCTGCCGCCCCAATCCTCGGGAATCAGCTCGTATTCAGCCAGCTCCTGCTTTACCTTATCCACGTTGGCGCTTGGCTTATCAATCTTGTTGATGGCCACAATGATTTCCACATTGGCTGCCTTTGCGTGGTTGATGGCCTCAACCGTCTGAGGCATTACGCCGTCGTCCGCAGCCACTACCAGGATGGCGATATCCGTGGACTGCGCTCCTCTCATACGCATGGCCGTAAATGCCTCATGGCCCGGCGTATCCAGAAACGTAATCTTGCGGTCGTTTATCTCAATGACAGACGCACCAATATGCTGGGTGATGCCGCCTGCCTCTCTTGCAGTCACGTTGGTCTCACGGATGGCGTCCAGAAGGGAGGTTTTACCGTGGTCAACATGGCCCATAACACACACAACCGGTGATCTGGGAACCATGTCCTCGGTGCTCTCTTCATCTTCCTTCAGAAGCTCCGCTATAACATCAACCTTTACTTCCTTTTCACACAGGACATCGAATTCCATGGCAATCTCTTCCGCCTGCTCATAGTCGATTTCCTGGTTCAGGGTCACTACCTGGCCCTTTAAAAACAGCTTCTTTACAATGACAGACGGCTGAAGCTTCATCTTCTCTGCCAGCTCCTTGATGGTGAGTACATCGGGAAGGGTGATGGTTTTCACCTCATCCGCCTTGGACTCCTCCTTCTTAGGCTGGGGCATGATAAATGCTCCCTTTCCTGTCTTCGGCACTTTCTTCTTGCCGTCCTCCAACCTGTCGCGCTTATCGAACCTGTCATTCTTATGAGAATTCTTGTTCTGGCGGTTGCTGGTTGGCTTTGTCTGGATTGGGGTGTCAAAGGAGGATTTTCCGTCTCTGGCTCCTGCCGGGCGGCGGCTGTCATTCCTGCCTCTGTTATCCCTTGCATCCTTGTCATCTCCCGGACGGCCCTGATAGCCGCCCTGAGGCCTTGCGCCGTAGCCGCCCTGAGGCCTGTTGCCCTGGTAGCCGCCTCCCTGGGGCCTGTTGTTGTCGCGGTTGCCCTGGTAGCCTCCCTGGCCTCCCTGATAGCCGCCCTGGGGCCTGTTGCCCTGATAGCCGCCACCCTGAGGTCTGTTGTCGCGGTTGCCCTGGTAACCTCCCTGGCCCTGATAGCCGCCCTGGGGTCTGTTGCCCTGGTAGCCGCCTCCCTGGGGCCTGTTGTTGTCGCGGTTGCCCTGGTAGCCTCCCTGGCCTCCCTGATAGCCGCCCTGAGGTCTGTTGCCCTGATAGCCGCCTCCCTGGGGCCTGTTGTTGTCGCGGTTGCCCTGGTAGCCTCCCTGGCCTCCCTGGTAGCCGCCCTGAGGTCTGTTGCCCTGATAGCCGCCTCCCTGGGGTCTGTTGTTGTCGCGGTTCCCCTGGTAACCTCCCTGATAGCCTCCCTGGCTTCTGTTGTTGTCACGGTTGCCCTGGTAGCCTCCCTGGCCTCCCTGATAGCCGCCCTGGCCGCGGTTATTATCGCGGTTTCCCTGGTAACCTCCCTGGCTCCTGTTATTGTCGCGGTTTCCCTGGTAGCCTCCCTGGCCTCTGTTGTTATCACGGTTGCCCTGGTAGCCTCCCTGGCCTCCCTGATAACCGCCCTGGCCGCGGTTATTGTCGCGGTTTCCCTGGTAGCCTCCCTGGCTCCTGTTATTGTCGCGGTTTCCCTGGTAGCCTCCCTGGCTCCTGGCTGTATCGCGGCTGTCCTGGGCAGTTTGCTGGGTTCCTGCATGAGCACCTGCCTGGGGTGTTGCAGATGGCTGGGGTGCTGCGGCTTTCTCTGAAACCGTATCTGCGGACTGGGCCTGCACCTGAGGTTTGGCAGCCTCTGCCGGTACTGCCGATGCAGCCGGTGCTGCTGCCTGCGCCGGCTGCGGCGCTGCCGCCGGAGCGGGTGTTGTATGGCCCTGGTTTGCCGCCTGGGGTTTCGGAGGAATCGGACGCTTAATCTGCTGCTGGGCGTTCTGCGGGCGGAACACGGCTGTCAGCTTCTTCTTAGCCGGCTCTCCCTTTGACGCGCCGTCCTGGCTCCTGGCAGCCTCTGCCTTAGGAGCCTCTGTTTTAGGCGCTTCCGTCCTTGGTGCTTCTGTTCTTGGAGCTTCTGCTCTGGGGGCCTCTGTTTTAGGAGCCTCCGTCCTGTGCTCCGGTGCGGCGGTTTTTGCCTCCCTCTTAGGATTTGCAAAAGAGCGCACAATATTCTCCTGATCCTTTGTCACATTCGATGCTGCATATAATACAGCTGCTTTATCTTTCGTCTTAATAATTTCCAATATCTCCTTACTGGTCTTGCCCAGTTCATTTGCCAGTTCACTTACTCTCATTCAAGCTACCTCCGTTTATATTCATTCGTTCTACCATTGACTTTGCGAAACCTGCATCCTCCACTGACAGTGACGCCCTGAACTCCTGCCCCATGGCATGCCCCAGTTCGTCCTTTGTTCCAAACAGATAGATTGGGACTTTATAGTAAGTACACATGTTGGTAAACTTTTTCTTCGTGTTGTCCGAAGCCTCTTCCGATACGATTACCAAATGGGACTTTCCGCTCTTTACTGATTTCTCCGTCGAAAATTCGCCGCTGACCACCTTCCTGGCCCTTGTTGCAAGGCCCACCAGGCTTAACAGCCTTTTGTTATCTGCCAAGTTCTTCCATCTCCTTTTCCAGAGTTTCATACACCTCTTTGGGAATGGCCATCTTGAAGGAACGTTCCAGTCCCTTTCCCTTCACTGCCTTCTTCAGGCATTCCATTGATGGACACAGGTAAGCGCCCCTGCCGTTCTTGCGGCCTGTGGCATCCAACATAATCTCATCCTCGGCGGTTTTTATGACTCTTATCATTTCTTTCTTGCTCTTCATCTCCTGGCAGCCGATGCACTGCCTGAGCGGAACTTTTTTCATGCTCACTTACATCACTCCTAACCTTCTCAGAGTATCCCTTTTACTGTTCGCTTCCGTCTTCCTGATAGTTTTCTTCATATTCCTGGTAGCTTTCCGGTTCCTCCTGCTCTTCCTCATAATTCTCAGAGGACGTGTCGCCGTACTGGAGTCCCATCTGCTCGAAGAGCCCCATTTCCCTGGCCTGGGTTTCACTCTTAATATCAATCTTAAAGCCCGTAAGCCTTGCGGCCAGTCTCGCGTTCTGGCCCTCCTTGCCAATGGCAAGGGACAGCTGGTAATCCGGCACAATAACCTGTGCTTCCCGCTCTTCCTCATCCGCCACAACGCAGATAACCTTTGCAGGGCTCAAAGCGTTTTCAATCAGGTACGCAGGATTGTCGTCCCAGTTAATGATGTCAATTTTTTCACCCTTTAATTCACTTACAATGGAATTGACCCTGGAACCGTTGAGACCCACGCATGCGCCTACCGGGTCCACATTGGCGTCATTGGATTTCACCGCAATCTTTGTCCTGGAACCTGCTTCCCTGGCAATGGCCTTGATTTCCACTGTGCCGTCGCGGACCTCGGCCACCTCGGATTCAAAGAGACGTTTCACCAGGTCCGGGTGTGTCCTGGACACAGAGACTCTTGGGCCCTTTGGCGTATCCTTTACCTCGATGACATATACCTTGACCCGCTCTGTGGGACGGAATGTCTCGCCCTTTACCTGCTCGCTTTCGTTGAGGATGGCGTCCACCCTGCCCAGGTTAATGCTCACGTTCCTTCCCAGATAGCGCTGTACCACGCCGGTCATGACATCCTTTTCCTTCATATAATACTCGTTGTACAGTGCCTTGCGTTCTTCCTCGCGTATTTTCTGCAGAATCACGTTCTTTGCGTTCTGTGTGGCAATACGTCCGAATTTCTTGGAATCCAGCGGAATCTGTACCGTATCCCCAATCTCATACTTGGGATTCAGCATCTTGGCATCCGCCAGACTCATCTCCAGACAATCGTCCTCCACGTTTTCCACAACCGCTTTTTCTGCATATACTGCAAAGTCACAGGTATTTGGGTTCACCGTGACCTTTACATTATCGGCTTTTCCGAAATGGTTCTTACAGGCAGTGAGTAAAGAGTTTTCAATCGCTTCAATGAGCGTATCTTTGGAGATGTTCTTCTCCTTCTCCAATACCTCCATTGCCTCTAACAGTTCCTTGTTCATGTTTATCCTCCTATCCATGTCTCAGCATGTGAATGATCTAACTAAAAATCCAGCGCAAGCCGTATCAGGGCAATGTCCGCTTTTTCAAATACCATCTGGCTTCCGTCTTCCATGGTCAGCGTCACAGTATTTTCATCATATGCACTGAGGGCGCCCGTAAATTCCTTTTGCTTGTTAAGCTGACGGTAAAGCCTTACATCCACATCCTTGCCCATGCTTCTTACGAAGTCCTTTTCCTTCTTAAGAGGACGGCCCAGTCCCGGCGAACTGACTTCCAGAATATAGCTGTCGTCAATAAAATCCTCTTTGTCCAGCCAGTCGCTTAAGGCCCTGCTGATGACCTCACAGTCATCCACGGCAATCCCGCCTTCTTTATCTATATAAGCTCTCAGGTACCAGGTACCTGCTTCTTTTACATATTCCACGTCTACCAGTTCAAAACCATGCTCTTCCATCAGTGGAAGGAGGTGTTTCTCCACCCGGCTCTCATAGCTCTCCTTTTTTCCCATCGTTCCACCACCTTTCCTGTCTTTCCAAAACGAAAGAGTGGACTGGTGTCCACTCTTTTATCAGTAATTTACATTAGTTATCGTATACACTATACCATCATGCCGCTGTAAATGCAAGCATTTTCAAGGATTTTATCGAAAATTTCGTAACAGTTCAAAGTCCCGTTACATCTTCCTGTCCGTCCGGAATCTGGAAATCAAATCAAAAAGTTTCTTAGCTTCCTCTGAAAGCTCGCCTCCTGTTGCAGCGTTCTCCTCCACCATAGCGGCATTTGTCTGAACCACTCCTGATATCTGTTCGATCCCGATGCGCACCTGATCCAGGGATTTTGCCTGCTCCGTGGAAGCCTTTGATATGTCCTCCACCGCCTCCGCGATCTGTTGTGCGCTGGTAACCACCTGCCCCAGTGACTGTGCCGTCTCATTGGCAATCTTCTGTCCGTTATCAATGGACCGGAGAGACTCTTCGATCAGAGATGTGGTATTCTTAGCCGCCTCGCCGCTTTTATTTGCCAGATTCCGCACCTCATCCGCCACAACTGCAAAACCCTTCCCTGCCTCACCGGCCCGGGCCGCCTCCACTGCCGCGTTTAAAGCCAGTATATTCGTCTGGAACGCTATGTCTTCGATGGTTTTGATGATCTTCCCTATCTCGCCCGACTTATTGCTGATATCCCTAACTGCTTTCACCAGCTCCTGCATCTGTGTGTTGCTGAGCGCAACCCGGTGGTCCATTTCCACAGAGCGCCCGCTGACCTCTTCGGTGCGCCTGGCGTTGGAATCTACATGGGTAAATATTTCATTGATGGTAGCGGCAAGCTCTTCCACGGAGCTGGCCTGCCTGGCATTTCCGTCCGCAAGGCTGCTGGCACTGTCCGCTACCTGGCCCGAACTGGCCGTCACCTGTTCCGCTGTGCGAAGGATGCTTCCCAGGGTATCATTCAGCGTAGTCCGGATCCGCATCAGAGCATCCCTGATTTTCGCAAAATCTCCTTCGTACTGAAGTTCCAGTTCAAACCGAAGATTGCCGTCAGCGATTTCATCCAGAACCCTGGTAGTCTCATTGATATATTTAATATAGTCCTTAAGCTTTGACACGGTGCGCTCCATGGCGGAGGCAACCTGCCCGATTTCATCCTTTGAGCGCACGCCCGTCTCCACATTCAGTTCCCCGTCCGCAATCCGGTGTGCAGCATCAGCAAGTTTTTTCATAGGACGTGTAATACCGTTGGAGATCAGCAGAACGGCCGCCGCCATAAGGACCATACTGCCTGCAAATGTGACCGCAGACATGCGCATGACCGTATAAAAGCCCTGAAGCGCTTCTGCCTCCGGCATGGAGGAGAGTACATACCACCCCGCGCTGTCTATTTCGGTAAGATTCCCGTAGTACCGGGTTCCATCTATCTCATATATATAATCCCCGGTCAATCCGTTCTGTACAGCCTGCTTTACTTCTTCTGAGATATTGATTTCTGAAATAGATTTCCCCACCTGTTCTGTGTCCGGGTAGCAGAGAATATTTCCTGATCCGCTCATGAGCACAAGAAATCCTGTCTGCCCTAACTTCACCTCATTGATCCGCTGCTGAAGGGTATCCAGATTAATATCCGTGCCGGAAGCCCCGTATACTTCTCCGCTGTGACGGTCAATCACAGGTGCCGCCGCCGTCACAATAGGGAGTCCCGTATTAACATCTATGTACGGCTCGGTCATAACAGGCTTCTTTGTTTTTGTGCACTCAAACCATGGTCTTGACGTAACGTCCCAACCCGGATCACTGATAAAGCCGTCCGGCTGAAAAAGCTGGCTGGAATCGGTATCAGCCAGCCAGACCCCCAGTATGGTAGATGGATCCAGGGCCTGACGCACCGCCATGGCCTCCATCACCTCATCATAGCGGGGAGCTGCGCTGGCGCGTTGGCTGCCTCTCAGTTCATGCATGAAATCTATGACCAGAGCTTCCTGGGCGGACTGCTCAACCGCTTTTAAATGTCCGGTAAAGAAAGTATCCACCTCATGGGCAGCGGACTCAGAATCAGATGTCAGCTTTTCTCTGGCCTGCACCTTGGCATATTTTCCCACAGACACGCTGATCAGCACTCCCGACAGCAGAAATACCATCAATGCAGGTACCATGATACCTAAAAACATTTTAATCCGGATTCCAATTTTCATAATATTTAACCCTCCTTATGTTTCCGACATCTCCTGTTTTGGTTATATATGCACAAAAATCACACATTACAGATGTTCCTTGTTATTATATCGACAATATAATGCAAATCATAACACCTGTTACACCAAAAAATGCCGGAATCGGAGAGGAATGTGAAGTATTATTAAAAAATGGTTAGACCCCTCATAACGGAATCTAACCATAAATGTAAGAAAAATTAGTGAAACGTCATTGAATGCCGGACTGTAACAAAAACTCCTTTAAACAGGGCAGTCCGGATGCTTTCATCAAAGCATTGCGCGTCCTCTGCACCAAGTCTGGAGCACGCTGTAATCATCATCCAGAACCACCAAATCCCCGTCGCATCCAGCTGCAATCCTTCCCTTTCTGTGATCCACGCCCAGACATCTGGCCGGGTTGATGGTACATGAATTAAGGGCAGCGTCAAAGGGCACCAGAGCCTGCTCCACCAGAATCTTAAGTCCCCTGTTCATGTTGAGGGTGCTTCCCGCAATGGTTTCTGTTCCCTTGAGGCGGGCCAGTCCGTCCTCTCCTATCTCAATGTCGTGACCGCCCAACTGGTACTGTCCTCCCGGAGGGCAGTGCTTCGCCCTGAGGGAATCGCTGATCATGATGGAATAATCACGTCCCTTGGCTGTAAAGAAGTTGTTCAGGGCCGCCAGGTGGGAATGGCATCCGTCACAGATTATTTCCCCGTAGATATCCCTTACCCTGAAGGCCGTGCCTACCAGCCCCGGTTTGCGGTGATGGTAAGGCGTCATGCCGTTATATACATGGGTCATGGATAAAGCGCCGTTGGCAATTCCCAGAAGAGCCTGCTCGTAAGTGGCTGCCGAATGCCCCATGCTGACCACTACTCCGTGGGTGGAACAGTATCTGGTAAGCGCATGGTCCGGATCCCGCTCCGGTGCCAGAGTGATATATTTGATAAGGCCTTCTGCCGCCTCCTGATACTTCTTAAACTGCTCCACAGATGCAGACGCAATGGCTTCCGGCGGCTGCGCTCCCTTGTACTCCATGTCCAGGAACGGTCCCTCAAAATGGATGCCCAGGATTTCAGCCCCTTCGTAGCCTTCCTTTACCACGGCTGCCACATTGGCCACGGCCCTGGTGAGCACATCCGGCATCTGGGTCACGGTGGTGGGCAGAATGGCTGTGACGCCCTCCTCAGGAATCCGCTTCATCCAGTTGCGGAGCCCTTCCGGCTGGCCGTCGTTTGTGTCAAAATCATATGCTCCGTGTGTGTGGATATCAATGAAGCCCGGCACGATTCTCTTATCCCCGTAATCCTCGTCAGCCGGTCCCGCACCATACTCATGGATACGGCTGATGACCCCATCCTCAATCTCCATCTGGGCTGCCATGAACTGTCCTGCTATCCAGACTCTCTTACCCTGAATCCTCATAATTTCTTCTCCTTCCATATTATATGTGTTCTCTATATTAATTCCCCTTAGTTATAAGTATATCACGTTAGAAATATTTTTCAATATATTTTCTAAAATAAAAAATATTTTTATTTCCATGTAACAGGCGTTTAGATATTCTAAAGGATACATGAGCTGTAAAAAGCATAAAAAGGCAGGGTCCTGTATCACATAAAATATGATTCACAGGCCCTGCCTTATCTCAGTTAATTCCTATATCACTTCATTCTTAGCATCATTTACCCTTATTTCCCAGACTCTGGTTATGAACCAGCCTCCTGTTCAGGCGCCTTCGCCCTTTTCCCTCACCCTTCCCGGCTGCCGTAAAGCAGTGCCGCTATCTCAGGAAAGGGTTCCACGCTCCGGCTCAATATTCCCTGTATATACGCAATGGTTATACCGTAGTTGGTTATGGGTATCCCCTGGTCATAGGCGCATTTCATCCTGTATTTCATCTCACGCTCATTCAGCATGCATCCGCCGCAGTGGACAATCAGACGGAAGCCTGCCAGGTCATCCGGAAACTCTGTGCCCGAGGTAAACACAAACTCCGGTTCTGTTCCGGTATATTCCCGTATCCATCCGGGCAGCTTTACGGTCCCGATATCCTCGCACTGCCGGTGATGGGTGCAGCCCTCACAAATCAGGATTCTGTCCCCCTTTCCGATGCGGTCCAGAGCCCTGACCCCCCGCACCATGGGCTCCAGGCTCCCTTTATAACGGGCAAAGAGAATGGAAAAGGAGGTCAGGAGAATATCCTCCGGCGTATCTGCACTGACCTTTGCAAATACCTGGCTGTCGGTGATAACCATTCTTGGCTTCTTACCCAGAGAGGCCAGCGTGTCCCTCAGTCCGTTTTCCCTGACCACCACGGACACTGCGTCCGCTTCCAGGATGTCACGTATGGTCTGCTGCTGGGGCAGAATCAGACGTCCCTTGGGAGCCGCCTTGTCAATGGGCACCACCAGCACAGCCATGTCAGACGGGGAAAGCAGGTCTCCCACAATTTTCCGGCTGCTTTCCTGGGTCTTGCCCAGTTGTGCCAGACACTCCTTAAGCGCCGTAATACCCTGACCGGTATGGGCGCTGACAGACAGGACGGGAATCGATTCGGGAATCCCCTCCGGCCTCCCACCGGCAGCTCCGTCCAAATCCGCCTTGTTGCAGACTGCCACACAGGGAATCTGCTTTTCTCCTATCTTCTTCAGGAGGGTATAATCCTCCGGAGCCGGCCCGTGACAGGCATCCATCACCAGCACAGCCACATCTGTTTTGTTAAGTACCTGATAGCTCTTTCTCACCCTCAGGCTTCCCAGCTGGCCTTCGTCGTCAATGCCAGGCGTATCAATCATCATCACAGGACCCAGAGGCAGCAGCTCCATGGCCTTATATACAGGGTCCGTGGTAGTTCCCTTCACGTCCGACACCACAGCCAGGTCCTGGCCCGTGACCGCGTTCAGTACGCTGGATTTGCCGGCATTTCTCCTCCCAAAAAATCCAATATGTATCCGGTCCGATGCCGGCGTATTGTTCATTCCCATGGTTATCCGCTCCTCTTTCCCTGGTTCCTTGCTGGTTTATTTCCGATTCATTACCATTTCATTTTCGGTTCATAACCTGTTTACTTCCAGTTCATTGCCTGTTCACTTCCGGTTCATTTCCGGTTCACCGCCGGTCAGCCGCCGGGCGGATCCCCTGCTTAAAACCTGAAATCCCTGATACCCTGTTCAATCTTTGCCAGGTTATCTCTGACAATCTGCTGCACCTTCTCCTTGGGTATGCTTCCGATTTCCTTCTCGATGAGCGCTTCACCGATGCGCCTTGTCTCCTCGGAGCTGTAATCCATCAGATATTCCTTCAGCGTCATAAGGGCATTGGGATGGCAGCAGTTTTGAATCTGTCCGCTCTTGCATAGGGACATAAAACGGTCGCCTGTGCGCCCTTCCCTGTAGCAGGCCGTGCAGAAGCTGGGAATATACCCCATTCCCATGAGCCAGTTCACCACCTGGTCCAGGGTGCGGTTGTCGCTCACATCGAACTGGGCTGAACATTCCTCCTCCGGCTCAGGTTCAAAGTAGCCGCCCACGCTTGTCTTGGAACCGCCGCTGATTTGGGAAATACCCAGGTGCAGCACCCGTTCCCTGGTTTTCTGGCTTTCTCTGGTGGATACAATCATGCCTGTGTAGGGAACTGCGATGCGGATACAGGCCACCAGCTTGGCAAAGGTGTCGTCGTCAATTCCATTGTCAAAGGAATCCGGATCAATGTCATCCGCCCTGCGTATCCTGGGCACGCTGATGGTATGGGGTCCCACCCCGAACACCGCCTCCAGGTGCTCCGCGTGCATCAGAAGTCCCGCAAATTCATACCGGTAAAGCTCCAGGCCAAACAGCACGCCGCAGCCCACATCATCAATACCGCCCAGCTGGGCGCGGTCCATTGCCTCTGTGTGGTAACAGTAATCATGCTTCGGCCCTGTGGGATGAAGCTTCTCATAGCTCTCCTTGTGATATGTCTCCTGGAACAGAATATAGGTACCGATTCCCGCGTCCTTAAGCTTCCTGTAATTCTCCACTGTGGTGGCCGCTATGTTCACGTTGACGCGGCGTATGGCTCCGTTTTTATGCTTTATACTGTAAATGGTGTCAATGGACTCCAGCATGTATTCAATGGGATTGTGCACCGGGTCCTCCCCTGTTTCCAGGGCCAGGCGCTTATGTCCCATATCCTGCAGCGCCATAACCTCCCTGCGGATTTCATCCTGTGTCAGCTTCTTCCTTGGGATATGCTTGTTCTTGGCGTGGTAGGGACAGTACACACACCCGTTGATGCAGTAATTGGACAGGTACAGAGGCGCAAACAGCACGATGCGGTTTCCGTAGAAATCCTTTTTAATCTGCTCCGCCAGCTCATAAATTTCCTGGTTCTTGTCCTCCAGTCCGCAGTCCAGAAGCACCATGGCCTCCCTGTGGGTCAGGCCCCTGCGCTCCCTGGCCTTTGCCAGAATCTCGTCAATCAGCTCCCTGTTGGTGCGGTTTGCCTCCCCGTAGGCAAGGGTCTCCTCAATTTCCCCGTGATGGATGAATTCCTCCGCATGGGATGATTTTGGGTCGTAGTTCATGTTCTTCCTCTCCTTTTCTTGCCGGGTCAGGGTCCGTGGCCGCTTCGGCCTCCGGTAACACTTCCCCGTCAGATGATTTATATAGTTTTATCAACTACCGATATTGGAGTACAGGGCCTTGGAGTTAATGCCCTGAAGCCTGCCCAGTTTGCCGGACAGGGCGCTTATGATGTCCTGGGGCGCATCCACCACAACGCTTATGATGTTCACCTTTTTCTTTGGGTAGGGAAGCCCCATCCTCCCAATGATGTACTGACTGTATTGGTGAAGCAGCTCGTTGACGCTTTCCACAGAATCCTTATTTTCCACGATTATGCCGATCACCGCGATTCTTGTCTCCATACGATACCTCCGATAATGAAAAAAAGGATACGCCAAAAAGGCGTATCCTGAACATACTGTCACATCTGTGTCCCCGCCTTCCCCTTCAGCCCTGCTTCGGGTCAGTCAATTACATATCCTGCTATGGGATGCTGCCATTGCTGCCGTCTCTTTGCTGTAAGGCACTTGCCGCAAGACAAGCCTGTCAGCGCAGATACCGGTACCGTGTATCGTGGCGCACATCCGTTTTTCTTATCTTACTACAGGCCCGGGGGACTGTCAATCATTATTCCGGAAAGAATATCCGCCTGAACCTTCAGGAGACTACCTGGCTCCCCTGATATACGGCTTGCCCAATGCCTCCGGCGCGCTGTTTTTGCCGATGGCGCCCAAAAGGGCAACCAGGGTTATAATGTAGGGCAGCATAGCCAGAGCCTGTGTGGGCAGGGGCACACCGATGGCCTGGAGACGGATCTGAAGGGCGTTGGCAGCGCCGAATATGAAGGCAGCACCCATCATTCCAAAGGGAACATACCGGCCCAGTATGACTGCAGCCAGGGCTATGTACCCTCTGCCTGATGTCATATTTTCAGAAAAATTGCCCACCTGCACCAGAACCAGATATGCTCCTCCCAGTCCTCCCAGCATACCGTTTAACAGCACGGCCGCCCACTGGTACCGGTGTACGGGGATACCGGCCGAATCCGCGGCCCTGGGATTTTCCCCGATGGCGGCAAAGGCCATTCCCTTTGATGTTCTGCTGTAAAACAGGGTGACCAGAATTACCAGCACGTAGACCCCGTATGTCAGCACATCCTGATTGAACAGGGCGTTTCCTATGAGGGGTATGTCCCCCAGAAAGGGAATCTTAAGCTTTGCAAAGGGTTCTATCTGCTGATAAGACTGGCCGCTTGACATCAGTTTATAGAGAAAACTGGTGACTCCGGCCATAAATATATTGATGGCGATTCCGCTGACAGACTGGTCCTGGGCCAGCCTGATGGACAGCAGCCCGTGAATGGCGCTGACCATGGCCCCGCCCGCCATACCGCACAAAAGGCCCACGGCCAGGCTGCCGGAGTAAAAGGTTCCCGCAAAGGAGAAGAAAGCTCCGCCCAGCATGACGCCCTCCATGCCTATATTAAGGATTCCCGCCTTTTCAGATATGGTTTCCCCCAGTCCGGCGTAAATCAGGGGCACCGCCATTCTTACGGAAGCCGTCAGAAAGGCTGTCACGAAACCAACGGTCATGATTTGCTCTAACATGGTTTTTCCCCCTTTCTCTTCCTGTTAAACAGCTCCCTGCCCAGAATCAGCAGCACAATAAGGCCCACCAGGATATTGACAATGGCTGACGGCACTCCCATCTGTCTCTGCATGGAATTGGCCCCCACCTCCAGGGCAGCAAACCCGATGGCGGCAAAGAGCACGCCCAGCGGATGATTGGACGCCAGAAGGGCGATAAGCACCGCTGTGTATCCGCACTCCCCTGATATTCCCTCCAGAAGCTTTCTCTGCACACCCATAACCTCCACGGCTCCTGCGATTCCCGCCAGACCGCCGCTTAAAAATGCGGAAATGATGATGTTCCTGACAACCGAAATTCCATTACAGGCAGCGGCCCGCTTGTTGAATCCCACCACCTTGATTTCATATCCCACCGTTGTCTTTTCCAGTATAAACCAGACAAGAAACACCATGAGCACGGCAATGATAAAGCCCGCGTGAAGCCTGGTGGGCTTTAAGAACCGGTAAAGAGTGACAGAAGGGTCCAGCTTGGGCGACTGGGGTATGCTTCCCGCCGGGTCCATGAGAAAGGTCCTGACCGCAATACCCAGGAAATTGATGGCAATATAATTCAGCATAATGGTTACAATGATTTCCGATATCCCCAGCTTTGCCTTAAACATGGCGGCTATGAGCGCCCAGAGACCGCCAAAGACAAATCCCATTAAAATGGCGCACAGGATGCGGAGTACCCCGGGAACCCCTGTCCAGGTAAGGGCCGCCCATGCAGAGGCAAGGGCTCCTATGTAAAACTGCCCCTCGGCTCCTATGTTGAAAAAACCGGTTCTGAACGCCACCGCGCATCCCAGGCCCGTAAAAATCAGGGGAGTTGCCTTTACAAACACTTCCATAAACCCGTTCAGGTTTCCAAATATGCCTTTAAAGAACATGGCATAGGCCTCTGCCGGGCTTGCGTCCGACAGCATGATAAGAACCGTCCACACAGCCGCTGCAATGAGTCCGATACCCGCTATCTCAACTATCTTTGATTTCCTATTCATCTGCCGCCTCCTTAGCAATACCGCCCATCAGCAGGCCAATTTTATGTACATCCGCCTCATCCCGGTTCAGAATCCCTATGATGCGGCCTTCATACATAACCGCAACCCGGTCGCTTACCCCCAGGATTTCATCCAGATCGGCTGATATCAGCAGGACGCATCTGCCTGCATCCCTCTGCCTGAGAAGGGTTTCATGGACAAACTGGGTGGCTCCGATATCCAGTCCCCTTGTGGGCTGGCTGGCCACAATCAGGCCGGCTTCCTCAGATATCTCCCTGGAAAGAATAACCTTCTGCTGGTTTCCGCCGCTCATCAGCTTTACCGGTGTTTTGATGCCGCTTTTGCCCGATGTTTTGATGCTGTATTCATCCAGGGCCTCCCTGGCTCTCTTCTCAGCCTGTCTGTAGTCCAGCACCATGTTCCGCGAAAATGGCTGCCGGTCAAAGTCCCTTAAAATCAGATTGTCTTCCACTGTCATGTCCATGACAAGGCTGTCGCCGTGGCGGTCGTCGGAAATATAGGAGATGCCGGCCCAAAACCGTTCTTTCACGCTGTCCCTGCGTATATCCTTTCCCTGGTATTCCATCTGTCCGCTGTTTATCCTGCGGATTCCTGTTATTACCTCGGCCAGTTCCTTCTGTCCGTTTCCTTCCACGCCTGCGATTCCCAGGATTTCTCCTCTGCGGATTGTAAGACTTACGTGGTCCAGAGACATCTTGGTGCCGTGCTTTTTGTGGAGGCACACATCCTTAAGGCTTAAGGCAATGTCTCCGGCAGCGGATTCCCTTATCTCCCTCCCCGCCTTAAGCTCCCGCCCAATCATGCAGGCGGACAGTTCCTCCGGCGTTGTCTCCTCTGTTACCAGGCTGCTGACCTTTCGGCCATCCCGCAGCACCGTCACCCGGTCGCTGATATCCATGATTTCCCCCAGCCGGTGGGTGATGATAATGATTCCATACCCCTCATCCCGCAGCCGTTTCAAGACCCCGAAAAAGTTCTCCGTTTCCTGGGGAGTGAGCACGCCGGTAGGCTCGTCCAGAATCAACAGGCTTACATCCCGGTACAGGGCCTTTAGAATCTCCACCCTCTGCTGCTCTCCCACGGAGAGGGTGTGGACAGGCGCTTCCGGGTTTACTAAAAGGCCGTAGGTCGCGGCAAGGCCCGTCAGCTTTTCCCTTGCCGACTTCCGGTCCGCCACGATTCCCTGCCCTTTCAGACCCAGCATCACATTGTCCAGCACCGTCATTTTCTTCACCAGGGAAAAATGCTGGTGCACCATGCCGATTCCCCTGGCAATCGCCTCCCCCGGCGACTTAAATTCCACATGTTCGCCTTTAAAACAGATTTCCCCTTTGTCCGCCTGGTAAATGCCAAACAAAATGTTCATGAGCGTGGTCTTGCCAGCCCCATTTTCCCCTAACAGCGCATGTATCTCCCCCTGCTCCACAGACAGGTCCACATCCTCGTTGGCATACACGCCTGCAAAGGATTTGGTTATATGCTTCATCTCAAGTAATGGCATCTGTTCCATCCTTTCTTTCCAAACAGGGCCCGCACCCCCGGACACGCTCAGCTGCGCTTGGTTTGATGCAGGCCCTTTTCAGGAAATATCTTATGCTCTGGGCTTGGTATCACATGGTACTTCAAACTCTCCAGATTCAATTGCCGCAATCTTATCGGAAATCTTCTGCTTCAGCTCATCGGGAACAGCGGAATCCAGATTGTGGTAAGGAGCAACGCTCACTGCCCCGTCTGCCATTCCCAGCTGGTAGATGCCGCCCTCAAAGGTTCCGTCCGCAACCGTCTTAAAGGCCACCTCAATCACATGGGGAATATGGTAAACAGAGGAGGAAAGGATGGTGTCTGGCGCCAGGTCGTTCTGGTCATAGGAATCGCCTGTGGCGTAGACCTTTGCTTCCTTTGCCGCGTTGATGGCTCCTGTTCCGGACTCGTTGGCACAGTGTCCGATTACATCCGCGCCGTTATCAATCATGGCCTGGGCTGCCTCCTTGCCAAGGGCCGTATCGGTAAAAGAACCGGTCCACGCGGTCTGTACCTGGATGTCAGGATTTACTTCCTTTGCCCCGTCCTCAAATCCGTTCATGATTTTAACAAGGGATGCGCCCTGAATCGGTCCGATAAAGCCTACCTTTCCGCTCTCAGACATGCCGGCTGCCAGCATTCCCATGATGTATCCGCCTTCCTCGCACTTAGACACATAGGAGGCCACATTGTCGGCAGAAACCTCGCCTTCAGTCACAATGAACTTTGTATCTGGATACTGCTCCGCAACGTCCACCGCCGGATCCCCGAACTCATATCCATGGCCGATGACCACGTCATATCCGCTGGCCGCGTAATCCGCAAAGGCTGCCTCAATGTCATCCGGTGTCAGATTCTCCGTATAGGTCACCTCACAGCCGTAATCCGCCTCCAGAAGCTTAAGTCCGTCATAGGCTGACTGGCACCAGCCCATATCATTGGCTGCGCCGGACAGGCACAGGGCCACCTTGTATGTCTTGCCGTCCGCTGTCTGTCCCTCTTTTGCCTGGCCGTCATCGGCCTGGTCCCCTTTTTCCTGGGTATCTCCGGTCTGGGCGGACCCTGCCTGCTTATCTGCCGCCTCTGTCTTTGCCTCTGTCTCCTTTGCCTGTCCGCTGCATCCGGTCAGGCCAAAGCCTGCCATGGATAATGCCAGGGCTGCTGCCGCTAAACGCATTCTGTTTTTCATGATTCTTACCCTTCCTTTTTCCTTAGATTTTTCATGTTTCCTCATATGTACTGCATCATCAGTTATATGTATCTATAACACCCGGATCTGCATGGCGGTGATGAAGTTTTCGTTATCACTCTCCACGAACTGATCCAGAATATTAAAATTGATGGCCTGAGCCCCCAGCTCAAGGTCCGGCCTGGCCTCTCGCAGGCGCCGGATGGTATCCGGCACGCCCCCGTATCCTCCCAGATGGTAACCGCAGAGAAAATCGCCTTCCGGGATAATCTGGATTCTGGACTGGGGTATGGTCTTTGGCAGCTCCTCATCATCCGGATACAGGTAGGCGCCAAAGTATTTCCGGTCCCCCTCATAAAAGGCAATGGTGGGATAAAAATAAAAGGAATTCTCCCTGTACAGCAGCTCCTCGTCGCCAATGGAAATAAACTTCCGGTCCTCAAAATGCTTCACCGCAATCTCATCCAGGCAGATTCCATCCATCTCCTGTTCCATGAACCGGATTTTCCTCTGGATGGCCTCATCTATGTTGAGCAGCTCCTGCCACTGCCTGCGAAGCTCCTGGGAGCGCTGCTTCATGATATCCACAGCCCTGTTGGAGTTTAAGCTGGTTCTGGATTCCTTAATTTCCTCCAGGGAATAGCCCAGACGGCGCATATAGGACACCGTGGCCAGCTCGTATATCTGGTCAAACTCATACTTTCTGCGCCCGTTTTTCTCATTGCGCTCCCTGGGAGAAAAGATGCCGACGCTGTCATAGTAGTACAGTGTCTGTATGTTAAGCCCGAACAGCTCCGCCAATTCCCCGATAGAAAAATATTCCTTCACCTGCCAGCCTCCTTTCCTTTTTCCGCCAAATTCCCCGCTAAATAAAATCCCTGTAGGCGCTGTGAGGTTCCCGGATGACCCTTGTGCATACAGCCTCTCCCTCCAGGGCCAGCCTTCTCTCATCCACGCCTTTCAGAATGCCGTCTTTGTAAACAATGTTTCCGTTAATCATGGTCATCCACACCGGTCCGGTAAGTCCCACTCTTGCCAGCAGGTTCTTCGGGTCGTGAAGGGCCCCGGCCAGCTCCAGTGTCTCGGTGTCAATCATAAACAGGTCCGCTGCTTTTCCCGCTTCCAGGGTTCCCAGGTCAGTTCTTCCAAGAGTCTTTGCCCCGTTTACCGTGGCCACCTTTAACATATCATAGGCGGAGGTGCATCCCCCTCTCTCCTTGGTGTGGTATGCCTGCATCAGATAAGCCATACGCAGGGCATCCAGCAGATTGGAGCTGTCATTGGTGGCGGAACCGTCGCACCCCAGGCTCACCAGAATGCCTGCTTCCTGCATTTCCTTTATATTGAGAATCGGGAAGCCGCCCAGCACAGCCGGTGCCGGACAGTGGGAAACCCCTGTTGCTGTGGCTGCCAGGACCTTATACTCTTCCTTTGTCACTTCCCAGTCATGGGCATACCATACATCCTCGCCGATAAAGCCCATCTCCTCACACCAATCCATGGTGCGCTTGCCCCAGCGGGCGATCATGCCTTCGTTCTCTCCCTCGCCCAGATGGGTGTGCATCCTGACCCCCTTTTCCCTGGCCATGGCCACGGTCTCGGCAAAGGTGTCCCTGCGGCAGTTAATGGGCTGGCAGGGCGCCATTACGATCTGCTTCATGGAAAAAGGCCTGGGATCGTGATACAGTCCGATCAGCCGGTCGCAGTCCTTTAAGAACTCATCCGTTGTCTCCAGCATATTGTCAGGAATGGAGCTTCCCTCACTTCTTGGAAGGGTGTTGGTCCCCCTTCCGGCATGGTACCGGATGCCCAAAAGCTCTGCGGCCTCCATCTGGCGGTCCACCGGCGACTTGCCGGTCTTCCTGGTGTAGCAGTATTGGTGGTCAAAGGCGCAGGTACAGCCGTGTTTAATCAAATCCGCAAAGGATGTAAGGGTGGAGTAGTAAATCACATCGGAATCAATATTCTGGAATATGCGGTAAATCTTGTCAATCCAGTCCATCACCATCATGTTGGGATAGTCAATGGTTATGAGATTGCGCACAAAGGTCTGGAAAAAATGATGGTGGGTGTTAATCAGGCCGGGATACACGAACTTTCCCTCTGCCTGTATTACCTGGACCTCCTCCTGCTTCCATTCTCTTCCTGATACCGGGTCCCTTTGGTTCATCAGGTCCCTGCCGATTGCCAGTATCCTTGGACCCTCAATAAGCATGTCCGCGTCCCTGTAAACCCGGTCTTCCCCGTCGCAGGACACGATTGCCCTGGCATTCTTAATAAGAATCTTTTTGTCCATTCCTTACCTCTCTTTCGGAAATATCATGCTGCAAAAAGGACCGGCTTTGCCAGCCGGTCCTTTCCGCTTGGCTCTTGAACCTATTATATATCCTATAGTTACTATAGGTTCAAGAGCAATTTTGTCTTTATTATAAATTGCTATATTCATATTAGTAAAGCTTATAAATGTACAGACCTATCACAGCCCGCTCTCAATCTTCTGCCTCTTGATTCCATGTTTCTCGGCAAAGCCTGTAAGAATCATGGTCAGGGCACCGTCACCGGTCACGTTGCAGGCGGTTCCGAAGCTGCCCTGAAGGGCAAAGATGGTAAGCATCAGCGCTGTCCCTGTTTCGTCAAATCCCAGTACGCCTGTAATCAGACCCAGGGAAGCCATAACCGTGCCTCCGGGAACACCGGGCGCTCCGATGGCGAACACCCCTAAAAGTGCGCAGAACAAAATCATGGTACCCAGGGACGGTATGGTTCCGTAGAGAATCTTGGAAATGGTCATTACAAAGAATACCTCTGTCAGAACAGAACCGCACAGATGGATGTTGGCAAACAGCGGAATGCCGAAATCCACCATATCATCCCTCAGCGGCGGCTGTGACTTCTTGGCGCAGCGCAGGGCAACAGCCAGTGTGGCCGCGGACGACATGGTGCCTACCGCGGTAATATAGGCAGGTCCGTAATTCTTTATGACATCAAACGGATTCTTGCCTGAATAGACGCCGCCGATGGCATACAGCAGGGCCAGCCAGATGTAATGGCCAATCATGACAATGATGACTACCTGAAGGAACACAGGAAGCTGTTTTGTAATAGTCCCCTCATAGGAAAGGGCGCAGAATGTAAATGCAATAAACACAGGAAGGATGGGAATTACCACCTTGGTAACAATGGACAGTACAATCTGCTGGAACTCCTCCAGCACCTGAGTAACCACCGCGGCCCTGGTCCATGTGGCGGCCAGGCCCAGAAGCAGTGAGAACACCAGGGCGCTCATCACAGGCATAATTTGAGGTATATCTAACTGGAACACGATTGCCGGCAAATCCTTTAATCCCTCCACCTCAGTGGCAATGGACAGGTGGGGAATCATAAGGAAACCTGCCGTCATAGAAAAAAGGGCTGCTCCGATCGATGAAACATAGGCAATAATAATTGCAACTCCCAGCATTTTGGATGCATTGTTGCCCAGCCTTGTGATGGAAGGGGCAATGAATCCGATAATGATAAGAGGCACACAGAAAACAATGACCTGATTCAGGATGTATTTGATTGTCACAACAACATGCATAAGGCCGCTTCCGGCCAGCTGGCCGACTATGATGCCCAGGATAACGCCCAGAAGCAACCGAAACGGTAAACTGCCTGTTATTTTTTTCATACTTATTCTCCAATCATGATTTTTATGATTTCCTCATTGGTCTCCTTCATCCCTTCTTTTCCAAGGCGACCAACGTTCTTAAGTGTGGCCTCGACACCCTTGGTGACGATGCCGTCTCCCCCGTAAAACTGCTGACCGCGTATATACATGTTGTAGCCCAGAATTCCCGCATCCACTGCCGAGGCAATCTTGGCTGCGCAGGAAGCCTTTGCCCCGTCGCAGACAATGCCCGACACAATGGCAAGGGCGTTTACAACCGTATGTACGACTTCTTTAAAACCGCCGCCGCACAGGTAAGCAATCCCTGCTCCGGCGCCTGCCCCGGCGCTGACAGCCCCGCAGTAAGCGGAAAGCCTGCCGATAGGCGTTTTCTGATGGATGGCTGTCAGGTTGGACAGAGCCAGGGCCCTGTACTTCTTATCCTCATCCACCTTAAATTCCTCCGCATATACCAGCACGGGAACAGAGGCAGTGATACCCTGGTTGCCGCTTCCCGAATTGATGATGACCGGCAGTTCACAGCCATTCATCCTGGCGTCAGAACCTGCTGCTGCCATGGCCTTGGCCCTGGTGCGGACGTCATTTCCAGACATTTCCAGAAGAACAGAGCCGATATTGGCGCCGTAATCCCCTTTTAATCCCTCCTGGGCAATGGCCCAGTTGTACTTAATCTGACGGTCCAGCACTTCCCGGATATCCTCAATGTCCACTGTATTGATAAAATCCCAGATATCCTCCATGTTGAGCAGGCTTCTGTCGGTCAGACCTTCCTCCTCCTCGCCGGCCACCTCTACCTGCTTAAGAATCTCCCCATTCTTTTCGATCAGCACGATATTGGTATGATAATTGGCGATGCGGACCTTGGCGTAGGAATCCCCCTTATACAGAGTTACGATGATATCAAAGGTAATGCCGTTATCCACATGCTCCACCCTGATTTCCGTGTTATCCAGGAATTCCTTCATCTGTCTGGTTTCATCTGGCGTAACTTCTGCAATCACCTCCAGTTCTTTGTCCGAATCTCCTGCAACGATTCCTGCTGCTGCTGCTGCCGGAATCCCCTTCAGATGATTCGTGTTAGGCACGATGACTGACTTCACATTCTTGATGATGCTTCCGCTGGCTCCCACCACAACACGGTCCGGCAGCTCTCCCAGCACTTTCCTGGCCGTGGCCGCCGCATAGGCAAGGGCAATGGGCTCCGTACATCCCATGGCCGGAAGCAGCTCCTCCTTCAGAATTTGAACATAAGCTCCGTACTTAACATTTGTTTTCTCCATGATGATTGTGATTCCTTTCTCATTTTAATTGATTATCCGGAAAATTACTATACATTTTGTATTGATTTCTGATTAGTATTAATGTACCATAAAACCATATGGTTGTAAAATTTAATGTTTTTATGATATCGTTTAAAAATTTTTATACAAAATGAGCAAAGGAAGCACATAATATGGAGCTACGGGAGATTGCCGCCTTTATCCAGGTGGCGCAGTTAAAGAGCTTTTCCAAGGCAGCCAAGCAGCTGGGTTATTCCCAGGCAGCCGTCACCATCCAAATCAAGCAGCTGGAGCAGGAGCTGAACGTCCATCTCTTCGACCGCATCGGCAAACAGACCACCCTGACCCACCAGGGAGCCCTGTTCTATGAACACGCTGTCTCCGTCATGAAGGAGCTGGAACATGCCAGGGATGCGGTCACCCATGTATCGGAGCTAACCGGAAGCCTGTGCCTGGGGACCATTGAATCCATTTGCGCCACCATATTTCCGGAGCTTTTAAGGGAATACCACCGGCTCTACCCCAAGGTCAACGTAAGGCTCATCACCGACTCCCCCGAGACGCTGCTGGAGATGATGAACAGCAATGCCATTGATATAGTGTATTTCCTGGATAAGCGTATGTATGACAGCAAATGGATAAAAGTCCTGGAGGAGCCGGAGGACATTGTGTTCGTCACCGCCTCCGGCCATCCCTTTGTGGGCAGGGACAGCCTGGACCTGGACCTGGTCATAGACCAGCCCTTTATCCTCACCGAGCGAAACGCCAGCTACCGTTTCATCCTGGACCAGTATCTGGCGGCCCAGGGCAAGGAGATACACCCCTTTCTGGAGATTGGCAACACGGAATTCATCATCAGCCTGCTGAGAAAGAACCTGGGAGTTTCCTTTCTTCCGGAATTCACCATACACCAGGATATTATCAACGGGGAGCTGGCCGTCCTGGATGTCAGGGATTTTTACATGAGGACCTGGCGTCAGATTGTTTACCACAAGGATAAGTGGGTCACCAGGGAGATGGACGCTTTTCTGCGTCTGGCAACGTAGCGGCCCCGGTCCCTCGCCGCGATCCCTCATGACCCGCACGCGGTCCCTCATGACCCGCACGCGGTCCCTCATGACCCGCCCCATGACCAAACCGCCATGAAGAATTCATGCTCAAAGAGCAGCAAATCATGTTCAAAGAGCAGCAAAAAAGCAGCCCGGCGCGTCAGATTTTTTATTCTGAAAGGAGTATATCCTCCCTGCCGCACATGGGCTGCTTTCTTTTTTTATTGTCCGTTAATGTAATTCACCAGGCCGCCTGCCGATATGATTTTCTGCATGAAGGGCGGGAAGGACTGGCCCTTATACGTCTCTCCCTTTGTCTTGTTGGTGATGATTCCGCTGTCAAAATCGACCTCCACCTCATCCCCTGCCTCTATGGACCTGGCCGCCGCCCCACACTCAATGATGGGAAGGCCGATGTTGATGGAATTCCGGTAGAAGATACGGGCAAATGTCTCCGCGATAACGCAGCTCACTCCCGCGCACTTGATGGCCAGAGGCGCATGTTCCCTGGAAGAACCGCAGCCAAAATTCTTGTTGGCCACAATGATGTCCCCCTTCTGGACCTGATTCACAAATTCCTTGTCAATATCCTCCATACAATGTTTAGCCAGCTCGTCGCCCTGGGTGGCGTTTAAATATCTGGCCGGGATAATGACATCCGTATCCACATTGTCGCTGTATTTAAAAACGTGTCCGCATGCTTTCATGTTCAGTCTCCTTTTCCTTTCACAATGATATTGCCTTTATTCCGTTAATCCAGCTGGCAGGGGCAGATGATTTTACCCGCCACGGCACTTGCGGCAGCCACGGCCGGGCTGGCCAGATATACCTCTGAATCCACGTGTCCCATACGTCCCACAAAGTTACGGTTTGTTGTGGAAATGCATCTCTCCCCGGCCGCAAGGATACCCATGTAGCCGCCCAGACAGGGACCGCAGGTAGGCGTGCTCACCACGGCTCCGGCCTCAATGAAAATCTCCAGAAGCCCTTCCTTCATGGCCTGAAGGTAGATGGACTGGGTGGCCGGTATCACGATGCAGCGCACACCCTTTGCAATCTTTCTGCCCTTTAATACCTCCGCCGCGATTCTCATATCCTCAATACGGCCGTTGGTACAGGAACCGATAACCGCCTGGTCCACCTTTACCTCTCCTACCTGGTCAATGGTCCTGGTATTGGAGGGAAGATGGGGGAAGGATACGGTGGGCTTTAATTCGGACAAATCAATCACATATGTCTCATCATACTCCGCGTCCTCGTCCGCCTCGTACACGGTAAATTCACGTTTGGAATGCTCCTTCATATACTCCACGGCCAGCTCATCCACAGGGAAGATTCCGTTCTTTCCGCCGGCCTCGATTGCCATGTTGCAGATGGTAAAGCGGTCGTCCATGGAAAGATTCCTGATTCCCTCTCCCACAAACTCCATGGATTTATACAGAGCTCCGTCCACACCAATCATGCCTATAATATGTAAGATTACATCCTTGCCGCTGACCCACTTCGCGGGCTTGCCCACCAGCTGGAATTTAATGGCGGAGGGCACCTTGAACCAGGCCTTGCCGGTCACCATGCCGGCTGCCATATCCGTGCTCCCCACGCCTGTGGAAAACGCTCCCAGGGCTCCGTATGTACATGTGTGGGAATCCGCGCCAATGACCGCGTCTCCGGCCACCACCAGTCCCTTTTCAGGAAGAAGGGCATGCTCAATTCCCATGTCTCCCACATCGAAATAATTGGTTATCTCATGGCGGCAGGCAAACTCCCTGCAGCACTTGCAGTTCTCAGCCGACTTTATATCCTTGTTCGGGATAAAATGGTCCATAACCAGGGCAATCTTATCCTTATCAAATACGGTCTTTCTGTCCATCTTCTTCATCTCGTTAATGGCAACCGGAGAAGTGATGTCGTTTCCCAGCACTAAATCCAAATCCGCCTCTATAAGCTGTCCCGCCTTCACTTCCTCAAGTCCTGCGTGGGCAGCCAGGATTTTCTGGCTCATGGTCATTCCCATAACTTATTTCCTCCTTCAATATCCTTCTCTATTAATTCTTTGAAATTATTTCATCCATGCTTTACATTTTAGCATATGTATTGTTATAATAAAAATACATAATATGAATGGGATATATGAAAAAATGTTATATAGCAGGAGGGGATTTCATGGAACAGAACCTGTCCCAATACAAGATATTTTATGAAGTGGCCAAAGCCGGCAACATTTCAAAGGCAGCAAAGGAACTTTACATCAGCCAGCCAGCCATCAGCAAGGCCATCAGCAAGCTGGAGGACAGCCTTGGCCTGTCCCTGTTTACCCGAAGCTCCCGCGGAGTGCAGCTCACCTCTGAGGGTGAAATATTATTTGAACATACCAGGGAGGCATTTGACGCCCTGGACCGGGGCGAGCAGGAACTGAAGCGGATTCAGGAATTCGACATCGGCCACTTGCGGATCGGTGTGAGCAACACACTGTGCAAATATATTCTGCTTCCCTATCTTAAAACCTTCATTGACCAGTATCCCCACATGAAGGTCACCATAGAGAGCCAGGCCACGGCCCAGACCCTGGCCCGGCTGGAACAGCAGAAGATCGACCTGGGCCTGGTTGCCGAGCCTTCGGTGCGCCGTGACCTGGCCTTTATCCCGGTCATGGATATCCAGGACACCTTTGTCACCACCCCCAATTATCTGGAGAACCTGTATCTGAGGGAAGGGCAGGACACCAGCCTGTTTGAGACCGGAAATATCATGCTTCTTGACACCAGCAACATGACCCGCCACCATGTGGACGAATACATGGCGGAAAACAACATCTTTCCCCATCAGATTCTGGAAGTGACCACTATGGACCTGCTGATTGAGTTTGCCAAGATTGGCCTGGGTATTGCCTGCGTCATCAAGGAGTTGGTGCAGAAGGAGCTGGACAGCGGCATGCTGGTGGAGATTCCTCTGGATATCCCCATCCACCGCAGGACCATCGGCTTCGCCTATCACCCGGCCAACCAGGCCATGGCCCTAAAAACATTCCTGGAGTTTTTGTACTGATATTCAGGACGTACATATTCCCGTACGTATCCTGCCCGTTATTCTGCATATATAAAACAGGCGGATGCCCCGGATTTTTCCGCGGCATCCGCCTGTTCTTTATTCTTACCTGTATCCGCCAGGATCCGCGGACACAGCCTATGTAGCATTAGTTGTTGATCAGTTTGTCCGTATCATTCCAGCTGTAAAGCTTTCTCAGCTCAGCTCCCACCTTCTCAAGGGGCTGCTCTGCCTCGTTCTTCCTCATGGCATTGAAATGCGGGCAGCCAACCTGGTTCTCAAGAAGCCACTCTTTTGCAAAGGAGCCGTCCTGGATATCGGACAGAATCTTCTTCATGGCCTTCTTTGTCTCGTCGGTTACAATCTTTGGTCCGGTGATATAATCGCCGTACTCAGCTGTATTGGAAATGGAATAACGCATGCCTGCAAAACCGCTCTCGTAAATAAGGTCCACAATCAGCTTCATCTCATGCACACACTCAAAGTATGCATTCTCAGGAGCATAGCCTGCTTCCACCAGGGTCTCAAATCCGGCCTTCATCAGAGCGCACACGCCGCCGCAGAGCACTGCCTGCTCACCAAACAAGTCGGTCTCGGTCTCTACTCTGAAGGTAGTCTCCAGGATACCTGCCCTTGCGCCGCCGATTCCCTGTCCGTAAGCCAGCGCCATATCCATGGCCTTGCCTGTGGCATCCTGGTAAACAGCTACCAGACATGGGGTTCCTCTGCCCCTCTGATACTCGCTTCTCACGGTATGGCCCGGTGCCTTGGGAGCGATCATGGTAACGTCCACATCCTTAGGCGGAACAATCTGTCCGAAGTGGATGGCGAAGCCATGGGCAAACATCAGCATCATTCCAGGGCGCAGGTTTGGCGCGATGGACTCCTTATACATGGCTGCCTGCTTCTCATCGTTGATCAGAATCATGATGACATCTGCTTTTTTGGAAGCCTCAGCTGCTGTATATACCTCGAATCCCTGCTCCTGTGCTTTCTTCCAGGAACGGCTGCCCTCATACAATCCTACGATTACATTGCATCCTGACTCCTTTAAGTTTAAAGCATGTGCATGTCCCTGGCTGCCGTAACCGATCACAGCAATGGTCTTGCCCTCCAGTAATGACAAATTACAATCTTCCTGATAATAAATCTTTGGCATTGCTTTTTTCCTCCTTCAATTCCTTTGAACTTAAATCTTAGATAATATATGTTTAAGGCAACAAAACCGACGACTCTCTGTCCGCCTTTGGCCGCCCCCTTAAGCCTCTGTTTTACGGAAGCATCCTGATATCCTCTGCGCCCCGCTCCAGGCCAGTAAGGCCGGTTCTGGCCAGCTCTAGGATTTCATAATCCTCCAACAGGTTAATAAGCGCATCCAGCTTAGACTGGTCTCCTGTCAGCATAACGGTCAGTGAATCCTTTCCCACATCCACGATGGTGGCGCGGAAGATACTGGATATGGCGCTGACAGACTGGCGGTCGCTGGCATTGGCACGCACCTTCACCATCATCAGTTCCCTGTATACGGAACGGTCCGGCTGCAGCTCCTTGATATCCCTTACATCCTCCAGTTTATTGAGCTGGTTCTTAATCTGTTCCAGGACGGTCTGGTCTCCCAGGGAAACCACGGTCATCCTGGAGTACCGCGGGTCAGCGGTGACACCTACAGTCAGACTCTCAATATTGTATCCGCGGCGGCTGAACAGCCCTGCTACACGGGCCAGCACACCTGCAGTATTGTCCACAAGCAGCGATAACACGATTCTGTCGTCCATCTAATCCCACCCTCTCATTTGATGGCAAGCGCCAAAGCAGCTGCCTTCTTAATAGTAATTTCAATCATAGCAACCATTGTTCTATTTGTCAATTGCATAATAGGAATGGTTATTATGAGCTCAAGTTATAGTGACAGAAGCAAATCCCTTAAATCCTTTACCGTCTCCGCAATCCAGGCAGGCCTGCACGCATCCATCTCCTGGCGGTCCCCATATCCGTAGAGTACGCCCACGCATTCCATGCCGCACTCCCTGGCCCCCAGGACATCGTGCTCCCTGTCTCCCACCATCACACAGCGGCCGATTGTCTCATCGTCCGACTCCAGGCCGCACTGTTCCAGCACATACCGGATTACATCCGCCTTGCGCACCCGGGTTTCCCCCATATCGGCACCGCCGATGAAATCAAAATACTCTGCCATGTCAAAGTGATCCAGTATCTTCTTGGCAAACTCCTCCGGTTTGGAGGTTGCCACTAACAGCACTCTCCCTGCTTCCTTCAGGGCTTCCAGCATTTCCTTTATGCCGGGATACTCCTTGTTCTGGACCCAGCCCCGGACGCTGAAATACTCCCGGTATGCCTGCACCCCCTCCCATGCCTGCTCATCGGAAAAGCCGTAATACCTTTTAAAGCTGTCCCTCAGAGGCGGCCCGATGAAAAGCGTCAGGCTGTCCAGATCATCTGTCTGTATGCCGAAATGCTCCAGTGCATGCTGCACCGATTTGGTGATTCCCTCCTTAGGGTCTGTCAGGGTTCCATCCAGGTCAAATAAAATATAATCCTTACGGTTCATAGTCACTTCTCCTTTTATATGCAGCTGTCTGCTATATCTTTCCATCCTTAAACGCCTTCATCATCTCATGTCCCACGCTGATATAAGGTCCGTATTCCACGATTTCATCCCGTGTAAACCAGCCGGCCTCGCACAGCTCCTCTTCCTCCAGACATATGGTGTCATCCCCGTCCAGCTCTGCCGTAAATCCCACCATCTCCGTATCGGAAAATGCCCAGGGCTGGCTTTTATAGTAGCGGATATTCTTCACCCTGAGGCCCACTTCCTCCATGACCTCCCTGCGCACGCAGTCCTCAAAGGTCTCTCCGATTTCCACAAATCCGGCAATCAGCGCATAGTTTCGGTAAGCGCCTCTGGCATAGCGGGACATGAGCAGCTTGTCCCCATTGGTAATGGCCACGATGACAGCCGGACTGATTTTAGGGTACTCCGTCTGTCCGCAGGAAGGACAGACCAGGGCGCGCTCCTTCAGGCTGGGTTCTGTCTTCGCGCCGCAGCCGCCGCAGAACCGTCTGCCCTGCATCCACCGGTAGAGCTGGCTGCCCGTTATCCCCGCAAATGCCTGGTGCAGAGGTTCAAAATTCCGGAACACAGTCAGAGGCTCCATATAGAATCCCCCGAATTCCGGCACTTTCATATCCGTCACACAGTAATAGGCCCTGTCATCAATGGAAAACAGGTACTGGGCCTGTGCCGAAAAATCTCCTTCCGCCCCCAGTTCCCCGAAGGTGGGAATCACACTCCCCCTTCCGCTTTTGAGAAGCATTACCTTATTATATTCGTAGTGGAGCAGGTAATCCCTGTCTTCCGGCTTCTTCCTCCTGAATACAGGGTCATATGTATGCGGCGCAATATCCTGAATCATGCATTTAGCCTCCGTCCTTTACGGTCTGTTAATCCTAAACGTCCAGTCTGTAAAAATATATTTAGTGTCTATTGTATCACAGGAACGGGGCATTGTAAAACCTTCCTTTCAAATCTGCAATACAGCAGCAATGCAGTACCAACCGGCAGGCAAACCCATTGAAAAAGGACGCCCTTAAATCCGGAACGTCCTTTTCACCTCTCAGTCATGAATCACAACATTCAATTTTTTATGAATCCCCAGGCTGAGAATTCCCAGTATGGATTTTCCGTCCACCATGCAGCTGCCGCAGCACACGTCGATATCTTCCGGCTGCTTCTCGCTCTGCTGGACAAACCGCTTTACATCCTCCACCGAATCAAACATAACTTCCTTAGTGGTCATATGGACACCTCCTGTCATTTTATACAGAAAGTCTTCCCATCTCAGAATGGCTTATACACGCCGAAGCGTTTTTTAAGCGGCTTAAGCTTCCATCGTCTGAGACTGCTGAAAAAGTAATAATAAATCACAAAGGCAACCGTGGTCAGGCTCCAGGTCAAAGGATAGCAGAAGGCAGCGCCGATGATGGTGTGGTAATGAGGCAGAACAAACATAATCCACAGCACCCGCACCGCGCACACGCCGATGCCCGTAATGATAAGGGGCATCCATGCGTCTCCCACCCCCCTCAGGGTACCGGATAGTATCTCAATGGCAATGTAGGTAATAAAGGTAGGAACCATGAAATGCAGCAAATCCATACTGATGGCCTGGACCTGCTGGTCTGTGGTGAACAGCTCCACCAGCAGATGGCCTCCGTTATACAGGACCACTCCAACGGACGCTGTCAGCGCCACGCCGATCACCATGCAGGCGCCGGCTCCCTTGCGCACGCGGTCCAGACGGCCGGCTCCGAAGTTCTGTCCCACGAAGGTGGTGACCGATATGCCAAGGGCATTGATCATCATCCAGTAGAGACCGTCCACCTTGCCGTAGGTGGCCCACGCAGTCACATTGTCGGTTCCCAGGGTATTGACGCCGGCCTGGATGATAACATTGGATATATTGTACATGACGGACTGCATCCCTGCGGGGATACCGATACGCACAATCCTTTGGAGCATCCTCTGGTCAATGCGCACCTTCTTCCATTCCAGCTTATACATATCGTCGGTTTTCATAAGGGCCAGGACCACCAGGACTGCGCTTAAAAGCTGGGAGGTGATGGTAGCCAGGGCAGCGCCCGCCACTCCCATCCCCAGCACTGCCACCAGAAGCACATCCAGAATGATGTTGGTAAAACAGCTGGCAATGAGGAAATACAGAGGCCGCCTGGAATCTCCGACGGCACGCAGGATTCCGGCGCCCATGTTGTAGACCAGGTTGACTATGATTCCCAGGAAATAGATCCGGATATACACAACCGCATGGCCCATGACATCCTCCGGCGTCTTCATGGCCTCCAGGGCCCAGGGCGATCCCACCAGTCCCACAATCATAAAGATAATGCCCCCAATAACGGAAAAAGCAATGGATGTATGTACGGCCCAGTGGACCTTATCCGCCTTCCTGGCGCCGTAAAACTGGGATATGACCACTGTGGCGCCGCTGGACAATCCCACAAAGAAACCCACCAGCAGGTTAATCAGGGTGCTGGTGCTTCCTCCTACCGCGGCCAGGGCCTGCTTTCCCACAAAGCGGCCCACCACCATGGCATCCGCCGTATTATAAAGCTGCTGGAAAAATGTCCCGAACAATATGGGAAAGAAAAACAGCAGCAGCTGTCCGAAAATGCTTCCTTCCGTAATACGATTTCCCTTTACAACCTTTCCCTCCATACCTGCACCTCATGTCTGTACATTTTCGTAAAAAATCATAAAGAATAAAACAGCACCCACCAGTTAGGTCAGCTGATGGGTACTACCTTCAATTCCTATCTTATATCATGGACCGGCTTTTGTCCACTGGATTTTATTCTGCGGCCTTTTATTCTACAGCCTCATCTTTTGAGGCTACCTCTGCTATGGATTTGACCAGGCCTGCAATTCCCTGGATATCCGAAGGAATGATAATCTTATTGGCCTTTCCGTTGGCAGCTGCCTGGAACGCTTCCAGACTCTTAAGCTGGAGAACTGCATTGTCAGCCCCTGCCTCCTTGATAAAGCGGATACCGTCTGCCGTAGCCTTCTGTACGGAACGGATGGCCTCTGCCTGACCTTCCGCCTCTCTAATCTTCTTCTCCTTCTCTGCCTCGGCGGCAAGAATAGCTGCTTCTTTCTCACCCTCGGCATTCAGCACAGCAGACTCTTTGTGGCCTTCCGCCACCAGAACCATGGACTTCTTCTCGCCCTCAGCCCTCAGAATGGATTCACGGCGCTCGCGCTCTGCCTTCATCTGTTTTTCCATGGCCTCCTGGATGGCTGCCGGAGGAATGATGTTCTTAAGCTCTACCCTGGTCACTTTGATGCCCCATGGGTCCGTGGCAATATCTAAGGACTCCTGCATCTTGGCATTGATGGTCTCCCTGGAGGTCAGCGTTTCGTCCAGCTCCAGGTCACCGATGATATTACGCAGGGTTGTGGCTGTCAGGTTCTCAATGGCAAGTAACGGGCGCTCCACGCCATAGGCGTACAGCTTCGGATCCGTAATGTAGAAAAATACCACAGTATCAATCTGCATGGTTACGTTATCCTTGGTGATAACCGGCTGGGGCGGAAAGTCCTCCACCTGCTCCTTAAGGTTTACCTTCTTGGCCACACGGTCGATGAAGGGAACCAGGAAATGAATGCCCACGCTGTATGTGCCCAGGTAGGCACCCAGCCTCTCCACCACCAGAGCCTGGGCCTGAGGCACAACTCTGATACAGGTGGACAGAACAAATAAAATAATGACTGCAATGATGATGAACGTGATGAATCCTCCGATTGCTCCAAACATATGAATCCTCCTTATGTTTCTTTATGCTTTTTCAACTTCATGTTCCTGCTTTGCCGCAGCTACCAGCAGCTTTGCCCCGCTGACAGCGGATATAACCACCACATCACCCGCTTCAAAGGTATCCCCCTCCTCTGCCGCCCTGGCAAGCCAGGTCTCACCGGCCAGGATGGCTGTTCCTGTACCTGCCACATTATCAATTCGGTCCTTGACCACGGCCTTGCGGCCTGTAAGACTGTCAACATTGGTTTTTGTCCGCTTGCCGTACAGGTACTTGTAAGCAAATGGACGGACCATAAGAAACAACATGAAGGACACTGCCACAAACACTGCCAGCTGGGGATACAGACCGCCTCCGCACACCTGCACCACCAGCGCGGCCAGGGAGCCTCCTGCAAACCAGATACTGGTCAGAGATGTGGTAACTCCTTCCACTACCAGAAAAACCACAAACGCGATAAGCCAAATAAGGGACATGTAAATCTCCTTTCATCTGCACAGAATATGGAGAAAATTGGTTACTTATTCTTATTGTATCATAGTCAGACTTAAAATCAATCAAGGGATTGTAAATTTATCATATTCTTAATATAATTGTAAGCAGTACGAAAGGTTATGCGGCAGTCAGGGACGCCGCTGCTTTTATTATATGTTTTTGCAAACAGGTTATACTTAACAGAAAGTTAAATACACATGATTAGGGGGCACTACATGAAACGCATACTCTTACTGGGAACAGGCGGAACCATTGCCTGCAAGCGCACGGATAAGGGGCTTAAGCCCGTCATTACACCGGATGAAATCCTGTCCTATGTGCCTGACAGCCAAAGCTACTGTGAAATCCACTCCATCCAGCTGATGAACATAGACAGCACCAACATACAGCCCTGCCACTGGCTGGCAATCGAACAGGCAATTGAGGAAAATTATGCCCGGTACGACGGCTTTGTCATCACCCACGGCACGGACACCATGGCTTATACGGCCGCGGCCCTGTCCTACCTGATTCAGCATTCGCCAAAGCCCATCATCATCACCGGGGCCCAGAAGCCCATTGACATGGAAAACACGGATGCCAGGACCAACCTGGCAGACAGCCTGCTCTTCGCCTCCTGTCCCGGCGCCCACGACGTAAACATTGTCTTTGACGGCAAGGTCATTGCAGGCACCAGAGGAAAGAAGGAGTGGACAAAAAGCTATCACGCCTTTTCCAGCATCAACTTTCCGTATGTTGCCATCATCCAGGACGGTCAGATTATATTTTACCTGGACGACAAGGACAGGGATAAAAAACCGGTCTGCTTCTACCGCCAAATGGACGGGGATGTGGGGCTCATGAAGCTGATTCCCTCCATGGACGCTTCCCTGCTCGATTACATGGCGGAGCATTACGACGCCGTCATCATAGAATCCTTTGGGGTGGGCGGCCTGCCTTCGTATCAGGACGGGGATTACCACGGCGCCATCGCCCGGTGGACAGGCCTTGGAAAGACCGTCATCATGACCACCCAGGTCACCAATGAGGGCAGCGACATGTCCGTCTATGAGGTGGGCCGGAGCATCAAACAGGAATTCGGCCTGCTGGAAGCCTATGACATGACCCTGGAGGCCGTGGTCACCAAAATCATGTGGATACTTGGACAGACTAAGGACCCTGCCCGGATACGAAGGATGTTCTACGAGACCGTGAACCGGGACATACTCTGGAAATGGAGTGAAAATTAATACCCTGCCCCTTGGGAGACAGTATATTGACAGGAGATATCCGCGATGAAGATAGCAGTAATACTAACCCGTTTTTTGAAGGACTATGTGGAGTCCTATTTTAATTCCCTTTCCCTTGACTGTGAATTATCTTATTATATCTACAATGATTTTGCCCATGCAGGGGAATTATATCTCGAATTGGAAAAATCCTACGACGGTTTCCTGGTCAGCGGACCTGTCCCCAGGGCCGCCATCTGCCGCAGGGTGCCGGTACTCACCAAGCCCATTGTTTCCTTCGGAAGCAACGCCCTCTGCTACTACGAGACATTTTTCCAGGTGCAGTTTAAGGAACAGGACTTTTATCTGGAGAGGGGGTATTTCGACCTGCTGGAATGGCTGCCGGAAACAGTTCCCCTGCACCAGTACCTGGAGCGTGGCCAGTTTAACCAGCTCATATACAAGGTGTACCAGAACACCTCCACCTATTCCCTGGAGCAGCTGTGCGAGATGGAAAAGAAAATCAAACTCAAACACATACGCCTTTGGAATGAGAAGAAAATCCAATACTCCGTGACCCGTTTCAGCAATATCATACAGGATTTACTGGACGCCGGGGTAAACACCTATTTCGTCTACCCCAAATATGAGATACTGCAGGAATCCGTCACCCTGCTGCTGCAGGAGATACATCTGAAAACCATTGTACAGAACCAGAACGCCATCACGGCCTTAAACCAGCAGTTTTCCGACGGCGCCTCTGTCATGGCTCCCCAGCTTTCCAAAGACCCTGACGCCTCCGCGCCGCTTACCTCCCGGAGCCGTCAGCTGTCCCAAAAAGCCGGCATCTCCGTATCCTATGCGGACCGCCTTCTCACAGCGCTGTCCGCCATGGACCGGGACTGCATCACATCCCAGGCCCTGGCAGCAGCCCTGCACATTACCCCTCGCAGCGCCAACCGCCTCCTTGGCAGGCTTTCCGCCACCGGTATTTTCCTGGAGCTGGAACGGCAGCCGTCCTTTACAAGGGGAAGGCCGGAAAAGATTTACCAGTTTCATCCCGAACTTATTTCATGAACGGCAGGATATGATTTGGATCCGCCGGAAATGGTTCCGGATCAGCGGGACATATTCCATAACGGACTACATACAGGAAAACAGCAGAATACAGCAGGAAGCCGTATCTGATAAAGTTGATAACAGAGAGAACACAAAACGGAAAAAAGCGAGACGTACCGGGGAACACCCCGTCCGTCTCACTTTTTTGTCAATCCGTCTTAACCCTTATTTCCATCCCGATCACTTTTAATGGGCATTCAGCCATCTGACCGCACAGTGGGCAAACGCAGCCACTGCATGCTTCATGCCGCTTTCATTGAATATGACCTTGGAGTTGTGGCTGATATAGGGGTAACCCTCCTGCTTGTCCCCCAGGCTGACCCTGAACAGAACGCCGGGCGCCTCCTTCAGAACCTCCGCAAAATCTTCCCCTCCCATTATCTGTGGAAGCATCATGGTTCCTTCCTCTCCAACCAGCTCCTTTACATAGCCGAACATCTCATCGCCCACCTGGAGGTCATTGACCGTGGCCGGCAGTTCGCTTGGAAATTCCACCTCTGCCCGGCCCCCGTACATGGCTGCTGTCTGTTCTGAAATCTCCCTCAGGCGCCTCTTGGCCAGACTTCTCACATTCTCCTCATAAGCCCGGATACTTCCGCACATAAATCCCTGCTCCGGTATCACATTCCCTGCCCTGCCCGCGCTAATCTGTCCAATGGTCAGGGCCAGCGCGCTTCCCCTGGGCTTTTCCGAGCATTCGATGGACTGAAGGCCATTGTATATCTGGCACAGAATCTGCACCGGGTTGACCCCGGATTCAGGACTGGCCCCATGGGCGCTTTTGCCCCGGACCGTGATCCGGAACATATCGGCGGAGGCCATCATGGGTCCGCGGGTATATCCGATGATTCCCGTAGGCACATGATCCCTTGCCACCACCTGGTGGAAGGCCATGCATGCATCCACATCCGGCGAACGCAGCACCCCTGCTTCCACCATGGTGTGTGCGCCTCCTCCGCCCTCTTCCCCGGGCTGAAACATAAACTTGACTTTGCCCCTCAGAAGGTCCTTGTGCTTCATCAGGAGCTTTGCCGCTCCCAGAAGCATGGCTATATGGGTATCATGGCCGCAGGCATGGCTGATTCCGGGATGTTTGCTGGCAAATTCAAGACCGCTTTCTTCTCCGATGGGCAGGGCATCCATATCTGCTCTGAGAAGCAGCGTCTTACCCGGCTTTTGGCTGTCCAGTACAGCAACGATTCCAGACTGGCATATGTACTCCGGCTCATACCCCATATTTTTAAGTTCCCGCTCCACAAATGCAGCTGTTTCCGGCAGGTCCATGAGAAGCTCCGGATATTGGTGGACATGACGTCTCCACCCAATCACTTCCTGCTCAATTCCCTCTGCTTCCTTTAAAAAATCCACCATGTCAATCCTCCTTACCAGGGCATCGTCATTCCATCCGGTATCGGGCACTTGTAGCTGCGGCCCTCCATCTGTCTGTCAAATTCCTCTTTTGCCTGTGCAATCAGTTCCGGCTTTTCAATGAGCTTAAGGCCGTATAACGCCATTACCTTAGCTGCGTAAATCATTCCCTTTTCACCGATGGAGCTTCCCGCGCAGGATGCAAACTGCCAGCTGTGGGCAGGCGCCCCCATGTTGGTGCAGGCCGTAAAGAAATAGGCGGTTGGAACCAGATGCATCACATCCCCCACATCGGTGGAGCCGTAGCTGTTAAAGCAGGTCACCTGGCCCGGTCCGGTGTACAAATGTGTATCCGCAGACAGGCCGTATTTTTTCGTGGTTGCCCTGGCAGCGTCCGCAGTCTGTTCATCCAGGGCTGCCGCAAAGTCCAGTTCCTCCTGTGTCCATGGTTCCTGCGGAATCTCGTTCATGGCTTCTGCCACCACTCCGGCCAGCACTTGATTGTTCTGGGTGTTATAGCAGCCTCCAAGGAATTCTATTTCCAGCTCTGTCTCCGTCATCATGGCCGCGCCTTTTGCAACCTTCACAAGACGTTCATACACATTTTCCACCACTTCTCTGGAAAATGCCCTCATGTAATACCATACCACCGCCTTATCCGGCACTATGTTGGGCGCCACGCCTCCGTCCACAATGGTATAGTGGATACGCACATCCGAAGGCACATGTTCCCTCAGGTAATTGGCACCGATATCAGTCAGCTCCACAGCATCCAGAGCGCTTCTTCCGTTTTCAGGCGCATTGGCCGCATGGGACGCCTTGCCGTAAAAATGGAATTTGGCAGAGTTCACTGCCGTGGAAACGCCCACTGTTGCCTCGTTGATTTTGTTGGGATGGAAATTCACCGCCACATCTAATCCCTCAAAGGCTCCGCCCTTTGCCATCAAAGGTTTTCCTGTCAGCAGCTCTTCCCCGGGGCATGCATAGAATACAATGGTTCCTGGAAGATTTCTCTGAATCATCTCCTCCTTAAGGCCAATCACGCCGGCCACATGGGCGGAGCACAGCAGGTTATGGCCGCAGCCGTGTCCATAGGGCTGTCCCTCCACCGGCTCCTTGTTGACCGATACCTTCTGGCTGAGTCCCGGCAGCGCGTCAAACTCACCCAAAAATCCCATGACAGGATGGCCGCTTCCATAGACAGCCTTTATGGCCGTGGGAACGCCTCCTGCCCCGGTTTCCACCTGAAATCCTTCTTCACGCAGCAAATCCGCCACCTTCTCCTGGGCCTTATATTCCTTGAATCCGGCCTCCGGGTGATTCCATATATATTGGCTCAGGCTGTCGATTTTCTGCCTTTTTCTCTCAATTTCCTCAATTGCAATCTGACCTGTCATATGCTCAAACGTTCCTTCCTTTAGAAAATAATGGGACCAATAATACTTGCAAACGCAACGGATGCAATGGTCACTGTAACGAAACCGCCGATAATCATTTTAGGCAGTATATAATCCATGGCCTTCTGTCTCTCATCACCTTCCCACTCAAAGGAATCAACGCCTTCCGTGGTGATAATCTGGGTGGCCGGATAAGCCAGCATACAGGTTACGCCAACCGCTGCCGATGTGTAGGGAGAGCATCCCAGCACCTTGCCCACAATACCGCAGATAACAATGATGCCGATGGAGCAGATTAAAAGGATACCGAATACCGGCACAATCATTGACAGAAGTCCGGAAGGTGAAAGGGTTGCAAGGCTTCCGGGCAGCATCAGCAGCAGACCGAAGGTGATGATACCTGAAGAGTTTGCTTTTGCAAAGATATCCTTTTCCAAAAATCCGATTCTGGCAAAGATAAGTCCAAACAGCAGGTAGGCAATGTTCGGATTAAGAATATAGTTGGCCGGAGAGGATCCCGGAATCAGTGTTGCCTTTCCCACAAAATCAGCGATACAGGCCACCAGGGCCACTTTACAGATATAGATGGTATTGCTTCTCAGGTTTTTAGGCGTCTCTTTAAAAATGCGCATGCTGGGCAGCTTAAGGCTGGATTTTTCTTCCACCGTATTGCTCTTAAAGAATCCGCTGCCGCGCTTGATTCTTAACTCCTTGCGGATACAGAATGTGGAAATCGGGATACCGAAAAATTTCTGTACGGACAGTACCAGCACTGCAAATGCCGCCAGCTCAGGGCGGTTGGCAGCTTCCGCCGCACTTGTAACTATGATGCCTGCAACCGTGGAACCTGCCACTGGAGGCGCTGCAATCAACGCATACTCTCTTCCGAACAGCAGGGAACCTACTGTGAAACAAATCAGTGCAATCGCCGCAATGGCAAACAGTGAAATAACCACGGTTTTCCATTCCCGAATCAGGTCTTCCAGATTAATCAGCGTACCGATATTGGTAATCATGAATGCCGTACCAAAATTCGCCATAACCGCTACCAGACCGGACTGGGTGGTAATGTCCTTGGGCAGCAGGCCGCTCCAGAACCCTATGAGGAACAATACACAGGCAAACAACAGTGATGAAACAGCCCCCTTGGTCTTTTTAGACAAAAATTCACCAACCGAATAAACCACCAGGCATCCCGTAATACAGGTCAACGGATTCCAAAAACTCATTCCCATTTCCTCCTAATCATCTTTTGCTTTTTCACTTTTTACCTGTGCGCACATGTTCCATACGCATATTTAAGGACGTTTTGTCTTTAAAATCTTTTTGAATTAAGGACAGTTTTATGCGTATTTTTTATTGCTTCAATAATATTATTTACCATAATTATATCCATATGCCTATATTTTGTCAATTAATATTTTATTTTTTGGACATTTCCACTATTATTCGTCTTTTATTTTGTCTAATATAATGTCCTTAAATATGTCTTTATTTTGCGGGGCCGGATTTTCCAGTTGAAATCACTAAGGCCCCCCATTCCTCCCACCCACTCCGCATTCCCGCTCCTGCACCGCTTATCTCCAAATAAAAAAATTGGCATGCCCGGACTACCGGCATGCCAATAACATATACGGGCCCGCATCAATATGGCGTCATCTTAACAACATATTGACACGGTATATTTTTTTCTTTCCCAGATGGTGAAGAGACAGCGGACGCGTTGGAAATGCAGCGGGTGAGTGGCGGATGAGTGGCGGGAACAGCCGCCTCCCGGACTGCGTTTACGCCTCTCACGGGCGCAGCTCCTCCCGCGGGTCCGGAGCCCCTCCCCCGGCACGCATCCTCACCTCATTCAACACCGTAAAACCAAGTATCATTCCTCCTCCCACCACCTGAAACACAGTGATGGTCTCATGCAGGAAGGTCACGGATACCAGGATGGCCACCAGGGGATCTATGTAGCTGAGGATAGAAGCCTCCTGGCCCTTCAGATAACGCAGGGATGAAAAATACATGCAATAGCATATGCCTGTGTGAAACACACCCACCACCAGAAGATTTACCACCCCAAGGGCATCCATATCCAAAAGGTGGGAGCCTCCGGTCAGGCATACATAGGGCGTAAGAACCAGAATAGCTGCCAGGAACTGGAAAAATGTCCGGTTGATACCCGATACATGGCATATGCTTTTATTGAGCAGTACCACCGACGCATAAAATACGGCAGCACCCAGGCCGAACAAAATCCCGATCAAATCACTGCTGCTCCCTCCCCTGCTGACGCCTATCACCAGCACCAGTCCCAGTGTGGACATGATAAAACAGAACACCTGGCGGGCGGTAAGCTTTTCCTTAAAGAGGAAGGGACTTGCCACGGTTACGATGACAGGGGCGAAATAATAGCTAAGGGTAGCCATTGCAACCGTGGTATACCGGTATGCCTCAAAAAACAGTATCCAGTTGATTCCAATGGCCGCCCCTGACAGAATCAGAAGGTGCAGCTCTGCCTTTGCATCCTTTATCCCTGTCCCCTGGCCGGTGCACAGCTGCCAGAGGAAAATGGCGCCGGCAGCAATCAGGGCCCGGTACAGGGCCAGCTCTCCTGACGGCAGGGGTATGTGTCTCACAAAGGCTCCTATGGTGCCAAAGGCTGCCATGGACCCTATGATTTCCAGTTTTGCTTTCATTTGTTCTCTCCTTCCGGGACTCGTCCCATTACTATATCAGGCCCAGGGTACGGATGAGGTCCAGCCACAGCGTCAGGGTGAAGGCACTGCCGCAGGTTGTGATTGCCACCACACTGGAGCTCAGCACGCCTTCATGTCCCATGTTCCGCGCCATCACAAAGCAGCTGACGGTTGCGGCAGACCCCAGCATCACAAGAATCGCCACCAGCTGCTGCTCCCGGAACCCCAGGTACACTGCGGCCGGAAGGAATACGGCGCAGAGAAGCACCAGCTTTATGGCGCTGGCTCCCGCAGCTGCCCCGACTCTCTGTGATGCCTGCCTGAAGTCAAAGGACGCACCCATGGCCATCAGGCCCAGGGGCGTGGCCACCCCAGCCAGACTGGACACGGTTTTTTCCATGATTGGGGGCTGTTTCAGTCCCAGCAGTGACCAGGCCATGCCGGTCAGGATTCCCAGTATGATGGGATTCTTAAGTATGCCCGCCGCGGTTTTTCCCAGCATCCGGCGGTCAAGGACAGCCCCTTTCGGATTTGTAAAGGACAGAATTACCACAGCCATCACATTGTACAGCGGGACGCTGCCTATTATCATGAGAGGCGCCATCCCCGCATCCCCATATATGTTCTTAATGAAGGCAATCCCCAGCAAGGCCGCGCTGCTGCGGTAGGAAGCCTGTATGAATTCCCCTCTGAGCCTCCTGTCTTTAAGTGCCATGGACAGAAGAACTGCCAGCAGGATTCCTCCCAGGGTAGAGACAAAGCAGAACATCACAAACCTGGTATCCCATACCTTCAAAAAATCAGAATTTGACAGGTCCTCAAACAGCAGGACCGGAAGAGCCACCTTAAACACGAACTGATTGGCCTTGTCCGCAAAGACACCTTCCATAATTCCTGCTTTTTTGAAACACGCCCCCAATACCATAAGGAAAAAGATGGGCATGGTGGCATTGAGACTGAATATGAGATGTTCCACCGCAGTCTGCCTCCTGTCTTTTTTGCACATTTTCCCTGTAACAATATACGCTGGCTGTTTCTTTGTCAAGTCTTTCAAGAGCCTTTAAGGATTTTCTTATTGACATTTCATCCGTCAAGTGATTAAATAGAATTGACTTATTAATATTATTTTAAAAAGTTTTTTAATAACAGTGTAAAAGGAGAGAATTTTTCATGGCCCAGGAAGAACCGGTCTCTGTAAAACAACTGAATAAAGAGCATATACGAGCTTACATGGGTAAACATACATCTGCTTCCAAAAGCCAGATTGCCAGGGAGCTGGGATTAAGTTTTCCTACGGTGGGACGCCTGATTGACGAACTGTGCTCTGACGGGGAACTGACCGGGCAAGGGGCCGGCTCTTCCACCGGGGGCAGGTGCGCCTGCATTTATGAACTGAATCCCCTTTTCAGCCTGTATCTTTTAGTACAGGTTGAGTCGGACCGGGTATGCTGGAACCTGAAGGATTTAAGGGAGAACACCGTGGAGCAAGGATGCCTGCCCTTTGAAATCCTGTCCCTGGAACAGCTGGATGCCCTGATTTTAGATATCCATCACCGCTATCCCCGCCTGAAGGCTGCCGCCGCAGGGATTGCTGCCTTGGTAAATCACGGAGTGGTGGAGGAGACCAATCAATACATCGGACTCAAAGGCTTTAACCTGGAAGAGCATTTCCGGCACCTGGTTCCCATTCCCATGACAGTGGGTAATGATATGGATTTCCTGACCATGGGATGCTGGGCTCAGAAGCATCCCGATGCAGGCTCCCTGGTCACACTCTTTATGGGCGGAAACGGTATCGGAGGCGGAATGGTCATTAACGGCCGGCTGTGGACCGGTGCCTCAGGCTATTGCAGCGAGGTCGGCTTCCTGCCTGTCTATGAACGGTTAAATAAGGGCAGCCTGGGCCTTCCCCCTGCCGAGCATATAAGCGAGCTGTACGCCCGCCTGATACAAGTTTATGCCGTGACGGTAAATCCCCACATGATGGTGCTCTACCGCCACCCCCTGTTGGAGGGAAGGTTAGACGAGATCCGCCGCCTCTGTGCTTCTTATCTGCCATCCAAAGCAATCCCGTCCATTGAGCTGTCCTATGATTACCAGCAGGATTATGAAAAAGGCCTGTTTACCGTGGCAAAGTCCCTGGAGCAGGCTGTAAGCGAAGGAGGTTTATGATGCGCTACACCCATTTTGTGTTTGATATTGACAATACGCTGATTAATACCACAGGGGCCGTGCTCCACGGACTCCAGAGAGCCCTCAGGGATATAACCGGGGAACACTGGGACTTAAGCCGGCTTACGCCGGTTCTGGGCATACCGGGGCTGGATGCATTTGAACGTCTGGGCATACATTCCCCCGAACAGATATTCCAGATTTATCCCCGTTGGGAACAGTATGAACAGGAGTATCAGTACACCGCCTATCTGTATGAGGGCATTGTACCTTTGTTGGATTTCCTGAAAAAAAAGGGCTGCGGCCTGGGCATCATCACTTCCAAGACAATGCCCCAGTACACCAGCAGCTTCCTTCCTTTTCAGATATCCGAATATTTTCAGACCGTCATAACGGCCAATGACACGGTCCGCCACAAACCGGACCCCGAACCCATGCTTGCATATATGGAACGCACCGGTGTCTGCCCCCGGCAGATTCTCTACATCGGGGACAGTATCTACGACATGCAGTGCGCCGCCCAGGCCGGGGTTGACTCCTGCCTGGCTCTGTGGGGATGCCACTGTCCGGACGGCATCTCATCCACCCACCGTTTTGAGGAACCGGCTGCCATGATGCGCTGGCTGAAATGATGCACCAGCCCAAGTCGGATTTTTCCGTCAGCGGTGTCAATCTGGACTGGTCAAATATTATCTAACTGGATATTTCACTCAGTCCACCTTTCCGTTATAGTAGGTATCAACATTTAAGTACTTTAACTTTAGGAGGTATCCCTATGACGGAACGTTTCTCTACTAAAAAACTGGTGCTGTCCGCCCTCTTTGCGGCTCTGGCCTGTGTGGCCACTATGTCCATCCGCATCCCCACCCCCGGTACAGGCGGTTACATCCATCCCGGCGACGCCATCGTGATTCTCTGCGGCGTGTTTCTGGACCCGGTATCCGCATTCCTGGCAGCCGGCATCGGCTCCTGCATGGCGGATCTGCTGGGAGGTTATTTTATCTATGTCCCCATCACTTTTGTCATCAAGGGACTGGTGGCATTCTCCGCAAGCCATGTCTGCGGCAGGTTAAGGGCCAAAGGCATGAATCCGTATGCAGCCGTGGCCGGCTGCGGTGTGATTGACATTATTCTGGTGGCCGGAGGATACTGCCTGTGCGAAATCTTCCTATATGGATTAGGAGCAGCCCTGGCCAGCGTTCCCAGCAACATTATCCAGGGAATCAGCGGCCTGATTATCTCCAGCGCCTTGTATCCGGTCCTGCAAAAGCCGCTTTCCATGGCCTTAAAGGCTTAGACCGCATCCTGCATCTGCACTGCGTCCTGCACCTGCAATGCATCCTGCATTTAGACCGTGTCCAGCATTTCAGCCACGGTCTCTCCAAAAATGGGATGGCGCTTATATGGCGCTATCTCAGCCAGAGGTTTCAGGACGAAATCACGCTTGTGCATCTGTGTGTGGGGAATGCTCAGCCGTTCCGATTCATACACCAGATCGTCATAAAAAATCACGTCCAGATCCAGGGTTCTGGGACCCCAGTGTATGATCCGCTCTCTTCCCGCCGCTGCTTCGATTTCATGAAGGGCATCCAACAGCTCCTCCGGTGTATAGAGTGTTTTTATTTCCATACAGCCGTTGAGGAAATCAGCCTGGTCCGTCACCCCGTAAGGAGGCGTTTCAATAAAGCCGGATACCCGGCCCACACGGCACTCCCGAAGCTTTCCAAGGGCCTCCACCGCCCCGGTAAGATACGCCAGCCTGTCTCCCATATTGGAGCCCAGGGCAATGTATGCCTGATGCCATCCCCTGGTGATCCTGACTGATACATATTGAAGGGGAAGGCCTATGGGGGCCCAGGGCTTTCTTATCTCTAATTCCACGGATTTCAGGCTGTCAGGATACATGAGCAGCAGTTCCTCCGCCAGTTTTTCCGCCGCGCTCTCTATGAGCTGGAAGGTATGCTCCCTCAGATAGCGTTCCATGAATTTGCTTGCCCTGCCGTAGCTGATGGTCTGGTCCAGCTGGTCATTCCTGCCTGCCTTTCTCGTATCTGTGAAGAGCACTGCCGATACCAGAAACTTCTGTCCCAGTACATTTTCCTCCGGTATGGCCCCGTGTTTTGCAAATACTTCCAATTGTTCAATCCTGATTTGGTCCATGTCCTGTCCGCTCCCTTTCTGTTTTCTGTATGATTTGATCCCATGTCTGCATTTCATATTCCGGTTCCTCATTTAAACTCCGGGGCGCCCATAATAGACCGGGCCATCCTGACAGCCCTTTTATTCCCCTCCACATCGTGTACGCGCACAAAGGAACAGCCAGAAAAGACGGCGGCCGCCGTCGTAACCAGGGTTCCCTCTTCCCGTTTATCCACAGGAAGATCCAGAGCAAGGCCAATCACAGACTTCCTGGACGCCCCCAGAAGAACCGGATAGCCGAAACGCTTAAAAGCAGACAAATTCCTTATCACTTCCAGATTCATCTCATATGTCTTTCCAAATCCCACACCGGGGTCCAGCACGATTCTGTCATCCTTTATGCCGGCCTGCTTTGCAAGGAGAATGGTTTCATTCATCTCCTCCAGGGCGGTATTCATGAAATGGTGTCTGACAGGGCTTTGCCTGTTATGCATAAGGCAGCAGCACACCCCCAGCTCGGCAATGGTCCCAGCCATGTCCTTATCCTTTTTCAGCCCCCATATGTCATTGACCATGGCGGCGCCGGCCTCCACAGCCTGCCGGGCCACCCCGCTCTTATAGGTATCTACGGAGATGGGTATATCAAAATTTTCAAGAATCAGCCGGATGACGGGAAGGACCCGCTCCAGTTCTTCCTCCTCCCCAACCGGCCTGCATCCCGGACGTGTGGACTCCCCTCCCACGTCTATGATATCCGCACCGTCAAACACCAGTTTCTCCGCCTGTCTGAGAGCCTTCTCCCGGTCACAGTACCTGCCTCCGTCGGAAAAGGAATCCGGCGTTGTATTCAGGATGCCCATGACATAGGTTCTGTTCCATACATCAAATTCTTTTTGTCCTATAATCATCTGATTACCCCCTTACCATTTGGAAAAACAGGTTTACCAGGTGCTCCTGCCGGCAGAAGCACCCCCGCTTTACCACCGTGACAGTCCGGCTGCCCGGCTTTTTGATTCCCCGCATAGTCATGCACATATGCTCTGCCTCCATCATGACCATAACGCCCCGGGGCGCCAGTCCGTCCATCAATGCGTCTGCTATCTGGGCTGTCAGCTGTTCCTGAATCTGAAGGCGTCTGGAAAATACCTCCACAGTCCTGGCCAGCTTGCTCAGTCCCGCCACCTTCTTATCCGGCACATAGGCGACATGCACTTTTCCGTAAAAAGGAAGAAGATGATGTTCACAGACAGAATAAAAGGTTATGTCCTTCTCCACAATCAGGTCATTATTTTCCGCCCGGAATGTCTTTTCCAGATACATCCCCGGGTGTTCATCCATGCCGCTGTACAGTTCCTCATACATCCTGGCTACACGCTCAGGCGTATCAATCAACCCTTCTCTGGACGGGTCCTCGCCCATTCCCTCCAGCAGAAGCCTGACAGCCTGCTCCACTTTATTCCTGTCTATCATCCCTGTTCCTCCTTTCTGTCTCCTTCATAATCTGCCCCAGATAAGACAGGGAGCCAAAGGCCAGTACGGCTCCCTGCTCTCCGGCGTCTTTCAGTGCCATGTCCAAGGCTGTTTCCACCGAATCCACTGCCTGCGTCCCAGCACAGTATTTTCCGGCCTCTCTTGCAAGTATCTCCGGATTCAGGCTTCTGCCGCGGTCCGGCAGCCATACCGTATAGATTCTTTCTGCCAGGGGAGCCATGATTTGCGTCATCAGGCCGTATTCCTTGTCCCCAAACACTCCCATAATAAAAATCAGGCGCCTGCCGTTCAAACAGGTTTCCACACATTCCCTCAGCCTGAGGGCCGCGTCCCTGTTATGCGCTCCGTCCACAATCACCATGGGGGATTTCTTAAGCATCTGGAACCTTCCCGGCCAGGAAACATTGGAAAGTCCCTTTCTCATGGCAGATTCAGGTATGTGGATGCCTTTGCGGCTCAGGGCAGAGGCTGCCTCCAGCGCAAGAGCTCCATTCTCTAACTGATAGGTCCCCGAAAGGGATATTCTGATTCCTTCCATGCCCTTATAGGTAAACACATTTTCTGCATGCTCCCCGCGGTTCTCCTCCCTCTCCGGACAGGATAGGGCGCTCAGGCTGCTCATATCCACCTGGGTAAAGACGCATCCCTTTTCACCGGCGCGGTCCTTCAGTACGTCAAGCGCCTCCATAGGCTGATGCGCCGAGACAACTTCACAGCCCGTCTTAATGATTCCCGCCTTACAGGCAGCAATTTGGCCCAGGGTATTTCCCAGCACACCCATATGGTCCATGCTGATGGAAGTAAAAACAGCCGCCAGGGTATTCTCCACCACATTGGTGGCATCCTGTTCCCCTCCCAGCCCGGTTTCCAGCACCACCACCCGGCAGCCCTTCTCTTTAAAATACAGAAAGGCCATGGCTGTCTCTATCTCAAATACAGTGGGGATTCCTCTCCCCTTTTCTTCCATGCGCCCTGCCGCCGCCTTCACCCGGTCCGCCAATAAGGCAAATTCCCTTTCCGTAATCCAGGAGCCGTCCACCTGATACCGTTCCCGCACCGAGATAACAGCCGGCGAGGTATAGGTGCCTGTACGGCAGCCCGCCTCCTTTAATATGGAAGAAAGGCAGGCTGACACGGACCCCTTTCCATTGGTCCCGGCGATGTGAACAAATTCCAAATCCTTCTGCGGGTCCAACAGCTCCCTCAGCAGATTTCTTATGGAATCCAGTCCCATGACGCTTCCCCGCCCAGACCTCTGCTCCAGAAAATCCAACGCCCCGTCAAAGTCCATCCTCTCCCCAGAGTCCGCCGTCACCTCAAAATCCACCGCCTCGTTAAAATCCATACCTGCCTCCTTCCTGCCATCCTTACGTCTTACGCCTTCTGCACGCAGCATCCCATTCTGCAGCCTGAGGGGGTTGCGGCACAGCCGCCCAGGGCTGTTTCCCTCAGCTCCAGGGGAAGCCCTCTGCCAACTACATACATAGCCTCCAGCATTTCATCAAACGGAATCAGCTGCCGTATACCGCTGAGCGCTGTCTCCGCGCAGACCAGGGCGTTGGCAGCCCCTGCCCCATTCCGGTTCTGGCAGGGGCATTCCACCAGGCCGCCCACAGGGTCGCATACCAGCCCCAAAAGATTCATCAGGGCAGCGGACGCAGCGTCCAGGCTCTGGGCAGGAGTTCCTCCCATAAGCTCAACTGCGGCAGCAGCCGCCATGGCGCAGGCCACGCCCACCTCTGCCTGGCATCCCCCCACCGCCCCTGACACGGTGGCGTTGCGCATGGCCAGGTATCCGACAGCAGAGGCTGCAAACAGGCCGTCCGCCACCAAGTCGTCCTCCAGGCCGTATTCCTCCTGGAGGGCCAGCAGCAGTCCCGGCACAATGCCTGAAGACCCGGCTGTAGGAGCTGCCACAATCAGTCCCATGGAGGTATTAACCTCCAAAACAGCCATGGCATATATGACAGCCCTGCCCAGGACGCCGCTTAGGATGGAGGTGCCCTTTCTGCGCCGTTCCTCCATCCTGGCCGATTCTCCGCCAATCAGGCCGCCGATAGACGTGACCGGTTCTCTCAGCGGAAGGGTGGCTGAATCCCTCATGACCGCCAGTACATCCTTCATCCTGGCCTCAATGTCCTCCATGGATACGCCTGTCAAATCACATTCACGCTGTTTCATCACTTCCGATATTGTCATTCCCCGGACAGCGCACTGCTCCAGAAGCTCTGCCCCGCTCTTAAAATCCATGTCCATCCCTCCTTACACCTGAACCAGCATGGTATGGTATACATGCGGGTTGCTGTTAATCCAATCCGTAATCTCCAGAGGCAGGCGTTCATCAGACTCCACGATGCAGTAAGCCTGTGCTCCTTTTTCCTCCCTGAAAAGCTTCATGAAGGCGATGTTCACATTGCAGTCACTGAGGCATTTGGAAATATGGGCCACCACCCCCGGTTTATCCTGATGTATGACAATCAGGGAGCTGTACTCGCCTGTAAAGTCCACATCCACCTGGTTTATCTTTACAATGCGCACCTTTCCTCCCCCCAGGGATTCCCCCCGGACCGTCATCTCCTGGCTCCGGTCATTTACCATGCGGATATCCACTGTGTTGGGATGTACGTCCTTATCCTTCTCGTTTGTCAGGAAGGAATACCGCAGTCCCCGTTTCTGCGCAATAGAAAAGGAATCGCGGATCCGCCTGTCATCTGTCTTAAATCCCATGATTCCCCCCAGCAGCGCCCTGTCCGTGCCGTGTCCGCGGTAAGTCCTGGAAAAGGAACCGTACAAGGTAAACTCTGCCTCGATAATCTGTCCTGCTATCATTTTCTGGGCCAGGAGGGCTATGGCCACCGCTCCCGCCGTGTGTGAACTGGAAGGCCCTATCATATTGGGGCCTAATACGTCAAATGCACTGATGACTGCCATAAACTTATTCCTCCTGACATTCTGTTCTCCTGGTTACTGTCTGCTCTTAAGCTTGCCCGGAGCCTGTCTGGGAACCGTGTGGATGCTGCCGCCTTCAAGCTCCTCCAGTGCCTCTCCCACTGCCTCGTTGTAGGTGGGATGGGCGCGCATTCCCAGAAGCAGCTGTGGTACGGTCAGCTTGTTTGCCACTGCGGTTGCCATCTCCCCGATCATGTCCGTGGCCCTGGCGCACATCATCTGGGCTCCCAGCACCACCTTGGTGTCGGCTTCTGCGATGATTTTGATAAAACCTCTTTCCTCCCTGGATATTTGTGATTTTCCGTTGGCAGACATCAGGAATTTCCCCACGGATACAGGTATTCCCGCCTGGGCCGCCTCCTCCGTAAGTCCCACGGACGCAATCTCAGGGCTGGTGTACACGCAGCTGGGAACTACGGATAAATCAATGGAGTGTCCGGTTCCCGCCAGGTGTTCCGCCACCCACACGCCCTGGGCGCTGGCCACATGAGCCAGCTGGATTCCCTTAATCACGTCTCCAATGGCGTACACGCCCTCCATGGATGTCTCAAAATTGGAGTCCACTGTGATTCTTCCCCGCTCCATTGCAAGCTCTGTCCCCGGTCCCAGCAGCTTTTCCGTTTCAGGCACCCGGCCGGCGGCCGACAGCACATAATCTGCTTCCTCCCGCTTCTCCTCACCCTTTTCCTCAAAGACACAGGCCAGACCATGTTCCGTCTTTTCAATCCTCTTTACCATGGCCCCTGTATAGATTTTGATTCCCCGCTTTTTGAGAATCATTTTCAGGTTCTGTGAAATGTCCTTATCCAGGTTTGCCAGCAGCCTGGGAAGGGCCTCCACGATGGTTACACGGATGCCAAGGGATGAAAATACAGATGCAAATTCAGCTCCGATTACGCCTCCGCCGATAATCAGCAGGCTTTCCGGCGCATGCTGCAGCCCCAACAGCCCGTCGCTGGTCAGAACCCCCGGCAGATCCAGTCCCTCAATGGGCAGGTTCATGGGTTTTGAGCCTGAGGCCAGCAGCACATGCGTTCCTTTCAGCACCCGGCTCTCCTCTTTCCCTTCGCACCCTGTCACCAGCACGGTTTTGTCCGCCTGCAGGGTGCCGGTTCCCTTAACCAGTGTCACGTTGTTTGCCTTAAAGAGCTGTTCCACTCCCTGTCTTAAGCTTCCTGACGTTCCCTCCTTATATTCCAGAATCTTATCATACTCATACCGGACATTCTCTGCAAAGATGCCGAACTGCCCGCCCTCCTTCATCTCCCTGTAAACCTGGGACGCATGAATCATGGCTTTGGCCGGAATACAGCCACGGTTCAGGCAGGTTCCCCCTACCTCCCTGTTTTCCACCACTGCCACCGAAAGGCCCAGCTTGGCGCCCTTAATCGCCGCCACATAACCGCCGGGACCTGCTCCTATGATAACCAAATCAAATATATCTGCCATCTTTCCTCCTATTGCCGCCAAAGAGCGCCGGAGCGTGTCTGAAAATTCATTTCAACACGCTCCTGAGCACTGCCTGTATTTTTTCGTAAATCAGTTACTTACTCCCCCGATATAGCGCAGCACCGGCTTTCTGGCCGCAGTTACCTCGTCCAGCCTGCGGACCGGTGTTTTGACCGGAGCCTGGTGAAGGCTCTGCGGATCTGCCTTTGCTTTTTCATATATGCTGCGGAACACCTCAATGGCTTCGTCCAGGGTTTCCTTTGACTCTGTCTCAGTGGGCTCCACCATCAGGGCCTCATGGACAATCAGCGGGAAATACATGGTGGGAGGATGGATACCGTAATCCAGAAGTGCCTTGGCAATATCCATGGCCGACACATTGATATCGTGCTTCAAATCCTCCAGCGTCATCACAAACTCATGCATGCAGGTTTCATTGTAAGCCATCTGATACAGGTCCGACAGCTTATTCATCATATAATTGGCATTTAACACTGCATTGGATGACGCCTCGGGAATCCCTTCCCTGCCCAGGGTCATGATGTAGGCCAGCGCCTTTACCACCACCCCGAAGTTTCCATAGAACATCTTCACGCTTCCAATGGATTGCGGCCCCTTAACCATAAAGCCCGGAAGGAAGGGACGCAGGAATTCCTTACAGCCGACAGGGCCGCTTCCCGGACCGCCCCCGCCGTGAGGCGTGGAAAATGTCTTGTGGAGGTTCAGATGGATTACGTCAAATCCCATATCTCCCGGCCTCACAATACCCATGACCGCGTTGAGGTTGGCTCCGTCGTAATAGCACAGCCCTCCCCCATCGTGGACAATGCGGGTAATCTCCAGGATATTCTTGTCAAAGAGCCCTACCGTGTTTGGATTGGTCAGCATCAGTCCTGCCGTGTCCTCTCCCACTGCCTCCTTAAGCTTATCCAGATCCACACATCCGTCCTCCCTGGAGGGGATGCTGACAACGCTGTATCCGGCCATGGTGGCGCTGGCGGGATTGGTGCCGTGGGCAGAGTCCGGAACAATGATTTTCGTCCTCTTTTCATCCCCTCTGGAGTGATGGTAAGCCTTGATCAGCAGCAGACCCGTAAATTCCCCATGGGCGCCTGCCGCGGGCTGAAAGGTCATTGCATCCATGCCGGTTATCTCGCACAGATACTGCTCCGCCAGATCGAATACCCTGAGGGCGCCCCGGACCGTATGTTCCGGCTGCAGCGGATGGATGCCCGCAAAGCCCTCCAGCGACGCCGCCTCCTCGTTTACCTTTGGGTTATACTTCATGGTGCAGGAGCCAAGGGGGTAGAAACCGTTGTTGACGCCGTGGGCGCGCCCCGCAAGGCCGGTATAATGTCTGCTGATTTCATTTTCAGAGAGCTTCGGCAGATTCAGCTTCCCCTTCCTGCCAACTCCTATCTGATGGACCGGCACGTCGCAGTCCGGAAGCAGGTGGCAGTGCCTGCCGGGAGTTCCCTTTTCAAATATTAATTTCATGCTCCGCATACCTCCTTCACGATTTGAACCGCCTGGTCCATATCTTCCTTCCGGTTCTGCTCAGTGGCGCACCAGAGAATCTCCCTGTGGCTCAGAGGCAGTCCTCCCAGGATTCCCTTCTCCTCCAGAGCTTTTAAGATTAGGCCGCTGTCCGTATCGCTTTCAGTGACGAACTCATGGAAGAATTCCCTGTCATACCTGGCCGTGAGGCCGGCCTGTTCCAACTGTTCCTTCAGGTAATGTGCTTTGGAGGTACAGAGAACAGCGGTCTTTCTTAACCCATCTGCTCCCATGGCCGCCATATATACGCTGGCAGTCAGGGCGCAGAGAGCCTGGTTGGAGCACACGTTGGAGCTGGCCTTTTCACGTCTGATATGCTGTTCCCTGGCCTGAAGAGTCAGCACATACGCCCTCCTGCCGTCCACATCCTTTGTCTCTCCCACGATTCTGCCCGGAAGCTTCCTTCCCATAGCTGATGTGGCTGTCATAAAGCCCAGGTACGGTCCTCCGAAGCTGAGAGGCATGCCCAGGGGCTGGCCGTCTCCCACCGCAATGTCCGCCCCGCATTCTGCCGGCGTGGGCAGGAGCGCCAGGGAGATGGGATTGCAGCCCATGATATATTTGGCTCCCTTTTCATGGGTGATTTCTCCCAGAAGGCTGCAATCCTCCAGATTGCCATAGTAGTTAGGCTGCTGCACATAGAAGCAGGCTGCCGTGCCGTCCATTAATTCCCTTAAGGCGTCCGCGTCCGTGACTCCGTCCTTTTCAGGAACCATCACCACCTGGGCTCCGCTTCCGAAGCAGTAAGTCTTTACCACCTCCGTGACCTGCGGATGGGTGGTTGCGGACAGATATACCCTGCTTCTCTTCCTGTCCCTGCACATGGCCGCTGCCTCGGCTGCTGCCGTGGCCCCGTCATAGACAGAAGCATTGGACACATCCATGCCTGTAAGCTGGCAGAGCATGGTCTGATATTCAAATATGGACTGGAGAATGCCCTGGCTAATCTCAGCCTGGTAAGGGGTATAGGATGTAAGGAATTCCTCCTTGGATACCACGCTCTTTACAATGGAAGGTATGTAATGGCTGTATGCTCCCGCCCCTCTGAATATATGTTTAAACACCACATTCTGTTTTGCGATTTCCTTCATCTTACCGATGACTTCCATTTCGCAAAGTCCCTCAGGAAGTTTTAAACCGCCTTTTACACGGACCTCCCCGGGGATATGGGAAAACAGCGCCTCAAAGCTGTCAAAGCCGATTTCCCTGAGCATTTCCTGCTGCTCTTCACTGGTATTGGGTACATAAGAACCCATGGGTCCACCTCCTTTTCAAGATGTCTACAGTGTTTCCAGATATGCCTCGTAGGCCTCCCCGTCCATCAGTTCCTCTTTGCCGCTTACGCCTTTTACTTTGATGAACCATGCATCATAGGGGCTCTGGTTTACAGATTCCGGACTGTCTAACAGTTCCTCGTTGATTTCCTCTACCTGGCCGGTAACAGGAGAAAGTACATCTGATACTGCCTTCACGGACTCCACATCTGAAAATGCCTCGCCTGCCGTCACATCGTCTCCCGGCTCCGGAAGGTTTACAAACACCAGGTCTCCCAGGGCATCCTGGGCATAATCCGTAAGTCCTACCGTCACGGTTGTGTCATCCACTGCTTTTACCCACTCATGGGATTTTGTATACATTAATTCCTTTGGCACGTTCATTTTTTATTTCCTCCTTGTTTTGAGCATTTCATAATCCCTGCTTATTTCTCTCTCTTATAAAATGGAAGCTTCACCACTTCCGCTCCAACCCTGCGGCCTCTCACATCCACCTCGACCTGGGTGCCCGGCTCCTTGTATTCAATATCCACCAATGCCATGGCTGCCGGATATCCCAGATACGGGCAATGGGTGCCGGACGTGGTGGTTCCAATCTGCTGTTCCCCGGCAAATACCGGCTCATGCTCTCGGATGATGCCCCTGCCCGTAACCTTAAGTCCCACGCGCTTCCTGGTAAGAGGTCCCTTTTCCTGCAATGCCTTTTTGCCGATAAAGTCCTCCTTATCCATTTTGACAAAGATACCAAGACCTGCCTCCTTCGGAGTGATGGTGTCATCCATCTCATGTCCGTAAAGGGGCATGGATGCCTCCAGACGCAGGGTATCCCTGGCTCCCAGGCCGCAGGGTATCAGCCCTTCCTCCCTGCCGGCCTCCAGCAAAAGCTCCCACAGCCTGGGAGCGTCGTTCCCGGCCATGTAAATTTCCACTCCATCCTCACCTGTATACCCTGTTTTGGAGATGATGCAGGGAATACCGTCTATGCAGCAGTCCTTCTTAAAGGTATAATACTTATCCGGGATGGCATCCGGGTCCGCCACCTTCTTAAGTACATCCAGGGCTTTTGGTCCCTGAAGGGCAAGCTGGCCCACCTGGCCTGATATGTCCTTAAGCTCCACATCACCGGACACATGGTCCTTCATCCACTGGTAATCCTTATCCTTGTTGGATGCGTTGACAACGATGAAATAGCTGTTGTCCTTAATTTTATAGACAATCAGGTCGTCCACCACGCCTCCTGCCTCGTTGCACATGGGGCTGTATCTGGCTGTACCGTCCTCCATAACCGTATAATCATTGGTCAGAAGCATATTTACATTTTTCAGGGCATCCGGCCCGCTTAACAATATCTCACCCATATGGGACACATCGAAAAGGCCGCACTGCTCACGCACTGCCATGTGCTCCGCAATCACTCCCTTTTCGTACTGGACCGGAAGGAGGTAGCCTGCAAACGGCACAATCTTTCCCTTATACTTTACATGCATGTCATACAGCGGTGTCTTTAATTCCATATTCTCTGCTCCTTTTTCTCCATATTCTATGGTTGCATCTCAACAGTTCCCCAACTGTTTCGTCTCATTTCCAGTTTCCCGGCAGCTTACTGGTACAGCGGATATTTACCGCAGATTTTGTCAACCTCGCCTCTGATATAATCAGCCTTAGCCTCAAAATCAGTGGCTGCCAGCCAGATGCACTCAGCAATCTTTTCCATATCTTCTTCCTTCAGCCCCCTGGAGGTGACTGCCGGTGTTCCGATGCGCACGCCCGAAGTGACAAAGGGGCTTCTGGGGTCATTGGGAACCGTGTTCTTATTCAGAGTGATGTATACCTGGTCGCAGCGGTTTTGAAGTTCCTTGCCGGATACGTCCATTCCTCTCAGGTCCACCAGCATCAGGTGGTTATCTGTTCCTCCTGTGAGAATGTGAAAGCCCTGCTTTTTAAGAGCTGCCGCCAGGGCTGCCGCGTTCTTAACCACCTGCTCCTGGTAAGCCTTGAACTCCGGCCGCAGCGCCTCACCGAAGCAGACTGCCTTGGCTGCAATAACATGCTCCAAAGGTCCGCCCTGGATTCCCGGGAAAATGGCCTTATTGAAATTGAATTTATCTGCTGCTGCCTGGTTGGCCAGAATCATGCCGCCCCTTGGACCCCTTAAGGTCTTGTGGGTCGTTGTGGTCACCACGTCCGCATATGGAATGGGACTGGGATGCACGCCTGCCGCCACCAGCCCGGCGATGTGGGCCATATCCACCATCAGGTAAGCTCCCACCTTGTCGGCCACTTCTCTGAACCGCTTAAAATCAATGGTCCGGCAGTAGGCGCTGGCCCCTGCGATGATAAGTTTCGGCTTGGAGGCAACTGCTGTTTCCTCCAGTTTGTCATAATCAATGTACCCATCCTCATTGACGCCGTAGGGCACAATGTTGAAATACAGTCCTGAGAAGTTCACAGGGCTTCCGTGTGTCAGATGGCCGCCGTGGTCCAGGTTCATGCCCATAACCGTGTCGCCCGGCTTTAACATGGCTACGAACACAGCCATGTTGGCCTGGGCTCCGGAATGAGGCTGTACATTCACATAGTCGCATCCAAACAGCTTCTTTGCCCGCTCAATGGCAATGGTCTCCACCACGTCCACAAACTCACATCCGCCGTAATAGCGTTTTCCTGAATATCCTTCCGCGTATTTGTTGGTGAGAACCGTGCCCATGGCAGCCATCACGGGCTCCGACACAATGTTCTCGGAAGCAATCAGCTCCAGATTCCTTCTCTGGCGTCCGCACTCCGCCTTGATTGCCTCCCCTATCTCCTTGTCATATCCTTCAATAAAATCCATTACCTGTTCAACCATTGGTTCATATCCTCCTTTTTATTTTTCATCACGGACATATCCGTATGCCCTTCATCACAAACACATCCATATGCCCTGTTTCCGCCTCCGAAACCATACCACCTCCCTGTTTGTACCGCGCGCTTTTTTTGAAGGAGACCCGTATACACACATGCCCTGTATCCATGGTCCGGATATCAAAAAAAGCGCACGAACAAATAATGTTCATGCGCTCTGTCTTTGTACCTGAAAGATTTGGCTTCGTCGGTGCTATCGCTTTCCAGAGTTTCGTCCAGTATCCGGTTCTTTTGCCTGAGAGTTCTTCGCTTCCCCTTCGGCGCTGCCTGTGCAGTCTCTCCCGAATCCATCATCCGATTATATAAAATTGTCAACAAAAGCATTTCTATATGATTCTGCTTTGTGCTAATGTCATAGTATCACACTTAATATTTTCAGTCAATAGGTAAAATGTGTTTAATTTTTAACGCATTTTACCGTTATTGCATTGTGTTTTTTGCCTTATCAGCAGTTTTTTCCTGCTCTTTTATGCACACGCGGCTGACCCTGTAGGAGTACAAAAGAAATGCCGTCATGACGATGGACAGGACTGCCACAATAATCCAGGCAATGTTGTATGAGCCTGTCAAATCATAGGCTGACGCAATCAGAGGGCCGCCCAGGGCGTATCCCACGCTGGGAAACAGACTCAGGAATCCATAGATTTCTGCGTAATGTTTTGTGCCGAAGATGCCGCTGGTGATAACCGGAGCGCTTACAGTTCCTATACAAGTCCCGAATCCAAACAATATTGCCATCAGGTACAGGAAGGGCTGATGTTTAATAAATATCAAACAAACAACGGAAAGAAAAAACATGGTATTTCCAAATAGTATTCCTGCCTTCACACCATACCTGTCATAAATATGTCCCAGTACCAATTTTCCGGGAATGGCAATAAACAGGTACAAGGAGGCGATGGAGGCCGCTGTGGTGGTTGCATATCCGGCATCCATAACCGAGGCCGGTATCTGGGTAATGACGGCCGCAGTGGCTGAAATCAGCGTGCATCCCAATACAAAGCACCAGAACATGGGCTTTTTCTTTACTTCCTTCAGCGACACATTCCACTCCCGCTCTGTTTTCCTGGCTTTTCCTGTCTCTCCCTCTTCATCCGCGCCATATGCCTTAGTCCCCATATCAGCGGGAGTCCTCCTGATGACAAGCAGCACCAGCGGAACCAGGATAACCAGCCTGGTTATGCCCACGGCCTTATATGTAAACCGCCATCCCTGGGATGCGATGAGGTTTCCGATTATGGGGCTTAATATAGTTCCGCCTATACTGGATCCCACCATGGCAATGCTCATAACCAGTCCCCTCTTTTTCCTGAACCAGTTGGTAATCAGTACGCTGACCGGAATCATAGTGGAGCCGCATTCAAAAAATCCGATACAGGCTGCTGTCACGTAAAACTGGGGCAGGGTGCTGGCAAAGGAATAACAGTAGTACGCCAGACAGTTTCCAATCATACACACCACCAGGGCTTTGTGCATGTACGGCTTTGACATGATCTTTCCAATGAACGGCGACATAAATGCCATCATCAGGGCTGCAATGGTGCTGACCAGCGCATATCCGCTCCTGGTAAATCCCAGATCCTCTGTCACCGGTTTTGTGAACAGGCTTGCGCAGCTCACCAGAGGCGCATACCCCAGCCCCATAATCAGGATACAGGTCAGCAGTATGAGCCAACCGTAAAAAAAGCGTTTCTTTTCCGCCATATTGTCCTCTCTTTCCCTGTGCACGTTTTACTGGTTTCCATGGAGTTCCAGCCATCTCATGGCTGTCCCGGCATAAATAGCAGCGCCTTTGACAAGGGCAGACTCATGAAAACGCACCTTGGGATTATGCTCCACATACCGTTTTGAAACATCCTCGATACCGGCTCCAATGCACATATAGCTGGCCGGTATTTTTTGGGAAATATAGGCAAAGTCCTCCGAGCCCATCACATGATAAGCGCAGACCGCCTTCAGCTCCGGCTCCAGCTCCTTAAGCCCTTCCACAATCTCCTGGTTCAGCTTCTCATTGCACCTGACAATGGGAACATCGCTTATCACCTCAATCTCCGCTTTTGTGCGGTAGGCCTCTGCCACGGAAGGTACGATTTCATTCAGCCGTGCTATCAGATGAGCCATTGTCTTTTCGTCAAAGCTCCTCATGGTTCCCTGCAGGACGGCTGTCTCAGGAATCACGTTGGAGGCGCTGCCCGCGCAGAACTGTCCGATGGTCAGGGCTGTCTCTGAGATGGCCGGGCACTCCCTTGCAATAAGCTCCTGCAGCGCCAGATAGACATGTACGCCTGTATTGATGGGATCAATGCATTTTTCCGGCCTGGAACCATGTCCGCCCTGTCCTGTCAGGGTAATCCTGAATCCATAGACCCCTGCCATGGGAAGGCTTCCGTAGGCAACATATTCCGGGGACATCTGGGCTGCCACATGCATGGCGAAGGCGCTGTCCACCTTTGGATGGTCCAGTACGCCTTCCTCAACGGCTGTCCTGGCTCCCTGGAAGGTCTCCTCTCCCGGCTGGAACAGAAGCTTCACCTGGCCCTTAAGCTCAGACTCATGCTGCTTCAAAAGCCTTGCCGCTCCCAGCAGCACGGTAGCGTGAAGATCATGTCCGCAGGCATGCATCCTGCCGTTTTGGGACGCAAATTCCTCCCCTGATTCTTCCTGAAAGGGCAGACCGTCCATATCGCTGCGCAGCATAAAGCATCTGCTCCCTTTTCCAAGAATTCCAACCACGCAGGAACCATTGACCTTAATCTCATAAGGAATCCCCATCTCCTCTAACTTTTCCCGAACAAACGTACTTGTATCAGGCAGCTCCAGCCCCAGTTCCGGCATGGTGTGAAGCCTGCGCCTCCAGGCAATCAGATCTGCCTCCATGGTTTTTGCCTCTTCCAGTAATTCTCTATACATTCTTTTACCCCTTTCCTTCAGACAGGCTCTTTGATTTTTATAACTACTTCCCCGGAGTTTCGTTAACTTTTATTTATTTCTGTGATATAATCTTACCATAGCTCCCGGGCATTCGGTTATTCCGAATATTTTATGGGTTATAACCATTTTATTATTAGGCAAATTGTACACAAAAGGGGTAACATCATGAATTTCAGCCATTTAGAATATGCAATGACCGTGGCAGAATGCCGGTCCATCAACAAAGCCGCCCAGAGGCTGCTGGTCTCCCAGCCCTATTTAAGCGGAGTCCTTAAGAATCTGGAGGAGGAACTGGGCTGCCAGCTATTCAAACGCAGCCACAACGGAATCCTTCTGACAGAAAAAGGAATAAAATTCATGGACAGTGCCCGCATCATACTGTGTGAATATGAGAAATTAAAACAGCTGTCCTGGGATGAAGCAGAACAGCCTATGGTGATTTCTTCCTATTTCGTATCCAATATTATGAGGCTTTTTCTGGAATTTAAAAAACAGTCCGCCAAACAGTTTCCGGACCGTCTGACAGAAATGGGGAACCAGGAGGTGTTAGAGTCAGTTGCGGCAGGCCGTACGCGTCTTGGTTTCATTCTCTGCGCCGTAGAAAAAAAGGAAAAATACCTGAGGCTGGCCAGGGACTTCCACTGTTCCTGCGAAGAGCTTATGACTTCCATTCCGCTGTATGTAATGGTTTCCAGGGAGCATCCTCTCTATAAGAAAACTTCCGTATCCATAAAAGAATTGTTTGACTATCCCTACGTACATTTCAATGATGTCTCCGCCATCTCCTACCTGAAGTTAGTCGGCCTGGCCGACCATCCCAACCGCCTGGAGGTAGATAACCGCGGGCAGTTCTTTGATGCCATCAGAGAGGGCCAATACATCTCCCTGTCAGTCAGAGGCAAAACCCCGGATGGGCGCGGATTCTGTTTCGTGCCAATCAGCGACAAAAACCTGTATCTGAACCTCTATTTTGTGACCCAGACAGACTACAGGCCTAATAAAAGGGAACGGGAATTCATACGGTTTCTGCGGGATTTTGCAGCCTTAGACAGACAGAAGCCCTGACAAAAAAGGACCGTAAAAGAGAGGACAGCCCACTGTTTCCGGCGCTGTCCTCAATGCTGTTTCTTCTATAATAATATATTTTTAGCGTCCAACTCTCCAGCTTCCAACTCTTTCCGCCAAGCTCAGCTCTCTATCAGCTTCATCACATCCGCCGGCCTTACCGGAATCCGCTTCACCTGTTTTCCCACTGCATTGGATACCGCATTTGCCACTGCCGCGGCCACAGGTACCACAGAACACTCGCCTATGCTCTTGGCCCCAAAAGGACCTGACTGCTCAATCTGTTCCACCAGCCCCACTTTAATGGGCGGCATCTCCTGTGCGTTCAGCATGTGGTACTGTTTTAAGGTGGTATTCTTTACCTTTCCCTTATCATCCAGTATAAAGCCCTCTGTCAGGGCATAGCCAATTCCCATCTGGACCGCGCCCTCGATCTGGCCTTCCACGCCCATGGGATTAAGCGCCTTGCCAATGTCGTGGACTGCCGTGTAATCCAGTACCTTTACACTGCCGTTTTCCATATCCACCTGGACCTTGGCAAAATGGGCTCCGTAGGATACGGCCATGGCGCAGGAGGCAAATGTGTCCGCGCAGCAGATATCCCTGCCATGGGCCTGCTTTGCATATTTGATCACCTCTGCCAGGGAGGCAGACGCATCAGGCCTGAAAGTGCAGTAAACCCTCTGGTCCTTTAAATCCAGCTCACTCTCATCCACTTCCAGCAGGCCGGAAGCCTCCTTAAGAAGCTCTGTTTTCACCTGGCCGGCAACCTTTAACGCTGCGCTGCAGCTCACAAACGTACCTCTGCTGGAATAATTTCCCATATCCCAGAGCGTTGCATCGGTGTCGGCCTGGACACATTCGATGTGCGACATGGGGATACCCAGTATCTCGCTTACCACCTGGGTCTGGGTAGTTACGGAACCATTTCCCATATCACTGACACCGGTAAACATCACAGCCGTGCCATCCTCATTCATCTTAATGATGACTCCCGTTGTATCCGGTCTTACGCCGAATACACCGTTGCCGTGGGCTGCAACAGCCATGCCCACGCCGATTCGGTACCTGCTGTCCGCGGCAGCCTCCTGTTCCCTGACAGCCTCCTCGTATCCTGACAATTCCATTCCCTTTAGTACACAGTCAATGGGCCTGGGATTTCCGTGGGGCAGGCCGTCCCTCTGGTCAAACCCATCCGGCTCCACCAGGTTCTTAAGCTGGAGCTGGATTATGTCCATGCCCAGATCCTTTGCAATCCTGTTCAGCTGGCACTGCTGGGCAAAGAACTCCTGGGGGGAACCAAAGCCTCTCATGGCTCCTGCCACAGGGGTGTTTGTGTACACCGGCACAGCATGAAACCGCAGGTTTGGTGTCTTGTGGTTCTTAAAATATTTGCCGCTCATGGCCCAGACAATGCTCATGGTTCCGCCTGCATACGCTCCTGCATTCACAATGACATCCATTTCCTGTGCCACGATGGTGCCGTCCTTTTTCATACCTGTTTTCAGATGGAGCTTCATGCTGTGGCGGTTCCTGGATGAGGGAATATCCTCCCTCCTGGTGTATACCAGGCGCACGGGACGTCCTGTCTTCATGGCCAGAAGGGCCGTGACAGGCTCTGTCACCATATCAATCTTCCCGCCAAATCCCCCTCCGATTCCGGGGTTCACCACCCTGACCCGGCTCATGGGGAGGCCGAAGATCCGCGACAGATTGGTCCTGTGCCCGAACACATCCTGGCTGGGCGTGTAGACGGTGAGCTTGCCGCTGCTCTCATAGACAGCCAGGGATGTGTGCGTCTCAATGGCCCCATGATGGATGGCAGGTGTTTCAAAGTCGTCCTCGTAGATATAATCCGCTTCCGCCATCCCCTTCTCTACATCCCCTGCCTCCTGGACCACTTCCTCGATCACATTGGAATCCTTGTGGATGGGATATGCCCCCTCCTTAAGGGCATCCTCCGGCTCCAGGTAATATGGCAGCTCCTCGTATTCCACACGGATCAGCTTCAGGGCCTGCTCCGCTATCTTTGCTGTCTCGGCTGCCACGGCTGCCACTTTGTCTCCCACATAGCGCACGGTGCTGTCAAATACCCGCTCGGTTTTCTCTCCGTCAATCTCCTCGCCGCAGCTGTTGAACAGGGCATCCGGCGCATTCTTCCAGCACACAACCGCCCGGACCCCTTCTAACTGCTCCGCCTGGCTGATGTCTATGGATTTGATTCTGGCATGGGCCACAGGGCTGAACAGCACCTTGGCGTGAAGCATATGGGGAAGAGTCATGTCTCCAACGTACTTAAACTGTCCGGTCACCTTCAGGGCAGCATCCCTCACTGGCATATCCGTGCCAATCACTCCGTTTTTGGGCGTCTGTAATTCCATCCTCTACTTCCCCTCCTTCTGCATCCGGCTGGCTGCCAGCTGAATGGCCCTGACGATTTTTACATATCCGGTGCATCTGCACAGGTTGTTGGAAATACCGGCTCTTATCTCTGCCTCTGTGGGATCGGGATTTTTGTCCAGCAGCGCCTTGGCCGACATGATCATTCCCGGTGTGCAGTAACCGCACTGGACCGCTCCCACGTCAATAAATGCCTGCTGGATTGGATGAAGATGGATTCCGTCCGATAAACCTTCCACGGTCTCAATGGTCTTACCCACCGCATTCCTGGCTAGGACAAGGCACGAATTCACTGCCTCCCCGTCAATAATTACCTTGCAGGCACCGCAGTCCCCTGTATTGCAGCCGCATTTCACGGCTGTGAGCTCCAGTTCCTCTCGCAGTACATAGAGCAGAGTCCAGTTTTTTTCAATTGCCACATTGTAGTTTTTTTTGTTAATATTTAAACATATCTGTTCCATCTAACCATCTCCTGTCTGTCCCGGTATCCTTTTCTGGATAAAAAAAACATAAGCATGTCGGCCTTTGGTAAAGAAAGGTCTCCAAACTTATGTTCCGCAGTATGATATAAAAAGCACAAGCTTTGCATTTATCTATATATTTCCTGATTATACCAATTCAGCTATAAAAGTCAACATTCTCGAAAAAGATTGTCGCTTTATCACAACAGAGAATGACTTTTTTAAGCACTTTTTACAAAAATAAACTTTTTTTACTGGTTTTACCACCCGATACTTCCCGCTGTTTCTCAAAAAAACCCTTGCAAATCAAGGCACTTTGCCATTTTATTTATCATAAACATACGGTTTTTTATGCAAGTTGACAAACCAAAACAAATGACTTATACTCGCTTCGTGGAACTTTTAACATACTCCATGTGAAAATTCCTCACATTCCTGGTCCGGCAAGGCCGGTCAGCATCTGGAAAGGAGATTTATCCAACATGAATGCACGAAATCAAGAAGTAAGCCATTCCCTGTACGTCTTTGACAGCAAACCGCCTGTTAGCAAGGCCCTTCCCATCTCATTGCAGCACATCATGGCCATGTTTTTGGGTACAGTAACAGTACCCATTGTCATAGCCGGTGCAGCCGGTGCCGATGCTGCCACCAGGACCATCATGATTCAGTACTCTCTGATGATGTCTGCCCTGGCCACTATGATACAGGTTTGTCCCCTGGGTCCCGTGGGTTCCAGACTCCCCGTCATATTCTGCGCGGGCTTTACCTGTGTTCCTGTATTTACTCCGATTGCAGCCCAATACGGCCTTCCCGGCGTGTTCGGCGCCCAGCTCCTGTGCGCTGTTATCACCATTGCGCTGGGTTTTTGCGTAGGCAGACTGCATAAATTCTTTCCCACTGTGGTCACCGGCACCATCATCCTGTCCATTGGCCTTTCCCTGTATCCCATTGCTTTAAAATACATGGCCGGCAATGCCAGTTCCCCCACCTATGGCCAGCTGAACAACTGGATTGTGGCCTTTGTAACCCTGGCCGCCGTCCTCTTCTTCAACCTGATGTGCAAGGGTGTGGTCAAAATGGCCTCCATCCTGCTGGGCGCCGTGGTGGGATACGTGCTGGCGCTGTGCATGGGCATGGTTCATTTTGACGGTGTGGTAAGCGCCAGCTGGCTGGCAGTGCCAAAACCCTTTTTCTACGGTATGCCGTCCTTTGACCTGTCCATGGTTCTGCCGATCCTCTTGATTACCATTGTCAATATCATGCAGTCCGTGGGAGATATCACAGGCACCACGGTAGGAGGTTTTGACCGAGAGCCCCGCAGCGAGGAACTGACAGGAGGCGTGGCCGCATCCGGAATCGCCACCCTGGTAGGCACCATTTTCGGCGTTCCTGTGGTTTCCTCCTTCAGCCAGAACGTGGGCATTGTGTCCATGAACAAGGTAGTGAGCCGCCGTGTCATCACCATTGCCTGCGCAATTATGCTCGCCCTTGGCATCGTACCTAAATTCAGCGCGCTGGTATCCACCCTTCCGGCCCCGGTCATTGGCGGCGGAACCCTCATTGTATTCGGTATGATCACGCTGACCGGACTCAAATTAGTGTCCAGCGAGCCCTTAACCGCCCGCAACAGTACGATTGTAGGCGTATCCATTGCCCTGGCCATGGGACTGTCCACCCTGGAAGGCACTGCGGCCCTGGAGAATTTTCCTCCCCTGGCCCAGGCCCTTCTCTCTAAACCAGTGGTTGTGGCAGGCGTCATGTCCTTCCTCCTCAACCTGTTAGCCCCAGGAAAAACCGTTGACGAGGAAGCCCGGGAACGCGCTGCCCTGGACGCCGAATAACCGGACGCTGCCCTATCTACTTAACACACACATCCATTCCCGTCCACCTGCTCTCCGAGGGCTCATGGATTCCCATTTGGTCCAGAATCCGTGTCACAAAGAAATCCACCATCTCCTCAATTGTCCTTGGACGGGAGTAAAATCCAGGGGACGCAGGCATTATGACAGCCCCGTAACCTGACAGCTTTGTCATGTTTTCCAGATGAATCTGGTTGTAAGGCGCTTCCCTGGGTACAATGACCAGGGGACGCCGTTCCTTCAGGCACACATCCGCCGCCCGCTCCAAAAGATTATGGGATGAGCCATGGCAAATGGCGGACAGTGTACCCATGGAACAGGGAACCACTATCATGGCATCCATTCCGGAGGATCCGCTGGCTATGGGCGCGCCTATGGCATGGACATCGTAATGGTGAATCAGCTCCTTTGACCCAAAGATTTCCTGCAGATATTGTTCCACCTCCCCGGAAGGGGTATCCTGCCCAATCTGCCAGCCAAGCTCAGACTCCACCACCAGCTTTCCCGCCTGGGTCATGCAGATACACACATGATGGCCTTTCTGAATCAGCCTTTCTATGACCCGCTTTGCGTAGATTGACCCGCTTGCCCCGGTGATTCCTACTATGTATTTTCCCATTTGCCATGCTCCTTATCTTAATATTTCCTTACTGGTAATCCTTTAAGTCCACCTTGGGATAGCGGACCCGCTCCAGGCATCTGCTCTCCTCGTTTAGTGTGGCGTCAATCCCCATCTTCGTCTGTACGCCCCGCTCGTCGGAACAGGGATCCAGCTCATGTCCCTGGGCATTGTGGATATAGAAAATATCCCTTTCAGGAATCACACGGTTGGATACCGCCCACATCACGTCTGCGGGATCATAGATATCCACGTCCTCATCCACCACAATCACATTCTTGATGTTTACATACGCTGTCATGGCTGCCAGAGCCACATTTTTCGGCTCACCCGGATTCTTTTTCTTCATCTGGACAATGGCCAGGAAGCCGCTTCCATAGGGCGGAATATGTACATTGGTAACTCCCTTGCTCACATACTGGGTATGGGTCTTAAGGAGAGGCTCCCTGGGCAGCACATTTCCCAGATTGATATGCTCAAAGGAGGCGCCGTTTATGGTCTGGTAAATGGCCCCGTTCCTGTGGGTGATAGCCTTCACCTGCACCATAGGGCTGTTCCACGGCTCGCTGTAGTGGCCCGTGAACTCTCCCAGAGGACCTTCCTTCTCCCTGTAATCCGGAAGGATTTCACCTTCAATCACAAATTCGGCCGTGGCTGGTACATAGATATCGGAAGTGATGCATTTCACCACCTCAATCGGACTTTTTCTGATAGCGCCCGCAATCTCTGTCTCATCCCCGTCATAGCGCAGTCCGGCTCCCACATAGATAACCGGATCCGCACCGATGACAACCGCGATGGGGAGGGCTCTCCCCTGGCTTTCCGCCTGGTCGTAGAAATCCTTCAGGTGGCGCCACTCATTGATCATGATGCTGAACTTATCCTTCCCCTTCACATGCATCCTCTGGAAGGACAGGTTCTGGCGGGTTCCGTCTATCTCCTTGCTGACAATCACCCCGCCTGTGATGATGGGGCCGCCGTCCTTTGGGGCGTGGATGGGAACCGGTATGCGCTCTAAATCAATCTCATCCCCCATCCGTATATTTTCATGACATGGGGCGTCCGCCACTACCCGTGGCTTCACGGGATGTTCCAGGCAATCTGCCAGGAAATCCGTCATTTCATCCTTCCTGCAGCCCAGAGCCAGGGCAATGCCGTCCATGGATGCCAGCACATTTCCGCACACAGAGAATTCCTTATCCTTGATATTGTGAAATAAACCGGTTCTCTGGCCCTCTGCCTCCAGGGTGGCCAGCAGGGAGCCAATCTCATACTTCCAATCCACTGCCCGTTCTGTCTCAAAAAGCAGTTTGTTATCCTTTAAAACTGCCAGAAAATCTCTTAAATCCTTAATCCCGCTCATTCACTGCTGCCTCTCTTTCTTCCAACGCCTTCTTGCCATATTCCCGGATGAGTGCCATATCAGCCAGCTTGTTTGCCAGCTTCAAAAGTCCTCCCATGCCGATTTCGTCTGCGTCAACGCCTTCCTGTCCCTGGTCCTTGGACCATATATAACCTCCGGCGTAGCCGTATACCTCGTTACAGACAATATTGATTCCCCTTGCCATCATCATGTTGTGCATGGCTGTAATGGTGGCCTCTTCTCCGCCGTTTCTGGTTCCGCCCACAGCAAAGGCACTGCCGATTTTATCCCTCATGAGTTCCGGATACACATGGAACAGAGGCCGCATCCTGCTGAAAAAAGCCGACAGCTGGGGAGTGGGTCCATAGGCATAAACCGGGGAACCGAACAGGTACGCATCCGCTTCCATAAACTCCTTCAAAAGAGGTTCAAAGTCATCCTTCAGACAGCACCATGTCTTATTTTTCTTGCAGTATCCGCACCCGTTGCAGGGCGCAATCTTTTTCCCCCTCAGCGTTATCATACTCGTCTCTATGCCGTCCCTTGACTCTATGCTTTTTAAGGCTTCTCCCAGAGCATATTCCGTAGACTTATTTCTCGGGCTTCCGCTGATACCTAAAATTTTTGCCATATTACTCTCCTCATTTCATCTGTATTCTGTGATTGTCTCTGCTGATATTGTTCCTGCAGATATTGTTCCTGCAGAGATTGTCCCTGCCTCTACTGATTCTCCTGTATGCACCTTGCCAGATCCTCTGCCATGAGCTGGGCGGTGTTCAGTATCTCCTGTTCATCTGCCAGAAGGAACCTGCCTTCCTCCATAACCGTCTTGCCGTTAATAACCACTGTGTCTACCGCCTTATGGTCCCCTGAATAAATCAGCGTTGCCACAATGTCATGGACCGGACAGGACTTTACGCTCTTAGCCGGGTCAAACAGGAAGAAGTCAGCCTTTTTCCCCACTTCAATGGAACCAACCAGCCGGTCCATGCCCAGCGCCCTGGCCCCTTCTATGGTGGCCATCCTGAGCATTCCCCCTGCCGTCATGGCCAACGGGTCTTTGTGGAAGGTCTTTTGCAGCAGGGCGCCAAACTTCATGGCCTCTAACATGTCGTTGTCATTGTTGGAGCCTGCCCCGTCCGTGCCGATTGCCACTGTAATTCCGGCCTTCAGCATTTCTCCCACAGGGGCCACGCCCGATGCAAGGTACATATTGGCTATGGGATTGTAGGAAACAGACACATGGTTTCTGGCATAGGTACTGATTTCTTCCTCTCCGATGGCAACCGAATGTACGGCCAGCAGGTCAGCTCCCAGAAGTCCTGAATCCTCATAATGACGGATAGCGCTTTTTCCGTTCCTCTCCCGGCTGATTTTGTCATCCGTTCCCGTCTCAAACATATGCATCATGATGGGTGTGGCATTCCGGTCCGCATATTCCCTGGTGGCCTTAAGGAGTTCCAGACTGGCCCCCCAGCCGGCTGCCGGAGCCAGCCACACACGGTACATGCCGTCCCCCTCAAATTCTTCCTTCAGGGCAGTCACATCGGCAAAGACGTCCTCGGCCTTCTCCACCAGCTCCTTCTTTCCGATATCGCGGTAGCCCCGGCCGTACACCATTCTGACGCCCATGTCTTTAGCAATATCCAGCTCCAGTTTTCCCAGCCCCTTTACAGGCTGCAGCTGCATATAATCCGCCACCGTTGTCACGCCGCACCGGATGGCCTCTGCCAGGCCCAGCTTCACGCCCGCTGCCACATGCCTCTCCCGGAGCACGGCGCCTGCCGGGGCCATGGACTTGGGAAACCAGTCCTCCAGACTCAGGTCGCTTCCCATTCCCTTCATGATATCCTGATACAGGTGGGTGTGGGTGTTGATAAGCCCCGGGAACAGATACCTTCCCTTTCCGTCCTTAAGTTCGATTTTAAGTTCTCCCGCCTTCTCCTCTATGTAAGCTCTGTCCCCCACATGTGTAATCACTCCGTCCTCGTAGAGGATACCTCCATCCTCGTATATGCGGTCCAGCCCATCCACGGTTACGATGTGCAGGTTGTTATATCCTTCTCTCACTGCAGTGCCACCTTCCTTACCAGTTTATTGGTATAACCTCTGAAAAATCTGGAGAAATTGCCGATTGTAAACGCCGCAATCAATGTGCCTTCCCTGACGCCGTAAATGGTGTTCAGGAAAATGAGAGATACGATGACTGCCAGCACCACCAGCGAAACATCCACTGCGGTCTTTACATTGCCATATTCCTTCTGGTACTTTACGGATATAATCTTAATAAGGGCCTCTCCCGGCATCAGGATGACATCAGCCGAAACCATAAATGCGATGCTAAGTCCAAAGAACATGCATCCGATGATGAGTACTGCCAGTTTCAGTATATAGGTCTCGGGATGGAGTCCCCTTACAAGGAACATGTTGAAATCCACCGCAACGCTCAGGAAAAAGGTAGGAATCAGCTGAATAAACTTTGACGCTGAAAAGCTCTTAAAATCCACAATAAATTCCCCGATAAAGAACAATACATTTAACAAAAACGTATACATACCCAATGTCAGCAGAGGACATATCTGGGTCATAACATTGGTAAGGCTGCTCATTGGAGATGTTCCTGTTCCTGATTTGATTATCAGGGAGATCCCCGTTCCCATGAAGAATATTCCAATAAGAAGCATGATGTAACGCCGGGTCATCTGTGAATCCTTTGCATAATTAGTACCATTAGACATAATTGAGTAACCTCCGCTTTCTTTTCATTTGGTTTGCGTCCGACCCACTGCTCTTTCCGGAATTTCCGCGCGGTACACATATTATGTGTAATCCCGGAATCTGGCCCTTGGCCACGCTTGGCAGTCTGGTCGTAAGTTGTCCATTTCCCGGCGGATTTCTAGAATAGTGCGACCGACGGAAATATGGTGTGAGTGTACACTCCTGTCTTTTGGAAAAATAATAGTAATCCGCGCATGCACCCCGTCCGCTTTCCCCTCCCAATTTTATTTTAGGACAAAAAAAACAACACGAATCCGCCGACCTTTGAAAAAGAAAGGTCCACAAACTCATGTTGTACAAAATCAAGCCGAAGCTCTGCACGCAACTATTTACTCCCCGATTATATCAATCCAGGAGCAAAAGTCAATATTCTAGCAAAAGAATATCGTTATCTTACAATAAAGCGGCGATTTTTTAAGCATATTGCACAAGTGTTTTTCAAGAAACTGATACAAAATCCTCCCGCATGGGGTTAAAGATATCCAGAAGGATTCCCGCCTTCCTGCATACGCATCCATGCTCCACGCCGTCCAGCTTTAGCATGGTATCTCCTGCCCTCACTGTTTTTTTCTCACCGTCTATATTAAACTCGAATTCTCCGCTGACCACATACGTAATCTGGGTATGGGGATGATGATGAAGGCTGCCCACAGCTCCCTCCTCAAAGGTATTCTCCACACACATCAAATCCTTACTGTAAGCCAGAACCCTCCTGACAACTCCGGGACCCGCCTGAACCGGCTCCGCATTCTCATGAAACACCCATCTTTCATCCAGCATATCACTGTCTCCTTCCATCATTCACCGCAGCCGTCAACCGAATATCCTCCATTATACCAGGCCGGCGGTGCTGTATAGTCCCTGTTATTATACTACTCTGCGCGCCCCGTTACAACACCTCAAATTCACAATTGAGCACGGTCTGATATAGTTCCTCCTCCGACCGGCTCTCCTCCAGATCGTGAATCAGGGCCGTTGTCTTCACCATACGCATCAGTGTGACCACAGCCGGTATGTGCTCCTTTCCATCCCTGCTGGCCAGACAGAATATGACCCGCACCTTCTTCTCCCCGAATACCACAGGCTCCCTGGTAACCAGAAGGCTCAGGCTTGTCTTACTAATTCCCTCCGCCCCCTTACCGTGCAAAAGGGCAAAGGAATCATCCGAAACAGCATAAAAGCCCTGTTTCTCTATAAAGCCAAGCATATTGGACACATAGGATTCCTCCACAAATCCCCGTTTTACCAGAAGGCCCGCGCTCATACGGACCGCGTCTTTCCAGTCAGACACCAGGTCCGCCCTCATGATGCAGTCAAATTTCAGGAAACTGCTGAAGCTCTTCGGGCTGTGAAATACCTGGACGGTCTGATATCCCAGTTCCTTTTTCACCACGTCCATAACCCTGGCCCTGGTGTTCTCGTCCAGGAATCCCAGTTTCTCCTCAATGGAGTAATAGCTGGATAAAAGGGATTTCCTGGGTATGCCCAGCCGGTCCATGGCGGCTCTGTCCTCGCTCTGCAGTATCGGATTCACCGTGAGGCAGGGCTTTGGCAGGCTGTTGTTAATGCGGATGGTGGACAGCACATAATCAATGGCCGCCCAGTCCGGGTAGGATGAGAGCTTATAAATAGGGAGCGTGTCCACAATATGTATCTGGTACTCGCTCAGCAGTGATTCTTTCAGCATGGTGGTGGTTCCGTACCCATGGCCGCACACCAGCAGCACCTTCTTATAGGGTGCTCCCTTCATCCTCCGGATGCTGGCCATGAAGCAGATGGTCAGATACACCAGCTCATCCTCATTTTCCAGCTTTTCAAGGGTGTCCGTCTCCTTGCAGCACTGCTTCACAATGCTTAGAAACTGCTGCTCCTCAGGGCGCATAAGGGAACTGACATTGTCGTGGATATCCACATGGTTATTGATTCTCTGAATCAGGGGAATCATGTGGTTCAGCAGTCCCTCCACCAGGTTTGTGTCCTTGTCAAAGGGCATATTCATCCGCTTTGACATAGCGGAAATCAGGGAAAATGTCACCTCCTGGGTATGCACCGGATCCACCTCCGCTGTACTGCCCGCCATTTTATTGGTAAAGTCAAACATCTTCGCCATCATTGCCATATGTTCTTCTGACACAGGCTTTCCGATGATGGCCCCCAGCTTTTCTCCGAAACGCTGATACACCTCCCGGTCATAGTCAGGCACCACCGTGATATCCAGAGGATAGTCCTTGTCATGGAGAATGAACCACACCAGAACCACCACATTCGACATATACCACAGGTAAGAGCTGCTGGTCAGGGTGCACTTAAGCTCCTCCAGCAGTCCGTCCACCGCCATCACCACGTTGGCAATGGAGATGCCCTCAAAGGCCTTATGGATGATGTGGATACAGTAAAATTCATAGGAATTGTACTCCGTAAAGGGGTTTATGAGGTATTCGATGTATTTCCTGAATTCCTGGTTCATCAGGGTGGTGCGCTTAAGTTTCGGGCCCGACAGATAAAAATGGCCGGAATACCCGATTCCCATTCCATCCTTCTTAAGCCGTTCATCCAGTGCAGCCATATCGTTCTTTACCGTGGAGCGAGAAACCCTGAACTGCCCGCTGAGCTGGTTGATCTTTAAGTCCTCATTCCTCATAAGCAGGATCAGCAGCAGAATGGACATCCGCTCTTTGCCGGTATAGACCACCTCGTTTCCGTCTTCCAGGCCCTTAAGGTCCAGGGACTGGGGATAGCGCAGCAGCCCCTTGGAGTGTTTTTCTATCTCCGGCAGGCGCTCCAGAGACAATATGTCGTTGATCCGGTCCACATCGTAGCGGATGCTCCGCTCCGATATCCCCAGAGCCTTGGCCATCTCCTTGTAGGTGGCCTCCCCGTGCTCCTTCAGATACCGGATAATGTTCAGCATTCTCCCATTAAACATCTCGTTCTTCTCCTGTCTGCATATGCAGACAAGAGGAGCGCTCCCCACTCCTCTTATCTGTTATCATATGGTATTTTTATATGCTCCCCTGAATTCCATTTTACCGGAACGAACCGGAAATCCAACCGGAAATTTTACTGGAAAGAATCGTGAATCTTCTTCATCACCGCGTCAGACTTCTTAATCAGGTCTGACACGCCCATTTTCAGGACTTTCTTTCCCTTGAAGCGGTCCAGGCCCTCCAGGGCCACGTCATTGACCAAAACCACGCACACCGCCTCGTCAATGTCCTTCTGCTTTAACTGGTTCTCCACTCCTGCGCCGCCCTGAGTCTCAATCAGCACTTCCATTCCCAGCTTCTCGCCGGACAGCTTTAACGCCTCAGCTGCCATATATGTATGAGCCACTCCCGATGGACACGATGTAATACCAACTACCTTCATTGTAAAATCCTCCTTATCCTTTTCTAATCTTTATTTATTACCACTAGTCGCTTATTATAATTCGTCAAATGTTATCTCATCCAGGTCATCCAGGTCCGTGTCATTTCCCGCGGACTCTTCCACATAGTTCTTCTTAAGTAAGTTTACCATAAGTGCGGTCACAAATCCACCTGCCAGCACTGCAATAAAGTACCAGATACGGCCTTCCACCACCGGAAGCACAATGAGTCCGCCCCATGGGGCATGGTTTAAGACGCCTGCCAGGAATGGGATGATATTGCCTACCACGGCTCCCACAATCAGGGACGGGATTACCCTTAAGGGGTCGTTGGCCGCAAAAGGAATGGCTCCTTCTGTGATTCCCACACATCCCATCAGAATAGCTGCCTTTCCTGCTTCCTTTTCCTCCACATTGTACTTCTTGGGAGCCAGCAGGGTAGCGATGCCCATGCCGATGGGCGGTGTACAGATAGCCACGCCCACGCCGCCCATAAGGTAGGGAAGCGTATCCACCTGTGTCTGTGCAAAGAGGGTGGCAACCTTGTTGACAGGACCGCCCATATCAAAGGCAGTCATGGCTCCGAGTATGGAGGCCAGCGGCACCTTGCCCACATCTCCCAGGCTGGACAGCCAGTTGGTAAGTCCGTTCATAATAGCGGCAATGGGTCCGCCGATTCCCCACACAATGATACCGCCTGTTACCAGGGTGCCCACCAGAGGATAGATGAAAATGGAGCCTAATGTTTTCAGTGAAATCGGAAGCTTGATTCTCTTCAGTTCCTTTACCACAACGCCTGCAATTAAGCCGGCCGCCATGCCGCCAAGGAATCCGGCGCCCATCTCCTTTGCCAGATACGCCCCAATCATACCGGGTGCCAGACCTGGTTTGTCGGCAATGGAGTAAGCGATATAACCGCCCAGTACCGGTACAAACAGTGTCAGTCCGCCCAGGCCAATCTGCGCCAGACCTGCCAGCCAGCCGGTCTCAGGTGTGGCTGCGCCGGCCGGATTCAGCATAACTGCCAGAGAAAAAAGGATACCGCCGGCCACAATAAACGGAATCATGTGGGATGTACCTGTCAATATATGTTTCTTTAAAATCTTCAGCTGCTCTTTCATTTTCTTACCCCTCCAGAACTTCTTCTAATATGGTGTATACCTGTTCCCTGGTGCTGCTTCTCAAAGACTCCCTGAACTCCTCATGCATAAGCCTTCTGGAAAGATTGGCCAGTATCTTTAAGTGGGTGTCCCCTGCCTCGCTTAAGGGCACTGCGATGAGAATGATTAAATCTGCTGTCTCACCTGACTCCTCATTCCAAACCACCGGTTCCTTGGTACGTCCGAAACATACACTGGCCTCCAGCACATGGTCTGTTTTGCCGTGGGGAAGGCCCATGTCAAATCCCACAAAGGTTGGGGTAATCGCTTCCCTTGCCAGTACATCCTGATAAAATTCCTCTGTGTCCGTGATTTTTCCCGCCCTGTACAGCTCCCCTGACAGGGTTCTTATGATATCCTTTTTACTGCCTTCCATATCGAATACGATACAGTTCTCATTAATTAACTTACTCATCCCTTGCCTCCTTCCGGTTCTTCCGGAATTTGTCTTTTATTCTCTTACCTGTTTGCCGCTGCTGTTTGTTTCTTCTTAAGCGCTTAAGAAAATGTGTCCGGCACTGTTTTGTTTCTGTCTGTTCTGTGCCATCCCTTACATGCATTATCATAATCCCGGACCAGGTTTTTGAACAGATAGAAGATTTGCAAAAATTTTTTACACAAATCAACACCGGTACAGAAATACATATGGGCGCGAACACAAACAAAATCACGAACGCAAATCGAACCGCACACGAAAACAGGGCCATGAAAGCGGACGCGGTTCCGCTGCATGCCCCTGTAACTCATGATTATCAATTCCCACAGACCTGGAAACATATCTTACCGCCAGGCTGATTATACCTCCTCAAATCCAACAGAATGGAGGAATCCGGCAAATGCCCTCCGTCCCCTCTCATCGCATTTATAGACGCCTGCATCCTCCAGAACCCGTGCAAACACCTTTCCCACTTCCTCCTGCAGAATAGACCACACATTATCCCTGGTCACCAGGATGCCCTTTTCCTGATATCCGGGCATGAATTCCTCCACCCAGTCAGCGTGTTTCAGAAGGACCTCATCCTTTCGTATATCCTTTCCATCCACCATGTACTCTCCCAGCATTGCCAGTTCCGTCTTAAGCCTGGAAGGCAGCACGGCCAGTCCCATGACCTCAATCAGGCCAATGTTCTCTTTCTTTATGTGGTGCAGCTCCTGATGGGGATGGTATACGCCCAGCGGGAACTCCTCAGTGGTAATATTATTGCGCAGCACCAAATCCAGTTCAAAGGTATCCCCAACCTTTCTGGCAATGGGCGTAATGGTGTTGTGAGGCTCTCCGTCTGTCTCGGCAAAGATAAATGCGTCCTCATCCGTATATCCTCTCCATGCTTCCAGAACAACATCCCCCAGCTCAATCAGCCTGTCCGGGTCTGCTGCCCGAAGCCTCAGCACGGACATAGGCCAGAATACGATTCCCGCTTCCACGTCCTCATACCCTTTTATGGAAAAATGCTTCTCTATGGGCGCTTTTGCCATGGCAAAGGTATAATGTCCCCCCTGGAAATGGTCATGGCTCAGGATGGATCCTCCCACAATGGGAAGGTCCGCGTTGGAACCCAGGAAATAATGTGGGAACTGCTTGATAAAGTCAAACAGCTTCCTGAATGCCGCCTTATCAATTTTCATAGGCACGTGCTGTCCGTTAAATACAATGCAGTGCTCATTATAGTACACATATGGGGAATACTGGAAGCCCCACTGACTGTCATTGATGGTAATGGGAATGATTCTGTGGTTATTCCGGGCCGGATGGTTGGTCCGCCCCGCATACCCCACGTTCTCCATGCACAGCTGGCATTTTGGATAGCCGCTCTGCCTGGCCAGCTTGGCCGCTGCAATGGCCTTTGGATCCTTTTCCGGTTTGGACAGGTTTACCGTAATGTCCAACGTACCGTAGCGGGTATCCGTGGTCCACTTCATATCTCTTGCAATGCGGTAACGGCGGATATAATCGGAATCCTGGCTGAAACCATAATACCAGTCCGTTGCTTTCTCAGGAGACTCCTCATAGCGTTTCCAGAATTCCTTCACCACCTCACCCGGCCTTGGCATCAGGCAGTTCATCAGCTTCGTGTCAAGAAGGTCCCGGTAAACCACACTGTCCTCCTTAAGCACACCCGTGCCGGCAGCGCAGTCCAGAAGCTCCTTTAAAATGGCCTCCAAATCCCTGCTCTCCACCGAACCCTGGGGTTCTTCATATTCGTCCATTCCCATCACATCCAGGATTTGGTTCCTGGCATAAACCGCGTCCACCTCAGATATAAGCCCCTTATCCAGGCCGTACTGTACCAATCCCTCAACCGCTTCATAAACCATAGAAATATCCTCCCTGTACACTCTTCCAGCTAAGCGCAGCCACATACCGCTGTTTTCTTCCATTATATCCCTCACGCCCCGCAACCACAATGCACTTTTTTACTTTTATATCCTGATTTTCTTAAATAGTGCGAAACAATCGGTTTACCCGCCCCACCAGAATTCCTCCCAAAAGGCCAATCAGCGCTCCTGCCGCGCAGCCTGCTGTCAGCAGCACCGGCAGGTAGGAAAACACACCGAATGTATTCACCACAAAAGCAGCCATCAGAAACTGTCCGATATTATGGGCCACTCCTCCCAGTATGCTGACTCCCACCATCCCGAACAGCCTGAACCGTTTGCACAGAGCCATGACGGTAAGGCTCAGGGCAGTTCCGGCGAGGCCAAACAGGATGGCAGAAGGCGGCCCGAACAGGATGCCTGATAAGAGTACACGCACCACGCTGATAAGGGCAGTCTCCTTTGTTCCCATGCAGTAAAGCCCCACCATGGTTACCAGATTGGCCAGCCCCAGCTTCACCCCGGGCGCTCCCAGATATACCGGCACCAATGACTCCACGTATCCAAGCACCAGCGCCAGCGCTGTCAGAATTCCAAAAAGGGCCGCATTTTGGGCTGAAGTTCTGCGGGACTGTTTTGTACCCCGGCCTTTACTCACCGCTGCAGCTGATTTTTTATATGATTCTGTAACCGTCTTTTTCTGATTCGGCATGTGATCCTCCAGTCTTCATCGCGGCATTTCATCCTTTTCCTGTGCTCTGTCCTCAGCACGCATATAGTATACCATGCATAACCCAAATCTTCCATAGCGCCTTAGAGCATGTATAGCGGCCATATGACCTGCTGCCGTGTATAACCGCGGACAGGAATGAATTACCACCTGTGCCTGTGTGAAAACGTATTGTATGCAATGGCTTATTGTGATAAAATAAACAATATATCCCACCCCAGCGCCGTCCGCGTATATTCCGCACCGGCGCATACTACTATATTTTTAAAGGAGTGTTTTCCATGAAGAGAAGTACCATCAGCTCCAACGCCAGAAGTTTGATTGGCATTGCAGTCATGGCAGTGTTGTCCTTAGCGGTAATTGCCGTATCAGACCCTTTGTATAAGGCCCTAAGAGGACCTGTGACCACGGCCCGCCCCGAGGCGCCCCTGGCCGACGGGATCTATACCCATGAAGCTTTGGAACCAGACGCAAACGGCTTTCGGGACAGAACTACCCTGACCGTATCCGACGGTATCATCGTATCCTGTGTCTGGGATTCCTTTAACAGTGACGGAGAAAGCAAACAGAAGCTTTCCATGGAAGGCCAATATATCATGACAGAGGACGGGCCTCTGTGGAAAGCCCAGTCCGACAGCGTATGCCGGTACCTGATAGAACACCAGCGCCTGGCCGGGCTGGCCGGTGACGACGGATACACCACCGATGCCGTGGCCTCAGTCAGCATCAACGTATATCCATTTATGAACGGAGTGGAGGAATGCCTGCGTCAGGCTGAAATCAAATGAACATATTACAGAAACGGGACGTAATTCTGGCTGCTGCCATACTACTGCTGGCAGCGGCCGCCTTTGGCATCAGCCACTATATCCGCCGCACACCGGCAGCCATTGCCCAGGTGTCTGTGAACGGAGCCGTAGTGGAAACACTGGATCTCAGCAAGGATACGGAGATAACGGTTACATCCTCTAACGGCGGCACCAACCACCTGATAGTAAAGGACGGTGAAATCTGGTGTAGCGAGGCCAGCTGCCCTGATAAGGTATGTGTCCACCAGGGGAAAAAACATTTAAACAGCGACACCATTGTGTGCCTTCCCAATCAGATGATTGTAACCATAACAGGCGGGGAATAAATCCCCCGCCTGTTCTATTTATTTCTTCCTTCTATGCCCTAAACTATGTCCTAAAACTTCTTAGCCCTGCCCACTCCGGCCAGAGCTGTTCTGATATCCTCAAAGCTCATTCCGCCCACGGAATCAATGGTGGCAACCACGGCGCCCTCCACCAGAGGACAATCCACCATCTCCACCTTCTTTCCCTCGAACATCTCAATGACCATCTCCGTGGTCATGACAGCGCTTCCCAAATCCACCAGGACAAGGACCCCGTCATCGGAATAGACAGACTCAATGGCTGCCTGTATCTTCTCAAAGCTGGTTCCAAAACCGCCGCCGTCCATGCCTCCGGCCGGCGCGATCCTGGCATTGGGCGCCATGATGGAAGTCAGCTCCACCACGCTTTTTGCCAGATTCTCACTGTGGGACACAATCACAAATCCTACCATATGTACTACTGCTCCTTTCAGCCGGACACCGCTGCTCTATGCCGGATTTTGCATCCGGTACCGGTTTCCGGTATCTGTCTCTATACCAGCCCCGCAATGACTTCCAGCATATAGGAATAAGAGGTGGCTCCCGGATCCTGATGCCCCAGTCCCCTCTCTCCCACATAACTGGCCCGGCCTTTGGTAGCTACCAGATCTTTGGTATGCTCTGCGCCGGCCCAGGCTGCCCTGACTCCGGCCTCCAGCGCTTCCCGGACGCTCTTTCCCTCTGCCGCCGCGTCCTTCATGGCTTTCAGGGAAGGTACCATGGCATCCAGCATGGTGGCTTCCTCCACAGTGGCCTTTCCTCTCTGCTCCACTGCCTGTACAGCCGTATCCATCATGGACAGGAAATCATCCATATCCATCTCTTCCTTTCCTGCCAGGGCCATGCCCGCCTTCATATAGGCCGAACCGTACAGGGGGCCGGAAGCGCCTCCCACAGTGGATACCAATGTCATGCCCACTGTTTTCAGAATGGTCCCTATATCCTTTCCCTCCAGGTCAGGAAGCTTTCCCTCCACCGCTGCAAATCCCCGCGCCATATTAATGCCATGGTCGCTGTCTCCAATCGGCTGGTCCAGCTCTGTGAGATACTCCTTCTCGGCCTCCATCTTCAGACCGATTGCCCTGATGATTTCCAATACTTTTTTACTGTCTGCCATGATGACCCACCTTTCATTTCAATTTATTTTTATGACCTCAGAAATGCCTGTTATTTCCAGGCCGGTGTATCCGCCGGGGCATCCAAAAGCTCCTTTAGCTGGTCATCCAGCCTCAGCAGCGAGATGGAGAAACCCTGCATCTCAATGGAAGTCATGTACTCTCCCACAAAGGTCTTATAAACCTTGATTCCCTTTTCAGCCAGAACATCCGAAACCCTGTTATTGATGATAAAGAGCTCCATGAGAGGTGTTGAGCCTGCTCCGTTGATCATCACAGCCACCTCGCGGCCCTCATAGTCAATGTCTCCCAGAATCTGTGCCAGAAGCATATCCGCCACCTGGTCCGCTGTCTTCATGGATTCCCTGTGGGTTCCAGGCTCTCCATGGATCCCGATTCCCACTTCCATCTCATCATCTGACAGCTCGAATCCCGGCTTTCCTGCCGCGGGAACCGTACACGGCGCAATGGCCGCACCCATGGTCCGCACGTTGTCGATTACCTTCTGCGCCACCGCATGGACCTCGTCCAGGGAAGCCCCTGTCTCCGCCATGGCGCCTGCGATCTTATGTACAAATACGGTTCCGGCCACACCTCTGCGTCCCACTGTGTACAGACTGTCCTTTACCGCCACATCGTCATTGGTCACCACATACTTCACGGTGATGCCTTCCATCTCAGCCATCTCAGCGGCCATCTCAAAATTCATCACGTCGCCGGTGTAGTTCTTGACCACCATAAGCACGCCTGCATCCGTGGCAATGGCCTTGATTCCCTCATAAATCTGGTCCGGGGTAGGCGATGTAAACACTGCGCCGGCCACAGCCGCGTCCAGCATGCCGCATCCCACGTATCCACCGTGAGCCGGTTCGTGCCCGCTTCCTCCTCCGCTGATCAGGGCCACCTTTCCTTCTTTCTTATTGGCTCTGACCACCACATTGCCGCAGTCCAGTTTTCTCAGATAACCCGGATAGGCCTTAACCATACCCTGTATCATCTGATCCTCTACCAGCGCCACATCGTTGATAAATTTCTTCATATTGCGTAAACCCCCTTTTATTTAATAGGCTGCACCAAATGCGGGCAGCGGTTTCCCCACTGGTTCCTAAACCACGTAAAGCAGGGGCCGCCATTTGGAGCGCCGGACGGATTCATACCCGTCTGCACGCCCCTCCTGTAAGCCTCTGCTTTCCGTTCTTCCTGTTACTCGCCCAGACAGTTCATGTCGTTGAGTCCGCAGGTTTTGTCCTCTTCCTCCTCGACACAGTTCATGTCGTTAAGTCCGCAGGTCTTATCCTCTTCCCCTTCCAGACAGTTCATGTCATTGAGTCCGCAGGTCTTATCCTCTTCCTCGGTAATTCCGTTCATGTTATTGATGTCCAGTTTCTTCTCCATTTAGAGCCCTCCTTCTTCTTCGGACAGCGCCCCATTCTGCCGGTACGCCATCCATCAAACTACAGTAAGCCGGCGGCCGCCATATGGCAGCTGCCGACCGACCGGCGCGCCCCTGCTGATTCAAAAGGAACCATATTCCTGTCCCGTCTCCGGCAGGAGCACACAACTATAGCACTTCCTTGGTGGCCACTATATCAACTCCCGTACCGGCCACGTCTGCCACGACCACATCTCCGATGCGGATGGGAGCCTTGACGGTTACGCCCTTTAAGGCCTTTACACACTGGAATATCTTATCCTTGGGTATATCTTCCCTGGTCTTGACAGATACCATGTCAGCCCGTCCGCCTTCCACCCTTACAGTGGAGGTGACGATTCGGGTCGGATTCGTTACTTCCTTGCGCGCGTATGTCTCGCCCTTCTTGCATGTGTACCCTGTGATGGTCTTGATTTCCCCGTTTTCCAGTTCAACGGTCAGAGGACACCCCATAGGACAACCGATACAGATAAGTTCTCTCTTTTCCATGGTCTATGCCTCCTCTACCTTTATTGTAATCTTCTTAAGACCGGGATGCAACATCAATTTTTCCTTCTGGAGCTTTATCTCCTCCATCTCTCCGGGCGCCATAACCGGACGTTTCCTGTGCATAACCTGCTCATCATCAAAGTATACGCCGATATAGCAGTTTTTATAAACATTCCCCACACGGAAACGCACGATTTGGGTTTCCTCCATGCGGTCCGGATGGATGGTGCAGGGCACCGTATAGCGCACCCCGTCCACTGCGCTTAACTCTATCTCCTGCCCTGTTCCGGAGCACCTGCCGTCCTTTACATATCTGGCCGCGTTCTTACCTGCCGCCGCTGCCTCCTCTGACACAAAATCCACCAAATCATGGACGTGGAGCACGTTGCCACAGGCAAATACGCCTTCGATATTGGTTTCCAGGCTTTCATTCACCACCGGACCTGATGTGACGCGGTTCATTTTCACGCCCATTCCGTTAGACAGCTCATTCTCAGGTATCAGTCCCACGGAGAGAAGCAGGGTGTCACAGGTATAATCCTCCTCAGTTCCCGGTATCGGCTTACCCTTCTCATCCACGGCTGCCAGGGTGATTCCCTCCAGCCGCTCCTTTCCCCGTATGTCAACCACGGTATGGCTCAGCTTCAGCGGAATGCCGTAATCGTCCAGACACTGTACGATATTACGTTTCAGTCCTCCGGAATAAGGCATCAGCTCCGCCACCACCTTCACCCTGGCGCCCTCCAGTGTCATACGCCTGGCCATAATAAGGCCGATGTCTCCGGATCCCAGGATAACCACTTCCCGTCCGGGCATAAAGCCCTCCATGTTCACCAGACGCTGGGCCGTGCCTGCGCAGTAAATGCCAGCGGGCCGGTAGCCCGGTATGTTAAGCGCCCCCCTGGAACGCTCCCTGCATCCCATGGCCAGAATGACCGCCCTGGCCTGTATCTCAAACAGCCCCTCTTCCCTGTTCATGGCCGTGACCACCTTGTCATGGCTGATATCCATGACCATGGTGTTTAGCTTATATTCAATCTTCCTCTCATACACCTGTTCCTCAAACCTGGCTGCGTACTCCGGGCCTGTCAGCTCCTCCTTGAATGTATGGAGGCCGAATCCATTGTGGATGCACTGATTTAATATGCCTCCCAGTTCCTTATCGCGTTCCAGGATCAGGATGCTCTCTATCCCGTTATCCCTGGCCGCTACAGCTGCAGCGAGACCCGCAGGACCGCCGCCGATTATGACAATATCATATTCCCTCATCTTGCGCGCGCCCCTTTCTATATTCTGTCCTTGTTGGTTCCCACTACAAGCTTTGAATCCCCGCCGGCCTTTGTAATCTCCGTCATGGGAAGTCCCAGCTCGCGGTGAAGCAGTTCCATGGATCTGGGCGTGCAGAACCCTGCCTGGCAGCGGCCCATTCCCGCCCTGGTCCTGCGCTTGATGCCGTCCAGGGAACGCGCCCCCAGGGGCCTGTGGATGGCGTCCAGAATTTCTCCCTCTGTGACCATCTCGCAGCGGCAGATGATATTTCCGTAAGCAGGATTCTGTCTGATCAGCTCTGCCTGCTCCTCTTTTGTAAGTGTATCCGGGTCCAGAATTCCCTTGCGGCTGCCGTCAAACTGCGGATTTGGCTCCAGTCCCAGCTTATCCTTAAGGATTCCGGCCACCATCCTTCCAATGGCAGGACAGCTGGTAAGGCCGGGAGACTCGATTCCCGCGCAGTCTACAAATCCGGGCGCGTCCTCCAGCTCCTTTATAATAAACTCATGGTGATCCTCATGGGCCCTGAGTCCGGCAAAGGATGTGATAACCTGGCGCATGGGAAGATCTTTTACGTTCATCCCTGCTTTTGCAATCAATTCATCCAGTCCTTCCCTGGTGGTGGCTGTGGCCTCTTTGTCCTCAATGTCAATGGCTGTGGGCCCCACAATCAGGTTGCCATGTACTGTAGGCGATACCAGGACACCCTTTCCATACTTTCCCGGAAGGGCGAATATGGTATGGCTCACATGATTTCCTGCGCTCTTATCTAACAGGCAGTAATCTCCCCTTCTGGGGGTTATGTGTATCTTTGTTCCGCTGACCATGTTGTGGAACTTATCGGCATGGACTCCTGCCGCGTTGACCACACAGCGGGTCTCATACACACCCTGGTTTGTTTCCAGAGCCCATCCTCCCTCTGTCCTGCGGATATCCGTCACCTCAGTATTAAATTTAAAGTCCACGCCGTTGGTATAGGCATTTTCCGCCAGCGCAATGTTCAGATTAAAGGGACATACGATGCCTGCCGTAGGTGCATAGAGAACGCCTGCCGCCTCATCTGCCAGATTTGGCTCCATTTCCTTGATTCTCGCCTTATCCGTGATGATTTCCAAATCCTTTACACCGTTCTTAACTCCCCGCTCATACAGAGCTCTCAGATCCGGCAAAGACTCCTCATCCAGACATACCACAAAGGATCCGCAGGGATTAAAGGGAAAATCCAGCTCCTTTGCCAGTTCAGGCATGATCTGGTTTCCTTCCACATTCAGCCTGGCCATCAGCGAGCCTTCGGCCGCGTCATATCCGGCATGGACAATGGCACTGTTGGCCTTGGACGTGCCGCAGCACACATCCTCCTCCCGTTCCAGGACACAGGCATTCACCTTATACCGTGACAGCTCCCTGGCAGATGCAGCGCCGGACACGCCGGCCCCGATTATTATTACGTCATACATATGTTTTGTTCCCTTCCTTCTTTTTTTATGAAAATGCCGGTTCCTCCCGGCATCTTCCTGCCGCCGCCCTCACCGGGCCGGCCTTTTATCTTAAATCCGCCGGCCTGGTTTAAAACAGCCAGCCGGGCGGCTAACATTCAGCCCCGAAGGGTTAAAAAAGCGGAGCAAACAAGGCGTGTTTCCACACCCATTTGCTCCGCTCTGTTCTCACGCAATCAATATTCAGTTCATACTAAACATTACATCCACGGAATTGCCTGATACAGTAACGCTGCCACTACTGCGCCCACAACCGGCCCGATGATGACAACCGGCGCATAGCCCCAGTTGGAATCGCCTTTGCCCTTAATCGGCAGGACAGCATGTGCAAGACGTGGTCCCAGGTCACGTGCCGGATTGATGGCATAACCGGTCAGACCGCCCAGAGACATACCGATGGATACGATAATTCCGAATACAAGCAGTTTATCCACGCCTGGTGCAATGCCGGATACCTGGCCGATGCCTTTGATTGCAAATACAAGCACGAATGTTCCCACTGCCTCGCTTAAAATGTTGCGTCCCATGTTAGGAACGGATGGTCCTGTACAGAAGGTTCCCAGCTTGGTTGCCGCTGACTCGGTTGCATCATACTGGTCCTTGAACAGAAGGTATACAATGACAGCTCCCACAAAAGCACCGGCAAACTGTGCCACAATGTATCCGGGAACAAGTCCCCATGCCAAACTTCCATCCACTGCCAGGGCAATGGTCAGCGCCGGATTAAAATGCGCGCCGGATGCAGCGCCGAAGATGAACGCGGGCAGCATAACCGCAAGGCCCCATGCAAAGGTAATCTGGATGGAACCAGCCCCCTTCATGCCTGATTTGTTGAGCGTCACGTTTGCTACAACGCCGTCACCTAAGATGATCAGTATCATGGTCCCCAAAAACTCTGCAATATATGGTAACATATAATAACCCCCTTATCTGTATGGCATGGCTCCGGCCCCTGTGCCAAAGGGGCGCCGGAGGCCGGACAGCCATGCTGAATCACATTGTTTCATACCCATATCTGATTAATCTTCTTTTGCCCATCCGTAAGAGCATTTCACGGCCTTGTTCCAGCCGGTCACCATCTCTGTCCTCTTCTCCTCTGAAATCTCCGGAGTAAAGGTGCGGTCGATGGCCCAGTTCTTGATGACCTCTTCCTTGTTTGCCCAGTATCCAACTGCCAGACCTGCCAGATAGGCGGCGCCCATGGCGGTGGTCTCCACGCACTGCGGACGGTTCACCGGAGCATTGATAATGTCTGCCTGGGTCTGCATCAGATAGTTGTTTGCGCTTGCTCCGCCGTCCACCTTAAGGGCTGCCAGCTCAATGCCGGAATCCGCCTTCATGGCCTGGAGCACGTCGTTGGTCTGATAGCACAGGGAATCCAGCGTAGCCCGGATAATGTGATACTTGTTGACGCCGCGGGTGATGCCCACAATCGTGCCTCTGGCGTACTGATCCCAGTGGGGGGCGCCCAGTCCTGTAAAGGCGGGAACCACATAACAGCCGTTGGTGTCCTTTACCTTCTTGGCCATATACTCGGAATCAGGCGAGGAATCTATAATCCTCATCTCGTCCCTCAGCCACTGGATGGCGGCGCCGGCAACGAAGATGGAACCTTCCAGAGCATAATTTACTTTGCCGTCCAGGCCCCATGCAATAGTGGTAACCAGGCCGTTCTTGGAGAATACCGGCTTTTCGCCTGTGTTCATCAGCATAAAGCAGCCGGTTCCGTATGTATTCTTTGCCTCGCCCGCATTGAAACAGGTCTGGCCGAAAAGCGCTGCCTGCTGGTCGCCTGCCGCCCCGCCGATGGGGATTGGGCCGCCAAAGAACTGCGGATCGGATTCACCGTATACGAAACTGGATGGTTTTGCTTCCGGAAGCATACACTTCGGAATGTTTAACTCGGCCAGAATCTCATCATCCCACTCTAATGTATTGATGTTGAACAGCATGGTGCGTGATGCGTTGGAATAATCGGTTACATGTACTCTGCCCTTGGTCAGCTTCCAGATCAGCCATGTCTCCACGGTTCCGAACAGCAGCTCCCCTTTTTCTGCGCGTTCCCTGACTCCTTCCACATTTTCAAGTATCCATCTCAGCTTTGTTCCTGAGAAATAAGCGTCAATCACAAGTCCTGTCTTGGCACGGAAGGTATCGACCAATCCTTTCTCCTTCAGTGTATCGCAGTACTCGGAGGTCCTGCGGCATTGCCACACGATTGCATGGTATACGGGCTCCCCAGTCTCCTTATCCCATACAATGGTGGTCTCACGCTGGTTGGTGATGCCGATGGCCGCGATATCCTCTGCGGTTGCCCCGATTTTGGACATAGCCTCCACTGCAACGCCTAACTGTGTGGACCAGATTTCATTGGCATCATGCTCTACCCAACCTGGCTTCGGGAAGTACTGGGTAAATTCCTTCTGAGCAACACTGCACATTTCCCCCTTTTCATTGAACAGGATACACCTGTTGCTTGTCGTACCCGAATCCAGTGCCATTACATACTTTGCCATAAAAAACCCTCCTTCTTGTTGTTCTGATACATACCATATGTATCATTTATACATAAACCCATTCTCCTTCCCCAGGAGAGCGGACTTAAGTTTCTAATTTCACATCAGCCATACTTTCTGATTCGTTGTGGATACGGATATGGCCCCGGCTGACAGGGCTGCCATCACGTCTTCCTTGTCTGATATAAGTCCCCCCGCTATGACAGGCACCTTCACCAGTCTGCACACCCTGCGTATCACCTTGGGCATGAGTCCCGGCAGTATCTCTATGATGTCGGGCCTGGCCACGCTCATCTGTTTCTCGATGTTTTCAAAAGCCATGGAATCCAATACAAAAACCCGCAGCGTGGTATACAGGGACAGCTCCCTGGCCCGTTTTATCAGGGCCGGCTTTGTTGAGATGATTCCGTCCGCGCTGGTATTATTCCTGATGAAATCCACAGCAACCTCCTTGCTGCTGAGTCCTGTTATCAGGTCAATATGTACCATGGCCACTTTGTCTGACGCTTTAATCTGTTCGACGATGGCGCTGATATTGCAGATATCCCCAAAAAGGATGAACACCACCTTTATCTCATCTCTCTGGCAGCAGGCGTCAAGACCCTCCATGTCCTTCACCGCTGCTATGACCGGATTGGCTTCAATCAGGTCATATAATTTCTGGTTCATCGGTATCCCCCCTCACATAATTTCACCACTAAAAAGAGCATAGTTCTAAATCAACATTTCTGTCGTTTCACTATGCTCTCATCATCTCAGCAACTTTATTCGTCTGTCTTTATCTGTTTTCAATATAGCACATTGCACATACAAATTCAATAGAGGATTTTCTTTTCTCACATAATGTACAATTTTTTATCAATTTGAGCATTTTTTTCATTAGTATTTAACAAGTTTTTAATAAGGTTTTACCATTTTTTAGTTATTATTTTAACAAAGTGACGATTTCGTCTATGGTCTTGCTTCCCATCACAATCCTGCTGTCATTTAGAATCATCATAGGCACCCGCTTAATATCATATTGGGCCACCAGGTCCTCATAAAGGGCCGCGTCAATCATTTCAGCCTCAATATTCGGATTCAGGAACGCAATCTGCTGGCAGGCTGTCACTACCAAAGGACAGTGATGGCAGGCAAGGGACACGCAGATCTTGATATTTGTCTTCTTATCCAGCCGTTGGATTTTCTTTCTGGTACCCTTCGCCACCTCCTGTCCCGGCCCTGCCAGGTTATAGACAGCCAGCACAAAGGAGTTGATTTCCTTACCTCCCGGCACCCCGTGAAACGCAGCCCGTCCGTAGGCCCCGTCCTTATACAGTCCTGTTACGGGCAGCCACTCCGTATTCAGTTCCGGCACCTGGTCCGCCTCATCCGGTCCGTATAACTCCAGCTTTAGGTTAGGACTTACAGAGACAATTGCCCTGAGAAAGGAGGCCATCTCCCGGTCCTTTTCCCCGGACAGATCCACCACTGCCCTGATTGTCACCCTTTTCTCCATCCTGCCGAAGATTCCGGCCAGCTGCGACTTAAGCCCCTGGTCCACCAGACTGCTTTCTTCGGGAATCGTATTTAAATCAATCGTAACATCCACCTCCCTACAGCATTCCCACCAAATCCAGGCTGGGTGTCAGCGTCTCTTCTCCCGGTTTCCACTTTGCAGGACATACCTGATCTCCATGTTCCTCCACAAACCGGGCAGCCTGAACCTTACGCAGCAGCTCCTGGGCGTTCCGGCCGATTCCCATGTCATGAATCTCATACGCCTTAATCTTACCTTCCGGATTCAGGATAAAGGTTCCCCGAAATGCCTGGCCGGCTTCCTCATCCAGCACGCCGAACTCCCTGGCCAGCTTCCCGGCCGGGTCTCCCAGCATGGGATACTGTATCTTTTTGATGGTATCCGAGGCATCCGCCCATGCCTTATGGACAAAATGGGTATCCTCCGACACCGAGTAAATCTCACACCCGGCTTCCTTGAATTCCTCATAAAAATCAGCCAGGTCCCCTAACTCCGTGGGACACACAAAGGTAAAATCAGCCGGGTAGAAAAAAAATACAGACCAGTGCCCCAGGGTGTCCTCCCTGGTCACATCCATGAACTTCCCCTGATAAAACGCCTGTACTTTAAATTCCCCGATGGTCCTGTTAATCAGATTCCCCATAAAAATGCTCCTTTCTCCAATTGTTGAGCCAACAACTCCGGTTTGTCCGTAAATATACTGACTTTTCTGAGTATCAGTTTGATTGTAGCACAAGTTTTTGGAGAGGACAAGGGGGTGTCAGCGCCCCCTTCGCATCTGCCGCACCAGCTTCTTTGTTTCTTTGTCCACACGGAAGGACTCTGTGATTTTCTGGAGCGCTTTATTGTAGGTCCAGTCGTCCAGGCTGCTCTGCTTCAGATATTCTATTACCTGGTCCGGGAATTTGACGAAATAGACGGAGACAGCCCAGGCCACGGCCATTTTGGCATAGTAACCCGGATGACGGACGCGGTCCAGCAGTTTTAGGGCACGGTCCAGATAGTCCTGGTCTGTGTAATGGGATAACAGCATGACGGTTCCGAAACGCAGGTCGTATTCCCTGCCGGATTGGAAATAAGGCTGGATAAACTGCCAGACCTCTTCCCTGTAACGGCCGGTGATTTTAAGGGAGCCGCAGAATATATCGCACACTGCCCAGTTATTGATGGCCGGGACAAAGGCGGTTACGTATTCCCCGGCCGTGTCCCAGTCACGGCAGCCTCCGCAGATACACAGCCCCCAGATTATCATTTCATCGTAGAGAACGCCGTCTGCTCCCTGGCCCTTTTCCTTCCAGGCACACGATACCTCTTTTATGTATTCCCGCCATCCGCTCTTTTTCAGGTCTTTCGCGATACCACGGAGTTCCGGCGTGCGCACTCCCATGATGCCGGTGATTCCCGGCAGAAGCCGGCTGTGGAATTCCCGGTATTCCGGGTCTGACAGCTCTTCCAGTCTTATTCTTACGGTTTCACGTATGGTTGGTTTATCCGGCATAGTAATCTCCTGGTTTAAATGATACTGGTTTGCTGGCTCAGAGCGTGTCAGAGCAGTTCCTGCCCACACGCTTTAGAGCAGAAATTCACTGAGTACAAAGTTGCTTACATCCATTCCCCACTCGGTCAGGGATATCCAGACACCCTCGCGCTTTAAGAGTCCGTCCCCAATGAGCCGCTCTATAACAGGCCCGTATACACCTTCTATTTTGACCCCGAACATGGATACGAAATCTATCTCTGATATGCCCTTTGTCATGCGAAGCCCCAGGAACATGAATTCCTCCATCTGGGCTTCCCTGGTCAGCTCCTCCACAGGGCCTCTGAGAAGGGCAAGGGCTGAGGATCCGCCTTCTTCGGAAAAATCCAGGTGCAGATAGGTGTCCAAATCCCGTTCATTGGAAAAACGTGTTCCGTTTATGCAGGAGGATGCTCCCAGCCCCAGGCCCAGATAAGGTACTTCCCTCCAGTAACCGGTGTTGTGAAGGCACTCCCTGCCGGGCTTGGCGTAATTGGATATCTCGTAACGGCCATACCCCTGCTCAGCCAGAAAGGTCCTGGTAAAATGATAGATGCGGTTCTCTGTGTCCTCGTCCGGAAGGGCGGGATAAAGGGCCGCTCTTTTTCTGGGAAGAGGAGCCTGCTCTGTTTGGCCGCCGCCCCGCGGGTGCAGAAAACAGACATCATCTGTTTTAAGGCCGGTCTCCTCCCCTTCCCTCTTTCCGTAACGGTCCCAGAAGGGTGTTCCCTCCTCCACAATAAGGCTGTATGCGGATATGTGCTCCGGTTTCAGCATGGTCACCTTCTTAAGGGTATTCTTCCAGCTCTCCAGTGTCTGGCCCGGAATGCTGCTCATCAGGTCCACATTCACGTTGGTGAACCCGGCCATGCGGGCGCACTGGTAGCTTTTCAGGAATTCCTCAAAGGTATGGATTCTCCCCAGGTCCTTAAGTTCCTGGTTGTCCGCGGACTGAAGGCCAATGCTCAGCCGGTTGATTCCCGCCGCACGGTAGATGTGAAGCTTGTTCTGAAGCAGGGTGCCGGGATTGACCTCTATGGTAATCTCCGCATCTCCCGCTATGTCAAAATTCCGGTTTAAAGCCTGCATGATATCCCTGATAAGACATGGTTCCATAACAGAAGGAGTGCCTCCTCCTATGAACACGGTCTTGACCTGGTATTCACGGCAGCAGGCACCCTGGACTTCTATTTCCCGGATCAGTTGTTCGGTATAAGCCTCATGGACGGACGCCAGCGCCCTGAAGGACAGGAAATCGCAGTATAGACATTTCCTGGCGCAAAAGGGCACATGGATGTATAGCTCCAGGGGCTTTCTCTGTAAGTTTGTCATCTTATGATTTATCCCACCTATTTATTCGTCATCCAGCTTCAGCACACTCATAAATGCCTTCTGCGGAATCTCTACATTTCCAATCTGGCGCATACGCTTCTTGCCCTCCTTCTGCTTCTCAAGGAGTTTTCTCTTACGGCTGATATCACCGCCGTAGCACTTGGCCAGCACGTCCTTGCGCACAGCCTTCACCGTTTCCCTGGCAATGATCTTGCCGCCGATAGCTGCCTGAATCGGTATCTCAAACAGATGTCTTGGAATCTCATCCTTCAGCTTCTCGCACATCTTTCTTCCCCGTTCATAGGCGGAATCCGCATGTACGATAAAGGACAGGGCATCCACCTCTTCACGGTTCACCAGGATGTCCAGCTTCACCAGGCTGGAACGCTCATACCCCTTTAACTCATAGTCAAAGGAAGCGTATCCCCTGGAACGGGACTTAAGGGCATCGAAGAAATCATAGATGATTTCATTTAAGGGAAGCTCGTATTTCAGAAGGGCGCGGGTCGTTTCGATATATTCCATACCCAGGTAATTGCCCCTGCGCTCCTGGCAGAGCGTCATAATTGAACCTACAAATTCCGTGGTTACCATGATTTCCGCACTGACAATCGGCTCCTCCATGTACTCGATTTCCGTAGGATCAGGAAGGTTGGACGGATTGGTCAGCTCCATCATCTCGCCCGTGGTTTTATGCACCCGGTACACAACACCCGGAGCCGTTGTCACCAGGTCCAGGTTGTATTCACGTTCCAGACGTTCTTCTATGATTTCCAGGTGCAGAAGTCCCAGAAAACCGCAGCGGAATCCAAAGCCCAGGGCAATGGATGTCTCCGGCTCGTAGAACAGGGAAGCATCGTTGAGCTGCAGCTTCTCCAGGGCGTCCCTTAAGTCATTGTACTTGGCGCCATCCGCCGGATAAAGACCGCAGTATACCATGGGAGTGACCTTTTTGTAACCGGGAAGGGGAGATGCGCAGGGGTTGTCCCTGGAAGTCACCGTATCGCCCACACGGGTATCCCGCACATTCTTGATGCTGGCCGTGATATAGCCTACCATACCGGCTCTCAGCTCCTCGCAGGGAATGAACTGGCCTGCACCGAAATATCCCACCTCCACCACATCCTCCTCGGATCCGGTGGCCATCATACGGATGGGGGTCCCTCTTTTTACGGTGCCCTCCATGATACGGCAGAATATAATAACTCCCTTGTAGGAATCGTAGGTGGAATCAAAGATAAGGGCCTTTAAAGGCGCCTGCGGATCTCCCTTGGGAGCAGGTATCTTGTGGACTATGGCTTCCAGCACTTCTTCTATATTAACGCCTGTTTTTGCTGAAATATGGGGGGCGTCGCTGGCATCCAGGCCAATGACGTCCTCGATTTCCGCTGCCACCCGCTCCGGCTCCGCGCTGGGTAGGTCGATTTTATTGATAACCGGAAATACATCCAGGTCATGGTCCAGGGCCAGGTATACGTTGGCCAGGGTCTGGGCCTCGATTCCCTGGGAGGCGTCCACCACCAGTATGGCGCCGTCGCAGGCAGCCAGGCTTCGTGATACCTCGTAATTAAAATCCACATGTCCCGGCGTGTCTATCAGATTGAAAATGTACTCGTTTCCATCCTGAGCCTTGTATACGGTACGGACTGCCTGGGACTTGATGGTGATTCCCCTCTCCCGTTCCAGGTCCATATTATCCAGTACCTGCTCCTGCATCTCACGGCTGGTGAGAAGTCCTGTTTTCTCAATAATACGGTCAGCCAGGGTGGACTTGCCGTGGTCAATGTGTGCTATAATGCAAAAATTGCGAATTTTACTCTGGTCAACTGTTGACATGCTTTATCCTCTTTCTGTGGTATTTCTTCACCGGAAACTTGTGTGCATCCATATGGAAAACGCTTCCGTTCGCTTACTGAATTATACTATCTTTTCTATTTCCTTGCAACACCATATCCAAAAGTTCTGACAGGGGCTCCATGGCGTTTAGCGCCTCCTCATACGTGTTTGTCTGGGCCCCCACCTCGATCAGGCTGGACTTGGGGCGCAGGTGTTCATTGTACCGGAGGCCCTTAAGGTATATCTTGCGGGTAAAGCCGGGATAATAGGCGGCGGCTCCCAGCTGCATCTGGAGACTGAATGCCAGGTTATCCTCCCGGTACGGATTCTGCAGGTACTCAATGGGGCCTTCCGGCGTCTGGCTCAGTCCGTTAAAGAACATAATCTGCGCCGTATCCCTGCCGTCCACCTGGGTAACCAGATGCAGGTTCTCCCCCACCCCGTCCCTGTGGATATCTAACACCACCTCGATGGAGGGATTCTGCTGCAGTATGTTGGTGATTCCGTCCAGGGCGTAATTATAGGCCTTGCTCCGGTCCAGCTGGCCGTTTTTCAAGTCATAAACCGATGTGTCGTGGTATACATTGTAACCCTTGGCTTCCAGAAGCCGGGTCAGGTAATCCCCCACGCCCACCACGGTCTGTCCCGGGCCGGAATCCTTATAGGCTTCCTGGGAATGGGTGTGGTAGATAAGTATCTGGGGCTTGGAATCGTCCCCCTTCATGGTCATGTCACGGCTCAGCAGATCCTTGGCATTCATCAGGTCACGGCCCGCCGTGGTGGAGGTGTGGACACTGTAAAAATGTTTTATGAGGAAATCGTAATCCATCAGCTGTTCCAACACATATGTATTGCCGGTAATGGGGCGCTCCAGTGTCCCCGTTATGGTCTCCAGGGACTGGTTTGGCCCCTGGTATCCGGATGCCGTACCTCCCGCGCCGGCTGCCAGGTCCTGGCTGCTTTCTGTTTTGGCGCCACCCGCACCGCCAGCTCCTCCGCCCCGGACAGTTTCCCCTCCCTGAGCAGTTCCTCCTGCGCCCGCAGCGGCTTCCCCCGAGGCCAGGGCTCCCGGTTCCTCCGGTGTCTGCTGTCCCGATTCCTCATTGCCGTACCAGGCAAGATACTGGTGTTCTTCATAAAATGTTTTAACCGCGTTGTATTTACGGTAAGCAGGATCCGGGTCATTGATACCCCCGGTGCTTCCCCAGGCATCCGGCCATGAGCCTGACATCCCGGCATTTTCCGCGGGATGGGCCTGGTTCCATATGGCTTCCACCAGCCATTGACCGCCTGTGCATATCATATCTTTGTAATCACTCTTTGTTATGCTTTTGGCGGCCCGGCTGATATACCGGCCGCACAGAAGCATAAGCAGTATAAGGACCGTGCCGGCCAGAAACCGGCGCATGAGCCGGTCCACGCCTCCACGTCTTATTCTCATCAATTCATTCACCTGTCATCATACTATTATTATGATATGCAGGAACGCGGAGGATATTGCTTGTTTCGTAACCTTACGGAAAAACAGCCTGATGGATGCCCTCGGATATGGTAAAGCTTAACTGCTTCACGGACTGGTCAATGTCCGGAGGAGTGACATAAAGAGGACCGAATTCCGGCTCCAGTAACTCCCGTATAAGCTGGTACTGTCCGTCCGGGTCCATTTCCTCGATCCAGCTCCCGGTTCCCCTGGTACCCTCATTTTCCGCCAGCACCCCCACAAGGGCGGAGACGGTATCGTGGACAATGGCCGCCGCCCCCACCACGGTGGGAACCCCAATGGCCATCACTGGCACTCCCAAGCTTTCCTTTGTCAGGCTGTGGCGGTGATTTCCAACCCCGGATCCCGGATGGATTCCCGTATCCGTAAGCTGGATTGTGGTTCCCAGACGCCGCACGCTCCTGGCTGCCAGGGCGTCAATGGCAATTATCAGGTCAGGATGGGTTTCATGTATAATTCCCTTTAAAATCTCTGCCGTCTCCATGCCGGTCTGCGCCATGACTCCGGGCGCTATGCCGCTGATAGCAGGAAGTTTCCTGTCTTTCAGGAAGGTGTTTCCGTACTGTCCGTCCAGATGCCTTGTTACCTGCAGGTTATCCAGTACCCGGGGACCCAGGGAATCCGGGGTGACGGAATCATTTCCCAGCCCTACCACCAGGACCGAGGGCAAATCCTCCTCCCTGTACCCAATCATCTCCGCCATAAGCCTGCGTATCTGATGCGCCAGTTCTTCCGATATCTCACTGTGGTAATCGTCATCCGCCTTGGACAGCCGGTCTGCCTCCAGAGTAAGGTAGGTACCTCTGGGCTTTCCCATTGATTTGGCTCCCTGTTCATTCAGTATTTTTACCTCTGTCAGTTTTAAGCCGCTCTTTTGGTGATGCCATTCCTTCAGCCGGACTCCGGATACGTCTCCTCCTTCGCCCATGGAACTCTCACGCTGCTCCAGCGCCAGGTCCGTTCTCACCTGGAAGGTACCGGCCGCAGCCTCATTGACAGCGTTTATAGCTGCATTTTCCTCCATATTCATCCACCTCACATATCATTCTCCCATCAGTTTCTGCGATTATGGCCGGAAATATGTATGATTGGATTTGAAAGAGTCTGTTTTCGATTGGGGATATGATTGCAGCAGAAAAATCCCGTGTCAAATGTCATGCCAAATTTCTTCAAAAATTCGCCAAATATGACTTGACATTCCGGGTCAGATTAGCTAGAATACAATAGTATGTTTACATTGAACTGTCCGTGTCCAGGCTTTGATGGAAAACACAAAGATTATAATATGAAGAACGGAGGTGTATTTCATTGGCTAACATTAAATCTGCAAAGAAGAGAATCTTAGTAAACGAAACTAAGGCTGCAAGAAACAAGGCGATCAGATCCAAGGTTAAAACTGCAATCAAGAAGGTTGACGCTGCTGTTGCTGCTGGGGACAAGGCTGCTGCCCAGGCTGCACTGCTGGCTGCTACCACTGAGATTGACAAGGCTGCTACCAAGGGAGTATATCACAAGAATAATGCTTCCCGCAAGGTATCCCGCTTATCCAAGGCTGTTAATTCCATCGCTTAATTTATAGAGATATTCATTGTTAAGGAATTTCAGACACTCTTCCTTCCGGACCAACCCACCGGGAGGATTTTTTTTGCTTCAAATACAGCTCTGACTCCCATTTCATACAGTGCATAAAATGACGATTCCGGCCCATACTATCATCGAGGTGATAGATATGGCATCCTATGTTTCCCCGAAAATTCGGGACAAATTTGAAACCCTTTCCGTTGACTTAAAAAACTGCATTCTGGAGCGCAATGTGCACCTGGAAACATTGCAGGACCTGATTAAGGTTCTGGATGAAATCGTGAAAGAGGGAAGCTGACAGCATCCAAAGGAGGCAGAATCATGAATCGTACCATGAATGAGGATACAGCGGAAAACAGGGACTGTTCCAACGATACGGACCATGTGAAGAAGGACAAGGGCGCTTATGCAGAGCCCCTGCCGGAATCTTTCAGGCCGCGCCGTGACGGCCCTGGCGGAGAGTAAGGCTTTAAGAGGGAAAAATCCCAGACAGATAAACGGCTGCCTGCTTTGGCTGCCTGCGTTTCCTGCCTGGGATTTTTCACATTTTCTTCCGGATACCGGTTTTACATGTTGGTACAAACCAATTATTTCACATACTTAATATAGGTCAGAGCTGCTTCCAGACATCCTTCCACACCTGCCAGTCCGCTGTTGAGGCAGATATCATATGCATCCATATCACCCCACTGGGTGGTGGAATAATATTCATGATATGCCTTGCGCCTCTTGTCCACTGCCAGGATGCTGGCCTTGGCCTCCTCTCTGGTGAGTCCGGGATTCAGGGACATGATACGGTTAATACGGTTTTCCATATCTGAGAATACAAAGATATTAACAGCGTCCGGAAGTATGGCATCTGCACAGCGCCCCACAATAACGCACGGCCCCTTGTCATTCAGGTTGCGGATGACAGTTGCCTGGGCCGCATAAATGCGCTGGGTCATGGCAATCTGGTAGTCCGGCGGAACCTGCCGCGGTGAATAATTATCAAAATCCGGGTCCACCTCATCGTTGGCCTCTAATACGGAAGTCTCAATATTTCCTTCTTTCGCAATCATGGCTATCAATTCCTTATCATAAAAAGGAATTCCCAATCTCCGAGCCAGTTTTTCGCCAATCTCCCGTCCTCCGCTGCCATACTCGCGGCTGATTGTAATTGCTCTGTTCATAACCATACCTCCTCATATCCCATTTTCATATTCTATGTCAGCAACCGGCTGCGGTCCTTACATATTCTCCTCGTCGTAGCGGGCCCTGATACCGCCGATAAACTTAGGTCTGGTCCTGGCGCATACCACATGGGCGCTTCCTATCTCTTTTGTCTTTATCCGCACAGGGACTGCCACGTCCTTCATATGCATGCCGATGAGGGTATCCCCGATATCAATTCCCGCATGGGCCTTGATGTGCTCCACTGCCACGGGGTGTTCCAGAGTGGCATACGCAGCCGTGGCAAAAGAACCTCCGGCCTTTAGCTGGGGAACCACATTCACCGGTTCATAGCCGTAAGCCTGAGCTGCCTCTGCCTCCAGAATCAGGGCACGGTTTAAATGTTCGCAGCACTGGGCAGCCAGATAGATTCCCTTTGGCTTTAGTTCCTGGTAAAGAGCCGTATACACAGCCATCCCTATCTCTGCGCTTGAGTGGGATCCAATCTTAAAGCTGTCTATCTCGCTGGATGAACAGCCCACCACCAGAATCTGTCCCGGCTTCAGACGGGCCGCCTCCATAAGCTCCTCCAGCACCTGCCTGGCCTGAGCCTTTAAATCTTCCAGTTCAATTGTCTCCATCATATCCATCGCCTTCATTCCTCTTATTTTTATTCATATTTGTTTGCTATGAGCAGTTCCACCGCCAGCCGGTCCTGCAGCTTTCCGGTCTTAACGCCTTCCTCTGCATCCACACAGAGATTCACATAGGACAGAATCTGTTCCCTGGTAAATGTCTTGGCCTGCAGCATAATTTTTCCCACCACAAATGGCTGAAGCTTAAGCCTGGACGCTATGGTGCTTTTATCCATCCCCTTTCCCATCAGGTCCTTGACCTGAAGGATTTGATTAAACTGCCTTGCTATCAGAAAAAGGATGCGCATGGGCGGTTCCTTCAGCGTCAGAAGATCCTCATAGAGGTCCATGGCCTTGCGGGTCTGGCGTGCCGCTATGGCTGTTATCATGTCAAATATTTTATTGGTTACCTGGGTGGTGCAGATGGTCTCCACGTCCTCATCCGTAATCACCTCGCGGCCCAGAGTATAGCTTATAAGCTTTTCCAGCTCCGAGCTGATGTTCTCCATGTCATCCCCAGCCTTGCTCAGAAAGAATTCCATGGTGTGGCCGGTAATCTTCCTGCCGTTTTTAGACAGGATGCCTGCCGCCCATCTGGCAAGCTGGGCCGGTTCCTGATGGCTCAGTTCCGCCGCATAGCCGTATTTCTTCACTGCCTTATATAGTCTGCTCCTCTTGTCCACTTCCGATTCCACAAAAACAAGACAGGTGGATTCAGGGATTCCTCCCATATACTCCGTCAGCTCGTCCGCTCCTGCCCCGCCTTTAAAGAATCCGCTGTCCTCCATCAGTATAAGGCGCTTCTCCGCAAAAAAAGGCATGGTGTCCGCAAGGCCGATAATTTCGTTTACATTCATCCCTTTGCCTTCAAAATAATTATAATTCATGGTATCCCCGTCGGTAAGGGCTTCTCTCAGACGGCTCTTATAACTTTTCTTTAAGAAGGCCTCTTCACCGAACAGAAGGTATACAGGCTTAAATGTACGGTCTTTTATGTCCTGATTCAATGTCTGCATGTAAAGGTCGTCCTTCCATATCCCGTCAATTGGCTGATGTTTTCCAATTTCAGTATAACACAGGGCAAGGTGATTTGTCACTAGAGCATGTTTGAAAAGTGCTGCTTAAGTGTCTGAAAAGCGCTGCCCAAGTGTTTGAAACGTCCTGATTAAGGTTCAAAGTTTCCTTGTTCATCTCCCGGATTTATAGTAGACTGTAATCATGGAACATATATATGGTGTAAGGAATTTTGTTCATGCAAAAAACAGGAGGCAAAAGGAAACCATGGGGGAACAAAACTTAAAGCTGAAAAGGAAGCTTGTCATTCAGTCCTTCCTGCCGCTGTTCATTTTTATTTTTATCAGATACTTTGATTACAGGATGATATCATCCATATGCCATTTCATCCGTGAATTGATGCAGAGGAATTTCAGTGTCATGAACCGGATATGGGACCATCCATACCTGGGTCCATTTATCGCTGCTTTCATTTCACTGGTATGCTCCCTTTACGGCATAACCGCCATGTGGCAGTTTAAGAGCATGCAGATGTCCGGATTTGTGGATGCAGGAGAAGAAATCGTGATTGAAGAAGAGATAACGGATTCCGGAATCACATTTTTCATGACCTTTGTGCTGCCTCTTTTGCTGGACGATGTGGAAACCTTAAGGGGCTTCATCATTTTTACCGGTATTTTAGGGCTGGTCATCCGTTTGATGTGGACCACCCATTTATATTATCAAAACCCCATATTGACTCTGTTGGGCTACAGGATATATAAATTCCGCTTCATCAATCCTGTCATGGACGGCTGCCGGGATAAAACCATGATTGCAGTGTGCAGAACAGGCATTGAAGAGAAAAAAATAGTGAAATGGAAGTATATATCGGATGATGTCTGCCTGATGTACAATAAAAACTGAAACAGCGGAGAAAAATGCAATGGAAAACAAAAGAGAACACAGCACGAACCATGCTATCCCAAAAACGCCAAAGGAAATAATTGTAAATTCATTAACAGAACTGTTTGCGGTTGATGAATTTGGGTTTGATATGTTTATCATGATGAAAACCGTGGAGCCCTCCATGAAGCATTTCGCCTTTTATGAGGGACCCACTGGCAGGGAACATGATTTTAAGCTCAAAGTCCAAAACTCCATTGTCAAGAGTATCAGAGATTTGTTTCTTGATGAGGAGGCTGAATATGCAATGGCAGAAGAGGCAGGGGGCAATCAAAATATTTTTTACATCATAAAACAGAATGACGATTATAAGCCGTTTGAACTTCTGAATACCCCGGAAAAGCAAATGGGTCCTTTCTTCATGGATGATAGGGACAAGGCCGATGCAATACTCTTTCGCTTCAGAAGGGGCGTTCACAGCATCTGGGCTTACCAGTATATACTTCCTGCCACCATCCCCAATAAGAAAAACCAGCACTTTTTTGCCCGGATATTAGATACGGAACAGACTGATTGTTTTGTGGAAATGCCGGAACAGCTCTTTGTAATCACAAGAAAAGTAGATCTGCTTATTATGGATGACAAAATCATCACCAAAGATATAGGCCTGATGCAAAGACATTTCGGGTTCAATGACTTCATCAAGGCATCAGCCAAAAAAGCGGTGTCTGATATTTCAGATATCCGTCTGGTGACCAATTGTGAAAAATTAACGGCATATATCGAGCGGAACCAGACTAAATATTCCCGCAAAATGATGCGGATTAAACATTACCATGTGGTGGAAAAGACAGCGGAGGAACTGATACAGATAATCAATACAGTCCCCCGATGGCAGGGAGTATTTGATATCCGTGACGGACAGATTTATCTGAGGACCTTTAGGGATGTGGAAAATCTGATTGATTTATTCGATGAACGATATACAGTTTCGTTGGTGACGGGGGACGAATTTGATACGGATGTAAAAAGGCTGGCTGCTCCGGGAAGAATGAGAGGGGAGGATTAAAACACATGAAAATATGCATGGAAGCCTTCCGGCAGCCTTTGAGATATGTGTTCTGGAAATAGCCTATGGGAGATACGAAAAACACTGGAAAATCATGATTGACAGACGAACTGAAATTGGCTTATAATAAAGGTACAAAAAAGGCAGTTCACTCCAGTGAGTGGCTTCCAAAAAGTTATGTTTCTACAAAAGTAGTCACATTTGCTTTGGAGGGCGGGTGACTATTTTTTTGTACCTATAATCATAACAACAAGTACTCCAAACGCTATCATTAAAGAAAGTGCCTCATATGTACTCATGTTATACCACCTCCTTTCGGAGATGGAAGTCACCCAGCAGTAGGAACTGCCTGTACTAATTATACAAAAAAGCAATGTCACTGCATAGGGTATAATTAAAAAGAGGCGCTTGTATACCTTATAAAATTATAGTAAACTCTATATACAAAATATAAATGGAGATTTGACGAATGACTAACCGAAATCATACTACCTAACATCCTTTTCGTCTGCCACGGCAATATGCTCCGGGGCATTCCAATAGGATTGAATGTATATAAAAAGAAAAATGCAAGAAAAACACTGAGAAATCATGATTGACAGATAAACCAAAATTGGTTTATAATAAAGATACAAAAAAGGCAGTTCACTCCAGTGAGTGGCTTCCAAGTTAATAGCTTAATTAAAAATAGTCACTAAGCTTGGTAGGCGGGTGACTATTTTTTGTACCTATAATCATAACAACAATTACCCCAAACGCAATCATCAACGAAAGTGCCTCATATGTACTCATGTTATACCACCCCCTTTCGGAGATGGAAGTCACCCAGCAGTAGGAACTGCCTGTATTAATTATACTAAAAACTTTCGTCACTGCATAGGGCATAATTGAAACGTGGCGCTTGCATGCCCTATAAAATTATAGTAAACTCTATATACAAAATATAAATGGAGATTTAACGAATGACTAACCAAAACCATACTGCCATTAACATCCTATTCGTCTGCCACGGCAATATCTTAAAAAGTCCCGGAATAGCCAGTAGAATCAATGGTTTTACGGCAGATAGAGGCGTTTACTACACCACTACTACACCATTTTTAAAAGAGCTTTGATGTGACAGGGAAGCACGTTAAAATATAATTATTATAGCAAATCGAGGTGACATGATGGAAAATCATTTGACGCCATACCAATCAGCTATTTCAGAAATTAAGAGTATTATTTCTTCTGGACAAGAAGCTGCCTATAGCGCCTCTAGCAAGGCAATGCTACTTACCTATTGGAATATCGGAAAACGAATTGTAGAGCAGGAACTGGGTGGCAGTGAACGTGCAGAGTACGGTAGAGGTTTGATTTCTGCATTGGCAGATGATTTGACAAAGGAGTTTGGAAAAAATTATTCCAAAAGAAATTTGCATTATTACATTAAATTTTATCAGTGCTTTCCCGATGAGCAGATTGTGAACGCGTGCGTTCACAATCTTAACTGGACGCATATTAGGAGTCTTCTCCGTGTTACGGATGAAAATGCACGTTATTGGTATATGAAGGAGGCGGTTGACGAGAGCTGGAGTTCAAGAACCTTAGATCGTAATATCAGTACGCAATATTATCATAGACTTCTTCAAACTCCGAAAAAAGATGCTGTAATTGAAGAAATGAAACGGAAAACCGCGGAATTTCAAAAAAATCAATTTGAATTAATCAAAAGTCCAGTGATTGCAGAATTCCTTGGATTCAAAAATGAGGATACTTACTTAGAGGGAGAGTTGGAATCTGCCATTCTTTCACATATTAGAGATTTATTGATGGAATTGGGCAGAGGATTTGCGTTTGTGGCTCGTCAGCAACATATTGTAACGGAAGCTTCGGACTACTATTTAGATCTCGTTTTTTACAATATCGAACTGAAATGTTATGTCTTAATCGATTTGAAAATGGGCAGAATTACTCATCAGGATGTAGGACAGATTGATATGTATGTACGCATGTATGATGATTTAAAGCGAGGGCATGGAGATAATCCCACCATTGGGATTTTATTGTGTTCAGAAACTGATGAGGATATTGCCAGATATTCGGTACTTCATGATAATGACCGATTGTTTATGTCAAAATATCTGACTTATTTGCCTACAAAAGAGCAGTTGAAAGCAGAGATTGAGCGTCAGAAAGAAATTTTTTCTATGCAGCATTCAGATTTTTGAGAGAAATGGAGGTGGCAAGATTGAAAATGAGAAGTAGAGGTTATCCAATACCTTAAGGGACTGATTAAGCTGACCGAAAAGGTAACAATTCTGTGGTGGCTTGTATTTTGAAAGCGATTGAAATAGAGTCGACAATGTTTCAAAAATGGATTTCAAATTCTATCGGAGAAAATTATAGTACAATAAAATATTATATGGAATCCATGAAAAATCATGAATTATAAGGAGAAGGTTCCAGCCAAAAAGGAAAGAGATTTATCTTATAGAAGATATTTTGATTTTAACACCACTTACTACACCATTTGCCCATGAATTTGCGTAGATTTATAAAGATTAGCGTAGGTTTGGGGCAAAACACGAAAAATGAAAAAAGCGCCGGAAAGCCCGTAATATCAAGGTTTGAAGGCTTATGAAGGGATATAAACAAGATGATAAAAATACTATTTATTTGCCACGGCAACATCTGCCGCAGCCCCATGGCCCTCTACTATTTCCGCAGACTGCTAAAGGAAAGAGGCCTGTCCGGTATAATTCAGGCAGATTCCGCTGCTACCTCCACCGAGGAAATCGGTAATCCTGTACACCACGGAACCCGCGCCAAATTAAAGCAGGCCGGCATTCCCTGCGAAGGGCACCGGGCAAAGCAGATGACGAAAGCAGATTATAAATCTTTTGATTACCTGATTGGCATGGACAGCTGGAATATCCGCAACATGCAGCGTATTGCAGGCGGTGATCCGGACCACAAGATTTTTAAGCTTATGGAATTCACCGGTTCCGGAAGGGATGTGGCCGACCCTTGGTATACGGGTGACTTCGACACCACCTGGTCCGACGTCACGGAGGGCTGCACTGCACTGCTGGATTATATATCAGAGCGTCTTTAATCATTACTCTGCCTCCCTCACTGACAGCTTATACGGTTGCCCCGTTTGTCTCTATGACACGGCGGTACCAGTGAAAGCTGTCTTTTTTTATGCGCTTAAGGCTGCCTGTCTCATGCTCGTTCCTGTCCACATACAAAAATCCGTACCGCTTTCTAAAGCCTTCATGGGAACTGAGCAAATCCATAAAGGACCAGGGCGAATACCCCATTAGCTCCACGCCGTCATCCAGCGCCTGTCTGCATGCCTGGATGTGCCTTCTCAGATAGTCAATTCTGTAACTGTCATGCACCTTTCCATTTTCAGTAAGGATATCGGCTGCCCCCAGACCATTTTCTGTTATGAGAAGGGGAAGCCGGTATTTCTGGTAATAACGGTTCAACACAATCCGAAGGCCCATTGGATCAATCTGCGCCCCATACTCTGTCGAAACCAGATGAGGATTTTTCACATGAGAAAAGTATCCATACTGGTCAAAATCCACCTCATTGCCCGGAAAGCACCGTTCCCCTACAGGATGAATCTCATCTGCCGGAAGATACCTGACGCAAAGTGTCCTGTAATAGTTGACAGCAATGTAATCAGAAGCGCCCCATTTGAGTATCTCCTCATCCCCATCCTCCGCGGACGGCATAATATTACGCTCTTTAAGATACCGCCTGTAGTATCCCGGATATCTGCCATATTGATGCATGTCCAGACAGTATTCCGCCTTAAACCAATCATTGTTCGCCGCAGCCCACACATCCTCCGGACAGGGTGTTTCCGGATAGGTACAGCAGGACGACACAGCCGGGCCTATCTTTCCTCCGGAAACCAGCTCATGGCATGCCTTTACGGCCAGGGCATGGGCCAGAAACATATGATAATCCATCTGGGCCCTGAGCCGGTCTGCCTCCCATTTATCCGCGGCATCAATATTCATCCTCTCATCCACACGCACCATCAGGTTCTGTTCATTGTGGACCTGCCAGTATTTAACCCGGTCGCCAAAAGCCCTGAAGCATATCCTGGCATACCGTTCAAAGGCCAGGACACACCGGCGTGATTCCCAGCCATTGTATTTTTCCGCCAACGCGTAGGGCAGGTCAAAATGATACAGGGTGACAAAGGGCTGGATTCCCCTTGACAGCAGGCAGTCAATGATTCTGTCATAGAATTTAATCCCCTCCTCAAGGACGGCTCCATCGCCATCCGGTATGATTCTGGCCCACGCAATGGAGAACCTGTACATTTTAAGCCCAAGCTCTGCCATGTAATCAATGTCCTCCTTCCAGTGATGATAGAAGTCACTGGCCACCTTAGTATCTGCCTGTATATGGGAGCGTTTAAAGGAATTGAAATCTGCCACTGTCATCCCTTTTCCTCCCAGATTCCATCCCCCCTCAATCTGAAATGCGGATGATGAAGCCCCCCACAAAAATCCTTCCGGAAATTCTGTCGTTTTCTGATGCATTGTTTCCCTCCTGCAGTTAATTCTTTTCCCATGATGTTTCCTCTGGTTCCTGGTCCATATCCTCAAATCCCAGCAGCATTGTCAAAATGGCAGATCCGAAGAATGATATACCGATACCGGCCAGATAAAAGAGAAATTTTTTCATTCCAAAAGCAGCATAGGTTGCCAGTGTAAGGATACCGTTATTTGCAAAAGCATCCCCGTACACGCCTCCCGCCCCCATGACAGCCCCTCCTGCGGCTCCGCATATAACCGCGTAAATCATAGGACGTTTAAGCCGCAGGTTACACCCATAGATGGCCGGCTCTGTTATGCCGCAGACAGAGGCTGCCACTGATGCCGATGCCGCCACTGCTTTTAGCTTCCTGCTTCTGGTCCGCATCATAACCCCCAGGGCAGCCCCGCCCTGAGAAAAATTCGCAGCCCCTGCAAATGCAAGCAGGTTTTGCCGGCCGTTCAGTGCCACATCCTGGATTCCAATGGGTACCAAGGCTCTGTGGGCTCCAAAAATAACAAACACACACCACATGCCTCCGATGAAACCGCCGCACAAAACAGGGCTTATTCCCATAAGACCTGTGTAGATAAAATGAATTATATTTCCCAGATAAATTCCTACCGGCCCAAACACCATAAATACCGCAGGCACCATTACCAGCAGGGAGATCTCCGGTACCAGAATAATTTTCAGGACCTCCGGTATCACCCGCTCCAGAAACCGCTGTACATAAGCCAGGATAAACACACCTATTATAATAGGAATGACTGATGATGTGTAATTGGCCCTGGTCAATGCCACTCCCAGCATACGGATACGTTCCTCTCCCGCCATGAGACTGAGAATAGAGGGGTAACACATGGTTCCCCCCAGAGCCATGGCCACAAATTCATTGGCCCCAAACACCCTGGCGCTGGTATAGGCCAGGATGATTGGCATAAAATAGAAAATTGCATCCGTGGCAGCCAGCAGGATTACGTAGGTATGGTTCCCTGTAATATCAATGCCCTGATTGGATGCCAGCATCCTGGCTATGGTCAGGAATCCTTTCAAAAGGCCGGATGCAGCAATGGCAGGTACCATAGGAGTAAACATGGAGGAAACCGTCTGAATCATTCTGTTTCCCAAATGATTTCCCGGTGTGTTTTTCTCTCTGTCCTTACTGTCCCTATGATAAACCTTTTCTCTTTTTTCACCCGCTTTTCTTTCTGTGCCGGTCATTTCCTTCAGCAGGTCATATATCCGGCCCACCTTTGTCCCCATGACAACCTGGAACTGGCCGCTGCTTTCCACAACCGCTATCACACCTTCTATCCGCTCTATCTTGCCGCGGTCTGCCTTTCCTGGATCCCTTAATTCAAACCGGAGTCTGGTAAAACAGTGTGTCATCTCCCTGATATTCTCTGCCCCGCCTATGTGAAACAAAATCTCGTTAGCTGTTTCTTGATAATTCATCCCCTGCTCCTTCCAAGATTCCACAATCTCTTCCATATTTATAATATGGCTGTCAGAAGCGTATTTCATCCAGCTAATTCTGACGAGATTTTTCCTCCAGAAATGCATGGACCCGCAGCGATGTACCGTCTGTTTTAAGTGTTATGGCTCCCTTTTTACCAGTTTCCAGAACCACAATCCCCTGCCTCCTGAAACGCTCCATTGTCTCCGGCGACGGATGCCCATAAGAATTTTCCTTTCCATAGGAAACCACAGCTAATTGAATCCTCAATCGGTCCAGAAATACTTCCGATGAAGATGTCCTGGAGCCATGATGGGCAGTTTTCAATATCTGTACATGATTCAAATGTATATCCTGCAGGGTCCCCTCCTGTTCTGCCAGTCTGACCAGGCTGCTCTCCTGTCCTTCCCCCATATCACCTGTAAACAACATATGAAATCCCTTATAATCCCCGCACAAAACCAGAGAATGGCTGTTTCGGTCCTTGCCGCCAAAATCTTCACCGGCATACAGACAGGTAAGCGCCAGCTCCCCTATTTCCACCCAGTCTCCGGTTTTCATATAAACCACATCTGCCCCTTCTCTCCTGGCCAGTGCAGCCAGATTTTCATATACCTCCTCCCCCTTTCCCATCACCGGCAGCACCAGGGTACCTATCCCTATGTCCTTTGACTCCTCCAGCAGGTACATAAGACCGTTTATATGGTCGCTGTCTCCATGGCTTACCACCGCGTAATCAATCCATGATATTCCCCGGCTTTTTAAATATGGCTCCAGCACAATATCCCCCAGTTTTTTCTGGCTGCTGCTGCCTCCATCTATGAGCACCGCCCTCTTGCCGGTCCTGAGCAGCAGGCCGTCCCCTTGTCCCACATCCAGACAAACAACCTCCAGTCCTTTTACGGGACGCGGGACCAAAGCCGCAAAACTAAGAGCATAAATCCCAAAGAAATACATTAAAATCATTGGTTTACAACTGATGGAGGATACACATGTACGAAAATGGCTTTCTGCCAGATGATCGTTGCACCTTGCAGGAGATTTTGCCCGAATAAAGGCGCTCCGGCCCCTGATACAAAACAGCACAACTGCTGTTCCCATTCCGTGTATGCCAAAATACATTACCAGACTGCCCGGCGACGGACGCCCCAGCACCAGACTGTATCCGGGCAGCCCTTCCGCAAATTCGCACAGCAGCTCATAAAACCTCAAAATATAATGTCCGGCTCCCACTGCTGCCACCCCTCCCTGAATCCAGAAGCTTCCCAGCACAATCCCCAGAATACCCGAATACATTAAGATAGAAACAAGAGGTATAACCAAAAGATTTAAAAAAATGCCGTAAAGCGGATGCTGAAAATAATGGTACAGCACAATGGGCGTAAGTACGATTTGTACGCTCAAGCTGATAAGAAGGGTCTTTTCCCACGCCCGCTCCAATTCGAGGAATGACTGCATCCATCCTCCCAATCCGCTGATCGCCAGAACTGCCCCAAAGGACAATTCAAATCCGCTGTGGTACAGCAGATAGGGCTGTCTGTACAAGAGAATTAAGGCTGCCGCTCCCAACGCCGACAGGGTGTCGTAGCTTCTTCCTTTAACCCCCGCCAGCCACAGGCATACTATCATGATAACTGCCCTTATGGCGGAGCCGGAACTGCCTGTCATTATTCCATAGCTGATAACAAGAACAGCAGATATCATCCCGGCCTTGCCATATCCGGCTCCGGCCCGGCGAATCATCAGGTAAATCCCTCCGCCGATAATAGCCAGATGCTGTCCGCTGACAGCCAGAAGATGTGAAATTCCGTTGCGCTGGTACATATCCCGCATCTCCGGATTCATATCAGATGTATCTCCCAGAAGCACGGCTTTAAATACAGCCACATCCTCCGGCATGCATATCTTTTCAAGTACACCGGCACATTGCATCCGAAACTCTGCGATTCCCTTGTAATAAGGGATTGCCTCTCCTCCCGCCACTGCCAGGTTCTCCCCGTACAGCCTGCATGCAATTCCCTTTGTTCGGTAATAGGTCCTGAAATCAAATTCCCCGGGATTTCCCGGACCTTCCACCGGAGCCAGCTTGCCTCTCACCTGTACTTTTACCCCCACGGCCAGCTCTCCCCCTGAGTCAGAGTCATTCTTCTCCGTTGTCCTGTTCTCCGCATACACCACCATCCTCCTGAACTTCCCAGTCCTCCTTCCCGCCTCAGCCGTCACCTCCTCCAACACAAGTGTAACCGTATCTTCCTTTTGTTCCGCTTTTTTTATTACTCCTCTTACCAGTATCCGGGCGCCAGCCATGGTCCGGGCCACGGACTCCTCATGGTCCAGAATTCCCTTTTCCTGCCATCCTCTTGCCATTCCCAAAGACGAACCAGACAGGAGACATACCAAAAAGAGCAGAAGCACCCTGTGTTTCCGGTTGCTCCTGCCCTGCATCTTCTCTTTTGGAGCAGAAGGGCGCAGTACTCCCCTCCATGTATCCAAAAGCCATAGAATTCCCGCCGCAGCTGCACACAGCCACGCCAGAACCCCTAAGTCCACCGCCGTATTATCCTGCAGGGCCAGCACCTCTCCAAGTACGTAACCTGCTGCCAGTACAACCAGCGGTCTCTTCATATTCAGTTAAATTTCCTTTCCTCTACTCATTCTCCCCGTCAATATAATTCTGGCTTCTTTCAAAGGTGGTATTTAAGGACACCACATCCCGGAACATCACATCCTGGGAGCCGTTGATCATAATCTGCACCTTTGTCACCGTTGTCATCTCTGAAAGAGAATCCACAATGGAATAGATTGGGATATACTCGTTCACAGCCAGAGTTGTATTGGCAAAGGCGGAATCAAAGTTGATATAGCATACATTATCTGTCACTGACAGACTCAGTATCTTGCAGTCTGACGGAAGCGTGGGATTATGCCCCTCCTGTCCCGGTCCTGCAATGAGCTGCTCTACTACCAGCTGTTCCAGGGAAGTATTGATGTTGTGAACTACCTCCCGTTTCTCCGGCACCAGGCGGTTGCCTGTCTCATCGGCAAAATACAGGGTCAGCTCCGTCTTTTCGTAGGCATTTACATTGCTGGTATTCATAATAAAATCAGTGGCCGACAGCATTCCCACCGGATTTCCCTGACGGTCCATCAGAGGCTGGTCACCGCAGTAAATATTGATATAGTCAATTCCCTCAATCTGTGTCAGGGTTCTGGTGAGGGCTGCCCGGCAGAGAATCTCCCGTTCCGCCTTCATGGCTGTGTAATTCATGTCGAAGTACAGATACAGCACCTGTTCCTCCTGGCGGCTCCCCTGGTAGGTCACCCGGTCCGTCAGGCCGGGCTGGCAGTCCAAATCCTTTGGCACATTCAGGAACTGGTCCATCAGTTCATTCACCAGCTCCCCCTTATCCTTTGTTTCCGTCTCGTACTCCTGGGGAACCAGCTTGGTGATGGACGCATTCAGATAATAAATCAGATATCTGCCCTCGGCAGGGTTGGAGACAGGGCTTTCCCCCTCTCCGCAGCCCGACAGCAGGAATACAACCGCCATCAGAGGCAGTATCAGCCTTTTCACCGCATGTATTCCCATGGTATGCCTGCTCACGGTATGTCTGCTCACAGTATGTTTGCTAACGGTATGCCTGCTCATGGCTTCGCCTCCTGTCTCGGTACATAGTTAAGGGGTATCCTCACACTGAATGTGGTTCCCTCTCCCACCGTACTCTCCACATCTATGATACCATGGTGCATCTGAATGACATTTTTCGCGATAGCCAGTCCCAGCCCGGTGCCGCCCACTTCCCTGGAGCGCGCCTTATCCACCCGGAAAAACCGCTCGAATATATGTTCCAGCGCGTCCTCCGGTATCCCGATACCGGTATCCGCCACCTTGATGTAGAAATATTTGTGATCTGCATCCAGGGTCACGCGGACCATGCCTGAATCCCGGTTGTATTTGATGGCGTTTTCCACCAGATTGGTGATTGCCAGGGATATCTTTACCTTATCCACATCCGCTGTCACTTCCCGGATGCTCTCCAGAATCAGTTCCACATTTCCGCGCTTGGCAATGGGACGCAGACGTTTTAAAATCAGCTCCAGTTCCCCGTTGATATTCACCTGCTCTATGTTCATCTGGTCCTCGGCTGTCTTATCCATCTTGACCAGCATCAGCAGATCCTCTATGATCTGGTTCTCCCGGTCAATCTCATCCGAAATATCCGTCATAAACTCCCGGTACAGCTCCACCGGCACGTCTTCCATCCCCATCAGGGAATCAGCCAGCACGCGGATAGAAGTGATGGGCGTTTTCAGCTCATGGGACACATTGGAGACAAATTCCTGGCGCGACTGGTCTACGGCCTTGAGCTTGCTCAGGGACTTCTGGACCGACTGGGACAGGAGTCTGGTCTCCCTGTAAGTCTCCTCTGTAATGTCCGCATCCAAATCTCCCTGGGCCACCCTGTCAAAGGACATCTGAAGCTTCTTAAAAGGACGCAGCAGCAAATGAGCCGCCACCACCCCCAAGACACTGATAAGAAGAACCATACATACCAGAAACAGATGGGACTTTCCCATGACCTTATCTGTCAGGGACAGAATGTTCTCCGTGGATGCGGTAACCACAATGACTCCGCTCACAGCTTTTGCGTCCGCCGCGTCATACACGGGAATGGTCTGGGCAAAATACTGCATATCCTTGTTATAATGGCTGCTGTTCTCACCCTTGAAACACTTGATGACTTCTTCTGATAAATAGTACTTTCCCGTGGCCAGATTAAAGGTATCTGTCACCACCCGGAAATTGCTTCCCACAATGACGATTCTTCCGTTATAGACATCGGACAGGGTCTGCATCTGGCTGTCCAGGCTGGCATTGTTCTTTTTCTCGGCCGTCATATAGCCGGACCGGGTCATCTTATTGCTGAGTATAACACACTGGTTCTGTATCTCTATAAACCTGGCATCCAGCTGGCTCTGCCGGAATGTTCCCAGCATAATGCCGGCCTCCAGAAAGAGAGGAATCAGGGCAGCGCCTATGATGATGGCTGTCAGCGGTACCTTCATGCTCATGCCGAAGGTACGCAGCTTCTTAACAAATTTCTTTTCCGACACTTATTCCAGCTCCTTTAATTTCCTGGTACAGGCAACAGCCAGGGCGCCAGGGCCGATATGGCATCCAATGCTGAGGGACAGGGGCGCCCCAAACACGGGAACTCCGGGATATAACTCCCTTACAGTCTCTTCCAGCTCATGGGCTGCCTGCTCACTGCATGTATGGGCAATCTGCAGATAGGTGTGTTCTGCCTTCGGATCAGCCAGACGCTCCTCCAGGTCATGGGCCAGGGCAGTCAGCATGATGGTCTTGGCCTGCTTCATGGTTCTTGCCTTTGCAAACGCATCCAGCTTTTCTCCCTGAATGGTGAGCACCGGCTTTATTTTGAGCAATGTCCCCAGCGCTGCCGCAGCAGGTGTAATCCTGCCCCCCTTTTTCAGATATTTAAGGGTGTCCACCGTAATATAAATGGAGCTGTCAAACCTGGTTGCCTCCAGCTTTTCCTTTATCTGCTCACCGCTCCATCCCCGCTCTGCCAAATCCCTGGCGTCCAGGGCAGACTGTCTCTGGGTAACGGAAATCCTCTGGTTGTTCACCACCTGAACGCGCCCCTCATAATCTTCCGCCAGCATAAGAGCCGTCTGGCAGGAACCGCTGAGTCCGCTGGACATAGGAATGTACACCACCTGATCATGGTCCTCCAGAAGCTGTTCCCACTGCTCCATCACATCTTTAGGCGATGGCTGGGATGTGGTGATTTCAGCCCCTTCCTCCATCCTTGCGTAAAACTCTTCATGGCTTAAATCAATTCCCTCATAAAAAACCTGTCCATCTATCATGAAAGGCATGGGGAGCACATATATGCCCAGCTCCTTTGCCTCATCCTGCGTTACTCCGCTGTTGCTGTCCGCAACAATAGCTATTTTCATATTAAATGTTCTCCTTTATGCAATCCCCTGGTTCAGCCTGTTTGCAGTTGTATATAACTGGTAATACATTCCCTTCTTCTCCAGCAGCTGTTCATGATTCCCCTCTTCCACAATCTTATTGCCCGCCAGCACAAGTATGCGGTCCGCCCCCTGGATAGTAGTCAGGCGGTGGGCAATGGTAAGAGTGGTACGGCCCACTGCCAGCTTCTCCAATGACTGGGATACCAGATATTCACTCTCATTGTCAAGAGCCGATGTAGCCTCATCCAGAATAAGAATGGCCGGGTTCTTCAGGAATACACGGGCAATGCTGATACGCTGCTTCTGTCCTCCCGACAGCTTGACCCCCCGCTCGCCCACATACGTATCATATCCGTCCTGCAGCTCAGTGATAAACTCATGGGCACCTGCCAGTTTGGCAGCTTCCATAACTTCTTCCCTGGTGGCTCCCGGACGTCCATAGCTGATATTCTCATAGACAGAACCTGAGAACAGGTAAACGTCCTGCTGTACCACGCCGATGTTGGAGCGAAGGCTCTGCAGTGTAACGTTCTTTATATCCTGCCCGTCTATGGTGATGCTGCCTGAGGTGGTATCATAAAACCTGGGCAGAAGGTTGCACATGGTGGTCTTACCGCCGCCGGAGGGACCCACCAGGGCAATCCTCTCCCCCGGCCTTACCGTGATGTTTATATCCTCCAGTACCGGCACATGGTCGTCCGGGTACTCAAAACTTACGTGGTCAAAGGAAATGGCTCCCTTTACATGCTCCATCTTCTTTGCATTTTTGCTGTCCTTGATATCAGGCACCACATCCATGATTTCCTGGAAACGTTCGATACCGGTGATTCCACGCTGGAACTGCTCCGCAAACTCTATGATTCTGCGTATGGTGGTGAGAAGGGTGGTTACATACATGGTATAGGCCACCAAATCTCCCGGCTCCACCTTGCCCTGTATCATGAAAATGCCTCCTGCCACAATCACCACCACATACATCAGACCGTCAAAGGACCTGGTGGTAATCTGAAAAGCCGCCATGTAGCGGTAGGTATACTTCTTAATGTCCATGAAATCCCGGTTGCCCTTGCCGAACTTGGCAATCTCCACCGGCTCATTGGCAAAGGCCCTGACCACACGGTTGCCCAGCAGGGTGTCCTCAATCTGGGCATTGAGCTCGCCAATCTGGTTTCTCTGCCTGCGGAACGCCTCCTTCACCTTCAGGTTAAACCAGGTACAGGAAATAATCATAACCGGCACCAGCACAAATATGAGCAGGGTCAGTTCCAGATTGATGCCTGACAGGATAATGAAGGAGACCACGGTTTTAAGGGCTGCTATGAAGAACTCCTCCGGACAGTGGTGGGCAAATTCCGTCACGTCAAACAAATCACTGGTGATACGGGACATGATCTGTCCAACCTTTGTGTTGCTGTAATAACTGTCTGACAGCATCTGCAAATGCTCAAAGGCGTCCTGGCGCATATCTGTTTCAATGTATACACCCATCACATGCCCTGTATAAGCCATGTAATAGGCTGCCAGGGAGTCAATAATCCGCAGAATCAGGTACAGGCCGCCGATTCTAATTACAATTCCGGCTGTCATGGATGCCAGATCCTGCATCCCCTGGTTTGTGATATAGCGCAGCATCAGAGGAAGAATCAGTTCTCCCAATGTAGTCAGAGCCGCACAAAATAAATCAAATATCAGAATCTTCTTATATCTTCCATAATATGGAAGAAAGCTTTCCAAAAGCTTCTTCGTTTTCATACCTTTTTTTCCAGACACAATTCAAACTCCTATCATATGTTATATCAATTAAAATTATACAAAAACAGGCCATCAGAGACTTCTACGGCCTTTGAGGACACCAACCTCCATTTTATCCTATTTCCCATAAAAATGGAAGGGATATTTCATAACTTTAAAACCGTAACTTTAAAGCCGCAACCGCTCAGGCAGCCCATCTTCCCGGCCGGAAAAGCCCCTCACAGGAAATATTACTTTGCCTTCAGCTGTTCATAGATACCGCGAATATTCTGAATAAGCTCCGGATGCAGGAAATCCTTCTGATATACCATGTCGATCTGGCGCACCATGGAGGAATTTTCAATGGGAATAATGGCCAGCCTGCCGCTGGCAAGTTCTTCGCGGCAGGCGCTTTTGGCAATGATGGTAATTCCCAAATCCATGGTTACCAACTCCTTGATCATGGACACGTTATCCAGTTCCATCATCACGTTAAACTCTTCCAGGCTCATGTCCCTGGCCCCCAGATGTTTCTCAAACAGCTGCCTTGTGCCTGCGCTGCGGCTGCGCAGAATCAGCTTTTCATGGCGTATCTCCTCCACGGACACTGTCTTGGCCCTGGCCAGACGGTGCATGGGCGAAACAGCCAGACACAGGTAATCCGTGTCCAGGGTGGTGGACACTAACGCCGCATCCGGCACCCCTCCCTCCACCACGGCAAAATCCAATTCATATGCCTTCAGGCGGCTATAAATTTTTTGAATGGTATTGACAGAAATATTTATATGTATATCCGGATTCTCATTACAGAGGGTGGCCAGCACCTGGGGAATAATGGTCTCTCCTGCCGTGGGGGTGATGCCTACATTCAGATGGCTGGTCTCCGTCTTGCTGTCCTCAATAGCCTGGCAGGCGTTGGAATAAACGGCAGCCGCCCTGCGGGCGTACTGCACCAGAATCTTTCCCTGGGGAGTCAGCTTCAGTTTGTTTTTGCTCCTATAAAAAATTTTTATATCGAACTCATTTTCCAGCAAACGAATCTGATGGCTCACCGCCGGCTGGGTCAGATTCAGCTTCTGAGCTGCCTTAGTATAGCTTCCGGACTCGATAACAGCCAGAAGAGTCTTTACTTTCATGTCAAACACAGTCCCGTCCCCCTCCGTATATAAATTTTTTTTATATCCCAATCAAATAATATCATTTGATTTTATCACCAAACACTACTATAATCAAGCAAAACAAAAAGAAACGCAGAAAGGAGTGTTGATTATGGCACTATTTTTATCAAACCTGGGAGCAGCAGGAATCATATTGACCATAGCAGTCATGCTGGCATCCGGCTTTCTGTTGACACGATTCACAAAACGGCTTCACCTGCCTAATGTTACCGGTTATATTCTTGCGGGAGTCATCATCGGGCCCTGGTGCCTGAATCTTGTCCCTTCACAATATATTGGACAGATGGATTTTATCACAGACCTTGCCCTGGCATTTATCGCATTTGGAGTAGGAAAATATTTTAAACTGTCATCCCTGAAAGCCAATGGGAAGAAAATGGTGATTCTGACCCTGTTTGAATCCCTGACCGCAGGCATCTTCATCACAATTGTTATGCTGATTATGGGGTTATCCCTGTCCTTCAGTCTGCTTTTGGGAGCCATCGGCTGCGCCACGGCCCCTGCCTCCACCATTATGACCATCCGGCAGTACAAAGCCAGAGGGCCCTTTGTGGACACCATCCTGCAGGTGGTTGCCCTGGACGATGCAGTGTCCCTGATAGCCTTCAGCGTGTGCGCGGCCTTTGTCCAGGCCAGCTCCTCAAACGGATCTGTGACAGTTTCGCAGATTGCCTTTCCGGTGCTCTTTAACTTATTGGCCCTGGCACTGGGCGGACTATCCGGTGTGGTGCTCAGCAGGCTGATACACAAGCGCCGCAGCAAGGACCACAGCCTGGTTCTGGCCTGTGTCACCATTATGGGCGTGGCCGGAATCTGTACCTCCCTTAATGTTTCTCCCCTGTTGGCATGTATGGCCTCCGGCACAGCCTATATCAATGCCAGCGGCAACAAACACTTATTTAAGCAGTTAAACCAGTTCACGCCTCCCCTCCTGGTGATGTTCTTCGTGCTTTCCGGCATGAGGCTTTCCATTCCCAGCCTGGCAGCTGCCGGCGTGATCGGTATTGTTTACTTTCTGGTCCGCATTGCCGGAAAATACACCGGTTCCGCCCTGGGCGCCGCGGTTACCCACGCCTCACCGGAAATCCGCCGCTACTTTGGTCTGGCGCTGATTCCTCAGGCCGGCGTTTCCATCGGCCTGGCTGTGCTGGGGCAGCGCATGCTCCCTGCCGAAAGCGGCCAGCTGCTCTCAACCATCATCCTGTCCAGCGGGCTTTTGTATGAAATGGTAGGGCCTGCCTGCGCAAAGGCTTCCATCAAGTTATCCGGAAGCGTTCCGGGAAAGGCCGCTGCCGGGAAAGTGATTGCCGGCAGTTCTTCTGAAAGCGGACCAGATACCGCCAAAGCAGACGGAGTTGAACCGTCTGTGCATAAAGCGGGCACCGCGGCTTTGGAACAACAGACACGGAAAAAAGCCCCTGACACCGGTAATGATACAGATGATACGGTATCGGCCCAGCAAGTCCGCCCAAGACATGCTGTCGTCTGACTGTTTTTTGATTCATTTGCGCCAAATCCGGCACTCTTTGGTCAAAAAAGCCAGCCCCGGACTTTCGGAGCTGGCTTTTACACATATTTATTCTCACTTCATTCTTCTTACTTAACCAGCAATGATTTGCCGGTCATTTCCTTAGGCTGCTCCATTCCCATGAGCTCAATAAGGGTGGGAACGATATCGCACAGGGCGCCGCCTTCACGCAGCTTGCAGGACGGGTCTGCATTTACCAGGATGAACGGTACAGGATTGGTGGTATGGGCGGTAAATGGCTCCCCGGTCTCATAGTCCACCAGCTGCTCTGCATTTCCATGGTCCGCACAGATAAACATAACGCCGTCCACTTCCCTGATGGCCTCCACTGCACGGCCCACGCAGGCGTCCACTGTCTCGATGGCCTTGATGGCCGCGTCCTCTACCCCGGTATGGCCTACCATGTCAGGGTTTGCAAAGTTGATGATGATGACATCGTATTTGCCGGATTTGATGGCTTCCACCAGCTTATCGCACACACCGTTGGCGCTCATCTCAGGCTTTAAATCATAGGTGGCAACTTCCTTTGGAGAAGGAACCAGAATGCGGTCCTCACCCTCGTTTGGTTCTTCCACACCGCCGTTGAAGAAGAAGGTCACATGCGCATATTTCTCAGTCTCCGCAATCCTTACCTGTGTCTTTTTGTTGGCTGCCAGGAATTCGCCAAAGGTATTGGTGATACTCTCCTTCTTAAACGCAACCAGCTTGTTCTGGATGGTCTCATCATAATCCGTAAAGCATACATACACCAGGTCCAGTCTTTTCTCCCTTGGGAAGCCGTCAAAGCTGTCGTCGCAGAATGCGCGGGTAATCTCCCTTGCACGGTCCGGACGGAAGTTGTAGAAAATAACGGAATCCTTATCCTGGATGGTGGCCGCAGGCTTTCCGTCCTTCATCACCACAAAGGGGATGACGAACTCATCTGCCTTACCGCTGTCATAGGAAGCCTGGATGCCTGCCGCGGCGCTTTCAGCCTGATTACCTTCGCCCTTTGTCAGAGCGTTGTAAGCCAGTTCCACGCGGTCCCATCTCTTATCACGGTCCATAGCATAGTAACGTCCCATGACAGACGCCACCTCGCCTACGCCGATCTCCTTCATCTTTGCTTCCAGCTGCTCCACAAAGCCTTTTCCTGATTCAGGAGGCGTATCACGGCCATCCAGGAAACAGTGTACGTAAACCTTCTTTAAGCCGTTCTTCTTAGCCAGCTCCAGCAGGCCGTAGATATGGGTGTTGTGGCTGTGTACGCCGCCGTCAGACACCAGTCCGAACATATGAAGGGCAGAATCATGTTTTTTGCAGTTTTCAACTGCTGTGAGGAACTCCGGAATCTGGAAAAAGTCCCCGTCCTGAATGGATTTTGTGATTCTGGTCAGTTCCTGGTATACGATACGGCCTGCTCCCATGTTCAGATGGCCTACCTCAGAGTTGCCCATCTGTCCCTCGGGAAGTCCCACTGCCATGCCGCTGGCCTCGCCCTTTACAAAGGGGCACTGGCTCATGAGCTGGTCCATAACCGGAGTCTTGCCCTCGCATACAGCGTTGTGCTGGCAGTTATCGTTCAGTCCGTAGCCGTCTAAAATCATTAATACGGTTGGTTTTTTACTCATTTTCAATCTCCTTCTGTTTTAAATGCCCTGCCGCCTTATGGCGCGTGAATCCCGCATTGGGTCACGCTCCGGTCAGGGGCAGGGCACACATTCCGCTATTACTTGTTGTAATTTACAATCTTGCCAAAGTCAGGCTTTAAGGAAGCGCCGCCTACCAGTCCTCCATCAATATCCGGCTGTGCGAAAAGCTCCGGAGCGGAAGATGCGGATACAGAGCCGCCGTACTGGATACGGATTGCCTCAGCTGTAGCCTCATCGTAAATCTCTCCAATGCATACACGGATAGCTGCGCAAACTTCCTCAGCCTGCTCTGTGGTAGCCACCTTGCCGGTGCCGATTGCCCAGATTGGCTCGTAAGCAATAACCGCAGTCTTAGCCTGGTCAGCTGTCACATTCAGGAATGCAATCTTAATCTGCTGGCGGATCCAGTCAATGGTGATTCCCTGCTCTCTCTGTGTGAGTGTCTCTCCGCAGCAGACAATCGGTGTGATGCCGTGTTCAAAGGCCTTTAACACCTTTTTGTTCACGGTCTCATCTGTCTCTGCGAAATACTCGCGTCTCTCTGAATGGCCGATGATTACGTACTTAACGCCGGCGTCTACCAGCATGTTGGGAGAAATCTCGCCTGTATAAGCGCCCTTCTCCTCATAGTACATGTTCTCGGCTCCGATACAGATATTGGAGCCTTTAGCTGCTTCCATAGCAGGAATAATGTCAATGGCAGGCACACAGAATACCACATCCACATCCTCATTCACTACCAATGGCTTTAACTCGTTTACAAGGGCAACCGCCTCTGACGGAGTCATGTTCATCTTCCAGTTGCCTGCTATAATTTTCTTTCTTGACATTGTATTTTACCTCTCCCTTTCACACTGTTATCACTTATGGGAAAACCAAATTAAGCTTTGTTGTCAGCTGCAGCCACGCCTGGCAGTTCCTTGCCCTCCAGGAATTCCAGGGAAGCGCCGCCGCCGGTGGAGATATGGGTCATCTTATCAGCAAAGCCCAGTCTCTTCACAGCATTGACAGAGTCGCCGCCGCCGATAACCGTGGTGGCATCTGCCAGTTCAGCAACCGCACGGCATACTTCCAGTGTGCCTTCTGCGAAGTTGGAGAACTCGAACACGCCCATAGGTCCGTTCCACACAACCGTCCTGGCGCCCTGCAGTGCTTCCTTGTAAAGCGCGATGGTCTTAGGTCCGATGTCAAATCCTGACCAGCCTGCGTCAATTACATCCACTACTTTATGCTCGGTGTCGTTGGAGAATTCCTTTCCTTCCACATGGTCAACAGGAAGCAGCAGCTTAACGCCCTTCTCTTCTGCCTTCTTAATCATCTCCAGTGCATAGTCCAGCTTATCTGCCTCACATAAGGAATTGCCAATCTCCTGGCCCTGTGCCTTTGCAAAGGTGTAAGCCATACCGCCGCCGATAATCAGGGTGTCAACCTTGTCTAACAGGTTGTTGATTACATTAATCTTATCGGAAACCTTGGCGCCGCCCAGAATGGCCACGAATGGACGAACCGGATTCTCAACCGCCTGTCCTAAGAACCTGATTTCCTTTTCCATCAGGTATCCCACCACGTTCTCCTTGGTAAATCTGGTAACGCCTACATTGGAGCAGTGTGCCCTGTGGGCAGTACCGAATGCGTCATTTACGAAAATGCCGTCGCACAGGTCAGCCAGCTCTTTTGCATAAGCCTCGCTTGCAGCATCGCCGTCTTTGAATTTGGTTTCCTCAACTCTGTAACGGGTATTCTGAAGAAGCAGAACCTCTCCGTCCTTTAACCCGGCAGCTACCTTCTGTGTCTCAGGTCCTGTAACCTTTGGATCGTCCACAAACTTAACCTCTACGCCCAGTCTTTCGCTCAGAGCAGGAGCAACAGGAGCAAGGCTCATCTCCGGAACGGGCTCGCCCTTTGGCTTGCCTAAATGGGAGCACAGGATAACCTTGGCGCCCTGGTCCAGAAGCTTCTTTATGGTAGGGATAGCTCCGTCAATACGGTTATAGTTCTGGATAACGCCTTCCTTTAACGGAACGTTGAAATCACAGCGCACCAGCACCTTTTTTCCCTGTAAATCTTTTAAATCATCAACTGTTTTCTTGTTTAACATATGTCTATCCCCTTTCAGAGTCATTGATACATTTGGCGAACAAAGGGCCCGGCCCAAACGACCGGACCCTTCATGAGTCTACTTAATAATTACTGTCCTGTTGTCACAATTAGCCTAACTCAGCAAAGTACTTGATTGTCCTTACCATCTGGCTTGTGTAGGAGTTCTCATTGTCATACCATGAAACAACCTGTACTTCATACAGATCATCTGCAATCTGAGCTACCATGGTCTGTGTTGCATCGAACAGAGAACCAAATCTCATACCGATAACGTCGGAAGATACGATGGCATCTTCATTGTATCCAAAGGACTCGCTGGCAGCTGCCTTCATAGCTGCGTTGATGTCTTCCTTTGTAACGCCGGCCTTCTTAACAACAGCTGTTAAGATTGTGGTGGAACCGGTTGGTACAGGTACACGCTGTGCGGAACCGATTAACTTGCCGTTCAGCTCCGGGATAACCAGGCCGATAGCCTTAGCTGCACCAGTGGAGTTAGGAACGATGTTAGCTGCGCCGGCTCTTGCTCTTCTTAAATCGCCTTTTCTGTGTGGTCCGTCCAGAATCATCTGATCGCCTGTGTAAGCGTGGATGGTGGACATGATACCGCTCTGGATAGGAGCATAATCATTCAGAGCCTTAGCCATAGGAGCTAAGCAGTTTGTTGTACAGGAAGCTGCGGAGATAATCTTATCATCAGCTGTCAGTACATTCTCATTAACGCTGTATACAATAGTAGGAAGGTCATTGCCTGCTGGAGCGGAGATAACAACTTTCTTAGCGCCTGCCTCGATGTGTGCCTGAGCTTTGTCCTTAGAGCAGTAGAATCCTGTACACTCCAGAACTACGTCTACGCCGATTTCGCCCCATGGAAGATCAGCAGCCTTTGGCTCCTTGTAGATGGTGATTTTCTTGCCGTCTACAGTGATGGAGTCTTCTCCAGCCTCAACAGTGTGCAGACCCTGGCCATAAACGCCGGCATATCCGCCCTGTGCTGTATCATACTTTAACAGATGAGCTAACATCTTAGGATCGGTTAAGTCATTGATAGCTACTACATCGTAACCTTCTGCTCCGAACATCTGACGGAAAGCCAGACGTCCAATACGTCCAAATCCATTAATCGCTACTTTTACTGCCATGATTCAATTCCTCCTAGTTTGTTAAAAAATATATTATTGTTAAATATTAATCAACCTCTCTCTATTGTAATCAATTTCTAAAGAAATGGCAAGTCCTTTTTTTATTTTTACGGATCTTTGACCTTTTTATACGAAGAAAAGACTGGAATCTTGCCATTCGGGTATTTTCTGCTATAATGTTGTTATGAAATGCGTATGAAAATGCCGGTATTAATAAAAATACTGCTGTTTTTTATTAATAAGCTATTATTTATATAGAAGCAAAGGAGAAGCTCCAATGATATACGACTGCCATCTGCACACTGAATTTTCCGGTGACTCCAACACCCCCATCAGCCTGCAGATTGAGAAAGCCATAGAACTGGGCATGAAGGAGATGTGCATTACCGACCACCACGACTACGATTCCGGATTCTGCGACTGTGATTTTATCCTGGATATCCCCACCTATCTCACGTCCCTGCGCATGCTCCAGGCAGAGTACAGGGACCGCATCCGCATCAACATCGGAATCGAGCTGGGACTTCAGGATCATCTTAAGGAATATTTGGAGCACTTTGTAAAGCGCTACGGGGATTCCTTTGATTTCATCATCGGATCCAGCCACTTTGTAAAGAGCATGGACCCATATGACCCGGAATACTGGAACAAGCGGGGCGAGGTGCCCGGCTTTGAGGATTTCTTTGAAGCCTCCCTGGTGCGTGTCAGAGACCTGTGCCGCACCTTTGATTCCTTTGGCCATCTGGATTATGCGGTGCGCTACGCTCCCCACCAGAATGACTTTTACGACTACCGGCATCTGAGCCAGTGGATTGACCCTCTCTTAAAGATTCTTATTGAAAACGGCAAATCCCTGGAGTGCAACACAGGCGGTTTCAAGTACGGCCTGGGCCAGCCCAATCCCTGCCGGAAGATTCTCATGCGCTACCGGGAGCTGGGAGGCGAGATGATAACCATTGGATCCGACGCCCATACCCCGGAATATGTGGGTTATGCCTTTGACACCTGCCGCGAACTGCTGTCTGCCTGCGGTTATAAATATTTTACCGTGTACCATGGCAGAAAGCCGGAATTCATTCCTCTTTAGCCGGAAGTTTCCGTCTGCGTCTGAAAACGCCGTACAATCTTTTACCACAAGACTGTACGGCATTTATTATATTCATGTATTTAGTTTCATATGTCTATGCACCTCATCCCGCGCTTTCCGTCTTCATGGCCGCCTTTACATCCTTAAGGAACTGCTCCCATGCGTCCTCATGCTCCACATAATACTTGGGGCAGAGTTTTTCATTCACATCATAATGGCGTATAACGTCCCCGGGCGTCAGTTTCAGCTGCCTGCAGAGGAAGGCTGTCAAATCCACCAGGGATTCATAGGTGGCATCATTGAACTTTCCGCTGTCGTCCGGATGGCACACCTCTATGGCGACTGTGGTGTTGTTTAAAGGGGCATTGGCATAGGCAATCTCATTTACAGGGATGCACTGGATAACTTCACCTTCCAGCCCCACCACAAAATGGCTGCTGGCGGACGAACCGCTTTTTTGCGGGTCCTGGTCAGCCAGGCTGTCAAAATAGTCCCTGTTATTCTTGGCCGTGGAGCCGGGATTGGCCACATAGTGTATGACAATCTTATCCACCTTCTGACGCCCCACGTCCGGCCTGGAAAATATATTCTTCCTTATAAAATCCTGCTCTACATAATCCGGCACCTCCACCGCCTTCAAATCCACGGTATAAGGCCGCTCCCATCCCCAGAGGTAATAGCCTCCGCCCAGACCGGCGCCGGCGCCCAATATGAGCACCAGCAAAAGTGCAAGGAAGGACACGCCTTTGCCCGAACGGTTCCGGTGTTCTCCTGAGCCTGAATTTCCTGCTTTTTTACTTCTTTGGGACCGGTCAGCCTTCTTTCCGGTGTTCTGGACCTCCTGCGCCGTTCTGTCAGCAGACTTTCTGGCTGCAGACGTTCTGGCCTCCGGCGCCCCATCTCCTATACCGGGCTTTCTCCTGGAAATCCGCTCACGCCTGGGCCTGCCCCCTATGTAGGAATCCCCCACAGGAGGATTCTGCCGGCCTGACGCGGGCCTGTTGGGCTCCAGCGGTACCTGCCGGATATCTTCGTATTCTCTCATCCTGTCTATATCGTTGGTCCGTTCCTCTTTCATCCTTTCGTACACCTTTCATTGATTCATGTTCCGCTGATTCTGTCACATGAACAATATAACATTTTTCAGCTTAAAACACAATGGATGTTGCATTTTATAAACCAATCTGTAAAATCTTAAAATAGATGCAACTTTATCCCTGCCTCAGACGTCTAACAGTCAGAAGGATACGAAAGGAGGATGCAGATACATGGGCTTATACAACAATACGGCGGAAACAGAACGTCTCCTTACAGAAAATTATGAACGCTACTACCGCCTGGCATTTAAGCTAATGCGAAACCAGGATGATGCCCTGGATGTAGTCCAGGAAAGTGCCTATCGGGCAATTAAGGACTGCAAAGGGGTCAGAAATAAAGACTACCTGTCCACATGGATTTACCGGATCGTAGTCAACACAAGCCTGGATATGCTGCGCAGGAAAAAGAAAGAAACACCCACAGAAGAAATGCCGGAGACTCCCACAGAGGACCATTACCAGGACCTGGACTTAAAACAGATGATAAACCGGCTGGATGACAAAAGCAGGACCGTCATCATACTGCGGTATTTTGAGGATCTTAAATTAGAAGATATTGCTGATATAGTAGGTGAAAATCTCAATACAGTAAAGGCCAGGCTTTACCGTACCCTGAAAAAACTAAGGCTGGAACTGGAGCCAATGCCCTTGGGCGCAAACCAGAACCATTTTTCAGAAAGGAGCCATGCTCATGAAACAGGAAGAAAACAGACCGATGGATAAGCTGAAATCAGATTATGAAAGCATACCGGTTCCAACGGAAGCAAAGGAACGCATGCTTGCGGGCATTGCCCAGGCAAAAAAAGAACAGAAAGGTGTGATTATCATGAAATTCGCAAAAAAAACAGGCGGGGCCGCTGCTGCTGCCATGATTGCCATTACCGTGCTGGCCAACGCCACTCCGGCCCTTGCCAATGCCATGGAACAGATTCCGGTCATTGGATCCATTGCAAAGGTGGTAACCTTCCGCACCTATGAAGATAAAAAAGATAATTTTGAGGCAGATATCAAGGTTCCCCAGGTGACGATTGAAGGGACCGAGGGCGCCCAGGTGCCGGCCAACAAATCCATAGAGGATTACGGCAATGAGCTTATTGCCATGTACGAGGAAGAATTGTCCAGAGACAACGGAGAGGGGCACTATGGCCTGGATTCACAGTATGAAGTGGTAACAGACAACAGCAAATACCTGTCCATCCGCATTGATACCACCCTTACCATGGCCAGCGGCACTCAGTTCGTCAAGGTATTTACCATAGATAAGGCTACCGGCAGCATCATCTCCTTAAAAGACCTGTTCCATGACCGTCCGGAAATGCTGGAGGCCGTCAGCGACAATATAAAGAGCCAGATGGCCCAACAGATGGCAAAGGATGACTCTGTAGTGTACTTCTACCAATCCGATATGCCGGATGAGGATTTCAAGGGACTGACCGGCGATGAAAGTTATTACTTCAATGAAAACGGCGAACTTGTAATTACCTTTAATGAATATGATGTGGCGCCGGGATACATGGGTGCCGTACAATTCACCATTCCCGGTTCCGTTACAGGTACATTTTAAATACCGAATCCTGATAAATACCCAATCCTGCCATGCATATTTTCCATCCCCGCCCTCCATACTAATCCTGAGGTGATGAATATGATAGAGCGAGATGAACTTCCCATTGGATTTACCATGGAGCTGGCCATGAATCCCGAAGCCATGAGCCGTTTCTCCGGTCTTACGGAGCCGGAGCAGAAACAGGTGGTAAACAGGGCCAGAAACATAACCAGCCATGAGGAAATGCGCAACTACGTGGAAAATATGTTTACGGAAGGATGATGACACATGGACGGAATACAGACACCCGGAAAGCAGGAACCCGGCAGGCAGGAACCCCTGGAACTTCCAGGAAGAAACAGCAGCACCTATGGGGATGGAGACATTCCTGAAATAGATTTACCCGGCGCTGACAACGCCACCCATGATTTTCCTCAGGAATTTCCTGAAAACCGCATGCAGTCCTGATGAACCAGGGCTGCATTTTTCCGCGCACTTTTAACCCCTTCCTTCCCGGGCCGGCGCAGATGCCGGCAATCGTCACAGCACAAAACAGCACAATGCCCGGAGGACCGCAGATACGGCCCGCTCCGGGCATTGTGCTGGTATGTGTTCTGTTTCAGGTACAGTCCTTACGGACTGCCCTCATTGCATAAACGGAGGAGGAGGGATTTGAACCCTCGCGCCGGTGCTACCGACCTACTGGTGTTCGAAGCCAGACCCTTCAGCCACTTGGGTACTCCTCCAAAAAAATACCAACTACTGCATTATACACTAAAATCCGTGTTTTGTGTAGTAGTTGGCGTTAATTTTTTAGACATTTTCGCAAATTCTAAAACTGTCTTTCATACAGCCTCAAATTCCCTCTAACTGGCTGCTGCCTGAATATCGGTATATTCCGCAGGATTTGGAACAGGTACATCCACGGGCTGGCCGGGATCCGCTATTCCCACATCGCCGTCCAGGTTCACGCTGAAGGTCTCGCCCTGCATGGTCATATCCATATCCATCTTAAGGCGCATCTTAATGCAGTCGCCGGCCGGATTAACCACATACTCTCCGCGGATATTGTAGAGCTTCATATCAAGGCCGTCCAGCATGCCTGTAAGTCCGGTGGAACCCAGTACCATCTGCATGTACTCGTTCATCTTGGCATCATTGATGGTATAGCCGATGACCTTGTTCTCTCCCTCATCCCACAGGCTAAAGTCTCCAACCAAATCTTCCGGCACATCGAATGCCTTGGATGACGCCAGGGCCTGGTTCATCATGTCTCCCATGGCCACAGGGTACTTAACCTTCTGGCCCAGCATATCCATGTAGATATAGCCGTCCAGATAATACATGGAATAGGTGATAGGCTCACTTTCCGGAACCGTCATACGGCAATAGGCCATGTAGCGCATCTGGCTGGGATCCTGTATATGATTCATCTTCATATTCATCTCCAGCCGCATGTCAACGGGACCAATACCTTCGTTCTCAAACAGGCTGCCTGACATCTTCATCTTGAAATCGTAAAAGGCGTTCATATCCGTCATGTTCTGGTTTCTGGCCTCCACTGCCTTGTACAGCTCCAATGCTTCCTGTGACTGGGCCGCATAGGCGGTCATGGGACATAAAAGGGCAACTCCCAGAACCACTGCCGCCAGACGTTTCATCAATTTCATGTAATCCCTCCTTGTCTTAAACAAACCTTTGGTGTTATGTCCATTGTAACGCATCAGGTATTATTTGTAAATGTGAAAGGATTTACGTTTTCCTTACATTTACAATTGTTCTTTATTGTCCAAAATACTGGTTCACCCCGGCCACCAGACCGTCTGCCAGCGTGGCCAGCGTGGCCGAAGAATGGTCGGACGCCTTATCTCCCAGCTCTATATCCACGGAAGGAACCGTGGAAAAGGAAGTCTGGGTCAGATCCATGGCCATGGAGCCGCCGGAAAATATCTTGACTCCTGCTCCCTTAAGGCCGGCCACCAGGCTTTCACCAAGGGCGTTGTGCTGCTGCCAGTGGGACTTTACAGGTTCCATGCTGCGGTATGATTCCACATTGGGAACACTCATGTAAAATGCCCCTTTGTTATTGGTGGTGGAATCCCAGTGAAGGGCAATATGGCAGTCGCTTGCATTGTTGGCAATGACGGTCCTGGCTATGTTATCCAGCTGGACATCGTCGCTCTCCCGGATCATCAGCACATCATATCCTGCCGCCAGCAGCTTATCCTTAAGTATCTTTGCCATGGACAGCGTCACCTTGCTCTCAGGAGTTCCGTCAGCAAAGGTCATGCCGCCTGACACAGCTGTCGCAGAGGTGGCCCCTGCGCCGGTAGTGCCTCCGGTTACCTTGGGAGTACCGTCGGGATGGCACTGTGTCTTGACGGAAGCGCCGCCCTTGGTTCCATGACCCGCGTTGACACAAACCGTGATGCCCTTGGGACTGGCTGCCTCGGAACGGTACAGGACTGCCGCACCCAAATTAATCTTGGAAAACTCCGCGTATTTCCACGAAGGATTCAGGGTTATCTCCCCGCTGTCCACACATGCCTGAGGCGGCAATGCTGCGGTCTCCGGAACCTGGGTGGTTATATATCCCGATGATATGTAGCCCGCTGTCCCATTATAATCAATTCTGGTCCATTGCTCTCCCTTCCCGGTTCGCTTTAGCGCTGTCCCGGGACTGGCGTATGTAAGAATGTTGGAATCATCCCCGGTATCGCAGGCAGAGCGTATACGCACACTGCCGCCGTCTGATGATTTCACATAAACCGTGTCCGACACATCCTCAAACTGGGGCATGGGGGCTGTGGTCCGCTCTGTGTCCAGTTTGATGGTCTCAGCCGTACTGCCATCCGCACTGCCTTCTCCCTGCACAGCTGAGGCCCCGACGGCTGCCGGGCTCTCCCGGTTCCAGGACGCCTCCCCGCCTTCGGACTGGATTCTGGCCTTCATCTCGCTGCTGGACTCATAGTTTTGGCACCCGGTCAGTCCCATGCCGGCGGCCAGGATGCCTGCCAGACCAATGGCGGCCAGACCATTTGCCCGCCGTTTGTTACGTGCCGTTCCGTTATGTTCTATTCTGTCTGTGGGCGCCCCGCTGCTTTTACATCCGGCGCTTCTTTCTCTTATCTTCCGCTTCATCTTATTATGGTACCTCCGCCTGCCACATAATCCCCGTCATAGAATACCACGGCCTGCCCGGGAGTCACGGCCCGGACCGGCTCATGGAAACAGCATTCCACCATATCATCCCCGATTTCGCGGATGGTACAGGGGCTTCCTCTGTGGCTGTATCTGATTTTGGCTATGACGTCCATGGGCTTTCCGTGAAGTCCGTCAACTGCCATCCAGTTCAGTTTATCGCAGCGGAGCACATTTGTAAATACATCCTCATTGTCACCGATGACAACTTCATTTGTTTCAGGGCGTATTTCCACCACGAAAACAGGGCGTCCCATGGAAAGGTTCAGCCCCTTTCTCTGGCCCACCGTATAGTGTGTAATGCCCCTATGGCGCCCCAGAACACGGCCGTCCAGGTCCACGAAGTTTCCCGGCGGCAGCTCCCTGCCAGTGTATTCCTCAATAAACGACGCGTAGTCGTGGTCAGGGATAAAGCAAATCTCCTGGCTGTCCGGTTTATGCGCCACCGGCAGCCCCAGGCGCTTTGCCATATCCCGTATCTCCTCCTTGTGGTAGCTTCCCACAGGCATCAGGGTATGGGACAGCTGTTCCTGGGTCAGGTTATAGAGCGCGTATGTCTGGTCCTTTGCGGCTGTAACCGAGGTTTTCAGGGAATAACGCCCTCCCGGCAGCCTGTCTATCTGCGCATAATGGCCTGTGGCAATGTAATCAGCCCCGATGGCCATGCTCCGCCTGAGCAGCGACTCCCATTTCACATGGCGGTTGCAGGCAATACACGGGTTGGGCGTCCTTCCCTCCACGTACTCACCCACAAAATAATCCATCACGTTTTTACGGAACTCTTCCTTAAAATTCATGACATAATAAGGGATACCCAGGTCCATGGCAACCCTTCTGGCGTCATCCACCGCGCTTAAACCGCAGCATCCGCCCTCTGCCTCCTGGACCTCAGTATCCTCATCCTGCCAAATCTGCATGGTCACGCCAATCACATCGTAACCCTGTTCCTTTAACAGCCAGGCTGCCACGGAGGAGTCAACTCCTCCTGACATGCCTACTACTACCTTCCTGCTCAATAGTTCTCCTCTTCTTCCTCTTCCTCAATATTATCCTTGGGCTTTTCTAAGCCCTCAATGGTAATACCGTTTTTCTGTGCATAATCCCAGAGGGCCGCATGGATTGCTTCCTCTGCCAACAGAGAACAGTGTACCTTAACAGGCGGCAGTCCGTCAAGTGCTTCCATGACTGCTTTATTGGTAACGGTCATGGCCTCCCGGACTGTCTTTCCCTTTACCAGCTCCGTGGCCATGCTGCTGGTTGCCACAGCAGCCCCGCAGCCAAAGGTTTTGAACTTCACGTCACGGATAACCTGATTCTCATCAATATCCAGGTAAATCCGCATGATATCGCCGCATTTGGGATTCCCCACTGTCCCCATTCCGCTGGGGTTCTCTATCTCACCCACATTTCTGGGGTGCTCAAAATGGTCCATTACTTTTTCTGTGTACATCTATATTCCTCCTGAATCGTTCCAAGTTTATCTTTCATACAGGATTTTCCCTGTATATTATTTTTTCTCACTGCCGTTGTGCTTCATATAATCCTCATACAAAGGCGACATGCTGCGCAGGTATCCCACGATATCCTTAATCTGCTCTACCACATAATCCATCTCTTCCTCTGTGTTCTCCTCGCTTAAGGTAAGACGGAGGGAGCCGTGGGCAATCTCATGGGGCAGCCCGATGGCCAAAAGCACATGGGAGGGGTCCAGTGACCCAGAGGTACAGGCGGAACCGCTGGATCCGCAGATTCCCGCCATATCCAGTTTGATGAGAAGGGATTCACCTTCAATAAACTGGAAAGCAAAATTCACATTGTTGGGAAGGCGGCTGGTACGTGAGCCGTTGATTCTGGTAAAGGGCACCTCATCCATAACCCGCTTCATCAGATAATCCCGCATCTGCGTTTCCCTGGCAGCCCGTTCCTCCATGGTGGCCATGGCCAGCTCCACTGCCTTGCCGTATCCCACTATACCGGGCACATTCTCTGTTCCCGCACGGCGCTTGCGCTCCTGGGCGCCTCCGTGGATAAAGGAACGAATCTTTACCCCTGTACGGATATAGAGGAATCCGATTCCCTTGGGCCCGTTCAGCTTGTGTCCGCTGGAGCTGAGCATGTCAATATTGTACTCATCCACATGGATGGGCACATGGGCAAATGCCTGTACCGCATCGGTGTGGAACAGAATCCCGTGTTCCCTGGCAATGGCCCCGATTTCCTTGATAGGCTCAATGGTGCCGATCTCATTATTGGCAAACATCACTGATATGAGGATGGTATCCGGCCTGATGGCTTTCTTAAGCTCATCCAGCTTGACCACTCCATTTTCATCCACATCCAGATATGTGACCTCGTATCCCCTTTTCTCCAGGTACTGGCAGGTGTGAAGGATGGCGTGGTGTTCAATCTTGGTGGTTATGATGTGTTTTCCTTTATTTCCATAGGCCTCAGCCGTGGCCACCAGGGCCCAGTTATCGGCCTCGCTGCCTCCGGCCGTGAAATATATCTCATTGGTCTTTGCCCCCAGTGACCGGGCAATGGTCTCCCTTGCATGGTTTACAGCCTTTTTACTCTCAGTGGAAAAATCGTAGACCGAGGAGGGATTACCGTAATATTCTGTAAAGTATGGAAGCATGGCCTCCACCACCTCTGGCCTGGTCTTTGTGGTGGCTGCGTTATCCAGATAAATCAATTGCTTCATAATAAAAATCCGCCTTTCTGTAGTCCTAAAGTTAAAAGCTTCATCTACGCTTTTTACTATACCATAGTATTCCTACAATTTCAATAGGAATACTTGTTTTATATGGTACCCTGAAATGAAAATTTAAATTCCACTTCCCTATCCCACAGTAGAATTAAGTCTTA